>Ga0189274_100008_pt1 | contig 413750 bp, 371 predicted proteins | sample N5B1minimetaG_FD_130323 | JGI IMG/M metagenome (GOLD analysis project Ga0189274, IMG submission 130323) | Marine microbial communities from the Costa Rica Dome - N5 B1 mini metaG | ecosystem: Environmental > Aquatic > Marine > Oceanic > Photic zone | place: Costa Rica: the Eastern Pacific... | reverse complement strand
CTACCAAGTGGACGATAGCGACCTTTTCGAGATCAACAACGATGGGGAGCTCAGCCTTATCGAGGGCACCAACCTCGATCATGAGGCCAAGACCGTGCACAACATCACCGTGATCGCCAGCGATGGCGTTAACGAGCTCGAAATCTTCGTGACCGTGCTCGTGGAGGACATCACCTCCGCCGAGGACCCATCCACCTTTGTGACCAAGTGGGTAGCTACACAGCCTAACGATCTTGTTGTCATAGGTGTGAGCGATGCCCTCTCCTATGACTTTACAGTTGATTGGGGGGATGGTACCGTCGAAGAGGTGGTGTTGACCAATGGGGAGGAGTCATTCTTGCACGAGTACGCAGAACCTGGCACCTATACCGTGGCCATACAGGGCGATTTTCCTTTTATAAGAATGGATAACAGTTCCACTCCACAAAAACTGGTGGGCATACAGCAGTGGGGCAGCATCCAGTGGCAGAGTATGGAATCCGCTTTTGATGGATGTACTAACCTCTCCGAGTATACCGCTACTGATGTGCCCGACCTCTCCAACGTGGGTTCGATGCGCAGAATATTCAGGGATTGTGATCAATTCAACGGTACCATCGGGGATTGGGATACTTCCAATGTGACCAATATGTCTAGTATGTTTTCTGGAGCAAATTCCTTTAACCAGGATATCTCGGGCTGGAACACCTCGGACGTAACAAATATGGCTTTCATGTTTTTTGAAGCAAACTCCTTTAACCAAGATATCGGAGATTGGAACACCACAACGGTGACCGATATGGCATATATGTTTGATGGAGCCACTTCTTTTAACCAAGACATTGGGGGTTGGAATACGTCGAAAGTGATTAACATGGAAGGCATGTTTTGGGATGCCACTTCCTTTAATCAAGATATTGGGGGTTGGAACACCATGAGCGTGAACCATATGTCCGCCATGTTTGATGGAGCCACTTCTTTTAATCAAGACATTGGGGGCTGGAACACCTCAAATGTGGGTTCTATGTTTGCTATGTTTAGAAATGCTACTTCTTTCAACCAAGATATCGGAGGATGGAACACCGCAAATGTGGGAAGCAGACATAGTATGTTTTTGAACGCCACCTCCTTTGACCAGGATCTTGGCGGTTGGGATATGTCCAATCTTAACACGGCATTTGATATGTTTAGCAATTCAGGGATGTCCATACAAAATTATAGTGCTACTTTGATCGGATGGTCCCAGCAGCCATTTTTGAGCAGCAATCTGACAATCGGTACAGCGGGCCTCCAATATTGCCTCGGTTCCACGGGGGCACAGGCCAGGCAAGCCCTGATAGACACATGGAACTGGACTTTTGATGGTGATTCCGGTATCATCAACTGTCCATAACCCAAAGGGAAACAAAAAACTTGCATAAATGATACCGTCGTTAGCCACAGAGCTATCGGCGGTTTTTGTTTTTGAGATGATGAGATTTGAGATTTCAGAGGACAGATGTCCGAAATCAGAGCTCAGACTTCTGATGTCCAATTACTGGATAAAAAGATTTCTCCCTGCCCCCTCGACTCATTTCGACTTTGCTCAATGACCAGCGCTCGAAATGACAGGAACCAATATCAGACATCAGCGGAATAAAATTACTTTTTTCTTTTAAATAAAGGCACCGAGGAACAGGCTTCGCCGTACATTACACTTTTGGCCACTTCCTGAATTTTGGTCACGGCCATCAAATAAGCATTTTCGGGTACGGGTTTATTGGAACATCCTTTTATAATCACGGGTTTGTCCTTAAAATCAGAAACGTCCAATTGCTCCAATATTTTTTGATATAAAGCGGTTTCCAAGTATTCCAAACTTCCATGAATTACCTTTTTGGCATAGGGCTGTAGTTTGGAGGCAATCAGCATAAAGGCCCAACCGGGCACTATGGCATCCGAGGAACATTGTAGCGCCACATAGGCATCTTGATAGGCTGTCCAATCATGTTCATCAACGTGTGCACGGAACTCCTTTTCACGTAAAATAAAGCCTTCGTACAGCCAATCCTTAATGTCCAACACCTTTCGCTCTCCCTTTGGATAATAATCCTCCAGGTTGAAAGTGATCAACTTGCTTTGGGCTACTCTATTTATAATTTCAGACATATGATTTCAGATTTCAGTGGTCAGACTTAAAGCTTCAGTTTTTGTTCTCCAAATGTTTTATTAATCCATGTAAGGTCTTGGAAATTTCATCACAAAGAGCATAAAGTTTTCTAAATACTTCATCATCCACATATTCAATATCCATGGTCAAATATAATTGTGATTTTACTTCGTAACATGAAGCTTTGGCCACATTCAAAAAATAAATGAACTCTTTGTTGGTTTTTCTTCCATACCCTTCGGCAATATTCGATGAAATAGAAATGGATGCTCTCCGTATTTGGTCTCGCAGTGCAAAATCCCTTTGAAATCTATTATCACAAGTTATTTTATATATTTCCTTGTTTAGCTCTCGGGCCTTTTTCCAGGAAACTATCTGTTCAAACCCCTTTTCCATACATTTATATTGTTGCTATCGGGGGTTCGATATCCGTTTCTATTATTTTTATTGATCAGACGTCTGAATTCTTACATCTGACATCCAACTTAAAGTCTAGAATCCATTATAATTTTTGATTCTGCGAACGAAACCGATTGGCAGGAGATGTTTTCTGGTGCTTGGTCTTTCTTCCTTTTACCCGCTTTCTCCACAACTCAAAAGACGAACGTTTAAGGTTGCTGCGCATTATTTCCCTTACATCGTTTTCCTTGAGGTCAAATTGGTATTCTATGGCTTCGAAAGGGGTTCTATCCTCCCAAGCCATCTCAATAATCCTATCAATTTGTCTTGCGGTCATCTGCATTTGGGTTTGGCTGTGTATTTTACAGGAGCCCGAGTTCCAATTTGGCTTCTTCGCTCATCAGTTCTTGGGTCCATGGTGGGTCAAAAGTGATTTCCACTTCCACATCCTTCAAAACGTCAATGGACTTTACCTTTTCTTCTACCTCCACGGGCAAAGTTTCCGCCACGGGACAGTTAGGGGATGTCAGGGTCATCAAGATCTTAACTTCGTATTCTTCATTCACAAATACATCGTAAATCAATCCCAACTCGTAAATATCCACAGGGATTTCCGGATCATAAATGGTCTTGAGCACCTTTACGATTTTTTCGCCCAGTTCTTGTGTATCTATGGTAGTTTCTTCACTCATTCTGTGTTATTTTAACTGTGTTTGATAGGCAACTGCATACAGTTTCAATTGCTTGATCATACTTACCAATCCGTTGGCGCGGGTGGGGGACAAATGTTCTTTTAGTCCAATTTCATCAATGAACTCGGTATCGGCATCAATAATGTCCTGTGGTTTTTGGTTGCTGAACGCCCTGATCAAAATGGCAATAATGCCTTTGGTGATAATGGCATCGCTATCTGCTGTAAAAACCAACTTGTCTCCATCCAGTTCGGCGTGTACCCACACTTTGCTCTGACAACCTTTTATGATATTGTCGTCGGTTTTATATTTTTCTTCTATTAACGGAAGTGATTTACCGAGCTCGATCATGTATTCGTAGCGCTGCATCCAGTCGTCGAACATGGAAAACTCGTCTATTATCTCTTCCTGTATCTCTTTTATGGTCATGCAATGGTTTTGTTCAAAAATACAACTCGCTATGCTGCGATTCAAGTGTTTAAGATAAAGATAACGCTTTGCCTAAAGCAACATGTTTTTGGCTCGTTTTATACCTTCTACCAGCTTATCCACTTCTTCCTTGGTGTTGTAAAAGCTAAAACTGGCCCGTACAGTTCCCGGAATTTGGTAAAAATCCATGATGGGCTGTGCACAATGGTGACCGGTTCTAACGGCTATCCCCAGTTTGTCCACAATGGTACCGATATCGTAGGGATGGATTCCCTCAATATTAAAGGATATCACCGAAGTTTTATGTACTGCAGTTCCGTAAATCTTGAGGCCTTCGATCGTGAGCAACTGCTCCGTAGCATATTGCAACAGTTCATCTTCATATTGGGCAATGGCATCAAATCCGATACTGTTCATATAGTCCAAAGCTGCTCCAAAAGCGATTCCACCGCAAATGTTGGGTGTTCCGGCTTCAAATTTATGGGGCAGGTCGGCATAGGTGGTCTTTTCAAAGGTCACCTCCGCGATCATTTCGCCTCCGCCTTGGTAAGGAGGCAATTTCTTGAGCCATTCCTCTTTTCCATATAGCATTCCAACACCCGTTGGTCCGCACATTTTGTGTGCGGAAACGGTATAAAAATCCACATCCAAAGCTTGCAGATCAACTTTAATATGTGGGGCTGCCTGTGCTCCATCTATCAAAACTGCTGCCCCTACCTTGTGTGCGGCATCAATAATTTTTTCAATTGGGTTAACGGTTCCCAATGCATTGGACACGTGGTTGCAGAAGACCAACTTCGTCTTACCAGACAATAGGTTATGGTATTCCTCCATGACCAATTCCCCATCTAGATTCATCGGAATCACTTTAAGAAGTGCTCCCGTGCGTTCACACAGCATTTGCCAGGGAACAATATTGGAATGGTGCTCCATGGCAGACACTAAAATCTCATCTCCTTCTTTTAAAAAAGAAGTGAACCCGGTTGCCACCAAATTGATGCTTTGCGTGGTTCCCGAAGTAAAAATTATCTCGTGTGCTTTTGCAATATTGAAATGCTTCTGGATTTTATGACGGGCAGCCTCGTAGGCATCGGTCGCCTCTTGTGACAAGGTATGTACCCCACGATGGATATTGGCATTATAGTTTTGATAATAATCGACAATGGTGTCAATCACCTGCTGTGGCGTCTGCGAGGTGGCTGCATTGTCCAAGTATACCAAAGGCTTACCATTGACCTCTCTTTGGAAGATGGGAAAATCCTTTCTAATGGTCTGTATGTCCAAAGTGGTCTCTATCATGGTAATGTAACGGTGAAAATCCTTTTTTTAGAGGTCAAAACCCATACGAACGCCGAGTTTATCCGCAATGATTTTATTGATCCTAACTTTTAGTTCAGGGATTCGAACGCTTTCCAATACGTTGTTTGCAAAAGCGTACATCATTAAAGCCTTGGCCTCTTTCTTTGGAATCCCCCTAGATCTAAGGTAGAAAAGGGCCTCATCATCCAACTGACCGATGGTACATCCATGTGAACATTTAACATCATCCGCAAAAATCTCCAATTGAGGCTTTGAGTTGATGGTCGATTTATCACTCAACAGAATATTGTTGTTCTGCTGAAAGGCATCCGTTTTCTGGGCAATCTTGTCCACGATGATTTTTCCGTTGAACACTCCTGTGGAACTATCGCCAAAAATACCTTTGTAATCCTGATGGCTCTCACAATTAGGTTGTGCGTGGTGCACCAAGGTGTGGTGGTCCACATGCTGCTTATCTCCCAAAATGGTTACGCCTTTCAAGGTAGAGTCGATACGTTCCCCGTTCTGATAAAAGTTCAGGTTGTTACGGATAAGTTTACCTCCCAAAGAAAAAGTGTGTACGCGCACTACGCTGCTATCCTTTTGTGAAATATAGGTGTTGTCCACCAAGGAAGCTGTAGGGGCATCGTTCTGTACCTTGTAGTAGTCAACAATAGCGTCCTTGCCCGCAAAAATCTCGGTCACGGAGTTTGTAAAAACTTCGTTCCCCGTCAAACTCTGGTGGCGCTCTATAATCTGGACCTCAGCGTTGTCTTCTGCCACGATCAAGTTACGCGGCTGCAACATCAGGGCCGCTTCGTTACCCGTTGCCAAATGCAGTATCTGGATGGGTTTTTTGGGCATTTTGTTCTTTGGGATGTAGATATAGGCTCCTTCTTTACTGAAAGCTGTGTTCAACGAGGTCAGCGTTTCATCTTTTGATGCCGCTTTGTTGAAATATACTTCGATCACTTGCTGGAACATGGGCTTGCTAAAGGCCGAGCTCATCAAACATACATCCACTCCATCGTGTGTGGTTTCAGATAGGTAAGAACTGTAGACTCCATCTACAAATACAATTTTGTATGTGTCTATCTCGTGTAGGAAATATTTTTTGACATCCTTGTACTCCAACGAGGTCTCGTGTTTTGGAAAGATGCTGAAATCTATCTTTTCCAAACTTTTAAGGGATGTATATTTCCAGGCTTCGTCTTTTTTGGACGGAAACCCTTTGCTCTCAAAATTCTTTATGGCCCTGGACCTTTCTTCGTGTACGGGATGGTCTAAATCCATACCATCTTCAAAAGCCAAAAATGAGGAGACTAATTTTTCCTTTAAATCCATTCGTTTTTAATTGTCATTCCTGCGAAAGCAGGAATCGAATTAATGATTCTTTTTCATTTGGATTCCCATTTTCATGGGAATGACAAAACTGGTTATACCGAAGCTTCTTCTTTAATCCAATCGTACCCTTTTTCTTCCAGTTCCAAAGCTAGTTCCTTGGTTCCGGATTTTACGATTTTACCATTGTACAATACATGTACAAAATCCGGCACAATGTAATCCAACAATCTTTGGTAGTGCGTTATCACAATAATGGCATTGTCCTTGCTGCGCAATTTGTTTACGCCATTGGCCACGATACGGAGTGCATCGATATCCAATCCAGAATCGGTCTCATCAAGAATGGCCAATTTGGGTTCCATCATTGCCATTTGAAAAATCTCGTTCCGTTTCTTTTCACCACCAGAAAAGCCTTCGTTCAAAGAGCGTGAAAGAAATTTTCTGTCAATTTCCAACATTTCGGACTTCTCACGGATCTTTTTGAGCATTTCATTGGCTGGCATGTCTTCCAATCCTTGTGCTTTTCTGGATTCGTTTATTGCGGTCTTCATAAAGTTGGTCACCGACACTCCAGGAATCTCAACTGGGTATTGAAAGGACAAGAACACTCCTTTGTGAGCTCTTTCTTCTGGTGAAAGTTCTTCCAAGTCCTCTCCTTCCAAGAGAATGTTTCCTTCTCCCACTTCAAATTCTTCCTGACCTGCAATTACTTCGGCCAAAGTACTTTTACCTGAACCGTTGGGGCCCATAATGGCGTGCACCTCTCCTGCGTTCACCTTTAGGTCGATTCCCTTAAGGATTTCTTTATCGTCTACGCTTGCGTGTAAATTTTTGATTTCTAGCATCTTCTATAATTGTATCCTGTCTTATTAATTGTGATTTCGACTTAACTCTACCACAAATCGAATTGGGTAGCTGAGCTCAACCGAAGCTATCCTACTGATCCTTCCAAACTAATTTCCAATAGTTTTTGTGCTTCTACTGCAAATTCCATTGGAAGTTTGTTCAACACTTCCTTACTAAATCCGTTCACGATCAAGGCAATGGCCTTTTCGGTATCGATCCCCCTTTGGTTACAATAGAAAATTTGGTCCTCTCCAATTTTACTGGTGGTAGCCTCGTGCTCTATTTGTGCCGATTTGTTTTTGGCCTCGATGTAGGGGAATGTGTGCGCTCCACAACGGTTGCCCATCAACAGGGAATCACATTGCGAAAAGTTTCTGGCGTTTTCGGCCCTGCTGTTTACTTGAACCAGGCCTCGGTAACTATTTTGTGATTGTCCGGCGGATATTCCTTTGGAAATTATGGTACTCTTGGTGTTTTTTCCCAAGTGGATCATTTTTGTCCCGGTATCCGCTTGCTGAAAATTATTGGTCACTGCAATAGAATAAAACTCACCAATTGAGTTGTCTCCTTTTAATACACATGATGGGTATTTCCAAGTTACGGCCGATCCTGTTTCCACTTGTGTCCAAGAAATCTTGGCATTTTTTTCACAAATCCCTCGCTTGGTCACAAAATTGAATACCCCTCCTTTACCTTCACTATTGCCCGGGTACCAGTTTTGTACGGTAGAATATTTGATCTCGGCATCGTCCAAGGCGATAAGCTCTACAACCGCTGCGTGCAGTTGGTTCTCGTCGCGGGAAGGTGCGGTACAGCCTTCCAAATAGCTTACATAGCTGCCTTCATCCGCCACCACCAAAGTTCTCTCGAACTGTCCTGTTCCCGCTTGGTTGATACGGAAATAAGTGGAAAGCTCCATGGGACATCTTACTCCTTTTGGGATATAACAGAATGACCCATCGGAGAATACGGCGGAGTTCAACGCTGCATAAAAATTATCTTTTTTGGGCACTACAGTTCCCAAGTATTTCTTCACCAATTCAGGATGTTCCTGGATAGCTTCTGAAATGGAACAAAAAATTATTCCTTTTTCCGCCAGGGTTTTTTTGAAGGTTGTGGCCACAGAAACGGAATCCATCACAATATCCACCGCTACCCCGGCCAACTTTTTCTGTTCGTCCACGGATATTCCCAACTTTTTAAAAGTCTCCAACAATTCTGGATCTACCTCGTCCAGACTATTGTACTTGGGTTTTTTGTTAGGGGCCGAATAGTAGGAGATATCTTGAAAATCGGGTTTTTCATAGGTCACATTGGCCCATTCTGGCTCCTCCATTTCCTTCCAGGCACGAAAAGCTTCCAGTCGCCACTCCGTCATCCACTCGGGCTCCTCCTTCTTTTTGGAAATAGCTATTACAATATCCTCGTTCAACCCTTTGGGCAGGGTGTCCGATTCAATATCCGTGTAGAAACCGTACTCGTATTCCTTGGTCTCCAGTTCTTTTTTTAATTCTTCCTCTGTATAAGCCATATATTCTCTCAGTTAAAAGTCAAAAAGTCAAAGATTGCTTCGCTTTTTAACGTACTTGATATAATTAGCAAGCTGTTTTGAAATGTTGATTACCTGCTTTTTGTAATCGACCAATTCTTCAGCTTTAAAATATCCTACCTCTTCCATTAAGTTAAAAAGATTTCTGATTTCTCCGGCCGAACCTTTGGAGAAATAAAGGAACCTTATCAACTCTTTATCCGTTTCCCTTTCAAATCCTTCCGAAATGTTGTTTGAAATTGAAATGGTAGCTCTTCGTACTTGGTCAACCATTGCAAAATCTTCTTTTAAAGGACTTCTCTTCAATAAATCATAAACTTGGCCAGTAAACTTTATTGTTGTTTTGTAAACTTCCAAGTCTTCAAAAGAGCTGTACATCTATACTTTTACTTTTTTAATGTTTAGCTCTTTTAACTCATTTTATAGTGAAAAACTCTCTCCACATCCACAGGTTCGTTGGGCATTTGGATTATTGAAAACAAAGCCCTTTCCGTTTAAACCTCCGGAATATTCCAATGTGGTGCCCACGAGATACAAAAAGCTTTTTTTATCCACGATAATCCTTACGTTATTATCCTCAAAAACCTTATCTGTATCAGCAGCCGACTTGTCGAACTTTAACTCATAAGACAATCCGCTGCATCCTCCGCTCTTTACACCAACACGCACATAATCTGTGGTCGCATTGAAACCTTCTTCGGTCATGAGCGACACCACTTTATGCCTTGCTGATTCTGAAACCTTAATCATCTTACTTGAATTTAATCTAAATAGCTTACAAATATACTGTATAAGTAGTGTTTTACCATAGCAGCTAACATTATTATAACGAATGCTTCCATAAGTGTTCTTTATAGAAAACAGTACCGATGGGGCCATATGGCCCAGCAACCTTGAACTTATAGGCACCAAGCAACATGTTTTGCTCAAATTGGATCAAAACATATTATGTTGCCAACAACACCAAATTATTAGATTATCCTCATTATTTTTGCAAAATGCTAGAAGACAAGAATCAAGAACGTACTGCACTGGAAAAATTGGGCGAATTTGGCCTGATCGAACACCTTACCAAAAATTTCGAACTATCCCAATCTTCAACCATTAAGGGTGTTGGGGACGATGCTGCCGTTATGGATTATGGAGCAAAAAAAACCGTAGTTTCTACGGATATGCTTGTAGAAGGTGTTCATTTTGACTTAAGCTACATGCCCTTAAAGCACTTGGGCTATAAATCGGTGATGGTCAACCTTTCCGATATCTACGCCATGAACGCCATGGCAACACAAATTACGGTTTCGTTGGCCATTTCCAACAGGTTTCCCCTCGAAGCCCTGGAAGAGTTTTATGCCGGGGTTGCGCTTGCTTGTAAATTGTACAATGTTGATCTGGTCGGTGGCGATACTACATCTTCTACACGCGGAATGATAATAAGCGTTACCGCAATTGGCATTGCCAATGAAAATGACATTGTTTACCGCAAAGGGGGCAAACCAAACGATTTATTGGTAGTGACCGGAGACCTTGGTGGCGCCTACCTAGGACTACAAGTACTTGAAAGGGAAAAGGAAGTGTTCAAGGTAAACCCGAACAGCCAACCAGATCTTGAACCCTATTCGTACATCGTGGAGCGACAACTAAAGCCTGAAGCCCGCAAGGACATTGTGGAACTCCTCACGAAATTGGAAGTAAAACCTACTTCCATGATAGATATTAGCGATGGACTATCTTCAGAGGTTCTTCATTTGTGCAAGCACAGTGATTTGGGATGCAATGTTTTTGAGGATAAAATTCCTTTGGACCCCACGGTTATTTCTGCTTCGGAAGAATTTAAAATGGATAGCACCATGATTGCCCTGAGTGGCGGGGAGGATTATGAATTGCTGTTCACCATTGATCAAGCTGATTTTCCAAAAATTAAAGGAAATCCCAATCTAACGGTTATAGGTCACATGACGGAAAAGAATGAAGGGATACATTTGATCACTAGAGCAGAGACCAAAATTCCGATTACGGCACAGGGTTGGAATTCTTTTGAGAAATAAAAAATCCCGAAAATCAAGATTTCCCTACAACATGGTATTGGGGCACGTAACCAGTAGCAGTAGGTAATTACTTAAGTTTCCGGGATAAGATTTGGGCCTTTTTTAAAAAGAAAAAGGGTTATGCTACTTGGTGCACCACCCTACTTTTTCGTTTTCTGTACATATCTTCCAATGTACTGTTGATTTCTTGCATTTGAGGAGTCAATGCAGATAGTTTTCCACTGACATCCGTTGTAACCTGTTTTTGGCAATGTACACATTTGTACTCTTTAATGTGCTCTGTTACTTTTTTGGAAACCACATAATGGTGCCCGAACAAACTACAAAAGAAAGAAGATAATTTTTTGCCATGCTGGATAGTAGATGTTTTCATAAGCTGGTTTGTTTGAAGAAAAGCAATGGTTGACGAAATGGGGCTTCGAAAAATGCTTAAATTGGTTACTTGTAATTTTTTGTTATATGAATATAATTTAGAGGTTACTCTTTTTACTGGAACGGATGTTGATAACTTTTTATTTTACGAACACACTGCTAAAACATTTTTTTCGATGAAATACCAAAAAATCGACTAAAAGACATCTTTTTCCGCCAAAAAAACGCTTTTGAAAGATACTATATTGAAAACAAATTATCAACAACGCCAGAATAAAAAAACGTTAACTGTAACTGCATTTGCTCTGTTTTCCCTCTTTTTTGGTGCAGGAAATTTGGTTTTGCCACCGCTTTTAGGATACAAATCAGGGAATTTATGGTGGCTAGTCACCCTAGGTTTCTGTATTTCGGGTGTTCTCATCCCTATTTTAGGAATAATGGCACATGCCAAACTCCAGGGAACCTTGTTCGATTTTGCCAAAAAGGTGTCGCCCATGTTCAGTGCCATATACTGCTACATAATTTATGGCATCGCCATTTCTCTGCCTTCACCAAGAACAGCTTCGGTGACCCACGAAATGGCCATTCAACCATTTTTGGACTCGTCATCGCTACTGACCAGTTTGATCTATTTTATTTTGGTATTTATTTTTGCCATAAATCGCTCCAAAATAATGGACCTTTTGGGCAAATTATTGACCCCGGGCATTCTTATTATACTGATCGCGATAATTGCCGCAACGATTTTTTCCCTGGATTTTGACTTTGTAACTTCCGAGATGGAACGCCCTTTTAGTTCCGGGATTTTGGAGGGCTATCAAACCTTTGATGCCATTGGAGCGGTGGTCGTTGGGGCCGTAATCATCATTTCCGTTAACATAAAGGAAAAAACAGCCTCGTTCCAAGAAAAGAAAACTCTTATTGCAAAAGCGGGACTTTGGGCGGGCATTGGGTTGCTTTTGGTTTATGGAGGACTAATTTTAACCGGCGCATTGTTTGGAGGGTCTTTTGATGACGAAATTTCCAGAACCGCACTTTTACGAGGCATTAGCACCGAAACTCTAGGTCAAAAAGCCAACTTTTTCCTAAGTGTATTGGTAAGCTTTGCCTGTTTTACTACAGCCGTGGGCATTGTAACGGGTACGGCAGATTTTATAAAAGGTAGGTTCAACAATTCCATTTTAGCATATCGGGTCACTGCACTTATAAGTTGTTTTCTAGGGGTAATGATGGGGCAATTTAATGTAGGCCATATTATTGCCGTAGCGGTTCCTGCGCTTATGTTTATTTATCCCATCACTATTGTATTGATTCTATTGAACGTGATTCCGGAACAATGGAGCTCTTCCAAAGTGTTCAAAAGAGTGGTAAGTGTAACTGTTCTGTTCAGTATTCCCGATTTTTTGGGAAGTGTAGGACTGGGCGATCATATATCCCATTATACCACTTGGATACCTTTTAACGATTATCAATTAGGTTGGGTTCTGCCCAGTTTGGTGGCTTTTTTAATTTCCAACTTGGTTCACGGAAAAAAACAAGCGTAAAGTATTAGCCCCCCATTCGTTTAAAGCTACAAAAAGTAAAATTCTGTTTGGTGCCGAAAGGTGTGATATGGTCAAGTGTTCGGCAACTGATTTTTGTGAAATTTTGAAACGTTTCTGCCATTTGAACTTCATTATATTGCTTAATATCCAAGCCACTGCATTTTTTGGGCCCGTTCTCGGAGAACGTGCCTAGAATCAAATAGTCCAAAACAGCTTTTTCTGCCAAATTCACGTAAGCCTGAATCTGATCTTCCTCTGTAAAAAAATGAAATGCCGCCCTATCGTGCCAAACATCATACCTTTCTTCGGGGTAAAAATCAGTGATATCACACTCGACCCATGTTACTTTTCGAGCTTTGTCTCCCAACCTCGATTGAGCTCTTTCAATTGCCTTGCCCGAAATATCAAGAACCGTTATATTTTCAAATCCTTCGTTCAGCAAAAAATCTACCAACTTACCATCTCCTCCGCCTACATCAATTATTTTGGCTCTCTTGTCCAAGTTAATTGCCTGTATCAATTCGAGTGATGTTTTTGGGACATCTTGGGTCCAGCTGACCTGATCCGGATTTTTTGTCCGATAAACGGTTTCCCAATGATTTTTTCTTTTTTGCATCATTTATAAAAAACAGAATCAAAAAAGGATTTCATTTTTGCAGCGTAAGGGACACCGTATCTCTCGAAAGTTTTCCTGGTCTGTGCATCCGGTTTCCAATCAAAAAAAGCGTGTCCGGCTCCTTTAACCTCTATGTTCTGAACCGTCTGCCCTTGCTCCTTTAATTCTTGAACGTATGGGTGCACTACGTTCTTGGTGACCAAGCCATCCTCGGTCCCTCTTACCATAAAATGTGGTATGGCCCTATGGGCACTGCTCGGAACATGGGCAACCGGAGATATGGCATCTAAATATCCTTGATCCTCCTGGCGAATAAATGGTTTAAAATCCGAGGCACTAAAAAGGCCATAACTCGGCGCCGCTACTTTTATTGCTCCCATAATCCGTGAACGGACTTCTTCCATACTTTTTCCCTTGGGAATATAAGTTGGAGCAAACTGATAGACACCATCGGCAATGCCAAAACCACCATCCCCGATCAACGAACATAATACTGCCGCTGAGGCCGACAAATGTCCTCCAGCACTATCTCCCGTTACTGCAATGCGATCGGGGTCCCCGCCATATTTGGTAGCATGCTCCTGTATATGTACAATTGCCCCGAACACATCTTCAATCAGTTGGTGCATTGAATTGGCCTCCGTATCCCCATCCAAATTATTTATCCAGCGGTAATCAATACTAAAAACAACATATCGATCGTCTTTTGCCAATTCCCTTGCCAAACCCCTCATAATATCTTCGTTGTTGGCAGACCATCCACCTCCATGTACAATAATGACCATAGGCAATTTATGTGCCCCCTTAGGCGAAAACACATCATATTTTAAAGGTTTTTTGCCCGGTCGGGCATAGACTACATCATGGGTAACGTTGAGGTTTTCCACCAAACTGTTTTTCACAAAAACTGCTCCCAAATCCAAATCCCTGTCCACGGTTATCTTCATGGTAGGCTCAAAGCTTTCTACACTCAACGTACCCCAAGGCCCGCCCTTAAAGGTATAATAAATCGCATCCAAACTATATCCTGCCGTTGCCGTTGCCGTTACGGTAAGTTCCGTACCGGAAGGCACTATTCCATCTGCAGGTATTTCCGGGGAAACCACATAAGAGCCATGTTCCGAAGGAACCTGCGTAACCTTAAAGGCTTTTTGGACGACCATTGTATTTGGATTGGCGTACGCTGTATAAGCGAAAGCAAAAAGCAATGAAAAAATATAAGTTGTTCTGGACATTTTTTATACGATAGATTGCGAAAACCTAAGATAAGCGAATCCAACAAAGGTCGCAAGTCCAGCACCATATACAAACCCGTAGTTTAAGGTTTATAAGAAAAGGTCTTGTTATGGGATTGCCTCAGTTAGTCGGAACCGCGGTTCTTTTTGTTGTAATAGTATATAGCATAAGCAATTCCCGCCAATACCACAAAAGGGAGGTAACTCCCGATCACCACACCTATTTCGTATGCGCTATCGGGAGCTTCCTTAATTTTTTGTTCAATGTTGGATTGTTGAATCGACCAGAATAGATTCATATACATCGTGTTTAAAAAAGGGACGTCACAGCTATTTATATTTGCTTAAATTGACACATTAACTATTCATCAATTCTTCTATCTCTTCAATTTCTATTGGGATGTTGCGCATTAAATTGAACGGTTCTCCTTTTTCTTGTATAACCACATCATCCTCCAAACGAATGCCCATACCCTCTGCTGGAATGTAGATACCAGGTTCTACCGTAAATACCATATTGGCCTTCATCGGAGTTTTCAACTCTCCATAATCATGCGTGTTAAGTCCTATGTGGTGACTGGTACCGTGCATAAAGTATTTTTTATACGCTGGCCATTCGGGATCTTCGTTCTGCACATCTGCTTTATCCAATAGTCCTAGCCCCACGAGTTCCGAGGTCATAAGCTTTCCAACTTCTTTATGATATTCGGCCCAAATGGTCCCGGGCACCAACATTTTTGTAGCTTCATCCTTTACTCGGAGAACGGCACGGTATACCTCTTTTTGTCTTTCGGTAAACTTACCACTAACCGGTATGGTCCGCGTCATGTCACTGGAATAGTTGGCGTACTCAGCGGCTAGATCCATCAAAATTAAATCACCTGCCTTGGTTTGTTGGTTATTCTCGATATAGTGCAATACGTTGGCATTCCCACCAGATGCTATAATAGGACTGTAGGCAAATCCTTTTGATCGATTTCGGATAAATTCGTGCAGGTACTCTGCCTCGATCTCGTGTTCCCAAACGCCCGGCCTTACAAAGCCAAGTACTCGTCTAAACCCTTTTTCGGTAATATCGCAAGCTCTTTGCATTATTGCTATTTCCTCGGGTTCCTTGACCCCGCGGATTTTTTGTAAGATGGGGTTGCTCTTCGCCCATTGGTGCGCCGGATATTCTTTTTTTACCTTTTCTATAAAACGGTCTTCCCGGGTTTGGGTTTCCACCGCTTGCCTGTAGTGTTCGTTGGTATTAAAATAAATGGTATCGGCCTCGGTCATCAGATCAAAGAATATCTTGTCAAAATCCGAAAGCCAATAAATGGTTTCTATTCCCGACACTTCGGTCGCTTTTTCTTTGGTCAGCTTTGCCCCTTCCCACACCGCAATATGATCATTGGTCTCCCTAACAAATAAAATCTCCCTGTGTTTGGAATCCATTGCGTCCGGAAAAAGCAACAGAACGGTCTCTTCTTGGTCGGCACCGCTCAGATAAAAAATATCCCGATCTTGCTCAAAAGGAAGGGTGCTATCTGCGCCAATGGGGTAAATATCGTTAGAATTGAATACTGCAATACTTTTGGGCCTCATGTATGCCGTGAACTTTTTACGGTTCTTTACAAAAAGTTTGCTGTCTATTTGATCGTATTTCATGTCTATATTTTGATTTGCTCAAATTTAGGTAATTGCCATACCGATGACAAATTCTTACCTTACCTTTCAAATTAAAACTATGCAGCTCAGCCTAAGTATTCCAGCTCTACTTTTTCCTGCCATTTCGTTGACCATGTTGGCATACAACGCCCGTTATTTGGCCATTGCCGCTTTAATTCGGCAATTGCACAAACAATTCGAGGAAACCTCCGCCCAACCCCTTAAGCAACAGATCAACCAATTACGCTCCCGTTTGGGCATAATTAAGAATATGCAGGCCTCTGCGATAGTCAGTTTTTTATTGTCAGCGATAACCATGTTTTTAATTTATGTGGAAATGCAGGTCTGGGCCAATGTAATATTTGGCATAAGCTTGGTCTTTTTAATGATTTCGTTGGTGCTCTCCCTTTTAGAAGTTCAACTTTCCACAAAAGCGCTGGGCATTCAATTGGAGAATATGGAAAAATAATAAGGGTTTTGAACGGTGTTTGTAGGAATACTTCTTTTTGGCAAAAAAGGGTCGATTTTCCCGTCAATTGAAATGACCGATACACCAACCAACAAGGGGCATCGGTAAAATAGCGCCATTGATAACCTATGCTTGACTCTATTTTTGATGAAGACATGGATTCATCAAAAAAAGAACAGTTTTTATGCAGAGCGTTAAAGAGTTGGAGTTTTTTAAAAACATCCGGGAGATCAGGGAATACGAATTTGGCATATTTTATTTTTTTGACGGTTTGGTCATCTCCGAAATGAAAGAGGGTGCAATTTTTAATTGGGATATTGCCGAAAAGATCATCCTAGTTGCCTACCAAGTTTTAGGAAAGGACAAGCCCATTGCCTATATCAGCAATCGAATCAACGATTACTCCGTTGTTCCCACCGATTGGTTAAAGTTTTACAAACATCGGCATCGATTGGAGCACTACTCCATTGTGGCCTATAACAAAAGTGGATTGGCCAGTGTAGTGTTGGAGCGAATGTTCTTTCGTCATAAAATCCGTCAATTTTCCAATCTGGAAAACGCCATTAAATTTAGTCTGTCCAAAGTTTCGGGTAAAGAAATCGACCTATCTGCATAAAAAAGCTACTGCCATTATCGCTTACCATTTTTCTCCACGTACCGAACGATTGCCTTGGCCACATTTACACCTGTGGCAGATTCGATTCCCTTGAGCCCAGGCGAAGCATTGACCTCTATCAACAAGGGTCCACTTTTGGATCTGATCAGATCAACTCCCGCCACCCCAAGTCCCAAATGTTTGGTCGCATTCAAGGCCATATACTTTTCTCGCGGTGTTAGTTGCACCTTTTGTATCTCTGCTCCCCTGTGCACATTAGATCTAAAATCGTCCAGTCCACTGGTCCTTTTCATGCTGGCCACAATTTTATTGCCCACCACGATTATTCTTAAATCTTCCCCGTTTGCCTCCTGTATAAATTCCTGCAACAAAATACTGGTATTCATATTATACAAAGTATCGATCACGGATTTTGCGGACTTTTTGCTTTCTGCCAAAATAACCCCCTTGCCTTGGGTCCCCTCTTGTAGTTTTATAATTACGGGGGCTCCGCCCAGCAATTCGATTTGATCTTCTACATTGTTGGGATTGATGGAAAATACCGTTTTGGGAATTGAAATTCCTTTTTTGGACATCAACTGGAGGGTGGCCACTTTGTTTCTTGCTTTTAGTATGCCAAGGGATTTTGCGGTACTGAACACATGGTTCAATTCGAATTGTTTTACGATCGCTGCACCATGCCTAGTAACCGTAGTGCCGATTCTCGGCACTACGGCATCGAACTCATCCGTAATGTTCTCGGATTCGAAAAAAATCCGAGGTCTTTCCCCGCTCAAAAGCACGGAACATTTAGTGTGATCAATATGCTCAACATAGTGTCCCGCTTTTTCGAACTCCTCCGCGATTCTCGCTGTGGAATACACGTTTAGACTTACGGAAAGCAGGGCAATGTCCATGTTTTACATTGGTTTGATAATCAATACCAATATCGGTTAAAAATCCGAAAAACAAATCCTGAAGGGTTAAATCCCAGTAGCTTAAAATGAATCTAAATAACCTGTTTTGCGTTGTTGAAAGCTTGTTAAAAACTCATCCGTGCCGTAAATTTGTGTAAAAACTAACTTCTGATGAGTTTGATTAAATCTTCGTTGGCCAGAAAATATGTGATGGCCCTATCGGGTCTTTTTTTGGTCATATTTTTGATTCTACACGTGACCATCAACTTGGCCTCGGTATTTTCCCCGGAATTTTTTAATGAAGCATCCCATTTTATGGGCTATAACCCAATAGTCCAATTTTTGATGCAACCTATTTTGATCATTGGTGTGATTGTGCACTTTGTGATGGGCTTTGTTTTGGAAATCCAGAACAAAAAAGCAAGGGATGTTCGTTATGTAAAGTACAAGGGCAGTGCCAATGCTCCATGGGTTTCCAGGAACATGATCTACTCCGGCCTGGTAATCCTTGCCTTTTTGGCCTTGCACTTTTATGACTTTTGGGTACACGAAATGGCTTACAAGTACATTGAGGCCAACCCTGAGGACCCAACACGTTACTATGGAGAAACCGTGGAGAAATTCGCTCCTTTCTGGAGGACCATTCTTTACGTTATTTCCTTTGTACTGCTCAGCTTGCACTTGTGGCATGGCTTTGCTTCATCCTTCCAATCCATGGGTGCAAACAACAAATACACCGTTGGATTCACAAAATTTGCTAAAATATTTGCGGTAGTGGTACCCCTGGCATTTACATTTATCGCCATATACCACCACCTTAACCCAATAACACATTAAGTATGGGCATATTGGACTCTAAAATTCCATCCGGGCCATTGGCCGATAAATGGACCAAGCATAAAAACGACATCAACCTGGTTAACCCTGCCAACAAAAGGAACATCGACGTTATTGTTGTTGGAACAGGACTTGCCGGTGGTGCCGCAGCAGCAACTTTGGCCGAGTTGGGTTACAATGTAAAAACATTCTGCTACCAAGATTCACCCCGAAGGGCACACTCCATTGCTGCCCAAGGAGGTATCAATGCGGCAAAAAATTATCAAGGAGATGGTGACAGCAATTATCGTCTTTTTTACGACACTATAAAAGGTGGCGACTACCGTTCCCGCGAAGCCAACGTTTATCGATTGGCAGAAGTATCCGGCAACATTATAGACCAATGTGTGGCACAAGGGGTTCCTTTTGCCCGTGAGTACGGCGGAATGTTGGACAACCGTTCTTTTGGTGGAGTATTGGTATCCAGAACCTTTTACGCCAAAGGGCAAACTGGACAACAATTATTGCTCGGTGCTTATTCCGCAATGAACCGCCAGATAAACCGTGGTAAGATCCAAGCCTACAACCGTCACGAAATGATGGACTTGGTATTGGTGGACGGAAAAGCAAGAGGAATCATTGCCCGGGATTTGGTTTCCGGCGAAATTGAAAGGCACAGTGCACATGCCGTTGTTCTGGCAACCGGGGGATACGGAAATGTTTTCTTCCTTTCTACCAATGCCATGGGAAGTAACGTAATGGCCGCTTGGAGAGCACACCGTAAAGGAGCATTCTTTGCCAATCCATGTTTTACCCAGATCCACCCGACTTGTATTCCTGTTTCTGGCGATCATCAATCCAAATTGACCTTGATGTCGGAGTCACTTAGAAATGACGGGCGTATTTGGGTACCTAAGAAAAAGGAGGATGCCATCGCCATTCGCGAAGGAAGGCTAAAGCCTACCGAACTGGCCGAAGAAGATCGCGATTATTATTTGGAAAGAAGATACCCTGCCTTTGGTAATCTGGTTCCAAGGGATGTGGCATCCAGAGCCGCCAAAGAGCGTTGCGATGCCGGTTTCGGTGTAAATAAGACCGGTGAAGCCGTATTCTTGGATTTTGCAGCGGCCATCGAACGATATGGAAAAGAAAAAGCACTGACTTCTGGGATCAAGAATCCCGATAAGGCCACGATCACCAAACTTGGTGAAGAGGTCGTCGAGGCCAAATACGGTAACCTTTTCCAGATGTATGAAAAAATTGTGGACCAGAATCCATATAAGACCCCAATGATGATCTATCCAGCGGTACACTATACCATGGGAGGTCTTTGGGTGGATTACAATTTACAAACCACAATTCCCGGTTGCTATTGCGCCGGAGAGGCCAACTTTAGTGACCATGGAGCCAACCGTTTGGGAGCCTCTGCCCTAATGCAAGGTCTTGCCGACGGTTACTTTGTGCTGCCATATACCATCGGGGATTATTTGTCCGACGACATTAGAACGGGAGCTATTCCAACAGATTCCAAGGAGTTCGAAGAGGCAGAGCAACAAGTACGAGACCGAATGGAAAAATTGATGGGCGGTTCTGGAATCCATTCCGTGGACTACTATCATAAAAAGCTGGGCAAGATCATGTGGAACAAATGTGGCATGGCCCGTAATGAAAAAGAATTGAAAGAAGCTATCGAGGAGATTTCCGCCCTTAGAAAAGATTTCTGGGAAAACGTGAAGGTTACCGGAACCATGGATTCCAAAAACCAGGAGCTAGAAAAAGCTGGACGGGTTGCCGATTTCTTGGAATTGGGCGAACTTTTCGCAAAGGACGCCTTGCACCGAAACGAGTCTTGTGGAGGTCACTTCCGCGAAGAGTACCAGACCCCAGAGGGTGAGGCTCTCCGAGACGATGAGAACTTTAAGTATGTGGCCGCCTGGGAATACGTGGGCGAACCCAAAGACGCCAAATTGCACAAAGAGGATTTGGTATACGAGAATATTGAACTGAAGACAAGATCCTACAAATAAGAAACTATGAAATTATATCTAAAAATATGGCGTCAAAAAGACGCATCCACCCCCGGAAAAATAGTGGATTATACCCTTGATGGTGTAGAAGGTGATATGTCTTTCTTGGAGATGTTGGATATTTTGAACGAAGAACTGGTCTCCAAAGGAGAGGAGCCTGTTGAATTTGATCACGATTGCAGGGAAGGTATATGTGGAACATGTTCCCTACAAATTAACGGCGAACCCCATGGTCCCGATAGACTTATTACCACTTGCCAGTTACACATGCGTAAATTTAACGATGGTGACACCATTGTTATTGAGCCGTTTCGTGCCAAGGCATTTCCCGTGATCAAAGATTTGATCGTGGACCGCAGTGCCTTTGACCGTATTCAACAAGCTGGTGGGTATATTTCCGTTAATACTTCTGGAAACACCATAGACGCCAATGCGATTCCTGTTAACAAACATGCTGCGGACGAAGCCATGGATGCTGCAACCTGCATTGGCTGTGGAGCGTGTGTTGCTGCTTGTAAAAATGCGAGTGCCATGTTGTTCACATCTGCAAAGGTTTCGCAATTTGCATTGTTGCCACAAGGTAGAGTGGAAGCCGTGGAGCGTGTACAGAACATGGTTCGCCAGATGGATCTGGAAGGCTTTGGTAACTGCACCAACACAGGAGCATGCGAAGTGGAATGTCCTAAAGGTATTTCCTTGACGAACATTGCACGTATGAACCGTGAGTATTTATCCGCTTCGTTAAAAGGATAAACACAATACATTTTAATACTCGAGACCCAAATTCCAATAGGAGTTTGGGTTTTTTGTTATCTTAGAGTATGCCCAAAGAATACCCAACAGAGCGCATAAAAGTCCCTCGGTTTAATGAGGAGTCCGGTTTTTACACCACCCCTGAGCGTTCCAAGATCATGGGCAAAATCCGGGGCAAGAACACAAAGCCAGAACTAGCCTTTAGAAGAGCTCTGTGGCAAGCGGGCTACCGATACCGTATCGGCTACAAAAAACTTATAGGAAAGCCCGATATAGCCCTTAAAAAGTACAAGACCGTTATATTTATTGATGGCGAATATTGGCACGGTTATAATTGGGAAGAACGTAAGCAAAAAATCAAGACCAACCGAGATTTCTGGATTCCCAAAATTGAACGGAACATACAACGTGATCAAGAGGTGAACCATGCCCTGAAGGAAAAAGGATATACCGTGTTCCGGTTCTGGGAAAGCGAGATTAAAAAAAACTTGGATGAATGCCTTGGCCTAGTCCTAGACCATTTAAAAAGTATCAAAACTGCTTCTTAACGATTTTGAATACCTGTAACACATCATCCAAAGGCAATTCAAAGTCCTTAAATTCGGGCGATTTGTTCAAATTATGACACTGGAGCGATTTATTGATCTTATTATACCCTGTAAGCTGTTTACAGATAATTCTATCCGAACAAACCAATACATATGATTGGTTCCAAGAGGTCCGACGGCTTTTTGTAAACGACTCTTTTTTTATTTCCAAGCCTAGCACGTATGCCTTGTTCGGAATTGAATCGCACGTACCATCGTTCATGGAGTCCCCGGAAATTTCAAAAATCCGATGGGGTTCGTCGGTTAAAAAATCAATTACAAAACCGCCTTGGAACGGATTGGTCAAACTAGTGCTCTGAAGACTTTCGATATATTTTCTGTGCCACTCGACCAATACCAGAGGGGCCATTACCAAATATTTACCGTGCTCCAATGGGTAGAAAACGCTGCCGTGCTTGGTAAACGGCTGTCGTTTGGTGTACGCCTCCCCCATATCATTGACTTCGTGCATGTAGAGTTCTGCAATGGTAAGCCCAAAATACTCGGCAATCTTTGTTAAATTTTTGATCGGGATATTCGCATCTTTGCGTTCGTAGAGCTGAATAGTGCGCAGACTTACACCAATTTCTTTCCCCAATTGTGATTGGCTAATATTATTTTTTCTTCGTAACTGCTTAATTATATACATTTATTTCTATATTGTGTAATATTGTTACGCAATACGCACTTAACGCAGCAATTTATCTAGTTTTCTGTAATTGGGTTACAAGCCAAATATAGAAAATAGGTTTCGACCCCAACATATTATTATTTAACACGACTTATGTATGGGATCAATTAAAGGGCTTGGGCCCATTGTAAAAACCGAACTGATTTTTAGAGATGAAGATTATGGAAAGCCGATTAACGAAAGGCTTTCCGTTGTGCTTCGACGAAACACCACAAAAAACGATTTTGCCAATATTGCCATTAAAAGCAATGTTAGCTTTTCTACCATTAGAGATGTGGTTTACCGGACCAATAGCTTAACCAAACTAAATGCTTATGCAATTTCGTTGCTTATCCATGCTGCGTTCGAGAATTCTTTTGCGTACAAGTTACAAGCAGAGGGGGATATTCTGTTTCTGGGAGATTTATTGAATCTCTAATCGCAACAACCAATCGGTTTGTTCATCTGTTCCTATAAGGTATGGGTGTTCTCCGAACTTTACAAATCCATGGTTCTGATAAAAACGTATGGCCTTTGGGTTCTGCTCCCAGACACCCAGCCAAATATATTGCTTGTGCATTTCTTTGGCCTTTTCGGTAATTCGTTTAAGCATCCGTGAGCCAATCTTTTTGCCTTGATGTTCATTGAGCACATAAATACGTTCAATCTCGAGAGCTTTGGGGTCTTGTACATCCGATTGGGCAGATTCTACATTTAGTTTAAAGTATCCTACCAATTCTTGGCCATCGTATACAAAATAAAAAAATGTGTTTTTATTGGAAAGTTCTTTCGCCAATTGTTTGGATCCAAATGCCTTTTGAAGATAGGTACGAAAGTCATGTGGATCATTGTCCTTTTCAAAAGCATCCGAAAATGTTATTTTGGAAAGTTGTACCAGAGAGTCTAGGTCCGTACTATCACATTGTCGAAAATAAAGTGCCATTCCATCTAAATTACATCTCAAAATACCATAAAAAAAGAGCCTAACACGATGTTGGCTCCAAATTTTTCAGGGGGATGAATACTGACCTATAGCATAAAAAGCTTCTTGATCAATAGCATAAAACCTGTAAAAAAATCGTTTCTGTAAACTTGTACGTTCTCGTTCATCGTGGTGTTTGATTTTAGTGCCATGGTTAATAGGTTTTAACGGTGTTAATTTGGGTAAAAATTTCGATATAACCAAATATATAATCGATGAACTGCCTGTAAAAACTATTGTTGTGTAATCTCTTTTTTTTGTTGTAAAATTGCGATTGATTCGATTCAAATATTCATTTCGGGAATATCTCCTTCCACAATCAACTCTCCCTCAGTAGCTTTCTTGATTTCTTCCACCAAAACACCGGGAGCCCGTTCCAACAATTTGAACCCTTTTGGCGTCACCTCGAGCACCGCAAGGTTGGTCACTATTTTTTTTACGCATCCTACACCTGTCAACGGCAGTGTGCAGCGTTTTAATAGTTTTGATTCCCCTGCTCTGTTGGTATGCATCATAGCTACGATGATATTTTCCGCCGATGCCACCAAATCCATGGCTCCTCCCATTCCCTTGACCATTTTACCGGGAATTTTCCAATTGGCAATATCCCCGTTTTCGGCCACTTCCATAGCTCCAAGAATGGTGAGGTGTACATGTTGTCCACGGATCATTCCAAAACTAAGTGCAGAATCAAAAAATGAAGCTCCGGGCAATGTGGTAATGGTCTGTTTTCCTGCATTAATGATATCGGCATCTTCCTCTCCTTCAAAAGGAAATGGTCCCATACCGAGTACACCGTTCTCACTTTGAAACTCTACACTGATATCATCGCGTACAAAATTGGCCACCAGGGTTGGGATTCCAATCCCTAGATTCACATAATACCCGTCTTTGACCTCTTTTGCGATGCGTTTTGCAATTCCATTCTTGTCCAACATAACTATGCTTTCTGTCTTACGGTTCTTTGTTCAATTCGTTTTTCAAATTTTTCACCTTGGAAGATTCGTTGTACAAATATTCCCGGAATGTGGATTTGATTAGGGTCCAAGCTTCCTGCAGGAAGCAGCTCCTCCACTTCTGCGACGGTAATGGTCGCAGCTCCACACATGCATGGATTAAAATTTCTTGCGGTTCCTTTGAATATAAGGTTTCCCGCCTCATCGCCTTTCCAAGCTTTCACAAATGAAAAATCTGCCTTAAAGGCGGGTTCCAGCACATACATTTTGCCATCGAACTCCCTAGTTTCCTTTCCTTCGGCAACTTCGGTACCATAACCTGCAGGAGTATAGAACGCAGGGAATCCAGCCTGTGCTGCCCGACATTTTTCTGCCAGGGTGCCCTGTGGTGTCAATTCCACTTCGAGCTCACCGCTGAGCATTTGACGTTCGAACTCATCATTCTCTCCTACATAGGAAGATATCATTTTTTTAATTTGATGTTTTTGCAACAACAGGCCAAGGCCAAAGTCATCTACGCCGGCATTGTTCGAGATACAGGTAATGTCCTTAATGCCCAAACGTACCAGTTCGCCAATTGCATTTTCCGGAATGCCACATAGGCCAAATCCGCCCAACATAAATGTCATACCGTCCTTAACACCTTGTAAAGCTTCGGCAACATTCGCAACTGTTTTATTGATCATGCATTTCGTATTTATGATTGCCTGAAATTACGATTTAAATAAAAAAGCCCCAAGCAAATTATGATATGCTTGGGGCTTTCTTTTAAATTATTTTCGGTTAGAAGTCCAAATCGTCCAAATCGTCGTCAGTATCTATATCTTCCTCTTCTTTTTGCTTGGAACAATCCACATTTATGGATAAGTCCTCCGGCTCTTCAAATGCATCTTGCGACACTCCCAGTTCTTCGTTGGCATAATTCTTTTTCATGTACAAGGCCCAAATAGGCAATGCCATCGCAGCACCCTGACCGTAAGCCAAACGATTGAAATGGATAGATCTTTCCTCTCCGCCTACCCAAACACCGGTCACCAAGTTGGGTACCATTCCCATAAACCAACCATCACTTTGGTTCTGTGTGGTCCCTGTTTTACCAGCTATGGGATTATACAGCTTGTATGGATAACCCGTTACAACTTCTTTGTAAACCGTATTGTTGACCCCATAAGTGTGCCTTAACCTTCCGCCCGAGCCGGCTTCGGTAACGCCTTGCAATAGGTTAACTACTGCATAGGCCACATCTTTGCTCAGCACATCCTTAGTTTCTGGTGTATATTCATAAAGCACGGTTCCATTCCTATCTTCTATACGGGTAACCATTACGGGCTTAACGTACACACCTTGATTGGCAAATGTTCCAAAGGCCCCTACCATTTCATAAACGGATACATCCGTTGTTCCCAGCGCAATGGAAGGCACTTCGGGAATTTCTTTGGTAATCCCCATGCTTTTCGCAATTGAAACCACCGCACCCGGGCCCACTCTATCTATAAGTTGAGCTGTTATTGTGTTTACCGAGTTCGCCAGAGCGTTCTTTAGGGTCATATCTTCCCCAGAGTATTTGCCATCGGCATTTTTTGGGGTCCAGGCTTCCATGTTTCCGTGTTTTCCTGGCTCAATACTATACTGGTTGTCCGGCAAGGTATAGCAAGGCGAATAACGCAACTGATCAATGGCCGCTGCATACACGAAAGGCTTGAACAAAGAACCTGCTTGCCTTGCTCCCTGTATCACATTATCATATTGGAAATGCTTGTAATCTATTCCTCCGACCCATGCTTTTACATGTCCAGTTTGTGGCTCCATGGACATCATCGCGGTTCGCAAAAAGGTTTTATAGTACCTGATTGAGTCCAGTGGGGTCATTATCGTATCTTTCTCGTAGGAATCACTGTTCCAATCAAACACGGTCATTTCCGTCTTTTTGTGGAAAGTAGCTTCGATATCTTTATCCGACAGTCCCTCGCGTTTTAGATGACGCCACCTTGCAGAGCGTTTCATGGCGTTTCGCATTATGGTGTCCACAGCGCCTTTACTGATGTCCAAAAATGGTGTAGTAGGGTTGCGCTCGGGCGTATTTTGGTTAAAGAACTCGGCCTGAAGGTTTTTCATGTGTTCCTGTACCGCTTCTTCTGCATTTTTTTGCATTCTGGAATCTACGGTCGTGTAAACCTTTAACCCATCCAAATAGATATTATACTTTTCACCATCGGGCTTTGGGTTGTCCTCTACCCATCGGTTCAACCAGCGTTGCATGTACATTCTAAAATAGGTGGCCAATCCTTCCCTGTGTGATTCTGGGTTAAAATTGATTTTCATCTCCAAGCTTTGGAGTGAGTCTTTCTCCTTTTCCGAGATGTATCCATATTTTGCCATTTGGCCCAACACGGTGTTTCTTCGGTTGAACACCAATTCTTCTCTTCGTATGGGATTGTATAGCGATGAATTTTTGAGCATTCCTACCAAAACGGCAGATTCTTCTGTTTTTAGCTCTGTTGGTTCTTTTCCAAAATAGATTCTGGCCGCGGAACGGATACCATCGGCATTGTAGTTAAAATCATAAATGTTCAAGTACATGGCTATGATCTCCTCTTTGGTATAGTTCCTTTCCAGACGGGTGGCTATGACCCACTCCTTTATTTTTTGGGTAACGGCTTCGAAAAGGTTTCTGGATCTTACCCCCACAAAAAGCTGACGTGCCAATTGTTGAGAAATGGTACTGGCCCCACCCTTTGATCCCAAATAGGCCAAAGCTCTGGCAAATCCCCTGGCATCGATACCGGAATGCTCATAATATCTGGCATCCTCTGTTGCGACAAGGGCATCGACAATATTTTGAGGCAAGGTCTCATAATCCACCCATGTACGGTTGTCATCCAAATAGAGCTTACCCAAGGTCTCGCCATCCGCTGAAATAAATTCCGTGGCCAGATTGGTCTCGGGGTTTTCCAATCGTTCAAAAGTGGGCATTTCGCCAAACGCGCCCCAAGAGGCCAATTGAAAAATAAGAACAACGGAAAGTATTCCTATTGCGAATACAATCCAAAACCACTTAATAAAAGGTCGAAAATTTTGTTGCTGTTTTTTTTGACGCTTTTTTGCCATTATTATTTGGGTGCTTTTTCTATTTCCAAACCAACATCTGTTACTCCTTCCAAAATATGGAGTCCTTCCACATTGCCATTTTTGCGCATGGCGTGCGAAACATTCACTTTATATACGCCAGATTCCGAAAAATCGATCATTTCCTTGTACCAAAGTTTATTTTCCTTTACGCTTCCCATTCCCTTTCCCAACCATTCGCCACTGGGTTCCGCCATTCTATATTCCAACGTATCCTTAATTGTGTTGCCGTTGGGATATTCTAACTCGGCAATCAAAAATAAATTGCTAAAGGCATAAGAATCATCATTTCTAATATTGATGAACAGGTTGTATGTCTGCGTGGAATCAAGTCCGGAGAATTCAAAATCCACTTTTTTATCGAGCTCCCACTTTCCTTCCTTGATCGGCCGATAATCGGAATACACCAACAACTCATTGCAAGAAGATAGGGTCACTACTGCAATAAGAAGCAACAAAATTTTATTTCGCATTGGATGATGCTTTAGGTTTTGGCTTTCTTCGCTTTTTATTTCTTCGCTTTTTCTTTTTGGGCCTATCGAATCGGGTAAGACTGTCTTGACCGACCACGTTCTCGAAGGTTGTTTTCTCTTCGATCACATTGTCGGCAGCATACTCCTCGAGACTTGCCACTTTTTGATTTTTTTTGTTCAGTTCCAAAATTTCCAACACTTGATCTTTGGTCAAAGTGTGCCAAATTGCAGGTTCGTCCTTGTATGAAAACCAAAGCTTTTCCTTAAAAATATCTGCTTTCTGACAAAAGGCCAGGCCCTTATTTGTTTTTAGCTTACAGTCCGACGAAGGAAAGTTTTTTAGGGCTTCGAGATACATGTCGAGCTCATAGTTGAGACAACATTTTAGCTTGCCACATTGACCTGCCAATTTTTGGGGGTTCAAGGCCAGTTGCTGGTAGCGCGCAGAGGCCGTACTCACCGATCTAAAATCGGTCAACCAAGTGGAGCAGCAAAGTTCACGACCACAAGAACCGATTCCTCCCAAACGTTGTGCTTCTTGCCTGTAGCCGATTTGGCGCATCTCTATTCTAATACCAAAGGCTTTGGCCATGTCCTTGATCAATTGTCTAAAGTCCACACGATCTTCGGCCGTGTAATAGAAGGTAGCTTTGGAACCATCGCCTTGGAACTCCACATCGCTCAGTTTCATCTGCAGTTTAAGCGATATGGCAATCTCACGGGAACGCTTTTTGATTTCTTCTTCCTTGTCCCTACATTTTTGCCAAATATCAATATCCCTTTGTGAAGCTTTTCTATAGATCTTTGGAATATTCTTGTCCTCTGGCGATACTTTTTTGCGTTTCATTTGAATACGCACCAGTTCACCGGTCAATGTAACCACACCAACATCGTGACCGGACTTGGCCTGAGTGGCCACAACATCACCTATGGACAATTGAAGATTGTCCGAGTTCCGATAAAATTCTTTTCTGCTATTTTTAAAACGTACCTCAACGCAATCAAAGGGTTTTTGACCGTTGGGCAACGACATATTGGAAAGCCAATCAAAGACTGTTAGCTTGTTACAACCATCTGTGCCGCAAGTTCCATTGTTCTTGCAACCACGCGGTTGTCCATCCTTGCCGGTTGAACAACTGCTACACGCCATATTTAATATCTTGATTTAAGGAAATTTGAACCGTCTCCTTAAATAGGGTTCATAAAATTACTCATTGTAAATATAGTACAATTTGTGGCAGCAGGGAAATGCTACTTCTTGTATTTCAACACAGGGGAACGTCCTTTTTTAAATATTTTGTTGCTGGCGCCCTTTCCCTTTCGCAAACGTTTTTGTTCTTCATAAGGTAACGCATGCACTTCTTTACATTCCACGGAACAACAATTGTTCATCTCTTGGGCACATTCCTCGCATTGAATAAACAATAAATGACAAGCTTCGTTGGCGCAGTTCACATGGGTATCGCAAGGTTTTCCGCATTGGTGGCAGTGCGCTATCACTTCTTCAGAAATTCGTTCGCCCCTCCTATGGTCAAAAACAAAGTTCTTACCGAGAAATTTGTTTTCCAAGTTCTTTTCGCGCACTTGTCTGGTGTATTCGATTATCCCGCCTTCTAGTTGGTACACATTTTTAAAACCTTTGTGTTTGTAGTAGGCACTGGCTTTTTCGCAGCGGATACCTCCCGTGCAGTACATCACAAGTTTTTTATCCTCCTTGTGCTCAGCTAAATTTTGCTCAATAATATCGAGTGAATCTCGAAAGGTGTCTACATCTGGAGTTATGGCATTCTTAAAATGGCCTATCTCACTTTCGTAGTGGTTGCGCATATCCACCAACACAGTATTTTCGTCCTCAATAAGTTCGTTGAATTGCTCTGCTCCTACATGGACTCCTTTATTGGTGACATCAAAAGTGTCGTCGTTGAGGCCATCGGCCACAATCTTTTTGCGGACCTTTACCTTGAGTTTTAAAAAAGATTTATTGTCCTGTTCAATGGCAATATTCAAGCGTACATTTTCCAAGAAAGAAATGCTATCCAAATGCTCCTTAAAAATCCCGAAATTCTCTGCCGGCACCGAAAGCTGGGCGTTGATCCCTTCGTGAGCGACATAAATGCGGCCAAGAACATCCATATCGTTCCAAACCAAAAAAAGATGGTTCCTCAAAATTTGAGGATTCCCTATATGTGCATATTTATAGAAAGAGATCGTAAGCCTATCCTTGCCGGCTTCCTCAATAAGAGCTTCCCTTTCTTTTGCACTTAATGTATTGTACAGTTGCATGCTATACCTGATTAAGTTAAAGAATGGTCCTTTAAATTTTTTGCAAAGATAGGGATTGAAAACAACAGTAAATCAAAAGGGCCATTAGGCCCCCTTAATTCACTTTTTCTTTTTCACAACTAAATTTTCTTTTCTAGCAATTCTGAGCTAAATAAAGCTCTATAAAGATGAGTTAGTACACCCAAGATGCATTGTTATTAAAAAGGTTGCGTCGTCTTTGTGGCATGTAGAAAGAAATGGTATTTTAGCCTTCCTAACAATTTTTACCATGAGCAAAGAGAAAGAAGCAAAATTAAAAGCCCTCAAACTTACACTAGATAAATTGGACAAAACCTACGGCAAAGGTGCCGTTATGAAAATGGGGGACAGTGTTGTTGAAGATGTCGAGGTTATTCCTTCAGGGTCGTTAGGTCTGGATATTGCACTCGGGGTCGGTGGTTACCCAAAAGGAAGGGTTGTTGAAATATATGGTCCGGAATCATCCGGTAAGACCACTTTGACCTTGCATGCGATCGCAGAAGCTCAAAAGGCCGGTGGCATTGCCGCTTTTATCGATGCCGAACATGCTTTTGACCGTTTTTATGCGAAAAAACTGGGGGTGGATATCGATAATTTGATCATCTCACAGCCCGATCATGGGGAACAGGCCTTGGAAATAGCCGATAACCTTATCCGTTCCGGCGCCATTGATATTGTGATTGTGGATTCCGTAGCGGCCTTAACTCCAAAAAGCGAAATCGAAGGGGAAATGGGCGATTCAAAAATGGGGCTCCATGCACGATTAATGTCCCAAGCGCTCAGAAAACTTACCTCTACCATAAGCAAGACCAAGTGTACCGTAATTTTCATAAACCAGTTGCGGGAAAAAATCGGGGTAATGTTCGGAAACCCCGAAACTACCACCGGTGGGAATGCCCTAAAATTTTATGCTTCGGTGCGTTTGGATATTAGAAGGTCTACCCAAATTAAGAGTACCGATGGCGAAGTCCAAGGGAACAAGACCCGGGTAAAAGTGGTAAAAAACAAAGTGGCACCTCCATTTAAAACCGCCGAATTCGATATTATGTACGGAGAAGGTATTTCAAAAATCGGCGAAATACTCGATCTGGGCGTAGCATACGAAATTGTAAAGAAAAGCGGTTCCTGGTTCAGTTATGGAGACACCAAATTGGGACAAGGCAGGGACGCGGTCAAAACATTACTGTTGGACAACCCCGAACTGTCCGAAGAATTGGAAGAAAAAATACGGGAAGCTATTGCCGCAGTAAGCGAATAAGCTTTTAATCGATTTTTTGGGCAGATTAACTTTTGGTTATGAAAATCCTACGCAACCCTTGATTGTACCGCACATCTAAGGGAAAAAGGATTTTTGATATGAAAAAAGTGTTAATGCCCATTGTATTATTTGTGGCATGCTCATGGTTCGTTTCCTGTGAAGTGGACGATGATTCCCCCAATTTTTACTTTACCGCGCTTCATACGATAGAGGCCGATGTGCCCGAATCTTTCGAATACGGTAGAACTTACGACATCGACATAACCTACCAACGCCCTAATGGCTGTACATTTTTTGAAGGGTTCGATGTGGTGCAGACCGCAATGACCGATCGCGATGTGGTGGTGATCGGATCCGTACTCACCGACGAAAACAGAGCGTGTACACAAGCTGTTGAAGAAGTAATGGCCACATTAACGTTTAATGTAATTTACAACAAGGATTATACCTTTAGGTTTTATGCGGGAGACGATGCCGAGGGGAACCCGACCTATTTGGAATATACAGTTCCTGTAGCAACGGAATCCACGCAAAAGTAAAAATACGAATCCAGAATTGACCAACATTTGGATCTTGAAGAACTGATACATAACTGTAAAAAAGGGAATCGGCAGGCGCAAGCTGAGTTATACCGAAGGTATTCCAGCATCCTATTTGGTATGTGCCTAAAATATTCTCGGAACAAAACCGAGGCGGAAGATAATCTGCACGACAGTTTTATGACCATTTACGAGAAAATAGGGCAGTTCAATTTTAAAGGGTCCTTTGAAGGGTGGATCAAAAGAATAACCGTAAACACAGTTCTTCAAAAGTATCGAAAGGATCAACACCTCAATGTGGTTTCGGAAAACACAGAAGATGAGGTCGAGGTGGACACCGAGGCTACCGATGTCAGCCTCTCCACACTTTTGGGATACATTCAGGAATTGCCGCATAAATACCGGTTAACATTCAACCTTTATGTATTGGATGGCTATAGCCACAAAGAAATTAGTGAGCTATTGGGAACCTCAACAGGAACCTCAAAATCGAATTTGGCGAGGGCCAAGGCCATTTTGAGAGATAAAATAGAAAAAACCAAGATCAACATTGCTTAAATAGACAGACCATGGGGAAAAAGAATTTAGAGCAATTGTTCAAAGAACAGTTTCGGGACTATCAAGAAATTCCGGACCAAAAAGTATGGAGTGCCATTGAATCCTCTTTGGACAACAAAAAACAGAAGAAACGGATCGTGCCCATTTGGTGGTACCTAGGCGGTGTTGCCGCTGCCTTGGTGGTCGTATTGTTCGCTATCGATCCATTTGCCGGTGAACCGGCAGAGCAACAAATCATTACAAATGTCGAGGACGACCCCTCCTCTCCAACCAATGCCGAAAAGGATGTGGATACGGACACTTTCAATAGCCCATCTCTTTCTCCTGGTACTGATTTAAAGCTTGACGACGAAGTTTTAGCAGATACGGAAAACTCCAAAAAGAACAGTAATTCCAAGCCTTCTAACAATAAAGCAAATACAACTTCGAGCTCATTGCCCACTTCCGCCACCAAAAACAATTTCATTGTAGCAGATAATGTACCTGAAAATAATTTGGCACCATCGGAACCTAAATTTTCAAAAAGCAGTGGAACAGCATCAGAAAGCAATGCGGTCTTGGCCTCCAATAAACTTGATGGAGAACCTACTGATAAGCAGCGGTCTATTCCAACTACTCCCAATTCAGAGGAAGCAATTGTGTCTACCGAAGTAGAAAAGGATAAGATGGAAAAACAATCCATTTATGATGCCATTAAAGAACAAGAAGATCTAGATAAGGCTGTTGCCAACAACAACGCTGGCAAATGGTCCGTTGGCCCTTCTTTGGCACCAGTTTATTTTGATGCTTCTGGAGATGGCTCCCCGATCGGCCCCGACTTTTCTTCCAATTCAAAATCGGGAAACCTTAATCTAAGTTATGGACTTACCGTTGCCTACGAAATGGGAAAAAAGTTAAAAATACGTTCCGGGGTACATCGCGTTAATTTCGGGTACAGCACCAACGATGTTCTTTTCTCTTCCACCTTAAACGCTGCAGCAACGAACAAAATCGTTAATATTGATTACAATCCAAGCCAAACAAACATAATAGTTGAAAGTAGGGAGACCCAAAAAAGTTCACCTTCGGTGACAGCTAAAGAAATAGCACTGAACAGCCTTCCTTCTCTCGACGGTAAAATGGTGCAACAGTTGGGCTACATAGAGGTTCCTTTGGAGATAAATTATGCTCTTTTGGACAATAAATTCGGTGTTGATCTGATCGGGGGCTTTAGTTCGCTGTTTTTGGTAGATAATTCAGTGTTGTTGGAATCCAATGATTTGGTAACGGAGGTAGGTGAGGCCAACAATATAAATTCGCTGAATTTTAGTGCCAATGTGGGTATGGGGCTCAATTATAGATTTTCCAAAAAAATCAAAATAAATATAGAGCCTGTTTTTAAATATCAATTAAACACCTTTTCCAATGTTTCGGGTAATTTCCAGCCCTACTCCATTGGTGTTTATAGTGGTTTTAGTTTTAGGTTTTAGCATAAAGAAGTTGGTTAGGATAATTGCTCCTTTAAGCAATTTATTAAGCGCTTCCTTCCAAGGGAGCGTTTTTTAGGCCATAAATTCGCATATTTTTCTTACATTAAGCAGCAAAACACGAACCAACCCCCTGATAATGTGAATGCTGAACAATTTGAGGACATCCTTATTTATTTTTCCAAATCTGTTATGGGAATGGAAAAAGAAGAAGATATCCTTTGGGATGTTGCAAAAAACTGCATTTCCAAATTGGGGTTTGTCGATTGTGTGATCTATTTGGTTGAACCTGACCAAAAAATGCTAATTCAGAAAGCGGCATACGGGCCAAAAAGCCCAAAAGACCAAACATTGTACAATCCTGTAAAAATTGCGGTAGGAGAGGGCATAACCGGGAGTGTAGCAATCACTGGTTTGCCCGAACTGATTCTCGACACCACACAGGATTCGAGATATATAGTGGATGATGGTTTTAGACACTCAGAAATTTGTGTTCCCATTAAATACGAAAATGAAATTTATGGCGTGATAGACTGTGAACATCCTGAAAAGGGTTTTTTTACAGATCGCCATTTAAGAATGTTATCCGCCATTGCATCTATCTGTGCCATAAAAATTAGAAGTGTGCGCACCAATAGACAATTGCTGGAAAAACAGCGTAAGCTTATCGAGATAAGGGAAGAAATACTCGAGCTAAAGTTAAAAACATTGAATTCGCAACTGAACCCACATTTTGTATTCAATTCATTAAATGCCATTCAGTACTTTATTACTACACAAAATACCAAGTTGGCCCTTGATTATTTTTCCACATTTAGTAAACTTGTCCGGTTTTATTTAAAACAGATAGGTCAAGACTCAGCTTCTTTGTACAGCGAGGTCGACATGTTGAACTGGTATTTAAAACTTCAAAAACTGAGATATGATGATTCTTTCGACTACACTATTTCCATGGAAAAAAATACTATTATTTCAAAAGAAGCATCCATTCCTCCTTTTGTTATGCTTATGCTCATTGAGAATATTGTGGAACAATCCATTATAAATGGAGTTACCGACCAGCATTTTAAGGTTGGGATAAAAACCTTGGAAAATACGGTGTCTTTTGATGTTGAATATCATTGTAAAGGACTGGATTCCAAGTCTCCAAACAATCATTGGTACCGTAAAAATATGATAAATTGGAAAGAGCAGATTGAACTTTTGAACACGGTAAAAGGGTATCAAATTTTCCATGAGACCACGAGCTCCTTCGACAATGGAACAGATATAGAACATATTGTTCTACAACTGCCCAACCTTGCTAAATCGGAAAATGCAATGGATTAATTCAAATCAGTTCCGTAAGTATAACATCCCGGACCTCTTCCCTTAAAGTGGATGTATCCTCCGGACTCAAGATCCCGGTTTCAAAAAATTGATGCACCCGTACCCGGATTCTACCAGGTCCGCCACTGTAAAAAGTAAATGAGAACCTCTTTTTGTTATCATAAAAAGTCATCGGCACCACCGGGATTTTATGGGTTATGGCCATTTTAAATGCTCCGTCCTTGAAACTGTCCAAAACTACTTCTTCGTCAGGCACCCCCCCCTCTGGAAAAATACAGATACTTAGACCTTGATCTAATCGCCTTTGTGCCCTTCGATACACCCCTGTGCGGCTTTTAACACTGTCTCTATCCACTAAAATGCAAACTCTTTTATAGAAAAATCCAAATATGGGAATCTTTACCAGTTCCTTTTTGCCCACAAAAACAAAAGGGTTTTTACTTACATGGAGCATCAACATAATATCGAGCATGCTGGTATGGTTGGCCACCAACATATAACTCTTCCCCCTATCCATCCGTTGTTCGCGCACAACATTAGGTATGCATCCCATACCGTACAAAATGGGACGGGCCCATAAATTTCGGGCCAACCAGAAAAATTGCGGATAGGTCTTCTCGGTAATTGTGGTGGCCAGTAAAAAAGGGAAAAACAGAAAAATAGGAACAGCTACCAAAATATAGAACCAAACCCTATACAGCCAATGCCCCACATTTTTGATTATTCCAAGCATTTGCCAAAAGTAAAGTTTTTAATTTTTTATCTTAAAGGCAATTTCTGAATAGTTGATTATCGAATTTATGTGTTTTGATATATATTAAGAAATTTTTGGAGCTTTACTAGATGCCATAATTCGTCCAAATGAAGAACATTTTAAAGACGACATTCTTGATTTTTAGCCTTACTCTCATGGCACAGGGCGTGGCTCAAAAAGAAAGGCATATTTCGTTTAAGGTTTTAAAAAGCGAAAATGTCTCTACAACCTTTTCTCAAATTTTAGCAGAGGGTAGGTTTAAGATTCCTGACTCTTCGGAAATAACGCATCGCGATAATATTTACTGGATTGAACTGGATTTTAAGGATAAGCTCCAGTCAATTGACAAAGACACAATCTTGTATCTCAAATTCAATTCTTTCGATTTTGGGGATTTGTATTATCAGGACAGCAATACTATTTCGACAAAAGCGATTGGCCTTTTTGATGATCATACGGAAGCAAAGGAATTACCGTTAACTAACTATTATTCGGAAACCCCGATTACACCGCATAATTTGATCGATAAAAGATATCTATATCTCAAAATTCGTCGCATTACCTTTAATGAAAGATTGAATAACTGGACTTTTAGCATATTGCCTTCATCCTCTATGTCCAATTTGACCATAAATGATTTAAAAAGATTATGGCCATACTACGCCTTTACAGGAGCTTGTTTGATTATTTGGTTGTCCACAATCAGCTTTTATTTCTATCTTAAAAAACCTGAGTTTCTATTCTACTCAATCTACATTTTTATTCTATTCTTTTATGTTTCAGGGGATATTCTGAGTATATATGACTTTGTTTTTGGTAAAAACAGATTGCTACAGCATTGGTTTTCACAGGGTTCCATTTTGCTGGCCAATTTTTCCTATGGCATGTTTTTTATCTATTATCTGCGCACAAAAAAAGATTATCCCAAACTGCATTCTTTAATGTATGCGATCATGGGGTCGATTTTTTTGCCTATTGTAGTCCTAGTTTTCTTCTATTTTCTTGACTACATGGCCGGCTTAAATTATATTATTTCAAATTTTATGCATATTGTCTTTGGGCTCTGTATAATCGGTTTGCTATATGTTGGCTTCCATGCTAAGAATATTTTGGCACATTTTGTTGTTTTGGCCTCTTTTAGTTTCTTGATATCCTACATGCTGCATGTCTATCATGCCAACCCCGATGATGGGCTTCTTCTTGATAGCAGGTATTATTTGCTTATAGGATGTTCTTTGGAGATATTGATCTTTACCATAGGCCTTAATTATAAAGTACACTTAGAATTTCGGGAAAACCTTCTTCTTCAACAAAAAGCGCTGGAAGCAAAGAACAAAGCACTTAGGGCACAAATAAACCCCCATTTTATTTTTAATGCCTTAAGTTCCATTCAGAATTTGATCATAAAAAAAGATATTAAGTCTTCGTTAAAATATCTTTCCAAGTTCAGTCATTTATCACGTAATATTTTAGAGGGATCAATCAATCCGCTTGTTACTTTGGACACAGAAATAAATATGCTCGAAGACTATTTGGCTTTGGAATCCCTACGTTTCGATGACAACTTTTCTTATCAAATCAAAGTTGAAGATAATCTTGATACTTGTTCGATCGAAATCCCGTCCATGACTTTTCAACCTTTTGTGGAAAACTCAATAATCCACGGGCTGCTGCCAAAATCCGAAGGGGAAAGAATCCTTACCATCAGTTTTAAAAAACAGGGTGAAACTATATTGTGTGTTTTGGATGACAATGGTATAGGAAGAAAAGCCTCCCTAGAAAAAAATAAAGGATCATTACGAAAGAAAAAGTCAAGAGGAATGGAAGTTACCGCACTTAGATTGAAAGCGCTTGGAAACAGCATTAAAGAATATCAAATCATAGATAAAACAGATGAAACAGGAAAACCTTTGGGTACCACTGTGCTCATTAGGCTTTCTTTGTGAAATATGTCCGCATACCGATTTAGGTGCGTTATTGAAACAAGGTTGATTTAAAATATTCTAGATTCTTTTACCTTTGTTCTCTTTTAAAAATGATATGGCCAGAATTCTTACAGGAATACAAAGTACAGGCACACCCCATTTAGGAAATATTTTAGGTGCAATTGTCCCTGCCATTGAAATGGCGGGAAACCCTAAAAACGATTCCTTTTTGTTTATTGCCGATATGCATTCGTTAACTCAAATAAAAAATGGGGAGCTGTTAAGGAGCAATACGTATGCCATTGCCGCTGCTTGGCTCGCTTTTGGCCTGGATATTGAAAAAACTGTTTTTTACAGACAGAGTGATATTCCCCAAACTGCGGAATTGGCCTGGTACTTAAGCTGCTTTTTTCCATACCAGCGACTTACTTTGGCCCATTCCTTTAAAGATAAGGCCGGCAGGCTGGAAGATGTGAACGCAGGACTTTTTTCCTATCCCATGCTAATGGCCGCGGACATATTGTTGTACGATGCAGAAATTGTTCCTGTAGGGAAAGATCAACTGCAACATTTGGAAATAACAAGGGATGTAGCTTCTCGTTTTCACAATCAGATGGGCGAAACATTTGTAATGCCCGAGGCCAAAGTCCACGAGCAGACCAAATACGTTCCAGGAACAGATGGTGAAAAAATGAGCAAAAGCCGTGACAACCTTATAAACCTTTTCCAAACCGATAAAAAATTAAGAAAACAGATCATGGGCATTGTTACGGACAGTACACCCATGGAAGAACCCAAAGATCCCAGCAAGGACAATGTGTTTGCACTGTACAAGCTTTTGGCCAGCCCAGAGCAAATCGAGGAAATGAGCGCCAATTATTTAGCGGGCAATTACGGTTACGGACACGCCAAACAAGCCTTGTACGAGCTTATTATAGAAAAGTTCGAAGAGCCCCGGGAAAAGTTTGAGTATTACATGAACCATACATGCGAGATCGACGAGGCCTTGGCCTTTGGTGCGGAAAAAGCCCGAAAAGTGGCCAATGAGGTATTGGTCCGTGTTCGAGAAAAGTTGGGGTATTAGCCTTTTATCGATATTTTGACTTAATAGGCCCATATTCAAGGAGCGGGTAAATTTGGACTTCCTTGCCAAACCCTTTTTAAAAAGGAAAGAAAACCCGATTTTTTGTGGCAAGTCTTCGATGAACAACGCCCTAAAACAGAGTGACTGTTCTGTTATCATTCCATACGACGAATTGTCATTCCTGCGCAGGCAGGAATCCATCATCAAAAAACTAAAACTAAAACTAGTGGAATTCTTTGCTCCTCTTCCACAAGCTCAGGATGAGAGCTCTTGATGACGGTTCGCAACAACACCTTACCCACCCGTAACTGTCTGTTGAACGACCACCGACTATCGTTTCGAATACGCTCAACGACCTACTACCGACTGCTCCCTACCAATTGAACCTCGGAAACTACACCGCCTCGAACAGTTTACCGGGCAGTGGTCGGATCACGCCCTTCATTTCCATGTTCAATAATGTGCTGGAAACTTTAAAAATGGGCAGATTACATTCCAAAGCCACGGTGTCCAGTAGTTGTTTTCCGTTTATTTGCAAGTACTTGTAGATTGACTGTTCTGTTTCATCCAACTCGACAAACAGCCGCTTTTGCACCGCTTTTTCTTGTTTTTCCGCTTCAATTTCCCATCCTAGAAGATAAACCAGCTCGGCTGCAGACGTCAATATATGCGCTTTTTGATATTTTATGAGGTCATTACAGCCTTTGCTCCATTTATCGGTAGCCCTGCCAGGAACGGCAAAAACTTCCCGGTGGTACCCATGTGCTAAATCGGCGGTTACCAAGCTCCCCCCTTTTTCCGCAGATTCGATCACAATGGTTGCTTCACTTATTCCTGCAATTATCCGGTTTCTTTTGAGGAAATTTTCCCGATTAGGCTGGCTTGTACTCCAAAACTCGGTCATAAACCCACCATTTCGCTCTATTTTGGTTTGATATTTGGCATGTACCTTAGGATATATTTGATCTAATCCATGCGCCATACAAGCTATGGTCTGTAATCCATGGTCCATGGCCGCCTTTTGAACAGCAATATCCACTCCATAGGCGAATCCACTAACGATAACCGGGTTCAACGGCGCCAATTCCTCTATAAATCGATGACAGAACGAGACACCATAGTTGGTCACATTTCTTGTGCCCACCACACTGATTAGCTTTTGACCCTTTAAATCTATATTCCCGCGCTGAAACAATACAATAGGCCCGTCCAAGCAATGTTTCAACCGGGCCGGATAATCTTCATCCATAAAATAGGAAATGGTAATATTCTGCTTGGACAGAAATTCGAATTCTTCTTGGGCTTCTTCAAGGTACATTGTGTCCTGCAGACCTTTCAAAGTAACTTTTCCAATGCCATCAATTTTTAAAAGATGATGCATTTTATCTTCAAAAACTGCTGTTGGGCTTCCACAATGTGCAATTAATTTCTTGGCGGTCACATCCCCGATATTGGGAATGTTTTGCAGCCGTAAAGCCGCAATAATTTCAGGTTCAGTCATTTGATTTGGGAGTCAAAGTTGTTCACAAAATACAGATTTTTAAATGTTAATAAAAAGTTATGCTGCATATTTTGTACTCCCCCTTTTTTTGCAATATTTGTGGCTATGCGGATAGACTCATACCTAGAAAAATTATTGTTCGAGTACAACTGTGTGGTTGTTCCCGGTTTTGGGGCGTTTTTAGCTCACGGAAAATCCGCAGAAATCGATTTGACCACCAACACATTGGTACCACCGAGCAAGGTAATTTCCTTTAATGCCCAACTTACCAAAAACGATGGGCTATTGGTATCCCACATATCCAAAGAAAAGAATATCGGGTACGAGGAAATGCTAAAGGAAGTGGAAAATATCTCACTGGATTGGAACAATAAATTATCCAAAGGTGAGAGCATTGAGCTTTTTGGTATAGGCAAACTATGGCACAACAACGAGCATAGAATCCAATTTCAGCCAGAGGAAAAAATCAACTTTTTGACGTCTTCCTTTGGATTGTCCGCTTTTGCCGCTACACCGATCAAGCGTGAGGTGATCAAGGAGGAGGTTGAAGAACTGGAAGAGCGCATTCCATTTATAATTACCCCTGAGAAAAGGGAGCAGACCTCGTTCAGGCCTTGGTTAAAATATGCCGCGGTTATTCTATTGGCCGTTTCCATGGGTGTAACATCGTACCGAACTTATGATGATTTACAGCAAAAAGAGGTTGCGGCCCAGCAAGATGCACAACAAGAAGTTTCCCGTTTGATCCAAGAAGCTACTTTTTTTGAAAGTTCTCCTTTGGAACTGCCAGCCATCAACCTTAGCGTGACCAAAAAGAAAAGGGGAAACCACCATATTATCGCGGGAGCTTTCCGGGAACAACAGAATGCTGAAAAAAGGGTAAGTCAACTTAAAGAAAAAGGATACAATGCCTTTTATCTTGGGGTGAACAAATATGGCCTGCACCAAGTGGCTTACGATAGCTTTGAAGACCCTCAAAAAGCACTGCTGTTCCTACGAAAGGTCAAAGTTGAGGATTCCAGGGATGCTTGGATGCTTTCCGAAAAATAAATAATCCCGCTTTCTTTTAAAACCTTTCCGTACTTCAATATCTTTGCGCAAAATTTAAAGGTATGACGCCTAAGACTCCTAGTGAATCACGTACGGTAATGACAGATTTGGTATTACCCAGCGAAACCAACCCGTTGAACAATCTTTTTGGCGGTGAACTATTGGCCCGCATGGATCGTGCTGCCAGTATTTCTGCCCGTAGACATAGCAGACGTATCACCGTAACTGCCTCCGTGAACCATGTTGCATTTAACAGCGCAGTTCCTTTGGGCAGTGTGGTAACCGTAGAGGCTTCTGTTTCCCGCGCTTTTAATACCTCCATGGAAATTTTCTTGGATGTTTGGATAGAAGATCGCTTTACGGGAGAGCGTACCAAGGCAAATGAGGCCATTTACACCTTTGTTGCGGTGGATGACACCGGCAAACCAACGGAAGTCCCACCGTTGGAGCCGGAAACCGAGCTGGAAAAGCAACGTTTTGCCGCTGCGTTACGACGTAAACAGCTCAGCTTGGTACTTGCCGGTAAAATGAAGCCTGCCGATGCTACCGAACTAAAAGCATTGTTTACTACTTCCTAAAGTTTAAAAATCAAAGTTGTCCGGATCGGGGCCAAATCGTTTGCCTTTGTCCAAACTATCGAGGAGCTTTACGTCTTCATCCGAAAGTGTAAAATCGAACAGCTCCGAATTGGCTTTGATCCGTTCTTTTTTGGATGATTTAGGAATGGTGACCACTCCTTTTTGCAGATCCCATCGCAGCACGATCTGGGCAATTGTTTTGTTGTATTTAGCTGCCATGTCCTTCATAATGTCCAAATCAAAGATGTTCCCTTGCATTAAAGGGGACCACGCTTCATATTGGATTTGGTGCGAGCTGCAAAAATCCATCAACTCTTGCTGCACCAAGTAGGGATGAAACTCCATTTGATTGACCATGGGCACAATCTCGGCGGCACCCAAAAGATCTTCCAAATGGTGCTTTAAAAAGTTGCTAACTCCGATGGCGCGCACCCGTTTTTCCCTGTACAGGCTTTCAAGTGCTCGCCAGGTGTCTTTGGACAGGTCCCCTTTGGGCCAATGGATGAGGTACAGGTCCAAATAATCGGTTCCCAAACGATTTAAACTGGCTTCGAATGCCTTCAATGTAGCTTCGTATCCTTGATCGGTATTCCAAACTTTACTTACCAAGAACACATCTTCTCGAGGTACATTGCTTTGCCTTATTCCTTCGCCCACCCCTTCCTCATTTTCGTAAATGGCAGCGGTATCTATATGACGATAACCGTGGTTCAAAGCTTCTTTTACCGCATTGATCACTTCTTCTCCATCTTTGGAAAGGTAAACACCAAGCCCTAAATAGGGCATCTGGACCCCATTGTGGAGTTCAAAGGAGCCTTGCAAGTCTGATAATTTCTTCATAGTGTTAGAGTTGATATATCCAATCTTCAGGGTTCAATCGGTTGGAATCCCTATACAGATAGAACTTCAATTTTGTTGTGCCATCAAACCGATTGGTATTTATTTCGCCCAAAATATCCTTGGCAGCTACTTTATCCCCTTTTTTTACATAAAGGTCGGATAGGTTATAATAGGTGGTGATATAGTTTCCGTGTTTTATTTGAACACCCTTGTTCCCACCTGGAACGGTAAGTATGGCTATTACCTCTCCCTCAAAAATAGCCCTTGCCTTGCTGCCCTTGTCCGTAGTAATGGTAACCCCATTGTTCCTGTGCTTGATTCCAGGATACAATTTATCGGCATAAACCCCGTACCCTTGGCTTTTAACTCCTTTTTCCACCGGCCAAATGAGCCTTCCTTTATTGGAGGTAAAGTTGTCCGCAACCAATTTTGTTTCCGGGGTCATGGCAAAAGTTGGACTGCTGGTCGATTTACCGGAGCTTTTATTTGAGCTGGCGATCGCACTTTTGATCATTCGTTCTATCTCTCGATCAATTTTACGGGCCTCTGCCTGCTTCTTGTTTATTGCCGTAGTGTATTTGGCCTCGTTTTGTTTTATGCTCGTTAAAAGGCTCTTTTGGGTCTCTATTTCTTTGGTCAGTTCATCTTTTGCCTTTCTATTCTCCGCAATGAGTTGGTCTTTTTGCTTGCGCTGACGTACCAAATCCTGGTTTAAAAGGGTAAGCTCTTCGGTTTTCTTTACAATATCTTCCCCTTGTTTTTTTCGATGTTTGGCATATTGTTGCATATACTGAAGCCTTTTAAAAGCCTGAAAGAAATTCTCAGCTGAAAGCAAAAACATGAGTCGATTGCTCTGTGATTTATTCTGGTAGGTTTTTTGGATCAAATGGGCATAATCTTCTTTTAGGGCATTTAGGTCTTCTCTTAATTTGCTTATGCTTCTGATGTTTACATTTATCTGCCTATTGAGCAAGTTCGACTGTTGGTTGGTTACTCGAATAAGCTCTTGGCGAACGTTGATCTTGTTGTCCAAGGCTTCCATTTGGTCCAATACGGTGCCCTTTTCTTTACGTTCTGCAAAGAGCAATCTATTGATTTCCTTAATTTCTTTCTGCAGTCGTTCTCGTTTGGCCTCCAGTACTTTTTGCTCGCTGGTCTGGGCAAAACTCCCCGATGAAACAAAGAATATAACTAACGCATAATAAAACAGATATGAAGTTTTATCTTTCATACTACTTTAATGTAATTTTATCATATCCTTTGGGTATCTTATAGGGAAAACTCATGGGTTTGTTTAATTCCAGGTTCCTAAAACTTAGGTCAATAGTGGTCAGCTCACCTGCTTCTTCGGCGACAATCTTAACTTCGTTCGGCAGCACATTTCCTGAAATATCCTGATAGGTATATTTAGCCATTAGTTGTCTGGAATTTTCCGGCTGAGATATTTCTTGAGACGCTATCTTAAAGTTTTTGGGTTCCAACTGAAACAGTATTTTGAAAAGCTCTTGGGCCTTTTTCGGTTTTAATTGGTAATTCCCATTGTACACTTCGGTATTGAATTTTTCCTTTCGCAGGTCCAGCACAGCATTGCCGAGGAGGAGGTTCTGTACTTTTTCAAAATCCAATTGGGTGCCCAAAAGTTCGCTCAAATAACTAAAATCCCCATCGAAATATTCGTTTTGTAACTTGTTGTAGAAGGAAACCTTCTTTGGGGTAATGTGCGCCTTGACCACTCCTAAGGGAGCACTCATCCATATCACCTTGTCCTTTTCCATTCTTAGGCTCACATTAACTCCTTGCGAATCGTCTCCGTTGGCGTAATCTATCTTTACCCTTCCCCTCAATGTCTTAAAATTGGATTGATTGGAGTAATGGGCGTTTATAATGTTCTTTGCAGTAAGGCGCGAATTGACCTCCCCACCAGTAATGGATTTAGTGCCCTTACAAGCGCCCAATACGAACAACAACATTGGTATTGCGGTGAATCTTATTATATTTTTATGTAGGTTCATTATAATCCCGAATTGATTTTGTTCAAATACTCATTGGCTTTCTGTGTGTCACCAATTTTGGCATATCCTGCGGATAGCTGCTTGTATATTTTATTTTGAAGCTGGTTGTCATCCAACAGATAGTCCAGTCCGCTTAACAACACTTCAACTCCCTTGCTTGCATTTCCCGTGTTATTTAGTGCCGTACCATATGCATAATAAAAATAGGGCTGTAAGGGATAAGTGTCCAGAGCCTCTTGCGATTCGCTCAACAGCTTCTTAAAATTGGACGCTGAGATCAATTGTTCCATTGTTGCTTGCAATTGCAGTACCGGATCATTGCTATTATTTCTTTGTTCCACTGTCCGAACTTCTTGCATCTGACCTCCTTTTTCCAAAGAATCGTTTATTTTTCGAGTCAGCTCTGTTTTTAAACCCGAATTCTCCATGCTACCCAACACATTGGAAGCTTCCTCATACTTTTTCATCCTAAAGAGCGAAACCGCCATGTTTTGCCGTAACTTTTCATTTTGATAAGGTATGCGTTGCTTAATCTCTTCTATTGGGCTTCCCTGTTTGTCGAGAATGGTCAATAGATTGTCCAAATACCAATAATCTTCTGGTTTTGAAAGAAGTGCTGCAACAGCATAATCTTGAGCCTGTATGTACTTTTTGTCCAAAAGATAGGCTTTGGCCAGTTCGTAGTCCACAACACTGTTATCGGGCTCCAATTGCTTACATTTTAAAAACAGATCAACTGCTCTATCGTAGTTTTGGATACCTTTTTGTTTTAAGGCCTCAAAAAAGTTTTCTTGAAACTCATCGGTATATTCGTCGAGGTAGACCTCGGCGCTTTCCTGTTCTTCTTGGGCATAGGTATCACAATGCATCAAGATTGATGCTGTTAAAAACACCCAAAGAAGTAATACATTTTTCATACCGTCTTAAGTCCCCGTCAAACTAAAAATCTATACTAAAGTTATTCCAAAACGGAATAATCTCCAATACTAATGGTCTCGAAATTACCATTGTACACCACATGGTTCCCGATCATGGCATTATCCAGATTTGCGTTGCTAATTTTACTGTTGCTCTGGATAAGGCTATTTTTTATGGTAGAATTTTCCAATACCGTGTTTGCACCTACGGATACATATGGGCCGACCGTGGTGTTTTTCAATACCACATGCTCCCCGATAAAGCATGGTTCTATAATGTTTGCATTTTCTTGTTGTACCGTTTCGGCCACCATATTCTCCCCTTCCTGCTCCAAAAAGCCCAACATGCGCTGATTGGTTTCCACGGTTACATTTTTATTACCACAGTCCATCCATTCGTCCACCTTTCCGGGAACAAATTTCATGCCCTTTTCCATCATGCGTTTTATGCCGTCGTTGATTTGGTATTCGCCCCCATGCGTAATATCGTTATCCAACACATGTTGTAGCTCGTTTTTGAGCACTTCCACGTCCTTGAAATAGTAAATTCCGATTACCGCTAGATCGGAAACAAATTCTGCTGGTTTTTCGACCAACTCAACAATTTCATTTTGATCATTTAATTGTACTACTCCATAAGCTTCGGGATGTTCTACTTGTTTTACCCATATTACGCTGTCCGCAGATTTGTCCAAATCAAAATCTGCACGGATCAATGTATCGGCATAGGCTATTACCGCTGGTCCACTAAGGGAGTCTTTTGCGCTCATTATGGCATGTCCGGTTCCAAGTGGCTGATCTTGTCTATATATTGATCCTTTGGCTCCCATTTCGCTGGCCAATTCCATTAAGCTCTCTACAACATCATCGCCAAAAAAGGCGGGATCGCCCAGAATAAAGGCAACCTCATCAATGGGTTCACCCAACACTTTGGCGATATCGGTAACCAATCGGTGTACTATCGGTTTTCCAGCAACAGGTATCAATGGTTTCGGAACTGTTAATGTATGTGGTCTTAATCGGGAACCTCTTCCCGCCATTGGAACGATTATCTTCATAGTTTACGCACCTGTCTGGCCAGGTGTTTCTTTTTAATGGTTAGACTTTTATTAAAAAGGTCTCGACTACGCTCGACCTGACATTCTTTTTATTTGGTTCCGGTACTTCCGAACCCACCTTCGCCTCTATCGGTTTCTGAAAGTGCTTCAACTTCTTCCCACTCGGCACGCTCATGTTTGGCTATTACCATTTGGGCGATACGTTCTCCATTTTCCACAATAAAATCCTCATTGGATAAATTGACCAAAATTACCCCGACATTACCGCGATAATCCGCATCGATGGTTCCTGGTGCATTGAGCACAGTAATCCCTTTTTTTGCCGCCAATCCGCTACGAGGGCGTACTTGTGCCTCATAACCTACGGGAAGTTCCATAAACAGTCCCGTGGGAACAATTGCTCGTTCCAATGGTTTTAAGGTTATGGGCGAATCGATATCGGCCCTTAGATCCATCCCTGCCGAGGCAAGGGTTTCGTAATGTGGCAACTTGTGGCCGGATGTATTGATTATTTTAATTTTCACGTTTTATAAAAATACTTCTAAGTTTATCTCCTTCCATCTTATATACTAACCCCAAAAATAAGAAAAGTAGTATGCTGCCCACTATTAAATTTCTATTAAAAACATAGAACGATAGTATTGAGAACAAGAGTGATACAGCGAAATAAAAGACAATTTTCCTCATGTTATAGGGGACAGGGTAATATTTTTTTCCAAAGTGATACGATAGGACCATCATGGTCGCGTAGGCCGCCAGAGTTGCCAGGGCCGATGCCATATATCCTATTTTGGGAATCAAGCTTATATTGATGGCCAAAGTGATGATTGCTCCAACGGAAGAAATATAGGCGCCAAATTTGGTGCGATCCGTTACTTTGTACCAAACCGAAAGGTTGTGATAAATGCCCAAACAGAAACTTGCCAAAAGTATGATAGGAACCACGTCCAAAGCCTCCCAAAAAGCAGAATCCCTGACCAACAATTTTTTTAAAGGGTCTATGAACACCATTACCCCTAAAAAAATGAGACTGCCCATAATTACAAAGTAATTTGTGATCTGGGCATAGGTTTTTTGAGGGTTCTCCGAGTCTGCATGGCTAAAAAAAAACGGTTCCACCCCCAACCGAAAAGCGGTTCCAAACAGCGTCATGAATACCGCCAATTTATAGCAGGCCGAATATTTCCCTATCTCTGCCTTGGCAATGTCCTCTGGTAATAATCGATCTAAAAGAATGCGGTCGAACACCTCGTTGACCGTAAATGCAAGTCCGGCCACCATAATGGGCATGGAGTACTTGAGCATTTCCTTCCACAAACCTTTATCAAATTTATATTTGGTGTCAAAATAAATTCCGCTCACCCATAAAAAGGCAGCACCACTGGAAATTACATTGGCAATAAAGACATACTCTATCTGAAAATCTTGTTTATAAAGAGCTACCCAAAATGATTGCCCATTTTCAGCCAATCCGGGCAATAGGGTCAAGAAAAATATATTCAACAATAAATTAATGGCCACACTGGTGACTTTTACTATCGAATACCTTAATGGCCGTTCATTTGCCCTGATCCAAGCGAACGGCACTATGGCCAATGCATCTAGCACCAGAATCAAAATAATATATATGATCAACGATTCCTGTACATCTATAAATGAAGCAAAGGTTCCTTTGAAGAGAAAAGCTGCGCCAAAAAATATAAGGGAAGACATCAGCAAGGATATCAAGGATGTAGAAATTACATTTCCCTTATCCGAGTATTTATTAAAGAATCGGAAAAAGGCTGTTTCCATACCATATGCCAACACTACATTAAAAATGGCAAACCATGAGAAGATCACCGATATTTCCCCATAGGTTTCCGGGTCCATTACAGAAGTGTACAAAGGCACCAATATAAAGGAGAGGACCCGCGGCAATACCGTGGCCAAACCATAGATAAATGTTTGTTTAAAAAGCTTTTTTAGTGGATTCAATAGGTGTTGCTTCTTTGAAAACCTTGCTTAGGCGGCTACAAGTTACGCAAAAGCCATTAGTACCTAAACCTTATTGTCCTAAGAAAAACCAAAAAGGCCACCGATTCGGTGGCCTTTGTATATATTAAATTATGTATATCCTAAATGTTCAACGCTTCTGCTATTGAATATTTAGCCTCACTCTTTGGTTCGGCTTAATTATTCAACGCTTCCGCTCCACCAACAATTTCGAGGATTTCGTTGGTAATGGCTGCTTGACGGGCTTTGTTGTACGTTAATTTAAGCTCGTCCCTAAGCTCTGCGGCATTGTCCGTTGCTTTGTGCATGGCCGTCATACGGGCACCGTGCTCACTCGCAAAAGAATCTCTAATGGCCTTGAACAATTGTGTCTTCAAGGATTTAGGTATCAACTCTTTTACGATTTCCACTTTTGAAGGTTCAAAAATGTAATCGGCAGCAATGGCTTCATCACCTTCTGCGCCAACAATGGGCAGGAACTGTTCTGTCATCACAATCTGTGTCGCGGCATTTTTGAACTTGTTGTACACCAACTCGATTTTATCATAATCACCTTTGGTGAACAAACGCATTAAAAGTTCGGCAATTTCGGCAACGTTCTCAAAGGTCAAATCATCATACACCTTGCTCTGGTCGCCCAAAATGGTATGTCTTTTTCTAAGGATATCGTTTCCTTTCTTACCAATGGTATAGAAATCGACCTGTTTGCCCGGATACTTATTGGACACCAAATTGTTGCTCTGCTTGATGATGTTGGAATTGAATCCACCACAAAGACCTCTATTGGAAGTAATGGCTACCACCAAAACTTTGTTCACTGGCCTTTTGTCGGCGTACTCGCTTCCTCCATCTCCTTCCAAACTGGCGCTAAGCCCTTGTAGGAGCTCGGTCAGTTTATCGGAATAGGGACGCATTGCCGTAATAGCATCCTGTGCCTTCTTCAACTTGGCAGCAGAAACCATTTTCATGGCACTGGTAATCTGCATCGTTGATGAGATGGATGATATCCTGTTACGTATTTCCTTTAGATTTGCCATATTCTTCTTTGTCATTCCGCACTTGATGCGGAATCTTTTTGGTTATGGATTCCTGCAGTGCCCTTCGACTACGCTCAGGGCCCCTCAGAAATGACAATTGTTATGCTTTGTACTTGCTTGAAAGGTCCTTGCAAACAGCAGTCAATGTATCGGTAACCTCGTCGGTCAATTTACCGGCTTTAAGCGTATCCAAAACATCTCTGTGCTTGGCGTTCAAGAACTCCAAGTAATCTTTTTCAAACTCTTTTACCTTGTCCACAGGAACATCTCTCAACAAGTTCTTGGAACCTGCAAAGATGATGGCCACCTGATCTTCTACGGTAAATGGATCGTTCTGACCTTGTTTCAAGATCTCCACGTTTCTTCGTCCTTTTTCGATTACGTTCAAGGTAGCGGCATCCAAGTCGGAACCGAACTTGGCAAAAGCTTCCAATTCACGGAACTGGGCCTGGTCAAGTTTCAAGGTACCTGCTACTTTCTTCATGGACTTGATCTGCGCGGAACCACCCACACGTGATACGGAGATACCTACGTTAATCGCAGGACGAACCCCTTGGTTGAACAAATCTTGCTCCAAGAATATCTGACCATCGGTAATGGAAATTACGTTGGTAGGGATATAAGCGGATACGTCACCTGCCTGTGTTTCGATAATTGGAAGTGCCGTTAAAGAACCTCCACCTTTCACTTTAGACTTCAACGATTCAGGAAGGTCGTTCATATTCTTTGCAATAGCATCGTCACCGATTACTTTCGCAGCACGCTCCAATAGTCTGGAGTGAAGGTAGAAAACATCTCCAGGGTAAGCCTCACGTCCCGGCGGTCTTCTCAACAACAAGGAAACCTCACGGTAAGCTACTGCCTGTTTTGACAAGTCATCATAAATAATCAATGCAGGACGGCCTGTGTCCCTGAAGTACTCACCGATAGCAGCACCCGCGAACGGGGCATATACCTGCATAGGAGCAGGGTCGGAAGCATTTGCGGCAACAATGGTCGTATAGGCCAATGCCCCTTTTTCTTCCAACGTTTTGGCGATGGCGGCTACCGTTGATGCTTTCTGACCTACGGCAACGTAGATACAGTAAACCGGCTCACCTGCATCGTAAAATTCTTTTTGGTTTAGGATGGTATCGATACAAACTGTGGTCTTACCTGTTTGCTTGTCACCGATCACCAACTCCCTTTGTCCACGACCAACCGGAATCATGGCATCGATAGCCTTGATACCTGTTTGCATTGGTTCGTCAACGGGTTGTCTAAAAATTACACCAGGAGCCTTACGTTCCAAAGGCATCTCGTAGGTTTCACCAGCAACAGGTCCTTTACCGTCGATAGGTTTACCCAAGGTATCCACCACACGGCCAACAATTCCTTCACCAACATTGATGGAAGCAATACGCTCGGTTCTCTTAACAGTAGCGCCTTCCACGATCTCTTTGGATGGGCCCAACAATACAACACCTACGTTGTCTTCTTCCAAGTTAAGAACGATACCTTGCATACCACCCTCGAACTCTACCAACTCCCCATACTGGGCATTGGAAAGTCCATATACACGGGCAATACCATCACCTACTTGTAATACGGTACCTACTTCATCCAAAGAAGCGGATGCTTCGAAACCTGATAACTGTTTTTTCAAAATTGCTGATACCTCAGCGGCTTTTACTCCTGCCATTTTTATAGACTATTTGTAAATTCTCTTTTTAATCCGTTCAATTTGTTTGCGATGCTTGCATCGTATTGGGTGTCGCCCACCCTAAGTACAAATCCTCCGATGATGCTCTCATCGATTTTATTCTCCAAAGTCACCTTGTTGCCGGTAGCTTTGGTAACCGTGTCCAAAATCTTTTTCTCCAACTCGGAAGTCAAAGGAACAGCAGTTGTTACATAAGCTACTTCTTCTCCCTTCAATTTTTCGTGAAGGATGATGTACTTGTAGGCCACTTCCTGTAACATATCTATTCGCTTGTTGCTGATCAAAGTTTGAAGAAGACCTTTGGTGATTTCGTTGGCACCTTTGAAGATTTCGAGCAAACTGTTCTTCTTTACTTCTGATTTTATGATAGGGCTCTCCAATACATTTTGAAGCTCCACGTTTTCAGAAATGGTCGCAGCAATTTCACGCATGTCTTTTTCAACGGCATCGGCCGCTTTCTTTTCGACTGCGAAATCCAAGGTTGCTTTTGCGTAGCGTATGGCTGCCCTGTTTTGGTTCATGGTCTGTTAGTTCAGTTTAATATCGCCCAACATGTCCTCTACCAACTTTTGTTGTTTGGTTTTATCGGACAATTCTTCTTTGATTACTTTTTCCGCAATCTCAACGGATAGGTTGGCCACTTGCGCTTTGATGTCGGCAACCGCAGCTTTCTTCTCAGCTTCAATAGTAGCTTGAGCTTGCTTGATCACCTTATCGCCTTCAACTTGGGCTTGTTCCTTGGCTTCAGCAATAATGCTTTCTTTGATTTCCCTTGCCTCTTTCAACAACGCGTCCCTTTCAACTTTGGCCTCCCTCAAAAGCTTTTCGCTGTCGGCAGTAACGTTCTGCATTTCCTTTTTTGCCGCCTCAGCTGCCTCAAGTGCATCTTTTATACCCTCTTCACGTTTTTCAACCGCACCAAGGATAGGTTTCCATGCATACTTTCTAAGCAATAATAAAAGAGCGATAAAAAGCAACATCTGCCAAAAAAACAACCCGAAGGAAAACTGCTCGATTAACTTTTCCATTTATCTTATTCTATTAATTCTTTTAAACTATATCATTTAAATCAATGAAGGGCCACAGCCAACCGCTATGGCCTTCATCAATGTTTTTACGGTTATTAAGCTGCAAAAAGAGCGGCGAAACCGATACCTTCAATAAGGGCTGCTGCAATCAACATTGCTGTTTGGATCTTACCAGAAGCTTCAGGTTGACGTGCAATGGCTTCCATTGCTTGTCCACCGATTCTACCGATACCCAATCCTGCTCCGATTACGATCAAACCAGCACCTACGATGTTTGGAATTGTCATGATATATGAATTTAAATATTAAACGTTCTAATTAATGATGATCTTCTTCTACCGCCATACCAAAGTATAGAGCGGACAACATGGTGAAAATATACGCCTGTAATGCCGCCACCAACAATTCCAATAAGGAAAGTGCGAATGCCAACAAGAAAGACAATGGGCTACCTATCCAGTTCTTGAATATGAACATAAGCCCGATAATACTCATCAATACCACGTGACCTGCGGTAATGTTGGCGTATAAACGAATCATCAACGAAAATGGTTTGATGAAGGTTCCCAACAATTCGATGGGCGCCAATATAATTTTCATTGGAACAGGTACTCCCGGCATCCAAAAAATGTGTTTCCAGTAGTTTTTGTTCCCCGTAAATGTTGTAATAAAGTAGGTAATGATCGCCAATGCGAAAGTAACGGCAATATTGTTGGTTACGTTAACCCCAAGTGGTGTCAATCCCAAAAGGTTGATAATCCACACAAAGAAGAATACCGTTAACAAATAGCTCATGTACCTCTTATACTTGTGCTCACCAATATTAGGGATAGCTATTTCGTCGCGAACAAAAAGAACAAGGGGCTCCAAGAATCTTCCCAATCCTTTTGGCATTGTACTCTTCTGATATCTTTTGGCCATGGAGCGGAACACCAAAAACATAAGAAGCGCCACTGCAATTATGAACACAACATTCTTTGTTATGGAAAAATCCAAAGGCTTTTCGTTGGTAGGATGGGAATCGTCCACCACCAAGTTCTCACCAAAAGCATCCTCGGTATGTGTTTCCTCACCATGGTGCCCTCCGTAATTAATGGTACCCTCGGCGTCGGTCTTATAAATTTTATTATGGTAAAGCTTGTAGTAGTTCCCATCAACCTCAGCCACGCCTTCTCCGTGCTTTAATTTAGATGAGGAAAAAACCTTAAGACCGTTGTCCCAAAGAATTACAGGAAGCGGAAAGCCAACGTATTTATGTTCCCCAGTATCCGTAGTGTAGGAATAAAGGTTGAAATCATGCGAATCCAAAAGGTGATGGTCGATGTATTCCTTAATCTCTGTTTTTAAATCATGGCCGCCGGTTTCAACTTCTTCTCCCTCATGGTTTTGGGCCGACACAAATCCCGCAATCAAAAAGATTACGGCAACTATTTTTTTACTGAAAAAAGAATTTCGCATATGATCCAACTAATGGGTCCTCAAAAATTGGTGCAAAAATACATTCCCCAATCAAAAGAAAAAAGCTTTTACAGTATTATTTTTTTTATTGTTTTTTTAGGTGATTTCAGGGCTTTGCTACACAGTATTAAGCAGTTTCACCAAAAAGAATGTTTCGAGCGCCGATGCAAATCCGTAGGGCACAAAAAACACAAGGAACTCCAAACGTTCCATATTGCCGTCTTGATTAAATCCTGGATATAAAAAAATGAAGAATAGGGTAAATTTTATAAGACTTCCCCCCAAGAAAAAAAAGCCCAGCAGATCACGATGTTTATTTCGAAAAATATAAATGGCAAAAAACACGATCAATGCCATTATGCCGTTCAGCACATAGCTTTTCACAATTTGAAGGCCGGAAAGTTGATGCCCTTTATTTTCAAGCAGCCAAATCTGGGCAAAAAACAGCACAACTAGACCCAATAACAAGGAGGAAACAAAAAGAGCCGGGTAATACCTAAATTTCAATCGTTGATTTTTTTTAGTTGTTGAATCACCAAATATATGGAAATGGCAACCGCTAGCAGGGTACAAATGGGAAGGAATATTTTTTCGGTACCGTAATGGGCGTCCAGCCACTTGCCTCCCCATACGCCCAAATAAATAACAATGCCCATTTGAATGGCAGAACCAGACAAACGGGCAGCTGTATTAATTGCTTTGTTATACTTTTTTTTAGGAGGCTTTTGCTGGCTCATCTTTTTTGGATGACTGCATTTTAGTGGCCGTTGTAACAGCTCCTTTGCCCATGGTACAGGCGGCGTTAAAGGTAGCTCCGGGTTCTACGGCCAATTTGGCCACGCTCACGGTTCCTTCTATCGTTGCAGAAGATTTTAAAGAGAGTAGATCTTTTACCATAAGTTCTCCATTGAACTTCCCTTCTATATCCGCATTTACACACTCTACCTTTCCGTTGATGTAACCATCTTTCCCAATGACTACCTTGCCGGAAGTGGTTACATTTCCTTCCAGTTTACCGTCTATCCTAAAGTCGGCCTCGGAAGTAATGTCGCCTTTTATTGTCGTGTTCTTTTCAATTCTATTGGGCTGGCCGCCAAATTCATTCATAGGTCGTGGTTTTTTGTTGTCGGAAAACATGGTGCTCTGGGGTTTTGGGGTTTAAAATTGTGCTTTGTACGATTCTAGGTTTTTGTGGACTTGTATTATTTTGTAATTCTCTGATAAAACTACAAAATTCTCATCTTTAATAAGGTAGTCCCTGTTGTTTTTTATAAGTTCTGCAAAGCCCAAGGCAAAGTCTTTGGAACGGAAACCATGTACCACCACAAACTGATCTTCCAAATTATAGATGTCCTTGGATATCCGGTTGTTGTACCGCAGTTCTTTTATTACCTCCTCGAGTCTCTTTTTCAGTTCGTTCGCCTTATCGTCGTTCCTGATCTTAAACTGGAATACTACCTTCCAATTACCGGCTCCTGTTGAACCCGTTTCTGGAGAAAACTCTTTGTTCTCCAATTTTGGCAATTGTTCCTCCACGATCTGTTCCGCTTTTTTACCTTCTGGATTATTGGGGTAAGTCAGCGCCACATAGTTCAAAGCTTCTTTAAAAGGCTCAAATCCCTGTAGGCGGCCAATCGCATTGGCCTTCAGCATTTCGAACTTGGGCACAATGGGATCTCCCGTAAACTTGCTTATATATTCTTCGGATCGGGTAATTACATTTAAAAATTCCTGTTGTTGGTATTGTTTAAACAATGCTGCGTACCTGGCATCTGGGCTATCGGTATTGCCATCCAATACCGCCTGTGGGTTTAGCAAGATCTCCGCATATCGTGTATCGGGGTGATTGGAAATAATGTCCTGCCTTATATTGTTCGCCAATGGACTTCCTGATTCTTCGTAGATTTTGTAAAGGTTATATTTTGATGGCAATATTAATCGCTCCTCGGGATTAGAAGATAGTACGCGCTCCAATTTGGCGGCAGCCAGCATATTGTCCTTGAATTTTTCTTTATAAATAAGGCCTAACTGATAATTGGCAAAGTTGCGTTCGCCCTTTAAACTATCGATCACGGCCACGTCGGTAGGTATCTGGGCCAAATAGTACTCCGTGGAATACTTTTGATCCTCTGTTAAATCATCCTCTTTGTTAGCGATAGGTTCGCCGGTGGCTTCGGAAACGGAGACCCTGGCCTTGTTGCTCCACCTCCAATCGTCTTCGAGCGCCCTGTTGCCCCATCGGGTCTTAAAATCGTTTTTTCCGTAGCCCAAACTGGTAATATTGTAAAAATAGAACTTGCCTTTGTTCTCCTTTCCGCCTTTACTGTCCGCAAAAGTGGCGAATCCGGCCACTGTTTTTTGCAGTTGCTTTTCTGCCTCTGCCTCCTCTTTTCGTTTTAATTCGGCAATATAGTCATCAAAATAGGCCTTACGCTCGGCAACGGGCATTTGATATAGGGTAATAACACTGTCGGCATGCTGAACAATATCCTCGTATTTGATTACATCTTCAAGGTTGTCCAACTTCTTTGTAATATCGCGGTGTTTTCTGGTATTTTCATTCAGGTTGGTCAAAGTACTATCATAGTATGACCCCGCAATCCTATACTGGTCTTCATCAAAATAATAATCGGCCAAACTCTGATAATTGAGCGCATTTAACTTTCGTTCTCCCTGTGTGGCTTGGATGGATTTATTATAATAGGCCAATGCCAAACTATCGGATTCAAATGCCATGTGGTATTCGGCCACTTGTCGATAAATTTTATCCAAGAAAGGTCGGTTTTCCCTGTTTTCTTCCAGTTTGGTAAGGTATTCCAACATTTCTTCCCTGTTGTCCTCGGTAAGTTGGGTATTTTGGATTTTTTTCAGATGCGCGTTGATCATATACACTCTCGGCGATTTGCGGTTGAGTGCTATGACCTTATCGTAGGCAAAATTGGCACTGTCCTTATGTCCCAGTTGATCGTACAACTGCCCAATTATGAACAGGTATCTACCTTTTTCCGGATTCTTTTTGGTGTAGGCCTGCGATATTTTAAGTTTTTGGATAGCTGTATCCGGGGCATTAAGGTTGATGTAACATTGGGCCAAAACGGCATTGGCGTCGGCATATTCCTGATCCTTGAGCCTTTCGTACTTAAAAAGGCGTTTAAGATTTTTTATGGCCACCTCGGGGTTGTCCAATCGCATATTGGTTTTTTCTCGCCAGATGGTTGCCTCGTTGAGTTTATCGCTGGAACTATATTTTCTCAGGATGTAGTTGAAAGATTCCAAGGCAGGGATATAGCGCTGATCGAAGTATCGGGACTTCCCCAGCAAAAGAAAGGCTTCGTCTGTTTGTGGGTTTCTTTCTTCATCCTTAATGTCCATGCTGTGCTTTTGGATGGCCTTGGTGGCCTTTTCCTCAGCAATAATAAAATTGGGATTGTTATCTTCTGAGTCGAGTTTTACCTCGTCGGTGACCTTAAGGCGTTCCACGGGCAAAATTTCCCAATAGTCGTCCCGATAATTGGCGTTGATTTCTTCCAGCCCTTGTTGAAAGGCCAAATTTCCGTTGTACAAGGTGTTGTACTTTGTGTTGAGTGCATGCCAATTTCGGTTGACGAATTTGTCCTTTTTGGTGGAACAGGCATTAAAAACCAGTCCTCCCAAAACCATGGCGCCTATAAATGTGTGATGAAGCTTCAAAATTATCGATAATCTTGTGTAACCATTAACTCAAAAATGAGCGGATTATTATAAGCCTTATCGATAAAGTGCAAGAATTTCTTCAGGTCGTTTTAAAACATCAACCCGCAAAGAAAGCTTCAAGCTCTTTCATGGTTTCTGCCGAGGTGTGGATGTCCTTTACAATTTCGCCTTTGTTGAGCACCACGATACGCTCGCAGACTTCGGTTACATGAATCAGATCATGACTGGACACCAAAACGGTAACTCCCTCTTTTGCGGCCAGATCTTTTATAATTCCCTTTAATCGAATTTGCGTGGTGGGGTCCAAATTGGCAAATGGCTCGTCCAAAATAACCACTTCGGGGTTACCGATAAAGCTGGCCACTATACCTGCCTTCTTTTGGTTTCCTTTGGAAAGGTCCCGCAGATACTTTTTTTGACCCAAGATCTCTCCATGGAAAAAATCTTCAAAATTGGACAAGAGTGCATCTACATCCGCCTTGTTCCTGCCACGCAGTTCGCCGATAAAGTAAAAATACTCTTCCGGGGTCAGGTAGCCGATCAAAAAAGTCTCATCGATAAATGCAGAGGTAAAGGGTTTCCATGCTTCGCTTTGGTCCACTTGTACCTCGTTGTTTATAATATGGCCTGTGGAAGGTTGAATCAAATCCAACAACAAACTAAATAGAGTGGTTTTTCCTGCTCCGTTGTTCCCAACAAGGCCAAAGCTCTGTCCTTTTGGTATTTCCAATTGATCAATGTTCAAAACGGTGTTCTGTCCGTAGGTCTTGGTTAAATTATGAACTGTTATCATCTGTGTTTTTTATGTTGGTTATTTCTGTTTGTATGCTTGCAATGTCTTGTACTTCTCCTTTTTATATATGCCCTCGATCATGGTGAACACTTTGTTCTTAAAAACAAATCCGAGCAATCCAAAAACAGCTACAAAAATGTATCCGGCCATAGGTGAAATTAAAAAGTGCCCAACGGCATAAATTCCCATGGGCAGTGCCAGCTTGGGCAATGTGAGCAAAAGGGTCTTGGCATTAAATGCCTGTTTATCCCCGAAGGCCTTTTTGTTGGAGGTTAGATCTATAGGTGTTTTTACGTAAGCCCCGCCCCAAAGCACGAGGTAACTATTGATCCCGATATTATAAATGGCCCCAACCAATACTGCGGCATAGGCTTCCCAACCAAAATAGATATAAAATGAAGCCAAAATGGTGGAAATAATGGTTGCAATGATTACCAAGTACCATTTTGAGGAAAGGTACTCACGATATTTAATATTCTGGCTCATCATTAAAGGATAATAGCTACTGTCCCAGCTGGGCACATACTGCCCAAAACTGAAGAGAAAACCTCCGGTAACAAATATGCCTGCGAATACTTTCCAGAAAGGGCCTTCATAAACTTCCAAAGCTCCGGTAAAAAATAGAAGTCCGTAAAAAATAAAGAAGGCTCCTGCTATTACGGCCGAACGTGATCTCTTGTTCCTTTTTATCAGTTTGATGTCGTTCTTGAGGAATGTTCCCAAATTGCCAAAGCGGTCCAACCACTCCAAATTTTCTGTTTTGGCCACCGATTGCTTTTTGGCCAGACCACCATCCAAATACATATGTTTTTTAAAATAAGCATAGGCTCCATAATACATGCCAGCTAAAGCTGCCCATGGTATTATGGCCGACCAGGGCATATCGTAAAATAGGTCGAAAACAGGTTGGGTGTAAACTGTAATATCAAACCATTGGTAATACTGAGATGCCCCGGCCAATATAAATATGGCCGCAAATACATAGAAGACCCCATTTTGATTGTTCACCATAACATTGATAAAGTTGTTACAGTAAAACAGGGCCATCAATGCCAAGTGCCATCCAATAACCTGCACGGGAGGATAGCCCTCTATCAGTAAAACAATACTGAAAGGCACAAAAAAGAAGGCATGGGCAATATTAAAAAAAGAGATTACCGTTTTCCCCAATGAAAAGTTTACCACCTTGCTCTTATTTATGGGCAAATAGAGCAATGGTTTTATATTGGTCACCGGCATTTTTTGCAGCATGTACCTAAAAACAAGATCAAGGGCCATGTAATAGACCATAAACTGGTTGACAACGCGCAAGGGGTCGCCTATCTCCATTTTCTCGATCAAATAAAAGGCCCCGACCCCCATTCCCAGGAAAACAACAATAAAGTAAAGGGCACCCAAGGCCATCAATATTTTAAACCAAATCTCTGTTTTAAAACTGGCAGACCTAAAAAATGACTTCCATTGAAGTCCCATAAAATGTTTGAGCATGGCTGGCTTTTTTTTGTTGGTGTCTAATTTATTGGTTTTGTTACAAAACCCATGCTTTTTCTTAAAATGACTGTTCAAAACAAGCGTAATGCTTAATTTTGTAACAAAATTTTGTACATGAGCGCATCCCATGCTTTAAAAATAGCTGCAGTGGACCAACTAACTCCAAACGCTGTGGCACTTACTTTTAACATTCCTGAAAACCTTACAAACGCTTTTGCCTTTAAAGCAGGACAATACATCACTATAAAACACGAGATGGACGGAAAAGAACTCCGGAGAGCATATTCCATTTCATCCCCCCCTTCATCTGGTAAACTTACAGTGGGCATTAAAAAGGTGGAAAATGGTACTTTTTCCGTTTTTGCCAATGAACATATCAAAGTTGGCGACACCTTTGAAATTATGCCCCCCGAAGGCCGGTTTATCTTTGAAGACGATTCGCCCAAAAACATTGCTGCTTTTGCGGCAGGTAGTGGTATTACCCCGATAATGAGCATTGCCCAAACCGTATTGGAAAGCAATCCCGAGAATGTTTTTGTTTTGGTATTTGGCAATCAATCGCCAGAAGAGACCATGTATTTTAAGGAAATACAGGCTATTAAAGAACAATATGGTGATCGTTTTTTTGTACAATATGTGTATAGCAGATCTACAGAAAAGGACGCTCTTTTTGGGAGGATAGAAAAATCCACCGTAAACTTTGTGCTAAAAAACAAGTTCAAGGAAACTGCTTTTGATGGATTTTATCTTTGTGGACCAGAGGACATGATCCACTTGGTAACGGACACTTTAAAAGATAACGGTGTTGATGAGGGCGAAATTCATTTTGAACTTTTCACAAGTGGGGATGCCGAAGATTCCTTGGCCGAAGATTTGGAAGGGAAAACCCAAGTAACCGTAATTTTGGACGATGAGAGCTACAATTTTGTAATGGATAAAAAAGAAATTGTCCTAGATGCTGTTCTAAAACAAGATATAGACGCGCCGTATTCCTGCCAAGGTGGGGTCTGCAGTAGTTGTATAGCTCGGCTAACCGAAGGCAAGGCCGAAATGGTGAAAAACCAAATTCTAACCGATGGCGAAATCAATGATGGTTTTGTCCTGACTTGCCAATCACACCCAATTACATCAAAAATTACCGTGGATTTCGATAATGTATAAACTGGGTCAGGTCTTGGAAAGTATGTTGTCCAAGGCCTTGCGCCCATGTTCGTAGCCGATGTTATAAGCATTTTCAATGCCTTTCTTGTCCAACACGCCTATTTTTTCAAGTCCTTGGGGCTCAATAAAAAGGTCGCACCTCTGCAATTTTTCGTCGTTGGAAGCATGTATCATCAAACTGGTGACTCTCCCGGTCAATTGAAATGAATTTCGAAGGTCCTTTTTTTGCAGTGGCACGGTGACGGACACATTGCTCCCGATCATAAAATCGGTTTTATCCTCCACATATTCCGTTGGAAAGTTGTTCATAATTCCCCCATCGGCATACAGGGCATCATTGATTTCAACAGGACTAAAAACTGGGGGAAGCGCGGCGGAAGCCAATAAGGGTTTTATAAGTTCGCCTGTGTTAAAAACAGTTTCCTTGCCCCTCATTAAATCGGTGGCAACAATATAAAGTGGCCTTCCCAAACTTTCAAAGGAGTTGGATGGGAAAAAGTGCTCAAATACATTGGCATACCGTTCAGTATCTATAAAACCGGGTTTATTTATGGTAAAAAAACTATACTGGAACAATGGTGTTTCTTTAAAAAAAGAGAGCATTTCTTCAGCGGAATTTCCATTGGCATAAAGTGCGCCAACCAATGCCCCGATACTGGTTCCGGAAACAACATTGGCCTCGATCCCGTGTTCGCGCATGGCTTTGATCAACCCTATGTGAGCCATTCCCCGTATACCCCCACCGGATAGCACAAGCCCTATTCTTTTATTCTTAAACATCTATTCCTTTTATAACAAATGTACATTTTTGGATGGTTCCATAGTGTAAATATATCAACCGAATCGTCATCTTAATATTAAGTTGATAAACAGGCTACATTACTAGTCTATTGCAGATTGAAATGGATTTTTGAAGGTTACAGCAAAATACAATCGTGATATTTGTTGTAAGTTTAGGTGTAACATAAAAATTTGAAGCATGTCCAAATCCTATTACGACCCGGCAGACCTGAGAAAATTTGGTAATATTACAGAGTGGAGCGAAGAGCTTGGCAATAAATTTTTTGATTATTACGGCAAAGTGTTCGAGGAAGGTGCTTTGAGCGCTCGAGAAAAATCATTGATCGCCCTGGCTGTTGCGCATGTAGTAAAGTGTCCTTATTGTATTGATGCCTATACCAAAGATGGTTTGCAAAGAGGCATCACCAAAGAGGAAATGATGGAGGCCGTGCACGCAGGTGCAGCGATCGAAAGTGGTGCCACTTTGGTTCATGGTGTTCAGATGATGAACAAGTACGAGAAACTTTCCATGTAGTTTCTAGAGCGCCTTGCCCATAGAAACAAGACCGCTACCCTTGTAGATGTTAGCAATAACCTCAATTGAATTGGATTGCTCTAAATCCTATAAAAGCATTAAATGGAACAAAGCATATTGACAGACCTAAAAAAAACAGCTAAAAAATCCTTAAAAGCCAACCAAAACGCACTTGCCAGTACGCAAAAGCAACTGGAAATATTGAACGGGGAACTTTTTGAGGATGGTGAACTCCCTTACTTTAAGGATAAAATTGCCGAAACGGGTCAGTTTCCCTTAAGACCAAAAAAATTAGAGGTGCTACAAATCAACGTCGGATATATGTGCAACCAAGTTTGCGGACATTGCCATGTAGATGCGGGCCCCGACCGAAAGGAAATTATGACCCGAGAGACCATGGAACAGTGTTTGTCCGTAATCCGGAATACCGGCGCCCATACGTTGGACCTTACTGGTGGTGCCCCCGAAATGAACCCTGATTTTCGGTGGTTTGTGGAAGAGGCTTCCAAGGCCGGTATCAAGGATTTTATCGTACGTTCCAACTTGACCATTATATTGGCCAACAAGAAATACCACGATCTGCCGGAATTCTTTAAAAAACACAATGTTCATGTAGTTTCATCCATGCCCCACTATACCCGTGGCAAAACGGACAAACAACGTGGCGATGGAGTTTTTGATAAATCCATAAAGGCTTTGCAAATGCTCAACCAAGTGGGTTATGGTATGCCAGATAGCGATTTACGTTTAGATCTGGTGTACAATCCTTCCGGAGCATTTTTGCCCACTGATCAAGCTGCCATGGAGCATGACTTTAAAAAAGCGTTGAAAGCTGATTTTGATATCGATTTTCATAATCTTTTTGCCATTACCAACTTGCCTATTTCACGGTTTTTGGACTACCTCATCGCTTCGGACAATTACGAGGATTATATGTATTCTTTGGTAGATGCCTACAACCCTGCTGCGGTAGAAAATGTAATGTGCACCAACACCATCTCAGTAAGCTGGGATGGATGGTTGTACGATTGCGATTTTAACCAAATGTTGGACCTTAAAGTAGCAAGTAAGGTAAAACACATCAAGGATTATAATGATGATGTACTCAGCAATCGAAACATTGTCATTTCACAACATTGCTACGGCTGTACGGCAGGGGCTGGGAGCAGTTGCCAAGGAACGGTGGCTTAATAGTCCAATATTTCCACTAGCTTATCCAGCACCTCTTGGGGTTTGATGGTGCTCATAACATTTTCATACCCCTCTGGCACTTTGTTGCCATACACAGAGGTCGGAATCAAAGGATATTTTTTTCTATCCGCCAATAGGGCATTGTCCATGGGCTGCCCAAAGGGATAGAATCCAGCATATGGGTGGGTAACCCCCCAGAGTGTCACCACCGGGATACCATAGTTTGCTGCTAAATGTGCATTTCCACTATCCATGGACAACATGGCATCCAAATTTGAAATTAATTGTAGTTCTTCGGAAAGATCGAGCTTGCCCGCCATGCACAAGGCGTTTTCATACGTTCCTGCTACCTTTTCCAACACATCAACCTCTTTGGCCCCACCCCCGAACAATAAAATTTTATACTTATTGGTATTGTTTAACTGCTTAATAACTTCCTCTGTAGAATCCAAAGGATACATTTTTCCATCATGAGCTGCAAAAGGTGCAATTCCAACCCATTTCTTGGTATCTTGTTGCACCAGACCCAGCACTTTTTCAGATAGCTGGATCCTTTCCAGTGGTTTTGCTTTGGTTAAGTCAATGGGGAAACCAAGTCCGGCAAACACATCGGCATAGCGTTGGTGGGTTGTCTTTAGTTGTTCAAAAACTTTGTTTTTGGGCCGGGTGAGTGCTTTTTTGTCCCTTCGTCCCTTGTCCAATTGTACAACGGGCACCCGTTCCAAAGCAAAATATTTTTTAAGAACCCTGCTACGCAGTACATTGTGAAGATCGGCCACTGCATCAACCTTTAATGGTTTAAGTTCTTTAAATAGCCGCCAAAGCCCAATAAGGCCCTTGTGTTGTTTTTTTACCTCCGCTGCTACAACTTCCACATTGCCCATCCCATTAAAAATAGGCGCAAACGATTTTTTGGTAAGCACCGTAATCCGCATTTGGGGGTATTTTTCTGTAAAAGTTCGTAGTATGGGCACAGTCATGGCCACGTCACCCATTGCAGACAAGCGGATAACCAATATATGGGTATGTTTACCCTTTTTGTCCACGTAAAACCGGGTTTAGTTCATCATCGTTGTACATTTTCATTTGCTTATACACTTTCATGTACTTGTCCCCGGATTCAATATCCATTAATAATTGATCTATGGCCGTGGACAGGTCTTTCTTTTGCTCGAGCAATACGGCGAGTTTATCGCTACATTTTTTAATATGCTCGGAAGAAGCATCCGTTCGGTTTACCTCTTCTTGCATATGATAAATCTTCAGGGCCAAAATAGAAAGCCTGTCAATGGCCCATGCCGGGCTCTCCGTATTAATCTTGGCATTTTGCTTTACCTGTACCGATTGGTATTTATTTAAAAAGTAACTGTCTATATATTCCACCAAATCGGTACGGTCTTGGTTACTTGCATCAATTTTACGTTTAAGATCCAAGGCTGCAACAGGATCAATTTCCGGGTCACGTATAATATCTTCATAATGCCATTGAACGGTGTCTATCCAATTTTTTCTATACAACAGGTGCTCCACTTTATCCTTTGGATAAGGGTTGGAAAATTCTTGATAGACATCATCCTTGATATGGTACTTTTCTATACTTTCCTCAAATATGTTGAAGGCAAAATCGCTGAACATAATAGTAGTTTTGTTCAAAGATATTGCTTTATGGCGTACTTAGTTTAGATGGACCACAAAAAGAGTGGAGGCCAATACCAAACAACCGATCAAAACCACTTCTTGAAGGTTTTGTTTTTTTATTTCTTCAAAATAATTTGTAAGGAAAATTGATGCGGGAAAAAACGTGATCATTACCGGCGAACGATCCACAGGGTTAAACATAATCAATACCGTGGCCAGCAAAAAGGTAAAAAACACAATTCGTAGGAGCAACAATTTTCCCCCGCTCACATTTCGCAGGCGCACAAATACGGTGATGGAAACAATGGTGATCAAAATTAGATAAATCAATATTTTGAAATCCAACACTTGAAAAAAGGATTTATCGGTAAACAATCCTAAAGAAAATTGATAGTGTTCCGCAAAAAAATGAAGAGATCCCTTTAGCTTGAGCACGGTAAACGTTAAAACAAAAACAGTGGCCGTTCCCAAAACAGGCACCAGCCAATTTTTAAAGGTTTTACGGTCGTAAACCCCTATCACATAAAAGATCAAGAGCATAAACGCCAAAGACCAATCGTAGAATAAGCTTGCGGTGGCTATTAACATGGAAGCATCAAAAATCTTGTGCTTTACGTTCCTAATGGATTTAATGGACAACACCCTCCAAAATGCCATAAGCAGGAAAAAATTGGCAAAAATAATGTTCTGGTGCCCCAAATGGTCGGAAAAGGAGATGGCCAAAAGCACAAAAAACACCATGGTATAGGAATTGGACTCGGTCGCCTTTTCCTTTCTCACAATCTGATTTGTAATGAAAACGGAGAGTAGCAATGCGGTGAACATCAGCAGTTCAAAAGGGATGATCTGGCTAAATTTTTGCCCGCTAGGCCCAAAAAAAATATTGGCAAAATAAAAAAGGAACAAGAACACTCCCAGCACAATATAGTTTATGGGCTTTGTTTTTCCGAAAAAGCTTGAAATCATCCTATCTTTTGCTACTTTTGTAAAGTAAATATAGCCAACATGAGCAAGTTTTTTTACGGTATAGAGGACTTATTTGTAAATTACCTATTCGCACCTTTGGATTTTCTACGCTTTATGCACAGCTGGTGGGGTGCCAACACGATCAACTGGATCTTTATGATCATTGGTTTTATCGCAATGGTCTATTGGATGAAACAATTAAAGATTTTTAATGACAATAACGAAGAGAACAAGGAGATCAGCTCACATTCTTATCTATAGGTCAAAACCAAGATCTTTTCTGTAGTACATTCCATCAAAATGGAGCTTTTCCATATTTTGATAGGATTGTTGTAACGCTTCCTTAAAATCTTTTCCGAAAGAAGTGATGGCGATTACACGCCCTCCATTGGTAACTACTTGCCCGTTCGACACTTTGGTTCCGGCGTGGAACACAATGGAATCCCTAATGTTTTCTGTACCCGTAATTTCCTTGCCTTTTTCATAAGATTCGGGATAGCCCCCAGAAACTGCCATTACCGTAGTGGCCGCTCTATTGTCAATATCCAGTTCTACTTGATCTAATGTCCCCTTGGCCATGGCCATAAGCACCTCTACCAAATCACTTTTAAGCCTTGGGATCACCACCTCGGTCTCAGGATCGCCCATTCGAACATTGTATTCGATCACTTTAGGCTCGTTGCCAACTTTGATCAGGCCGATGAAGATAAAACCTATGTAAGGCAAATTGTCTTTTTTAAGGCCATCCACGGTCGGTTTTACAATCTGGCGCTCTATCTTGTCCATAAATTCGGAATCGGCAAATGGGACAGGGGAAATAGCCCCCATTCCTCCTGTGTTTAGCCCAGTGTCTCCCTCTCCTATACGTTTATAATCTTTTGCTGTAGGGAGTATTTTATAATTAGCGCCATCGGTAAGCACAAAACAGCTCAACTCTATGCCGTCCAGAAACTCTTCAATAACGACCGTTGCACTTGCGTTTCCGAATTTGGAATCGAGCAACATGGATTTAAGCTCATCCTTGGCTTCTTGAATGTTTTGAAGAATAAGTACTCCTTTACCTGCTGCCAGACCATCTGCCTTGAGCACGTAGGGCGGTTTTAGGGTTTCCAAGAAGGCATAGCCCTCTTCTAACGTATCTACCGTAAAACTCTGATATGCCGCAGTGGGAATATTGTGCCTCATCATAAACTCTTTGGCGAATTCCTTGCTCCCTTCCAGCTCTGCGGCCGCTTTTTCCGGCCCAATTACAGAAACTGCCTTTAGCTCGGTATCATTTAAGAAAAAATCGTGCACCCCTTTTACCAAAGGGTCTTCCGGCCCAACTACCACCAAATCAATGCTTTCTTTCAACACCAATTGTTTAATGGCTTCAAAATCGTTTACGCCCACTTCGACATTTGTTGCTATTTGAGAAGTGCCTGCGTTACCGGGCGCAACAAAAAGTTTAGAAGTTTTAGGGCTTTGGGATATTTTAAGGGATATGGCGTGCTCGCGACCACCTGAACCTAGGACCAGAATGTTCATGTATTAAAGTTTTGGCAAAAATAACTCAATTGTATTTTAATTTAAGAGTTATTTGCAAATGATCTATTGTGAAAATTCTCTATGGGCTTCCCACAACTGATCATGTGATAACGACTTGAAATATTCGAACACTTTTTTGAGCCCATCGGAGCGGTGTACCTTGGGTTCCCAGTCGAGTATTTCTTTTGCCCTTGAAATATCGGGCTGGCGTTGCATAGGATCGTCTTGCGGCAATGGTTTAAATACGATTTTCTGATCGGTTCCTGTAAGTTTTATTATTTCTTCCGCAAATTCCAGAATGGTAGTCTCATCGGGATTACCAATATTGATGGGCTCTACATAATCGCTCATCAATAAACGGTAGATTCCTTCGATTTGATCATCGATGTAGGTAAAGGAGCGTGATTGTGAGCCATCCCCAAAAACCGTTAAGTCTTCGCCACGAAGTGCCTGCCCCATAAAAGCAGGGACTACACGGCCATCGTTCAATCGCATCCTGGAGCCGTAAGTGTTGAATATGCGAACGATCCTTGTGTCCAATCCATGGTGCCTATGATAGGCCATGGTAATGGATTCCATGAAGCGTTTGGCCTCATCATATACCCCACGGGGACCTATTGGACTGACATTACCAAAATAATCTTCGTTTTGAGGGTGCACCAAGGGATCTCCATATACCTCGGAAGTGGATGCCACAAGAATTCTTGCTCCATGGTCACGGGCCAAGCCCAATAAGTTCAAGGTTCCCAAGGAGCCCACTTTAAGGGTATCTATCGGAATTTTAAGATAGTCGATAGGGCTTGCCGGTGAGGCAAAGTGGAGGATATAGTCCATTTTTCCGGGTACATGGACAAATTTGGTGACATCGTGGTGGAAGAACTCAAATCGTTTTAAGTGAAATAGATGCTCTATGTTTTTGATATCGCCTGTGATCAGGTTGTCCATTCCGATAACATGGTGGCCCTCGGCAATGAACCTATCGCAAAGGTGCGAGCCTAAAAATCCGGCTGCCCCGGTGATGAGTGTTTTTTTCATTCCTTAGTTTTCTTCTTTTGAGGAGAATCCTCCTTTTTCCCTTTGATAGCCTCAATTTTTCTTTTCAGACGAATTTTCTGTTTTAAAGTGGTGAAGTTATAATTGTATCTAAAAAATATATACCCTAAAAAAATTACTACACTTACCAACATTATCACCATTCCTGTATTTTTTGCTTTACTGCCCAGAATAATAAAAAGCACTACAAAAATGATATTAAAACAACCTATAATAAAACTTGCCTGTTTATGGGATAATCCCCAAAAATCGATAAGGACATGATGCACATGGTTTCTGTCCGGAGAGAATGGTCCTTTTTTGTTAGCCAATCGAATTGCAAAGACTCTAGCCGTATCAAACAATGGGACAATTAGAATACTTATTGCTATTAAGGGGGCGTTCTCCAACAAAAATGGGAGCTCACCATAAGAAGTAGGTTCTAAGGCCAAGAATTTTAAGGTTAGAACACTTATGATAAAACCAACAATAAGCGACCCGGTATCTCCCATAAATATTTTTTTATTAGAAGACACATTAAATCCAAAAAAAGCCATTAAACAAGCGTTCATTGTAATGGCAATCAATGCAAAAAAATACTCTTGCGATAGATAGAAAATGGTAGTGTAAATAACCATGATCACTATACCAACAATTGAAGCAAGACCATCTATCCCATCAATTAAGTTATATGAGTTGATAATTGTTAGCATCAAAAACCCCCCAATCACCAAATAGAGGTAATAAGGTATTTCATAAATGTTCAGAAAGCCATTTAGAGATTCTATCCCAAAACTGTCGTTTACCAATACAAAGCTGATCGCAAGGACTTGGGCAGCCAGCTTAGAGGCCGGTGAAAGTACAACCAAATCATCCTTAAGCCCAACAATAAACAGTATGGTAAGCCCAGGTATAATATAAATATACTCTAAGTGGACCGCCCTATCCTTTATGAAAAAAAAGGTGAAGATCAAACAATAAAAAAAAGCAATTCCTCCTAAGGTTGGTGTTTTGGATTTGTGAGAGCTTCGATGATCTGGATCATCCATTAATCTTTTATATTCAACAACCCCGATTATTCTGGGAATTGTTAAATAGGTCAATAAAAAGGACCCTATAAAAAGTAAAATGGCGGTTTCAAGAAAATACATTTGTCACGCTCGTTTATATCCTTCCAAAGATAATCTTAATAAGGAATTTCAGAAGAGATATTTGTCTGGAAAATCGAGTAGGTTCTTTTAACAAACGGTAAAACCATTCGAGACCGAGTCTTTGATAAAATTTTGGGGCTCTTTTTTTTAGGCCGGTGTAAACATCAAAACTACCTCCCAGACCCATATAAAGTGCTGGGTGTTGGTCGATCAGGTCGGACATCAACCACTCTTGTCTTGGGCTTCCTTGGGCAACAAATACAATATCTGGTTTTTTATTTTGTAATTCTACTATCAATTTATCTTTATCACCATCCTTAAAAAACCCATCACGATATCCTTTGATTTGAATTCCGGGAAACTCTTCTTTTAATTTTACCACTGTCCGTTCAATAACCGTTTGTGTAGCACCGATTATGTAAAAAGACTTTGAATTGGCGTATTTTGATATAATATCCAACCAAAACTCAGCTCCAGCAATTTTAACCGCACTTACTCCTTTTCTTTTTAAAGCCAACACTGCCCCGATTCCATCCGGATAACCAATATTGTCATTGATCAATGCGTCCAGCTTGTCATCAATTTTATTTAGTTTTTCCGCATTAAGTGCGATTAGTATTTTTTTCTTGTCGCTTATATAGCTCAAAAAATCATCCTTGGAGCCAAATGCATAAATTCGCTTCCCGTTGACTAGCTGGCTCTTAATGTCCATACTCAATAATTAACTGTAATTTATGGGTTAAAGGTACCAATTATTTAAGGCACTTATCTCAAGTCAACTGATACAATTATCTGGAGTAAACAACAAAATTGTGTTGTTGCGCCATTACATCAACAAAATTTTTAAGCTTTTTTAATGAGTAAGGTGTAAACGCTTTGGGATGTCCAATTAGCACAAAACTACCTTCATTAGCGGTTTTTTTGATATAATTTTTGAGTGCCTTTTGAATGAGGGAAATTTTAAATCCGTCTATTGAAACAACGGAATATGAAGAAGTTGACATTAGCCGAAGGGCTTCTTTTTTACTCATGGGCACAGCGGCACCATCCCCTATTGAATTATGTTCAGTGCTCCCTTTTAATTTTTTAAAAGCAAAATTCCAAAAAAACAGGGGGCTCACTTTAATGGAGCTTATAGGAATTTCAAGAAACTCCCCTTTTGCATCCGGTTTTGTTAGGTTGTTGGAAAATTGGTAATCTCTTTGATATGGTTCTATATTTCGGAAGTCAAAGCTTTGGTTGTGCGAAGAATAATATCCTTGGGGATATACGGAGCTATCAATCAACACCCCATTTGCTTTAAGCGCCTTTCCTATATTGCTAAATGGTTGTGCAGACCAACCACCTGCTCGATAAGCGACCGGAGATTTACCAGCAATTCTTTTTAAGACATTTGTATAATTGGTGACTATATCGAGCACTTCATCCTCCCCAAAATCCGAAAGTTTGTACCTAGTCGTATCAAAGACCCATTTCTCCCCATTATAATAAGAATCTTCCCAATGTGGGTGCACGTGCAGTTCAATCCCATGTCCTTGGGAGGCCAAATCTTTAATTTGAGTAGTAACTTTTAAATAATCTTTCTGTAATTCTTGATACTCTTTTTTTTGTTTTTCCAGAGCAATCAAATAACCCGCATCGACAAAAAAACTAGCTTTAATTTCATGAGGGTCCAATATTTCCAATAGAGCCTCTGTTGGCTCAATTATACATTTTTGCACCGAACCGCTTTTGGGGCCAAAAAAGAGTTCATAGTCAAGTGTGATGTAGATTTTCATTCTAAATTTTCAACCTATTTAGCTTAAGTTTATAAATAGAGTCAGTTACCCTGATATTTTCAAATATTAACACTATTAGCCTTTATAATCTGTGCGGCATAAATATCGGTGTATCTTAACCTCGGAACAATTAGCTTAATGCATCTTTTTATTTATCAAAACCATCTCTTTTAATAAGTATTACGATTTTTTGTCATTGTGCGTATTTATAAGGCTATTTTCCGATTTTAGAACTATACTATATTCTATAACGATTTAACAACATTAAAGGGAAGGCACATAGATAATACCATTTTTGCTCCCATTTGGGCATGTTGCTTTTCCATTTTTCATCAAAATGAAGTTTTATAGTCCTGTTGTTCCTCAATCTGTTTCCTCCAATTATGTGTCCTATTTCAAAATCTTTATTTTCTTTTATTTTTTCAATTAATTCCAGAGAATCTACCCCAAGGTGTTCACATATTCTTACAATAGCTGTTTCGGTTTCTAAAAACAAATCTTCATATTTAATTTTGATTACATTTTTATCAAACATCGTTATAAGTTGAGCCAACATATTTACCAATACATAATAAACCATAGCACTTAACGGCGTACGACTTGTTTGTACTTTTTTCTTGAATGAATATATTACTCCTCTTACGTCGCGCACCAGGTAGATGCCTTTTAACTGGATGCTTCTGTTTTTTTTGAGCGAATGCCACCTGCCAATATACTTGGCCGAATCTAACAATATTTTCGAATTGGTTTGCTTTGTGCAACTATTAAAGATTTGTGTTTGGAAAGAATTATAGCTCTCTATCTTTTCTTTATTATGAAGGTGCAGCAAATGCCTTGGAATAGAAGAGTGATACTCCAATTCATCACTTAGCGCTTGTATATTTACAGCATTTTTTTTTACCCAAGGCATTGTATCTAATATTTTACCCCAAAATTCACAATCTGAAAGTTCAGCTCCACATGAACAGTTTAAGTTGTCCCTGATATGGTCATAAAACTGATGCATTTCACCCAAGGAATAAATATCCTTATGGTTGCCAAGTATTGTTGCAAGTACAGTAGTGCCTGAACGACCGGGACCTAAAAGATAGACTACATTTGTTATACGATTATCTTGAACGTTCATTACAAAATTATTCGTTTCTATATTTTAAAATTTTTGCCGGCACACCACCTACAATTGCATAATCTGGAATATCTTTTGTAACTACGGCCCCCGCAGCTATAATTACATGAGATCCTATTTTACACCCTGCTGTTACTATAACATTAGCCCCCAACCATACATCGTTGCCGACGTACGTCTCATAATAATTTTTACCTTGTTTTTGAATAGGAATATCTAAGCGATCAAACTTATGATTTCTAGAATAAATCTTTACTTCGGGGCCCATAATAACATTATTCCCGATGTGTACGTTAGCTTGGATCATGCATCGAGTTCCTAATTCAGAATCATTTCCTAGTGTTGAATTCGGAGATATTTCCGCTCCTTTCTTTACTCGGGGCTTATTCCCACACTTTAAAATATATTTTTTTACCAAAAAACTCCGAATCGCTGGAAAAAACAAGGCATAAGGGCGATAATCTTCAGGCGTGTTTTTAAAAAAAAGTAGATATATTAAGAAATATAATTTTTTCACGATTTGTTGAATTTATTCTTTTTTAAAAAAGCTGTATAAATCAGGCCAAAAATAACCACAAAATTTACCCCCATATTTCGGGTTAAGTAATTTTCTGTGAGGCAACATACTGAAATAATTGCTATAAACGTAAAATAACCAGCGTCTCTAAGCTTTATTGCACGTGTAATGTTCATAAACAAAAAAACACATAAAAAAAGTAATCCGAACACTCCAAAATCTATAGCATATCCCAAGTATTGATTGTGGGAATTAAACTGTTGTTCGTAAGAAACTTCCATGCCCCTTTTCCGATATGCTTCGGTTAAACGTTTTCTTTCCGTTCCTGTTCCATAGCCAAATATGGGTTTTTGTTTTATAAGATTCATAGCAACTTTCCATCTTGCCATTCTTGAGTCTCCTACTTTTTTGCTGTCTAATCCTTCTGTGGCCACATTATCTGTAAGCTCCCACAAAGAACCTTTTACTAACTTATTATAGACGTATGTCTTTTTTATAGATACTCCTAGTACCAATATTGCAACCACCCCTATCCATAAATAATGCTTTACCCTATTATAATACAGTGCCCCATAGGTAAGCATTACTATAAATAGGCAGATAAAAATTATCCTTGAGTTTAGAAAAACAATTGATAGTACAGTTAATATAGTAACCACTGCCCTCAGAGGTGTTTTTATCTTAAATTCACGGTTCCATAAAAGTGCCAATAACATTACAAAATATGAGCCAAGATAAACCGGGTGCATATCTTTTAAAGGTGCAACAAATCTCTTTCCTGTAAAATTGTAGGACAACAAACCTTTAAATTGTTTCCCAGACTCAATAAATCTGAGAATATTTTCGGTATGGAGATAGAGCATACAAGCTATAGTTCCTAAAAGCAAAGCCCATGCTATCAACTGTAGAGTTGCGTCGCGAGATAAATCTGTTCTAAGCAATATAATCGGAACCAACAGATAAAAAACACAACGCTCCAGTTCATCAAACGCCTGGCCATATGACGAGGCATATAGTGTGCCCATTAGAAAAGGAACATACAATATAATGGTGCTCGTAAGATAGAACCTGAATTTACGCAACATATTGAGGTCAATCCCATTTTTTAAAAACGATGCGACACTTGTGATACAGAGAAGTATAATCCCAAAATTGCTTATTGTAGTCTTTAGAGGCAAAAAAAAGACCGCTACAAACAGTGAGATACTGGTGATTAATTTTAATTCAATTTTTATTTTCAAGCCTTATTGGTTTTTTATAAAACATCAATGCTATGGAAAAGCCTATAAAATAGCCTGCGATACCCGAACCATAAATATGCCCGGACAAATTGGACGCAATTGTAATAAAGAGCAAAAACCACAAGACTGCTTTGGCATACTCGTTTCCTTTTCTCCCCAAAAAGTAAGCGCTGTAGACCCAATACAATATCAACAAAACTAAAGAAATAAGCCCTAATGCACCTGAGGCAAAAAGGAGTGAAAAGAAGTCTACCTCGGCCAAATGTCCGGATAGTTTCAAATGATAGTTCTGACCAAAACCAAATAACTTTCCAAAAAATCCAAAATCATTTTTATAGACCTCCCAGCCTTGGGCTATAAAGTTATTCCTATTAGAGAGAATTACAGTCAATATTTCATTGTTGTTCCTTTCCATAGACCGTTGTATTTTATCCAATACACCGAATCTGGTTATCCCTAAATAAAAAACATAACAAATCAAGGGGATCCCAATAGTTGCAATAATCAACAAGTAGTCCAACCATTTCTTTTTAATCCTAAATTTAATTTGTGACACGGGTGGAATTAAAAAAACAACGATCACACCGCCCAAAACTGTCTTGGAGGTGATTAAAAAAGCATACAATACTGTTACACCAAAGAAGAGAGCATATCTCTTATATTCCCGATTTAAATAAAGGTATAACGCAATAGAGAAACTTATTGCCAACAACAAAATGGTTAGTTCATTTCCTGCGTATATATATCCTCTGGTTCCAATAGCATTGCTAAAACCATGATGATAAAAAGCCATCCCAAAGCCCAAAGCCCCCAAAAACATATTAATGGATAAAAATGTAAATGACCGTTTTATAACCTTCTTTACTTTTACAAGAAGGTCTGGGTTGTGTTTAATATTTTGAAATACGTTTTTAAAGAAAAAGAAACTAAGAGGAACATTAAACCATTTGGTCGCAACTACAAGATCATTTCTAAAAGCGCCAAAATCACCTGATTTTGCCCATCCCAAAAAGGCTCCTATTTGAAATATGCAGAACAATATAATAAGTAAAGGAAACTCTTTAATTACTGAGAGTCTAAATAGCAGTAACAATAACACCAATAACTTAAAAATCTGACTAATGGGCAACTTATTGAAGTGCATCATGAAAAAACCATTAATCATATCAACAAGAACCACATAACTCAAAAGAGTTAATATTAAAGTGTCTAAATGCCTGCTCTTAATTTTCAAAATATCCATTTCAAGTGCCGTAAAGCTAACAATAATGTTGATCTTTGGTGAATCATTTATTTTATGGATTATGAGAATTTTTCTGATTTCAAATATGTTTCCATCCAAAGACGATCCTTTGTTCGGCGTTTTTGTGAAAAACTTTAAAAATGAGCTTGAAAATCAGGGGGTTATATTTACCATGGTTTCGCTGATCAAGGGGAAAAAAAAATCAACTTGGAATAAATTGATAAATTACCTGATTCATTATTTAGATATAATGAAAAAGGGGATATCATCATCAAAATATGATTTGATATATGTTCATTTTTTAAGCCATCACATCCCAATCCTTTATTTTCTAGGTATAATAAAGAAGCCGTTGATAATCAATTTGCACGGAACAGATTTTATAGCCGTAAAAAACTCACCTCTTTTAACTGCATTGAGTAAACCGGTATTAAGAAAGGCCAAGGCCATTGTTGTACCAACAAGCTACTTTAGTGATTTGGTTGAAGAGCATTTCCGTTTTATTAAGGCTGATCAAATAATAATTTCCCCCTCTGGAGGCATCGACAAAAATGTTTTTTACTTGAAACAGGGACAACAAAACAATTCAAATGTCATTACTTTGGGTTTTGTTTCTAGATTTATTGAGGAAAAAGGTTGGCGCACCTATCTAGAGTCACTTGAAATTCTAGAAAAAAATCAAATTCCATTTAAAGGAATCATAGCTGGCAAGGGGCCAGATGAACATCGAATTAAAAAATGCATTAATGACTTGAATTTGACACCTAAAATCAAGTTTTTAGGTTTAGTAGAGCAAAAAAAATTGGTGGATATATATAATGAAATGGACCTTTATATCTTTCCCACCTATAGAGAGGCTGAAAGTCTTGGGCTAACAGGTCTTGAAGCAATGGCTTGCGGTGTCCCGAATATTGCTTGTAATATCGCTGGCCCAAGTACATATATTGTACCTGGTAAAAATGGTTTTTTGTTTCCTGTTAGAGACGCTGCTAGCTTAGCAGAAAAAATAATGGCTTATTATTATATGAAGCCGAGTGAAAAACAAGCAATGTGCGAAATGGCAGAGTTAACAACTCACAAATATGAACAAAGCAATATAGCCGAACAACTTGTGGAGAGTTTAAAAGAAAAAACCAAATAGGGTCTTCGGAATAAAATTTACCCCAAAGCACTTTCTAAATAACTTAATGATTGTTCTCTTAGCTTTGTCAATTTCGCCGACGGTAACTCATAATCGATCTCATCAGTAATATTACCAAAGTCTTTCTCTTGATAAATAATTCTATCCAAAAGACCTAAAGCCCCCAATAAACCTTCCTGTCGATTTGCTTTCTTGGTAGCCGGTATACATACAAAAGGTTTCTCAAAATTTACCGAAAAGCATGTCCCGTGGAAAGAGTCCGTAATAATAAAGTTGGCATTAGTAAACAAAGAAATGAATTCTTCTGGCCCTGCAGACCTAATTGATTTGCTTACCCCTTGCATTGGTTGAAGCATTTTATCTATTGCTATGACTGGCATATTAAACTTATTTGCAAAAAACAGGATTGCTTTTCTAAGTAGCTTTGTTCGGGGTACCGAGTAAACCAAGATATAATTGTCACTTACCAAGTAGTTACTTTCTTTTACTTTAAAAACACTTAACCAATCGTTTTTGGTCAAGAGGAGCGTTGGGTCTAATACTTGTGTTATCGTTTTCTCTTTAAAAAGACCGTTTAAATAATCTACCCCTTCTTTTTCCCTTACCGATATCGCTTTGAAGTCGTTTAAAAAATCTTTAACTTTTGTTGATTCTAGGCTGGAAAATTCATAATTGCCCATGCTCGAAGCATATGAAATTTTATTTGACTCGGGCCTGACGAATGATAAAAAATAAATAGGGTCAATTTCATTGTGTTGATTTATGATTTTTGGATTCCATATTTGGTCGCTTCCACTAACATAAAAATCATATCCATCTAGCACTCCATTTTCCAAATCTTCAGAGTTTACCCTTTGGGTTAACGCCAGATGTTCGTTAATGAAGGAAGTAAACTTTTTTATAAGAATTAGCCTATTCCTTATATTGAAAATATCATGTACAAACATTTTAACTCCCCTTGTAGACAAACCATATCGTATCAAATGCATATGACTTGTTAAATAAGGGTTTTCATAATCTACAACATTTACTTCACCATATTTGGAAAGAACATGTCGAGACGCAAAAGCCTGCAAAAGGGCCCCATAGTTAGTTACTCTTTGTACTGTTATTATTGCTATTCTCATTTTCGCTTATTTTTATTTCTGTAAAAATGTCTTCCATGGGCCTTCTTGATGAAGCACAAACTTTGTTATCCAAATCTGGATGTCCAATTATCATCATCATAATAATTGTATGGTTGTTGTTTATGTTCACCACCTTTCTTAGTTCCATATCATTCTTTGGGGTTTGGCTCCAATTTAATGGACAAGAGGCAATTCCCAAAGAATGAAATGCATACATAAGGGACATGGAAATCAATCCGCCATCAATCCAATGCTGGTAATGTTCTGCGCCTGAAAAAAACGCTTTCAGATCTGTAGTTATTACCAATAAATTATTGGCTTTTTCTCCAAAGGGTCTATTGCCATTTTGGTGTCTTAGCACCTTTTGTATAGTGTCTTTTTTGTTCGTGTGATATATATGCCAAGGATGTCGGTTACAAACAGATGGGGTCTTCATTGCAAGATTTACAGCTCTCCGAATTATGCGGTCGTCTACTATTTGATCTTTAAATTCTCTTAATGAATACCGAGAAAAAAAGAACCCCTCTGGATTTTCCAAAACACCTTTGCTAAAAGTGTCCGAAGAAATCTCTACTGTTCCGCTCTTTTCGTCAGATCCAAAATCCATTTGCTCAAGAACGTTCAGCATTTCCAATCCTCTTTTAACACCTTGGTTTTCAGGAAGTGTCAAGAATTTTTTCAGCGTTTCCTTTGCTAATCTATCATGAAATCCGATTTTTTTGGAATCATTTGCAATCTTTAACCTCAAAAAGACTCGTTCGGCATTGGACCATCCGGATTTAGGGTTTCTGTTTTTATAGCTTAAGCTTTTTTCCAATCCATGATAAGCCATCATAATATTGTAATTACGAGTTTCCACGTCATATAAGTCTTCTTTCCAACCTCCGTAAAGAAGGAAACGTTTAAAATCGTAATAGAAGCCGGACAATCCCATGGAGACACGATATGTACCTCTTAAAAATCTGCGAAACTTTTTTTTTAACCCTCTCATTGATATTAATTAGAAAAAACTTTATTAGTCGAATTGTACATATATAAAAACATCAAAATTATATTGCACAAAAGTGTTGAAAATGCCGCCGCTACAGCGCCATATATTGGAATCAATACCACATTGATCCCAATATTAAGCAATGCCACCGTTCCCATTAATTTAACCTTCAATATCATATGTTGTCCAGTTAAAAGGGTAGCACCATAACTATAGGATAAAAAACTAAAAGGAATTGAAAAGGCTAATATTCTTAAATATTCTATTGACGGCATATAATCGCCGCCAAACAAAAGTAGAATTATGTATTCGGAAAAAAACAATAAGCATATTAAGATGCCTGTACCAGAAAGCAACATTACAAAATTCCCCTTTTTATATGTACTATAAAATTGGCTTTTATTATGCTTTGACCATCTATGGTACTTGGGGATTAAAAACTTACTGAATAAAATCATTGGAATCGTCATTACAGCAGAAAGAATTGTAAAAGCTACATTGTAATATCCGGCTTGATCACTTCCAGATAAATATTTAATCATCACAATATCGCTTTGTATATAAATAAATGCAAAGATGCCCGCAAAACCAAATGGCCAAGCTTCTTTTGCCACTTCCAATAAGCTGGGTGTAGTCTCTTTTATAATGCCTTCAGGCCTTTCATGCCCTTTTAGGTTAACTTTCCCCCGAGACATCATCATAAGCTGCTTAATGGACCATAATGTAAAAAACAAACCAACTAAAGCATATATCAAACCAATATCAAATAAAGTTAGGCTCCAATTGACTAAATAAAAGCAGAGAAAAAATATGACTAGCCTAGTAATATTAGGAAGGAATTGCCAAATTGTTAAAAATGTATAACGTTCCTCCAATTGTAGTTTTGATGATACAAGTTGAACTCCTATATAACCGCACAGAAAGAAAAAGAAAAGTAACAATAGGGTATTCGTCTGATCATCTTCTGGTTGTAGTTGTGTAATTGTAAAAACTGATAATAAAATAACAACCAAAGTGCTCAAGACAAACTTCAAAGACGGTTTTACCCATCGAATACCTTTCCACCCTTCGGTACCAAACAATTTAAGCCAAACTTGAGGAATCCCAAACCCCCCAAACAAAGAAAAAATCATTATAGTTGCCATAGCTGAAGAAAAAACTCCAAAAGTAGTAGGGCCTACCTCGCGAGCTAAAATAATATATATTAGGAATGTACTGCCTCTACCCACAATAGAACCTATCCACAAAAGCCCCAGTGAGAGTAGATGTCTTTTCCCCATTAAAAAAGAAATAAAAGCATTGGCTTTTTGATTCTCCATTTGTCTACTTATCAAAAATTTTAATGTTCATACATTATTTTTTAACTAGACTAGGTTTAGTCAACAACTAAATGCAGTTTGCTTTGGTTAGATTTTTTTCAGATAGTTAAAACTATACAATCATCCCCGCAGCTACCGTCTCATTAGTCGCATCATCGATCAAAATGATACTTCCTGTAGTCCTATTTTCCCGATAAGAATCTATCATCAAAGGTTTGGTGGTTCTTATTTTTACCTTGCAAATGTCGTTCATGGACATCTCAGTATCGTCGGAACTGCGGTTCAACGTATTGATATCAATTTTATACAACACCTCTTTTACCATGGCTTTTTGCTCGTTGGAGGTATGTTTAATGGTGTATTTTGCCCTAGGTTTGGCCGGGGAATTGTTCAGCCAACATAACATCACTTCCAGGTCTTGTTGGGCTTCAGGTTTGTTATTGGAGCGGACAATCATGTCCCCTCGGCTAATATCAATATCATCCTCCAGTGTAATGGATACCGACATTGGGGCGAAGGCTTCTTCAACCTCACCAGAGAATGTGTCTATACTCTTGATTTTTGAGTTAAACCCAGATGGCATCACAGTGACCTCATCGCCTTTTCTCAACACACCGCTAGCCATTCTGCCAGCATAACCGCGATAGTCTCTAAATTCCTCACTCTGTGGTCGTAAAACGGTCTGCACGGGAAACCTAGCATCTACCTTGTTGATATCACTACTGATATGCATGGTTTCCAATGTGTGCAACAATGGTGCTCCCTGGTACCATTCCATGTTTTTAGATCGGTTTACCACATTATCACCCAACAATGCACTGATGGGAATAAAGCGTACATCCTTTACCAATAGTTTGGATGAAAATTCCTCGAATTGGGAAATTACTTTGTTATAGGCCTCTTCGGAAAAGTCGACCAGATCCATCTTGTTGATACAAACGATTACGTGTGGTATTTGCAACAAGGAAGCAATAAATGCATGTCTTTTGGTCTGTTCAATAACACCGTGTCTTGCATCGACCAAAATTATGGCCGCGTTGGCCGTTGAGGCTCCCGTAACCATATTTCGGGTGTATTGAATATGCCCTGGGGTGTCCGCAATAATGAACTTTCTTTTTGGTGTGGTGAAGTAGCGATACGCTACATCGATAGTAATACCTTGTTCCCTTTCATCGCGAAGGCCATCGGTGAAAAGTGCAAGGTCGACGCCGTCGTGCCCTTTCTTTTTACTTGTACTTTCAATGGCTTCCAATTGGTCTTCAAAAATGGATTTTGAATCGTATAATAGGCGCCCTATCAGCGTACTTTTTCCATCATCCACACTTCCTGCCGTAGTAAATCGTAAAAGTTGATTGTTGTTCAACATATCTTTGTCTAAAAATATCCTTGTTTCTTTCTGTCTTCCATTGCTGTTTCCGAGCGCTTGTCATCACTTCTGTTTCCACGCTCCGTTTGTCTCATTGCCGATACTTCTTGAGCTATTTTCTCCACAGTATCTGCATCGGACTCTATACCGCCAGTGATGGTGATATCCCCTAAAGTCCTAAAACGTATTTTCTTGGTGACCACTTCTTCTCCTTCCTCTAGCTTTAAGAATTCAGAGTTGGGAATCCATGAGTTGCTTCTCCAGACCACTTCCCGTTCGTGGGCAAAGTAAAGTGATGGTATTTGGATGTTTTCTCTTTTTATGTAGTTCCAAACATCCATCTCTGTCCAATTACTTATTGGGAACACTCGAAAGTGCTCTCCTTCAAAATGTTTTCCATTGAACAGGTTCCATAGTTCTGGACGTTGGTTTTTGGGGTCCCATTGGCCAAAATCGTCCCTATGCGAAAAAAAACGTTCCTTGGCACGTGCTTTTTCCTCATCTCTTCGCCCTCCACCAATGGCACAGTCCACTTTATTCTCCTCAATTGCATCTAATAAAGTAGTTATCTGAAGTGCATTTCTTGTAGCGTTCTTTCCTTTTTCCTCGGCAACCCTTCCTTGGTCAATGGACTCTTGTACAGAGCCTACAATGAGTCGTACTCCCAAACTATCGATAAGGTCATCCCTGAATTTTATGGTTTCCGGAAAGTTGTGTCCCGTATCCACATGCATCAAAGCAAATGGAATTTTGCTGGGATAAAATGCTTTTCTGGCCAAATGGGTCACCACAATGGAATCCTTTCCTCCAGAAAATAAGATTACTGGATTTTGGAACTGGGCCCAAACTTCTCGAAGCACAAAAATGGCTTCTGACTCCAGCTCGTCTAAATAGTTTAAATAATATTTACTCATTACAATTGTAATTTGGGTCGAATCAATTCGTATACTTTATTTACTGCTTCATCAACGGACTCATTTTCCGTTAAAGTGATATTTGGGCGCAAAGGTACTTCATACGGACTGGAAATGCCTGTCATATCCTTTATTTCTCCTTTTCTTGCCTTTTTATAGAGACCTTTTACGTCTCTTTTTTCACATTCTTCCAAACTGGTGTTTACAAAAACCTCCACATAATTTTGTTCACCCACGGTTTCTTTAATTAGGTTTCGGTCTTTTTCAAAGGGAGCAACAAATGCAGCCAACACCACCATTCCTGCATCTACAAATAGATTTGCCACTTCTCCAATTCTTCTATTGTTCTCTGAGCGATCTTCAGCCGAAAAACTTAGATCCTTGTTAATTCCTTTCCTAACATTATCACCGTCGAGGGTATAGGTTCTTATGTTCTCCTTGACCAGCTTTTGTTCCAGGCCATTGGCTATTGTGGACTTTCCTGAACCCGAAAGACCTGTAAAAAATATTAGGAACGAATTGTGGCCATTGGCCTTTCTTCTTTCATTCACCCCAATTTTATAATCGTGCCTTATGATGTTCTCCTCCATTTCTTTGCTCGTTTTCTTTTATCCAGACCATAGTTGATTTTATACCAGGACCTTTCGTGAAAATAATACAGTATCATCTTTGTAACAACCTCTGCAAAGCCAATTTTTAGTCCCGTGAAGGGGTCCCCAGAGATTATCCAAGACAAAATTATGGTGTCCAAAGTACCCAGAACCCTCCAGGTTACCGTTTTTATCAAATGCCTTCTTCTACTGTCCCCTATGCCAACCTTTACCCATAATCTCTCGTGAAAGTAATACAGTGCCATTTTGGTAACCACTTCCGCCAAACCAATCTTAAGCCCGGTAAACGGGTTGCCAGTAATAATCCACGAAAGAAGTATAGTATCCATCGTGCCCACCAACCTCCATGTTATGGTCTTGGCCAAGTGTCTTTTATAGGAAACTTTTTGCGTCATTTACTTTACCAAGAAAAATGGGTTCAATAGGTTTTCTTTATTGTAAACCAGATCCTTGCCCGTTTCCCAATTTGTAACCTTTAATCCCATAGCGGAACAAATCGCATGGCCTGCTGCCGTGTCCCATTCCATGGTAGGTGCAACTCGGGGATACATATCGGCTTTTCCTTCCGCAACGATACAAAATTTCAAAGAGCTTCCTTTGGACACTATCTCCACATCCTTTCCTTCTTTTTTTAGCTCTTCGATAAAATTTTCGGTCTGCTCGTTCATGTGCGAACGACTCCCCACGACCTTGGTTTTTGTACCACTTTTTTCTGAAGGGCGTAATTGATTTACCTCGTCAAAAAGATTGACGGGAAGCTCCTTTGCATCTCCCAACTCAATTTTAAAGGATTTCCCTTCCTCAACATTGGCACAATAGAGTTCCCTGGTCACAGGCACATAGATAACCCCAAGAATCGGAGTTCCTTTCTTAATCAATGCTATGTTTACGGTAAACTCCCCATTTCTTTTTATAAATTCCTTTGTTCCGTCCAAAGGGTCCACCATCCAACATACATCCCATTCTTTTCTTTCACTGTATTCAAGATTCTTGTTCTCTTCGCTAATAATAGGAATAGTTGTTTGGGTCAAGTAGGACATTATCACCCTATTGGATTCCAAATCTGCTCGTGTGAGCGGAGAATCATCCTTTTTATACTCGGTGCCAAAATCCACCGAGTCATATATGTCCATAATTGCGCTGCCAGCATCAATAGATGCCTCAATAGCAAGTAAAAGTTGCTGTTCTACATTAATGGGGTTCAATTTATCTTCTTTTGGGTTAGTGTTCCAAGTTTATCGGTAAGTTTTTATCTTTTTCAGAGAGTAGCAAAGCATTAGAATTCAATGACCACTTAATATTCAGTTCTGGACAATCAAATCGAATTCCTCCCTCTGCACTTTTATCATAATAATTATCACATTTATATAAAACTCTTGCGGATTCGCTCAAAGTTAAAAAACCATGTGCAAATCCTCTTGGCACAAACAGTTGTCTTTTGTTCTCATTGTCCAGTTCAATGGATAAATGCTCGCCAAAAGTAGGGGAATTTTTACGTAAATCGACCACTACATCCTGAATTCTTCCATCCAATACGGAAACCAACTTGGCCTGGGCATGTTCGCCTTTTTGAAAATGCAGTCCTCTTAACACTCCCTTTTTGGAATAGGACTGATTATCTTGTACAAAATTTACCTCTTGCCCAATGGCTTTACAAAATTCTCTATGATTAAAACTCTCGAAAAAATAACCTCGGTCATCCTTAAAGATTGTAGGTTCGATTACAAAACATCCTTCTAACTTGGTCTCCGTCGCCTTTATCATCCCTCTTTCTTCAAAATACCCAATAAACGTTCACCGTAGCCGCTCTTTATTAAGGGCTTGGCCAATTCTTTAAACTGATCTGCATCTATATATCCCATTTCAAACGCTGCCACTTCTATAGATCCGACCACAAATCCTTGGCGTTCCTCGATTACTTCTATAAACTGCGAAGCTTGCATTAGGGCCTGAAAGGTTCCTGTATCCAACCAGGCAGTGCCCCTGTCCAAAATACTTACGCTCAGTTTTCCTCTTTCTAGATACGCCCTGTTTACATCGGTGATTTCCAATTCGCCCCTTTTGCTGGGCTCAATGTTTTTGGCAATGTCCACGACTTCGTTGTCATAAAAATAAATGCCCGGTACTACGTAGTTGGATTTGGGTTGCTTGGGCTTTTCTTCGATACTAATTGCCTTGCCATCCTCATCGAACTCCACAACCCCATATCTTTGTGGGTCGTTTACGCGATAGGCATAAACAATGCCACCCTCGGGATTATTGTTGCTCTGCAATAACTTGGACAATCCCGCTCCATAAAAAATATTATCGCCCAAAATAAGTGCCACCTTATCATCCCCTATGAACTCTTCCCCAATAATAAATGCTTCCGCCAGCCCGTTGGGTGAATCTTGGGCCGCATAGAAAAATGAGCAACCATATTTGTGGCCATTGCCCAACAATTCTTTAAAAAGTGGAAGGTCTTTGGGTGTGGAAATAATCAATATTTCCCGTATTCCTGCATACATAAGGGTAGACAAGGGGTAATAGATCATCGGCTTATCGTAAATGGGCATCAACTGTTTGCTCACCGATAAGGTAAGTGGGTGCAATCTACTGCCTGTTCCTCCTGCCAATACGATTCCCTTCATCCTATTTATGCTTGATATTGCTTTTTATAATATTCCAAGTAGTCTCCAGAAGTAACATGGTCTAGCCATTCCTTATTATCAAAATACCACTCTATTGTTAGCTCCAAACCTTCTTCAAATGTTACCGATGGTTCCCACCCTAATTCTTTATTGATTTTCGAGGCATCGATGGCATATCTTAGATCGTGTCCTGGACGATCCTTTACAAAGCTTATGAGCTTTGCCGAAGTGCCTGCCTGCCTGTCCAATTTTTTATCCATTAATCTGCACAATAATTGGGTCAGTTCAATATTCTTCCACTCATTGAAGCCGCCAATATTGTATGTTTCCCCCTTTTTTCCTTGATGGAACACCAAGTCTATGGCCCGGGCGTGATCTTTTACAAAAAGCCAATCCCGAGTATAGTTGCCATCACCATAAACGGGCAATGGTTTTTCTTGAATGATATTGTTGATGAAGAGAGGAACCAACTTTTCTGGAAATTGGTTTGGCCCATAGTTATTGGAACAATTGGAAATTACAAAAGGAAGGCCATACGTTTCGCCATATGCCCTTACAAAATGGTCCGAACTTGCTTTAGAGGCCGAATAAGGGGAATTGGGAGCATATGCTGTAGATTCCTTGAAAAAGCCATGACTTCCCAAACTACCATAGACCTCATCGGTACTGATGTGATAAAATACAAACCTTGGATTATTCCGGTACAACCCCAAGGATGCATTCAACAAATTAACGGTTCCAAAAACATTGGTCCTTACAAACGACAACGGATCTGTGATCGAACGATCTACATGGGACTCTGCCGCCAAATGGATCACACCATCAAAATGATGTTTGGAAAAAAGCTTGTTTACAAAGTCCGTATCGGTAATATCTCCTTTGATGAAGGTATAATTGTCCGCGTCTTCAATATCTTTAAGGTTTTCCAAATTTCCTGCATAGGTCAGGGCGTCCAAATTGAAAACTTCATAATTTTCGTATTCGGAAACAAATCGCCTAACAACATGTGAGCCTATAAACCCGGCACCGCCGGTAATAAGAATGTTTTTGGAAATATTGTGCTCCATTAATATATGCTTAAAGCCCCTTAGGTTCTAATTATGTAGCAGCGAGAACACTATTCCTAGGTCTCCTTGCTAAGGTACGATAATTCCTGTCCAAAATAAGGTTGGCGGTTTCCTCCAAACCGTTTTCCTTGAGTATTTGTTGTGCAAAACCATACCAAGTTGTAGGCTCCCCATCGGTATAGTGATAGGTTCCAAATTGCCTTTCTCCACAAACAATTTCATTTAAAATATAGTTGGCCAGGGCATCCGAATTGGTCGGGCATCCTTTCTGAGCATCTGTAATTCGCAATTCCGCTCCCGCCTTTGCCTTGTTCAAAATGGTACGGTAAAAGTTATGTCCATGTTTTTTATTGTACAACCAGGATGTCCGAACAATAAAATGGTTGGGTATTATTTTTTGAATAAACTGTTCTCCTTTTAATTTGGATGCTCCATAAACATTGATCGGGTTAGGCCTATCGTCTACCAGATAAGGGCCTTCCTTTTCTCCATCAAAAACATAGTCTGTTGAAATATGTACCAATGTAACGTTATGGCCATTACAAAGCTCTGCTATATTTTTTGCTCCCTCGGCATTAATCTTAAATGCCAAATCAGGATGTTTTTCGGCCTGTTCTACATGGGTGTATGCCGCACAGTTGATACAAAAATCGTAATGATTTTCTAGGAAGACATCGACCAACTTGGTGGGCTGGGTAATATCAAATTGGTCGGCTGTCTTGAAATCAAAACAAAATTGCGGAAAATCTTGGGCATGCTCTTGCAATGTTAAGCCCAATTGCCCACCTGCTCCAGTTACCAAGATTCGCACCATACATTCCTTATATTTTCTTGATTTTTGTGGAAGGAAATATCCAAACGATCGAAAAGGTTATTCTATTTTTTGCTGTAGGATTTCAAATACTTGTTGATTTCCAATAATGCCAATATTCCAAACACTAAAATCAACAGCGCTATGGGAAGTTTAAATTTGTAGCTGTTCCAAATTCCTCTTAGCTCTACTCCCCGTGTTGGGAAATCGCTAATAACATTGATGATCGTAGACTTATTGGCACGTTCTTCGTTCAATTCTACCAGTTTTTCTTTTAAAATATCTTTTTCTTGGATCAAGGCAAGTTCCCTGCTCCTGGATTCGCCAGTCTGAGCCATATTTATGCTAGTGCCCTGCATGGGTTTATCTGCTTCCTTGACCAGTACCGTTCGGTATAAACTTTGAAGGGAATCTAGCTCAATCAACTGTTTTTGATAAATCTCTTCCTGCAAATCCAGGTTTTCATCGTTGATTTTTTTCTGGAGTTTAAAATACTCGTTAACCGAAATTGAGTTGATAATCGCCGGTTGTGCTTTTTTCGCAACCTTGTTGTCCGTACTGATTACTGATATTTGATGAAACCTTGCGTCCAAAGAATTAAAATTCTCCAGATAATTCTCGTAGTCTATCGCTTTAATCGTAGTTGTATCGAGTTCTTTGATGAATTGATCGAACAATTTTATTTTCTGATTTTCATCGGAATACGAATCTGTGAAAATTTCTTTGATCGTCGACGCCTCATGTTCAGTAATGTTCAATGCTGTGGCCAGAGCCACGGAATCCTCTGCTTTTGCTAGATCATTATAAAAATCGATGTTATTATACAGCTGCTGTACACTGTTAAAATTGGGTTCCACTACCATTCTGGAAATATATTTTTCCGCCGACACCCTGTCCAAAATAAAACCACCGACCCCACCAATAATCACTGCGGCCGCAATAATTATAATATTCTTCTGTACAAACAGAAGAAACAGGATGATCAAATGAAAAATGCCCTTAAAAATGCTCCCTATGAAGTTGAAAAATTTTTGAATGCCTCTTCCAATCATTTGGAACAATTGCCCCAAATCTATTTCGTCTGAACTATTCTGATTTACTGGTTGGTCCGCCATTTTTTATGTATTGAATATTTGTTTAAGAATTCTGTCCGTAATCAAGTAAGTGGGTTTAACGCCTGTAGTGCCCAGTCCGCCAGAAGCCAAGGTACTCCCAGTTTCCAGGGGGTTGTCCGATGCATAATAGGCATAGCGCACCTTAACTTCTTTGTTTATGCTTTTTCGTATTTGAGAAGCCGATTGTATAGCTTTTTGATAATGTACACCCTCCATTTCCAATCCGATCACGTTCCAAGTGGACTCGTGGAAAAACTGGAGTATGTCCCTGTTCTGAAGCGAGGTTCCCAACACTGTGACCATGGTTCCTTCCATTACTTTTAATCCATGTCCCTTAAAATCGGAGGCGCAGAGTTCGTTGTTAAAGGGGTAATTGTCCGCAGTTCCTTCGAAAATATGGGCGGATGGAATCATTAAATCTCCTTTGCCTCCTTCCAGAATTCCGGCCTTGCCCATAATGGAGACAGAATCCACATTCAAGAAAATCTTTTCACCATCCTCTTCCAAGGGCTTCAACAGTTCATCTATGGTTTCGTATGCTTGTTCCCCAAAGGCATAATCCATTACGAATATAACCGGCTTTTCGTCCTCGGAGATACCTTCCGGCAAATTGTAACAGCAGCTTTCCCCACCAAACTTTGCAGTATCAAATATTTGGACATCGATATTGGCCCCGGATTCATCGTCCAAGAAAATCATCCCATTGCTCTGTGCCAGTTCCTTTACTTTTTGGTTCAGCGATTTGTGTTTTTCGGAACCCAATGCCACATAAATGTCCAGGGAATCGTTATCCGGAAATTCTTCGGCCAATGCCTTTTTGGCAAAAAGGGAATTCATTACACTGTGCATATTGGCACTGATGATATGCAATGGCCTATGTATTAAATTGTTCTGCTTTAAGGTGTTCTTTATTTTGTTGGCCCACTTTTCCCCATGAATGTGATGCCCTAACCGTTCGCGCAACAACGGACTAAATGTAATGGTTCTTTTATTGCCTGTTGTTTCTTCCTCAATGGCCAATTTGCCCAACCAGTACATCACATTTAAAAAACGGTCTGGATCTTTGTGGGTTTTTAGTTTGTTCTGAATATCAACTACCTCATCAAAAGTTCTGCCCAAGATATTGGCACAATGTATCAGGGCCACTTCTCTTTCTTCATTATCTTTTTCCTCGCTCAGTACAAACTCGGTAAGTTTGTCCCAATCTCTAATGGTTGCATTCCCATCGTCCACCAAAACTCTTTTGGAAATTTTTCCGGACTCAATGAACAAGAAGGTGAGGTGGGTCAAAATATCGTAAATATCACTACGCCCCCGGGTTATTTCTATGTTCATCTGTTCGTCGTCAATGCGGTAACAGTTTCGTCTTCTTTTTGGGGGAACAATAGGTTTTAAATGCGATTTGGCAAAGCCTTCATCCGAGGTAAGGTTAATAAATCGACATTCCTCAATGCCTTCTGGAAGGCGTTCCAATACATAGATCAATCCGTTGAGCTCTGCCTTTTCCTCGGCAATTGTACCATATATTTCGGGCCTGAGCAGCAAAAGTGCGCTGCGGAGGGCGTTTCCCGAAACGCCCGATGGTTTATAAAAACCGCGATTGAGCAAATGGCGCATGGTAATGTACAAGCGTTCGATCGCATTGGTAGATTCCTGTGCCCTGGTAGTCTGTTTTACTTCTGTTGCCATCATATCTTCTGGCAAAAATAAGTGAATTCCTATGAAAGTTAAACTGTTATGAGTCAACTAATTTTAAAGGACTGCAATCCGTCCGCCACTTTTCTGTCGTTCGCAAGTCGCTGAACCTTGTTCTGCCCGCCCAGTTTACCGATGGATTTCATGTAATCCTGAAAGCCATTTGTTTTGACACTACTGATTTTTAAGGGCTGAAGGATATGTCCATCGATCAAGTCGAGATAGTAACTGTTCTGCTTTTTCATACTTGCCTCAATAATTCCGGCAAATTTTACTCGGTCAGTTGGTTCCCTTTCAAATTCAATGAACCATTCGTGATACGGGAGTTCCCCTTCTGGAGGATTGGTCTGTGGGGCAACGGTAAATTCGTTTACAAGGGCATCGGTCTGTTCCACTGCCAATCGAAGGGCTTCTTCCACTTCTTTGGCAATTACATGCTCACCAAACGCGGAGATAAAGTGTTTTATACGGCCGGAGACCACAATTTTATAAGGATCTTTAGAAATAAACCGAATGGTATCCCCAAGATTATAGCCCCAAAGCCCCGCATTGGTAGATATTACCATGGCATAGTCCACATCCAGCTCAACTTCGGCAATGGTCGACCGTCTTGGGTTTTCGTCGAAAAACTCGTCTGCTCTTACAAATTCATAAAAAACACCCGCATCCAACAACAGCAACATTCCTTTTTCCCTTTGGGAATTCTGATAGGCAAAAAAACCTTCGCTAGCGGGAAATAGTTCAATGCTGTCCACTTTTCTGCCGATCAGGTTTTCGAATTTTGCACGGTATGGTTCATAATTTACGCCTCCATAAATAAACAGTTGGAATTCTTTAAAAAGCTCCCCTACTTTTTTGCCCGTTTTTGCATTCAGCTTTTCAAAATACATTTGGACCCAAGAGGGAATGCCCGCTATAACGGTCATACTCTCCTCTTCGGTTTCCTCTACAATCTTGTCCACCTTTGTTTCCCAATCCTCGATACAATTGGTCTCCCAACTGGGCAAGCGGTTTTTTTGAAGGTAATTGGGAACGTAATGTGCCGATATGCCCGATAATCTTCCCAATTTTATGCCGTTCTTTTCCTCCAACATGGGGCTGCCCTGAAGAAAAATCATTCTGCCGTCCACAAAATCCGCATTACCGGTTTCGTGGATGTAATTGAGTATGGCATTTCGAGAGGCTTCTACCTGATTTTTAATTGATGGTTTGGTGATGGGAATATATTTGGCGCCAGATGTTGTCCCGGAAGTTTTGGCAAAATATATGGGTTTCCCGGGCCAGAGCACATCGCTTTTACCATCAAGAATTTGCTGAACATAGCCTTTGAGCTCTTCATAATCCCTAATAGGAACTCTTTCCGTAAATTCTTGATGTGATTTAATGGTGTCAAAGCCATGGTCCCTGCCAAAAACAGTGTTCTTGGCTTCGGTTATCAATTGGTTAAAAACCTTTTGTTGGGTCTTAACGGGCTGTTTTACCCATTTATCGGTCTTTTTTGCAATTCGATTCGCAAATATTTTAGCTGCAAATGCTTTTAAGGACATTTAATTGAAATCAATATAGTTTTGTGGGTCCACTGGTTTGCCTTTTCTCCAAAGTTCAAAGTGTAGGTGTGGTCCTGTAGTAAGCTCTCCTGTATTTCCTATTGAAGCTATTACCTCGCCTGCCTTTACCATATCGCCTTGAGCTTTGCTCAACGAGCCGTTATGTTTGTACACCGATGTAATGCCTTCTTGGTGTTCCACGATGATCACATACCCTGTTTCGGTGGTCCATTCCGCAAAAAGAACGGTGCCGTCCGCAATTGCTTTGACCGGTGTATCCCTTGGGGCTACCAAATCCACAGCATAGTGCTTTGTTTTTGGGTCGAACCCTTGGGTCAAAGTACCGTTAACGGGAGAAAAGAAAAGTGTTCCAAGGTTTTCCACATCCCTTTCAAAAAGATTGTACTTGTCTTCCAGTTCCACCTCTTCACGCAAAAGCAAATCTTCGCGTATGGGTGTCAGGTCTACTGTGGAGGGGTCCAATTTGTACTGTTCGAACAGGGAGTCCCTATTCGTCTGGTTATTCTCGATATCGCCGCGCAGTACTTTTCTAACATTGTCCAAGTACTTATTTGTATAGTTAAGAACAGTGACCAAAGAATCTGTTTTATAGGTAAGTTCCGTAGCCTGTCTCTTTAATTTTGTTGAGGAATATCCCGGAATATATTCTCGAAGGGGCGTAAAGGCAATGATCAATGTAGTGAGCCCGATCAATACAATTATAAATAAGGTTCCGGTAACAAAAACATTGAGCCGATTGAGTTTAAACGAAATTTTCTCCTCAAAGGTGCTTTCATTAAGAATTACCAGGCGATACTTGTGCAGTAGCTTGCGTTTTATCTCTTTTCTTTTCTTTTTGTCCTTTGCCATGGTCAACAAAGATAGTCTTAGATTTTAATATGGATGTTAAGCTTTTTAAAAAGCTACGCTGCTTACAAGTCTAAAAATCAGTTTTAAATCCTAAATTTCGTTAATCGAATATTCTCTTCCACTTCTTTTTAGTACCTTTACCTTTCTAAATTAAAGGTTTTTAAAGATATGATTGCTCAAACTATATTACTTGGAATGTTGGGCCCTTGGCAGATTGTCCTGATTGTTGCCGTGGTAGTTTTGCTTTTCGGAGGCAGAAAAATTCCGGAACTTATGAGAGGGCTTGGTAGCGGCATCAAAGAATTTAAGGACGCGACCAAAGAAGACGAGAAACTGGAAGGCGGAAAAAACGAATCTAATTCCTGAACGGATTTTTTGGGCGTTGAAACGCACTGGTTTTTAATTGGTTTTCGACCAACGACCACATATTTTAAGGTTTCAATGTCGATATTTCAGCCTTTCACAACAAAAAATTATCCCCCCAATTACCTTATCCTATTTTAGCGGTTACAACTAAACTGTTAGGCTTGCATGCTTAACCTCCAAACGAGCCTTTTTTGCTCATTTGTGCAGACGGAGTGGTAATGAAAAGATTGATCTTGCTTTTTTTCTTCTCATGCTTCCTAGGGTCAAATGCCCAGGAGCTTGCCCTTTCCAATATTGGAGAGGATACTTTGTTGTCCGATAAACTGATGGGCAACAATAGCGATGAATCCCAAAGTGAGTTTGTAAAATACCTCGACGGGCTCAATAATAAAAAGCTCAATAATTACCTTGGTAAAAAGGGAGTGGCCGAAAAACTGGTCCAAAGGGGCAATGCGTACTTTAATAAAATGTGGTATGCCGAAGCTGCCCGCATTTTTGATATTGTCCTCGAAAAAACCGACACAAAGCACACCTACGAAATACTTTCCAAAGCTGGCGATTCCCATTATTATACCGGTAATCTGGAAAAATCGTACAAGTGGTACAACGAGCTGTACAGATTATACGAAGATAAAATAAATACAGACACCTTTTATAAATATACCCAAACCCTAAAGGGAACGGGAAAATATCGTAGAGCGGCAGCTTTGACCAAAATATTGAGGCAAAAAAGGGACGAGCCCCTGAACGAACTGGAATCGTTAAACACCAATACTTGGAAAGGCGCAACACAAGTGACGATCAAGAATTTGGATATCAACTCCAAGTATTCCGATTTTTCGCCCATGTTCCATAATGATTCGGATATCGTTTATGCTTCCGCAAAAGATTCTTCCATTTTGACCACACGTCGTTATCGCTGGACCAACCAGCCTTTTCTTGATCTATATGTATCGAAAAAGAAAAATGATGATGGTGATCTATTGCCGCCCAAAAAGTTTTCCAAGAAAATCAATACAAAATACCACGAGGCATCATCTGCCTTTTCTCCCGACCAAAAAACCATCTATTTTACCAGAAACAACTATGGTAAACGATTGAAGCGAGGTAAAAATGGTATTAACCACCTCAAGATCTATCGCTCACAAAACATAGATGGCCAATGGACCAGCGCAGAAGAACTTCCCTTTAATAGTGAGGACTATTCAACGGGACACCCTACGGTAAGTCCTGATGGCAAAAAACTGTATTTTGTTTCCGATATGCCCGGCGGTTTTGGCGAAACGGACATCTATGTGGTGGATATTCTAGAAAATGGTGCGTTTTCCGAGCCCAAAAACCTGGGAGGGGCCATCAACTCGGATACAAAGGAAATGTTCCCGTACGTAACGGAAAACAGTCTTTATTTCTCGTCCAACAGGCCAATGGGATATGGCGGGCTAGATGTTTACAAATCCGATGGTTCCGATGAGACTTTTGCAGGCGCGATGAATTTGGGTGAGCCCATTAACAGTAATAGGGACGATTTTTCGTATATCGTGGACGCCTCTACCGGGAAGGGCTATTTTGCATCTAACCGAAAAGGAGGCAAAGGTGATGACGATATTTATTCCTTTGCCTACACTCCAAACCTAAATGCGATCACAGGGGTTGTGGAAGATCTGGATTCAGGTGAAGCGTTGCCTAGCGCTACCGTATTACTATTGCAAGGAAATAGAATGATAAATGAAACAACCGTAGATGAAATGGGTCACTATTCCTTTCCCGACCTAAACCCAACTTCCAATTATATGGTGGTGGCGAAAAAGGAGGGGTACCTAAACGATAGTCTTGCGATACAAACCGCCGATAACAAAAATATAGTGGTGACCCAAAAGCTGAAGGCAGAGATCAAACAATCCGCTGCAGAGGCCATTGTTAAAACATTTGAGCCCAACAATGTTTATTTCAGCTTTGATAGCTACGAAATAACCCCGAGTTCCGCACAAGAATTGGATAAACTGATTACTGTGCTAAAATCGAACAAAGGGCTATCCTTAAAGATTGAATCCCATACCGATGCTATTGGTTCCAAGGCTTACAATAAATACCTTTCCGAGAAGCGGGCCAAGTCTACCAAAGATTATATGGTTTCGCAAGGTATAGACCCGAGCCGAATTATTAGCATCACTGGATTTGGTGAAGACCGTTTATTGAACAATTGTGGAGATAGCCAATCCTGTCCTCCTGGTCAGCACCGTTTAAACAGAAGGTCGGAATTTATCCTAATTGCCGAATAAGCTCTTACAGGCCTTAAAACTGTGTTTATCCGACTTAAAAACACAGAACTTCTACTGTTTGTCGGTGAAATTGATCGTATAACCGACCAGGGCAATATGTAGTTTATCGATCAAAAACACAATCTTGCGGATTTAACACTTTTCACAACAGCATTCACCCCTTTTTTCCTGCGTTTCATCCCTTTGTTTTCGGTTCTCACCTTCGTAGTCGAATCTTTGACATGTCTTTAAATCTTAAAATCAAGCTTATGAAAAAATTAGTACTCGTCAAAGAAATCTATATGGATGCATTCCGCAACTTGGGGCACATCATCGTGGAAAAATACTTTAAAATATTTGCCTGGTTCAGCTTTGTCATGTTCTTTATTGTGCTTTATGCCTTTATTTACAGGATAGCAACAGGCTTTGCGTTTGATTAATCAACCTAAGTTTTAAAGAACGAAAAAGCCCAGGCAATGTGCACTGGGCTTTTTTGATATTTGAATTTGGTTGTTCCTATCCTTTTGGAGAATCGGAATCAAACTTTATGGTCTTTAAAATGGCTTCCAGCTCGAACATGTAGTCTCTTTTTGCTTCGGACGGAGCAAAAGTGAATCCCTCGATAATCATTTTTCTATCGTTCTCCTTATCGTTGATGATGTAGGTTAAGAACGGACCCGCCATTGGGTAACCATGTATTTCCCAAACGCCTTTTACCTCAGCCGCTTTTTTGCCTCCTATTTCTGCAGGAAAAACATAAGGGGCAAAAGCTTTTTCCGTAATCATATACGTGTTTTCATACGGGCCGGGAATAAAGCTTTTTCCAATGGAATCCCTCATTCTTACAATATCCTCCACAAAGGTAGAGTCGTTATTAAAATAGTCCCATGGCATCTCATAAGCAATAATGTTCATGGTTCCTTTTGGGATTTGAATGTCCATCCAAACAAATTTGTTTTCCCTTCTGCCCACTTTGTAAAGCGAGGGCACGTTAAGTTGTATTCCGAACTCTTCTTCTAGTGCTTTGTCCTTGCTCAAGGAACGCTCAAAGCGCTTCTGGGCCTCGGCAATCTCGTTTGCTTTGAATTCTTTTATTGCCCTATCGGCCAACGAATCCAGGTTCTTGATCAACACCTCTTCTGTAGGCCCGGTTACAACGGCCACTTTTTGAGGTTTTGAATATGCATCGTTTTTAATGTGGGCCAAGGAGGTAGAGTCTTGCTCCACATACAACAGTGATCGGGAATGGGTGGTTGTTCCCTTAAACACTTTTGGCGGTATCTGGGTTAGGCTGAACTTTGGTTCTATTTGCGGTAATCCTACAATCTGGGCCGCAAACTCTTCCCTTATTTTTTCGCCTACTGGGCCTCGCCAGAGTTCAGTATCCATAACTACCATTAAGGAGTTGATCCCTCCTGTGGATGGCGGTAAAAACCTTTCTTTTGATCCCGAGCTGTTACAAGCTCCCAATGCCAGCAATACGGTGACAATAAATAGTGTTCCTAATTTTTTCATCTTGTGTTAAATTTACGAAGAACAATCGCACAATTTTAGTTTTGTGCCCGGTTTTAGATTATTACCGCTAATACCGTTCCATTCTCGCAAATTTTCGATGGAAACACCGGGGTATTTTTTCGAAATGGTCCAAAGGGAATCCCCAGATCTTACTGTGTGGATTTTTGAGCCGTCCGCTACCTTTCCATTTGACTTGGAACTACTGCTATTGCTGCTTTTTTTAGCGATATACGGTTTTCTTGGAAAAATAGTTAAGCGCTGTCCGACCCTTAAATTATTGCTCCTAAGTCCGTTCCATCTTTTTATTTGGCTTACACCAACCCCATAGCGCTCCGCTATCTTGCCCAGATAATCCCCACTTTTTACACGATATCTTATTTGATCCTGTGCCTTGATCATACTGGGCAATGGTTTCTCCATGGAATCCAATTCCTTTTTGGCATAGGCATAGATTTCTTCCTCGTTGGAGACAAATTTTCCAATTTTTGAAACCGGCAGACGGAGTGCATAATTCTTCCCTTCCACTTTTGGGATAATATTCAATTTATAGGCCGGGTTCAACATTTCCAGCTCCTCTTTACCTATATCCACCAATTTGGATATTTGATCAAACGTAATCAGGTTTTTTACATGAACCGTGTCGGTTTCAAAATATGCGCGTTCTGCTCTTTTATATTGTAGCCCATGTTCCTCCGCATATTCAAAAATGTACATGGTAGCCAAAAATGCAGGGAGGTATCCGGCTGTTTCACGTGGAAGAAACGGTCGGATGTTCCAATAGTTCTCATATCCCCCGGAGCGCCTTATGGCCTTATTTACATTTCCCGGTCCCGAGTTATAGGCCGCAAGGGCCAAATCCCAATCCCCGAAAATATCATACAATCTGGACAAGTACTTGCTCGCCGCTTTGGTGGCCATGATCGGATCATGCCTCTCATCAACATAACTGCTCACATCCAGCCCGTACATTTTTCCGGTGCTGTACATAAATTGCCACAGGCCCTTTGCCCCAACCCTGGACCTTGCCTTGGGATTGAGTGCGGACTCAACAATTGCCAAATATTTTATTTCCAAAGGAATGTTCTGGTTGTCCAGTTCTTGTTCAAACAGCGGAAAATAAAATTGACTGGCGGTCATCATCCGCTGCATTAAGTCCCTCCTTCGTGTTAAAAAGGATTTGATAACGCTTTCCAACGATGGGTTGTATGAGATGTTGAAGGGTGTTTTTTCATCCATTCGGGCTAAACGGGCCTTTAGTGTATCGGTGGGCAAATCCAGTAAAACAGCCGGCTCTTGTTCCGGTGCACTTTGGATTTCCAACAACATATCACTGAATAGCTCTGCGTTACTGTGAAGCTCTTTGAGCCAAAGGCTATCGTATCTCCATGCCTCTTCCAGATCGCGCAGCCTAAATTTGCCGTCCTCTTGCGTTTCAAGAGCCATCAATTGCCCATCTATTTTGATGTTTGATACGGCAATAGTGGCATTTTCACTCTCCTGATCCTTAGTTGAATCTCCATCAACATTCTGCTGATCATCCACTTGCTGTGCCGCCATATTCGAAGCTGCGCAAAGAATGGCCGCAAAAACAGCTTTTTTAATTTTCTGGTTCATTTGGACAAGGTTTGATTTTTTTGGGGCGAACTAAATTGGCTTTTTTTTCTGAAATAGTAAAGCCAAGAGATAAAATTCTCTTTCTTTTAACGTTTCCCCAATATCTCAAAACGTGAGACTTAGCCTATTATTGCAGCAATTCCGGGCAAGGTCTTGCCCTCCAAGCTTTCCAACATGGCTCCACCACCTGTAGAAACATAGCTCACTTTGTCCTCGAAACCAAACTGTTTTACGGCCGCAACGGAATCACCTCCGCCAACTAGCGAGAACGCTCCACTTTGAGTAGCTTCGTCTATATAGTTGCCAACGGCTATGGTTCCTTTGGCGAAGTTTTCCATTTCGAAAACTCCAACGGGTCCGTTCCAAAGAATTGTTTTGGAAGCAAGAATTACTTGTTTGAAAATTTCAAGGGTTTTAGGTCCGGCATCCAAGCCTTGCCATCCATCCGGAATTTCGTTTACCTCCACAAATTGGGTGTCTGCGGCATTATCAAAATCATTGGCGGCCAGAACATCTACCGGTAAATATACCTGAACGTTCTTGGCTTTTGCCTGTTTTAGAATATCGAGCGCCAAATCCATTTTGTCATCCTCGCAGATGGAGTCCCCGACTTTACCCCCTTGGGCTTTTATAAAAGTGTAGGTCATACCCCCTCCGATGATCAAATTGTCCACCTTGTCCAGAATATTCTCTATAATGGTGATTTTGGAAGAAACTTTAGCGCCGCCCAAGATTGCGGTTACTGGTTTTTCCCCGGTTTCCATCACCTTGTCTATTGCTTTTATTTCTTTGGCCAACAAATATCCGAAACACTTGTTTTCGGGGAAAAACTTGGCCACTATTGTTGTAGAGGCATGGGCTCTATGAGCTGTTCCAAAAGCATCGTTCACATAAACATCCCCGTGTTTGGACAACTGTTCGGCAAACGATTCGTCTCCAGCTTCTTCCTCAGCATAAAACCTTAGGTTTTCCAGCAAAAGAACCTCGCCGCTTTTTAACCCTGCTACGGCTTCATCCGCTTTGTTTCCAACACAATCCTCCACAAATTTCACCTGTACCCCGATAATATCGGATACGGTTTCGGTGATATGCGATAGCGACATATCCGGATTTACTTTTCCTTTTGGCCGGCCCAAGTGACTCATTAAGACCGCAGACCCGCCGTCTTCCAAAACTTTTAGTATGGTGGGTTTTGCAGCATCGATCCGGCTGGTATCGGTTACATTGAAATCGCCATCCAACGGCACGTTGAAATCTACTCGTATCAATGCTTTTTTTCCTTCAAAATTAAAATCGTCTATCGTTTTCATCTGTGTGTCCTTTTTAGAGAATTTCAAAAGTAAAGATTTCCTGCTTTTTCGGCTATTCATCCGGACTAATATTTAAAAGTTTCAGTGGATTTAACCTTTTCGTTGAATTCTGTTAAACCTTCTTTGGGATACCCTGTTTTCCTTAGCGAAACTTCAGCCGTTAAAAATGTATCTTTGGGACATGCTTTTTAAAAATGTTTTAGGCTTAGAGCACATCAAAAACCATTTGGTGACCACAGCTGAAACCGGAAGGGTGGCGCATGCTCAATTATTTGTGGGGCCAGAGGGTTCCGGCGTTCTGCCCATGGCAATTGCCTATGCCCAGTATCTGTTGTGTGGCAACATCGGTGGCGAAAATGAAGGAGGACATACCGATTGCAATACCAAATGCAACTCATTGTCGCATCCCGATCTTCATTTTGCTTTTCCCGTTTCCAATTCGGACAAGATAAAATCGCATGCGGTAAGCGACCATTATTTGGAAGAGTGGCGCCAATTTGTAAAAGAGCAACCATATGGAAACCTGTTCGACTGGTACCGGCATATCGGCATTGAAAAAAAACAGGGCCAAATCGGGGTGGACGAAGCCCAGGACATGGTTAAAAAGCTATCGTTAAAGTCTTATGAGGGCGGATATAAGATCTTGATTGTCTGGATGGCGGAAAAAATGAATGTCTCCGCTGCGAACAAGCTGCTAAAATTGATCGAGGAGCCTCCGAACAAAACCATTTTGCTCCTTTTGGCCGAAGATGAAGAACAAATCATAAACACGATAAGATCCCGTTGTCAAATTTTGAATTTTCCCCCTCTTGCGGAACAAGCGATTACCGATGCGCTCCTCCTAAAAGGTATGGACCAGACCGAAGCGTTGACCATTGCCTTGGAGGCAAACGGGAATTTTAATAAAGCTTTGGACCTATTGAACAAGGACTCCGAGGATTTGGTTTTCGAAAGATGGTTTGTACAATGGGTACGCAGCGCATTTAAGGCCAAAGGTAACAAAGCTGCGGTACAGGAACTGATCTTGTGGAGCGACGAGGTGGCCAAAACGGGACGTGAGGTGCAAAAGAAGTTTTTGAATTACTGTCTCACCATGATGCGCCAAGCACTTTTGCTAAATTATAGCGCCACGGAACTGGTACATGCGAAAATACATATGGAGGGCTTTGACCTCAACAAATTTGCTCCTTTTGTACATGAAAACAATATTTTGGATATTGTAAAGGAGTTGGAACAGGCTATTTTCCACGTGGAACGTAACGGAAATTCCAAATTGATCTTTACGGACCTGTCCATAAAACTTACAAGGCTTTTGCACGCCAAGGCCGCCTAATTTAAAATATAGTTTATGAACAATGTATTCGCGAACGCCACAGAAATCCTCTTATTATTGTTTTTGACAATTACATTTTTGCAAAGTGGAATAGATAAAATTTTAGATTGGAAAGGCAATTTGGATTGGTTGACCGGTCATTTTTCCAAATCCATATTTAGGGGAATGGTCCCAGGACTTCTGGGAATTGTTTTGGTATTGGAAATGTTATCGGGAATACTGGCCGGTGTCGGCGCATTTCAATTTATTGTTGATGGTGAGAGCAGTTATGGCTTTTACGGCGCCATTCTTTCGGGAATTACCTTGCTGATGTTGTTATTGGGTCAGAGGGTCGCCAAAGATTACGTAGGTGCCCAAACTATTGTTGTGTATTTGATACCTACCCTATTTTTAGTGTTTTTAATGCAATAAGGCACGTTTGGAGCACGCTCCCATATATAATTGAGATTGGCCCTAAATGGAAATTGATATGGGCTGCAAGAACTCTTTGGTTTCCCATACAAAATCGTTTGACTTTCGTTTTTAATTTTAATCAACTCTACTTAATCCACCAACCCAATGACATTTGAAGAAGCCGTAATCCATCGTCGCTCCGTCAGAAATTATAAAGAAGAGTCCATTGATGAAGAGGTCGTGAAACATTGCCTCCAAATGGCCACTTTGGCACCCAATAGTTCCAATATGCAGCTTTGGGAGTTTTACCATATCACAAATCCTGAGGTGCTTAAAAAACTTTCGGTGGCGTGTTTGGACCAACAGGCGGCCACAACAGCCCAACAATTAGTGGTTTTTGTTACACGCCAAGATCTTCATCGGACAAGGGAAAGAGATATGCTAAAACTAGAAACCAAAAATGTCCAAAAGAATAGCCCAAGAGAAAAACAAGAGGCCCGCATAAAGAGATGGCAGCTGTATTATGGAAGGGTAATGCCATTTTTATATGCTCGTTTTTTTGGTGTGCTTGGAGTTATCAGAAAAATTATGGTAAATATAGTCGGGTTGTTCCGACCTATTGTTTACCAAGTAGCCGAAAGCGATATGAATGTAGTTGTACATAAAACATGTGCACTGGCCGCCCAAACCTTTATGCTGGCCATGTCTTCCAAAGGATATGATACCTGCCCCATGGAGGGTTTTGATAGCAAACGGGCAAAGCGCATTTTAAAATTGCCCCATGGAGCACAGATCAACATGATTATCTCTTGTGGCATTCGTGCAGAAGACGGGGTATGGGGCGATCGCATGCGTATTCCATTTGAAGAAGTTTATACGCGTGTTTAGCCTAAGTTTCATTATTTTATTTGGTTAATCTTTTTAAAAAACTAACCCCATTTTATATGGACACAGCAAGTAACAATTCCGGTACGCAAGACCTAAACCATATTAATGTTGCCCAATCCGACCTTCGCAAGGGTTACGGTTATGGGGCGTTGGGTGTATTGTCATCCGGATTGGTTTGGCTTGTTTCTGGATCAGTGGCGTTTTTGGTCAATGGCCAAACTGCGGTTTGGACGCTTTTTTTCGGCGGCATGCTTATTCATCCGTTAGGATTGTTGTTGGCTAGGTTAACCGGTGTTCCTGGTAAACATTCCAATCAAAATGCATTGGGAAAACTGGCCATGGAGGGTACATTTTTTATGCTCATGTGCATTCCTCTGGCATTGTTGCTATCTCTGCAAGAGCATGCGTGGTTTTTTCAAGGTATGCTTTTGATCATTGGTGGAAGGTATTTGACCTTTACCACGCTTTACGGGATTAAGATATATTGGATATTGGGCGGGCTTTTGGGAGCTACTGCCTTTGGGTTGTTTTTCCTAAATGCATCTCCCGGCCTTTCAGCACTTAGTGGTGCCGTGGTTGAACTTGCGTTCGGTGCTTTTTTATTCACATCATATAAAAAATCAAAGGCACAAAAACAAAAAGCCCGCTCTTAAAAGCGGGCTGGTGTACAACTGAACTATAATTTTATTTTTCGTATTTATCGTTCAATATTTTTAGAATGGCATCGGTAACGTCATTTGTTTCGTCCCCATAAATAACGGAGCCCCCGTCGCCACCTCCAAGGATGTACGTGTAACCATTTGCCTCGCCATAGGCTTTTATTTCTTTTTTCACCTTTTTTACCAAGCTGTCCATCTCTGCCTGACTGGATTGCTGTAACTGCTGCTCTTCTTGTTGCAACTGCTGACCAACAAATTGCCCACGCTGTTGTAGTTGTGCGTATTCCTCTTGTGCATTTTTCTGTGACATTTTCTGCGCCTTGGTCTGAAACTGTTGCAATTCCAATTGAAAAGCTTGTGAAATACTATCTCTTTTTTTGCCCATGGCATCCGCTTTGGTTTTGAACCTGGCCTCAACATCTACTTTCTCTTGATACTCGTCCATGATTCGTACACTATCCACAAATGCGATTTTGTTCTGCTGACATGCCATGGCGGTTATGGCAATTACAAGCACTAGTAATTTTTTCATCATTAAGTTTTTATAGATGGCAAAAATAGAAAAGGTTTTCAAATAGGGATAATTAAGTTGGAACGTTCTAAAAAGTTAAAATTGGAACTATAAGCTTTTCTTATTCATAGTTTCAATTTCTATTGAGCTCACTTATGTTCTGTACGCTCAGAAACGCCCCTCTGAAAGCGTTTCTTTTTTGGCCAATGTAATTGTCCTATTTGGTGTGAAATGAGCTGTCAAAAGGCTTAAAACGGCTTATTTCTTCTTTTTGAGGATATAAATCAGTGAAGAATGTTCTTTGGTGAAGAAGGCACTTAAATTTGACCATAGTCCAATAAAAAAGGCTTTGATCAGATAAAGCCTGTTGCCTTTGTATTTTTCTGAAAGCATGGAAACGTAAAATGCATCGAAGAGCATGGGTCTAATCTTTACCACTTCCATTTGATGTGCAGCAAATATTTTGGCGATCGCTGTTTTTGAAAAATGCCAAAGATGCCTGGGAACATCGTAACCGGCCCAAAACGACCCATAATGGTTTGCATCATACGATTTAAAATTTGGGACAGCGATTACCATTACGCCGTCCTCTTCCAAAAGACCCACCAAAGTTTTAATGTCTTTTTCCAAATCCGGTAAATGTTCTAGTACGTGCCAAAGGGTGATGGCTTGGAAACTATTAGTGTTTATCTCTTCTATTTTGGCGCTTAGCCCCACACCTTTTTTTAGAGCTAGTTCCCTAGCCTTGTTGTTGGGCTCCACCCCAAAGGCTTCAAATCCATGTTTTTTTGCCGTAAGCACAAAATCTCCAGTTCCTGCACCAATATCAAGTAGATTTATTGGTTTATTTACCTGATTATCAACTACTTGAATTTTATTTTGTAAATTTCTGCGCTTAACAACCTGGTACAATCTATCTGTAAAAGTATTTTGGGCATCGGTATGCGATATATAGTCCTCACTTTCGTAATATAAGTCAAGGCTTTCGGGTTGTGGTTTAGTAACCAACATATCCAGGTCTTGATCATGGTGTAGTTCAAATTCTTCGCCTGAAACAGAAAAGTCTTTAGTTTTTAAAAACAAGCTCATTATAATTATCGGTGGCCAAATATTCTTTCTTCAAATCCCGAAGATAGGACAAAACCAATTCTCTTGAAACTGAATCGAACGATAAACAATCTTCTTCTGTTGCACTGAATATTTCTATGGCGATGTACCAATTTCCTATTCGTGTAGCATGGACATCCTCAAACATGGGATCCATATCGGCCGCTCGGCTTAATGCCACATCCAACGCCAAAGGAACCAGGTTTATGGTTTTGGTCGGAATCTCGACTTCGTAAAATGAAAAATAAAAGGTTTGGTCATTGACTGTAAATGGTACTTGCACATCCACGTAATAATCGTCCAGTTGATACTTTGTGTTTACATAATGGTAAAACTCGTCGGCATCTTTTGGGTCTTCGAAAACAAAAACTGTTTTCTTGGGCAGTCCCCTTTTAAACTTTTTCCCTTGGGTTATTTTATAGTCTTTTATAGTGGGAGCAATACGCAGTGGTATACATGAATGCAAAAACATAACCGCTAACGCAAGAAGTAGATGCTGTTTCATTTTACAAGTTGATTTGCAAATACAAATCAAAAATTGAGCCAATTACATCCGGCCGAAAAGATAGCAGTTGTTCCACGTGGAACAGTTTGGCTCCTTATCGCCCCAAAAAGACTAAAAGGACGCTTATATCGGCAGGAGAAACGCCACTTATGCGTGAAGCTTGTGAAATGGTCACCGGGCGAATATTCTCCAGCTTTTCTCTTGCCTCATACGAAAGTGATTTTAATTTTGAATAATCGAAATTATCCGGAATTCGGACATTTTCCAACCTCTGAAGTTTATCAGCGTTTGTCTTTTCTTTCTCTATATAACCGGAATATTTTACTTGGATCTCTGCTTGCTCCAGCACTTCGGAATCGAGCTCGTTGTCCTTGACAAATTGTGCGACAGCATCCAATTGAAGCATGTGGTCCATAGTAACCTTTGGTCTTGAAAACACCTTGAATAGTTTATCCGACTGCTTTACCAAAGATGAATCGAGCCCTTCTAAAATGGGGTTGATTTCTTCCGTATTGAAACTGGTTTTCTTGAAAAAATGAACAAAAGCCTCAGACTTTTTCATCTTTTCTTCCATCCTGTTTACCCGTTCTTCTTTAGCTAAACCGATTTGATATCCTTTTGGTGTTAGGCGTAGATCTGCGTTGTCTTGGCGTAGCAATGTTCTATATTCCGCCCTTGATGTGAACATACGATAAGGTTCCTCCGTCCCTTTGGTAATCAAATCATCGACTAAAACCCCAATATATGCCTCATCTCTTTTAAGAACAAAAGATTCCTTTTCGTTAATTTTAAGATGGGCATTTATACCGGCCATTAACCCTTGGGAAGCCGCTTCTTCATAGCCAGTTGTGCCATTAATTTGTCCTGCAAAATAAAGGTTGTTCACCAACTTGGTTTCAAGGGTATGCTTTAATTGCGTTGGAGGAAAATAATCGTACTCGATTGCGTAACCAGGCCTAAAAAACTTTACATGCTCGAATCCCTTTACGGATTTTAAAGCTTTATATTGAACATCTTCGGGCAATGAGGTTGAGAAGCCATTTACATAAACTTCCACTGTGTTCCAACCCTCGGGCTCAACAAATATTTGATGAGAATCTTTATCTGCAAAACGATTGATCTTGTCCTCAATAGAGGGGCAATATCTGGGCCCTATACTTTTAATCCTACCATTGAACATTGGCGACCTTTCAAACCCTTCTCGCAATAAATCGTGAACCAATTTACTCGTATGCGTCATGTAACAATCTCTCTGTTCAGTAAGAACCGGTGTGTTTAAATACGAGAATTTTTCTGGCTGTGCATCTCCCGGCTGGGGAATCATTTTAGAATAATCCAAGGACCTGCCATCAACTCTTGGCGGTGTTCCCGTTTTCATTCGTCCACTCTCGAAACCAAGGTCAACTAACTGTTCAGTAATACCTGTTGCTGCTTTCTCGCCAGCTCTTCCTCCTCCCAATTGTTTTTCCCCGATGTGGATCAACCCATTTAAAAAAGTTCCATTGGTCAAAACAACCGCCTTGCCTCTAATTTCGAGCCCAAGACTTGTTTTTACGCCCACTACTTTATCCCCTTCAATCAACAAACCATTTACCATTTCCTGATAAAAATCGGCATTTGGTGTATTCTCCAAAGCCATACGCCATTCCTCAGCAAACCGCATTCTATCGTTCTGTGCTCTGGGACTCCACATAGCGGGGCCTTTGGATTTGTTCAACATTTTAAATTGAATGGCCGACTTGTCCGTGATTATACCGCTATATCCGCCCAATGCATCTATTTCTCGAACAATTTGACCTTTTGCAATTCCACCCATTGCAGGGTTGCACGACATTTGCCCAATCGTTTGTAGGTTCATAGTGACCAGCAAAGTGCTTGAGCCCATATTCGCGGCGGCAGCGGTAGCCTCCGCCCCAGCGTGTCCTCCACCAACAACAATTACGTCATATTCCTTTTCAAACATAGCTATGGTTCCACGTGGAACATTTTAATTTTTTCATCTTCCTTTTTGCGCATCAACTCTTTTTCGGCAACCGTTTTATCTTTATATCCAGTAAGGTGCAACACCCCATGGCTCATTATTCTGCGTAGCTCATCCAAAAAATCTTCCTTGAACTTTTTAGCGTTTTCTTCAACACGCTCGGTAGAAATAAAAACGTCGCCAGAAATAACCGATCCATCTGTATAATCGAAAGTAATGATGTCCGTTAACGTATCGTGATTCAAGTACTCCTTGTTCAATTGTAACAAGTAATCATCTGTGCAGAAAATATAATCAATCTGACCCACCGAATAATCTTCTGAATCTACTACCCTAGTTATCCAATCTGAATACTTGGGTTTATTCTCTAAAACAAAATCACTTTTAAAATGAAAATCAATCATTATCGAAATAAACCTTTACCTTCTTTTCAAAATTTTGGCGCAAAGGTAGTGCTTGTCTATTTAATATTTCAATGCTATTTCTATAATCCCGAAGGAGCTCCGGTCGTGTAGTAATGGGGTTATCGAATCTTTTAACGTTAGTGCTACTTTCCCTTTCTTTTTTCTCACCTTGCTCCATAGCCGCATTTTCAAGTTTCATCAATTGATGTTGAATGTTGTTAGCCTTACTCTGGGTGCGTTCCGTAATACCGTTCTGCAATAGGTCATTCTCAAATTCTTCCATTAATTGAACCAGCTTTTTAGCGAGGTTTTTATCAGATTCTTGCAACATGTCCTCTAATTGCTGTTCCAACTTTTCCCTTAAATATTGCTGTTCCTTATAAATTTCGTAAACCTCGTTCAAGTCCATTTCACCAATACCATTGCCTCCCTCTTGCTCGCCTTTTTGCTCTTTCCTATCAGAACTTCCCGTAGAACCAGATTCTCCTTTCTCTCCTTTGTTTCCCCTACCTTGGCCGCCAGTATTCCCCTCTTCTTGACCGCCACTACTCTTACCGGGCTCCTGGCCTTCACCTTGGGATTGTTGTCCCTGTTTACCACTCCCGTTCATTTTTTCCTGGATATCCTTTTGCCCTTGAATGATATCCGGTAATTGAAAATCCTGACCAGACCCCTTACCCTGTCCGGGTTGCATATTTTGTTGCATATTATCCAACACTTTGGCCAAAAAATCAGCCAATGCATTTGTGGCATTAATAACATATTGCTGATAAGATGCTCCTTGATAAATCTGATTTTCGGCAATACTTTCCAATGATTTGTCTATGTTATAATACACTTCGGTTATTTGCTCATTGACAAATTCAGACAATTCAGCCCTGCGCAGTGAAAGCGCAAATAGACTATCATCCACATGTTCGAACAACCTACGTAAGTTTTGTTGGTTTTTTACTGTTCTTGAAAATTGAGAAATGTCAACATCGGCGTTCTGAATGTTATCGTATAAATTTTCTTGTTGAAAAGAAAATGTTACCAAATTATCCAATATTTGCCTTAACATTTCTGCGTCCTCAGCATCTGTTTCACCTCCGGCGGAGCTGGCACTGGATTTCATGGACTGGCTCATTTCATTCATTTTCTGGGCTGCGGACTTTTGCTTTTTGGAAGCGTTGCTTCCAGCTTGTTGTCTCTCTTCCGTTTGAGAAGATTCTTCCAAGCCTTGATACTTATTAATTTCATCAAGTGCCTCCTCTTGATCCTGTTTAATAGCATCTGTCTTTTTCTTATCCGTACCAAAGTCTAATGGTTTTTGAAGCTTATCATTGTCCTTCTCCAGGTCTCGTATCTCGCTTTCCAGCTCCTTAAATTCATCATTTAATTTGTTCTGCTCTTTGTCACTAAAATCCTGACCCAATTTTAATTCCGACAATATTTCTTGCTTCTTAGCTAGTTGTTCAAGATTATTGGCTATTTGATTGGCTTTCTCAGTAACGTAGTACTTTTTGGTCAATTCCAAGATCTGTTCGAGGTTCCTTGTATTCTTACTTTGATTTTTACCTAGCTCCTCCAGCCTGTTCTGAAACTCTTCCTTTTCTAATTTTTCAGCGATTTTATTTAATTCTTCCAAAAGCTCGGCATTCTTCTTAGCCTCTGCCTCTTGTCGTTCCAAACGTTCCTGAAGCATTTTTTTAAGCTCAGTATCCTGCGAACTTTTTTCTATACTTTTGTTCAAATCATTGCTGAATTTTTGCATCAGCTCTTCCTGTTGTTTTTGCTTGTTCAAAAAATTCTTTATCTGGTTTTTCTCTTCATAATTAAGCGCCTTTTCCTCCTTTTGTAAATTGGAAATCCCGGACAGTTTATCTTCTTGTTTCTTATATTCTTCCAATGTATTATCCAACTTTTTCAAAGTAGTGCTCTGACGCTCCATCTCCCTGTCTATCAACTCTTTATTACTATATATAGTGGCATTAAACGTAGCACTTTTTGTCACCTTGCCGCCTCTAATTCCATCATTATCAACAATTTCGAAAAACAGCTTGTACTGTTTACCACTTTCCAATGCCAATCCAGAAGGAAAAGTGTAGTAAAACTGATATACATTGCTATTTGGCTTTTCCAAAGACAAGCGTTGCTGGTTTTCTAAATCATCCGTTGGGTAAACCACCAAACGAATATCACTTATCCCATGATCATCGGCCGCTTCCCCAATAAAATATGATTCGTTCGGGTTCAATGAATCCAATACTTGATCTACTTGTACCGTAGCTTTTTGATCTTTGACCACGTTTAAACGATACGAGAGTTTTTCAAAATCCTTAACCCTCCCATTGGATGTCCGCAGCTCATAATCATAATCGTTAAATATTTTTCTATCAATATTAAATAGATCACCATCTTTTTGAAAAGCAAGGACTGTATCCATAGCTATCATCTTTATGTCTTCCACATAGTTTCCTAAAATATTCCATGTCACCTTGGTGCCTTCCGGGATATCAGCATTCCCAGTACCACTAACCTTCTCAGACACCCGGTTTAAATATTTTGGAAAATCCAACTCCAACGTAAAATCCACCAATGTTGGAGTCCTATAACTATTTACAGTGTATGTTCTGGAATTCCATTCATTAGCAGAAAAATAGAACTTTGAACTTAATACTGGCGCTTGAAAAGTATATTCATAAAAATCGTTCTTTTTCTGCATTAACAACGGTTCATTATTAACAACAATCTCCACTTGATCGGGACGAACTTCGCCAACCGTTCTAACCTGGATTAGTAAGGCTTGGCTGTCCATAACCTCTAATGTGTTGTTCAATAAAACAAATGAAAAAGGTGCAGGTCTCTCAAAGGCGGTATCGTATTGCACAACCCTTTTATGGGAGTTGAAAAACGACACCAAATCTCCTGTTAACCAAATAAAAACTAAAAGCATTAGGGGTATTACCACATATTTTGCATACCTATAGCTTTCTCTATAATCCACAGCTTTTGTGAAGGGTACCGGCTTTAGTTGTTCGGCTCTTTGATCAATACTGGCCAACAACAATTCTGTTTTTTCATTGTTATCCGATAGTTCCAATAAATTATAGAGTTTATCTCCTACCTCTGGAAAATGTGACCCAATAAGTTTAGAGGCGTCTTTTGTATCAATTCCATTTCGGATTTTAAAAAGATAAAGCAAAGGAACCACTATATAACGGTACAATAAATACAGCTCCACCAAAATAAAAACACAGAACAGCACCATTCTCCAAGCATTATCCAACCAGAGCCAGTATTCAAATCCAACAACAACAAACCAAAAAATTGTTCCCAAGCTTAAAAACAAGAACAAACCTTTAATCAATTCTTTAGTATAAAATCGTTTAGTGAAGTCCTCTAACTTATCTAATATGTGCTGATATCCATTCACAATAATGCATTTGTCTTACCAAATTACCTGATCCTTAGTAAACCAACAGAAAAATTTTGTTAAACCTTACTCTTTTCCAATTATCCCAACTACAGAAAGCAAGCATCCAAAATCTTTCCAATTCGTGTGGGGGAACGTATCTTTGCGAGCAAATCCAACACTGTTATGAGTCATAAAGTACGTGTCCGTTTTGCACCTAGTCCCACCGGCCCCCTTCACATAGGAGGCCTGCGAACCGCATTGTTCAATTATTTGTTCGCCAAAAAAAACAATGGCGATTTTATACTTCGTATAGAAGACACCGATCAGAACAGATTCGTAGAGGGTGCCGAACAATATATTATAGACTCCTTACACTGGTCCGGAATTCCCTTTGATGAGGGTCCAGGCAAAGAAGGCGCTTTTGGTCCATATCGTCAAAGTGAACGAAAACATCTCTACAAACAATATGCTCTTGATCTTATTGCAAAAGATAAAGCCTATTACGCTTTTGATACCCCGGAAACCTTAGATCATCACAGAAAAGACCATGAGGCCAAAGGCAAAACATTTATTTATAATTGGCATAACCGTCTAAAACTGACCAATTCCCTATCTCTATCCCCGGAAGAAGTAAAGTCGAAAATTGATAATGGTGAGGATTATGTTATTCGATTTAAATCGCCGGAGAACCAACAACTCATTCTCAACGATAGCATTAGAGGTGAAATCAAAATAGACACCAATATTCTGGATGACAAAGTTTTGTTTAAAAGTGATGGTATGCCCACATACCATTTAGCCAATATCGTTGATGATCATCTAATGGAGATTTCCCATGTGATCCGTGGTGAAGAATGGTTGCCCTCTTTGGCGTTGCACCAACTACTTTATGATGCATTTGGTTGGCAGGCACCCGAATTTGCACACCTACCATTGATCATGAAGCCAGTAGGGAAAGGGAAATTGAGCAAGCGTGATGGAGAAAAGGGAGGTTTTCCTGTTTTCCCACTAAGCTGGAACCAATCCGTGGGTTATAAAGAAGCCGGTTTTTTTCCCGAGGCAGTGATCAACTTTTTGGCGCTTCTCGGTTGGAACCCTGGAACCGAACAAGAAATATTCAGCCTACAAGAATTGGTAAACGCTTTTTCGCTGGAACGTGTAAACAAGTCGGGGGCGCGTTTCGATCCAGAAAAAAACAATTGGTATAATCAACAGTGGCTACAAAAAAAGAGCGACGATGAGCTCGCCCAACTATTTACTGTAGATCTTGAATCCAAAGGAATTTCCGCAAATTCCAGTTACATAAAACAGGTAGTTTATTCGATAAAAGAGCGTGCTGTATTTGTGAAGGATTTTTGGGAACTATCCGATTATTTCTTCACGGCGCCCACCACTTACAACGAAAAAGCGGTAAAAAAACAATGGAAAGAGGATACGCCGGACATTATGAAGGGAGTTATTGATATACTAAAAGGTATAAATGACTTTGAATCTGCCATAGTAGAAGAAAAAGTTAAGGCTTGGATAGGACAACAAGAACTTTCGTTCGGTAAGGTTATGCCTCCGCTGCGTTTGGTGATCGTTGGAGATATGAAAGGGCCGCATCTATTCGACATTATGGCTTTAATCGGTAAAGAAGAAAGTGTAAAACGCATAAGTACGGCCATTGAACAACTTTAGATTTTCAGCGACTGTAACAATATTCAATAATTGACTACTAATACATTGGTCGAGTTTTGTAATTTCCATTTCTAACATAAAATCTAAACACTATGGGCAACTATTTACTAATACCTATTGCGTTTGTCGCGCTTATTATTTTATTCAAATTTTTCTTTATCGTAAAGCAACAGACCGCTGTTGTTGTTGAGCGTTTTGGTAGATTTCAGAGTATCCGTAATTCAGGATTACAAATGAAAATCCCACTTGTTGATCGAATCGCCGGCAGACTGAGCTTAAAGATCCAGCAGCTGGACGTAATCGTTGAGACCAAAACATTGGACGACGTTTTTGTAAAGTTGAAGGTGTCCGTGCAATACGTTGTAATCAGAGAAAAAGTATACGAAGCATTCTATAAATTGGAATATCCGCATGATCAAATTACCTCTTATGTTTTTGATGTTGTGCGTGCAGAAGTTCCAAAAATGAAGCTGGACGACGTTTTCGTTAAAAAAGATGATATCGCCATCGCAGTAAAATCAGAATTGCAAGATGCCATGCTCGAGTATGGATACGATATAATAAAGACCCTCGTTACCGACATTGATCCAGATGCGCAGGTAAAAGCCGCAATGAACCGAATAAATGCATCGGAGCGCGAGAAAATTGCAGCACAGTTTGAAGGTGATGCCCAACGTATCCTTATAGTAGAAAAAGCTAAGGCCGAAGCAGAAAGTAAGCGTTTGCAAGGTCAAGGTATAGCCGACCAACGCAGGGAAATTGCACGTGGACTGGAAGAATCTGTTGAAGTATTGAACAAAGTGGGCATAAATTCCCAGGAAGCATCTGCATTGATCGTTGTTACCCAACACTACGATACCTTGCAGGCCATTGGTGAAGAAACCGACACCAACCTGATTCTTTTGCCCAACTCCCCTCAAGCGGGTAGCGATATGCTGAACAATATGGTAGCATCCTTTACAGCAAGTAACCAAATCGGAGAGGCCATGAAACGTAAACAAAACGAAAAAGATTCGGGCACAACCGAATAACTCTTTATAATGAACAATAAAAAAGGCTCCCGATCGGGAGCCTTTTTTGTGCTGGTTACCAAATTCTAACCTAACTTTCTAAGCAATTTTTTTGCCACCAAAGAGATTGCGATTTTTTGGAACAATGGGGCCAAACCTCCCAATATATTGGCTGGGTAAAATTCCTCTTTGGTATTCTGTACCGCTAATTTTACCTTTTCCTCTTGTATCTGCCTTTGTAACTTTAAGATTTTAAGGTCTCGGTCTATTTCTTCAAAAGATGTGTATTCTGTATGCATCATAACTCATCAAAATAAAATTTAGAAAATCGTTTTAAAAGTGGCTTTTCTATCCTTTTTCTGAGAATAAAAAGAACAATACCTATCAGTACATAAAAGCATCCTACCAATAAAAAGCCCGTTGCGGTATTGCCCGTCCATGATCCCAACCAAAAAGCAGCGCTTATCGATAAAAACAAAAGGGCAATGGATGCAAAGCCACCTATAAACAATGCCTTTGTGGCCATAGTGATGCCTTTCATCATGGACTTAAAACTCTGCAGTCTGTATAGGTCCAGGCTGTTTTTTAGGTAGTTCTTCACACCATCCTCTACATAGCCCACTTGCTCTTTAATGTCTTCGAATGCCATATATTACTTTTGAAGTTGGGCATTCTTTTCTCTAAGGTCTTCCAGCTTTTTCTCCAATGCTACCAAAATATCATCGGCCTTATAGCTCATATTGGAAAGGGTATCCTCCAATTTTTCCTCAAATTCAACTTTTTTGGCATCCGCCGTTTTAGAGAACTCATCCTTGGCGTTGTGAAGACTTTGTGCAAGATCGTCTTTGGCCTTAACGGCACTTTTTTTAATCTTCTTTCTGGTTTTCTTTCCTTTGTCCGGAGCATATAAAATTCCTATTCCGGCACCCACAACGGCTCCGGTTAATAATGCGGTTAATACGTTTCCTGTGTTATTTGACATAATGTTATCTGTTTTTAATTAAACTTTGTTTTAACAAACCAATCAGTCGGATTATAAATCGGATGAACAATTGATTTATTCCAAAATTAAAGCGCCAAAAGAACGATGATCGATTCAATCGCTCTAATCCTTGACGCTTTAGATAACTTTTGACAAAATATTAAGAATAAAGCCTTTTAAGCAACCATAGTGGTCCACATTATACAAATAGATTCCAGAAAAACAAAACGCTTGCAAAACGCAAATAAAAAGCAGCTTTTTGATAAGGTAACTCAATGGACAACAAGTACAGAATAAATAAGTCTTATACTATCCTTTTTGCTCCAATTTGGCCCAAGTGTCCCTTAAAGTAACCGTTCTGTTGAACACCAACTTTTCTGGAGTGGAATCTTTATCAACATTAAAATATCCCATACGTTGAAATTGCATTTGGTCTCCAACTTGTGAACCTTTGAGGCTAGGCTCCAAATAACCTGTTACCTTTTGTAATGAATTTGGATTAACAAAATCGAAAAAATCCTTGTCCTTATGACCGTCTGGTGTTGGGTCCGTGAACAAACGATCGTACAATCTAACCTCGGCTGTAATGGCATGTGGTACAGAGACCCAGTGTAAAGTTCCCTTCACTTTTCGAAGACTTTCTTCGGTGCCGGAGCCACTTTTGCTTTTTGGATCGTAAGTACATTGCACTTCGGTAATATTACCTTCGTTATCCTTTGTGCAGGTTTCGGCTTTAATAATGTATCCATTCTTTAAACGTACTTCACCACCAAGTTTTAACCTAAAGAATTTTCTGTTTGCCTCTTCTCTAAAATCTTCCTGTTCTATATAAATTTCCCTGGAAAATGGTACTTGTCTACTTCCTGCGGACTCATCCTCCGGATTGTTCTCGGCCAACAACCATTCTTCTTTTCCTTCTTCATAGTTGGTAATAACCACTTTTAATGGGTTTAAAACGCCCATGACCCGTGGTGCAATTTTATTTAAATGCTCCCTAACACAAAAATCCAATAACGAGACATCTACCACGTTTTCCCTTTTGGCAATACCGATGGTATCCGCAAAATTTCTAATGGACTCAGGTGTAAAACCTCTTCTTCGCAATCCAGAAATTGTTGGCATTCTTGGGTCGTCCCACCCGGAAACAACACCCTTTTCAACTAATTGCAGCAGTTTACGCTTGCTCACAACGGTATGGCTTAGGTTCCTACGGGCAAATTCCCGTTGTTTTGGCCTAAGTTTATTCGAAGATACCACTTGGTCTAAAAACCAATCGTAGAGCTCCCTGTGGGGCAAAAACTCCAATGTACACAAAGAATGAGATACTTGTTCAATATAATCGCTTTCGCCATGCGTCCAGTCGTACATGGGATATATACACCAATCGGTATTTGTTCTGTGATGTGCTTTGTGCAAAATTCGGTACATTACCGGATCACGCATCAACATATTGGAAGATGCCATGTCAATCTTAGCCCTAAGAACATGTTCCCCGTCTTTAAACCGCCCCTCTTTCATACCTTCGAAAAGTTCTAAATTCTCTTCAACGGAACGATTTCTGTACGGACTTTCCTTACCTGGTTCGGTAGGTGTACCTTTTTGTTCGGCAATTTGTTCGGAAGTTTGGCTATCTACATAAGCCTTTTTCTCCTTAATCAAGTATACGGCCCAATCGTACAACTGCTGAAAATAATCGGATGCATAACATTCTTTGTCCCATTTAAACCCAAGCCATTCCACATCGTTTTTAATCGCTTCGACATACTCTTTCTCCTCCTTGGCCGGATTGGTGTCGTCAAAACGTAAATTAACAGGTGCGTTGTACCGTAATCCCAATCCAAAATTGAGACAAATGGAACTTGCATGTCCAATATGCAAATATCCATTGGGTTCAGGAGGAAATCGGAACCTTAAATCGTTCTTGGTATACCCCTTGGTAAGGTCCTCCTCGATAATGTGTTCTATAAAATTGAGCGATCTAGCTTCTTCTGACATACCCTTGATTTGATGCGCAAATGTAGTAAAATCCCATGTTGATAGCTATTTTTAGTGCATCTGTGTATACAAAGTAGGCATTTTCACAACAGATTTTCAGCGACCTACAACAATATCTTTCCATTCGTCGAAAATAGAATCATATTTGTTATTGGATTACTATATGAAAAAGAGACGCCTGAACACCGTCTTTTGAAAGAATTACTATTAAGGGGCACAAACTAACAGGGCTATATGGCCCATAACCTCTTAAAATCTAACGGTGATGAAAAAAAGTAATTCAACAAATAGCATTTTAGTTCTGGCCTTGGCTTTTGTGCTATTTGGTACCCTGAGCGTACACGCTCAAATTCTCAACAAACCTGTACCCGCAGACAACCCCAACCTAGCCGGAAACTCCGCTTGGACCGCGGTTTGTGCATCGGCAGGTTTTAACGAATACTTCGTAAACTTTACTTGGCTACCTCCCATGGTGGACAGTAGCAACGAATTTATCCTTGAATTATCGGATAGCGATGGATACTTTTCTTCACCTACCGAACTTGCCAGGGTTAGCGACAAAAACGGAACTTTTGATTTTGAGTTTGAGTTTGCCCTGCCAACGAACATGAGAGGTGACAACTTTAAAATGAGGGTACGCAGCACCAGCCCGGCCAAGACCAGTCCGCCGTCTGATGCATTTTCCATGTACTTTATCGACTATAGTTCACCATTGCTAATTAGTGAGAACGGGAGCGGAACCATCCCTTCCGGAGGCCAGATTCAAATCTGTGGGGGAGGATCGGTAACCTTAAAGCCGCACAATATCCCAAATGCAGATTCTTATATCTACAATTGGTACCGAAGCGGTACACTACTTCCTCAAAAATCAGAGAGCATCACCGTTTCTGATCCTGGAATGTACTACGTAGAATTAGATTATGGCAATTGTTCGGGCTCGGCCAACACCTTGTCCAATACCATAGAAATAACTACTGGAACCAGTTCTGGGCTTGCTATTAACGGAGCCAGTACCATTGAGGTTTGTCCCGGTGCAACACATCTTTTGGAGGCGAACATCAGCGGAATGGGCTATACCTATACCTGGTATAAAAACGGAAATATAGTCAGCGGCCCTACGGTTAATGGTAGCTCGTACACAGTAAATGCCAACATCTCAGGGTTTGAAGGTTCTTATGTTGTTGAAATAGAAGGTGCGGGCATATGCAAAGAATCATCCGATGCCGTCAACATAACTAGTTCAGGTTCTTTTGATATCACTTTGGACCATGAAGAAAGTATTGTTTTGCTTCCGTCTCAGAATAAAACCTTATCCGTAAGTACCAGTGCGACCAATGCTACCTATCAATGGTATAAAAATGGTTCGCCCATTACCGATGCAACCAATAGTTCGTTGGATATTGATACTGTGGGCGAGTACTATGTGGAAGTAACCGAAAATGGTGGTCCGTGTACCCCGGCACCTATAGCTTCCGCTACTACAACAGTGGTTTCACCAGATTCCTTTGAACTCGTAATCGACTATGTGGGCACTTACACTTCTTGCGCCAGTACCGACGCAACCATGAGCTTAACGACTATAAATGCAGTTGGCGAAAACGGCTCCAAAACAGATGTTACGGCCGATCTACAAAGTTCTTTCAGTTACCAGTGGAAGCAAGATGGAACCAACATAGCTGGGGAAAACTCCAAAACTATCACCATATCCGATCAAGAGGGCAACGGAAATTATACCTTATTTGGATCTATAGACGCTTTTGATGCTATTTCCAATGGACTTGAAGTTCGACTAGCTTCGAATGAATCCTTGGTAATAACCGCAAATAGCACGGTGCTCTGTGAAGGAGGAGAAGCTATTGTATTAAATAGTGGATTGGATCTTACCGACCAAGCCTTTGAATGGCAAAAAGATGGTACCGTAGTAGATACGGCTTCTGAAGCACTTACCGTAACCGCTGCCGGTGTATATCAATTGATCATAAACACAAATGATTGTCCATTGATTTCCAATGAGGTGACCATAACTAATTTTGATGAGTCCTTACTGGTACTGGATAAATCCAAAGACCTCATCATAATCGAAGGGGAAACCGAAACAATTACCGCTAGCGGTGCCGACTCCTATGAGTGGTACGATGCTGGCAACAACCTAATATCATCCAGTAATTCTTACGATTTTACAGAAGAAGGAGAATACTTGCTAATTGCCAGCTTTGGTACATGTACCCTTAGCAAGGTGATCACAATAACCTATAGGGATATGTTTGCCATACCGAACGTTATAACTACGAACGGTGATGGAATCAACGACCTATGGGTTTTGCCGAACACTTATTCCAGAGACCCCAACGTTCTCGTTACCATATTTAATGAGCGCGGAGAACAGGTATTCAGCCAAGCCGGCTACGAAAATAATTGGCCTCAATCCACCACATCCTTTAACAAACAGAGCATGATTTTCTATTACAAGATCACGCGAGGTGGTAAAAGCCTTAAACAAGGAACTATCACAGTTATTAAATAAGCAGCAATGCAAATCAACAAACCTCTACTATTACTAACTTTCTTGCTACTTGCCTTCTCACCAACGAGAGGACAGGAAGAAGAAGTGTACGTACCCTATAACGTGCCTTCTCAAAACCTTTTGAAGTTCAATCGGTTCTTGTTGAACCCCACCTTTTCCACGGTTCGGGAAGACAAGTCGTACATCAATCTATTCCATAGAAACCAATCGGTATCTTTTGATGACAATAACCAGGTTTACTTCTTGAGCTATAGTGGTAGAGTTAGCGATAGAAGTGGTGTGGGTTTAAGCTTGTTCACCAACAGGGAAGGGCTGTTCAACAATTTTGGTGTACATGCCAACTACGCCTATGGTGTTAGGCTAAGCACCAACAGTACTTTTACCTTTGGTGCTAATGTTAGCTACTACCAAAGTGCATTTAACCAAGATCGGGTAAACTCTGTTGAAGATGACCCGTTTTTGAATACCTTGGAAAGTAGCTCCTTGGTAAGCTTTCAACCAGGATTCAACTTCTCCATTGGTAAATTCGATATTGGTGGCTTTGCAGAGAACCTTTTCGATTATAATCTTAAAACCAGCGAATCGGTAACCGATTTTAACGAAAAAACCTATTCCGGTCACTTACAATATACCCATCAGTTCGAAAATGGAACAGGTATTATGGAACAGGCCCGTTTAATGCCATTGGCAAGGGTGCGCAAAGTAGGTGAAGAAGAAATTACCCTTGGTGGTAACCTTATTTTGGATTTGCCAAAACTAGGGTGGGTGCAAGCTGGCTACGATGACTTTTATGGTGCATCGGCAGGTTTAGGATTTAACCTTACCAAAAATATATCGCTGGGTTATACAGTAGAAAAAGGATTGTCCAACGAGTTCGAAAACTTTGGGGTCACCCACGAAATCTCTCTCGCCTATTCCTTTACCCCCAATCTAACGGAAGACAGGGTAATGTTGGAAAAAGAAGGAGAAGACTTAGTGTCGAACGAAGAAGATGTACCCCAGGACAGTTTAAGCATTACCGATAAAGACCTCGAAATAGCCCAATTAAAAGATAAATTGGCAGAAAACGATGCCATTCTCGATGAATTGCTCATGCGTCAAGATTCCATAGAATCCAATCGTAGGCAAGATCTTGAAAAACGCTTTGAGACCGTTATGAAAATGGTACAGCGCGAAACCCGTGGACAAAACCCGGAGCTGGAGGAAAAAGCCAAAGAAGTGTACTTCGCCAATATGGACAGTGCCGATATCGTAACAAGAAAAAAGCAACCGCTTGCCAACCATGGTCTATCCAATACTACAGCTACCAAAAAGGTAATAAAGATCAACGAAGCAAAAGATAATACCAATAAGGCCTATGCCTCAACTGCAAGGGCAAAACAGGACAGAACCTATAGAAATACAAAAAACAATAAAGTAAAATTCAAAGCTCATGTTGTTCCAAATGTGGAAAGCGGACATTACTTGATCGCCAATGTGTTTAGGGACAAGGACAATCTGCATTCTTTTATAGAAAAACTACAGGCACAAGGCATTGAGGCCGATTACTTTGAAAATCCAAAAAACGGACTCAACTATGTTTATATCGCCGAGTTTAACGACAAGAAAGAAGCCTTACATGCCTATCGCACAAAAATGAACGGCACTTACCAAGGAGACGCCTGGGTAATGAACGTAAACGGAGGAAACTCGCCAATTGCTGGATACAATGAAGAAAGCAATACTAAAAAATCCAAATATGGAAATAGCTTGCTGTCCAAAAACATCGCAGCAAATTCTGGAGGAAAACGCCATGTGGTAATAAGAACCCATTCTGGAGAAGGATTGCCCGAAGGGTATTACATTATTGCCAATGTGTTCGAAAACTCTACAAGCGCGAAAGAATTTGTTAAAGAACTAAATGCCAGAGGACTACATGCCAGTTATTTTATAAGCCCCCAGGACAAGCACAGGTATGTGTACTTAAAGAAACACGATACTTGGAGCAATGCATTGACCTCTTACTATACCAAACTCAACGCATCGTATGAAGACGATATGTGGATCATGCGAATAAAACCAAACACAACCATTTAACCACCACGCTTATGAAAGTATCACTACTCAGGTGGGGCATAACTACTTGTTTACTCCTGTTTGCATACGCGGGATTTTCACAAGTAAAAAACGATTTCGATGTTCGTTACGCAAACGAAATTAGAGGAGACCTTACGTTTATTGCCAATAATATAGTAAACCGGGACTCCAGAAATAGGGACCCGGAAGATCCATATAATAGCACTGGTTCAAGCTCCAGCTACAACGATGACCTCAACATGCAATATATAGATGTTGATGGCGACCCTAGTACCTTTAGCTCAAGTAGTGCAACTTTGGCAGTACCAGATTCGGATTGTTCAAGAATTAGGTATGCGGGACTATATTGGTCTGCCGTTTATAGAGATAACAACCGCCAGACGGATTTTGATGAAATCAAGTTTAGGGTGCCAGGTGCCGGCTACGTAGATCTAACTGCCGATGAAATTCTTTTTGATGGCAATGGAGATTCCGATTTCGGCAGCTACGCACCATATGCCTGCTATAAAGATGTAACATCCATATTAACAGGTCTGACCAATCCAGATGGAGAATATACCGTGGCCAATGTACGGGCCAGTTCGGGAGATAACGTTACTGGTGGTGTTTCGGGTGGTTGGTCTTTAGTGATCGTTTATGAAAACCCGACCTATCCAGGAAAATACATCACTACTTTTGACGGATATGCCGGTATTAAATCCGGAGAAACAGTAGATATTCCCTTTAGCGGATTTACCACTTTGCCAGCACCTTTCCCGGTAAACGCAAAACTTGGTGTAGCCGCCTTGGAAGGAGATAACCGTATTACCGGGGATCGACTGTCCATTAGAGCAGATAGCAATGGGTCTTTCACCACATTGTCCAACACGGCAAATCCATCCAATAACTTTTTTAATAGTAATATTACCAACGAAGGGGTAATTCAAACCAATCGTAACCCTAATAGTATCAACACCTTGGGTTGGGACGTAGATCTGTTCACCATTCCAAACCCAGGCCGGTCCGTAATACCCAACGGAGAAACAGGGGCAACATTAAGAGCTTCGTCTTCACAGGATAAATACGATATTTTCTTCACCTCCTTGGATGTGGAGATCATTGAACCATCTATCAACTTGGCCAAAACCGTCGAGGATATAGGTGGTAACGATATTACTGGACAAGGTGTGCACCTAGGTCAATATCTGGATTATGTGCTTACTTTCCAAAACGTAGGAAACGACGATGCCACAAATTATACCATAAGGGACGTTCTTCCCATAAATGTGACCTTGGACGAATCCAGTATAACCATGCCCTCTGGAGTAACCTATACCTTCGATCCTGCAACCAGAACCATAGTTTTTACCATTCCCGATGATATTGTTGAGGAAGGAGATCCACCAGCAGTTATCCGTATGCGGGTACAAGTGGCCGAAAACTGTTTCGACTTTATCGATGCCTGTACGGATATCATTCAAAATTTGGCATATTCCACTTATCAAGGTGTATTGAACTCAAACCAAATTACCGACGACCCCAGTGTACACGATTTTGATGGTTGTGGGTTTGGTTCCCCTGGTGCGACAAACTTCTTGTTGGACGACCTTAGCGCATGTGACTTTAGCAGAACTGTTCAACTCTGTGGGGACGATGTTTTGCTCGATGCCGGTGATAATTTTGACAATTACATCTGGTATTTTGACGAAAACGGTAACAATCAAATTGATATAGGAATCGATACGGTTATTACCGATGCTGATTCAGATACGGATCCTAGCACCATGTTGGTTACCGAAGTGGGCACCTACATTGTGGACAAGCAAGTGGCCGACCCATGTAAAGACTTTCAAGAAATAATTACCGTAGAATTGTTTGGTTCGGTTCAATCCAACCCAATTACAGCCTTGATCAACGACCCATCGAACAGCATAGATGGTGATATTGAAATATGCCCGAACGACGGTAGTGAACTGCCCGAAATTTTCTTGTGTGGACTTAACGATACAGAACTTCTACAGATTAACATTCCCGATGCTACACGGATCGATTGGGAACAACTGGACGAATCTAGCTGTGGAGACCCCGTAGATGGTTGTGCTAACACAAATACCGGTTGTACGTGGAATGTGGTTCATACCGGAAACGATTTCTTGGCTTCGGACACTGGCCAATATAGATTGGTTATCTATTATGAGGATGGATGCTTCAGTAGATTCTATTTCAATATTTACAAGAATCCCTTGGATCCGAGATACACCAGCAGCGATATTATATGTGATACCGATGGAAACATCACCGTTACCAATGTCCCTTTGACTTATGAGTTCCAATTGGTGAACCAGACCACAGGAACGATTATAGCTCCTTACCAATCCAGCCCTAGCTTTACTGTTGATACCAACGGTGCCTACATGGTGGAAATAAGACAACAAGGAGTAACCGATGGTTGTATTTTTGTGTTGGACAATATCGGTATTCTGGATAGGGATTTTCAGGTAGATGTTGTTCCCCAGGACACCGATTGTAACGGATTGGGAGAAATTGCCATCTCCGTTCTCAATGTTGAGGCGCAATATTACTACGAAATTTCAAGTGGAGGCACCGTGGTGGATACCCACGGACCAACCAACGATAACAATTACACTTTTGAAAATCTGAACGATGGTGTTTACGACGTCACCGTAACCACAGATGATGGTTGCGACTATACCGAACAAGTTACCATTAACGATGTAACCGATTTGGCAGTAAACGCTTTGACCACAAAAAACATAGATTGTACCGATGGTATTATCTCTGTGACCGGATCGGGCGGATTCCCAAACCCTGATTATTACTACGCTATTTGGAGCTACAACGGCACAGACCTATACGCCGATATTGGTGATATTCCCCCCGGCGCTTACCAGACCAGTACCGATTTTACCTTTACCAACGGAGAGGAAGGAACGTACGAGTTCGTGGTCGTGGACGGAAATAGCTGTTATGCCATTTCCAATAGCGCTGTGATTTCAGTTTCTCCTGCGGTGGAATATACCACTAGCGTGGTTGACGAAACTTGTTTCGGGGCAGACGATGGTTCATTTAACGTAAATGTGACCAACTCCAACGGTTATAGTCTTTCTTATACGTTGACTTATCCCGATACCTCGACCACATCCAACACCTCCGGTTCTTTCACAAACTTACCTCAAGGAAATTATTCTCTGACCATAACCCAAACACAGGGCGGCATATCCTGTGATTTTATTGAGACCTTTACGATAAGTGGTCCGGCATCAGGTGTAACTGCCGACGCAGTTTTGACACAAGACTACACTTGTCTGCAAAATGGAATTATTGAAGCACAAAACGTAATAGGAGGTGCCGCTCCTTACGAATACAGCATAGACGGGGTCAACTTTATTGCTTCACCTACTTTTAACAATCTAACGGATGGAACCTATACCATTACCGTAAGAGACGATAGCGGGTGTACATTTGTTACCGATCCGGTAACCATAGACCCATTGGACCCCCCCACCGATATTGGTTTTACGGCAACCGACCCCCTTTGTCCGACTTTTGTTTCGGACGTAACCCTATCCGTTACAGGTGGAACGCCTAATTTGATCTATGAAATTATTTCCCCTGCCGTTAGTGCAGTAAACAACGGAAACAATGCAACCTTTGCGGGTCTGTCTCCAGGAACCTATATGTTCCGGGTAACCGATAACGATGGTTGTTTCTATGATGAAAGTTTTACCATTGACCCTGTAACCGAAATCGCAGTAACAGGTCAATTGCTGAACAACATTACCTGTTTTGGTGATTCAGATGGAGAAATTAGGTACAATGTATCCGACTTCAATACCGATTATGATTATTCCGTAACTGGTCCTGCAACATTCTCGGGAACCGCCGAAACCAATGGAACAATCACCCTTTCTGGATTGGCCGAAGGAACCTATACCATTACCGTTACCGATAACTTTACCAACTGTACGGACACCGCAAGTGTTACCGTTGTAGCTCCGCCTGCAGCACTCAATGCTTCAGTTACTGTGGCACAACCCACTTGTGTGGCCAATGGTTCGGTAGACATTGTTGCGGCTGATGGATGGGGAAGTTATACTTACGAAATTACTGCTGGCCCAGCAGGATACGTACTGCCAGCAGCACAAGCTAACGGCCTGTTCACCGGTTTAAATATTGGTGGTACCTATACCTACACTGTTACCGACGCCAATGCTTGTGTGTTTACGGACACTTTTACAATTAATGAAGCCATCGCTCCCGTTCTGGATATTGTTCCGAACGATATTTGTTATGATGATGCCACGGGATTGACTTTAACGGCCAATGTTACATCTGGAGGAGATGGAAATTATGAATACAGCCTAAATGGAGGTCCGTTTGTGGCCATAAATATATTCTCAGGCCTCGGCCCGGGAACCTACACCATTGATGTTAGGGATGGGAACGATTGTACCGATTCGGCATCAATCACCATTGATCCAGAACTTAGTGTAACGGCATCAGCGCCCAACATAACAGCCTGTGGAACAGATACGGATGTGACCGTAACAGCGGCCGGAGGAGATGGAAATTACGTATATGCCATTGTAAATAATGGGGCTACACCAACCGCTGGGGATTTCGCAGCTGTAAACCCCATTACTATTACTGGAGCAGGAGATTACGATGTGTACGTAAGAGATAACAATGGTGCCGCAGGATATTGCGAGGCCGTTTACGATATTACCATTCTTCAAGACAATCCATTGGCCTTAACCATTGCCAATACGGACATTCTTTGTAGTGGTGAAGCTCAAGCCCAAATTACCATAACTGCAACAGGTGGTGAAGCACCTTATACCTACAGCATTGACAATGGGGCCACCTATCAAACTTCCAATATTTTTGTAAATCAAGCAGCGGGTAGCTATAATATCAGGGTTCGCGACGCCAACAATTGCGAGGTGAACCAAATTTACTCCATTACTGAACCTTTGACCCTTTCGGCTTCTGCCGCGGTAACTGCCTTGGCAGAATGTTTCCCTGGAATGGGTGCTGAGGTGCGTATCACCAATGCCATTGGAGGTACAGCTCCTTACGAATACAGTTTTGATGGCGGTTCCAACTACGGGGCAAGTTCCATTGGATATCTATTGCCGGGGACACACACCCTTTACATTAGGGATGCCAACCTGTGTACCTACCCAATGTCCGTAACCATTGATCCAGAACCAACACCTCCTACCGCAACCACAACCATTGATTACGAGTGTGATGGTGAAGGAACCATTACGGTAACACCAAGCAGCACCGATTTTGACTATACTTACGAAATTAATGGTACGCCTAACACACCGGATACCAATAATGTTTTTCCAAACGTACCCGTGGGCAACCATACCATTACGGTAAATTACACCAGCAACATAGCCCCTTCACCCAGTATTCTTTTATCCGAAAATTTTGGGGTGGGACCAAATACAAGCATCACCGAAATTGACCCTGCTTACTGTTACGAACCGCAAGATGGCAGTGCCAGCGCATGTGCAGGTTTTGGTACGGACACACATATTCAAGATGGTGAATATTCAGTAACACAAAATATTATAAACCCATATGGATCTTGGCAAAGTCCAAACGATCATACTGGAGTGGCGAATGGGAGGTTCTTGGCCATAAATGTGGGTGGAGTAGCTGGTGTTGGTGGAATCGTTTACCAAAAAACAGGAGTAGAAGTAGTACCCAACCGTGATATCACTGTTTCGCTATATGCGTTTAACCTATTGCGTAATGGAACCAGTGGTGGTGACCCAACTATTGAAATTCAGTTGGTAGATGGAGGCGGAACAGTTATTGCCAGTACAACCACAGGAAATATTCCAAAAAATACAGGTGCCAACGATTGGCACAATTATACCGTAAACCTTAACCCTGGGGCAAACTCCAATCTGGATATCGTTATTAGAACCAACTCTGCGGTAATCAATGGAAACGATATAGCCATTGACGACATCGAAGCATACCAAATACCCGAGGTTTGTACCGATTCCTTAACCTTGAATGTAACAGTTGAAGATGGCCATGCTTTTGATGGTGCCATTACTTCCTTTACCAATATTTCCTGTAATGGTGCTGCGGACGGAACTATCGTTTTTGAAGCTGAAAACTTTGATCCAGCAATCGGATTTACGTATCAAGTGGATGGCGGTGCTGTATCGGCCGCCCAATTTGCCAGTCCTATAACTGTTTCCGGACTTGCAGCAGGCGCACATACCATCAACATAGTTGATCTAAGAGACCCTGCCTGTTCAGTGGTGTTGAACCAAACCTTGACCCAGCCCGATATTCTGGATGTAACCGCAACAATAACCAATGTGCTGACTTGTACCAACGGAGGTGCAACCATCACGGCCATGGCCACCGATGGAACACCTGCTTATCAATACCAGCTAGAAGATGATCTGGGAGGTATAATCACAACTTTCCAAACTTCCAATGTGTTTACCGGACTTGCCGCAGGGGATTATGTGATCCGTGCAAGGGATATTAATTTATGTGAGGACTCGACCAATATAACAATTGATCCTCCGGCAACCATCGCTTTCAATCTAACACCTACACTTTGTTATAGTGGAAATAATGATGGAAGTATTCAAGTAGATGTTACCGACGGAAACGGTACCTATCAATTTAGTTTGAATGGCGGTGCATGGATGACGCCCACACCGACCAACGGTACAACATACCTTTTTGAAAACTTAACGGCAGGAACCTATACCATAGACGTACGAGATGCATTCGGATGTACAGCCACGGATACTGCAACCATTAATCCAGCATTGACCGCTTCAGCATCGTTGAACAGTGATTTGACCTGTTTGGCCGATGCCAGCATAACCATTAATGCAACTGGTGGTTCCGGTAGCTATTCCTACGAATGGTCCAACGATGGAGGAACCAATTATTTTGCAACCGGGTTCACTGGAAACGTATTCACTACAAATACCGATGGAACCTATCAGTTCCGTATTACCGATACGGCTACTTGTACCACAGTAACGAATAGTGTTATAGTAACTCCGGCAACCCAACCTGTAATCAGCAATGTTATCCCAACAGATATTTTGTGTTTTGGTGATAGTACCGGGTCTCTGAACGTTGTAATCGATACCTCGGTTGGCGTTCCGCCATACACCATTAATGTAGTAGAAACAAGTGGGCCTACCAACTATGGAACTCAGACCACAGGTTTGCCAGCAGGGTCTTATGAAGTAACCATAACCGATGATAAAGGTTGTGTTTCCGATCCGTTCCCTGTGGTTATTTCTGAACCAACTCCGATTTTGCCAAATGTAACGCACACCAATCTTACCTGCGTGGCATCGACCACCGAATTGGGAACCATAACCGTTGATGCTTCAGGAGGAACACCAGATTATATCTATCAGGTATACAACACTGATTTCAGTGTAAACCTTACCTACGATACTTCTTTGGGAACCAATGATCATACCTTTACCGGTCTTGATTTTGGAGATTACACCGTACAAATTACTGATGCCAATGGATGTCAAAACATATCAACGGTTACCATTACAACGGGTCCGGATATATTGATTACCACGGCAGGGGCTTCGGGCTGTACGCCTGGTAGCGGTGAAATGACTGTTGAGGCTCAAGCTTCCAATGGAACTTTGGGTGTAGGAACATTCTATTTTGCCATCTATCCTGCTCCGGCTTTCAATGCGGCCGATCCTGCATGGTTCCCGGAAGATCCGCTACCAGCACCGGACAACACCCACTTGTTCACAGGTCTTACCCCCGGTGTAACTTATACCTTTATTGTTTTTGATACGGATACCAATTGTGAATATATTCAGGAAGCAACCGTTCCTGTGGCTACCAACTCTACTTTGGTATCAACTATAGATGCTTCAACCGATATAACTTGTACAGGAGCTGCCGATGGCACAGTAGATTTTACTATATCCGGTTATGGTGGAAATAATGTGAATTACGAGATTTTCTACACCAATACCCATACTACCACAGGTATATCGGATACAATATCGGGTGCAATCGGAGGCCCAGAAAGCGATACAGCAACAGGTTTGAGCCCCGGAGAATACTACATTCTTTTCGAAGAGGCCGATGGACCTAACGCTGGTTGTGTAATTGCTTCTGATGAATTCCTTATTGAACAAGCGCCCACTTTGCTAGATGTTACAGCTAGTTCACCAACTAACGACAACTGTAATCCAAATGCAGGTGTTATCACCGCATCGGCCCAATTTGGTCTTGCTCCTTACGAGTATCTGTATTTATTGGATACCGACCCCGCTCCTACAGCTGCTACCGCTGGATGGACAAGCAGTAACACGGCCAATGTAGAAGCTGGTGATTACATTGTGTATGTAAAAGATGCGAACGATTGTATACAAAGTGATCCCGTTACCGTTCTACTCGATCCAAGCCCGGATATTTCTCTAGCCATAATAGATGAATGCGTGGACGAAGGACTATTCCAGGTTATGGTTACGTTGGACAACCCAGCTGTGGCCATGGCACCGTTCCAAATTAGTATTAATGGTGGCGCATTCCAAAACTTTACATTCAATGGAAGCAATCAATATTTAATATCCAACCTATCTTCAAGTACAGGTCAATCAATAACTGTTCGAGACCTGAACGGATGTACCGAAACAGAAACTTTTGATATTCATCCACCTTTGGAGTTTACGGTTACACAAACGGTAGCATTGGATTGTGAAATTGGTGCTGCCGGTAATGCCGAACTATTGATCGATGTAATCTCGGGATCTGGAAACTATGAGTATATGATCGATGGACCAGGCACAAACGATGTAGCAAGAGGTGTTCTTACATTGGATGTTTTTAATCAATTTACTTGGACAGGCGCAGCAGTTGCCGGTAGTTATGATGTGATTGTGTACGACATGGGTACAGCACCACCGAACTGTCCTAAAACCATAACCATAGAAGTTCCAGATGCACCTATTCCAGATTTTACAGAAACCCATGTAGATGTAACCTGTTTTGGTGGAAACGATGGTAGCATTACCCTAACAGCTGTGGACAATGGTATACTTCCATTGACATATACCCTAACACCCATGCCTGTTGGCGCTGTATTGAATGGAAATACTTTTGAAAATTTACCTGCGGGAACCTACGATGTAAGAGCAGTTGGTGCAAATAACTGTCCCTTTGATATTACAGGGATCGTTATTTCCCAGCCAGATGCCATAACCAATGTAAACGCATCAGTAGTTGAATTCGGTTGTAGTGTTGGCAACAACATGAACAACGCGACCATCACGGTTGATACAGCCTCTATAACCGGAGGTAGTGGAAACTATGTTATCTATGAATTTATCAACGATGCGGGAGCTGTAGTGGTTCAATCCGGAAACAATCCTGTATACACCGAAACCGATATCAACGGTGGCAACTACACCATCAATGTATATGATAGTAATGGTTGTATTGGCACAACCACAGCTAGCATTGCAGCGTTTGATAGCTTGGACAACGCGACTATTACGGTTGATGCAGTTGCTACTTGTGCCACTGGCGAGGATATTACCATTACCGCAGTAGGATCCATTACAGATTCCAATACGCATCCGGCCAATTATGAATTTAGGGAATTGCCTTCTGGTTTATTCCAGCCTACCGGAGTCTTTACAGGATTGAGTGTTGGAACACACAATTTTGAAGTTAGAAACACAGTAACAGGATGTGTTAGAACTATTTCACACGAAGTGGCCGATCCAGAAGTTTTGGATTTGAATGTGGTAAGCTCCACAGATATTACTTGCTTTGGAGACACTAATGGCGAAGTGGAACTGAACCTTGTTGACGCTTCCAGCACAACCTATGCAAGTGCTACGAGCTATACCTTATATTACGATATAAACAACACGCCTACAGACCTTCTTGATGATGACATAACCACAGGTTCGGATGCTGATGGAAGTTTTACCATCACAGGACTCGCTGCCGGAACATATTATATCGAAGTAACGGATACCAATCCTCCGGGAGCTGCATGTCTGTACAGCGAATCCTTCACTATTGCAGGTCCTGCCGCTACCATTACAGGAAATACTGTAGTAACCGATATTACCTGTTTGGGCAACGACGGTGCCATCCAGATTACCAATGTTGCCGGTGGATGGGGCGGATATTCCTACTATGTAGGTACTTCTTCTCCAACTGCTCCAGGTGATTATGTGGCCAGTCCAAACTTTACCGGACTCGTTGCTGGAACCTATGAAGCTTGGGTAATCGATTCCAGTGGTTGTGAAGAATTGGTGGATACCGTAACCTTAACCGATCCTAATCCGATAACTGCCACATTGCAAATCAATGTGGAAAACTGTACCGATCTGCAAGGTGAAATCCAAGTGGTGGGAACAGCAGGTGGACAAGGAAGCAACTATACCTATCAATTGATTAAAGATGGAACAAATGTTGGTTCTCCACAAACAAATACCATATTCTCAGGTCTTGGAGCTGGTTCCTATGAAGTGTTGATCGCCGATCAGTGGTCCTGTACCACAACTGTCGGACCAGTAGTTCTTACAGATGCCATGACAGCCAATACAACTGTGGTTAAACCTATTGATTGTGATATTAGCGATCCAGGGGGCCAAATCACCGTTAACGTATCCGGTGGTTCCGCAAATTTAGAATTCGAAGTAGAATTCCCGGATGGTTCAACACCACTTCCAACAAACCCTACAGGAGTATTTACAGGTTTAACCATGCCCGGTGTGTATACTTTTACGGTAACAGATAATGATACTGCCACACCATGTACTTATGTAGTTACCCAAGAATTGGATGATAAAGTTGATCCGATCATCGCTAATGTTATCATACAAGATGTGAGCTGTAATGGAGGTTCCGACGGAAGTTTGACCGTTGTACTCGATCCTGCTACCGTAGTTGATCCTGTATACACCTACGAACTTTATGAAATGTCGGATTTGGTGAATCCATACCGATTTGCTCAATCAAGTCCTGTTTTTGATAATCTGCCCGCAGGTAATTACCAAGCGAGGGTAATCTCTTCAAGAGCATGTGAAGACTCTTTTGATGTAACCGTGGGCGAACCCTCTGCATTAACAGTATCTGCCTCTGCGACAGATTTTGCTTGTAGCCCAAGTAATAGTGTAAACGAAGCCACTATAACTATTTCGGCCCTTGGAGGAACAGCACCCTATACCTATAGTTTTGAAGGAAACAGCTTCACTTCCGATGCTACTTTCAATGTTGTGGACAATACGACCGTACAAACCATCAACTATATTGTTAGGGATGCCAATGGATGTGAATATCCGGATAGTATAACTGTTCAACCTCTGAACACATTTACCCTAAACTTAAATCAAGATATTGCCATTTCTTGTGTTGATCCAGAAACTGTGACCTTAACAGTTACTGAATTCATCGGTGGCGACACCTATACTTTTGAATTGTTGCCTGTAGGAAATCCTTATGGAGCAATCACAACCTCAACAGGAACAACAGCAACATTTGAGTTAACAGAACCTGGAAGCTATACATTCAGGGCTACCAATGATACTACCGGTTGCTATGTGGAGACTACACACAACATAGCTCCATACGATACCATTGACGTTGTGGCCACGGCAACATCGCCTGCTATGTGTTTTGGTGATGCAGGAACTCTGGAAATTGATGTAACTGGTTACACTGGCACTTACAATTATGAAGTATTCAATGCCGATGGTACAACAACTGGTATATCGGGAAGTGGTAATACAACCACGAATCCAATATCCATAACCGATCCATTATTGGTAGGTGGAAACTACTTTGTGCGTGTAACCGAAACCGGGTATCCGGAATGTATTGAAGATTCCAATACCATTACCATAATATCGCCAAGTTCAGCATTGGATTATACACCACAAGAAGTGGCCAATGTAACCTGTACCAATGATCAAGGAGAAATATTGATAGCTCCTACAGGAGGTTATGCACCTTATAACATTGTATTGACCAACACTACTACAACACAGGTATATACCATAAACAATGTTGCAAGCCATGTGTTTACAGGTTTATCTGCAGGAAATTATACGGTAAGTGTTACGGACAATGGTGGATGTGTTGAAGATAGAACGATCACCCTAACGGAACCCATTCCGATTACTGCGGATATTGATGCTGCCCCAATAGATCTTTTGTGCTATGGCGACAATAGTGCTGCGGTTTGGGCTGATAATGTTTTAGGTGGCGAAGGTGTTTACCAATACCAATTAAATATTTATGATGCTACCGGAACAACCATCCAGTTCACCACTGGCGTACAAAGCAGTGATACATTTACAGGATTGGGTGCTGGAATATACAGCATAACCGTATCCGATGGATGGAGCTGTGGTGTGGAAACCCCTCAAGTGACCATTACCGAACCAACAGAGGTTATGGCATCATTGATCCAATTAAGTGGAATGACCTGTACTAACGATGCACAGATCCTATTGAGTGCGGCCGGTGGAACAGCCCCTTATTTCTATAGTACGGATGGCATAAGTTTTACGGCCATGAGCGGTGGAAACACCCATACGTTCGATGTAGGACCAGGTGCCTACCAATATTACGTTCGCGATGCCAACGGTTGTGATGCCATGATTTCCAACCAGGTAACCGTAGATGCTGTGCCAGACCTAATGCTCGAAATAGACGATTCTGCAGCCATCATCAATTGTATGGGTGAAGCTTCTGCGACCATTATTGCAAGCGCAACCGGTGGTTTGGGCAACTATAGCTACGAACTGTTCAGTGATGCAGCTTTGACCCATCTAGTAAATGGACCACAAACCAGTGGAACCTTTAACGGACTAATTGCAGGAGATTATTATGTAAGAGTAACCAGCGTAGACTGTGTTGAGATTTCACCTGTAATCACCATTGTTGATCCAGATCCTTTGGTTGTCGATAGGGAAGAATTTACCGATATCACTTGTTCTGGTATGGAGGACGGAACCATTACTGTTGAAGTTTCCGGAGGAACCGGTGAGATACTTTACGCCATTTCACCAAATCTAGATCAGTTCGATACCGAAAACACCTTTACAGATTTGGCACCAGGTATTTACGATGTAATTGCCCAGGATGTAAACGGATGCTTTATCACCTTCCAATTTGAACTTACGCAACCAGAACCGGTAGTTGCCGAAGCCATCAACATTATGGACGAGGTATGTTTTGAAAGCGGCGATGGATCCTTTGAAGTTCAAATCTCTGGAGGCACTGCTCCTTACCAAACCAGTTTAAACTCAACAGCAGATGAAAATTTTGTACAGGACCAGTTCTTGTTCCAAAATCTGACCGCTGGAACCCATGTAGTTTTTGTAAGGGATGCACAAGGTTGTGAAACCAATGTAATCGTTGAAATTGATCCTGGCGTAAATTTAGCGGCAACCGTTACACCAATGTACGAGTGTAGTGATATTGTTCCGGATAACTATTTGAACATTGCTTTTGAGGACGAATCCATTACCAACGACCTAATGTTCGCTTTGGATTCCACCGATCCGGCAGATATGCAATTAACGGCCGACTTTACCAATATGGCACCCGGCGATCATTACCTGACCGTAGCCCACGCCAATGGTTGTATGACGACTTATGACTTCACTATCGAAGCATTTGAACCATTGACATTAACCTTGGAGAATAACAACATCAACCAGATAACAGCAATAGCTGATGGTGGTGTAGAAGACTATACGTTCTATTTCAACGATATCGATAATGGAACCGAAAACACATTCTACATCAACAGAACGGATACCTACACTGTAACCGTTGTTGATCAAAATGGATGTGAGGCCACTGCGGAGATCTTTATGGAATTCATAGATATTGAATTTCCGAACTTTTTCACCCCAGATGGCGACGGTCTCAACGATATATGGCTACCTGACAACATTGAAGGGTTCCCGGACGTACTAATTATAATTTATGATCGTTATGGTAGAGTAGTGGAAGAGATGACCCGAAACGTACAGGGATGGGATGGCAATTACGATGGAAAACCATTGCCTACCGGAGATTACTGGTACGTTGTTAAACTGGAAGGTCCATTGGACGACCGCGAGTTTGTAGGCCATTTTACACTATATCGACAATAACACTTAACCTGCTAACCCCATGCTTAAAAAAGTATATTCAACAATCCTATTGGTTTCCTTGTCACTTTGTGCCAAGGGACAGGAGTTGACCGTACCCCAATTATCTCAATACATAGCCGACAATCCCTTTTTAATGTCCCCTACCTATGCAGGTATCGGCGACCATATAAAAGTTCGTTTAAACGGCTTAACGCAATGGGTAGGCATAGAGGATGCCCCGGATACCCAAACATTGGCAGCCGATGCCAGAATTGGAAACAGATCGGGGGTAGGTATGCTGCTTTACAACGATAGTAACGGTTTTACAAGACAACGGGGTGCAAGGGTATCTTTCGCCCACCATTTAACCTTGGACCGTTATGACGATATCTTCCTCTCGTTCGGTCTGTCCTATAATTTTAACCAATTTAGGATAGATGTGGAACAGTTTGAGGAAAACAATGGTCAGTTGCCTACAGACGATAAAGCCACAACAAATCATAACTTTGATATTGGGTTTTTATATCGGTACGATAAATTTTTCTTTAGTGCAAATGCCGGAAACGTCCTCAATAAAGATCTATCCAATTTCAATACAGATATTATACGGATAGAACCCAATAAGCTTAGAAACTATTACCTGTATTCAGGATATAGTTTTTCCAAAAGTAAAAACAGTAAATTGGAAATAGAACCTTCCGTATTTTTTCAATGGTTTGAAAGTGATGGACGTTCGGTTACGGATTTAAATGCCAAATTCCGTTTTCGCGATTTTGAAGACTATTACTACGTAGGACTTACCTATCGCTTTTTGAACGACCAATTGGGAGAACCGCTTTATATTGCACCTTTGGCAGGTTTTAAAAAGAGTAACTTCTATTTTGGGTATTCCTATCAGGTAATTACCAACGAAATTTTGGGATATAGTACAGGTACGCACGTTCTCACCGTGGGTATGGATCTGTTCCAGGGAATCAGTAACTGTAGATGTATGTATTGATTTAACCGTTTTGTCCTATTTTTGCCCATTCTTAAATCACAGTTTTGGGAAAAATAAGATTAAAAAACGTTAGAATACATTCCAACCACGGTTGTTTAAAAGAAGAAATGTTGATCGGAAGCGATTACCGTGTAGATCTAGAGGTAACCTCCGACCTTTCCAAACCGGCAGATTCCGATATATTGACCGAAACCGTGGATTACGTTCACCTCAACAATATTATAAAAGATGAAATGTTGGTGCGTTCCAACCTTTTGGAACACGTTGCCAAACGTATTATAGACCGTATCTTTTTGGAATTGCCACAAGTAACCCAGGTAGAAGTGGAAGTAGCTAAAATTAATCCCCCAATAGGTGGAGATGTGGAAAGCGTGGCCGTTATTTTAAACTCTCAAAGACAATAATAATCGTTTGGGTAAGCTAAAAAAAATAGTACATTTGCACTCTTAATCGGCATCGTGGCCGAGTGGCTAGGCAGAGCTCTGCAAAAGCTTGTACAGCGGTTCGAATCCGCTCGATGCCTCAAAACCCAGTACTTTGTGCTGGGTTTTTTTTAACTGATCTTTTCTATTCCTTCTTTAATATCGAATTTTTCTTTGGGCAGGAATCCTTTGCTGATCAAAACAATGCCACAAATGATCAAAACAATACCTAAACCTTTTTTTATGACTACAATACGGTCTTGGGTCAAATAACGCTTTAACTGTTTGGCCAATATAATTTTTACAAGATCGGTCGCGAAATACACTAAGATCACCGTACTAAAAAATACCAACATTCGATTTGGATTGTTCTCTAAACTTGGTCCTACAACAATAATTAAACCGAGCCAAAATGCTAGAACACCGATATTGATGAAATTCAATAAAAATCCTTTTACAATTAACCCCAAATAGGTACCCTTGGAAGCTTTTACATTAGATTTTTTCTTGGCTTTTTTAACGAACAGATAAATTCCGTACACCAAAAGAATCATTCCTCCAAATACGAACAGTCCCGGCTCGTTACTTAGGTTTTCCAACAATTGGAAACTACTGAAGTAGGCAATGATCAAAAAAACAATATCCGCAACTATAACCCCAATATCCAGACTTACTCCCGCTCTAAAACCTTTTGTGGCACTGGTTTCCAATAAAACAAAGAAAACGGGACCAATCATAAAGCTGAGCAAAAATCCTAAGGGAATCGCTGCTTGGATATCGTCAATCATTATTATTTGATTCTTTTTATTTTACCACCGAAAAGGGTGTGTTCATCCATTTTTTTTGGATCTCCGTACACTAGTACTTCGCCTCCGGCCTTTACATTGGCCTTTACGTAATCCGATGCATAAATTTCGGCATTTCCGCCCGCATTTACGTTTATTGTGGTAAATTTTGTCTTAAACGATTTTCCTTGATAGGATCCACCTGTGTTGATGATCACATCTTGTGTATTGGAAAATCCTCCAACAATGATCTCTCCCCCGGATATGGATTTGATCAACAATTGGTCCACTTCGCAATTAATTTCCAATTCACCGCCTTCTTGAGCTTTAAGTTCCAATACATCTTGGATATAAGTATCATCGGACGAAATTCTCGCATCCTCGTTAACATCTATTACCACCAATTCCTCGGAGTGGTATAGATCTACATAAGTTCTATAACCACTAAAGATCTTTACGATCTCCATCCTAATTTTAAGTACACCATTATTATTGACTATGGCGACATTCTTGGTATTGGCACCTGTAATCACCGCTTTGTTTTCGTTGGATCTTATCAAGTTGATGGAAATTCCATCGAACCCCTTTACTTCAGTGAACTTTTGTAGGTCTTGGGTTATGGTGGCGTCCTGAGCTTCAATAAATTGAAAGGACAGAAATATAATAACAATCGCAAATAATCTCATGTTATAAAAATTTGGTTATCAATAGAATAACAAATTCTGTTCCAAAATAGTATTATTTCTTTTTGCCTAACAACGAAAAATCCAAATGCCGTTTTACAAGATCGGTACTCTTCACCATCACATATACCTCATCTCCCAATTGGTACATCCGTTTGGTCCTTTCTCCGATTATGGCATATTGGCGTTCATCAAAAACATAATAATCATCTTTAATGTCACGGATACGGATCATGCCCTCACATTTATTTTCAATTATTTCCACATATATGCCCCATTCGGTAACCCCGGAAATTACACCCAAGAACTCTTGATCCTTATGGTCTTCCATAAATTTTATCTGCATGTATTTTATGGAATCCCTTTCCGCATTGGCGGCCAACAGCTCCATGTCGGAAGAGTGTTTACATTTTTCTTCGTACAAAGTGGCATTTGGGGCCTTTTCCTTATCGAGATAATGCTGTAACAATCTATGTACCATTACATCGGGATATCTTCGAATGGGAGAGGTAAAATGTGTGTAGTAATCGAACCCTAATCCGTAGTGACCTATATTTTCCGTAGTATAGATAGCCTTGCTCATACTGCGAATCGCCAAGGTATCCACTAAATTTTGTTCTTTTTGGCCTTTTACATCCTCCAACAACTTATTCAAGGATTGGTTAATGGACTTGCTGTCCTTGAGATTAATGCTATGTCCAAATCTAGAAATTACACCGTTGAGGGCCAATAATTTATCCTCGTCCGGCTTGTCGTGCACACGGTAAACAAATGTTTTTTTCTGCTTACCAATATACTCCGCCACCTTTCTATTGGCGAGCAACATAAACTCTTCTATTAGTTTGTTGGCATCTTTGGCTTCCTTAAAATATACACCTACGGGTTCGTTGTCCTTGGAAAGATGGAATTTCACTTCGATCTTATCAAACGAGATCGCTCCGGCATCCATACGGGCCTTGCGCATGATCTTGGCCAACCTATCAAATGTCAACACGGCTTTTACAATATCTTGGGATACTGCATAGGCTTTTCCACGGATGGATATTTCCTTTGGAATTTGACTTTGTTCGGTTTCAATTATGTGCTGTGCCTCCTCGTAGGCAAATCGTTCATTGGAGTTGATGGCGGTTCTTCCAAACCACTGATTTACCAATCGGGCATTGTTGTCCATTTGAAAAACTGCAGAGAAGGTATATTTTTCCTCGTTGGGCCGTAAGGAACATGCTTGGTTGGACAAGACTTCCGGCAACATGGGTACAACGCGATCCACCAAATACACCGAAGTGGCCCTATTGTACGCTTCTTCTTCCAAAATTGAATCGGGCCTAACATAGTGGGAAACATCGGCAATGTGGATACCTATTTCATAGTTCCCGTTTTCCAACTGTTGAAAAGAGAGTGCATCGTCAAAATCCTTTGCATCCTTTGGATCAATGGTAAAGGTCAACACATCTCGCATATCCCTTCGATTGGCAATTTCGGATTCTTTAATACTGGTATCCAAAGTTTTGGCATACTGTTCCACTTCGTACGGAAACTCATTGGGAAGGCCATATTCCGCTAAAATGGCATGAATCTCGGTATGGTGTTCCCCAGGTCTTCCCAACACTTCTATAATTTCACCGTAGGGAGAATCCGCATCTTTGGGCCAGTCTCCCAAAAGAACCAATACTTTATCACCATCGTTGGCATTTTTCAATTTTTCCGGTGGAATAAATATATCGGTGTACATTCTGGAATCCGTAGGACGAACAAAAGCAAATCTTTTTTGTTTGTCCACAATGCCAACATAAGATGTTTTTTTCCTTTCGAGTATCTTGGAAATTTCACCTTCCATTTTCTTACTCTTCTTCCGTGGCCTTATAAACACTTCGACCGTATCACCATGGAAAGCTCCGTTCAAATTATTGTTCTGAACAAATACATCGTCCTCCAATTCTTCTACGATAATATATGCATTGCCACTGGTAGTAAGATCTACCCTACCTGTAAAATAGGTATGCAAAGAAGGTTTCATTTGAAATTTGCCCCTTTCCACCTCAACGATACGATCACTGGCCCTTAACTGACCTAATCGTTTGATCAGCAGGTTTCTATCTTGTGTATCCGAAATACCCAATTTAGAAGCTATCTGCTTGTAATTAAAGGTTTTGGACGGTTCTTTTTCCAGGATGGTAAAAATGCCCTTGGTTATCTCGTTCTTCCGCTGGCTACTTGCTCTCTTCTTTTTCTTTGACATTAACGTCCTTATTTTTTTGAAAAATACAAATTATAATCCGTGACCAACAAGGAAAGAAAAAGTAATCACAAACAAATCTGCTTTTATCAACAATTATCAATATTATATTTTTTCTTCTTTTTTAAAATTTATAAAAATGATGATTATGATAGATCGTTGAAATGTGGAATAAAATTTTTAGAAAAAAGTTGCTTTGAACAGTCAAAATATTTTGTTCACAATTTGTCAGCGTACAAGAAATTTAAGAATCAGGCTTTTATATTTTTTATTCACGGTTTTTAATAACCGTTGTCAACATCAATTTATTGAAAAGTTAATGTGTTTTTTATGTTAATTACCTAACATAAATGTTTCATATTCGTTGATTAATTTTTAATGAAATCTATAGTCAAGGTTAAATAATTATTACTACTGATATATTTTATTAGAAATCAAAATTTCGTTACCATATTTTTTCTTAAAAGAATTAACAAAATATAGATGTTGTTAAGTGTTTGTTTTTTAACTAAATGCAAAAAGCTTCCCATTTTTATAAACAGCATCCCATTAAAAGATATCGTACCTTTGTTTAGCATCCATTTTAATACAAAAACATGAAAATTGCGATAGGAAACGACCACGCCGGAACCGACTATAAATTGGCCATTATTGGCCTTTTAAAATCCAAGGGTATAGAAGTTGTCAATTATGGTACCGATGGTTCGGATAGTGTGGATTATCCGGATTTTACCCACCCTGTAGCCACCGATGTGGCCAATGGTAATGTAGATATGGGTATTGTTCTCTGTGGTAGTGGCAATGGTGCTACCATGACGATTAACAAACACCAGAACGTAAGGGGAGCACTATGTTGGAACAAGGAGATCACACAGCTGGCAAGAGAACACAACGATGCCAACATCTTGAGCTTACCGGCACGTTTTATATCTCTACCGCAGGCCTTGGAAATGGTTGATACTTTTTTAAACACCAAATTCGATGGGGGCAGGCACGAACGCAGGATAGAAAAAATACCATGTAGATAAGTGATATGGGCCATCACCACCATCACCATTCACATGACCATTCCGATCTAAAAGGAAGAAATCTGCTTATTTCCATATTCCTTAATATTGGAATAACGGTGGCACAAGTTATAGGGGGTTTGCTCTCCGGTAGTTTGGCTTTGCTGTCGGACGCACTCCATAATTTTAGCGATGTACTTTCGCTGATCATAAGTTTTGTTGCTCAAAGGTTGGGTAAAAAACAAGCATGTAGAAAAAAAACGTTCGGATATAAGCGAGCAGAGATTTTGGCCGCATTTGTAAACGCGGCAACCTTAGTGGTTGTGGCCATAATTTTAATGAAAGAAGCTGTTGAAAGGTTGTTAGATCCCCAACAAATTGAATCCAATCTGGTAATTTGGTTGGCATTGATCGCTATTATGTTCAATGGATTCAGTGTTCTTCTCCTAAAAAAGGACTCTGACCATAACATGAACATGAAATCTGCCTATTTGCATTTGCTCACGGATATGATGGCCTCCGTGGCAGTTTTGGTAGGCGGTATATTAATGAAGTATTTTGAAATTTATTGGGTAGATGCCGTATTGACTATGATCATTGGAATCTACCTTATTTATATGGGATACGATCTATTGAAGGAATCCACAAAAGTGTTAATGCTTTTTACCCCAAAATCGGTCGTGATTCAGGACATTGTGGAATCCATTTGTACTATAGATCCAGTTAAAAATGTGCACCATGTCCATATTTGGCAACTCAATGAAGAAGAAGTTCATATGGAAGCACATATCGATTTTAAAGAAGATATCCGTCTATCGGAGTTCGATGAAATTTTGGAAAAGATAGAAGAGCACGTATACCATAAACATGGAATTAACCATGTGAATATACAACCAGAGTTTGATAAGTGCGATTCCAAAAGCATAATAGTCCAGGACTAATGGAAGTGGCCATAAAAACGTTCGATCAGCTCACTACAGAAGAGCTTTACCAAATTTTACGTCTCCGTAGCGAAGTTTTTGTAGTGGAACAGGATTGTGTGTACCAAGATGTGGACAACAAAGATCAAAAGGCCCTTCATATTATAGGCACAAAAAATGGTGAAATAGTTGCCTACACGCGTATTTTTAAACCAGGGGATTATTTCAACAATGTAAGTATCGGTAGGGTAGTGGTAAGCCAAGATCAACGTAAATATGGTCTTGGAAAACAGATTATGCAAGCCTCACTTGCTGCGATAGACCAAAGATTTCCGAATCAACCCATCGAAATTTCGGCACAATCCTATTTATTAAAATTTTATATGGAATTGGGATTTAAGGTCACTGGTGAAGAATATTTGGAAGACGGGATTCCACATAGGAGGATGCTAAAAGCGTAAAGCTCCAATGTTATACTGCCAGAATGGAAAAGCATTAGCTGTTATTCATAACTTGAATTAAGATTAATAACGTTCACCAATTCCAAAATTGTCCTGCTTCCATCAATATTCTGATAATCCAAACGGACAAAACCATACTTTTTATGGAAATAGGATATTAATTCTGTTTCTCCCAACCTGCTTGTGGCATTTGACTTTATTACGAAACAATTTAAATTTCCTAGAGCAGTTTCTAATCTGGATTTTTCAATAATTTCATAGTCATAGGTATTTTTTACAAGACCATTCCAGGACAACCATCTGGGATCAGACCAGAAATCACTAATGGATAATGACCAGTTCCAACTGTTTCCAACTTTATATGGTGCTTTTATATAGGGAAATGGGTTTAACTCCAATATTTTAAAGTATTTATCTCTAGGTGGGTGCATCCAAACATTTTTCTCATTTTCAATGACACCTGATGTACTTCCAAATGGCGCAAAATCATTGTATGTTTGATATGAATAAGATATAACTGTTTGATTATAGTCAGGCATGTATCTTTGCATGGTTTCTACCCCTTCCAACACAGTAATGCTTACTTTTTCAAATAGGCCATCTTTTTTACTGGAGTAAGGTTGAAATTTCCAATCGGAAAGACTATCAATATATTTAAATGAAAGTCTTTGATTATCCTTGGTAAGGTGTTTAAAGGAATAAATAAAAGAGGTATGCTCCTTAAAAATAGTGTTGTTGTGGTTATATCTACTATCATCCAAATTGGTATTGTCAAATTGTTCTACCCAAATGTTATCATCATCTAGAATCAAAGTATAATAAGTACCATTTTGATTCAAGGATTTACAAGCAACTAATACTACAAAGGGAATCAGTATCAAAAAGATAAATAAATGTAATATCTTCATATTTTGAAAGATAATTATTATAAAGTTAAACCAACCTTTTCGCTACACCAATTTTGATCAAATACTCTAATTTAAGGATAAGATTCACCGGCTTTTCTGCCTTGTTTTTGGTAGAAAAGAACAAATATCCTTTACTTTTCGGGTTTAGTTGTTCTAAATTCAATTTACCATGGACAATCGGGTTTTTGGAAATAATTTTTTCCAGATGCTTTTGCGATAATTCAACTTGATCTAAGTGTTGAATTAATTTTTCCCGATTAACTATGGTGATGTTACATGAGGTAAAATGATCATCTTCATCCGAATAAATACTGGTGATCAATGCATAAAAATGTGTCTTTTTTGCGGCATCGAAGAGCCAACCCTGTTTTTGGACTCCATTTTTCTGATAAAACAATTCAAAAGCAAAAGTGGGCAAGCTTTCGTTAATATAATCCAGTTGGGCTTTTTCATCAACATAAAACTGTTTTGAAGAACGTTTATCCTTTAGGATAACATCGATGCCCTGTAATTGTTTTTTAAGCTGGGAAATCCGCTCAAAACTATAATGCTTCAAGTGTTCTTGGTAATACGAGTCTAATAATGGGGTTAATTTTTGTTCTTTTTTTAGATCAGCTTTGAATTTGCTTTTCAACTTCGTTTATTTTCCGGAACAGGGAAGCACCTATCTTTTCCACAATCCCGACCACCAGGGCGTTGCCCATAAAAAAGGCGCGTTTGGTATCGGAAATACCCTCCAATTTGGTGTGATTGTCCGGAAACATGTTCAACCGTTCCAATTCAACCGGTAAAAGTCTTCGTGGTCCCTTGGAGGTTTGGATCACGTGTTTAAACCGGGATGGGGATTTACCGCCCTCACCGGTTATAATAGTTCTGGAAGGTTGATCAAGGGCATCGGGGAAAACCATACCGCCCTCGCTGTAATTGTATTCAAAACCTGCTTTGGTCTTGCGTATTTCTTTTTTGGAGCCCTTTAAATATTCCCACTTGGGCATATCGGACTCATTAATGTAATATTCTGGAGCAATGCAGTCATTTTCCAAAATGTCGGAAAGAACCGTTTTGGTTCCATCAAAATCGGGACTGGTTTTTATGGTTGTGACCTTACCGTTTAAGCAAATACCCGAGTTTAAGAACGGAGAAAGTTCTTTTTTACTGTTAAAAGTTTCGGATAAGGAGACTAAATTTTCTTTTAAAACAAAAGAAACGGGTTTTGGCGTATTTTGGTCCACGGGAAAAGTCTCGGCAAATGTACCTTTTTCCAAAATCCATTTATTTGGCAGGGTTTTTCTTAGTTTGGAATGTAATGTGGTCCCTTTTAAATAGGCCAGAAAAAAAACGCGCCTTCGGCGCTGTGGCATCCCATAATCGGCCGCATTTATTACCCGCCATTCCACCGCATAGCCCAAATCCGATAGACTGCGCAGCATCACGGCAAAATCACGACCACGTTGAGTGGAAGGCGATTTTAACAAACGATCCACATTTTCTAAAAAAAGATATTTTGGTTTGTTCTTTTTTTCTGAAAGGATACGATGAATGGACCACCAAAGCACCCCTTTTTTTCCTATAAGACCTTTGGAGTTTTTTAAAGATGTGGCCACGGAATAATCTTGGCAGGGAAATCCGCCCACTAGTATATCGTGGTCGGGAATATCTTTGGTAGGTACCGTTTCGATATTGGAATTCGAGTGATTTTCCTTTCCAAAACGGGCTTCGTAAACCAAGGATGCGTGCTGCATTTTAGTAGAGGGCTCCCATTGGTTGCTCCAGATCACTTGATAATGTCCTGTGTTTTCCAGTCCCAAACGAAACCCGCCCACACCGGCAAAAAGTTCACATACCTTTAGTTTTTGCATGTCCAAAAATAGGATTTATTCCTAATTTGTTTAATTCTAATTTTATGAATGAAAAACAGTTTTATAAAATGAAAAGATGAACACCACCGAAAAAATAAAACTGACTATCATAAACAGGATATTGAGAAATCGATTGAATTCCAGTGATTCCAGGTTTTCGGAAATTCGTGAAACAGATGGGTCGTATGGTAAATACATAATTTGGAGATGATCTATTTCTTCTGGAGATTGATTTTCATGGATGACTTTTTTATCGGAGCCATAAATATTATCTCCGGCAATGTCAACAAAAGTATATTGGAACTGTACTACTAGGTTATTGTTGATTTTTGTTCCAGTTTTTTTATATCCCATCGTTTTTGCTGTAGCTCCAATCCCATAATACAAAATATCCCAATTTTGGTGCATGGTTTTACCGTTTACCAAAACACCAATTTTTTCCAATAACAAATAAAGAAAAAAACTAAGCCCAAAAAGAAGCATTCCTATTTGCCAGGTATTGGACGATTTAAAAACTATTTCGTAATGCTCTTGGTTTAAAAAAATTTTTCCAAGTGATTCACTGACAAGAACATAGCAACCAATCACATAGATAACTGCTTTTAAGCTACATAGAATTACAAAACCAAAGGAAAACCGACACATTTGTTGTGATAAATAGATTGGGTCTTTCGGTTTTCTCGCAATATTGAGGCCCAAGGGTATTTTTTTATCCATTTGAAACCTCCCGAGTTCTGGCTTACTGTCCCAAACTCTAATTTTTCTTTGGATGTAATGCCCTGAAAAGTTTTCGAAAAGCACTAAAAGTTCCAATAGTGGTTTCTTATGGTTTTTAATTGTTGTAACTGATATTATAGAAGCTTCAGTAGTTGAAGTGGAACCACTTTTTTGACTCTTTAGGATACAAAACGATCTTGAAAAACAATTTCTCATTAAATGATAAAGCCAAAAAAGCAAAACTAAGCCTACCAAGGCCAAGGTAAGTATTGTGTAGGTCATGTGCAGTTTTTGGCTTAAGGTAGTATCTAAAAAGCTACCCTGACCCAAACAATTGACGGTTGACCCTTATGAGTTGACAGATACCCAATATGGGTTGTTGGCAACCAAATCTTATTGTAAAATACCATTGTATTCACTAGTGTTGGCCAATAGTTCTTTGGCAGTTAAAATGGCATCGTCGTGGTTTAAATAATATTTATAGAGACCGTTGCGATAAAAGTATCGGGTGATGATCTCGTCTTCCAGGTTTTTCTGAATTTCTTTTTTATAGCTGTCCAACGCGGTGATCTTGCCCCGGTTTACAGCCAATAAGAGGTCTTTGTATTTTTCCTGTACATCTTGCCCTAAAAGCGAATCGTCGGCGTTGATAGACTCTTCTAAAAGCTTTTCCGTTTTTGTCTGAAAAGTAAAGTTCTGTTCTTTTACATAGGATTTAAAAGCCATGTAATCACTTTCCGAAAATGAGAAATCGCTAACATCATTGAAATTATGTTCGTAGAAATAGTTCGTTGCAAAATCAAAAATAATATTGTTCGCCTCCAGAGCATCGATAAGGGAATTGGTTTTTAACGATTCAATGGTTACATCGGGCATAACACCGCCACCGTCCCAAACTTTTCGGCCGTTTTTTGTGGTGAACTCATTAAACTTGGTGTTTCGAACTGCATTTCCTTCAGCATCCCGGTTCCAATAATCCAAAGACTGGATACATCTTCCGGAAGGGGTATAATACCTGGATATGGTAACCTTTAACTGTGTTCCATAGGTGAGTTTGAGCGGGCGTTGAACCAATCCTTTGCCAAAGCTTCTGGCCCCCACGATTACGGCACGGTCCAAATCCTGTAACCCACCGGAGACTATTTCACTGGCGGAGGCACTTTTTCCGTTTATTAGAACAACTAAAGGAATCTCTTCGTCCTCTGGCTTGTTTTTGGTCCGATATTCTTGGTTGAACTTTTTTACTTTCGATTTTGTGGTAACGATCAATTCTCCTTTGGGCACAAACAAGTTCGTAACGTTTATGGCTTCGGAGAGCAATCCCCCCGGGTTTCCCCTTAAATCCAAAACCAAACGCTCGGCGCCTCGACCTTTAAGGTCCTGCAGGGCCAATTGCGTCTGTTTGGATGCCTTTCTATTAAAACGGGCAAGTACAATATAACCGGTTTTTTCATCGATCATATCATAAAAAGGAACGGCATCGACCTCAACACCTTCCCGGGTAATGGAAGTGGTTTTGGTTTCTCCCTGTCTCACAAATGTTACCTCTACCGTGGAATTGTTCGCTCCTTTTAATAGTTCTCCCGCATTGTCGTCGAAATCGGCAACCAATGTTTCACCTATTTTAATAATTTCGTCACCGGCCTTTAAACCGGCTTTGTCGGCCGCATATCCTTCATAAGGTTCCACAACCACCAATTTACTTTCGTACGAGCGCACGAGCGCACCTATGCCGGAATATTCTCCAGAATTATTGATTTTGTAGGATTCAACATCCTGCTCATTCAAAAATTGGGTGTAGGGATCAAGTTCGCCCAGCATGTTTTTTATGGCCGAGTCCATCAATTCTGCCGGATTGGTCTCGTCCACATAGTTCATGTTGAGTTCTTTGAACAATGTGGTGAATATTTCTATCTGCTTTGCAATCTCAAAAAAGTCGCTCTTAAAACTGCTGGCCCCAACAAAAATTGCCACTGCCAAAACGGGAACAAGCACCTGCTTTTTAATCAATCTTTTCATGGAACTCTTTATTTAAAAATGACTCCAACAACTTTTTCATGGCTAGATCTACCTCTTTAAAATTTGGGGTCTTCTTGCCAAGGTATAAAAATATGAACGCAAAGTTTCCCTCAATGTTGTTAAAAATAATGGGCTTGTTGAGCCGATAGGCTTCTCGCAACAAGCGTTTTATCCGATTGCGCTGCACAGCGGTCTTAAACTTTTTTTTGGGGGCGACCACGGCAACCTTTATGGGAACCTCGCCATTGGGAGCAGTCTTAACGTAAATGAGTTGTAATGGGAATTCACGCAGGGCCTTCCCTTCTGTAAAAAGAGTTTCGAACACTTTTTTATTGGTAAGCTTTTCTTTTTTTGGGAAAGAGAAATCCATTGAAAATCTTTTGTTTAAATTCTTTTGGGTCCCTGTAGTGGTTGGATGGGTGTTTTTTTCTAACATTGTTCGGACAGCTCCATTATTAAAGACAAATTACTCAAATAAGTCCGATATAGAACAAGAAAGGGCGACACAATTGGCCGCCCTTAAAATTTGTGTTTACTAAATTGAGACTATTCCTCTACTTGGTATACATTGTTTTCTCCATCGACATCTGCCATTAACTGTGATGGGTCGATCATTATGGCCTGTACCTTTTCCAATGGCATTTCCACAGTAAATTCGTAGGTAGGGTATGCCCAAGGCCAATCTTCCAAAACGGTGCGCTTTAGGTTGGGATAAGGGTTTTCCTTTTCTCCATACATCATTCGAATTGGAACATAAAAGGTTTCCTGTGTTCCGTCCGTGCTTACCACCAAAATATCCAGTGGCATGGGCATTTCGCCAATACGTTCCATGGTTATCTTGGTTTTTTCGCCATCCGCCTCGACACTTTTAATGCCGTAGTCGATGGTGTTGGTTGTTTGTGTCCAATCGGTCAAATACCAACCAAGCTCCATTCCAGATACCTTTTCGGCAGTCCTTTTAATATCGTTGGGAACAGGATGTTTGAACTTGAAATCATCGAAATACTTTTTTATGGTCTCCATTAATTTATCCTGACCGATTATGTAACCTAACTGGGACAAGAAAATAGAACCTTTGCTATAGGCAGAAATGCCATAGGCAAAATTGGTGGTGTACCGATCGGCGTGGGTAGCTTGGGGCATTTCCAAACCAGAGTTTACCAAGGCGTAATACCCTCGGTACGACCCTTCGAATGGATTTTGCTTGTTCTGTTCCATAATTTGGTTCATGCACAGACTACTAATAAAAGATGTAAACCCTTCATCCATCCATTCGTGTTTGGATTCGTTGGTGGCCAGTACGTGCTGGAACCAAGAGTGTGCCATTTCGTGCACCATAACACCGACCAAACTTCCAAATTCACGTTCACCGGTGATCAAGGTACTCATGGCATATTCCATACCCCCATCTCCACCTTGCACAACAGAATATTGATCGTATGGGTATTTTCCTATGTTGTTACTGAAAAAAGTCATGGCTTCTGCCGTTTTGGGCTGAAGGTTTTTCCAGTTTTCTTGGAGTTCGGGCTTGTCCTTGTAAAAGAAATGGAGCGTGGGCCCATTTTCCATCTGGTATACATCGTGAATATAATCAGGGTCCGCTCCCCACATAAAATCGTGTACCATAGGGGCTTTAAAATGCCAAGTCAGCGTTTTTCCTTTGGTTTTTACCTTTGTGCCCGGGGTTTCGTAACCATGCCCTATTTCATTCGGGTTTTGGAGATATCCGGTACCTCCAATCGTGTATTCTTTGTCCAATGTGATTTTTACATCATAATCGCCCCATACACCGTGGAACTCGCGAGCTATATACGGGTTTGCGTGCCATCCTTCAAAATCGTATTCAGAAAGTTTTGGGTACCATTGGCTCATGGAAAGGGCAACACCTTCCTTGCTGTTTCTTCCAGAACGTCTGATTTGTAACGGCACTTGGCCATCAAAAGTCATTTCTAACGTAGTTTTGCCCCCAGAAGGAATCGGTTTGGCCAAATCCACCACTAGAATGGTCCCTTCTTCGGTAAAATCAACGGGCTGCCCATCTTGGGTTAATGTTTTGGCGTGCAAATACCCTATTTCGTCTTCAGATAGCGAAGCAATTCTGCTTTTGTCGCCCTCCATCATTCTTTTGTCCGGATCTTTAATGTTTTGGAGCCTAATGTCCATTTCACTGCCCGGTTGAAAGGCATTGAAAAACAAGTGATAGTAAACGCGACTCAATTCATCTGGTGAGTTGTTGGTATAGACCAATTTCTGGGTGCCAGTGTATCGATAGGTCTTTACGTCCATTTGCACATCCATGGTGTAGTCCACATGCTGTTGCCAGCTACTTGAATTTTGTGCACTTAGGAAGAAACTAGCTCCTAAAAAGGCTGAAAAAAAGAATGATTTTAAACGCTTCATATGTTATTTGGAATTGCTTTCTAGGGTCATTTTACCGTTTGAAATGTTATTTGCTAAAATTAAGGCATTATAGGCATTTGCCATTTTGCCGGACTTGGAAATTTTATCAAAAGACATGGCTTTGCTCTCATCGCCGGCCACAATAACGGAAGTTTTTGTTTGCAGACCAGATTGCATGATGATGCTCTTTACTTGTGCCGCGGTAAGATCTGGATGAAAAGAACGGATCAGCGCTGCAATGCCCGCAACAGCCGGAGCGGCCATTGAGGTCCCCCCTTGAAATTCGTAAGTATTGTTGGGCATGGTGGAATAAATTTTTGCTCCAGGAGCAAAAATGTCCACGTTTTGACTTCCATAGTTGGAAAATGATGCCACCATTTCCGACCCATAGCTGCTCGTTAGGGCACCTACAGTAATTAAGTTGTCCACAAACTCCATATTTTCAAACTTGTGATCGTTCGGGAAGTTTTTGTTTTCTGGCAGTTGTAGGTCCAAGCCATCGTTGCCGGCGGCATGTACGATCAAAACATCTTTGGACTCTGCGTATTTTATGGCGTCGTAGACCCACTCGGCCTTTGGCGAGAAAGATTTTCCGAAACTACAGTTGATAATGGACGCCCCATTGTCCACGGCATATCGTATGCCCAATGCAATATCTTTATCATACTCATCCCCGTTGGGAACGGCTCTGATACTCATAATTTCGACATTCTTTGCAACACCGTTTATTCCGATTCCATTGTTCCTTTGGGCAGCTATAATTCCCGCCACATGCGTTCCATGGCTCTCGGTTTCCACCATATTATTTGGGTTGCCATTTCCGTATACAATATCTGTGATGTTGTATGGGTCGTCCCCTACGGGAGTTCGGCCATTAAAATCTTTGTTGAGGTTGTAGTTTACTTGTTCCGTAAAGTAGGTGATACCTTCCTCCAGCTCAGACAATACTTTTTCAATACTGTCGCCGTAGGTGAACATTTGTGTTAAAACAGCAATGGTTTGTTCCATTTGAGGGGTCTTTGCCTCAATCGATAGTAAATCTTCTTTGGTGTAGGAGTCCTTGCCCAATTCCTTTTTTACAAATTCATCGGCTCCTTTTACCACTTGGAAAATTTGCTCGTACTGTTGCTTGTTCTGCAATGCTTCGGGATATTCTTTATCCAATTTTAACCTTGCGGCAGCCCTATCGGAGGCATCGCCTATGTTTAAACGGAGCATTCTAACATATTCCAGTTGTTCGTTGTACGACTTGCCCAAAAAGTTATAGCCGTGCACATCGTCTACATATCCGTTACCGTCATCATCTTTACCATTATTGGGAATTTCGTCCTTGTTCGTCCAAAGCACGGGCTTAAGGTCTTCGTGATCTAGGTCCATTCCAGAATCGAGAACGGCAACTACAACTGTTTTTCCCTTTCTGTTTTTAATGATTTCTCTGTAGGCCTTGTCCACACTCATTCCGGGAATGGTATCCGCGATAAGGTCCAAGTGACCCCAATTTTTTTTCTCCGCATCGGTAAGTTCGGAAACTTTTAAAGGTACGGCATCGATATTTTCAACAGGGGTCGATACCAATGTGGTGGAACCACATCCCATAAGAAAAAGAGATGCGCCCAAGGCAAAGAACGATAGTTTGCGATATGTATATTTCATAGAATTATTTTATTATGTGAGTGAGGATTTATTGTGTTTTGAACAATTCGTTGTAAGAGAAAAGCTGGTCCAAACGGGCTCCCTTTTCGGTCCTTTTCAGGGAACAGATCTGGTTATGGGCGTCGTGTTCGAACAGTAATAGCCAATCATTGTCTACAGCTTTTTCCAAAAATGAAGCCTTTTCCTGTAGTGTTAACAGTGGCCGTGTATCGTAGCCCATTACATAGGGTAGGGGTATATGTCCCACCGTAGGAATCAAGTCAGCCGCAAAAACCATGGTCTTTCCTTTATAATTTAAATGTGGCAGCATTTGTTTGTCCGTATGTCCATCTACAAAATGGATTCCAAATCCAAGCTCGGATTCTTGTAAAAAGGAACTTTCTTTTCGATCAATAAAATGGAGTTGACCACTTTCCTGCATAGGCAAAAGATTTTCTTTTAAAAAGGAGGCCTTTTCCCTTGCATTGGGTTTTGTGGCCCACTCCCAGTGGTCTTTATTGGTCCAAAAGCGTGCATTTTTAAAAGCTGGCTCGTATCCTGTTCGATCCTTGTTCCATTGAATGCTTCCACCACAATGGTCAAAATGTAGGTGGGTCAAGAAAACATCGGTCACATCATCACGATGAAATCCGGCATTTTTTAAGGATTTGTCCAAGGAATGGTCGCCCCAGAGATAATAGTAACCAAAAAACTTTTCTGACTGCTTGTTGCCCAGGCCATTGTCGATCAAAATAAGACGTTCACCGTCTTCAATCAAAAGACAGCGAGCTGCAAGGTCGATCATGTTATTGGCATCGGCAGGATTAGTTTTATTCCATATGGATTTGGGCACTACACCGAACATAGCACCACCGTCCAACTTAAAATTTCCTGTTTCTATGGGATAAATTGTCATGTAGAAAATAAAATGGTCTGCAAAATAAGAAAAGCCCCACCCAATTGCCGAAAAAATAAAGATTTATTAGCCGTATTTTAACAAAAAAGGGTTCATGGTAATACATTCGCCCCTTGAATCTGCTCAAATCGACATCGGAATTTGACCCGATTTCGATTGTGGCGATTAGAGCGGAACGATAATCTAAAAGAAAAACATTAAATTTCCGCAAAACTTGCACCATGGTCGAACTTGCGGGAATTATAATTCTTGGCATTATTGCACAATGGGTAGCTTGGCGCTTTAAACTGCCTGCGATTCTACCCCTTATTTTAATAGGATTGTTGGTTGGCCCCATTGCCACCCTGTACACTGAAGACGGATCTAAACTTATAGAACCTATTTGGAACGGCAATAAAGGCCTATTCCCGGGGGAGGGACTCTACTATTTTGTTTCGTTGGCCATTAGTGTAATCCTATTCGAGGGAGGACTTACCCTTAAAAGGGCAGAAATATCAAATGTTGGTCCGGTAATCACAAAATTGATAACCATTGGAACCATTGTGACTTTCTTTGGAGCTGGTGTGGCCGCACATTATATTTTCGGGTTATCGTGGCAAATTTCCTTTTTGTTCTCCGGTTTGATCATTGTTACGGGACCAACCGTGATCACACCAATTCTACGGAACATTCCCCTTAAAAAAGATGTGTCTGCCGTTCTAAAATGGGAAGGAATTTTGATAGATCCTATAGGCGCGCTCGTTGCTGTATTGGTTTTTGAGTTTATAAGTGTTGGGGAAGGACAGGCATTTACCCAAACGGCTTTGATCGAGTTCGGCAAGATTATTTTGTTCGGAACCACATTCGGGTTTACGTTTGCCCATGCACTTGCCTTTGCCATAAAAAGAAATTTTATACCCCATTATTTGTTGAACGTGGTTTCTTTATCAACAGTATTGTTGGTTTACGTAGAGTCCGACCTGTTTGCACACGAGTCGGGACTATTGGCCGTTGTGGTAATGGGAATGGTTATGGGGAACATGAACCTCCCCAATTTAAAGGAACTGCTCTATTTTAAGGAATCCCTTAGTGTTCTGCTGATTTCTATCTTATTTATTTTGTTGGCGGCCAACATCAATATGAGCGATTTGGAACTGATCTATACCTGGAACACGGTAGCTCTATTTGCCGTAATTGTATTTATAATACGGCCGTTGGGTGTATTTTTAAGTTCGCAGGGATCCAATTTAAAATTTAACGAGAAGCTATTTATCGGCTGGGTGGGGCCAAGAGGTATCGTTGCTGCTGGTATTGCCTCTCTTTTTGGTTCTAAACTGATGCAAAGGGGAGAGCCCGGGGCAGAATACATTACTCCATTGGTGTTTATGATTGTTTTGGGCACCGTTTTGTTGAACGCTACCACCGCAAGGTTTTTTGCAAAACTTGTGGGCGTCTTCTTGAAAAAATCTGAAGGCATTCTGATTATCGGCGCATCCAAGCTCTCCAGGCTAATAGGGAATTACCTTAGAAAGAACAATAGGCATGTTGTTCTGATCGATAACAACCAGAACAATGTGGAAAAAGCCAAAAAGCTTGGTATGGAAGCGATTACGGCCAACATTTTTTCTGATTCGCTAACCGACAATATCGAGTTGAACGACATGGGCTATCTCATGGCTTTGACCGGCAACTCGGACATTAATAAATTTGCGATTAATAAGTTTCAAAAACAGTTTGGGGAAAACGGCGCTTTCCGTTTGGTGAACACAGAGGAAGTCAACGATCCGGAGAACAACCCAAAAGAAGGACTGTTTTCCCACACCGATGATTTTATTCAATTGATGGATACCGTTCGGAAACATCCAACCATCCATGAAATTGACCTTAAGAACAAGGAACATTACGATAGCTTGATCGACATCACCAAAAAGATGAGGGATATAGTTCCGCTGTTCACCAAATCACCTAGTGGCAGTATTGATATAATACCTGCCAACAGTAAGGATTTCTCCCCTAAAGGAGAAGGCTATAAATTGGTTTACCTTGGTAAAATATTGGAAGCCGATGTGGATAATGGGGCGGAAGAATAGGTAAAAACCTTTAGCTTTCCAAGTTAATCATTCAACTTTAGAACGGCCATAAAAGCTTGTTGTGGGATTTCCACATTACCTACTTGGCGCATTCGCTTTTTACCTTTTTTCTGCTTTTCCAATAGCTTACGCTTACGCGAAATGTCCCCACCGTAACATTTTGCGGTAACATCTTTTCGCAGGGCTTTAATGGTCTCCCTGGAAATGATCTTGGAACCAATGGCCGCCTGTATCGGGATGTCGAATTGCTGCCTTGGAATCAACTCTTTCAGTTTTTCGCACATCTTTTTACCAATATGGTAGGCGTTGTCAAAGTGAACCAAAGCGGAAAGCGCATCTACGGGTTGGGCGTTCAACAAAATATCTACCCTTACCAGTTTTGATTGTCGCATTCCGATCGGGGAATAATCAAAAGAGGCATAGCCTTTGGATACAGTTTTTAAACGATCGTAAAAATCAAATACGATTTCTGCCAAGGGCATATCAAAAATCAACTCTACACGTTCGGTGGTCAAATAGGTTTGGTTAACGATTTGCCCGCGTTTCTCGATACAGAGCGACATTACGTTGCCCACAAAATCAGCTTTTGTGATAATGGTCGCTTTAATGTACGGTTCTTCTACCCGATCTATGGTCGAAGGGTCGGGTAAGTCGGAAGGGTTGTTTACGATAATTGGTTTTTCGTCACCTTTGGTGGTGTATGCATGGTAGCTAACGTTGGGCACCGTGGTTATTACCGTCATATCGAACTCACGTTCCAAACGTTCCTGTATAATTTCCATGTGCAACATGCCCAGGAACCCACATCGGAAACCAAAGCCCAATGCGGCACTGCTCTCTGGGGTAAATACCAAAGAGGCGTCGTTCAACTGCAGTTTTTCCATGGAAGAACGCAAATCTTCAAAATCTTCGGTGTCAACAGGGTAAATACCGGCAAAAACCATAGGTTTTACGTCCTCAAACCCGCCAATCGGGTTTTTGGTGGGATGTGCAGAATCCGTAATGGTATCACCCACTTTAACTTCTCGGGCATCTTTGATGCCGGTGATCAAATAGCCCACATCTCCTGTGGAAATTTTCTTTTTTGGCACCTGGGTCAATTTTAAGGTTCCGATTTCATCGGCCTCATAAGACTTTCCGGTGGCGACAAATTTAATTTTCTGTCCTTTGGTAATTTCTCCGTTTACCACCCTAAAATAGGTTTCGACCCCTCTGAACGGGTTGTAAACAGAATCAAAAACAAGAGCTTGAAGCGACTCATTGGGGTTGCCTTTTGGGGCAGGAACACGTTCTATTATCGCTGTTAATATGTCTTGGATACCGAGGCCTGTTTTTGCACTTGCAGGAATTATATCTTCTGGGGAGCACCCTAAAAGATCCACAATATCATCGGTAACTTCTTCAGGATTGGCGCTTGGTAAATCAACTTTGTTGAGTACGGGAATTATTTCCAGATCATTTTCCAGCGCAAGATAGAGGTTGGAAATGGTCTGTGCCTGAATGCTCTGCGCGGCATCTACCACTAAAAGTGCACCCTCACATGCGGCAATGGATCGGGATACTTCGTAGGAGAAATCCACGTGCCCGGGAGTATCGATCAGGTTAAGCACATATTTTTCTCCGTTGTGGACGTACTCCATTTGGATGGCGTGGCTTTTTATGGTTATGCCACGTTCGCGTTCCAAATCCATATTGTCCAATAACTGGTCCTGTTTTTCGCGTTCGGTGACCGAACCGGTAAAGTCCAACAAACGGTCTGCCAAGGTACTTTTACCATGGTCTATGTGCGCAATGATGCAAAAATTCCTGATCTTCTCCATATCAACTATAACATACCCAAAAATGGGATATAATCAACTGCAAATATAGTTGTTTTATATACCTGTAAATGCATTTTTACAAATAAGAAAAATCGACTCCTATATTCCTCAAAAATAATTTCTTAGATTTGAGGTTCAACCCAAACCTCGAATGAAGAACCTGACCATTGCCATTTTATGGGTACTCTTTGCTATATGCTGTACTTACGGACAAACCTATAAGGTTACGGGCAAGGTTGTGGACGAGCAAAACCAGATCGTTCCATATGCCAATATTTTATTGCTTCGAGCGATCGACTCCACTTTTGTTCAAGGGACTTCTGCCAACGACGAAGGTTTTTTTGAACTTGTTGATGTTGCACCCGATCTTTATCTTTTACAGGCAAGCTATGTAGGGAGGGGCTCGGAACCCAGGGCTTTGGATATTACCACCGATGTTTCCCTAGGGGCATTGATCATTCCCTTATCTGACAACGAACTGGAGGAAGTGGTGGTCACCGCTCAAAGGCCAAAGCTACAACGATTGCCGGACAGACTTGTCTTTTCGGTGGAAAACACAGTGGTCTCCCAGGGCACATCTTGGGATATTCTAAAAAATACGCCCGGGGTCATCGTAAATCAAGATCAATTGTTGATTCGTGGCCAGAACGCAACAGTTTACTTGAACGACAGGAAGGTTCAGTTATCCGGACAGGAGGTACAAGATTTGCTACAGGGCTTGTCGGGAACAAATATTAAATCGGTAGAGGTTATTGCCAATCCTCCGGCAAGTTACGATGCCGAGGGCGGCCCTATTTTGAACATTGTAACGAGTAAAAACATTGTGCCGGGATATAAGGGCAGTGTAAACGGAACCTTCACTCAAGCCGTTTTTCCCAAGTTTAGCATGGGTACAAGCCATTATTACAAAACGGACAAGCTTAATTTGTTTGCCAATTACACCATCAACCCCCAAAAGGAAATCAACAAAACGAACAAGGGCATCAATTTTATAGATAGTAGTGATGCCGTTTTCTCTGTTTGGGATACCGACTATGATCAAACCAATAGATCGCAATCGCAAAATGCGAGTTTTATCCTGGATTATACTTTCGATGCTCAAAATAGCCTGAATGTAACCTCCAATTTACTGTTTAACCTAGATCAAGAGCAGGAAACTGTTCTAAACACCGATATGGGAAATGCACAGGCACAATTAGATTCCACCTTTGCCACGAGAAACGGCTCTAATTTGGACAATACCAACTTGGCCTTTGATCTTACCTATGTGCATAAATTAAAGAAGGAGGGCGCGCAGATTAGAGCAAACGGACATTATACGTACTTCAATGGAGAAATGTTTCAACGACTGTCCACCAGTTATTTTGATGCCAACGGGTCCTTTTTAAGGGATTTTGGATTTGATACCGATTCCGATCAAGAGATAAAGATTTTTACCGGACAACTGGATTATTCTACACCTATTGGCAGTATGTCTTTTGAATCCGGGGCCAAGCTATCTTCGATTACTTCGGAGAATACTATGGACTTTTTCAATTTCAATGGATCGAGCAACACCGTGGACGCATCCCAATCCGACAGATATATTTATGATGAAGATGTTTACGCGGCTTATATGAGCTTAGTAAAAAATTGGGAGAAATGGTCCATGAAACTTGGTGTTCGCGGGGAGCTTACCAAGGCCAAAGGGAATTCGATCACCTTGGGCGAAACCAACACCCAAGACTTTTTTGAACCCTTCCCATCTGTTTATTTGCTGTATTCGCCATCTGACAAACATAGCTTTGCGTTTGATTATGGAAGAAATATAAACCGGCCCAAGTACAACGACCTGAACCCTTTTCGATTTTTTTACAACGAGAATGATTTTGAAGAAGGAAATCCAAGCTTGAGACCGAGCTTCAGCAACAACTTCAATTTTAATTACACCCTGAACAGTGAGTTTTTCTTCGACGTGTACTATCGTGACAATGGCAGTAATATTGCCTATTTGGTGTTTCAGGATAACCAAAACCAAACCTTGGTAGAATTCAAACAGAATGTTTTGGACAGTAAGTCCTACGGGCTGGACTTTACCTTGAGCAAATCCATTGCCCCAGCTTGGTTTATGTATGCTTATACGTCCCTTTTTCACGAAGAAGAGACCTTTTTGGCCGAAGAAAGCGGCAATGTTCCGTACACAAACGAAGTTAATGGCGTTTATGCCTATTTGGGGAATTATTTAACCCTTTCCAAAGATGGTACCTTTACGGGAGAGATAGCGGGCACCTATGTTTCCAAGTTTCTTTTTGGATCATATGTGTCCGATGAACAATTCAACCTTACCATAGGCTTAAGAAAGACCCTCTTTGATAATAAAGTTACAGTATCGCTTGCCGCTGAGGATATTTTGGAACAATATGTTCCCACCTATCGTTCTAAGTATTTGAATCAGGATAACTTTTACCGAAGACGGCCAGAGACTCAATTTATCCGCTTTGGATTTACCTATAATTTCGGAAACTTTAGGTTGGAGGATAACGAACGCGGCATCGATAAAAAAGAGCGAGATCGACTGCAATCACCGAACTAGCTTTTTGGTTTTAAGCTATTTTGTACTTTTGCAGTCCAAAAAACAGTAGGATTTGCCAAAAATTGGAAACATAGAACTACCTGATTTTCCGCTTCTTTTAGCTCCGATGGAAGATGTGAGCGACCCTCCTTTCCGCAAACTTTGCAAGGAACAGGGAGCCGATGTGGTCTATACCGAGTTTATTTCTTCGGAAGGGTTGATTCGGGATGCCGCAAAAAGCGTGATTAAACTGGACATTTACGAAAAAGAACGCCCCGTAGGCATCCAGATTTTTGGCGCCGAATTGGATTCTATGCTCCAAGCTGTGGATATTGTGGAAGCATCCAACCCGGATATCATTGACATCAATTTTGGCTGCCCTGTAAAAAAGGTAGTGTGTAAAAATGCAGGTGCCGGAATTTTACGCGATATTCCTTTAATGGTAAAGCTCACCGAAGAAATTGTGAAAAGGACCCATTTGCCCGTAACGGTAAAAACCCGATTGGGATGGGACAACAGTTCCATCAAAATTGTTGAGGTGGCCGAGCGTTTGCAAGATGTTGGTATTAAAGCAATCTCTATACATGGGCGTACCCGTGTGCAGATGTACAAGGGCGAGGCCGACTGGAAACCCATTGCACAGGTAAAGAACAACCAAAGGATGCATATTCCCGTATTTGGCAATGGCGATGTGGACACGCCCGAAGCTGCCGTAAAAATGCGCGACGAGTTTGGGTTGGACGGAGCCATGATAGGTAGGGCAAGTATTGGTTACCCTTGGTTTTTTAAGGAAGTAAAACATTTTTTCGAAACAGGAGAGCATTTAGCCCCCCCAACAATGCAGGAAAGGGTCGATGCCGCGCGCAGGCATTTGCAAATGGCTATTGATTGGAAGGGCGAAAAACTGGGCGTTTTTGAAACACGAAGACATTACACCAACTATTTTAAAGGGATTCCACACTTTAAGGAATACCGGATGAAGATGGTAACCAGTGACGATGCCGCAGATGTTTTTGCCGCTTTTGACGAGGTTCAGGAAAAATTTGGGGATTACCAGTTCGCTTAAGCGGAAATCAATTTTTCGTTGATTCGGCTACTCGCAATTTTTGAAGAAATAAAGCCCAGAACCACAATGGTTCCGATCACGATCAATACGTTGAGGGCATTAAATTCCACCGGATAGGCCAAAGAGGGCGTAATTTTAAGCCAACCAAAAACCAATTGTGAAACAATCAACAAAGAACCGATCAGCACACCGATCAGTCCGCCAAAAGAGGTGACCAATAAGCCTTGGATAAAATAGATTCGACGCAATTCTTTAATGGTTGTGCCCAAGCTATATAGTGTTTTGGAGTTCTGTTGTTTGTCCAAAATCATCATAATAATGGCCCCAACTACATTAAACAGAGCAATAATCAGTACTAGGGTAAAAATCAAATAAGTTGCTAAATTTTCGGTGTTGAGCATCCGATATAAAGAGGTGTTCTGCTCCCTGCGCGTTAAAACCGAAACCTTATCCCCCAAAATCCCAACAATGGAATTCCTGACATCTTCTGCCGAGGCATTCTCCATCAATTTAAAATTGATGCCAGATATATCCGTACTATCTTTTTGTAATAATTCCTGTACTACGGGAAGATGAGCAAAAACGTATTTTTTGTCCAATGTTTCCTCCACTGCAAAAACACCGCTCACCACCAAGGCAATATCATCATAAGGTTTGGCATTTAATCCTTGTTGGGAAAAGGAGCCTTCGCCAGGTTTAGGGACCAAAACCTCCATGGCCGAACGATTATTGATAGGCACACCCAGTAAGTTATAGATTCCGATGCCAATAACACCATTGAATAAATCCGAGCCCCAATTACCAAAAATTAAAGTGCTGTCCACACCGGTAACATTGCGATAATTTTGATCCACCCCCTTAATGTAGGCAATGGTACTTTTTTCTTTATAGGTAAGGTAAGCCCGTTCTTCCAGTTCTTTGGAAAAGCTGGCCAAACCTTCAATATGGTTCAGGGCAGATTCTTCGTCCGCAGAAATTGAAAAATGCTTTCCAATAGTGGGAGAAGCTTTGAGGTCGGGATCAAATGTGTTGGAAAAAGAAAGACTGAACGTTTTTAGACCGGCAAAAGCGGAAAGCACGATAAAAAGGGCCGCGGAACCGATTACAATCACCAAAAAAGTAATAAAATTGATGATGTTTACCGCATTTTGACTGCTTTTGGACCGTAAGTAACGTTTTGCGATATAAAGCGGAAAGTTCAAAATCAGGATTTCTTACGTTTATCGAGCAAGTCTCTGTTCTCTATTGGGTTTTCTTCCCCTTTTAAGGATTTTTCGATTCCTTCAATATACTCCAAGGAATCGTCCAGATAAAAATTGAGTTCAGGTACACGTCTAAGTTGGTGTTTGGTGCGCTGGGCCAGTTCGTGGCGAATGGCCACTTGGCTCTCTTTAATGCCCTCCAATAATTCTTTGGCACCCTTGTTCGGAAAAATACTTACATAAGCTTTGGCCAATGATAAGTCCACAGTAACGGAAACCTTGGATACAGAGATCAAAGTTCCCTTAAGGCCTCCATCGGTAGCGGCACGTTGTAAAATATCGGCCAGGTCTTTTTGAATGATTCCTGCTATCTTTTTTTGTCGTTGTGTTTCCTCCATAGTACAAAAATAAGCGAATTAATGACTAACCTCACTTTATGAACCGTTTACAGTGCTTAATTTTGAAAAAAGGCAGAAAATTAAAGCAAATTACATTTCTTATGGAAAAAATTGAACATATCGGAATCGCGGTAAAAGATTTAGAGACATCGAACAAGCTTTTCGAAAAGCTGTTGGGTGTACCGCACTACAAAATTGAAGAGGTGGCCTCGGAAGGGGTAAAAACCTCTTTTTTTAAATCCGGGCCCAATAAGATAGAATTGCTGGAAGCTACCAAGCCCGACAGCCCTATTGCCAAGTATCTGGAGAAGAAGGGGGAGGGCATCCACCATATTGCTTTTGCGGTGGAGGATATTGCATCCGAAATTGATCGTTTAAAAAATGAAGGTTTTACTGTTTTGAACGAAACCCCTAAAAAAGGTGCGGACAACAAACTGGTGGCGTTTTTGCATCCAAAGGGCACAAATGGGGTGCTGGTGGAGCTTTGTCAAGAAATAAAAGAGGGGTAGAACGGTTAAATCCTTGCGCTGAAGAAAAATAAACACTAATATTGCATCCGCAAAATGCGGGTCCTATAGCTCAGCTGGTTAGAGCACCTGACTCATAATCAGGGGGTCCCTGGTTCGAGCCCAGGTGGGACCACCTCAACAAAGATAAACCTTTCAAGCAATTGGAAGGTTTTTCTTTTTTATGTGGGTACAACATAGGTACAACATTTCAAAAACAACAAAAAACCATTCATAAGCTGCTATTGTTTGTCATGTGATAGTTTACAAAAAGCAAGCATCGTTTATTTGAACTTTGTGATGATAGATTATCTGTTATTTGGATATTTACTAATCCAGTTGGTTTCAAAATTCATAAGTGGAAAATCTTCACGTTTTATTCTTTTAAAAGACAACTTTAAAGAATCCCTATAAACTTCATTGGATAAGGTTAAGGTGCTATCGGTTACAGTATATGCGAAATCAAGCCTAAAATCTTGCTTCTTTCCAGTTAATATCAATTTATTTTTGATTGTGTCTATATCATGTTTTACAAAAATTTTATCGTTGTTTTCTTGAATTAAAATTGTTGAATTTTTATCCATTATCATTGTTTTCCAATTAAGAGTATCACTTTGGTTAGATGTTATATTCATTATTTTGGTGCTGTTATTAATCTTATGATAAACACCATATAACACATGGGAAGGTGCTCGCTTGCCAAACCTTTTCTGCCTTTTAATCCTTCCATCGATTCCACTAATAAGAAAATATAAAATAAAAATGGACTTGAGGGCTAAAAATGAGTTCCGATAAGACCTCTTTTTAAATATCGTTTTAGAATCAGGTTTACTCAGGAAAAATGAGATATATGATTTATAATCCCTGATGATTAGTATTAATGAAATTAATAAAAGATGGAGTGAGAATAACTTAACAGGGACATCAAAAAAGATGTTTAATGCAACAATGTTAAGTAACACGCCGAAACTCCCAATAACACCTATTTTGTATAATCTATTAAAGAGCAAGAAAAAACCAGAAAAAAATTGCAATAAACCTGCAAATATCGAATACCCTTCAGAAATACCCATGAATCTCCATAAAACCCCCATTCTAGAGCTTTCTCCATATGGTTTAATCAAGTCGGACAAGGTAGGCTCCCAAAATTGCAAATAAAAAATTTTGGATAAGGCATAACCCATTAGAATAAATCCCAAATAAAATCTTAGATAGTAAAAAAAGTAGATTTTATTTTTTCGTAAAAAGAAGCGTATTCGTTTTAAACAAAAAATCAATATTGAGATACAAAATGAAATTGATAATTGAATAGAAAACTCGGCGTAGTCATAACTTGTATCACCGCTTCCATTGCGCACTTTTTCAATAGGATTCCCTAGAAAACTATCACTAAAATAAAATACCATGCTACTCCAGAAATCGTTGACAATGGACGATAATTTAGGTCCAATACCAAATGGTAAATAATAAAATGGAAAGGGGAATGTGTATAAAAAAAGGTAAACTATTAAAAAAATAAGGGTAAAATCAACAATTCTCTTGCCCATTAAAATTTCTTTCATGTAAAATGTGTTATCACATATAAATGTAAGAAATTTCTATAAATGCTTGTTTTGAGCGTTATACGTTCGGTTCGGTAATCTGCAATGTTTTAAATTTAACTGTAAATTGATTTTAAAAGAATTCTTTATTAGATTCCAAAAGATTCAATAAGACGGTACAATTATTACGTCAAGATTCGGATGAGTCATTTTATCATTATCTTGGAATATGGAAAAGTTGGGCAACATATTGGCAATCTGGTTCCATCGTCAAAGGGCTATGTTTAAAAAGATGAATTCTAAGTTGGGCCACCTTTCCCTTAACCAGCTTTCATTCCTTATTATAATCCTTTTTGGGTTATTACCACTGACCACCTTTTTTATCATAGCCCATGATGATTTTTATTGGGCACAGGTTGTGGCAAGCTATCTTTTAGTAGTACTGCTTTTTATCTTGGTCCTTGTGGTGGTAATTGGGTGGTTCAAGGCCAAAGAAATGGCAAATTCTGATGTTGAAGGGTTTTCATTTGTAAAGCTATCATTTAAGAAGATGGACAAGGAATACTTTGGATTTGATGACTCTGATTTGGAAAATCTAGAGCTTTTGACAAACCTTTTGCCTCCCAAAGAAAGAATAGTCATCAGGGAAGTGCCAAAGAACAAGCAATCTGGAAATCTTAGATTTCTTTTTTCCTTTTTGGACCACATTATTGAAGATGGTATTCAAGGACTGGGAAAGGAATCAAGAGACTCGCTTTCCAGATTGGTTCAAAAAAGATTTTCCTTCGATGGTTCTGAAATCAACCCAAACACTTTTGCATCAAGTTACTCCAAATGGTCGCAGAAGACTAAAGAAGGAGACTATGATGATACACGGAAAGCTATAGCCAAAGCAATAGGGTTCTCTTAATTTTTGATGATTTTTTGCCCAACTCCGGAAAACAAAAGGCAATTAAAACGCAATCTTCATTTCTCTATTTTTCACTTGCATCAAGTGATATATGTTTGTCCTATACAAAAAAGTAAGCGGCCGTTTACATATTCTCTAATTCCAAAAATCAAAAGTTATGGAAGAGCAACAGAATGTGTTGACATTACTCAAAGAAATCAAAACCATCCTTGGCCATCAGAAGAAGGTCATGAACGTGGAAGACCTTGCTGCCTATACAGGACTTTCCAAAAGCAAGATTTACAAGCTTACCTCGTTAAAGCTCATTCCTATGAGTAACAATAAACATATCCGGCAAATATTTTTTGACAAGGATACCATCGACAAATGGCTGATGGGCGACCCAAACCTATCCGATGAATTTCTTGAAGAGAAGTTCAATCAACAGCTTCAAAGAAACAAAAGCCACTGAGTTTTGTAGCCTTACCCCTTTTAGAACATCGCTAAATTCATAAAAACAACCAAATGACCTCCTCCCAATATTAGGTACCGGTCATAACTAGAGAATCGGGGCTTTCTTGGCATTCATGAAGAAAATGTTGAATAATTATCTCTGAGACACCACTATTATATAAATAAACCTTAATGTGAAAGAATGATTAATTTTCTGAAACATCAAAATTCCACTTCAATTCCTCAAGCTTCCAAATGAACTTTTTTACCTCATCGGTAGCGTTTTTTAAACCATTGTCATCATTGAACTTCATTGACAATTCGTCACTGGTTTTATAAAGTAATTTGTAGGCATAGAACACTCTTTTTTGTAGTGTTTCAAGACGTTCCGAATTTATTCCTGCATTTAATTCTTCAATGTTTTCACAATCCCAATTAAATTCTGATTGTAGCAGTTCAAACTCTGTTTCTTCTTCATTTATTGCTTTAAACCCCGCCTCAATGGCAACACGCATGGAGTTTTGATAGAATTTATCACCGATGCTGTTTTTATCAATGTTTATTCTTTGTTTATCCCTGCCATCATAAAATATATAAGGGAGAATAGATTCTTTAAGAGCCTTTGTCAAATAACCAAGTTTTCTGTTCTCTGGAACCATATACCAATGCAAATCATAATTCATATCAAGCACTGCCCCAATGTATCTGCCAGTTTCATTTTTTAAAAAGAAAAATCGGTATGAATCAAAATTCCCAATGATATCATCCGTTATTTTGGGTTGTTCGGACCACACCTTTGCTACAACCACTGTTTCACTTATTTGTCGGGTAAATATTGTTTCGGATTCTTTTTCTTTGTTCAGAAGGTCAATATATCCTTGTATTTCTCGGTTTGTCATTTTTATGATGATCAGTATATAAAAATCAGATAAAAATATCAAATATGTATTAGCACAAAAGGTTTGATCATGTTAGGTGTCGCAACTAAAACCTCCATGAAAATATTCCTAAAATAACACACTAATAATTATGGCTATTTCCAGAAAGGAACTATATGACTTGGTCTGGTCCCAACCCATGGTTCAGATCTCAGAAAAACTACAAGTGCCCGCACATATTTTAAGAAAAAAATGTAATCAATATCAAATTCCGCTGCCTAAACAGGGATATTGGCAAAAACTTCGATATGGAAAGAAAACAAAGCAGGATAAGTTACCACCTATAAATGTGGCTGGGAACAGAAAGCCAGACGGTAAGATTATGGTAAAGTTTGTGAGCGAATACAAAGCACGCATAGAAGAGCTTAAGAATGACAGGGCCTTGGATTTAAAGGTCCCGACCAAACTGTCCCAGCCTCATCCATTGATAAAGAAGACTGAAACGGCTCTTGGGAAGAAATTGGACAAGGAATATGGTTCGAGATTCAGTTCAAATGACCCTAAATTCGAGTTTCTCCCTATCAGTACTGATAAAAAACAGCGGGCTAGGGCCCTAAGAATTATGAACACTTTGGTTCGTGCCATCGAAAAGTTGGGACATAAGATAAGTTTCCAATATGGACGATGCTATGTGGAAATGTTTGGCCAGAAAACAGAGATAAACCTTCGTCAAAAATATAACAGGGTTAGAGAAAAAGGGGATGATGGATTTAGTCGGGAATCTTGGATAAAATCGGAAAGACTAGAGTTTCAGGCAGGGCATTCCTTTGATCAGAAAAGATGGATAGATACAAAAACCAGAGACCTTGAATATTATCTGCCTGAAATCATCGCTTGGATAGAAAAGGATTGTAAGTACTGGCATGACCTCAGGGCCCAACAAGCAGAAGAAAGGAAGGAAAAGGAACGGGAATTGGAAATTGAGCGAAAGAGACTAGCGGTTATTGAATCTGAAAAGAAAAAATTGGAGGAGCTTATTGAGAATGCACAAAACTGGAAAAAAGCACAAGCCATACGTGAGTATATAGGTGAAATGGAGCGCCAAGTAGAGAATATGGATTCAATGCTTGGGGAAGATCCCAAGGCCTATATCGAGTGGGCCAAACGAAAGGCCAATGGTTTAGACCCTTTAAATGGATTCGAAGATCCCATTCTCGGTAAGGAAAAGTAAACACAACTACTTGAAAGAGTATCAACTGTATCCTTGCACATTGGTTTTAAGGAACATTCGATAATTATTGGTAATTTACTGGCATCCCTTAAAACAGTTGTTAAAAATGGCTCCGTGACACCGGGAACAAGAAAGAACAACTTTTTTGGCCCAAATCCGTTGATTATGTGGAAACAGTGGAATGATACGATCATTCAGAAAAAGGATAGATGAAAAAAATCTTTTTTTTTGATACCGAAGTTCAAGCTAAAAGCGGGAAAGTCCTTGACATTGGAGGAGTTGACGTAGCGGGTTATACATTTCACTCCAATTCCATACCTGAGCTGTTGGAAATATTCGGTCAGCACGAGTATATATGCGGGCATAATATCATTTATCATGATATACCCTATGTCCAGAAATCTGCGGGCAGGAAACTTTCTGGAGCCAAGGTCGTGGATACACTGTTTTTATCCCCCCTCTTATTTCCTGCCAAACCCTATCATTCCCTACTTAAGGATGACAAACTCCAAACAGAGGAGTTGAACAACCCAGTAAACGATGCGATAAAGGCAAGGGATCTGTTTTATGATGAAATATCGGCTTTCAATAGAACGGACGAGGATCTTAAACAGATCTACCATGCCTTATTGAAAGATAGGAAGGAATTTTCATCATTTTTTGATTTTGTCGGGTATGCTCCTTTTACCGATAACCTATCAAGGTTTATTCGAAAAAGGTTCACGGATAAAATTTGTAGATCTGCCCCAATGGATAACATCATCCAGACAGACCCCGTGGGCCTTGCGTATAGTTTGGCAATTATAGATACGGATAGTCGAAATTCGATTACGCCACCCTGGGTGCTTAAAAATTATCCTGAAGTTGAACGGATCATGTATCTGCTCAGGAACAATCCCTGCATTGAGGGCTGTACTTACTGCAATAAGGCGTTGGATGTAAAGTTAGGTCTTAAAAGGTTCTTTGGATATCCCGACTACAGAACATTTGATGGCAAGGCCTTGCAGGAAGAAGCGGTAACAGCGGCCATACACAACAAATCCATTTTGGCCGTGTTTCCAACGGGAGGAGGTAAATCCATAGCATTTCAAGTGCCAGCACTGATGAGCGGGGAAAGTGTCAGGGGCCTTACGGTAATCATTTCACCCTTACAGTCCCTAATGAAGGACCAAGTGGACAATCTTGAAAAGATTAACATAACCGAAGCGGTCACTATAAATGGCCTTCTTGATCCGATTGAACGTGCAAAGGCGTTTGAACGTGTCGAAAACGGCAGTGCTTCCATTTTATATATTTCACCGGAATCGTTGCGGTCCAAGTCGATTGAAAAACTTTTGCTTGGAAGGAATGTTGTACGTTTTGTGATTGACGAGGCGCATTGCTTTTCTTCATGGGGCCAAGATTTCAGGGTGGACTATTTGTACATTGGAGATTTTATCAAAAATCTCCAAGAGAAAAAAAACCTTGAAACAAGTATACCTGTTTCTTGTTTTACGGCAACGGCAAAACCAAATGTAATCCAGGACATTAAGGATTATTTCCAAACCAAGCTTGGACTTAGCTTGGAAAGTTTCAATGCTTCCGTTTCGCGAACCAACTTGCATTATAAGGTGATTCCCAAGAATAATGAAGAGGATAAATACAATGCACTTCGCAATTTGATCGATGGAAAGAATTGTCCGACCATTATCTATGTGTCACGTACCAAAAAGGCATTTCAAATAGCCGAAAGATTGTCAAATGACGGGTATTCGGCCGGGGCTTATCACGGTAAAATGGATAAGCAGGAGAAATCAGAAAACCAAGATGCGTTCATTGAGGGAGATATACAAATAATGGTCGCCACATCTGCCTTTGGTATGGGCGTAGATAAAAAGGACGTAGGCTTGGTCATCCATTATGAACTTTCGGATTCCCTCGAAAATTATGTGCAGGAATCTGGCAGGGCCGGTAGGGATATAAATATTATAGCGGATTGCTATGCGCTTTACAATGAAGATGACCTGAGCAAGCATTTTGTTTTATTGAACCAGACCAAGCTGAACATTAGGGAAATCCAACAAATATGGAAGGCGGTCAAGGAAATTACACGGTTTAAGGATACCGTTTCCAACTCAGCTTTGGAGATAGCGAGAAAAGCGGGATGGGATGATAATGTGGTCGAGATTGAAACCAGGGTTTCCACCGCCATCTCCGCCTTGGAAGAGGCTGGTTATCTCAGAAGGGGCCAGAACATGCCACGAGTTTATGCCAATGGGATTCTTTCCAAGAATGCCCATGAAGCCATTGAGAAGATAAATCTATCAGAAAAGTTCAATGATAAACAAAAGCAACATGCCATTCGCATCATCAAGAAATTACTTTCCAGTAAGAGCAGAAAACAGACTACGGATGAAGCGGCCGAATCCCGGATTGATTATATATCCGATCACCTAGGAATAAGAAGGGAAGAGGTCATCAGTGTGGTCAATATTTTACGGGAAGAAAAGATATTAGCGGACTCCAAGGACTTAACGGCCTATATAGGTCGTGGAACCAAGAAAAATAGGTCCATGACCATATTGGAGTCCACGAGTGAAATCGAAAGGTTTCTGGCTTCTGAATTTGACTTGGAGAAAAAGGCCTTTCACATCAAGGAATTGAATGAGATGGCTGATGAAAGTGGGTGCAAAAGTGTTTCGCCCAACAAGATCAAAACTATCATCAACATATGGACAATTAAAAATTGGATCAAAAGGGAGCAGCACAACTATTCCAAAAATCATTTTTCCATCCAATCCAATTATTCAAGAACTGAATTGATGGACAGGTTGGAAAAGCGTCACGAACTGGCCCGGTTCATTATAGATTCCCTGTACCAAAAAAGTGAAGATTTCATTTCGGACACTGATAAGGAAAAGGTATTGGTCGAGTTTTCGGTACACGGGTTAAAAAGTGAATATGAAAACCGCAATAGCTTGTTCAAGTCCCATATTGATGTTGATGACATTGAGGATGCACTGTTTTATCTCTCCAGAATAGACGCCATACATATCGAAGGCGGGTTTCTGGTCGTTTATAATAGGCTCACAATAGAAAGGCTGGAAAAGGACAATAGGATTAAGTATAAGGTAGAGGATTACGAGAAGCTCCATCGGTTTTATGAAAACAAGATCCAACAGATCCATATTGTGGGCGAGTATGCCCAAAAAATGATCGCTGATTATAAAGGGGCATTGCAGTTTGTTGAAGATTACTTCCAGTTGAACTACGTTTCGTTTCTGAACAAATACTTTAAGGGAAGTAGGCAAAATGAAATAAAGAGAAACATAACGCCCGCAAAATTCAGGAAGCTTTTTGGAGCACTTTCACCCGCACAACTTAGCATCATTAAGGATAATAGTAGCCAACATATTGCGGTGGCTGCCGGTCCTGGCAGTGGAAAAACCAGGGTCTTGGTCCATAAATTGGCTTCGCTCTTGTTAATGGAGGATGTAAAGCATGAACAATTGTTGATGGTTACCTTCTCAAGGGCGGCAGCTACGGAGTTTAAGACCCGCTTGTTTGAGTTGATACATAATGCGGCTCTTTATATTGAAATAAAAACGTTTCACTCCTATTGCTTTGATCTATTGGGTCGTGTCGGTTCCCTAGAAAAATCGCAAACCGTGATCAAGGATGCCGTGGACAAAATAAAGAGCGGGGATATTGAAGCCAACCATATTACAAAGACGGTATTGGTCATCGATGAGGCCCAGGATATGGACCAGCATGAATTTGAGCTGATAAAAACGCTGATGGAACACAATGAGGAAATGCGGGTCATTGCCGTTGGTGATGATGACCAGAATATTTATGAATTCAGGGGCGCCAGTTCAGAGCATCTGGAGCAATTTATCTCCGAACAGAAAGCCAAAAAAGTTGAACTTGTTGAAAATTATCGAAGCAAGGCCAACCTGGTGTCGTTTACCAATCAATTTGTGGAACAGATACCCCACCGATTAAAACAAACCCCGATCGTTCCCAAACAAAAGGACAATGGTTTGGTTAGGGTGGTCAAATATTCCAGCTCAAATCTCATTGCTCCATTGGTCAAGGAAATACTATCAACTGATTTAACTGGGTCGACCTGTGTGTTGACACACAGGAACGATGACGCCCTTCAGATTGCAGGGCTTTTGATTAAAGGTGGTTTACCTGCCAAGTTGATACAATCCAATGATGGTTTCAGTCTTTATGATCTATTGGAGGTGCGCTTTTTTATCGAACAACTAGGAGTTGACCAAGACCAGTATATCATCGATGAAAGCACATGGAAAAATGCAAAACGAAAACTTTGGGACACCTATAGGGACAGCTCCAACATTGAGGCTTGTATCAATATCATCAAGGACTTTGATGCCAGCCATCCGAAGAAGAAGTACCGGTCCGATTTTGAAATGTTTGTCAAAGAGTCCAAACTGGAGGATTTCACAAAGACCATGGGGGAAACCATCAATGTTTCGACCGTTCATAAGGCAAAAGGGAAAGAGTTTGATAATGTGTTTTTAATGTTGGACGGTTATAACTTGGACTCCGATGAGAAAAAAAGACAAATTTATGTGGCCATGACCAGAGCCAAACAGAACCTGGTTGTTCATTTGAACAGTGATTTTCTGGATAACTTGTCGTGTGAGGACATTCAAAAAGAATTTGACTATAACGCCTATCAACCTTCAGACCTATTGGTGTTGCAGTTATCGCATAAAGATGTATGGCTGGACTTTTTTATTACGCGACAACATCTCTTGTGCGATTTAAAGAGCGGGGACCAATTGAATGTTGATATTGATGGTTGTTACGATGAAATGGGGAACTGTCTGGTTAAATTTTCGGGCAAGTTCAAGGATAAGATCCACGAATATGGAAATAAGAGGTATCGAATTAAGGACTGCCAAATAAACTATATGGTATACTGGTACAAGGAGGAGATTGGGACAGAAGCAAAAATTGTGCTTCCTGAATTGCTGTTTCAAAAAAGTGAACAGATCCCATCGGTAAACCCTACAACATCGTTAAACATGTCATAGCGGCAAGTCAACAGTTTGGGTTGATTGTTTTCAGCACTAACAAACAATACCTCCAATTGGTAATCTGGAGGTCATTAAAAAAAGAAAATATTAATTCACAGTTAAGTGGCAACTGTTCCATTTTACTTTTCAAGGATTTTTTTGGCAGTCAAAACAATGGACATGATGGGGTAACTTGAGGTGGTTAATATCAGATATAAATTGTGCCAACGGCATAAATGCCGATTAAAACTTGGATAAAAAGAGCCACAGCACTTTTTGACATAATGGTATAGGGCAATTTGATCATCCCATTGTAAATTGTATAGTTCCTTTGCCATGTTTTGTTTTCCCCAATTTTATTTTTTGAGCCGAATACACCCAGCAATCAACTCATATTTTTATTATATTTGAGCCGAATAAGATTTTTAATCGGCTCATGCGATATAATTGGCAACAAAAGGATTGGCCCAATTTTCAATACCAGACCAATGATATTGAAGACTTACTGTTTGATTTTGCACAGAGAACTGGGCGTATTGGGGGAGTATTGGAGGGGCTTTCGGAAACGGAGCAGACAGATGCCATGATCAACCTAATGGTTTCCGAGGCCATAAAGACGTCCGAGATTGAAGGTGAATATTTGAGTCGAAATGATGTAATGTCCTCTATCAAGAGAAATTTAGGAATTCAGCAAGATGTTCCCTTAACCAAGGACAAAAGAGCTGAAGGGATAGCGGAGCTTATGTTGGCCGTTCGAAAGAATTTTAATGAGGCCCTTCGTGAAAGAGAGTTGTTGGATTGGCATTCCATGTTGATGAAGGGCAATGTATCTGTTCAAGTGGGCCAGTGGCGGACCCATGAGGAACCGATGCAAATCGTATCTGGGGCCATGGGCAGGGAAGTGGTCCATTTTCAGGCACCACCTTCTGAAAGAATACCTTCCGAAATGGAAGCTTTCATTGCTTGGTTCAATAAATCACAGGATAAAATAAAGAAACCTATAATAAGAGCTGCTGTTGCCCATCTGTATTTTGAATCCATTCACCCGTTTGAGGACGGGAATGGTAGGATAGGTCGTGCGATTGCGGAAAAGGCTTTGTCCCAAAGTATCAATCGTCCAGTTCTATTCAGTTTGTCAAAGTCCATTGAGAGCAACAAAAATGCCTACTATGACGCTTTGAAAAAAGCGCAGCACTCCAATGAAATCACCGAGTGGGTCAATTATTTTGTGCAGACCGTTCTTGAGGCACAAATAGATGCCGAACAGGAAATCGAGTTCACATTAAAAAAGACCAAGTTTTTTGACCAATTTAAGAATGGGTTCAATGATCGTCAAGAGAAAGCGGTTCGCCGGATGTTGGACGAAGGGCATAAAGGTTTTGAGGGTGGGATGAACGCACGTAAATATGTTTCCTTGACAGGGGCATCCAAGGCCACGGCCACCAGGGATTTACAGGATTTGGTCGAAAAGGGAGTCTTTGTTCCAATTGGAGGCGGAAGGAGTACCCGATATGAAATCAAACTTTAGATATCAGCGAACGAAGAAGAGCGAATTGCTGAATGCCCAAATCCTTTGGATTTGTACAAAAGTTTGTTTGTCTAAGGGCTGACACTAAATTCCAATTCGATTCCATTGAGTGAATCGCCCCACCATACACTTAGTGTGTTATCACCAACCTCTTTTCAAACCTCTACTATTGCTCAGCCTCATGCTCCCAATCCTTGATATAGGTATCCAGGTTGAGCAAGACATAATTTACCCTTTCCAGTGGGAATTTGTTGGGGTCATAGCTGCCATCAATGGCCACAAGTTTGCTGTTTACCCATGTTTTTGTTTCCTTGTGTTCCGGATGTCTGGGCTTTTCCATGATCTTTAGAAAATCATAAAAACCCGGTATGCTGCCAACATCTTCCGGAGGGCAGCTCAATGCTCCATCACAACAAACGGGAAAGGGGATTGCCAAATCATCTATTATCATCTCCAAGGTCAGGGAATGTTGCCAGTAATCCCCGAAATCGTATAGATATTCCAATTTTTGGCCCTTGGCCTTTAGCACATCACCAATGGTGATTGTTTTCGAATCAATGATCTCATTGGGGCCATTAAAGCCATCGTCCTCAAATTGTTGGCCAATCCGATAGCTGTCCATGGTGAATTCGTACAGGTGGTAGTTCTCCCACCCCATTACAATCTGGACGATGTGGTGGAGCCTGTAAAACGTGGTATCGGATGGGACCAAAAATTCACGCCATATTTTGGGGGAGGTCTTTTCCAATTCGATTCGAAACTTGAATATTTTTTTCAATGTATAGAACTTGTGTGTAATAGTTAATACTTAATCAGACAATCTTAAAAAATTAGTTTGACTCTTAAAGCAAATCTTTCAGATAAGTACGGAACAAAAAATCATCAAACTGAAGTTGGGATTGCTCGAACTTGCTTTGGCTTATTCCTTTAGTTTAATTCTTTGTGCTTCTGTGTCATATTCGTAATGGACGATATTTTCATTCAAGATCAATAGGATGGTTTCTTCGATAACCTCAAAAGGAACTACAAACCATTCCCTTGGATTTAGCCTTTGTCCTTTTTCATTGAACAAGTCAATGTCCAAACAAGCATTGGCGAAAAATCTATGCAGAAGAATTTCTAATTTGTCCGCATTTCTATTGTAAACTTTGTAAGTCGCTATTTTTTTGACGTCTGCAAATAAGTAAGTCGCTTCGTTTTTGGCATTCTTTATTCTGTCGTCAACTGAACCACTTGCAAAGCCGATTTTGTATAAGTCCTTAATCTCTGTGAGTTCTTTTTTAGTTGATTTTGTTTTCAAAACGTAAATCCAACCCGACTGAACATCTTCTTCTTTTACAAGCCCTGAATTAACAAACAAGTCCTGTTCAATTTTGTCATAGGTGTTGGTGATCAATTTCCCATCTTTTTGGATTTGCTTCCCTAAAGAACGGTACAGCATATTGCTGTAAGTTCCATTTTCAAAAACCGTTCGTGTACGACCTTCAAGTCTTACTCTATTTCCTGAACCAAGGTCAACTTCATCTTTTTTCAAATTCGCTGATTCTAAATAAAGCATAATGCCATTCATTAGATAGAAATCGCCAACGTGTAGGTTTTTTTCAATGTTGGTAAACGGCTTTATCTTTCGCTTTCCTTCCTTTATTTCCTTGTGAACTTTTAAGAACATTTTCTCATACTTCTCAAAGTCCTTTTCTTTCATTGGTTTTCTTTGGGCAACAAAATCCGCATCTGCTCTATCTTCTGGTCTTGGTGTGTGCTTGAATTTGAAAATAGCTAAATCATTGTCAGCATCTAGCAATCCCAATTCATCATCTTCATTCAAAATGTCGTCAATGGATTGCTTTTCCATTTCTACATAGCCCAAAAGGTTGTGTCTGTCAAAAGGTTTAAGAACTTTTTTCTGCTCTTCATTTTCCCGGAAGTTTTTGAGTTTGGCTAACAAACCATATTCTGACATACTGGATTTGTTAGGTTCCCGCTCGTTTTTGTCAATAAAAACATTGATTTCCTTAAAAGAATCAATAAGCCTTTCCTCATCTGTTTTTACAGTTGAAGTTTTGACTTTAGATTCTAACAATCCAAAATCATCATCATCAAAAATATCTTCTATGGTCAGTTTCTTTTTACCCATTTTCAAGTGTTTTTTTACGTTTTAACTCTCTCAAAAACACTAAAGCTTCTGCCATTCTCTTTTCTTTATGGTCAAATGCCTGAATACTTGGTTGCTCGCCTTTATTGTTTTTTACCCATTCTTTGATTTTTGGCCATAATAAAATGGCTTCTTCTTCGGTCATTTCAATTTTGGTGGATTGAATATGTTCGTCAATCAATTTTAAAACCTGTGTGGTTACCGATTTTGATAAAATTTCAAAGGCTTTTTGAAACGGATTCACTTGGTCAATCAGATCAATGTGAATATCATCAATGTTCACAAAGCTTCCTGCCATTCTGATAAATTTCTTGTCGCCTTGTTCCTCAATCGTACTGTTCTTAATAACAGAATCGACTACTACGTGCTGTCTTACGGCTTCCACATCTTCTTCATCCAAATCGGGATAAACTTCACGAATGATTTTAGGAATCAAAACCGTATTGATAACCTCTGGCTCAATATTGCCTGGCATTGCTTTCAGCATTTGTGGGTCTTGTAAAATTTTAGCCTTCAAATCATTCAAGTCCGTATCAATGATGTCTTTGGCTCTTTGTGAAGTAGGCAATTTGAAACCTCTTATTTTAATGGTGTTGTCGTCCTCGTCTTCATCCTCATCATCTTCGTCTTTTTTGATTTTGAATTTCCAATTTGGGGCTAATACTTGCTCCATCAATAAAGAAGCTGTTATGGCTTTCAGCATATTGTTGACAGACAATTTTACTTCTTCATCTTCTGCATCAGGTTGCGCAATAAGGTTGGTAAATTGAGCGTGTGTTTTATTGTTGCTGTCTCTTGTGGCCCTACCAATTATTTGAATGATTTCAGTTAGCGAACCTCTGTAACCAATGGTTAAAGCGTGTTGACAATAAGGCCAATCAAAACCTTCTTTTGCCATTCCTAGGGCAATTATAATGTCAATGTCATCTGCCGATTTTACATTGCGTAGATACGCACTGATTTTATCTCTCGACTTTGGATTGTCATTTACTAAATCAGCCACTTTTAAAATTCTTCCTGATTTTTTGCTTTTTACGTGAATTACCCCTGTCGCTTCGTCTTGATATTCTATGGTTCCCAAAACATCAATAATATGGTCAACCTCATCGTGCTTTAGTTTTGAGGATTCAGCAGAATTTACACTAGGAATGTGGATGATGGTTTTTTGATTCTCATCTAAAATCTCCGCCAAAGCCGACATTTCCTTTTCGGGATGCTTCTTAAAGTATTTTCCCGTATAGAAATGATACCCGATACCCAACGATTTTAAAAACTCATAGCCGTTTAATTGTTGGTAGTAGGTATACGTTACTTTGGTGAATTTGGCTTCATCTTCTGGCATTAATACAGGTACACTATCGCCTCTAAAATAAGAGCCTGTCATAGCTACAATATGAGCGGTTGAATTGTGCATAATGCTTTTTAATACCTGACCTAAAATATTGTCGCCCTCTGCTGAAACGTGGTGAAACTCATCTATTGCCACCAAAGTATCATCTAATTTTTTTGGGTCTAAACCATCAAAAGCAAACCGCAAGGTAGCGTGCGTACAGACCAGAATTTGTTCGTCGGATTCCAAAAAGTTTAAGAATGCCGTCACCTTGCTTTTTTCTGTGCCCGGTGTACAGAGATTGTATTTTGGGTTTGGGTTCCAATCGGCAAAAAAGCCATATTTCTTAAGTTCTGTTGAGCCAAAAGATGCACCAATGGACTTTTCAGGAACGGCAACAATGACTTTTTGAATACCTTGGTTTTTCAACTTGTCCAAAGCAATAAACATCAAAGCCCTTGATTTACCTGATGCTGGTGGTGCTTTCAATAATAAATATTGTGCGGTTCTGCCTGCGTATGCCTTTTCTTGCATTTCCCGCATACCTAAAGCATTGGTACTTTTGCTCTTTCCTGTTTGGTCGTATTCTACGTGTACTAAATCTGGCATTGGCTATTTCTTTAATTTTTTGGCAAAAGTATCTATCTGCTTGATGAAATCCTTTTCCGCTTTTGAAAGCTCATTTTTGGTTTGCACTTTACTCTGTAACCAACCGATATGATGACATCCAAATTATAGTAGTTGGTGGGCTTGGTAGAAAAATCGGAAATTCCGATTTTTCTCATTGAAGTCTCTTTTTCTAGTTCTCCCTCTTTGTAAATGTTGAGGATATGTTCGTTAATGGTTGATTTAGCTTTTTGAAACAATTCAGCCATTTGCTCAATGGTTAACCATACGGTTTCATCCTCTAATCGAGTTTGAATTTTGGTTTGTCCGTCTTCGGTTTGATATATGATTAATTCACTGCTCATTTCACTTTCTTTCTTCTTGTTTTTTTCTGCTTGGCAAAAAGCGTATCCTTTTTTAGCATTTCCTCATATTGTTTGAACAAATACTCCAAACGCTCGGTATCGTTTTTAAAAGGTTGCAAACGGTAACATTGCTCTATGGCGGTATCAAGTTCTTGATGGGCTTGTAGCAAACCTTTGGGCATTGTGGCTGGATTGTACAACTGAGCCATGGTTTTGCTGGGGTGTTTGGCCCGCTCATCTAATATGGCAAATACATAGAGGTTTAAATTTTCCTTTTGCTTGGTGGTGATGTCTGGAAAGGGGAAGGTGTTGTAGCAAAGTTTTGCAGAATACCTATATCGAGTTTCGAGTTTTCCTCCAACATTTCTTACCCAAACCATATGCATTCTAGAGGTGACTACTGCAAAAAGCCAAGGTTGAGCGTGATAGATTGCCATTGCAGAGTCAGCTATAATTGTTTCTGAATCAAAAAAACCAATTGGGATATAATCTCTTGTTTCAGAAGTGTGCCGTGGAATCAATAAAGAATCTGAGTTTTGGTGTCTTGTTTCTCCGAAAAGATTAGGGTTCTCCGCTAATATTTGAGTTGCTTTTCGATTACTATTTAGTCTGTGAATTTCAACTTTATCAATTCGTTTCGCAATTTCAGGTATTTTGTATGCATCTTTTAATTCATCATTTTTAATCCAAAGACAAAATCTTTTATTACCTCTTATATATTCTGAACTTCCAATAAATGGTTTAATGAATTTTTTTGAAGTTTGATTTTGATTTATTAGTTCTTCTTTTTCTTCTTCACTTAATAAAAGATTACCTCCATCATTAGCCATATTTCCAAAACTTATTTCAGGAAACTTTGATAATGGTTTGCTTCTTCCAGTTACAATAACATTTGTTGCGTCTGTTAAATAAGGATTAATGTTTTTAGCTAATTTTCTAAAATTATCGGTAAACAAATATTTTGGTGAGTTGCTAACGTTTCTTAGGCCAACAATAATTACAGTGACTCCTGCATTACCTTTGGCATTGTTGGTCCATTTAAAAGATTGATGTGCAAAGTCAATTTCAATGTTATCAGAAAGAATTAAAGGCCAAATCAAAGCTACCTGTTCGCCTTGACATATCGAATTGGTTGTTACCAAGGCACACTTTGCGTTAAACCCTTTTATGTAGTCCTTAGCCTTATAAAACCAACAAGAAATGTAGTCCATATTGTTGTATCCATTCTTTCCATTGAATACAATTTTCATATCCTTTTTCTGCTCAGCATCTTGTAATCGTGCACCTAAGTATGGTGGATTGCCAATAACATAAACTTCATCGTCTTTAGTAATTGGACAGGCTTTGTTCCAATTTTCTCTGGTAGCATTTGCGTGTGTAATTTGTCCTGCTTCTTTAAGTGGTAAAATGGGTTTGGATTTACCGTAATCAAAAAGCATTTCTTCAAATACTCTGTTCATTTGGTGTTCTGCCAACCACAGCGAGAGAATTGCCATTTCGTGGGCAAAGTCGTCTATCTCAATACCGTAAAATTGGGAGAGTTGAACAGAAGTCCATTTAAAAGTTGGATTAGGTTCTAAATCGGTGATTTTTTGCAAAATCTTGATTTCAAGTAATCGGATTTCTTTGTAGGTGATAATCAAGAAATTTCCGCTACCACAGGCAGGGTCAAAGAATTTGATTTTTGAGATTCTTAGAATTAGTGCGTTGAGTTGTTTTACGGTCGTTGCATTCTCAAACTCCTCATACAGTTCGTCTAAAAAGAGCGGTTTAATGAGTTTCAGAATGTTTGCTACAGAAGTGTAGTGCATGCCTAAATCGCTACGGTAATCTTTATCGACCACCGCTTGTATCATAGAGCCAAAAATATCTGGGTTAATGTCTCTCCATTGTAATTCACCTAATTCAATGAGGGTTTTTCTGGCTTTTGCAGTAAATTTTGGTGCGTTTATTTTTTGACCAAACAGTCCACCATTTACATAAGGGAATTTGGCTAAATAGTCTGGATAATCTTCATTGCTTTCACTATCCAAACGGTCGAACAGGTTATCTAAAAAAGTATGGGTGTCTTTTCCGTTTTCTGCGGTGTGTTGCGCTAGTGTATTGGTAAAAATGCTGTCTTGTTCAAATATTTCTGTGTCTTCTGCAAAGAAGCAAAACAACAAACGCGATAAGAATATATTGAGGTTGTGGACGCTTTCTTTTGAATTGTAAATGTTGGGGTTTTCCTCAATCAATAGATCGTACAAAGAAGCCATTTTGTAAGAAGCGTTTCTATCGGCTTCATTGTCGTTGCTTGCATTGTAAACCTCGCTGCCTGCCAAAGGCAGAAAGAAGTCGAAATAGTTTGGTAGGTCTTTAAGTGCAATATCTAAGGGGCGACCTGTTTTTAGGTCTTTAGCAACGATTTGTTTGTGGTCGGTAAGAATCGCAAATCTTGGCTTGTGTTTTAAGATGTGCTCTTCTTTTGTTATGGCATCAATACTGCTCAACAGTTTGTCTGTGGCTTCAACTTTAAAGAAGATTTTCTTTTTGTAAAGTATTTCGCCTTCCACCTTTGAGAGATTGTAATCTCCTTTTTTTAGTCGTGTTACAGAAGTTTTTGAAATGCCATAGGCCACCAACAAGTCAAAGACAAATTCTTCCTTCGTGAAATTGTCAATCAGGGTTTGAACATTATGTTTTATTTCGCTTGATTTCATTAGTTGTCTTGTTCAGGTTTGTTGGAAACTAGCAATTCTTTAATGTCCACATTCAGAATGTCCGCAATCCTGTATAAGTCGTCTATACTAGGCTGTCTTTTGTTTTGAGCATAAGAGTGAACCATATTGTAGCTTTTCCCCAATTGTTCAGCCAACCAAACTTGCTTAATTCCTTTCTGGTCTAAAATGGCTTTAATCCGGTTCATTTTGAATTATTTTATTCGGTGAACTAATGTAGGAAAGATTTTATGGATACTCACTGAATGAGTATAAAAACTATCATTCAATTAGGTCTCTATGGGTAAGAGAAAATCCCTTTAGTTTTTTGGGGTTGGATGATGGTGTGTATGCAATAAGGAAGTCGGTCAAACGGATTTTAACGTGCCCTTCCTTTGCAAATCCTTCTTGGGGCTTTGCCGTGGAAGGCCACAATCCGCTTGTCCGCCCAACAAATTTTAAGGGGTCCGTAATAAAAGAAGCCCTGGTTGTTTTTCGGGTCGTCGAAAAACAGGGCAGTGCCAAAGGACTTCTCATCAGGACACCATCGCCCGCACTCGCTTAACTTCCCGTACGCTCCCTTGGCAATGGGTCGGATGGAATTCCTAAGGCCCTTATTGAACCTGTCAAGGCCATGCCCTGTTTTGGCCATAAATAGGGTTTCCACTTCCTTGAAAATCTTTGGCCGTGCCTCTGGCAGGCAAGATTTTACTACGTCGCGGAGCCTCCCGATTTCCGTCCAAAAGCCTTGACAGAACCCCCTTCTTTTATTGTGCTGCGCACCTAAGAAGCAAACAAACGCCCCTTAAAATTTGGGAAACAAAAACCAAAAAAATAGAGGGGAGATTTTTAACCCTGTTTGCTGATTTATCCCATTACGGAAAACAGCAGGCCTTTAAAACTTTTTATCATGAGTACATTGAGAAACAAAGTACAACTTATCGGAAACGTGGGGCAAGACCCCACCATTACAGACCTTGACAAAGGGAAGCGTGTGGCACGGTTCACCATGGCCACCAATGAACATTACAAGAACAACCAAGGGGAACGGGTGACCAACACCGAATGGCACACCGTGATCGGATGGGGCAAGCTGGCCGACATCATCGAAGGCTTCGTGACCAAGGGCAAGGAGATTGCCATCGAAGGGAAATTGACCTCCCGTTCCTACGAGGACAAAGAGGGCAACAAACGCTACGTTACCGAAGTGGTGGCCAGTGAGATCTTATTGTTGGGCGGAAATACTAATGAGGAGTAAAGGTAACGGGTGGCCCTGTCTTTGGATAGGGCTCCCCATTCCTTTTTTAACCTGTAATACGAAAAGTATGGAACTCAAAGTCAACGAAATACAGATCAGCTATCGGGAAAAACTCAGCACGCTGACGTCCTTGTCCGTGACCAACTCCAAGGAGGTGGCGAAGCTGCTGTTCCAAAATTGGGACAATAAGACCATAGGCTTGCACGAAACTTTTAAAATCGTGCTGCTCAATCAGTCCAACAAGGTAAAGGGCATTTATCCGCTCTCCCATGGGGGCATCACAGGCACCTTGGTGGATATGCGCATCCTTTTTGCCATTATCCTAAAGACCCTTTCAGTGGGAATCATCCTTGCGCATAACCATCCCTCCGGGCAACTCAAGGCCAGCGAACCCGATAAGCAATTGACCCGAAAGATCAAGGAGGCTGCACAGCTTTTCGACGTCAAGGTCTTGGACCATATCATACTTGCACCCGATGGCCGTTACTATAGTTTTGCAGACCATGGACTGATGTGAGGAGCCCATTAATTGAATTGATGGTACGGTGTTGCAAGCTGCCAATAGGAACCAAAACGACCCAATCATTATGATTGGGTTTTTCTGTGTTCAAAAGCCTAATTTTTATATATTTAAGTCGTTGTCCAACAACAAATAAAATGCACGGCGATTCTGATTTGACTTTCCCAAAGTCCGTGCGATTCGATTTGACTTTTACATAATTGGCAACTGGCCTTGGCCAGGTTGTTCGAGTTTTTGGTCCCGCACCGCGGGACAAAGGAGAAGCAAGAGGGTAACAGGCTGGCGCCATGTTACACGTTTGCGGTTTTTGTCAAAACATTGATATTTAGATTATTACATAAATTTTTAAAATGATTTTTGGGGAGATGGTCCGCATTTTTCACGGAAAAACGCCGCCAGCCCCCTAAAACCGGCAAATTTTTCACGGAAAAATGGATAAAGGATACGAAAAGGAACGGTTTGAGAGCCTGAGCATCAAAACTTCGATAGCCCAAAAATTCAAAAAGTTCAGTAAGCGGATGGGAGCTTCCCAATCCATGACCTTGTTATTGATGTTGGATTTTTTCGAGGCCAATGGGATTTCCCCAAAAGAATCCCTGGGTCCCCATATCCATACCTTGGAGAGCCTGATCAAAAAACGGATCAATGCGGTAATGGCCGTGATCAAGGACATCGAAAAGAACCAGACCAAACCCACCGCGGCGATGATGCATGCCCTCTTTGAAGGAGAGGACCCATCCGAAAAGAAACCCATATTGACGGAACGCAAACAAACGGCCAAGACCCTGGAATCCGAATTGGAAAACTGGATAAGCAAGAAGGAAGCCCAAAAAAGCCAGGAATCTAAAAAATGAATCGCTATGTATATCACCATCACACCCCAACAGACCAAGGGTAATTTCAGCCAAAGTGCAGCCGATTATGTGGCCTATCTGGAAAAGGAAAACGAGTCCCTTTCCCTTCCTGAACGGGAACACTTTTTCAATCAATATGGAGAGCAAATTACTGCGGAACAGGTCATCTCGGAAATCGATGGCAATACGAAAAAACTTAGCAAGCATGAGCCCAAGTTCTATGCTATTACCGTCAGTCCGAGCAAGGCGGAGCTGAGGCAGTTGAAAGACCATTCCAAGGACCTTAAAGTCTATACCCAGGAACTGATGAAGGCCTATGCCCAATCTTTCCATCGGGAAATCCATGGAAGGCCACCCAATGTTAACGACATTAAATACTTCGCCAAGGTGGAACACCAACGTTATTTCAAGGGGACAGATCGAGAGGTCAGGGAGAACCAGCCCATGGCCTCAAAGATTCTGGAACTCCAACATCAAAAACGTAGGATACAACGAGGGGAAGAGGCAGGCAACCTAAAGGAGATCAAAGAAAAGATTGCCCAATTGGAACAATCCGCTCCCCACCAACTGGACGGCAAACGCATTGTCCAAGGGATGGCCAAACCGGGCCACCAGACCCATGTGCACCTTGTTGTCAGTCGTAGGGATGCCAGTAACTCCGTTAGCCTTTCCCCAGGGAGCAAGTACAGGGCGTCGGAAGTCATGCTCCATGGAAAGCTGGTCAAACGGGGCTTTGACCGGGACCGGTTTTATACCCAAGCCGAAAAGGTGTTCGATACAAAATTTGAATACCAACGCAATTTTGTGGAACAGTATCCGTCCCGGAAACTGATGGTCCAGAATCCAAAACTGTACTATAGCACCATCTTGGGCCTGCCCGCCAATGAAAAGGCCCTGGCCCTAAAGCTGCTGGGCAAATCAGGGGTCCATCTCCCACAGATCCCTACCAATAAAGTACAACTGGCCCTAAAGACCATCAAGGCCCTGAAACGGGGCGTGGAGGTGGCCCTAAAATCAGGATCTATCGGCATCTAAAAAAATCACATATGGAAGGAGAATGGAACGTACTTATGGCAATCACAATCCTGGGGGGTCTGGTATCGCTGGCACTTTACCGGTGGATACGGTTTGCCTTGGGAATCGGTTTGCTGTTCATGCTGTGCTTGGCCATGGGCCTACATATTTTTGCGAGGTTCCCGGGACCGCAATTGGTTTTGGGGCTGGTATGTCCCCTGCTATTGGTGAATGTGGTAGGCTATGTCTTTGTGACCAGGGATACTCTTCCCGTGAAACCCACTCCTTTTGTGATCAATATCCCATTGCAAAAGGGAAAACTCGTATTGCAGAACATCCGTAGGGGCATCTCCATCATAGGGGCTGCAGGCAGTGGCAAGACGGAAAGCGTTGTCGCTCCCCTCTTGGACCATTTTGTCCAAAATGGGTTTTCAGGGGTCATACATGATTACAAGGATTTTGAGCTTACCGAAATCGCCTACCCCTTGATTGACAAAGACAAAGTGGACTTTTATCCCGTCGGTTTTGACCCTATCCATTACCGGGTCAATCCCATCGCGCCCCGGTATATGAATTCGGAGGAAAGCGTCAATGAGCTTTCCCGGGTATTGGTGGAAAACCTGTTGGAGCAAAAGGAATCCGGTGCCACGGGCAGCGGCAAGTTTTTTACCGATGCCGTGGAGGGATTGCTGGGCGGCATGATCTGGAAACTGAAATCGGATTATCCCGACTATTGTACTTTGCCCCATTTGATGGCCCTCTATCAATATCTCGACATGGAAAGTTTGGAAGCCTTTCTGAAGGGGAACCATACGGCCAAGGCCATGGCCGATGCCTTTGTCAATGGCATCAAGTCGGAACGCCAGACCGCCGGGGTACGGAGTACACTTTCCAATGCCCTGAAGAAAATCTCCACCCAACGGAATTTTTATGTGCTTTCCGCGGATGAAGTGCCCCTGGACATCAAACAACAAAAACGCCCCGTTATCGTATCCGTGGTCAACAATCCCAAATATGAAACTGCCTATAGTCCTGTCATCGCCACCATCATCCATACCTTGACCAAACAGATGGCCGTGCGGAACGCCAAACCTTCCTTTCTCCTTATGGAGGAAGCCCCGACTATCAGACTGCTCAACATGCACCGTATCCCAGCCACCTTGCGCAGTTATGACGTAGCCACCGTATATGTGATGCAGGACAAGGTGCAGAACGATATGCTCTATGGAGACAAAGCGAGCAGGGCCATCCTGAGCAACCTGTCCTATCAATTCTTTGGAAAAGTGAACGATCCGGAAACGGCCAAGTACTATGAGCGGTTCTTTGAATTGGTAAAGAAACCTACCACCAGCATCAACCGTAGCCATACCATCAATTTTGATACCCGGGTGACCACAGGGGAACGGGAAGTGAGCAAAATACGGGCGGATGTGTTCTTTCGGTTGCAACAGGGGGAATTCATCGCCTTTGCGGATGGGAAAGAAAAAAGGGTCCAGTTCGAAAGGCCCCAGCTCCAAAAGGGGTTACCTGAACCACCCAAGAACATTGACATGGAAGGGAACTTTTATCGCATCCATGCGGAGATCAGGGCGCTGTTTGGGAAATGATCAACGCAACTTTAAGGTGATATGCCGACTTCCTTGGGCCTCCAATACCTTTACTTGTAGGCGTTGCTCTGCATTCAAGGTAAACTTGGGATAGACCACCACAAAACGAACTGAACTACTTGGACCGATTTGTTTGGGTATTTTGAATTCAAATAGGGGGGCGATGGGCAATTCCTGATAGGAGGCTTTACGTTTGGGGGTGCCCAAAACCTTTGACAATTGGAACTGTCCAATTGCATAAGGGATATCGGAACGGTTCTTCAGTTCATAAATCATATAGACATGATCATTATGGTACACTTGATCTATCAGTTTGACCCTGATGCCTTTTTGACGCTTACTGCGGTGAGTTGATGATTTCTTGTGCAGCAATTGGGTGCATAAAAATGTAAACCGTTCTTCTTTGTTAGACGGGGTTTTCTGGATGGAATCTTGCGCTGAGGCACTATTGGAAGGATGTTGAAAAGGGTCTCTCAAGCGTTGATCCGGGTTTATAAAATAATGCAATTGGGGGAGGTGTTCCCGATAGGCGAGGATAAAAGAGTAGAGGTTTCCTGAAGTGGTTCGTACCAAGAGATTGCTTTCTTGGCCTTTTTCTGCCTGCAGCAATCCCAAGTTTTCCGCTCGCTCCCTATTGAAATTGAAAGTAAAGTTAGGGGAACCGGTCATGCCTGTTTGGATAGGATCTGTAAAGGAAAGGGACACCACCTGATGGTCGTTAACATAGATGGTGTCCAAGGTCTGGCATGGGGCATGTATAGCGAAAAAGAGACATAGGATGATGGGGAAAAACGTATAATATTTCATGGTGTTGCTATTTACTTGTTACTGTTTTGGTTTTAAAAGCAAACGGTGACCATCCAGAACGGTCACTTTCTGCTTGCGCTGGCTACGTTGGAAAACGCTCTTTAGGCCCCTCACTTGGGGCAAACCGGCAATATTGATATCCTGTACCATATCGTCCATGACCTCTTGGGTGGCTTCCTCCCGTAAGGAGTTTTCCAGATAGAGGCCTGCAAGGCCATCCTGGAGGTCAAAGGCTTCCCATTGCAAGGGAACATGGTCAATTTGGGTGATGGCCAATAAGGTCCTATTGGGTCGGAAACGTACCGTGCCAAACAAAACTGTGTATTTGGGAAAGCGATGGCCATTGATCATGGTAGGTTCCACCAATCGCAACCGGATGCGACTGTTTTTTCGCAAGACCTGTTTTCCGTCCACTTCGACCAGAATGCTACTATGGATTTCACCTTTCAGAGCTTTAGGTTGGGAGGCAAAGAACAATTGGTGTTCCAGGGCCAGTTCTTCAGCGCTTATGGAGCTGTCCGGTAGCGGTTCTTTAATTTGGGTCGGTTGGGGTTCCTGTTCTCCTGCTGGCGTTGTATCCAAAGGTTGCATGGGTTTCCGATGTGGATTCAAATTGCCCGAGCTGTATACGCTATCAATGATACGCTGTTTTTCGTATTCCATATAGTCGGGATTGAAATAGCCCTTGTCATCGACCATATGGTCGGGGTAGATTTGGGGAGCGGTGGTCTCGCGCTCTTCTTCAATAGCATCCAGGGCTTCCATTTTGGATTCATACACTTTTTGGTTTTCCTCCAGATCAGGCATCGGAATGCGGTCCGGTTTCAGTTCGGATTTTTTGTCCTTTCCAAAGGTGAAAACGGAGTAGGCCACAATAAAGAGTACCACGCCCATCAGGACCAATACAAATACGATTTTATTCTGCTGCTTTTTCATTAGCTTCTATTTTACGGAGGGAGTTTTCAAAAAAATCAGTGATCAACAACCCGTGGGGGTTGTGGGGGAAATGGCGGGCCACTTGGATAAGCTTGCCAGTGGTGACCAATTCATAGGTGTCGGAGACGGAACCTCGATTGATACGGATGACGATTCGGGTCTTAAAGGCATAGGGTTCCTGGGTCATATCGATTTGGGAATCGATGCGTGCCACCTGTTGGACCAGGGAATATTGCAACAAACGGTTGTAGAAGCCATCAGTTTTCTTCTGGCGGTACACGGCATCCACGGAGGCATTGCCCAACCAGAGGGCCTTCTCCATGTTTTTCTCATAGCTGTTGGCCTCCACCCCATAGAACCAGTTGTGGAACTGCTCCAGGTGGGCCAAGGCTTCCACCTCCAGATTATCCCGTTGAGAGGCCAGTTGCAGCGGGATGACCGCTCCTTCGGAATTGACTACAAAGGCATTGTTCAAAGTCTGCCTATGTATCTTGACCACCAGAGCGACCGAGATGATACAGACCAAGCCCGCCATAATGATCACGGCCAAGACCACAAATCGGTTCAGCCGTAAAACCTGTTGGATGTTTTTAAAAGGTGTTTTCATTTTTAGAAGTGTTTATCCGGTGAACAGGCGCAACGTAAAACTTGTGGCCTTCCGGTACAGTTTGAATTTGAGCAATACAATAAACCCGATGGAGCCCAACTGGATGACCGGGGCGAAGAACTCACTGCCCCAATCCGTACCGAATAGGCTGCCCCAAAAGTTGGTGTTGATCTCGGTATAGAGGTTGTTCACAAAGACATTGACCAAGAAAAAGGCAGGTACCAGCATATAGACCCCGGCATAGAGCTTGAAATAGGTATAGGCCAGATGACGGAACTTTTCAAATACGGACAGGCTGATGACCAGAGGGAAAAAGGCCTGCATGATCCCTAATAGGAAATACCGCTCGGCCAAGAAGAGGGGATAGATAAAAATATCCAACAGCCACAGGATAACGCCTATGATAAAGGCCAATAGTTTTAACCCATACAAGGGAGTAACAAGCGCCTCATAGAGGATGGCCATGGCCTTCTTGGCGGCTTCCAAGGCACCCACATCCCGTTCCAGATCTACATCCTGCAACTGTAACGGGAGGAGTGCCGGAGCCGTGTCCCGGTATTGGGACTCAATGGCGACCAAAATGCCGTCAAAAACCCCCAATACCTCTGTGGAGAATATAACCAAGAGCACAATGGCGAAGTTTTTGGCCAGCTCCGTAGGGGTGAGGCCCCAGGTATGGCCATCGGTAGCTGCGATGCCCTCGTTGTATTTCTTTAACACATTGACCAGAAAGAACAAGACGGCCAAGGCCTTCATCCCAACTATCGAATACTGTGAAAAATCACTGTCCTTAATGGTCTGGAAGACCGCGTCCACATATTCCAATCCGATACCTAAGAATATACCTGCCATTAATAGTTGGTTTCTCGGTTATTTATGATGTCCTGCATTTTCCGAAAGGAGATGATCTCTCGGTAACGCCTGGTCTTGACCTCCAGTTCGGCCACCATTTCTTGGGACTTCACTTTCTTATCCATCAATATGGCAGTACGCTCCGCATCGGTCATCTTCAAAAAGTCGCTTGAAAGGATCTGGTTGACAAAGTCCAGGTCGTCAATGGCCGTGTCCATGATCTGTTCAAAGGAGCGCGATACTTGTTCCACTTCCCTAGCTTTGATATAGGGGGAATTCAAGATGTCCCTCAAATCACTTTGCACGGTTTGGAAGAGGATCTCATTGTTCCTGGTCAGTTCCTGTAGGGCTTTTAGTTGCCTAATGGCGTTGTTGACCTTGACGATATTGTCCTTCTGTTCCTTTAAAAACTGAACGGTCTTCAAGAGTTCGGAGGTCTGTTTGGCGGACTCAAGCAAAGATTTGGTCAGACTTATAAAGTTGGTGTTGTCATACACCGGCATCCCCTGGCAGGCAGCGCCTGCTGGCAGTAATAGGGTAGTAGTTAGGGCCAATAGCAAGGTCAGGGCTTTTTTCCTGATGGGATGTTGCTTAATTGTTTTCATAGGATTTCTTTTTGAGGTGAATAAATGCTTTGATGGCCTGTTCCATATCCTGGGTCTCTTCATAGCGTTGCAAGATTTCGGTGCTTTCCGCTCCGTCGGTGAGATATGCGGCATATACTTCGGGCGGGACTTCCAAGCGGAAGATGTTGCTCTCCTTTCCGATCTTGATAAAGATCTCGGTGTATTTGCGTTCCCCGGTCAAATTGTTACGGATGGATCGGAGTTGGTTCAGGTCATGGCTGGAGAGGTTGAGTCTTTGTTTCAAAGCTTCATAGCCCTTTTCGTTCCGTAGACTGTAGATGACCTGGGTGTTTTCCAGAATACTGGCCGAAGTGGAATTCTGGGGCAATTGGTTGATGGATTGCAGGATGATCCCGATGGCCCCGTTCTGTTTCCGGATGGCCTGATAATAGAATTCCACGCTTTCCAAAACGTTGGGGAACTTGAGCTGTTTGGCAAATTCATCAAAGAGGATGATGCCCCGCTCGGAACGGTTCCGCCAAATGGTCCGTTGGATGGCAGACTTGATGAGCTTGAGCATCACGGAGAGGATTTCCTTGTTGTCCCTGACTTCGTCGAGTTCAAAGATGATGAGCCGTTTGTCCTCGATGGTATAGGTCTGATCTGCCCCAGAATTGAACAGAAAGCAGTAGGGACCATCATCCACGTATTCGGAGAGGATATGTAAAAAATCATAGGTACTGAAGTGGGCTTCCATGATCTGAAGCTCTTGGATAAGGGTATCTTTCCTTTCGTCAACAAATTGGTAAAGGGAGGCTAGGGAGTGATTTTCCCGAATGGATTTATAATACAGGAGCAGGACTTTTTTGATGGCCACTTCTTGTGCCTTGGATGTTTTTTCAACCGCTAATAGCTCCAAAAGGAACACGGCCAAATCCTCCAATCGTTCCGGGGTCAAATCGGATTCCTCAGAGATATAAAAAGGATTGATGCCCAGATTTTTGCCCTGCTCGTAACGCAGTATGATATGTTGGTTGGGATAGAGTTGGGCAAATTTGGCATAGGAGCCGCCCAAGTCGATAAGGACCAGTCGAACACCTTGCTCAAAATACTGTCGCAAAATATGATTCGCCAAAAAGGATTTGCCTTCCCCGGTCGGGGCGAAAATGGCAAAGTTCCGGGCCTTGATGCGATGCTTTCCTTCATCCCATACATCCTTCAATACGGGGATGTTGTACTGACGATCATTGAAGATGATTCCCTTGGCATCCGATTGATAATTGGTGTTGTTGATATAGAGGCAAAGGGAGTGCTTCAAATCCGTCACGTACAAATCCTCATTGGCGAAATTGGAGGAATGGCAGGGATGGGAATTCAAAAAGTAATGTTTTCGTTCCTCACCATTGGGGTGGTAGGGCACGATGTCCAGTTCCTTGAAAACCGCCTTGATTTGGGAGCCTATCCGTTTGACTTGTTCAGCTTCCGAATGCCAGAAAACGATATTGAGATGGCCGCGGATTATGCGCGATGAATCATCGGTATTGATCTGGTCGAGGATATGCTGCACCTTTTTGAGGGCAACCTTGTTCTGGGAACCAAAATTGGAACTTTTGCTGAGTTCCTCCACTTTCTTGTCCAAGAGCTTGCGCCATTTGTGTTTGTCGTCCAGATAAAGGATGTGGTTCACGATATGGTTCTCGTTCAGGTTCAATCCCAATCCATCGATAAAGCCTTGATGAAAGACAAAATCATCCGAGGTGAATTTTTCATTGGTCTTACTGCTCTGGACAGGTCCTCCAAAACACCCTTCATTGTTGACGGCAATGACGTCAAAGAAATGGTCGCCAATCTCAATCAGTTTTTTGTCCAACAAAATATCCGTATCGAAATCTTGATTGAAGCCATTGTAATAGTTGTTCGTATGGGTAAGAATGTCAGTGGGCGCCAATGGTGTCAATGACACTTTTTGGCTATTATTGATATAGGAAATGGCATCGTTTATTGATGTGATGAAATCTGCGACCTGCACATCCAGTTTTCGGTGGAAGCCTTTTTCGGTTTTTCGGAAGGGATTGACGTATTTGGAGGCGTTCAGCGCTTTGTCCAATGGCAGTACAAAGAACAGATAGCTTTCATGGCTCAGGTGTTGCCTGCCTTGAAAATAATCATGGGTGGCCTTTTCCAAAAAAGTACGGTTTGGCAATTGTTCGGCATCATATCCCGTTTTTTGGTAAATATCCTGTTTATGGATAACCGTGCCCGTGGGAAGTGACTTGAATGCTTGAAACCACATGCTGTGCAGTTCCTCAAAATCTTGCTCGGAGAGGGAATGGATTTCGGGGAGGGCTAACACATAGCATAGTACCACATTGCCATTGTTGGCAAAGACCACATGGTTTTGGATGTCCAAGATGGGATGATGGGAATTGAGGTTAATCTTATGCATAGGAAAGCGGGCTTAGTTTTTTGTTGCTAATGGTATGGGGGAAGATCTTTTGAACGGAAAGTAATTGCGGGTTTTTTGCCCACTGTGCCAATGCCCCGAACAATAGGGCATTGAACAAGAGCAGGGCTACGATGACACCAAAACTGAAGGAAAAGATGATAACCAATAAGGAGCCAATGACCGATGCCATCATGAGGGCAAACAAGGATATGGGCAGTCCCATGATCATGGCCCTTTTGCGGATATTTCGGTAGACCTCGTACTTTTTCATCCTAGACCACTATTCCGATGAGATAGGTAAAGATGCCCACCACTGCCCCAGCTATAAGCACAAAGACCAAGACCCTGGTAATGCCTTTTTTAAGATCAGCGTTCTCGCCGAAGAAGTGTCCGGCATTGAACAGGAATCCCACCAAAAAGATGACCCCGAGGATGATGGGAAAAATGGCCCGGATGGTGTCGGAAACGTCATTGACCGAATCCTCGATGCCTCCGATTTGAGCAAAAAGAGACGTTGAGAATAATGAAAGGATTGCCAAATAGAATGATTTTTTCATAACGAATAGGTTTAAAAATTTGCGTTGTTTTCGTTATTCGAAAATTACATATATTTGAATATAAATAATTGAAAATCAAATATTTGTGAATAAAATATTATTTGATATTGCTTAGTTTCCGTTACCATTATTTGGCATCAAATGCTATGGGATTTTGAATCGGAACTGTTGAAAACTCAAAAATTGAAAACGAAAAATCTGCTCAAAAACGTCAGTTTTACCATTTTGCTCTTCAAGAGTTGTTTGCTTTTGGGTCAGGATTTGGATTCAAAAAAGATTATTTTAATCGACCCTGGCCGGGGTGGAAAAGATTCTGGTGCCGTAGGTGAGAAAGGATTACAGGAAAAAGAGGTCGTGTTGAATATTGCCGAAGCTATATTAGAGTTCAATGAAAAATCAAAATCACCAATGGAAATCTATTTAACACGATATGGAGATACGTTAATTTCATTGTCTGATAGAACGAAATTGTCCAAAACCCTAAAAGCGGATGTGTTCGTGTCGTTACACAGCAACCATTCCAATAATCCCAATGCAAGGGGTATAGAAGTATATGTTTCCAATCAAAATTCTGAATTCTCGGATGGTGCTACTTGGTTGGCTTTTCAGCTACAATTGTATCTTAACAAGAAGCTGGGTTTTGAAAGCAGGGGTGTAAAGTTTGCCAATTTTCAGGTGCTCAGGGAAACAATTGGGTTTATGCCTTCGGTACTAATGGAATTGGGGTTTTTGAGCAATGGGGATGAGAGTGTTTATTTCCAGCACCCCTATTCGATAAAGGTTTTGGCACTGGTACTTTGGGAAAGTTTAATTAAAAATTTGGATAGTTATGAGAGAGTTGGGGATTGAGGTGGTAAAGTGCTTAAAGGAAATTATTTTAGTCCTATATAGACAAATAGCCAATGTCATTATTACCTTGAAACAGAAAAGGTAAAATTATTGTGTTTGATTCTCTTTAGTTTTTTGAAATAATTTCCTTATTAAAGTTAATACTTTGTTATATTGGTCTGATGCACAGACCAATAATTTATGAAGATATCTTTACCAAAATTAATAACCAATAAAAGGATAGGCAGTAGGACTAAAAAAAATGTAATAAAGCATTTAATTTGTGAGAATGTAGAACTTAACGTGATTCCCACTAGGCAGCTAAAATCGTCTTTTACATTCAAAGACGAGATAGGCAACCTTTACTATGCAACCGAAGATAAAAAAGATTTACCTGAAGAATTTCAATTCATTTTACTTTATGAAAAACTGAAGCCTAAGGGTTTTAAATTAATTCGTTGGTTAAAGCATCCATTGAATAGATTGCATAACCCTAATGATATAATACAATCTTGGAAAGGCGAATTCAATTTTAAAAAGGAGAATTATACCGAGGGGCTGCTTGGGCTAAGAACCCCTCAAATTGGTGCAATACATACTTTACTTGGTCATTTAACGAATGCTAAAGAGATTGCTACTGTGGTCTTGCCGACAGGTACAGGAAAGACAGAAACAATGCTATCACTCCTTGCGGCAAATCCTTGCAATAAACTGCTTGTTACCGTACCATCGGATTCTCTAAGAACGCAGTTGGCAAATAAATTTTTGGACTTCGGGTTGCTCAAAATTAGGGATAAAAATGGCGAAACGATTTTAGGAGAGAAAGCTCAAAATCCTATAATTGGAATTCTTAACACGGGATTTAGTTCAGAAAATGAAGCAATTAACTTTTTCAAAGAATGTAATGTAGTTATTTCTACAATGAATCTTGTTTCTGGTTCCTCTGATAGCATTATTGAAGTTATTTCCAATATAACTTCACATCTTTTTGTAGACGAGGCACATCACTCCAAAGCAGGTAATTGGGATAAGTTCATAAAATCATTTGAAAAAAGCAAAGTAATACAATTTACTGCAACCCCTTACAGAAATGATGGGAAAATGCTCGATGGAAGAATTATTTACAATTTTACCCTTAAAGAAGCCCAAGAACAAGGATACTTTAAAGAGATTGATTTCATTCCAATTCGAGAATATGATAAAAAATTAGCGGATATAAAAATTGCTGAGACCGCTGTAAAAAAATTAAGAGAAGATATTTCCAATCAGAATGACCATTTGTTAATGGCTAGATGTGAGAATCATCCCAGAGCTGAAGAGGTATTTGAAATCTACAAAAAATATCAAGATTTAAATCCAGTTCTAATCCATTCAGATGTAAAGAACAAGAATCAGGTAAAAACAAATATTACTCAAAAGAAGCATAAAATAATTGTATGTGTTGATATGCTAGGTGAAGGGTTTGACTTACCCGAATTAAAAATTGCTGCCTTTCACGATATCAGAAAAAGTTTGCCCATAACTCTACAATTTGCAGGTCGATTTACCAGAACTAGTCGTGATGCTAAACTAGGGAAAGCTAGTTTCGTTGCTAACCTTCATCAACCAAATATTGACGATGAAATTGGTCTATTATATGTAAAACAATCCAATTGGAATACGATTCTCCCAACATTAAGTTTGAAGGCTACTCAGGAACAAATAGACCTTCAAGAATTCTTATCAGGTTTTAATAGGATTGATGAGTCCCATATTCCATTTCAAGAAATTCGACCAGCATTTAGTGCTGTGGTATATGAGAACAAAACACAAAATTGGTATCCAAAAAAATTTATGAAAGGCATTAAGGGATATGACAATTATGACCATAAATATTATTCAATTAACTCTTCTGAACAGACCCTAGTCGTTTTCTTAGGTAACAAGAAAAAGGTTGATTGGGGCAATTTCAAGGATGTATACGATATTGTTTGGAACATATTCATCGTGTATTGGGAGCAAAAAAACAATATGCTCTTTATTCATTCTTCTGAGAAAGGAAGCGAGTTTAAGGAACTTGCAAAAGCTATACTTGGAGAGGAGGCATCACTCATAAATGATGAAAATGTATTTAAATCTTTTTACAATGTCGATAGGGTAAAACTCTATAATGTAGGTTTAAGAAAGGGATTAGGAAAAAACATTACTTTTCAATCTTATTACGGTAAGGGGGTACAAGAAGCTCTGTCTTTAGCGGAGGAAAAATCCGGCATAAACAATAATGTGTTCGGGGTTGGTTTCGAAGAGGGTGATATAACTTCTATAGGATGCTCCAGAAAAGGAAGGATATGGTCTTATTCACGGGGTACCATAAATGAGTTCATTAAATGGTGTGATTCAATTGGAGGTAAACTTTCAAATAAAGAAATAGACCCCAATAAAATCCTCCTTAAAAATGCGATTAAACCAACTAGAGTATTCAAACGTCCCGACTTATATCCTTTAACTGTCGACTGGAACCCACTTGTATATAAAGAAACAGAAGATAGCTATATTTTTAGATGGAACAAAAAGGATTACGATTTGTCGAATTCCGAACTGAACATTAAAAACCCGGATACAAATAGTCCTCTAGAATTTACTTTCGATACCGATGATTTTAAGGCTGGATTTATACTTGAATTTACCAAGACTGGCAAAGGAGAACAAACAAGATATGACCATCAAATAAAAGCAACAACAAATCAACCTGTGAACGTAATCAAAGGAGCTAATAATATTAGTTTGGTTGAATTTTTTAATGAAAACCCCCCGTTGATTTGGTTTGCGGATGGCTCTTTTCTTCAAGGAAATGATTTTGTGAATTTCAACGAAGAAATTTTGCTTTACCCCGTTGAACGCCTTGAGAAATTTGAATGGAATAATGTTGATATAAGCCAAGAGTCAGAAAGGTTTACAGAAAAAAGAAAATCTTCCATTCAATTTTGTTTTTTTGAATACTTGCTTGCTAAAGACAAAGGTTATAAAGTACTTTTTAATGATGACGATAGTGGGGAAATAGCTGATATAATCGCCATAAAGGATACTGATGAATTTGTAGAAATTGAACTATATCACTTAAAATATGCTATTGACGGTAAAGTTTCCAGTCAAATCAAAAATTTCTATGAAGTCTGTGGTCAGGCCCAAAAATCACTCATATGGAAATATAAAGAAGGGACTGAATTTATGAATCATTTAATAAGAAGGGAATGGAGAAAAAGAAATATTAGTCAGACTAGACTTAGAAAAGGAACAATGGATGATTTAGAAAACCTTTTAGGTGTAGTAAAAATGACTAAGGAGGTTAAATTTAAAATTTGTATTGTCCAACCTGGAGTGTCACGAGAGACCATAACTAATGATATACTTAATTTATTAGGTGTAACCGCCAATCATATTAAAAAGCAGAGTAATATTGAGTTAAGAGTCATTACGAGTTGAATTTATTTTATAAACACTAAAGGTTGATTATTTCCTCTTATCCCCAGCCCCTATATCAAAAGCAATTAAATTAAACAGTTCTCGCATCCGTGAACGTACACGATTGCCATAGCGTTCTTCCAGTTCTTGGGCATTGAGGTTGGTGGTGGCATGTGTTTTACGTTTATCGTTGATAAAGAGTTCGTGTCGGGAGAGCAATATTTCACCCATGACGTTGCAGTCCTGTCCAAAGTGTCGTCCGGTGGGTTCTACGCCGAGGTCGTCGAAACAGAAGAACTGTGAATTTCCATAGTCCTCGATGGTCTTATAGCCGATGTGGTTGAATCCAAAGACTATGTTCCGACACGGGATGACCTCATAAGGGCGTTGGTGGGGGACAATGTGCTTTAGCAATTTCATGAGACTAGTCTTGCCACAGCCTACGGGTCCGGACAAAAGAAGGCCTTTGTGGATGTCGATGCCCATTTGTGCACAGCGGACCTTGTCTTGGATGAAGTAGAGGCAGAGCTTGTAAAGGATTTCCCAATCCTCCCGATAGATCTTGAACCTTTCGCCAAATAGAAGCTTGCCTTTGGCATCGAGATAGATGAGGATTTTTTCAAAATCGTAGTGGATTTCCCGGCCATTAAGAGTGCCCAATGGATATTGGGTCGCTCCTTCGGTGATGATATGTGGAGCGCTGTATTTCACAAGGGTTCATTGTAGTTTTTGTGTTTCTTGGTCTTTAGGTTGTCCCGATATGGGACACTGGCCTTCTGTTTGCTTCTGTTTTCCAAGCCATCAAATTCTAAATTTTTGAAATTTTGCGGTTTGTTATTGTTTTTTTGGTTTTCTAAGGTTTGTATATGTTTGTTTATAGGTACCACTGCTTGTCCATTGCTTGTCCCGATATTGGTAAGGCTTGGGTCCACCACTTGTCCACCACTTGTCCCAAAATCGAACATCTTGATTCTACTCCCTTTGAAAGGATTGTGGGATGGTGTGTAAACGATATAGCTCCAATTGTGGAGTTCCTTGATGCATCGATGATAGGTAGATTTGGATCCGATCTTGGCACATTGCATAATTTCATCCCGGTTGATAAAGAATTCCGGTTTAAAGTAGTTGGTGTTCCAGAATTGGAACAAAGCCACATAGAGGCTGATATGGGTTGGGTTAAGCCGACTATCCTTGGAGAATTGCCCAAATACCCCATTGAGATGTTTGATGTAATTGACTTCTTCCAAATCTAGATGCGGTTATGAATCTTGTTCTGCTCCAATACTTCCATGATTTCATGGTATTCGTAATAGAGGACCCCGCCGACCTTGGTGTAGGGGAGGGTTCCGTTGATACGAAGGTTTTGCAAGGTGCCGGGGGAAATACCTAGCAATTCCCTGACCTCGTTGGATTTGAGCCATTTTTTGTTCGATTGTTTGTTTTGGTTTTCCAATAGATCCTTGATGTCCTCCAGCAGTTCAACTTTGAACTCCATAAGGTCTTCTGTGGTAATGATGGTCGCTCCCATAGTTTTTGAGTTTTTAAAAGGGCCACCGCATTTCTGTAATTTCTTTTGATGGCCCTTCAATTGATTTGACTTTCATCACAAAACTCAAAAATGATTTTGGAAAAACTTCCCAAGGTGGGACCCACCTTGGGAAAGATTTTTGCAACATAAAATTTGGTGACAAATGGAGGGATTTGACACATAGCGATCAATTCTACTGCCTTATAGGATAAAAAAATGGGACCGAATCTGGCTCAGAACCAAAATTCCCAAGGTGGGTACCAACTTGGGAAAACATAAACTCACTCATCCAAGGATTCCATACGCTGGTTAAGCAGTTCAATGAGCTTGTCCAGAAACCTTGTTTTACTGGTCTTCCGTGATCTGATCTCGATGAAGGTATGGTAGTAATTGCCCAAGTCGATATTGTAAAAATGTTCAAAATGGGAGGCCATTTCCTTGATATCGACTGTGCCGCCATTGATGGACTCACTGGCATGCAGCGCATATAAAAGTTCGATCAGGTCGGTCTTGCTCCCTGTCCAGAATAATTTCGAAGGTTTTTCCATAGGTGTGTTTTTTGTAGGTTCGAGGGTATTGTTCAAATCGTCCACTTCCTTTCTCAAGTACACGATCAGCATATCATAGGCCATAATGGTTGCCACCGTACCATCTTGACAGGTGGAGAACTTATCGTCGATCAGAAAATGGAAGGATTCCAAGGGGAGTCGCAGGTCTCGATTTCCGCGGACAAAGTATTGTTCATCCAAGGACATGGCACCGCGTCGGTAATAATTATAGAATTCCAAATTGTCATTGAAGAAAGCCTGTAACTTGTCAATCTGATTCTGGAGATACTTTATCTGGGCGGCATTGTTGCCACGGGGGCGCTTGCTTTCAATACTAAAGAGCCTGGCGTAATAGATAAGCTTGCTAAAGATCTGGGGCTTGACATGCTTGAAAAAGTAGATCTCATCGGATTGTGTGGCAAAGGTTTTTCCTGTAATCTGTTTTTGCAGCTTGCGGATACACTTCTCAACAATCGCAATGCCCTTTTCCGCCTTGAACAGTACATCCCCGTTCCCGCTTTCCAAGGTATCCAATTGGCCCTCAAATTCCGATAGCAACTTTTGGTACTTCATGACAATCGACCATTAGTGCTGCCCTTCCATGACCCCGATCATTTCCAGGATGAAATTGTCGTTGGTCTGCAGATAGGCATATTTTTCATGGACCTTCGCTCCCAGTTTTCTTTTCTCAAAGGAGGCGGTCATCCCAAAATCGATTTTGGGTATGTTGAGGGCCAAGGCGCGTTCAATGGTCCGATACAGCAATTGGCGGTAGGTTGAATAGGTTTCCAATAGGCCATAGTCCATGCCCACAAAGGCTGGCACATGGACAGCATTCTGATTGGTATAACAAAACATCACCCCGAGGATGGTTTTGGGTTTCCCTTTTGGCGTAAGAACGATAAATTCCCAATGTTCATTATCGTTCATATGTTCAAACAGTTGGTCAGGAAATGAAAAGGTATTGAGGCCCAGGTTCCGTTTTTGCACCTCTCCAAAAAGACGTTTGAACTCCTGTATTTGGAAAGCATCGGCTTTGGAGATGATTTCGGATTGAGTCAAATCAAAAAACGGTTGGATGTCCTTTCGAAAATGCCTTCGGTTTCTGGATGACAATTGTTCAATATAGTTTTCCATAGTATCAATCCCTTTCAGGTCAATGGTACAGGAGTTGGGCATCTGCACCCGCAAAAACCCATGGCCATACAGTGTCTCGTTCCAAGTTGATTCTGCTTCAAAATCACGTAAAACAGTCATTTTTGCACCGAACTGTCCTTCCATTTTTTCCATAAGTTCCAACAGGCCATCCCTTGCAGCACCTCCCAGTTCATGGGATTTGTCCCAATACAGGTGGTCCCCCTCCGTGAACAGGCAACCCAAGGACAGTACCATGGAGGTCAAATGATAGGGATTTTCTTTCCGTTCTCGTTCCATGGCGGCAGATATTTCTGCCAGGGCGAGCATGTCATCCTTCCAAAGGGATAGGGTCACAAAGGTCATCAGGATGGGAGTGTCATTGGAATCCTTGATGATCACATATCGGAACAACCAATTGTGTTCCTTACAAGCGTTTCCTTGAAATGCCTCTTCCAAAAATTGCAGCCCCTCGTAATCATAAACACCTTGTCCTCCCATATAGCGGTTCCACTGTTTATCATCTACCTGATCGATGGTGTTCAAAATTTCAATCTCCAGTTCGGTTGTCACCTGCGGTTCGCTTTGGACCTTGGGTTCCAATTTAAAGGCGTGGAAGACCCTTTCGGGATTCGTTTGGGTGTCTTCCAGGGCCAGCGGAAAATGATGTTCCATCGCTTCCACCAACCCTTTGATATCAGCCTTTTCATTATGTCTTGAAATGGTGATCCGTACCCCGGTGTTCTTTACCGGTACCGCGGGAAAGATGCCGAGGTTCACATAGAACCCTTCCCCCATCAATCGGTTCACAAAATTGTACCCAGTCTTGGGCATCCCCGTCCCAATGTAGAACACTGGGGATTCGTTCTGGTCGATCAGGGGCAGCTCGGTAGTGGACAGGCATGCATTAAAATAATCGATACGTTCCCGTAATTCTTGCTGAAGCTCATATATCTCTGGGGAAAGATGGATCTTGGCCGATGCAATGGCCGCACCGACTGAAGCCGGTTCCAATTGGGCCGAAAAGGTCAGAGGGCCACCAAAGGTCTTTATCTTATCATACCTATCTGGGTTGGAACAGGCCAGCACGGCACCACTGGCCCCAAAGGTTTTGCTCAGCGTACCAAAGAGGAGTACATTTTCCGGTAATTCTCCTAATTGGTCCAGCACATAGCCAGTACCATTTTTACCGACCCAACTCATCCCGTGGACATCATCGAAATAAAAATGAAGTTGTGGGTATTTCTGGGAAAGTGTCATTAATTCCTTAACAGGGGCATAGTCCCCATACATGGAATAGATGCCATCGGCCATATACCAGATGTGCCTTTTGGAATGTTGGTACTTCTTTATCTTGTCCTCCAACATTTCCAAATTATTGTGGCGAATCATTTCGATGGGAACGCTCCGTGTCTTGAGCATCTTAGCGGCATTCTGTACACTCCAATGCACCTGATGGTCCAAAATGATCACATCATTATCTTCCACCGCACTGGGGATGACCCCTAAATGTCCCAGGGTACTGTTCTTGGTAATGACGATGGGCTGATCATACATCTCCCTGATACAATCTTCGAGTTCCCTGTAAAGGGGGTTGGAGATATAGGACTTGGAGAGCGGAAACTGGGTGCCGTATTTTTCTATGGCATATATGGCAGCAGTCTTCAATCGGAAGTCCTGCTCCAGGCCCAAATAACCCGTGGTGCCGAAATGGTACAGTTCCCTTTCGCCGACTTCTATGGTCCTACCTGAAAAGGACTCGCCACTGGCATATAGGTGGAGTACCCCTGCCTGTTTAGCATCGGTGAATACTTCATGCACGGTGTTCAAAAAATTGTGGTGTTTGATCTTGGCCATTTTGTTTGATTTTATTTGTGATAAAAAGAAACGGATTTTGTCAGTCAATGGGGAATGATAACTTATATTAATCCCTTTCAGATAACAAATACTCCTTTTCAGATAACTCTATTCCCTTTATAAAATGAAGTATGGCCATTTCAATTAATTGAATTGCAATATTTTTGTAAATTGACCGTGCTAACCAGTTTTCAGGAAATGAAAAAAATACATGAAAACACCTATGCCATATATCTGTTGACCGAAGATTTGTTACATATCATTTACAAGAAAGTACCCTGTATCAATCTTAAGGCGGCACAACTGATTGTCAAGGATCGGATGGAATTACAAGAAGGCAAAGCAATGCCTGTACTCTGCGATATACGGGAGGTCAGGAATATTGACAAGGCCGCCAGGGACTATTTGGCCTTGGACGGTTCCCTTTGGGTCGATAAACTGGCCTTTTTGATCGACCCCCCGGTTACGGACATGATCAGTTCTATTTACCTAGATACCCATGCCCAAAAGGTGCCTACGCGATCCTTTACCAAAAAAGCGGAGGCACTGGCCTACTTGGGCATTGAGGAGATTGATGATAACTGAGCTATTAAATGAAAGCGTATGCCGAACAGTGATGACTTTAGGGTAAAACGAATACAAAAGATGCTCTTGGAAATGGCCAAGGGCAATTTCTTCTATACCATTGAACCATCGGATAAAAATGACAATATTGCTTCTTTGGTGGTCATGCTGAACATGGTCAATGAGGAAATAGGTGCTGCCTTTATCCATCAAGGTTTTGCCAATGCCCACAACACCCCACAATGTGTCATACAGCTATCCCTTATCCTAGGTGCGCAAGGTCAAATTGAATTGCTCACCAACGGAACCTGCTCCCTATTGTCCTATCCCCCTAAGGATCTTATCGGAAAACATATCACTGAATTCATGACTGAAAAGTCCGAGGAAAGATGGGTCAAGAAAATGGCAAAACATCTGAAACGGGATCGGTCTGAAACGGTATTGTACCTGGAATTCATTACAAACGATGGACTTTTGCTGGCCAAGGATTGTCAAATATCGGTTTACCAGGCCTTGGATGGAAGCGGTCAAAAAATCCTGTTGAACTCCGTCTTCTTTTCCAAGGGGGAACCTTTTGAAACGGGGCTGCCCAAAAATAAACTCAAAGTGACCAAGGGAATCAAGGAACACAAGGTCACTTTGACCCCGGAGGACATCCAAATTATCAGGGATGTCCATGATATGATTATCAACAACTTGGATAAGGACCTTCCCAGACTAAATGACCTTGCCCGACAGATGGGCACCAACGAGTACAAACTGAAATATGGTTTCAAACAAATCTACGGTACGACCATTTTTAGATTTCTGACCAGGGAACGTCTTCGAATGGCAAGGACCCTGATCCAGCACAGCACCTTAACGATAAAGCAAATCATCCAAATGACCGGATTTAAGAGCAAAACCCATTTTTCAAGAGCATTCAAGGACAAATATGGAATGTCTCCTACTGATTTAAGGTCATAAGAACCTTAAAATCATACATTTAATCCGTTTCAGATAACAAATACTCCCTTAGAGATACATCAGACTCCCGAACTTTGTCATATCAAATCAAAGGATATGTCATACAAAGGAATCTACTCCAAACTTATTACCCTGTTCAGCCTTTTGCTGGCCATCCTTTTCGTATATACAGCGGTAAGCAAACTGAACCATTTAGATCTCTTTCAATGGCGCTTGGAACGGATGCCCTATATATCCACCTATGCCACTTTGATCTCATGGGCCGTGCCTTTTCTGGAATTGGTCATAGCTGGCCTATTGTGGTTTCGTAGATATCAAGTCATGGCGTTTTATGCCAGCTTAATCCTTTTGGGGCTGTTCACCAGCTATATCATTGTAGTTCTTACATACAGTGACTCCATCCCTTGTTCCTGTGGCGGGGTCATTTCAGCCTTGGGTTGGAGGGACCATATACTATTGAACATCTCCTTCATGGTCCTTGCCCTATTGGGAATCCTTTGGTCCAAGAAACAATACAACATGCAATCACATCAAAATACTACGTAGTCACAGGGGAAGCCGAAAACCTAGAAAAGAGTAGGCAAAACAATTAAAACATATTACGATGAAAAAACATCTTTTAAAAATCGTTCTACCGGCCTTCGCCATCTTTATGGCGGTCGGCCTGGCCTTTGCCACCGAGAATGATCGTGTTGCCCAAGAGGCCCATTATTACATTCCCGGTCAGGGTTGGCAAACCACAATGGTGGAGGAAGCCTGTTTCCAAGGTAACAATGTTCCTTGCGAAATCAACGGCAACCAATTGTATTCACTACCAGATTTCGGAAGTGTGCAATTGCGCAAACCTTGATTGGTTCTAAACGCCATTAATCGAAAGGTGCCCGAATTCGGGCACCTTTTTTGACTAACTCAAACATCTCCCGTACATTAGTGTTGGTACACTTTGCTAAGGGAAAACTCTTCTACTCAAGGGAGGATTGTGTTGATTTTTTGAAGGCATAAAAGCCAATGCCCATTCACTTGTGTCCGCCGTCCTTTGTTTACTTTATTTTCCAATTTGGTTTTTAGTTCCAACAATCGCTCTGCCAATAGTCCTTTTGCATAATCGGTATAGTCGATCAGCTGTGCATCGGAATTATAGACCGAAATTTCAATATTCAAGATGGCACCTATTCTTTCGATATAGGCCTTTTGAAGTTCCTGCATCCTTGGCGTAATGGCCATTTCATTGTCCAGACCTTGGAATAGGCCATCCTGTACTTTTACCAGAAACTGGTCCAATCGATTTTTGCCCATCAGCCCCTCCATATATTCCAATCGTTTGAGTCTTGGGGCCAGTAATAATTCCGTCATTAATTTGATTTGGTATTCAGAGACCTTATCTGGAAAGGTGGTATACTTCACCTTTACCATAAAATTGGGGTCGGTCAACCACTTTGGTGGGTGGAATGCATTTTGAACCAGAAAGTCAATGGCTTCCTCTTGCTGGCTCCATGCAATGGGGTCAAACATATTTCCGGGCTGATCCAAGGCTTGGTATTGCAAGTCATAGCCTCCGATGACCGAGGCGACATGGTTCAGATGGTGGTACCATAGATCTACAGACTTGTTGTACAGACGGAACAATCTTGTGTTCCCTTTTTCATTCAACGTGGCACTAGGTATCATTGTGATGGCGCGCTCTAGATTCCGCAGGGCCATTGAGGTACTACGCACGGGATCGTTGGTCTCGACCACTTCATCGGTCTTAGCAGGGCCGATGACCTCAAATTTTGATTCATTGAACCTGTACCACGGTATGGAATCCTGTAAATGGACCAATGCTTCCAAAAGCTGGGATTCTTCTTCTTTGGTAGTGCCAGATGGGAACTCCTGATAACCCCATGTTATGGAATAACTATCCGTGGGACCGACCTTTGGAATCAATAAGTTCGGAGGGATGTTATCCTTGGGTTGTGGAATATTATTGTGCCTGGTATAGTTCATGACACTTGGGCTATGTCCCATAGTGGTCAACCAGTTCGGATTGGTTACTTGATCGACACTATAACTGTACTCTCCAAAATTTCCATCTTTTAAACCTAGGGCGTGTCCGGTCTCGTGGGCCGTTAGTGCTTGGAACAACTGTCCGGTCAATTCATCAGGGAAGGGAAAGCGTTGGGCCTTTTTATCCAAGGGAGCTGCCCGAATAAAATACCTTTCCTCCAGGGTCTCTCGGGAAGCATTTAAATATATATCTCCTTTTAGAATTTCACCTGTTCGATCATCTATCACCCATCGTATAGTGCCTCCGTACTCCTCTCCATCAGGGTTCCTAAAATATCGTTCCTGTCCCCAATAAACTACACTGGTGCTAACGCTATATTTGTCCCATTCGTTCAAACTATCGGTTTCTACCACCTGTACAGCATCTTTGAAGCCTGCAGCCTCGAATGCAGGCAACCATTCCTCGATTCCCACTTTTACATAGGGGCGCCATTTTGTAGGAATTTCAGGGGACAATACAAACCTAATGGGCTTGACGGGAACACTGATGGCCTGATCTTTGTATTTTTTTTCCAGTCGCCACCTGATACTATTGGCCTTACTGTTATGGGTTCCATCGGACTGAATGCCCTGACGTATGCCCAAATAATCCTCGTTGTAATAGCCCATTCGATAATCATGTCTTCTTGATTTCATGGGCTCAGGCAAAGTTGAAAAGCCAAAATACATGGGAAAGGATACCTTTTCTTTTTTAGAGACCATTCCTCTTCGAACTTTGATGATGACTTCATTGTCACGGTCTTTGCTATCCTCTACTAATGAGATATCAGGAATAGAATGGCCAAAGGATGCACCAAACTTTTGAGGCCATTCGATAATCTTGTTCAAGATCAAATCGGTGATATTGATGCGGTATTCCTTGGATTCAATTTGTTGCTGTTCCAAGGGAAAAATAGCCAGTACATTGTCCATCAAGGTTCTGTCCGTCACTGCGGGCAGAATAACCCCTGAGGTGGATGGAACACTAAGGGACTTTAATATGATCTTGTCCTTATGACGGGTCCATACTATTTGCATATAGCTGTAGAACCTTCCCTTATAGCAGTTGAACAATATAGGTTTGTCCAATAGGGTATCGGGAATATTGAGGAACAATTGGTCCCCTACGATTTCCGTGGTCAAAAAAGCGGGTCTGTGATCGCTTTCTTGGTTGGTTTTGATTTCCAAATTAATCGGGGAAGCCTCCAACTGCCCAAAGAATAGGAATAAAAGAATAAGGGGTAACTTGATATGTTTCATCCTACGTTATGTTTTACTGTTGAATTGACCGTTTTACAGGACCTTGTTTTACGACAAGGTCCTGTTATTGGCCTTTTCTTGTTTTTAATAGCCTGCATTTTGAGGCAATAGATTTGGATTGAGTTCCAATTGGGATTCGGGTATGGGGAGCAATACATCCGTTTGGTTCCAATTGGGCTTGATCGCCCCCAATACTGCACTGGCATTTCCAGTGCGTTTAAGGTCAAACCAGCGATGCCCCTGTTCCGTAAATAGTTCCAATTGCCGTTCTTTCATAATGGCCTCCAAAAGTTCAGTCTGTGTATTGGCTTGCGTGGGTGTTAGACCTGCCCGGTCCCTGATACGATTGAGGTCGTTGATAGCACCTGTCAAATCACTTAAATGGGCTCGTGCTTCTGCCCGGATCAAGTACTGTTCGGCCAAACGGAACAAAATGGAATATTCCAAGGATTCCGTTTCGTTGTAATCGGCCTTATACTTGTGGGGATAGTAAAAAGTGATAGTGTTGTCCGTATCCGAAATAGGTTCGGTCCATTGCTCATACCTAAGGTCATTGTCTTCAAAAGCCGACAAAAATTGTTCTGTAAGGGCATAGGTCTGGCCCGGCACCAACTGAATGGTCAATACCCCTCCTTCCCGTGTATTGATGGGAAATTGATCATCGGCCTGTAGCTGCCAAATGGTTTCTGGAGAATCTTTTAGGAATACACGGTCCAAGTCCATTTCCAATTGAAAATTTTCTATTAGATCTGTCGAATGGGATGCCGCCTGTTCCCAATTCCCAAGATATAAATGCATTCGGGCCAATAAGGCCTTGGCTACATAAGCGTCAGGTATGACCTTATTGGGTGTTGGAGGTTCCAGCCCTTCCATCAGCCCAACGGCTTCTTCCAAGTCTTCAATGATATGTTCGTACACCGCGGTCTCCGGCAATCGGGAAACCCTATTGTTCTCTTGATAATTCGTGGTCTTGATATAGGGTACATCTCCAAATAGCACGACCAATTGACTGTGTATGTAGGAGCGAATGAAAAGGGCCTCACCCTTGAACCTGTTTCTTTCGGAATTGCTCAAGGCTTTGGATGATTCAACGCCTTCAATGATGGCATTGGCCCCGTAGATCAGGTTGTAGGCTTGGTTCCACCAAAGTTCCACTCGATTGTTGGTGGCGATGATATTGTGATTGTAGAATTGGGCCAGATCCACATTGAATCCATAATAGTCCAGTTCATCCGAATAAATGCCCAGTATAGGGGTCAGGCCAAAGTTTCCCGATACCATGCCTTGCTCCCTCATGTTATAGTACAAATTGGCCATTGCGGATTCCACTGTGGCAGGGTCCTCAAATACGGTCTCGGATATGAGAATGTTCTGTGGCGGATCTACTTCCACAAATTCCGTACATCCCAAAAGCAGTATACATTGCAGGATGAGGATGTGATAGGGTCTTGATAAAATAGGGTTCTTGACAAAGGACTTTATCGCTGTTCTTATATGATATGTTGTTTTATCTATTTTTTTCATCTTGAAAGGATTTGGTTAAAAACTGAATTGTACGCCTAAGGTGAGCTGTCTAAGCGGGGGCAAGCGTGTGCTTGAGGGTTGTTCAGGATCGGGGCCGTAGTAATTGGTCAAGGTCCATAGGTTTTGCCCCTGCAGGTATACATTGATATCCAACCCATTCTCCATGGTGGGCAGTTTATAGTTCAGGGCAATGTTCCTGAGACGGAGAAAGGAGGCGTCTGAGACTGCGGCATTACTGCTTTGCTGGCGGGCACCCAGATCCTCGACCGTTGTGAAACCACTGGAAGAGCGCTGATAGGTGGCGATATCCCCCGGCTGTTGCCATCTGTCCAATAAATCTACGGGTACATTGCCCCTGAAGCCAGGCGTGGCATCAAAACGGACCGCATTATAGGCCCTCTGTTTTTTGAACTGAAAGAACACATTTAAGCTTAGGTTTCCCAAAGTGAAGGTGTTGCCCATACCTCCATACCATTTGGGAGCCAGATCTTCAATCCATTCCAAGTCGCCCGGATTGCTGACCTCTCCATCTTCATCGTAGTCCTCAAACTCATAGATACCTGTTTCTGGATTGACACCTAGTGCATTGTAGAGTTTCACGATGGTCAAAGGTTCCCCGATGACATACCGATTGGCAAAGGTGGAGGATTCAAGGTCATCAAATGCAACCAGTTTGTTTTTGGGAACGGTCAGATTCAGGGTCGTGGACCATTCAAACCGTTGGGAGCGGACATTGACCGTCCGAAGGTCCAGTTCAAGTCCTGTGTTCTCGACCACAGCATCAAAATTGCCCGTTAACTGTGAAAAGCCAGTGGTAGCTGCCAACGGAATCCCTACCAACTGATTGGAGGAACGGTTTCGGTACCAAGAAGTGTTGAGGAAAACCCGATCGTTGAAAAAACCAAGTTCCAGGGCGGCTTCCAATTTTCGATTGGCTTCCCAACCAAACTGTGGATTAAATATGCCTGAGGGTTCCAAGAGGGTAGTGCCCGCATAGGATTCCCCGGAGACGTTGTAGGTATCCAAATAACGATAGTCCCCAATGTTGTCGCTTCCAGTGATGCCATAACTGGCCCGAAGCTTTCCGTGGCTCAAAATTGAACTTTCCTTGAAGAGGGGTTCCCTTGAAAAGATCCAGGCAAGACCCACCGCGCCAAAGTTTCCGAACTGCCTTCCCGGTCCAAAACGTGAAGACCCGTCGCGACGGCCCGTAAGGTTCAAAATATATCGATCATATAACTTTAGGTTGACCCGTCCGAAGAGTGCGCTGTATCGATAGTCGGCATCGGAGGTGGAGAAGATTTCCAAGGATTGGGCAGCGGCCAAGTTCTTGATCAATCCGTTATTGGGAAAACCTCTTCCCCGAAGTACTACTTGATTCGAATTTTCTTGTTGGAAGGTGGCACCTACCAGTATATCCAGCGAAAGCTTGTCCCAATGCTTCTTCCAGTTCAATTGGGGTTCCACAATCCACGATTCACGCTCCGAGGCATTCGTGGTAAGGTTGGAATAGTTTTGGGGCGTTAGTCCCAAACCTGGATTTCTGGCCGTGTTAGGGTTGGTGACATAGGAATCCAAGCGATAGCGGGTGAAGCCCAAACTGGACTTCAGTTCCAAATTGGGTGCTATGGCATAGGACAGCATCGCATTGGAGATAATGGTGTTGGTTGCAGCCACGAATTCCTCTTTCAATGCGGCCAAAGGGTTGTCCCAAGTATTGTTCTCCCAATTCAGATTGCCCTCCTCATCGAATAGGGCTGGGGCATTGGGTTCCAAGGAATAGGCTTGCTGGGTAAAGTCTGCTCCCGGTAATCGGTTTTCCTCCCGGGTGTAACTGGTCGAAAAATTGATTTTAAACTTCCCATTGTTGGATCGGTGGGTCAGATTACTGATCAAGTTTGCCTTTCTGTAATTGGCATCCCCGGGAAATACCGTGGTCTCCTTTAAATAGCCACCACTGACCAAGAATTGGGTCAGTTCGTTGCCACCGGAAACAGAAAGTTGTGCATTCTGACGATAAGCGGTACCACCAATCAATTCCTCTTGCCAATCTGTATAACGATTGTTGTCCCATACCGTAATATCGGGCCAAAAACCGTCAAGGGCGGGATTTTCCAACAGCGGGGACAGCCCATCATTGTCAATACCTTCACTGCGGATTTCCAAATATTGCTGGCTGTTCATCAAGTCAAGAAAATTGGAAACCCCGCTCAAGGTGGTACTCAAATGGGCATCAAAACGGGTTTTTCCTGCCTTTCCTTTTTTGGTGGTGATCAATACCACTCCATTCGCCCCACGCGAACCGTAGATGGCGGTGGCATCAGCATCCTTCAATACCTCAATGCTCTCGATGTCATTGGGGTTAATGGCATTGAGCGGACTTATGCTGCTCCCGATGATTTCGTTGGAGACACGCGGAGCAGCCAAAGACTGGGAACCATAGGGTACCCCGTCCACAATGTAGAGCGGGTCCGTAGCTCCGTTAAGGAAGTTTCGGCCACGGACCTCTACCGAAAAGCCACTTCCGGGCACCCCTGTGGTCTGGACAATGTTTACACCGGAAAGATGTCCCTGCATGGCTGCCAAAGGATTGGCCACGGGCTGTTTTTCCATCACATCGGATTTGATGGTGGCGATACTTCCTGTCCGTTCCTTTTCGGAAACGGTATAGTAGCCCGCATTGAGGACGACTTCCCCTAACTGGGTGACATCTTCTTCCAATTGGACATTGATGGTATTTCTTCCATCGATGGGGATTTTCAAGGTTTTAAAGCCTACTATGGAAAAGACCAATAGGTCATTTGAACCAGCTTGAATGCTGTAGGTCCCGTCCATATCGGAAATGGTTCCACGGTTAGTGGATTGTACCATTATGTTAACACCACCTAATGGTAGACCATTAATATCGGCTATAGTACCAGAAATGGTATTCTGTGGTGGGTCAAAGGATACCCCTGCTACCAGTTTTTGGTAGAGTAGAGGGGCTAATAGGAGATATAAGAACAGGAACAGTTTGGTCCTATTTACTTGTATTGATGAGTTCTTCATTGTTTTGAGTTCTTTTGATTAAAGCGTGAGTTAGATATTGCTTTTCCCTGTGGACAAATACTTAAGTCCATAGGTTTTTAGCCACACTGCCCAAAAAGTCGGGATAAAGCCGTAACTTCCTTGAGGGCATTAAGGTTCGGACATAGGCCACCCTGTCCAAGCCGTAATGGTACCTGGAAATAGGATTCCTAGATGAATAAGACTATGAAAGTGTATTTGGGCCGGATACCCTAAAATGGATGTAGTAAACTATGGGACAAAAGATATCGTAAACCGGAAAAATGTTGCGTATATCCCATAGTTATAGTCTTGGGGTTAGACGGGATTTTTTGGCTTTTTCTTAAAGAGAATCTCAAATAGGGTAAGCCCCGCTCCAGAACTGGAACCGACCAATAATAAACTCTCAAATAAAAAAATAAGCCTTTTGTTTCCCATAACCCATTGGTTGGGCGATGCTCCGAAAGGACTAAAGAAACCAAACGCCAGGAAAAAGTTGAAGATAAAGCCGATTAGCCAAAAAAAGGCGCGGAACTCAACTTATCAATCTGGGGTACTGGTATACCGTGCAACGATAAGCAAGCCCACGCCCGGGTCGTGAGCAATCTGCTTATTGTCTCGTTGCAAAAATTACCAGTTTTCAGATTGAGACTCCAAGCGAAAGCTTCAAATATGTTTTAAAACGAAGAATCGCAAATGTAAAAAACGGTCTCCAATTATTAAGAGATCGACCCAAATATAATACAATTAATCGGTACGGTAAAGCGTACCGATTAATAATTTGTCTTGAAGTTAATTGCAGATGTGAAAAGCCTCCAAGAAGAAAATATCAAAATCAAAATAGCAATTAGCCTGCGAATCCTTTTGAATAAGAGTAAATGGAATACTCAAATCAAGGGAAAAGATGACTCTATAGGTGACAGCCACAACACAATTGCTTTAAATGCATATATCAGAAAGGCCACTGTTACAAGAATTTTCAATGCCAATTCAAATCCGAAGTCAACAACTTTGATTCTTATTATTGAAGCAATGGGATTTAAATGGAGTGATTTTTCAAAGATTTATGATTCATTAGAAAAGAGTGACATCGAAGATTTCAAAAAAGCAAAATCATCTGAAAGATAAAATACAGCGCAAAATTCCTTACTCCGGTAAAACTCGTATTTCCTTAAACAATTCTTTCATTCTTTTCTAGAGAATTCTTACATTTAGATTCTATTCTCCCCCAAAGATTTAATGAATATTAAGAAAGCTATGCTCTGCATTCAATTGCAAAACTTGTGCATAACATGACCAAATTGGTGCCATATACTCAAGAAAGTTGGGGATATAAGCTAGTTAGCGGCAATTAAAACCAACCTATGAACCAATGAACAAAAGAACAAGATTAATATTTCTCGGACTTTCATTAATTCTATTAATCGGAGTTGGATATTTCGTAACACAGAGTTTTGATTTTCTGCTTAATGACTTTTGGTTCACTTCTGGATTTTTATTGCTAATATTATTATCACTAATTGACCAGCCCCATTTTTCCAAAGATTCAAACGTATTTATAAACGCAGTAACAGCTGGTGTATCCTTATTACTTGTGGATGAACAAAACCGAAACTGGGTATTTTGGTTGTTTTTAAGCATAACTCTTTATTTGGCAATTAGCAGTTATATACTAATGTGGTTAAGGAATAAACCTTTACCAAGTGAGAATAAATGGGTTCAATTCTTTTCAAGAATAAATAGAGAAATTGGAAAACCTCAAACACTATTTTCTGCCTTTTTTCTTTGGGGAGCAATAAATCAATTTGGACTGAATAGTAATGGCTTTAATTCGTTACTACTCTATTGGGTAATTTTTATGATTTTAAATTTACCGTCAATTGCTTTAATTTTAAACAAACTATTTGAGAAAAAGGAAACTAAAAAACAAGAAAATGCTTTAGGAACTATTTTCGGTGTCCAATCAAAAAACACCTTTCTTATAAAGCTATTTCCAGACAGAAAAGAATCTACAAAAATCTTTGATTTTGTAGAGTTTGTCTATTCAATTGATGAAAGCCGTCAAATTAGAAAAGGACTCATTTTAGATTCCTATTTACTCAATGAACAGCAATGGATTAAGATTTTGACAACAAGTGAAATAAGTAAAATCTTTGCTAATCAATCAATTTTTAAAAATCACACAGAGGATATAATATATAAGATCAATGATGTTCCTGAAACCAGCTATTTAGACAAATTTGTGGGTATCGTTACAGAAAACTCAAGTATAAGCAAAATCAAGTTTATTTATAATTCCAAAGCATCAATCCAAGAAGGACAATTATTAGAAATAAAAGTTGGGAACAAAAATGTTCCAGTCTTCTATCAAATAGTTGAAGGAGTTACGAAAATAGAACAATTAGAAAATAAGAATGAAACAGGTTTAATTATTGGAGAATCTATCCAATTAGGTACGTGGAATCAAGAAAAAGTAAGATTCGAGCAATTTGGTTGGGTGCCAGATATTAACTCACCTGTTTATATCGCATCGGAAATTGAAAATGTAGAATTATCGGATGGAGAACTTCAAATTGGACACATACCAAACACAAACTTTCCTGTTATAATAAATAAAGACTTGGCACTAACTCATCATACAGCAGTTTTAGGTGTAACAGGAACAGGAAAATCGGTTTTTTCAAGAAACTTAATTAGAGAGTATTTAAAAGACGAAACCATAAAGGCAATTTGCATTGATTTTACAGGAGAATATAGAGGAAAATTTCCAGACTTAAATCCTTTTAAAATAGTTTCAGATGCCAAAGAGGTTAAACTCTATGAAGCATTTGAGTGGATTTCAAATGAATTAGAAAAGTTTGGGAATCAACAAAGTAAAGAAGGACTCAAAAAGTGTGATGACTTTATTAAAGAAACACTTAAAGAAGGACTTGATGCATTTTTAAAGTCAGAGGAAACACAATTATGTCTATTTGAACTTCCCGATGTTTCCAATACAGCAAGCATTTTAGAATATACAAGACAGCTTTTCAAAGCATTATTTAACATTGCAAAAAATGACCGATGCTATGGGCATAAAATCTGTGTGGTTCTAGAAGAAGCTCACACAGTAATTCCAGAGTGGAATTTTGTTGGTATTGCAGATAAATCTTCTCATTCATTGTTAAATAGTATCGCACAAATTGCTTTACAAGGTAGAAAATATGATGTTGGATTATTGGTTATTGCTCAAAGAACAGCGAACGTATCTAAAACAGTTTTAACCCAATGTAACACAATCATTTCTTTTCAAGAATTTGATAAGACGAGTAGTGAATTTTTGTCTAATTATTTTGGTCAAGGAATCGCAAGCGTTTTGCCGAATTTGAGGTTTAGACAAGCAATTGCAGCTGGAAAAGCATTGAAATCGAATGTGCCTATGATTTTTGAAGTGCCAGAAATTATTGAGCCAGAAACGGAAATCGAAGAAGTAGCGGAAGAAGAATAAATGCCGCTTACATTGTATAAAAATAATAGCGGTTTAATCGCTAAAATGAAAGTAAGTAAATATAAAAACGGTCTGTGTTTAACCGAAAAGTTAGTGCGTAAAAATCCGTTACTATTCTTATACTAGACCGTCGTGGTGCATTTGAAAAATGAAAGTAACTGAAAGAACAATTAAATTTTTAGGTCGTACTCTGTGTGGCGATAATGGACTACTACCTAGGAAGTCAGGTCCTCAACTTGTTGACTTTTTCGTTGAATACGGGGCTGATGATATCTATGAACAGGGATTCCCAAGCAGATGGAAATACACTGAAGATAAAATTCGCGAATTCAACAATACACCCACTCTAAAAAAGATAATAGAAGGTTCGGTAGACCCACGAGACTTTATTGAAAGCGACATTGAACTCGATAAATCAATCGAGAAAATCAATGAATACTTGAAATATGATGGATTTGAAATCAAGCCTGTTGGCAACTACAATAGAATTACGGATTCAAAGGGTCTGTTAGTAGAGCCTGAAACTGTAACAGGTCTAAGTCATGATTTTATCAAAGAACAAATTGAAAAATGTCATAGAAAAATTGATGAAGGAGATTTTAATGGTGCAATTACCAACGCAAGAAGTTTAGCAGAAGCGGTAATGATTGAAATAATTGAAGAACATGAAGGAAAGGAAATTAAGAATGACGGTAAACTTGAGAATCTTTATAAACAAGTAAAAAAAATACTCAATTTGTCAATTGACCCTTCAATATTACCACCGACAGTGATTCAAATTTTATCCGGACTTGATTCAATATCGTCCGGTCTTGCAGGTCTCAGTAATAACTCAGGAGACAGGCATGCTAATAAGTTTAAAACTAGAAAGCACCATGCCCGACTTGCCGTAAATGCTACTATGACATTCGTTGATTTTTTATTAGACAGTAGAAAATATCAAAGCGAAAAAACATGATTGTAACCTTTGATTCAAACGTTTGGCGAAAAGTTGCTTCACCTGATAACTTCCCTAAAGACCCGTTAAATTCGGACTATAGAGTAATCAGAAAAGCCATTGATGATAAAAAAATAAGAGCATTCCTTTCCGAAACTATTTTCACATTAGAAGCGATAAACAAGAAGGATAGAAAGCAATTCTTTAAGGATTATAAGGCTGACTTCAAAACTGAAATTACAGAAGGAGATGATGGTTCTATCAAGATGTCCTTTACAATGGGGCCAAATGAAAATGCACACCCAGGATTAAATGATTTTCTTAAAGAACATTTTGGAGATGCCGTTAAACTTGGTTTTAATATTATACACCTACCACGTATAGCAGGCATAACCAATAAGGAAATTGAACAACTCAAATTCAAGATGAAAGGTAAAGAGTTAAGCGATTACTTGGATAAAGTCTTTGAAGTTGGCAGAAGAATTAAGGATCTTAAGGCAGGAGATTATGAAATTGAACAACTTGGTTTAAAATACCATTCAGATGGTTGGATGTTAGGGTTGGGTAATGCACCTGACTCAGAAAATGGAGTAATTGCAAAAGCGGTTGCAGAGTGGGCAGATGGTGATTCTGCAGCAAGTCACATTGCGATAAATGGAGATTACTTCTGTACAAATGATAGTGCTAAGAAAGCGGGTTCTAATTCGGTTCTTAGCGATAAAAATGTTCAAATATTGAATAAGGAGTACGGTTTCGAGAAAATTACGCCAACAGAGCTAGTGAAACTAATAAAATAAAAAAACGACACCACAACAAAGACGGCTATAGTGCATGCCCTGCGGGACACGCACCGTAGCCAAACCGTTGCACAGCATTTGAAAATATTTACAGAATGAAGTTTAAAATATTAAAACAAAAAAAATTTGAAAAGGGGAAGTATTGGGTGCTTGCTGAACTAAACCTACTTGAATATGTAGAGTCTTTAACCGAGGACAATTTCAACTTTGAAGTTCAAAGAAAAATTGTTAAAAACAAGTACTTGGATGGATTGCTTTCAACAGTTGATTTAGGTGAACCATTACCTAATATCACTCTAGCATATCATGACTCCTTTAGCAATCTAAAAGATGGTGATAATATTGATTTAAAAAATGAAAAGTTAGATATTCTTGACGGACTCCAACGAACATATAGGCTTTGGGCTTTTTGGAAAATTTACAATAAAATCAATGATGGTGAATTTACCAATTTAAGAAATGCAATATTAAGTGTGAAGTCTGAGTTCCCTCAGTTTTTTGAAAATGGAATTGTGGATTCTAAATTTTTTAAAACGAATTTTCCTGATGGAAAAATAAACATTGATTTCAATGAAAAATATTCTGAGTATCAATTGTACTTTACTATTTGGTCAAACTTATCTGAAGATGATTTAGTTAAGAAAATGTTGATTTTAAATGCTGGACATAAAGCTGTTTCCACTCAGCACCAGTTTGAAATTTTGTTTCTGAATTTATGGAAGTCCTTAAATGAAAAGCTAATCAACATAAGGGTAGTACGAGAAAAGGATGCTGATTTCACCTCAATTAAAAGAGGAGATCGTAAAGAGGGTGAATTTTTATTCTCTTCAGTTATTACCTCTCTTATGTCACTTGTTCTTGCCAAACCTCAAAGAATAAGTAGTGAAATAATCTATAAATACGACTTAATCAATGAGGGTGAATCTAATAGTACACTCCAATACGCTGAAGTCATTTTCAATAGTGTGTTTATCCAAAAACTACTTGATAAGTTATATTTCATTGATAAAAAGATGAATCAATTATATGGTAAAGAAGGTTTGGCATGGTTTGGAAAGGACACAACTCTAAACGGAGTATTCGCAGGTGTTGGTGTTTATTTGGAATTGAACAATGATAATGAAGCAGATAATCTCCAGACTAAAATTTTAAACTCCTTTGAAGCACTTAAGAAAACTTTACCAGAAGATTTAAACCTAAAGAAGTTCAATAATGAATATGACAGTTTGAGTGGGCGGTCTGTGAATATCGGGAACTTGATTCGGTCAGTAGTTATGAATTATACTATTCACAAACTAAAAGGAGAGAGTACGAATTGGAAATCATTGTTTAATCAAGAAATGAATAGATAATGAGTATTGAACAAGCTATAAAGGAATTTTTAAGAAAATTATCTGTTGAACTGGAAATATTCGATTCTGATTTGGAGTTATCGTATGATACTGATGTATTGAATATTTTTATTGAAAATGTAAAAGCCAACATTCCTGGGAATAACTCAGTTTCATATTTAATCGATACCATTGAAAGATTATCTAATGACGGCACCATTAATTTATCTGATAATATTTCAACTTACATAAGTTTAAACAAAGTTGAGTTATCTTATTTGTCCAGAAAGAAAAATACTAAATTCAGGATTCGTAACTTCACATTAGCAAGCTCTATCGGAGCCATTATTCCAATTTCATATATTGAAAATCAAACCCCCTACAAATTACCACAACCGGAAAAAGACAAAATTGAAAGAAAGATAAGAGAAGTAATTCTACACTATAGCAAAAATTCCATTTCACAACCAGAATTCTCAAGTTTTTTTCAAAAGGTCATACATAGTACAAAAAACACGGTAATTGCAGCCTACGATATTAGTGGTATAGATTTCGTTCATCTATACTCTAAAAGTTATTTTCTCTATTTATTGAAAGGATATAAAACATTATTTCCTAATAAGGTTGTTCATAATTACCATGTAGATAGTTCTCTAATTGCAGCGGTAGGTAGTTCAACAAATGATTTTACTCAGTTTTTTGAAATTTATGATGTTATGGATGAGTACCATCATGCTAGTGATATCCTCGTGAAATATTTGAAATTATATCAGATTATCGAATATTTAATCACCAGGACTCTCCTAGTTAAAATTCAAAAAAATAGTTCAAATCAAAACCTCTTTTTAAGAGAAATGACTAGCCTTTCTAAGTATGATGATTTTGATAAAAATAACTTTAAAATAGTTTTTAAAACCAACGAGACCGATTTAGGTAATTGGTTCAAAGGGAAATTAAATGGGAGCCCAAAGTTAAAAGAGACAGTGGAAAGTATACTATACCCAAATGAAACTAAAACTATAAACACGGGCGATTTAAATGCTTGTTACAACGCCTTACTTAATTTGATTTACAAGATTAGAAATACTATCGTTCACAATAAGGAAAGTGAAATTCATTTAACTATCCATAATATTCAACTTAGGAATGAATTATTAAAACTCGTCAAAGAGTTATTATTAAAGTTAGAAAATATACTATTTAAAAAAGTAGTGAATTTTGAAGAGGTAATAACATACAATGGAAAAAACCTTGCACTGTATTAAAAAAACGCTTTACAACAATTGCAAAGAACATATAGGGCAGTTAACGCCTTCAGAAATGTTTGTACACCTATCAAACTTCGGTTTCGGTAGACAGGTAATCGCTTCGAAAGCCCCACGTTTCTTAGGAGACCGGCGTGTATAATACCTAAAAAACTGACTGATTACCAATGACTAAGACGAATATATGTGAGAAATGCTTTAAAGAAATTCATCTAAAAGGATTGCTAAAAATCTCTCAAACAGTTGATGTTTGTTCATTTTGCAAGAACAAAACTAAAGTTTGTGATTATGAAAGTGACGAGTTTTACTATTTACTAAAATCATTAATTAGATACCATTACGATGAATGGGACTATAATCACCATTGGGGAGGGGAACCACTTTACAAATTATTAGAATCAGATGACATATTGTAGCCTTCCCTAAAAGGGGTAAGGCTACATTTTTAGGGAAGGCTACAGTTGTAATGAAAAAGAACCACTTTACATTACAAAAAGTATGAAATAAATAGATGGCGAGTATAGAAGAACAAATACTAGCTCAAATTAAAAATAATGAGAGGGCACAATATTCCTTACAGAAGATTTTGCCCAAATAGTAAATGCCAATGCACTACGTGTAGCTTTATATCGATTGGTAAAAAGAGGTGTTTTGTAAAGGTTGGCAAGTGGCATCTATGTAAAACCTAATGGAATTTGACTAAGTGCCTTGTACCCTGGCCAACTGTACCCAAAGAATGATATACCCCGTAGTTATTCCTTCACCCATTCTTTTGTTTCGAAAAAACACTTTGGAAAATATTCAGGATATTCAAATACATTATAATAGAACTTCTATGGCTTTATCAACAACAGATGTATCCAATTCTTTCAAATAGGCTTGGGTTATGGCCATGTTTTGATGGCCCAATGATTCGCTGATTACATCTGTTGCAACACCTTTTTGTTTAAGGCAATTGGCAAAACTGTGACGAGCCACATAACTTGTTACGGATTTTTCAATTTCGGCCAATTCTGCAATAGCCTTTAAATCCTTGTTATAGTTTTTGAGCACTTTTGTTTTGCGGTTTTCAATCTGGTTCGGGGTAAGCTCGTCATGGAGCAAAATGGGAAAAACATATTTCGTACCCAATGAATTTTTACGATAATAATCCAAGATTTCCTGAACCGGAGGGAGGATTTTAATGGTAAAGTTTCCCTTGGTCTTGGAACGGGTATAATATATGTTTCCCCCTTTGATGTCTTTCCATTTCAATTTCATCATATCGGCAAAGTTCATCCCTCTGGTATAGAAGCTAAAAACAAAATAGCTTTTGCTGTTCAAAAGCTCTGGATTTTCAGATAGGTCAACATTGATTATTTGTTTTACCTCCTCAAAGGTAAGAGCCCTTTTGGCACCCCTTCCTTTCAATCTCGATACTTTGTATGCACGAAAGGGATAAAGAGACTCCTTTACAATGTTCCTTCTGATGGCATGGTTATATAGTGCCCTTATGGACCGCATCCTTACACCAATACCGCCATCTGTACCACCACGTGAACGCAGATAAGCCTCATATTTTTCAAGGAAGGCTGGGGTAATGTCCGTAAAGGAAAGGTCTTTGTCAAACTTTAAATATCTCTTGACAGATTTACTGGTATCGTTGTGAAAGCGCGCATTGCCCATTCTGCCAGCTAGTTTCAGCTCTTCCACTATTTCATCCCAAAAGTCAAAAACGTTTCTTCTAACGGGATTGAATGCCAATCTAAAATTATGTTCAAATTCCCTCAAAGAGAAATCATCCTTCTCCATTTCCAACTCTGCGATCACTTTTAAAGCCCTGTCCCGAAACTTTAACAATAACCGATTGTCCTGAATAAAATTGCTGTGGTTCTTATTGAAGGATCCAGTGCGTTCGTCCCATTCTTTGGGAGATACATTGTAGATGGTCTTGAAGTATTTGGATCTCCTGTCTTTGGTCACACGAAGGCATACCGGATAAGTTCCATCGGAAAGCTGTTTTTTTCTTAAAACCGTGCGTACATTGATCATTTTCAGCGGTATTTTGGGTACAACATAGGTACAACAAATGGTCATTTAAAGGTAGTATTGATGCATCTAAATGAAAAGAAAAAATTCATAAAATATTGATAATCAATACATAAGAAACCAAATGAAAATTTATGATAGCTAAAAAAAGCTGCTCATAATCAGGGGGTCCCTGGTTCGAGCCCAGGTGGGACCACATCAGTGTACACAGGGCCTCCGAGAGTTTCGGGGGCTTACTTTTTTAGCCTAATTTTGAACCCTACCCTAACTTTACCCTAACTTTTTAAACTTTAACAAGTTTTAACAGGATTGGATAGTGTTTGAACTCAATTTACATCATTTGAACACAAAATATCATTTATTCTACATTTTGCTATAAGCAAGAAATAAACGGATTTTTTGTATTCCTGGAGGTACCACCACAAACCCTCGCATCCACAAGGATTGCGGGGTTTTTGTTTTTTGGTTGACAATCGGGTTGACATAAAACCTTTTTCAAATGGCAGTATTCTTCTACTTAATACATCACTGAAAGATAATTTCATCTTACCTCTCTCTATCATAAAAAAAGGGACAAAAAGCCAAATTATAGCTTCAAGTCCCTCTTTTAATCGTTAAATATGATGATGTTAATGTGATATTTATGGTTTTTATGGAATATTACTAATGAGATAATATCCATTATACTTTCAACCTGCATTGTGTTTCAGGTCATTTTAAAGTATGACCCCAACATCAATCCCTAAATAACAACTTTTAAACGTCCATCACCTGATTTAGAATCACAGAAAAGTTTGATAACATCAACTGGCAATGCAAATGCATCCGCCAATTCATCAATCTCATATTCTAAATCGTTTTTATGTAATTCGTATCCCTTATAAAAAGTTACGGGTTCATCTATAGGAACATTTACACCCTCATCCTTGGTCCATCCTCTACGGCTAAATTCCATATTTAAATACCTATACCTATCCTCAGTCATAACCCCCAAGTCTCTAGCCCTCCTTATTATTGAACTCATGGAGGTCAACCAATAACGCTTAAGTTCTGATAAATAGGACAACTTTAGATTTCTCAAAGAATTTTTTATGGAATCACCTGGCATTAAAAACTCTGCAGCAAATCTATTTGCCTCCGCTTCTTTAATTTTTGATTCATTTCTATACTCTGGTATGGCAACATTTCCAAGTACATGGAAAAGGAGGTGACCTAATTCATGTGCCAAGTTGAAGCGTTTTCTATCATTTGGAAAATACTTGTTTAGAATAATTACCGGATAACCATCATCTGTCTGAATTGAAACCGCATCAAATTTCATGTTTGCGGAAATCTCAACAACTATAATTCCGTTTTTTTCTAATAGCCGAAAAATATTCTTTACTGGTTCATCGGGCTTTAACCCAATCAATTTTCGAGTGTGTTGCGCCACGTATTCAGGTGAGTAACCCTTTTCAAGATCAAATGTTTTTAATTTAAATTCTGGCCATTGAATAGATTCAGCCATGCTGTCTATTAGATAGCCTATCAATTTAGTGCTATATTCAAATTCTAGTTTTAGTTTTTTTGTTATTGTACTTTTCTTTCGATAATGTGCGTTTTCCACAACATTGGAAATTCTTTTTTCCAAAAAGCCTTTGGGAAAGCCCAAATATGCTATTACCTTTTCAATCAAATCATCCGAAAGAGTTTGAACACCTTTTTCAAACTTGGATAAGTTTGATTGTGACAATCCATCAATTCTTGAAGCAAGCTGTGTTTGGGTATACCCTCTAAACTCCCTTGCAAAAGTTAATTGTCTATGATTTATGCTCATGATTGAAATTGCTTAAAAATAGGCTTGGCGAAACCTTCTGTTAATTATTAACCGTTACTTTTTTTCCTTTTTTGAACTCCTTCCTTGACAACGGGATCAACAGGAGAGTCATCAATTGGATTGATTTCTCTTACGGTTCCAAGATCGTCCACATCATCTTCGGATATTGTCCATCTTACCTTATCCTCATCTATATATACCAACTTTGGATCGGTAATTTCTCCAAGACTGTTTTTTCTATATCCAAAAAACAAAATTGGGTTTTCTGTAGTTCCCGGTGTATCGAACAACGGTAAACTTAATTGTTGGGAAATGGCTTCAACCGATTTTGTTTTAATATTCATCGGCATATCCTTTCCATTTAACTTCTTGAACAACACTACAAAACCATTTACATTCAGCAAAAATCGTTTGTATTTGCCAAATTTCCATTTATTGGGAAAATGTTTCTGTATGCTTTCAATCATTTTTGAATTGAGCAAGGAGGCTTCAAAGCCTCTAGCCCTTGCTTCAGGTCTTGTCTGTACTACTTCTTTTTCGTAAGACATAAAAGCCTCTTTAAAGGCTTGGAACAATAGAGGCAGAACCTCTTTTAACTCGAACTTGCACTCTGCTTCAGAGACAACTCTTCTTTTTCTTCTTGGATTTCTCCAATCATTTTCGTACTTTTGTACCATCATTTGACTAACACTTTTAAAAATTACAGGTTTCGCCATAAACCTAAAAAATTAATCCCATCTCCAAAATGGGATTTAATTTTATCTACAAATATATAATTTTTTTTTCAATATGGAAAATACATTATATAATATACGAATAAAAATGTACATTTGGATGTTTGGTAAAACAAAAGACACCTATTCCAAAGCTAGATATTGGTGCTTCCAATTAAAAATATGTTAATAACATAGTTGATAATCAACATGATAAACATACTAAACTAATGTATATGCATTGTAAATTTGACGTATTACATTAACCATCTAAAATGGGCTCTATGAAAAGTAAAACGAGAATGAAATCATTGCGCTTGGATGTTGAGGTCATTAAAAAGATTGACAAGCTTGCTAAGCGCGAGAACAGAAATTTCACCAATATGGTGGAGACTATCCTAAAAAGTGAAGCTGCGAGGCTTGGTATTTAGGAATTACGTATCTTTAACATGACAAATTTAGTACGCCGCTGTAGCGGTATTTAAGTTTTATGAGATAAATGAACCCTGTTGTTGTTCTGTGTTACCGTTAAAAACACACTCATTAAACAAAATAGAGCCCTGCTGTCCCGACAGTGGGGCTCTTAGTTATCGTTTGTTCGGTAACGGCTAAGTTGACGTGGGCTAAGGCTTAGTCCCAGTATTAACCCGCTCACCATTAAATACGTTTATCATGCGTACTAAATTTGTCAACGGTGTGCTACATAAGCTGGTATTTCGCAAGTACATTACTAAGAATGGAAAGCGAATATATCCTAAAAAGGCGAAATGTTTTGCCATTTGGGTTCCAGTACTGTAGTGTAGTCTTGGTCGGCTAGCACCGGAGAAGGGAGTTTCGGGACTCCCTTTTTTTATTTGTCGAAAGTTTTACAGGATTTTCAAAAATCCATCTAAACATAACAACGGCGAATATACAATTCTAGTATTGTGATTTGCAATGATTTTCATCAAAGATCGATCAAATGCACCATTTTTTAAGAAATTTATACTTCCTTACCTCCCTTAAGATAATGATTTTTTTGCACAATTACCCTGATTACCAATCATCATCAGACTCGATCTCACTCTTCATATAAGACAACAAGGATGAATCAATACTTTCGATTTCATCTACTATCTGAGGGAATATTTGATCATAATGGTTCTTTTGACCTTCATAATCCTTCTTAGCCTTTTTATCATTATTCAACCGTCTTAAAGCAGCTTTAGCACCCGGTATATCCGTTTCAGTTAGTACTTTTCGACTATAATCCCTATATGCCTCAAAATCCATATTTATGAAGTAAAAAGGTATCTCCGCTCCTTGAGTTGACATCGAAAGATCTATGATTTCTATCTTGTACCTACCTTCCCTAAACTGAAGATCTAAGGTGTAATTAATATCTCTGGTTACATATATCGTAGTTCCATAAGCAGTAAAATCGGCACCCACTGAAAAACCTCCCTTTGCCAAAATCTGATCAGCATTGTTTATTCTGGTCACATAATTTGAATTTTTATATGACCGGGCCACCCATTCATCGGCCTTCTTTTTTAGTTCTTGCTTGCTAAGGCCAATCTCATGGACCTGCCTTAAATAAATCGTTTGGTTTACTGAATCTATGGTCGCCTGTGAAAACATGGTGAATGGCACCAATAGTAATAATAGGATAGTGTTTCTCATGACCAAAAAATAATCATTTTCTTTGTTTTACCCTATTTGTGGCATTCGAAAAAGCAAATAAATCAACTAAAATGTCAACCATATAGTAATTATCAATGAATTCAATACCTGCCATTACAATTATTGGAGACGGGTGGAATTGAACGTTGTTTACTACATCTAACGGTTAAGAAAAAATACTTTTGGATAGACCTCTATAAGTAAACATGTTACTCATAATAAACCTTATGATTTCCTTTTTTTGATGACTTTAAAAGCCGACCAAGAATTGTGGATACATCTTTTGATGCAGCATTAAGGTTATATTCCGTGTTAAGCTCTTTAACAACATCTCTAGTTTTTCTAGGTATTTTAAAATAACCGGTTTTTATTAGAATTCTAATTCTTGAAGTAAGTCGCGACTTTTCTTTTCTACTTGGTGATAGTTCGTACCTAGGTTTAATTATGATATTTAAATCCAACATTTCCATAGGGTGGATACCAATGGCTAAACACACTTCAATGAAATAGGATAAATAAGTTTCGGAACCATTTTCAATATTTGAAATTGTGTTATAGCTGAACCCAGTCATTTCAGCGATATCTTCAATCTCAAGTTCTTTTTTTACCCTGTGGTTGTGAATCCTTTCCCCTAGTAATTTTAATATTTTACTGTTCTTATATCTTGCCATGTTCAAATTGACTAATGGACAAGACGACATAAAATAGATTCAAATGAAATTTTGTCGTTAAAAAAGAGTTGCTTATATTTAGCTCTTAAATTGATTATGCGATAAATCATAATTTAGAATATTAGAAGCAATTGCTTTGAATCTTGTATAGGAAAACTGGTAATTTTTTAAGTACACAAGATGATTAGTAAGTTTGCTCACGACCCGGGCGTGGGCTCACTTATTTGTGTACAGGTATACCAGTACCTCCTATACTTTAAGTTGAGTTTCACGCCCAACTTTTTCTTAGCGTTTGATTTTTTTATGTCTTTTTCGATGTGTCGCTAACTTTTAAGGTTATGGGAAACATTTGGCAACTTTTTTCTGTAGGATTCACACCTTGTTTTTGTTCCATTTTTGGGGCGTGTCACTCAGTGTTCGATATCCTCTTCATGAAAAAGCCCAAGAATCCCGTATAACCAAGCACTATTGTTATGGGTATTACGCTACTTAATTTTCGGTTTACGCTACTACTTCAGACCCATAACTGACACATACATTTTTCGGGCAACCGGCCCTATCACAAAATCATAGTCTTGTTCCATTAGGAATCCCATTTCCAAGAACACCAAATCCTTGGACAGGATGGCCTATGCCCTAACCCAAATGCCCTAAGGTAAGTTACGACTTTGTCGGGACTTCGGGGGCAGTGCAAACAAAAAACCTCCGGACAGGGTAGCAATTGTCCAGAGGCACGATTCAATTAACACTAACGGTTAAAATCAAACGACTCAAAATTATGAAGAAACTATGGATAAATGCGAACAGATTTTCCCTGTTCCTGATCATTAACATGCTGCTGGCCCTATGGCCATCAGAAATCCTAGAGGCCGCTATGGCCCCACCTCCCCAGGCTACTGTCAACGGTATCGTAACCGACACAAACGGAAACCCTCTCGTCGGGGTGAGCATCCAAGTGGAGGGCACCCAACGGGGCACGATTACCGACCTTGATGGTTCCTTTACCATACAAGCCAATCCTGACGATACCCTGTACTTTTCAATCATTGGCTTTGAACCCATGTTTGTTGGGATTAAGGGGAGGCGCGAGGTCAACGTCCAAATGGAGGAGGATGTCACCCAATTGGGTGAAGTAGTGCTCAACGCGGGTTATTACACCGTATCCGAAAAGGAACGCACGGGCAACATTGCCACCATCAAGGCCGAGACCATGGAGAAACAGCCCGTAGGCAATCCTTTGGCTGCCATGCAGGGTCAACTATCAGGGGTCAACATCGTTCAAAATACGGGTGTCCCCGGTGGAGGATTCGAGGTTGAGGTACGGGGCAGGAACTTTATCAATGGGGTCACTGACCCGCTCTACATTATCGATGGGGTACCCTTTGGCTCCCAGTCCCTGGGTTCCGGCAGTGTCTCGGGCGGGATTCTGGGCGGCAATATCAGTCCGCTCAATGCCATCGACCCGACGGCCATCGAAAGTATCGAGGTATTAAAGGATGCCGATGCCACGGCCATCTATGGGTCGAGGGGCGCCAATGGGGTAGTATTGATCACCACCAAACGTGGAAAAGAGGGCAGGACAACCTTCAGCGCCAATCTCAGTACCACCTTGGGCCAGGTTACCAATTTTCTGGAACTGATGAACACCCAACAATACTTGGAAATCCGAAGGGAAGGGATTGTCAACGACGGTTTCGGGGACTTTTTGAACGACCCCAATTTTGACCTGTTCTTTCCCGACCTCAAAAGCTGGGACAATTCCCGCTATACGGATTGGCAGAAGGTACTCATTGGCGGTACGTCCTATCGCAACAATGCCCAGCTTTCGGTATCAGGGGGCAATGAACGGACCAATTTTTTGATCAGTGGTAGCTACCTAAAGGAAACCACGGTATTCCCCGGTGACAGCAACTATCAAAAGGCAACGGTGCAGAGCAAGGTAAACCATCGCTCGGAGAACAATCGTTTTCATATCGACCTGTCCACCATCTATTCAAATGAACGGAACCAATTGCCACAGCGGGATTTCACGGGACTGGCTTATACACTGGAGCCCAATGCGCCAGAGATTTATGACGAGGAAGGACGGTTAAACTGGGAAAACAACACATGGAATAATCCCTTTGCGGCTCTAGAGGAAGACTTTGTGTCCAAGGTAAACACTCTTATCGCCAATGCCTTGGTCTCCTATAAGTTGTTACCCAATCTGGAACTAAGGACCAGTCTGGGATACAACACCTATCGCTTGGATTCCTACCGGACACTGCCCAGCAGTGCGCGGAACCCAAGCTTGGGACTGACCCCCGAGAACTATTCCTCCATCACCACCAACGTTTCCCAACGGGACTCATGGATCGTGGAGCCCCAATTGCAGTGGCAACAAAAGTGGGGCAAGACGGCCTTGGATATTTTGGTAGGGACCACCTTCCAACAGCAGACCACTGAGGGTTTAGTGCAACGAGGCAGAGGTTTTCCCAATGAGGATTTGATCTTTAACCTATCCGCTGCCGAGACCTTGGAAGTGCTGACGGATACGGAAAGTGAGTACAACTATAATGCGGTCTTCGGTCGGGTGAACCTTAATGTGAAGGGCCGTTATATTCTCAATCTGACCGGTCGTAGGGACGGTTCCTCCCGTTTTGGTCCCGGCCGGCAGTTTGGGAACTTTGGGGCCGTGGGCCTGGCCTGGCTCTTTAGTGAAGAATCCCTTTTTGGGGACAATTCGATATTGAGCTTTGGAAAATTGAGAGGCAGTTATGGAACCACGGGCAGTGACAATATCGGTGATTACCGATTTTTGGATACCTATAGCGTTACGGGATTTGACTATGATGGGATTTCCATATTGGAGCCCACGGGCATTTTCAACCCGCTCTTTGGATGGGAATCCAACCGTAAGCTGGAAGCTGCTTTGGAGCTGGGCTTTTTCAATGACCGCATACTGCTCAACACCTCATGGTATCGCAATCGCAGCTCCGATCAGTTGGTGGGCATCCCCTTGGCGGCCACTACCGGTTTTTCTGAATTGACCGGCAACTTTGATGCCACCGTGGAGAATTCCGGGGTAGAGGTGGACCTTCGTACCATCAACCTGAGAAACGGTAAATTAAAGTGGTCCACGAGGGTCAACCTTACGGTGCCGAGGAACAAATTGCTGCGCTTCGACGGCCTGGAATCCTCTCCCTTTGCCAATCGCTATGAGATCGGCAAGCCACTGACCATTGTCAAGCTCTACAATGCCCTTGGTGTGGACCCGGAGACGGGCCTCTACACCTTTGAGGACTACAATGGGGATGGGAATATCAGTAGTCTGGAGGACCGACAGTTCATAGAGGACAGGGCCCCGCGCTTCTATGGCGGGTTGGGGAATACCCTTACCTATGGTAAACTATCCTTGGATGTATTCTTCCAGTTCAAAAAGCAGAAAGCTTTTGACCAATTGGCCTTTGGGGCCACTCCGGGCTTTCGGGGGAACGCTCCGGTAGAACTCTTGGACCGTTGGCAAGAAGTGGGCGATATGGCCCCCATTCAAAGGGCCTCTGGGGGACTCGCCCCGGATGTGGACCGCGGGACCTTCCAGCAATTGAGCAATGCCGCCTTTTCCGATGCCTCCTTCGTCCGTTTGCGGAACATTTCCCTGAACTATGGGCTGGGTAGGTTGGACAATGGTATGCAGGTGAATGTTTACCTACAGGGACAGAACCTATGGACTTGGACCAAGTATCGGGGACCTGACCCTGAACAACCTTCCAACGTTAGATTGCCACAACTGCGACAGATTACGCTTGGACTGCAAGTAGACTTTTAACCATAAAAAAATTAGATATGATACAACAAATAAACAAAACCAGGAGCTTAGGGGACCATGGTCTTCCAGCACTCCTAAAACATCTGAACATTCAATTCCTGCCATTGCTCATGTGTGTGGGTATGGTAGGCTGTACGGACTTTGTGGAAGTGGAACCGCCCAAGGACACTTTGGTCGCGGAGACGGTATTCGATGAAGCCTCCACGGTACGTTCTGCCATGGCGAACCTATTTTTCGGGATGCGGGAACAAGGTATGGTATCGGGCAGTTTTGGGCTGACCACGGCTTTGGGCATCTATGCGGACGAACTGGACTATTATGGATTCGAAGTGCAGAATACGGAATTCTACCAACACAATCTCTTGGCCGGCAATGAATTGGTACGGCAATGGTGGGCCAATGGCTATGAACTGATCTACAGTGCCAACGATATCATTCGAGGTGTGGAAGAATCACAGGCCCTGAGCGAGGAGGAAAAAGCCCAGTTTACAGGACAGGCCCTATTCGTCCGTACCTATATCCATAGTCTTTTGGCGCAATTGTTCGGGGATGTGCCCTATATCACCACGGTGGACTATCAGGTGAACAATACCGTATCACGGACCCCCGAGGCCGAAGTTTTTGAAGCGATCATTACCGATCTGGAACGGTCCGTGGCCCTCTTGGAAGGCATGGAAAACCCATCGTCGGAACGCACCATCCCCGATCAGTATGCCACCAAGGCCTTATTGGCCCGGATGTACCTGTATGTAGAGGATTGGGCGAATGCTGAGGCCATGGCCTCCGAACTGATAGGAGCTTTTGATCTGGAAGGCAATTTGGAAAGGGTCTTTCTAAAGGATTCGGGCGAGACCATTTGGCAATTGAAACCGGGGGAGGCTCTTAGGAATACCCAAGAGGCAAACCGATTGATCATACAGGCGGTTCCCGGCCAGACCTATGCGTTGACCGAATCATTCATGGACAGTTTTGAGGAGGGCGATCTACGGGAAGCTTCTTGGACAGAAAGCATATCCAATGCCGACAATACATTGACCCTGTTCTACGCGCATAAATACAAGGCTGATTTTTCCCAGACGGAGTCGGTGGAATATTCGATAGTTCTGCGTTTGGCGGAACAGTACCTGATCCGGGCCGAGGCCAGGGCACAATTGGGCAATCTCCCCGGTGCAGCAAGCGACCTGAATACGCTCCGCAATCGGGCAGGCCTACCGGATATCTCCATAGGAACACAAGGGGAACTATTGGAAGCGGTATTGCAGGAACGGCGGATGGAACTGTTCACGGAGCGTGGGCATCGTTGGTTCGACCTGAAACGCTTTGGAGAGGCCAGTGCCGTATTGGAAGGTATCAAGCCAGGTTGGCAGGTTACCGACCTGTTGTTGCCCGTTCCGGAGACCGAGATCGAGATCAATCCCAATCTATTGCCGCAGAACGCTGGCTACTGATAAATATGAACAACAAAGGATGCCAGGGCATTTCACTGGAAGCCTTGGTGTCCTCAATAAAAATGACAGCAATGAAAAAAATCGTATCGATACTATGGCTTTTTATGGCGGTTGGGGGATTTTCCCAAACACCGAAAACCAAAACTGCACAAGAGGCTGAATCAGTAAATTATACAACAGGGTCAACATTTCTGACCTCCTTTATGCAGGAGAGGGAGCTCTATCTCAATATTCCGAGAGAGGTGCTGGAGCGTCCTATGCTCTTTATCCGCTATGACTACAGAAAAGCATGTAGATATATGCAGGTGCTTTGGTCACTGGAAGGGGACAAGGTGCTATTAAAACACCCTAGGGTAAGGTCCACTTCAGGAACCATTTTACCTATAAAGCATCACAAAGCATTAAAGGATAATGTTTTGGCCATGTTTCCCTTGGAAAAAGATATGGGCAAACAAGGGGAGCTGTGCATCAATATCACTTCCTTGGTAATGGACAATGTCATTGAGTGGACCAAAGGGTTTACGGAAACCTTGATACCACAGATGAGCTTGTTGCAGGGCTCAAAGGATTTTCATAACGAGGTGATCATCAAGACCCGACGTGGTTTGATGTTCGAAGGCTCGAAAGTTTCCTTTCCAGTATTCTTTGGATTGGCGGCCCTTCCCGAGAAACTGATGAAAGGCCGGGACTATGACTACCGCATGGGATTCTTCAATGAGGACCGGTATGGTATCGATCACGGTGAACCCAAAAACAGTGTGGCCAATATTGCCCGGTGGCGATTGGAGAAAAAACACAAGGACCGAAAACTGAGCGTGCCCGTTAAACCGATCATATTTGTCATACCGCCAGATGTTCCCGAACAGTGGAGACCTTATGTGAGGGCCGGAATCGAAGAATGGCTGCCTGCCTTTGAGGCAGCAGGTTTCAAGGATGCCATAGTGGTCAAGGAAACGGACAGCCTGTCGGAATGGGAGGCCCATAGCATCCATACCTCTTACGTGGACTGGGGCGATTCCAAATACCTGCGCGGTTTCGATGAGTCCGGTGGGACTGTATCACTTATAATCGATGAAAGGACAGGAGAAATCCTCAAATGCGACATTTATCTGGGAGCGTCGGTCGAAAATGTTACGGACCGTTATTTTATCCGTTGCGCGCCCTTGGATAAACGGGCCCAGTCGTTGCCTTTTCCCCAAGAACTCACGGGAAGGCTTTTCCAAGGGGTTGCCGCCCATGAAGCGGGTCACGCCTTTGGTCTTTTTGACAGTAACTATGGCGAGTTCGCCTATCCAGTCGAAAAGATGTCCGATATCCAATGGCTGAAGACCATGGGCCACACCCCAAGTATGATGAGCTATTCCCGGGAAAACAATATTGCCCAGCCAGAAGACAGTGTGCCCCCTGAACTGTTAATGCAAAAAGTGGGCCCGATGGACCGTCACCAGATCGAGTGGGGTTACACCGAGTTTCCAGAGGAAATGTCAGAGCAGCAGGAGGAGGAAGCCCTAGAGCGTATTATAGGGGTGCAAGATTCCATTCCCTGGTTTAGGTTCAATCAAAGCCAAGCAGAAGTTTTTGGACCCGCTACGGCAGATGAAGTGGTGGATACCAATGATCCGGTCGAAAGCACCAAGTTGGCCCTGAAGAACTTGGAACGTGTTATTCAACTGATGCCGGCCGCCGTTAAGGACCAAAAGGATATCAGAAGATTGGAAAATCTATATGGAAGATTACTGGAACAGTGGAAAGACCATATGCTCCATGTGACCTCTTTGCTAGGTGGGTACGATATTCGGTACAAGCCGATAAACACCCCTGGCAAGATGTTCACGCCAATCCCTTTGGCCATGCAGGAGGAGGCCATGGACTTTTTGCATGCCAATGCCCTAAATCCACCTGAGTGGTTGGTTGCCCCCGAGTTCCTTCCCCAACTGGAGTATTCCACCTATCCCGACAAAATGGTCGAATTCCAACAGCGATCGGTGGACGAACTATTGCGCCCCCGACGCTTGAAGCGCTTTGAATATATGGAAACGCTGAAAGGCTTTGAAGGTACATTTGAATGGTATCTATCGGAATTGCAAGAGGGATTGTTCGGGGAACTGTACGAGGGTTCCCCCAAAGTAGGACGGATACGGCAAGAAATCCAATCCTATTATATCGACAGGGCCATTATGGCGGTACAACAAAAAGCCCAATATAACTATGCAGAAATGAAAGCTTATGATTATACCGCTTATTCCAAAGGGTTGTTGATGGAGCAGTTGGTGAAATTAAGGGAGGATATCAAGAGCAAGTTGAAAAAAGAAAAGGATAGTGATTCCAGAGGGCATTGGGAGCACTGCTTGGCTCGATTGGATTCGTTGTAAAGAAACGAATAGATCAAAAAACCAGTTAGTATAATGGAAATGTAATCCCCAATAAGGGATAGTGGTTTTCAGCAAATAAAAAGTAATTTTTTGTTTTCATGTATTTTTTGAATTAGTCAAAAAGGTGCCCTGTGAGGGGCACCTTTTCTACTACGAGTGACAAGGAACTATGGGTTCCTGCCCAATGGTGTGGACAGGGAAGGTTCGGCATATAATTGATTGCCGAAGTACTTACAACTGATATCACCGTTAGGTTCACAGTCGTCCCCGATGGTCACTTCCATGACCCCGCTTGACGTTTGATAGTACGCCACCTGACTGACCGTATTGCTCTCCGTGGCAAAGGCCAGACCGACCGCCAATAGAATGGCAAAGGCCGGTAAAACAAGTTTTAGAAATCTAGTTTTCATAGTATTAAGAATTAGATATGAATGCCTACTCTTTTTCTAAGGTTTTCGGCTTCCCCTTTCACTGCACAGTATTTTTAGGTGTTGATTTTTTTCTTGTGTTTTCCATGAGCACGATACCGATCAATGCCAGGACCATCCAACAGGCATTGAACACGAGGTGGGTCTCCCAGCCCATGGAGGATATGACACCCCCACAGGAGCATGGGATATGGTCACTGAACCGCAGCATCCAAGCGATATAGCCCGTGAAAAGGGTCATTAGGATAAGGGACCCGTAGAGGGCAGCCAACTGATACGCTTTGATAAGGAGGAGGATGGCCAGCACAAGTTCAAGCAAGGGCACCATCCAGGCAATCCACTCCGCGGAGGGACCCAAGATCTCCGAGCGGTCCAATTGGAGCTTAAAGTCGGATAGTCCCATGAGTTTACTGCTTGCGGTATACAGGAAAAGTATGCTGTAGAGATAGCAAATGGTTTCCACTATGGCCCAACGTTTAATTATGAGTATGCCCGTTTTCATTGTAAGGGTTTGATTTACAATGATAAAACTAAGGGGCTCTAGCGATCTATAAGGGATTATTTAGGCTCTGCGAAGGATTATTTGGAGCGTTTCCGCAGTTGGGAGGGCGTATAACCATACCTTTTTTTGAATTCCCGGGTAAAGTGGTTCCCCTTTTTGAAACCCACGGTCCTGGCTATGGCAAGGATGGTCTTGTTAGAGTGCTCTATCAGGATATGGGCCTTTCGGAGCCGTTCATGTTTTTGATATTGAAAGGCTGTCATGCCGAAAAGCTCCTTGAATCCCTTTTTGAACTTGTACTCGTTGGTATTGCAAATATGGGCCAGCTCTCGGATTGAAGGCAGTGGCATATCCAGATTGTCCATGATATACCGTTCGGCCTTCCTCAGGTTCTCCATATCCATGGCGTGGAGGATATGGGTCTCCGTTTTTTCCGGACGGGGCAATAGCCCATGGGCCTGTAATTGTTTCTTCAGTTTCTTCTGAAGGAAACCTTGATCCGTTCCATTGTATTTGACCAGTTCAAAACAGGTCACCATAAAAGTTCCATTTTTCTCCCGGTGTTCCGGGAAATAAATCACATGACAATGGGCAGGGAGGAGGAGTCCTGATCGTTCGGAAAATGACAACTCTAGGGTCAGTTCCCATATTTTGTCTTTGGGGGCTGCTTTCAACAATTTTTTCCAACCCCTTTGGGATCTCTTCTCCAAAAATTGTGCAAATGGGCAACCGTTCAAGGTCCCTTCTTTGAAGTTCAACAGCGCCTCTACCTTTGGGTTGGTCCTCAGTATCTGGCCTTTGTTATCCAGTTCAAAGTACAATTGAACAACCATTTCATAGGAATTGTGGAGTTTGATAAAGCCTTGGTGCAGAAAGGCGTCCCTGAGTTCCTCGGTAGTGGAGTTGACCAAAAAGGTCAGGGCCTCCAGTGCATCGTTTTGATCTGTTCGTTCGATTTGGTAAGAGAAGTTCCCATTGGCGATATGCACCAATTGGTTGTAGATATGCTCCAATCGCTTCTTGTTTTCCAGATTGTCCATAATTGTCCCCGTGTTTTAGATTTATAATCCATTGGAAACGGGATACAACACCTATCTTGGGCGCGATAGGTACAAGCGGGCCGTTTCCATGTTGGGGAACATTTTGATGGGCGCCGAACGCATTCGGTTCGAAATGTATTTGAAGAAGACCCGTTCCAAGGGCGTGGCAGCAACCAGTACCAGTTCCTCGACCAGTTCGGCACCTTCTCCAGATAAAAAGTGCCAGGCTTCCTTCTCGATATGCCTGACCCCATTGATGTTGCAAAGGATGCGATAGGGTTTTCCCTGTTGCAGGACCATGCGACGTGCCACCGTCTTTTTGGCTCCCGAAAGGTCAATGGAAATTCCCTCTTTCCAAATAAAAAAGAGGATTTCATCTTCCAACCACATGGTTGCCAATTCGGTTTCCACAATTCTTTTCATCCTTCGCGATTTCAAAAAGGGCGGTTAAAATAAAAAATTTCTGAAAATATTTTTAACAAGAAAAATCTGCTTTTTTAACAAAATGGGCTCTAAAACGTAAAAAAACTTATCTGTCAGGGATTTTTTTTGGCTCCAGCATGTCCTTGATGTATAAAACATTATGGATTTTATTTAGTTTGAAACCGTGCGATTTGATACCAATTCGTTCAGCAATTCAAATTTGTACAACTGATTTTGTACAAAAAGGACGGATTCGAAGGAGATCAGCAGAGAAGTTCCCTGAATACGAATTTGATGTAAAATGCCTCTCCTTTATGATATGGTAGAGGAAGGGTGCAGAATACGTTTTTGGAGACTACTAAAGATTACCTATAATGAAATATCAAAAACTGCTATCGGAATTTGAGGGCCAATTGGAAGCCTTGGAAAGTGGGGACGGAGATATCCTGTACAAAGCGGAGAGGGGCATAGCCCTGGTGGAGAAGTGCATCCGAAAACTACAAAAGCAAATCGTTGGCCAGGATTTTGAGACGCAGGCCGACGAAATCTATTTTTTTAAGCACGTAAAGCCCCAGATCTTCAGCAAGCTCATCTATTACATCAGGCTTTTTAGCATTGAGAGCAAACGGCCACGGGGTAAGGATGTATCCCAGATTAAATACTTACAGCAGCAAATCGATAAACTGCAGACCTTCTTTAACGAAAACCTTGAATTTTATAATTATTACCGACGTGGGGCGATGTCCATGGACGAGCAGTATTTTGTCAGGGGCAACCGGGACCTGCGCATGCCCTTGGAATCCTTTCACTTTTTGATCGATGACCAGTTCTCCACCTGTCAGGACGGCACGGTAGCCACCATCATGGCCTATGACATGCTCATCGTGTACCTGAGAAAGGAAGTGGACGACCTCAATAACAATATGGAACCTACAAAGAACACAGCAATGGAAAAACCATCAAAACTTTTTTGGACGGGGAGCAAGACCGATCTCATCGAGCTCCTTTATGCCCTGCATACCAGTAAATCTATCAACGGTGGTACCGTGGACATCAAGGAAATGGCCTCCCATTTCGAATACTTCTACAATGTTGACCTGGGCAATTACTACCACACTTTTATCGATATCCGCTCCCGTAAGAGCAGCCGGACCCGGTTCTTGGATAGGCTCATCGAGATGCTCAACCAGCGGATGGAATCCCTTGAAGAATAGACTCCGAATTTTTCCCAAGTTGGTACCAACTTGGGAATTCTGGTTTTCGGGCGTTTTGGCGCCCCTTTTTTGCGATTTTCAAGTTTTTTCGGACCTCCCAAGAGTCCAAATGACGCTAAATCGACACAAATTGTATGTCAAAAAAATCGTTCCCAAGTTGGTACCAACTTGGGAATTTTTTCGAAAAAGGTTTTTCAGTTTTGTGGTCGAACCCGGATAGGGAATCCAGGACGTAACAGCTCATATACCTATCCAAAAACCACAAGCATATGGCAGCAACGATCATTACCACGGAAGACCTCATGGAATTCAAGGTCGAACTCTTGGAGGAGTTCAAGAACTTGATGGTGGAGCACACCCATCCCCAGCCCAAGAACTGGCTGCGCTCCAGTGATGTACTGGATCGATTGGAGATAAGCCACGGCACCCTTCAGAGCTTGCGCAACAAGAACATCATCCCCAGCTATAAAGTTGAGGGCATCCTTTTTTATGATGCCGAGGAAATCGACCAGATTATTCTGGAGAACAAGGTGGAACCCATGGACGGTACGGTATGAACTACATCAAGCACCTTAATGCGGCCTTGGTGGAAATCTATGGGGACGAGCGTTTGTGTCCCGGGCATATCAGTTTGTACCTGACCCTGTTCTTCTATTGGAATTTATACCGGTTTCCAGAGGAATTTCCGGTCAATCGCAGGGAACTGATGAAGATGGCCAAGATCGGTTCCAAGTCCACTTACCACCGTTTGTTGAAACAATTGGATATTATGGGCTACATCAGCTATTCCCCTTCTAACAGCCCGGCCCGTTCCAGTAGGGTCGGACTGTCCCAAAATTGGGACAACAGCGGTACGGTTATGGAACGAAGCCGTTCCATTTTTGGGACTTACTGTCCCAGCAGTGTACCGGACACCTTATATAAGAAAACAAAACAAACGAACAAACGCTCTTTGGGAGCCAAGCCCAGAAGTCAATTGGAAGTCCTAAATTATTTTAGGGAGAACGGATATGGAAAGGAAGAGGCCCAACGGTTCTTCAACCATTATCAGGCCATTGGCTGGAAGATAGGAGGCAAGATTTCCATTGTGGATTGGAAGGCAGCGGCCCACAATTGGATGCTCAAGGCTGATGAAATAAAAAAAGCAAATGACACCTCCAAAGTCCCGTCTAGAACCCGGGATCCTTTGATGGTCGAAACACAAAAGGACTATGGGCAACCCCTCTAAGATAGCTGAAAGCGGCGTGGTCTATTCCCTGGGAGAATTCGATGGGAAGCAGGTCGAATATGATTTTTCCAAGGTGCTGACCTATATGGATGCCAAGGGAAAACTCCTGTTCGGAAGAAATTTTAGGCTCTATCCCGAGGACCATGAAGTCCTGTTGAAGCTGTGTAATTATATGGTCCGTGATCGTACCAGTTGTCAAGAACAGGGCATTGACCCCGATAAGGGCATCCTGCTCTCCGGGCCTGTAGGCTGTGGAAAGACTACCCTGATGAAATTGATTCGGCACATTACCCCGCATTATAAGCCCTACGAGGTTATCCCAGCACGGAACGTTGTCTTTGGGTTTAACCATATAGGACACCGGATTATTGAGGACTATGGCAATGGACGGTATTTCTGTTTTGATGACATTGGGGTGGAGCAAATGGGGCGACATTTCGGGAAGGACTGTAATGTCATCGGGGAAATACTGCTGTCCCGCCATGAGCTGTTCTTGGAATCGGGCCTCCGCACCCATGCCACCACCAACTTGAATGCCGAGGAACTGGAGGAACGCTATGGCAAGCGTGTCCGGAGCCGTATGCGGGAACTGTTCAATTTGGTGGCCTTTGACCAAAATGCCCAAGACAAACGGGGGGCAAAAAACACTGATAAAAAATAAAATCAAAAATCGACAATCATGAGAATAGCAACAATGAACATCCAGAACCTTTTTCACAGGGACCTCTCATTTTTACGGCAAAACGCTTCCAAGAACCTTCAGGATTGGATGGAGGAATTTCAGACCCTTTTGAAAAACCCCAACAAACAGCACCAAGATTTGGGGAGGATGCGGGAACTGGCCTTTTTGATGGGCTTCAGTCCACAGGCCACCGAACCTTTTTTAACGCTGCGAAGAAAATGTGGTCACCTTTACGTAAAACCTTTGGGCGCAGAACGTCAGACCAGGGCCACGGAGCGGGTCGGTTGGAACGGCTGGGTGGAACTCCGTACCTATCCCTTGGATGAGAAGCACCGTAGCGCCAAAGTGGGGTGCATTGCGGAGGCCGATCCAGATATTTTGGTATTACAGGAAGTGGAGGACAGACCATCGCTATCGGATTTCAACAGGAATTATCTAGGTCCCAAATTAAATGGTGCCTTTGAGCAGTGGCTCTTCACGGAAGGGAATGATAACAGAGGGCTGGGACATGCCATCCTCACCAGGAACGGTTACCGGATTGTCGGGTTCCAGCCCCATGCCCATGAACAAGACCAAGAAGGTAAAGATCTTTTTGAAATGGACTGCCCGGAATACACGGTGGTAACCCCGACAGGGAAGGAATTGACCATCATCAGCGCAAGGTTCCAGCAGGATGGCCAGGATTTAGATCTTAGTGGGAAACGAAAGGAGCAGGCCCAAAAAGTTCGATCCTATTGTGACCGCTTGCTCATGCAGGGAAAGGACAATGTTGTGGTGTGTGGAACCCTGGGGGAGGTTTCCTATGGGGATAGTTTGTGGCCCTTGTTAGGGGATAAAAAACTAAGGGACATACCCTATCAGTCGATTTGTAAAATAATAAAGGGTAGAAAAGGGACAGAAGAGAAAGTGTCAGAGAATTGGCTGGCCAAACACGATTATCTTTTGAGTTCTGGAGCAATATACTTTAGGGTTCGAGAAAGTGGGCTATGCTTTCCAACTATATCTCAGGAAGTATATGAATCAAAACCCCCATTATTATGGTTTGAATTTGGAAGTTAAATTAAATGTATGTCTTGTGATTTGTCTAGGAAATAAACTTGGGACAGTATATTATGTCTTTCACTGAACTTATACTTTTCAAAGTGTACTATGTTCAGGCATTAATTATAGCTGTTTTTAGTTATATTCACTTCTAAAAGGGTAAGATATGGATTACAGCAGCAACATTGATATAAGTTCGGATTTAACCGATTCTTCTAAATTTGATTTACATGATAGAAAATTAGAAATAGGTTCCCTGAACTTAGATAATTATAATTGTAGATTAGATAAGCACGCTTGTAAACTAATTTATGATGTAGAAGATTGTGAATTCTATCCTTTAGATGAAAATGACCTACACTCTGTTTTCATAGCACCTTGGATAAACTATTTTACTTGGTGGGATTTGCAAAATGAGAAAGATAAAGAAGGTCTCGTTAGTACTTATATATCTTTAGTGTCTAATAGGTACTATGAAAAAGTCCATTCAATTATAGGATTTGATATTATTGTCGGAAGGCCGGTAGAATCGGATTTGGATTGGTTTTATAAAGAACGTAATCTATTTAAACTACGTTTTAAGGACTTTCATCCAGTTGGTTTCTTGTCGACAGAACAGGAGTTTAAAATCAAAGATGAATTTAATGAGTTGTGTCAAGAGCTAGATGATTTGGTGAAAGGATCGAATAAAGCTTAATTGCGTCATCGACTATAAATTCAAAGTACAGTTCTATCGAAAGCGTCTCCTAATAATTTATTTTTTTTGACCGGCTACTAATTTCCTTTATTAAGAAACTGACCATACTAGATAATAGTTCTCGAATCATAATTACAAGAGATAGAAATGCTTTAGTCATAATAAATCGTTTTAATCAGTGATTGTAAAATGGTCATAGCTATTGCCGTTTGACTTTCTGTTTTTTTGGCAAATTCGGCTTCAACTCCATTGGAAATAAACCCCGTTTCCAAAAGAAGGGAGGAGCAATGCCCTTGGGTATCCCGTAATACTTGGAAGTTGGCAGATTTGATGCCCCTATCATAAATTCCCAATCGCTGCCGTAACTGGTCGGCCAAGTTATGGGCAATAGCATTGGATTCACCGTCCACTTCATCGTGGAATAAAAAGATTTCAAAGCCTTGGGCTTTCTTATTTGGAGCTTGGTTACAATGGAGGGACACAAAGGCATCCGCTCCAAGTGCTATGGCCAGTCGTGCCCGAGTACCCAATGTAATCAAGGTGTCTGTATATCGGGTGAGGTAGATTTCCAAACTGTCCTGGAACAGGTCCCGGTTCAATAACAGGCATTGTTTGGCGATTTCCAAAACCACATCCTTTTCCAAAACACCGTTTGTCCCCACCGCCCCGGAATCTGGACCACCATGACCGGGGTCGATCACCACGATAGGTTTTTGCGCCATTGCTGTTGAACAGCAAACGAACATTACAAGAGAGCATAGATACATTTTCATATGATAAAACTTTTGTTTGAACAATTTCCAGCGAACTTCTCATTTTGGTGCCAATACTTCAATAATTAACACCTTCAAGTGTTAAAAAATGTGATTTTTAAAGCCTTTTCTCCGTATCACTGGAAATTCCACATCAGAAATGCAGTTGGGCGATACAATCAGCTCTAGGATCATTTCAATCAATCATAACGGACAGGTCACATTCCCAAAATATCGGGTCGGACCCATAAAAAAACGAACGGTCATGAAAAACTTTAAAAAATCAGTATTGCTGGGTATGGCATTATTTATTTCCCAGGCCAGCTATCCCCAGATTGGGGGCATTGAAGATTCCGTCGCAGACATCTCGGATACCATACGGGCCATTTTTCCCATCATTTTGGGCGTCATTTTCCTCATCGGATTCCTTTTCAATGCGGGGCATTTCTTTGGGGAGAACGCCGACCTCAAAAAAGGGATTACCCGTGTTCTCGTCTTTGTGCTCATTGCCGGGGCGGTCGTTGGGATCTTTACCTATCTCATCGGAATTGTCGTCTAAGGCTCAAAACCGCATTTTATTCAATGTTACCCTATTATGAAACAGTATAACGTATACCGAAATATCCGTGTCCGTGCCTTGATCTTTGGATTGCCCGTGGCTTTTTTTGCCCTTCAGATGATGGCCGTCATCGGTTCGCTTATGGCGGTCATCTTCTCTTTTAGCTTGATGCTCCTCATTGTGATGGGCATTGGCAATATGGTACTCTATGGCATACTCCTAAAATTGGCCCAAGAACCAAGACTGCTACAAATAGGGGTTTCATTTCCCCAGCTTATCTCCAACAAAAAAATAACCTCCTATGAATACTACGATGAACTTTCATAAGAACTATCCCATAGTGGATGTCGATCAGAACAGGATATTGGCCAACAACGGGAACATCGCCTATGCCTATCGGGTGGAACTGCCCGAGATCTACTCCCTGTCGGAGTCGGATTATGAGGAGCTGCACGGTCATTGGTTCCAAGCATTGAAATCCCTCCCCATTGGTACGTTGGTACACAAACAGGATATCTATCGAAAAACATCCTATGATGCCGGCCGATTGCCCAGTGACACCTACTTGGCCAAGGCCACAAGAGGCCATTTTATGGGCAGGGAACATCTTTCCCATAAATCCCTGATCTTTTTTATCTGGCCCAAGAACAGGGCCATCAATAGCTCCGCGCTGATCAATCCCTTTGCCAAAGTATCCAAAAAGTTACCGCAGACCCTTGGGGAACAAGCGGAAGAGTTTGGCAAAACGGTCAGGGATACTGTTGGATTTTTCAATAATTCATCAAAACTCAAACTGTTGGCGTTTAACCAGGCCGCTATGGTCCAATATACCGATGCCTATTTCAATGGATTCAATGAAGGATTCGATACGGACATGGTATTGGGAAAGGACAAAGTCCAGGTCGGGGACCATTGGTTCGGGGCTATGGCCGTGAACAATGAAGCTTGTTTTGGGGATACCGTGCAGACCAGCCGGCCCAACGAACAATATACCGCTGATGGGTTTTTATTCCACCAAGGCTTTATCGATGGGTTCGGGCTTGCCTTTCCCGAAAATCATATCGTCAACCAGATCATCCACTTGGATGATCGGCACAAATGGCGCAAACTACTCGAAAAACGATTGGAGGAACTTTCCAAGAGCAGCAATTTCGGATCCCGCAACAAAGTGCTTTACGATAGGGTGTCGGATACGCTTAACAAGCTCAACCAAGATGATTCATCATTGATCATCAGGGGCCAATTGAATGTGGTTTTCTGGGCAAAGGACCAGCAACGTTTGGATCAATCGGTATCTGAACTCACAGCAAGGTTCAAGGAACTGGATATTAAACCCTACTGTCCGGTGGGCAAGTCACGCATCCATTATGTGCTCAACAGCTATCCAATGTTTTCCTCCAATTTTGCGGATACCGACCTTTATGTCACCGACCTAAAACATGCGCTCTGTCTATGGATCAATTCTACGAACTACCGTTCGGACAAAAAAGGAATCATTTTCAATGACCGTCTGGAAAACATACCAGTGGTCAAGGATGTATGGGATGAGGGAAAGCATCGTATCAAGGCCCGGAACTTTGCCATATTCGCCCCAACGGGAGAGGGCAAGTCCTTTTTGGCCAACAATATCCTTAGGCAGTATTTTGAGCAGGATGTACGCCTGGTGATCATTGATTTGGGCGGCAGTTACGCCAAGTTTGCCCAGTTGTATCCAGATGAACATATTATCCTCAAATACGAGCCTGGTAAAAACCTTGGCATCAATCCCTTCTATAAAACCCCTGGCGACGGTGTCGCCGCGGAGTGGTTGGAGGACCTGACCAACTTCTTAATGGAGCTCTATGCAACCGACGATACAATGGGCAAGGCACACCAGGTCGCCCTGAAGAAAATCCTTCGTTCCTATTATGAAAAGATCAAAGAAGGGCATTCGCTGGAAGGACTTTACACCTATATCAAAGAACACCAAAATACTTTATTGGAAACCTTGGGCATTGACCCGAGCTATTTCAATCTGACCAATTTTTTGCACATCCTCTCCGAGTATGTGGGCGATGGTATTTACAGTTTTCTCTTTAAGGTCGGTGAGGACCGATCCCACCGATTGGAAGACAAGCGGCTGATCATATTCGAATTGGACGAGGTCAGGGACAACCGGGAGGTCTTGTCCGTGATGCTCAAGCTCATCAAGTCTGCCATCCAACGGACCATTTGGCAAAACCGTAGGGAGCGGGGCATCATCCTCTTCGATGAGTTTGCGAAACAGCTCAAGTTTCCCAATGTTCTGGAGAGCGTGGAGTTTTACTATCAGGCCATCAGAAAACAGAACGGGGCCATCGGTATTGTATTGCAGTCCATCAACCAATTGCCACAGAACCATACCTCTGCCACCATTTTGGAAAATACCCAGGTCATCTATAGCCTGCGGAACGAAAAGGGGTATGATGCGCTAGGTCAACGCCTCAATTTAAGTGCTCACGACCTGAACCAGCTCCGGTCCATCAAGAACGACTTGAAAGGCGAACGCAAATACACGGAAATCTTTATCAAGATTGGGTCTGAAAGTAATATCTACCGTCTGGAAGTGCCCCCGGAGGCCTATGCCGCCTATCTTACCGATGGCAGGGAAAACCAGACCATTATGGAGCTTTACGAAAAGGCTGGAGATATGGAACTGGCCATCAAAACATTCGTCCATCAGAAAAAACTGCAACATGAAAACAACTAAAAACCAATCCTTCCGGAATAGATTCCGTGCAATGGTGTTAGCGCTAATCCTCGCCTTATTTCTGCCTGCAGGCGCTGCCTGCCAGGGGATGCCGGTGTATGATAATACCAACTTTATATCCTTGGCCAAACAGCTGATCGAATCCGCCAAGCAGACCGCGGAGATGTTAAAGATGGTAGAAGAGCTCAATGCGGTCCGGGAAAAGGTGGAAAAAGTGAACAATGCGGTGAGACAGTACCAAGCGGTGCGGGACATCACCAGACACAACGAACAACTATTTGAGATGGTCCGAGAAGATTTGAGGGAAGTCTTGAACTCTCCTTACATCCATGGTGATGAAGTTGAGACCATATCCAATGCCTTCAACGGAATCATGGAAAATTCCCTGGACCAATTGGATTTTATGGGGCAGGTGCTCAGCAATGACTTTTTAAACATGACAGATGCAGAACGGCTAGGAATATTGGAGGCCCAACGGGAGGAATCCCAAAAAATGTTGGCCGATATCAAGCATCGGAAAAAACGGTACGATATGATTATCTCTTTTCGGAAGATGCAAGCAATGATCAAGGATAGGAAGCCCAACTATTAAAACTAGAACGATATGGGACTTGAATACGTGGATGCGGTCTTTCAGACCATCAAGGACAGCAGTTTTGCCACCTATACCATAGGTGGGATGAAGGCATTGGCGGTACTTTTCTTTTTGGTCAATATCATCAAAAAGTACTACGAGGGCGGAGCAATACGAACCGGGCTCACTTGGGGACTTACGCCCAGCGATCTGATACGGAATTTTGCCGTGGTATTGGTCGTATTGTTCTCAACGGAAGTGTTGGGAGCCTTTGACACCATATTAGTGGCCATTGAGACCCAGTACCACGATACGGCACCTGAACTATTACCACTAGGACTTCAGGAAGTAGAAGTCGAGGAAGAGGCAGGTCTCTTGGATGCGGCCACCAAGGCTATGGGCTTATTATACGAATGGTTAGCTACCCCGTTTATGGGGCTAAGGACCTTGGCATGGGCCGGGAGTTTGGTACTTTGGGTACTGGACCTGTTCATCTATCCGCTCTTTTTGGCCGAACGCTATTTTATCCTTGGGGTCATGCAGGCATTTTTCCCCTTGGTCATCAGCATGGCGGTCTTTGAGAAGTTCAGGGAAATGGGCTATCGCTTCTTTCGTTTGTATGCAGCGGTGTATATGATCGTCCCAGCCTTCTTTTTGGTCAATGTCTTTGTCAATGCCCTATACCAGGAAATCACGGATAATTTTTGGCCCAATCTCTTTGGAACTGACTTTGGCAGCGAGCTGTTCGCCCCCTTGATCGAACTGGCAGGCATAGGTTTTATAGTTCTCTTGAAATACAAGCTCTATAAACGGGCGACCACTTTCACCTTCCGACTTTTTGCTGGGGGAGCTTAAGACACATTCAACCTAAAAAAAAACCGATATGAAAAAAGTATACAAAAACATCACTGATGTACTTCGATTGAACCGTTTTATTGTTCTTGCGGTGGTCGTTCTCTGTCTATTGACAAGCGGCCTTTCGATGGGACTACTGTACCACTATCAGGAAAAACTTTTGAACTCCGCCTTTGCCATAAGTGCCGAAGGCACTATAGTGCCATTGGAACTGGTAGGCCAAGAGGAGAAACGGGAGATCGAGGCATTGGCCCATATCGACCTGTTCCACCGGCTTTTTTATGGTATTGATGATAGCAATTACCACGACCATCTGGATAAGGCCTTGTGGCTCGGGGACGCTTCAGTGGATGCGATTTACCGACAAAAAAAATCGGATGGTGTCTATAACCGTCTGTTGCAGTTTTCCTTGCGGCAAGAGGTTGCACAGGTGAATATTGAGCTTGACTTGGACAAGGAGCCCTATCGTTTTAGGGCGAGGACCATATTTGAGGTCCATCGGGGAACGGTCACCGACCGTTACCAACTGGATACTTCAGGGGAGCTCATTGCCGTGGACAGGAACTTTCCGCACAATCCACATGGCTTGCTCATTACCAACTTCTACGAGGATTCTCTTCGCAAATTGGAAACACAAACCAAATAATATCATGAAACTGGACAGAAACAAATTGTTGTTTATCGGGCTACTTATCAGCATCTGTGGGTTTATCATTCTCTATGCACTGCAGATGGGGGAACCTTCAAAAGATAAGGAACTAAGCCAACCTAAGGTACCAGAGCTTATTCAGGAACCCGAGGAATACCACTCAAAACTGGAGGCCGTGGACGCCATCAAGGAGGAGCGTGAACGGACAAAACCAAGTCTGTACGGGGAAGAGTATATCGATTCCACCGGAACCTACGACCCGGAATTACAAGAGAACGAACGCCAACGTATCGTGGACAGCATCTACAGGGAGGGACGTATTGATTATGCTGCAGGTACCTACCGAAAGCCTAAATCGAAAACCCAATCAATAGGTGATGCCCAAACTAAAAGGCCCGACCCTAAGCAAGAACCAAAACTAAAACCCATTGATTTTTCCAAGGCCCATACCGCTTTTTTTGGCTCCAGACCAACACAAAAAGATAGTGTTCATCCTCCCGTTGCTATCAGGGCCGTAGTTAACGGTGAGCAACGGGTACGGGCCAAAAACCGTCTGGAACTGCGGCTAAAGGAGGATATGGATATCAATGGCAGGCATTTTACACGAAATACCTTGCTCTATGGATTTGTGTCCTTTCGGGCCAACCGAGTGTTTGTCGCCATTGACCATATCGGCCTGCACCAGGTCCGTTTGAAGGCCTATGATATCATGGACGGGGGAGAGGGCATCTATGTGGAGAACAGTTATCGCGAAGAAGCAAGACGTGAGGTGCTTGATGATGCCGTTCAGGATATCAGTCTTCCGGGCATGCCCCAATTGGGCGGCATCAAACAGGTGTTCCGACGCTCCAATCGTACCGTGCGGGTGACCGTTCATGATGGCTATCAACTCATATTGAAATCAGAAAATCAAACCCTATGAAATCACTTTATTATTTACCCATACTTTTTTTGTCCCTTGCTACGACCTATGCCCAATCGGACACTTTATATGTCAACGATACCTATGTCTTGGCACTGATATTCCCCGAGCCTATTTCGAGGGCCGTCACCGGGCATTCGAATTATACATTTAGTTACAACACGGATACACCGGGAAGATTGGGGCTTCTACAAGGGCATTCTGGCACGGACAGCAACCTTTTGGTGCTCACCAGGGATGGGCTGGCATATTCTTATTACTTGACCTATAGAAAGCAGCCTATAAAGAGCCATCGGTTTGTCAATAACAACGATGCTATTGGAAATGTGCTGATCAAAAAACGTTTGGATTCCTTGGACCAAGAGGAAAAAAGTATATCACAAAACATTACGCAAACTGACTCCGTTCAGTACCGAAAGGTCAGCAACCATTTTTTAGAACGAAATGCTGCCGTACTCAAGGCCAAACGTAAAGATGGTATTGTCCTTCGACTTCGAAATGTGGCCTATTTTGGCAAGGAAACCTATATCGTTCTTGAGTTAGAAAATAAGTCCAATATCGATTTTGAGGTGGATTTTATCCAGCTGTTCAAGGTACATGGGAATCCCAGAAAGAAATCCTCCTATCAGAAACTTTCCCTGGAACCACTTTACAGTTATAAAAGCCCTTACCTTGTCAAGGTAGGCCATATGGAGCGGTTTGTATATGTGGTCCCCAAGTTTATTTTGGCAGACCAAGAGAAGTTGTTGATGGAGCTTTGGGAAAAGCACGGAAGTCGAACCCTAACTCTTGTGACAAAATAGGTGGAGTTTATATAAATGCCAAGGCTGCCTATTTACATTTTGATTTAGAGTATCTAAATTTACTTAATATGAGGTGTCTGATGAATTGCTTAATATGGAAATACCATGAGTACGTAACTCCCGATAACTAATAATTGGCAACTCAATATCATCTTGCCTTAAATATCTGGTAGGAATCAACTCCGATGTAATGATATAGGATTGGATGGATGGCAATTTTTGAGACTCGATAAACCCTTGCACCAATTCCAAGTTTTCTTTCAACCAATTATCCCTTGCTACATGTTTGGCAATTTTTTTCTTTTGCCCTTCCCTGCCCAAATATGCATCCATTTCCAATTTCATTTGGTGGATATTCCTAGCCGCGGAAGTTTGTTTACATTCCAAGTTGTACACGTTATTGTTTTCAGCATCATAGGCAAATATATCACTGTCCCCATAATCATTATCGGCATCAAGATGGCCCTTGGGTTTGATAGTCACTTCGTATTCCCAGACTTTTAAGGTCGTATTTTCTTTTAGCCAATTTTTCACCTCGTTCCTGAAGTTTTTTCCATTGGTTTCTAAAATCCTGCCCAAAATCGCGTTGATTTTGGGACCACCATTCGTCAAGCGTCCAGAGCCCAGCAATTGCTGAAGGAAACGACTTGCGGACCTACAGTTTCTCATGCCCCAATAGTATTTTTTGCCCTTGTCGGTGTCAAGCACCACAAATGGTCTTCGGGCATAGCTGAACTCCCTATTGTACTTCCAAGGGAAATACTCTTTATCGGTATAGCCCGTTTCTGAACTGACGACCTTTTCGTTTTGCACCAAGCTAAGTTTGGCCAGTCCGATTTCAATTTGTTCCATGTCTATGTTAAGTACTTTATGGAGTTCGGCCACAAGCTCTTCCTTCGACATTGACACCACTGAGGCTTCCCGTTGCCCGGCAAGTGCAGTGGCTTGAAAACAAATACTGTGCAAATTTGTGTAGTCAATACCCCAATCCTCTAGAAAGGCATTGTCCAGTTCGTCATAAAAATCCTTCTCACCTTCTCCCAAGTCAACTTGGTCATATATCCCAAAACTATCGGAGAAAAATTCCATTTGGGATTCGATATTGGCCTTGGTATTGTCTTGGTGGAAGGGTTGTAATTTATCGTCATAGAACTCTTTGGATATTCCGATCCTTCCGGATGGGAGCAATCCCATTTCCGGATCGGCCATTCCAAAATGTATGGCATCGCTCAACATACCAAAATTCAGGATTTCGTTCATGATGGCCAATAGTCCGTCCAGATCGTCATAACTGGGTTTTCGACTGCCGGTTGCCGGATGGTGCACCAAAAATTCAATCAGGCACCGGGTCGAGACGGAGGTATTGACCAAGTCCCGTTCCTTCTGGAGAATTGTTTGCAGACCATCATCATCATTGCCAAAACAAAAAATTTGCGCTGCGGTTTGTACCTTACTGAACTCACGGGTATGGATCAATCTTTCATTGAGTTGTAAAAGCCTTTTCACGAGTTCTTCTTGGTCAACATCCACCAACTTTCCCATTAAGTGTTTTGTCAATCCCAAAACGATCCGGTTACAGCATCCCTTTTTTTCGAGATTCGTCTCAAACTTTTCGGGTATAGGTTTTGGTCCATCCATAAACTTGACCAGTTCATCCAACAGGAGATTTACTTCGGCCTTACTGACGTACAACTCTGGAATCAACCATCGATTATCCAATTGGATATCCGTTCTAGTATCCAGGAAAAGAACCATTTTCGCTTTACCGTGCGGAACATAGGTATCGATGATCGGCACAATATGTTCCCGTGAGAGTTCCAATCCAGGAATTAGGTTGAAGAACGTAAGGATCTGTTGGATTAACATGCGTTCCCCACTATTGTCCCCACCGACGAAGATCCGTTGAAACAGCGCAGGAAATACAATGATCAATTCTTGATTTTCAAAACTGCCCTGCAATTCAAAAGGTGGCACTTCATTAGCATCTATCGTTTCCAAAGGTATCGGTTCAAAAAATTCCTCCCCAAAGATCAAGGTGATGTTCAAATAGGGCAATGGAACAGCTTCGAAAAGGTGGTACAAGGCTGGTGAGAGCCTATCCAACCAAAAACAGATGGCGTCGGTCAAATGCTCCACTTGTGCGATTTGGGTCTCATTGGTAATCTGTGGCGTTTGCACCCAAATGGGAAAGGGATAGGAAGCGAGAAGCAATTTATAGGGAATCTTGAAATCCCTGATTTTATATATGGGGGCATACTCCCTAAATCGCCTTACCGGGATATACACATCTCGCCCACCCATGGTTCCCAAAACCCCATGCTCATCCCATTTGGCCTTTGCTTTCCTTAGCAATTCTGTCCCTCCCCCTTGTTCTATCGTCAATATATCCGGACGATGTTCGTCGGTCAGGTAAAAAGTTTCATCATTATTACGGTACGTTGCATAGGCATCAAGCGGGGATGTGGTAAAGATTCTGGATTCCTCACTTGCAGCTTCATATACCTTGGCATATTTCCAGAGGTCCAAATGGTCCCATTCCTTGGAAAGACCCAAGGTGATAAAATCAAACACATTGAACCAGGTTCGTTTTTCTCTGGACTGCGGTTTATGAATGGATTGGGCGGCAAATCCCCCCATGGAATTTAGCAGAACAACCGTTAGGAACTGATACCCCTCTAATTCTGGTCTAGACTTGAGTTCAGTAATGACGGATTCGATGCGTTTATTTATGGAACCGACCCCAAATGAAACGGGCTTTTGAGAAGTATGAAGTTCTTGGGCACTATTTAATTCGGATGGGTACATATAGCAAACATAGGCAAGTGTCCAAGCGTCAAATTGAAACAAACCTTCCTGAATCGACATCTCTTCCGATGTATCAGGCAATGGAATATCGGTCAAGGCCCAGTTCATGGCATCACATGAGCGCCAGATGTCATGCCAGATTCTATCATGTATAATGGTATGCAGTTCTTCCGCTTCCTTATGTTTTTTGGCCATGGCAATAATATGTTCATTGAGGGTCGTCAATTGACCTGTAGGCAGCAAAAAATAGTATTCATTCCCGTATAGGACAAAGGGTTTGGTCATTAAAGGACAAGTATCATCATAGTGGGCCAACTCCGGTGCATCGGGCGATAGGATGAACTGATCGATGGTCTCTGGAGGGGTATGGGTAGCTTCGCACCAATGGAGATATTGGGATATGGCAATTCCCCACGGTTGCAGCTGATTTGGCAGTTTTAATTTGGAGTCTTCACTTTCAACAAACAGGTTACGTTCAAGCCCTGCCCGATTCAATAACATTTCACCTATATTGAGCAAAAGAAACACACTATGGTACACATCCTCCTTAAATGGCTTGGAGAGGTCGTTTTGGACCGTATACATGGCCAAGGTCAAGTACTTAAAAATTGATGACGCATAGGGACTAATGCCACAAAGGGTCGTATAGTTCCCTCCATGGAACACCACGCTTTCGGTAAAGAGCTCCTCTGGAGGCTCTTCCATAAAGTATTCTGGAAACTCTGCATTCACAATGGATTGGAGACTATCCATATCCGCCTCTTTTCCTGTTGAAAGTTCTTTGACCACCTCGGCGGCCATCATTTCTATTCGAAAATTCTTGCCATGGTTTTCAGGTATCAATTGCATTCCGATCAGGGTATTGAGCAGGTGGGTGCTCTCATAGGCCTTGATATAATGCATAAATTGGCTAGCACCTTGCTCGTTAGGTTGATCTTCACTGTGTTGAACTTTGATTTTTCCGCCCAAACAGCACTTCTTATATTTTTTACCACTGCCACAGGGACAAGGATCGTTTCTTCCAATTTTCTTCATTGCTAAGGGTATAATCCTTTACACTCTAGGGCAATTATACCCTTTTTTTTTAGCCAAAAAGGTGCACACATTTTATTCCCTAACATCCTCTTTAGGGTCGGTATTGATGACCATTAGGTTGGTGGGGAGCCCTTCAAAAATAAATTCTTGATCGATGATATTGGCCGTTCCGAAGTTATCGACAAAATCAAGGAACTGACCTATGGCTAGAGAGGGCTGCTGTTGTGCCAACACACTCCTTATAAATGAAAAATGCTGTGGGGCAATGGTCAATTCGACCCCAATTTTCAGATCCAACAAATAGTGAATGAATTCATCCAAGTCGAAGGAAGCAACAGTTTCCTCACATGTTCCACACTTGCATTTTCTGGGAGCTACCGGAAGGGGGAAAAAGGGTATATCCAATTTAACCTTATAGGAAGCATAGGAATGTGGTAGCTTGGACAATAGATGTACCTCATGGGCACTGGAATAGGCCATATCAATTTGTTTTTTCCCATCAATATAAAAAATGCCATAGGAGCCAACACTGTTACAACATCCCAAGGATAGGATATTCAAAGGAAAATTAAACCTACGTCCGGAAACCTTTATCAAATTAGGCCTGGTGGAGAGCAGCTCATACTGAAAATATTCACCATCAAAGGTCCGATTTATCGTATCCAAAATTCCCCTATGATACTTCGCTTGCAAAAAGGTCATCCTTGCCAACTTTTTACTTGGTGAAAAGGCAATGATCCAGATGTCCGAAATCTCCCTAGTGGCCTCCCGCCCAATTTGTGGGGAATGGTAGGTAACATATTGTTGGTGGGTCTCCCCGACAAATGTCACATGATATTTTGAGGATAAAATAGTGCTCATGTTCCTGAACAAGGTCACTTCCGAATCCTTGATGGTCGCTGATTTATTCAGTTCTGTTTTCATTGAAAAAATTACATTTATTACCTAGGTAGTTTTATTTTTTGACATACAATTGCAAATCTTCATCAATGGGGTTCAGGTCATAATTGGTCGATAAATCGTCCAATTCACCATAGTCCTCTATGGGATAGAAGGTTTCCAACCTAAAGAATTCCATGGCTCCCTTCCCTTTGACATGTTTGGTTCTTTTTTTTATCCAAACGCGGTATTTCTTGCCCTTGAAAACAAAGGCCAATTTCTCCATCCCCGAAGCATCCATCAAATCTGAACCATCGATGCGATGTAATATGTCCTTTAACCTGATGTGTAATTGATCGGGCTCAAAGTCTTCCACATGATATGTTTTCTGGGGATTGTCCTTGATAATGGCTGCATAGTGCCTGTTGATGATGTGGATGAGGGAGTAGGAATCGATTTCAACATTTTGCCCTAAAAATTCAAACTCAAAATCCGCCTCGGAATGATTCTCAATAACTTGTTTTACCAACAGGTATATGAACTTGGAATGCAGGATATGTTTGTCCCTTTGTATGGCATATCGCTTCTTTTGCCTATTAAAAAAAAGTCGTCCCGAATTCTTCTTATGGTTCTTAAGCTCTGTTCGTGTTTCCGAGGCTATTTGTTGTTTGATCTGATCTGGATGGTTTGTCGTTTCAATTACCTTCTGCCAACGATTGCATTCACGCTGCAGGTATTTGAAATCCGCGATTTTTTCTTTTTCAGGAACCATATAGATTCCCCCTTTATGGGCCTTATAAAACTCTGCTGCGCCGAGGGCTGAGCTGAAATAGGTGAGGTACAATTGTTTGAAAATAAAATTGGAACAGGCTTCGAAATCTTCTGGATTCCCGTCCTCTTCAAGATCTGTCAATTTCAGGCAGGTGCAAAAGAACTCTTTTTCCCTTTCAAGCAAATCAGCTCCATTTAAAGCTTTGTTCCTTAAATCCTCAAAAATCCCACGGGCTCTGACCTGTTCCTCTTCGGAATCGTCCCTCAAGATCAAATCATCTAATTCATATGGCATTTTAATAAATATTAATTGATTAATTATGGTTTATTCAAAGTATTCCATTCTATTCCTCAATAAGTTCGCAGAGGATTCAAAAGGAGTTGAATTAATTTTCCTACAAGATAGTTATGTTTTATGAAGCCATATGTTTATACCATCAAATATTATAATTACGCGATGTTAGTTTTATTGAAACAAACCTTTTACCTCTAAATGTATCCTTTGAAAGTTTGCGGCTATTTCAGGGCTATTGAACGCAAATCTAGGCTCATGCAATTCCCTTTTAACCTTGGGTACCGGAAACCGTACCTTTCTGTCCTTCCCGTCCGAAAAAGCAATAAACTCCCCTTGCTTTAGTCTAAAAAACTCCTCAGATCGTACTTTGCCCACTTCCCGTTCTATATTGGTAATCCTAGTGTCGGGAGACATAAAATTTGCTTTCTTGCTCACACTCCGTATGGGCTTTTTGACCAACTCGAAGAAGCGCTCATAGTAGTAGGCCGTATCCGGATCATTGGCCTTCCCAAAGAACTGATAGGACAGGTTGGAAAGGATGGCCCTGCTGGCCTTGTCCCCGTACATCATATCGTTTTGGGCCTTGTCCTGCATCACATATACGGTGGTAATGTCATAGCTACGGAGCGTGGCCGGAATCCGGTGCATGTTAAGCAAGCGAATGGTCGGGGCCTCTTCCATCAATACAAACGAATGCAGCTGCCCACGTAGGCTCATCTGTTTGATGACGGTATGCAGAATAGTGGCAATTATGGGGGAATAGGCGGTTTCAAATTTGGGATGGTTGACAATGGATAGGATGGCAGGGTGCTCGGGGTTGTTGATATCCAGGTCCACTTCATCGGCGGAAAGGGCCATGAATATCCGTTGGGTCGATATTTTCTTGAGGGCATTGGCCAGCGTGGAAAGCACCCCGGCGGTCTGTCTTTCGGAGTCCTTTCCTGCGATAAAGGCGTCGGCCATGGCCTTGGCCACCAGGTCTTGGCTCAGCCATTGGATGAGATGTTCGGGCTCCAAGAGTTGGTACACTGCGATAAGGTGGGGGAGGGTACAGTGTTTGGGATGATGGGTGCGAAGCATCCAGATCAACCCACCCAGCAGTCCCTCGACGGCATCATTGAAGAACTTGGAGGAGCCTTGGGCCACGGACTCCCGTTGCTCTAAGAGGTTTTCCAGTAGGACCCGGGAGACCTCGTTCACACTTTCCTCATCGGGCAGGTAACGGGGCGCAATGGGATTCACCCGTTTGTGGATGGTATCAAAGGACACGATATGAAAAGGAATGCCTTGGTCTTTGAACAACGGATAGGCCAATTCGGTAATCTCAAAATGTTTGTAATCGTGGATAACCCCACAGAACCTGTGTTTCTGAAAGTGCTGCAGTAAGGCATAAACCACGGATTCGGTTTTCCCACTTCCTGCAGAACCGATAATGGAAATTCCCCGCCGAATGTTTTTAAGGGTCAGGGTACCACCGCGGAGGGGTAGCTGAGCCTTGTATTTCGGGGGAATGACATCTTCCTCTTCCCGTATATGAAGTAACAGCCCTAAAAGCATATTCAGGAATACCGAAGGCAGTAAGGCATATAACAATAAAGGGGGTATTATTTTCCAACCTAAGAAGAAGACAAACAGGACACTTTCCAACAGAAACAATCCCAGTACTATCAGCACACCCCATCGATGGACATATTGAAAGAGCAGCATACCCAATCCCAATGGAAGGAAAAGGAGCCACCAATGGCTGGTAAAAAAGGGTTCAAGATGGTCAAGGAATTCCATTGACATAGCGGTTAGATTTCAATGGAGCTGGCCTTTCGGGCGAGGGCGGCGGCCTTTTGCAAACGGGCGATGGTTTTTCGGGCCACCGCCACCTTACTGGTCGGAATGTTGGGCAGCGGTACTTTGGCCCCGGTCTTGGACAATAGTTTAAGGGCCACGGCCCTTTTGGAGGCCGGGAGTCCCATGATTTTGGAGAAATAGGCCTTGGGGTCCTTGTCCAAGGTCTTCCGTGCATTATAGGACTCCACATAGTTCCGGTTGTATTTGAACATCCGGTCAAAGGTCTTTTCGGCCTTTTCGAAAAACTCATCCCTGCGAAAGCCCCTTCTGACGGTCTGCCCATGGAGCTTGGCCTCCGATTCCCGATAACTGCTACCAGGGGACAAACTATAGGTGTTGGTCACATCCTTCCGGCTCATCACGATATGCACATGGGTTTGGGAACCCGGTTTTTGCATCCCCTCTTCGATGGGCTTTCCATCCAATTTATGGGGCATCTGTTTGTAAAGTCGGTCGATGTCCCGCTGGATGTGCTTGGGGTTCCCTTGTAGGGCCCCGCGATTGACCTTGGCCAGGTCGTTTTGGAGCTTGGCAATCTGTGCACGATAGGGGCGGTTTTCCCGGATTTCCCGATCCCTTCCGGAATAGGTGCGTTGCTTTTCGATTTTGGCAAAATATTTCAACTGCTCCACTTGGACTTGTTCATTACGATAGAAGGAAGCTGCATAATCCTTCATGATTTCCCGGACATAATCTTTTAGCTTTTCGGGGTCATTTTGGATGGCGGCCAGTTCCCGTTGGCTGGGATTGATGGTGAGGGAGTAGAATTTGGGCTCGTTTTGTTTGAGGCGGTCCGTATTCGCATCTATTTCCTGGATCACTGTTTTAGGGTCGATATGGTCTTGTTGTTGGTTAAAAAAAGGTTCCTGTTGTTCGGGAGAGAGTTCCTTGTTTTCCTTTTCCAGGTAGTCCACAAAGTCTGCTGCACTTTGGGAAAAGGTCTCGCCGAGGTGTTGTCGTGTGATGGTGATGTACATGGCTATGGTGTTTTAAAATGTTCTTGAAAGGCGTTCCATTCGGAGAGGGTCATCTCCAGTTGGAGTCGGGGCGCACCGAGTGCTGGTCGGATGATCTTGACTCGATTAAGGAGCTGCTCGTTGATTAGAGTTTTAAGCTGTGCCAGTTCCTGTTCCAGCAGTTGGCGTTGTTTGCGTTCTTCTAGTAAAGCAAACTCTGTGTCTAGGTCCATCCCTTGAATTTCAGGGATGACCAATTCGGCCTTGGGGATATTGCCAGACTTTTGGGTTGAGGTGGTAGGTCCCCCTTCAAAGAGCAGTTCCATCATCGCCTTGGTGGGCATGATACCGTGCTTTTCGAGGTCCTTAATGATGGCAATGGTGGCATTGTTCCGTTTGGCGGTAAAGTCGCGGAACTTATGGAGGAAATCCATGATCAGCCCCATGCGCTTACCCAGATTTTCGTGAGGGGAGATTTCATTGTACTTAAAAAAGTCCAGCATCCCAGATAGGGCCAGGGTATGGGTCTTGTAGTACATGCGCGAGAAGGACTGAAACCGACTGGCGGTGTCCTTTTTGAAGCGTATGTTGCTAAAACTTTCCGTTCCCATAGTAGTTTTTGATTTGGATTTGCCGCAAATCCGTGCCTGTTTATAGGGGTTTCGGGAGCATTTGCCGCAAATCGGGGCCTCCAATGGCCTTTGCTTAATCACCTTTTCAATGATAATCCACTGTAAAACAGTGGTTTATTTGAAAATTAATCTACGCAACACCGGCTGGCCGTGTTGCCCTCTTGCTCTTCCTTATTGTGCGCAGCACAAAATTCATCGCCCATTTAAGGTATTGCGCACGAGCCATCGAACGAAAAAGGGGTAAAATTTTAAGAAGGTGGAGCAGGTGGAATTATGGAGTTTGCAGCAAATAGTAAAAAGGGGTGGATTTCTTTTAAATAGGAAGGGATGATTTAGGTGGGCAACCCGTCTCAGCGGATTATCAACACTATGGAAAATAGACGGAAAAGATGATAAAAAACGAGTTGCATTTTAACGCGGAGACGGTAATTCATAGGACGAAAAAAGCCACCCCGATGGGATGGCTCACACGATTTAAAACTGAACTAACGGCAATCGTATATGAAACAATTCAAAGAATGCCATTATCCGCAAAACTGAAGTAGTCCCCGTTGGGCACGATGATCAGATGATCAAGGACTTTGATATCGAATAGTGCAGCTGCCCGTTTGATCTTTTGGGTTAGCTGTTTATCGGGCTGGCTGGGCTTGAGGTTCCCAGAGGGGTGGTTATGTGCTAGGATGATGGCCACGCTCAAGGTCTTGAGCACCACGGCAAATAGGATGCGGAGGTCTACCACGGTACCCGTGATGCCTCCATCGGACACCTGATAGGTACCTTTGACCCTATTGGAATTATTGAGCAATAGGATTTTAAAAGATTCTTTGAGGGCCAGTGTATCGGCATCCCAATTGGCGCGCAATAGTGCGGCCACATCCCGAGAAGAGGTCAATTGTGGAGCTTCTGAAATTCGGGTATGCTCCCGGTAACTGATTTTTATTTCGTTAACTTTAGCTGTCATTTTTCTTGAAATTGGATTAAAGAGTTAAGAGAAATGATAGAGGGGATGTTCCAAAGGGTTGTTTGGGCATCCCCTCGACCATTTTAATATTCGGAGGGCAATAGGAGGGTATTGTCCACAAAAAAGAGGCGGATCTGTTCCAAGGGAAAATCCGTGAAATGGTACTGCTGAAATGCAAGTACGGTACCATTGCCATCGGTATAGGTGATTACGGCATCATAGCCGTGGGTTTCCACTTCTGCTGGCGAATAGCGTTTAAAGTCGATGCTAATAAATCGGCTTTTGTCCCTAAGGCTTTTGCCCATCACGGAGGCGTCTGTCAGTAGCCAAAAGGCATTGGCGGACTGTGCGAGGAATTGGATACCCTCGGTGTACCGTGTTCGGCAGAGGGGAAGGGTGAAAATTTGCTGCGAGCCGTTAAACTGCGCTAACTGTTCTTTGAGGTGTTGGATGTTTGTTTCCATGGGAATCGATTTGAATTGAACAAAAAAGAAAGGAAGGGATGCCCTAGGGGCACCCCTTGGGTGCTAGGCACCCTTTTTAGTGGATGTCTTCTTGGCGCTCTTGGACCTAGGGGTCTTTGGTTCGCTGTCCTCTTGGGCAGGTTTGGAGCCCAATAGCAGTACTTCATCGGCGACGACTTCCGTAACATAGCGCTGGTTGCCGTCCTCGGTGGTATAGGAACGGGTCTTGATTTTCCCTTGCACACCGATCTCGCTGCCCTTGGCGGTGTACTTCTCGAGGATATCGGCGGTCTTCCCCCAGGCCACGACCTGGTGCCAGTCGGTGTTCTGGATTTTTTCCCCTTGTGAATTGGTGTAGTACTCATTGGTGGCCATGGGAAAACGGGCCACTTTGCGTCCTCCATCGAGGAGGGTGATCTTGGGGTCTTCCCCCACATTTCCGATTAATTGTACATGATTTCTGAAATTGCTCATGATTGAAAGGATTTATGCCCAAATCGGGCGGTTAGAAAATAATTGAACTCTTTATTGAAAAACCGATTTACAAGCCAAGCAGAATTAAAAGAAAAGCCGCAGGCAACTGATTTACTTATGGTATCCGGAGCGTCTTCCTTTTTTTGATAGTTTTGTGCTGCTTCCGATAGATGGAATGTGTACGATTTCATGGTTTGTGGTTTTGATTTACTTCCAGTAGTGCCATCGCTGTTACCTTTTTTTGATGCTGAACCGGGTACGACATGCCTACTTGTGCAAGCCGTATAAAAAGGAAACCCCACCGAAGTGGGGTCTGGCTTTATGCCGGCTACAAGAAGGGATGTTGTTGTTTTGCCCACAAAAAAAGAAAGGCAGCGAGCTCAAACGCGGAAACCAAAAACGAAACAAGGGAAGTTCGCATACCCATGGAAGCAGTACAAAGCATAAAGTGGAACAACTTATGGGCTATGAACCATCAGCATACGTAATGTATCCCAATGGTGATATGGAGGATTATTGGTAATTTTTGGTTAAAACCATTTTCCATGTTGAGTTTAGAGTCTTTCTACAACTATTTCCAATTGAACCATTTCGACTACAAGCAAGAAGCCAACCGTCATTTATTGGAATTGGATGAAAAATCTTTTGAAGAGACCTATCCAGGCATAGAGTCCCATAAGAACATTTTAATAGTTGAAGAGGTACTTGGGTTACATGCCGCCTATCCTGAAAAAATAGTGGGAAAGGTTACAGGACTTTTTCGATAGCCTTTAGCAGTACTGGAATAGGGTAAAATTTGGTTTTCCTGATAATTCCATGATTGGTCTGATGGAGCAACCGCAAGTCCTTTTGTCATTTCATTGGGAATTCATGGGAATAGACATCGAGATCGTATTTTCGTTTTTTTATACTAAGTTGGATACCTTCTGCGGTAGGGTTAAGAAAACCACTTACATAAAGGAATGGAGGAATATGCTCGCTAACGTACCCTTTGATTCTGGTCCTCTTTAATCTTTTTGGCGTCAGCTCATGCGCCAGGCCAATAAAGTTGGCAACGAGTTCAGCAAATGCTGACATATGCTTTACTTCCCCAAAGGAAACCAACTGATCGTTTGATACGGAATCATTGGTGGTAAAGAATTTAAGATCCTGATCTTTTATGATTGAAATGTCACAACAGATATTGGCCTTATATCCTAATTTCCTGGAATTGGATGTGGTGGAAATTCGCAATTGATGCCTGAGCTGGAATTTTTCCCCATCCATTTCCAATAATGCATAGGAGTATTTGTTTGGTGCACCGCGCGTTGAAAACTTCAATTTAAACACCTCTTTGCCATCGACTTTAGGGTTGACAATGGTAACCTTGTAATTTTTGTTTTTGTAGTACTCTATGACCTTGGCAAAGACATAGGCTTCAAAAGTCTGGTTAACAGCATTTCCAAAACTGGTCAATTGAGCCTTTTCATTTTTAAAGAATTCCTTCAGCCCTTTTTTGGCTTCCTTTTGATCAAATAAGTATTCAGCCATTTTTTCTGTTTAGAATAAAGGGACGATACCGGTTCATTATGGGTTGGATGGTTTTGGAGTTGTTGATTAAGGCAACGAGCTCCTCATTTTCTACAGTTTGCATCAAAGCCTTTGCGAGTCTTTTTCCTTGCATGACGTTGTCATTTCTTTCTGAAAAGAATCGACTTCCAATCTGAAAACCAGGGATCTCCAAGTCCTTAAGTGTATCCACAGCGGCCTTTGCCCTTTCCGTACCATCCTCAAAAAATCTTTTTAGTAGAAATATCAATATGATAGTGGATGCCTCATCAATAATATCTTGCAGACGTTTGAGCTCCTTTTTGCGGTTCTTATCACCTTCTATTTTTTTGAGATACTTGTTCAAGGAATTTTCAGGGAAAAAGGCGAACCAGACATAGCCTTTCACCGTCGCGAAGCGTTGGGAAATGAATTTTGGTGCGTCTGCAAAAGGGGATTCACTTTTCATATAAACTATGATATTTTGGTTTCAAGAAATAGGGATGATCCCTCACAATTCAAAATATTCGCTTGGATCATCTTCAATTTCATTTAGAATGGCGCTCAACCCAGTATTGATCTTTTCCAGTTGTTGGATGTGTTTTTTAATGGTGCCAAGACTGAATTTTTTGGCTTCATTTGAACGGAAGTGCAACAACTGTTCTTGCTCCTTTATTTTTTTCTTAAGACTGAAACTTTTATCATTGCATATGATGACGATTTCCTCATTTTCAATGAATGGGTCATCCCATAGCCCATGGATGAACAGATTTCGAATATTTCTGATGTGGTTCACTTCCCCGATCAGTTTCAATAATGATTTTTGTTTGTCCCCAAAACTATTGATATAGGTGAGTTCTTTCAACAGGGCTGTGTTTTTTTCCAAACTATACTTTCCTATTATAGAAAGATAGACCATTTGATGATGTGAATCCCTTACAATATATAACCCTGTGATTTCCCTGATCAAATATTCAAGTCTTGCGAACAAGGTGGATAGTTGTCCTAGATGCGAATAGAATTTGACTTCTTCCGCATTTAACTTTTTTGCCATTTCTAAGGTGCCTTCTTTTGCAAATTAATCAATATCTCAAGAGTGTCTTGAATCCGTTTTCACCAATCTCATAATTGGTAATGATATGGGATGTTTTCTCATCAAATTCGGAATCGGCCAGTAACATCACCACATCTGCTAAACTCAACGTCCCAGAAGTTTTCAAAGGTTTGCGCAGCAACATTAATTTCCTGCATATCGGACCTATCCAAGCTGAGCCCTCTGGTAATAATGGGTCGGGTACAACCTTTGTTGTGGTACCTGGTGCCGTTGCGAATATTACCGGGTTCTGCGAATGAAATTTATTCATGAACCGGAGTATGGCTGCTATGTCCTTGATGTTCTGCAGGGCAACTGGACCAAGAAAGTTCTCCAATACGGAAAATCGTTCTTCCTTCCCTTCGTAACAGGCATCGATCAAGCACATATACGGGAATCCTGAATCGGTTAAAAGATCGGTGACCTCTCCAACATACAACAATTCGCTGCGCAATATCTCCAAATCCAGGGCAAGTGGGTCCGTGGAAAGGTTGTTAGGCTTTTTGTTGAAGTCCCCAGGAACAAGAAACTGGTTCCAAGCGATTCCTTCCGAGATGCCATGGCCACAATAGTAAAACAGCAACAAAGGATTATTGACGCCAGATGTTTTGGCCATTTCAATAAGCTTATTCAATTCTTGGAGGATTTGGGATTTGGTCAATGGTTTGCCGGCCTCTGATCGCAACATGCCCCCCTGTCCATTGGCATTTTGGGTAAAAAGTTCATGGACATAACGGGCACTTCGCCTAGCGCCATTGATATCGTCAAATGGCTCATGGCCTTCTACAATGTTTATTTGCTCATAATGTGCCGATCCTATTGCCAAATGGAAGACATTAAATTCTTGGGCATTGCAGGCCACCCGTAGCGATAGGGCTATTACAAGAATAACAAATGTCTTCATTCTTTGAGTTTTAATTCCTGCCAAGTTCTTTCCGAGCTTGCCTTACAGGCTTTGGCAAGTTGATTAGCCTTGAACTTCAAATTCTTTTCGCTATTGGGGTCTTCTGGAACAAAATCGATGATGGCATAGTAAAAGTCCTTCATAGCCTTTGATACGGTGGAATCCTCTACCATGATCATATCTCCCCAATATAACCCTCCAAAATTTTTGACATTGTCTTCGAAGTCACCGTCATAGGGATTCATCGCTATAAGTCCGGCGTATTTGCATGATTCAGTATAGGTGGCCATTTGTTTTTGCCAAATGTTCCTTTTAAACTCCATATAATTTTCGTGTGCCTGACGGTGGAAATATTGATATATGCCAATGGCAATGGCTAAAAGGGTTATTATCGTACCTACGATTTTTATCCTTAGGTCAGTGACCTTTAGCTGAAATTCTTTATCAATCGGCGGTATGGGTTCAGGAGCCTTTTCCTGGCTATTCTCAGTCATCTATATAATGTTTAAGGATGATATCTTGGCTTTCATCGGTTTTATCGTGTAAGGACAACCTGGTTCTGAGCTTGGCCTCCATAAAGGCTCCTTTGTGGCGAATCACGAGATAATAGCGCCCCTCATTAAATGTGATCCACCAGTCGAATTGTGATTCTTTTTCCAAGGAAAACTCATATTCATTGGTGGTCCATGACTCATTGATGCATTCTTTGACCGATACTTTCATAGATCTATGAAAAGTATATGACTTTCCTTCCTCACAGGTTTCGTTGCTGCCCATATTGACTTCATACCTATCAAAAAACCACAATTTGTAAGCGTCCCCTGTTAATTGGTCCAGTATTTCCTTTTCGTCATCATATTGTGCAAATAGGACCAATGGAAACAGAAAGAGTAGGATGATATTGCTTCTCATACCTTAGTCGATTATTATTGAACATTAAAGAAAATGGGCTTTAAACCATTTTGAAAGGTCCTTCTTGACATACCTGTCTGTATAAAGCCTAATGGGGGAGTATTTAAACTCAATGTAAGAAATTTCATTTACATTGTAAACTTGATTTGGAAGGAATTGACATTTTTTACGTGCAATTAAATCGAAAGCGCGAACCCTTGCCCAAATAGGAATGACAAAAACAATTGAACTCCGCTGTCGGGGTCAATAAATTACTTCTTTTTAAATCAAAGAGGATCAAGATGCTACAACATTTATCAATAGAAATTCATTGAAGTTATCTATATCTGGATTCCAACGCATTACCTTCACAGGGAATTCATGCCTGGAAAGTATATGGGCAATTGTTTTGTCCTTGTTCTGTTTAACGGATTCCAGGTCAATCATCTGTAGCCGTTCATTAAAGCTTATATTTGGGCCTGCATCAATATTTTTGATTTTCCACACATCTATATTTAAGGTTTCAATTCGCCCCTTCATACGCTTTTTGATATAATCATCAATGAATTCTGAGTTTAACCCTTTATAGTAAAGTGTAGGTTCTGATATCCGCATAATCTCATAGATATCTTTAAAAGCAGCTTGGAGACTTTCTTTGGTTTCGATTACTTTTTTCTTGTTTTCTGCATTAAGAAAGAGCGGAATCCAATAAATGTTACCTGCTTTTGCCTTAAATTCTATCTCTATAAAAAATCTTTTCATGGTTTCTAGATGTCAACATCATCATATTTCTTGACAATTTATGCATTCATTGGATGTAAGTGGTAAAATGTAGCTGCGGTATTTGAAAAACCTTCAGAAATTGAGGGTTTTACCATTACGAATATGTGATAAAATTATATAATTTAGGTAAAAGTTTCCCAATAGTTAGTTCTTTATGATTTGATAACCAGCAAAATGAATTGGTTACCGTGTGTTATCAAAGAGTACTTTTCATAGAACAGAAATCCACTTAAGCCAACCACATTGGAAATATTAATTATTGGAAATCATCCTCAAACATTAAAAGCCCCAACAAAGATTCTTCCGTGGAATCGTGTTGTTCAGGAGATGCCTGCCGCGATTGATTATGATTTTATTATTGTTATCCCAGAAACAGGAACCGAAAAGGAGCAAAACAAAGTTTTTAACCTGTTGTTTGATGATGTTCGATTGTTCAATGGCTATTTGGGGAAGATAGTATGGATTTTGAACCCATTCACGATAACCTCGGTTGGAGTAAAGTTATCGATTGGGGAAATATTAGGGATAAGGGGGTGTGTTGGAGGTGAAGTATTGAGTTATATAAAGGGGGTTCAATATAATATTTCGGACATCTATTTTGGCATTAAAGATGTTTCAATGAACTGTTTGTCGGTGGCTCATTTGAAAAATGCAAATGGGGTAAAAGTCACGGTTGCAGCCTCGTCCCATGATGATAACTGGTTGCTTTCTCCGAAAACAGACCTAAAAATTTTGATTGACCAAGTTGGGAAATCTAAACGGCAAAAGCTTAAAAGGACTTCCAACATAGTCTCATTAATTCTATTTGCTTTAATTATATTGAGTTCTACATTGTTTGGCCATAAATCTTCCTACAAAAGGAACATTTCCAAGCACAGCACATTTTCTTCCATTTTAGACCTTCCATTGCCTTATCCCGAAGAGGAACTCAACAATGTTTGGTTAAATCCGGAAAAACGCTTGGCGACCCGACTTCTCAGCAAGGAGCGTGATTATTATCTTTCCATGTCTGAGTTTATGGATTTAAGGGAAAATCCGTATGATTTTTGGAGCAGATTGGATTTGGATGACGCCTTCTTTTATGGAGATAGTCAAATGTTTTACAAGTATGCTCTACTAACAGGAGATTTTCCATTCGCGTATCGAATAGCCAAGGAAAGTATCTTGAAAGACTTTGGAGAACGCGAGGAATGGGCGAAGCTTTTAACCCAAACACTATGGCAACTTGCCTTGGAATCATTACATGAATTGGATTTGGTAAAAGCTGAGAAATATAATGATACTTATCTCAAGTTAATGTCATATGTGAATAAAGAGGTTTATTTCGATGCTGAACTACTTCCACAACGAATATTGACCTTATCCAAAATTTTACAAAGAGAGTTAAAGTCTCCAAGAAGGAACTCTTTTTATATGAACCCTGGAATTCAAAATTCATTTGGAAGATTTAGCGGTAGTTCATGGGAATATGAAATTCCAGAAGAAGATCCATATGACTTAATACAAAGACGCAAAAGGAATCTACCAAAGGACCTCTCGTTTACTAAGGATTCGCCGTTTTATGTAGTGTATGATTCGCTAAAAACACTGGAAAACCTTAGGCTTCATCCAAACGATTATTCCGATGTCAATTATAGAATGCTAGAGGCATATAAGTTTGCCCCGTTAGAATGTGAATATCAAATTTTGAAAAATGAAATATTGTATTACCCAACACGTAGTACTATTGACAAAATATTTGCCTATGCCGACAAAGACACGTATTTGGCAGATGATATTTTGAATGTCCTTATCACTGAGATAATTAATTCGGACAATTATTTGGAAGAAGAGGAATATTTCGAAAAATCACCAAGGTTAGATCGTTTTATTTCCGCTTTTCAAGGCGCAGTTCCAGTTGCCGAGTTAAAAAAGAGAATAAACGAGTTCAATGAACAAGACCATGATTCCAAAAATATTATTGAACGTAAATTGAAAATGATAAGCCCCAGATGGGATAAATATGAGATTCAGGCCATAGATTTTGATTTAAAAATGGCATCATCAACTTTGGAAGGGCGATGGTATAGTACGTGGGGTAAAGAAAGTACCATTGTTATGGAATTTAATATGGACCAAAAAGTGGATTTTCACTTTGAAACAAGTAAGGTCAATTTGGAATGTTATGGGGAATACCAATTGGAAAAAGTAGCATCTTATTTTCGACTTAAATTAAACCTGATTGATGCAAACGGCAATCAGGTTTTTTTCCCAGGGATACTTTTTTTTAAGTCAAAAGACACTTTCATTGCATCGTTTAATTTTAGTGCTGATGAAATAGATCAATTTCCGATAAACTTTGAATATGAAACAATTGAATTTAATAAACTATGAGTAAGATATATTCGTATTATATGAAGTATGCATTTAAGATTGTGGCACCAAGCAGTATAACAGCTGCGCTTATTTTCTTATTTAACAATCGAAGATTTACGGAAATCGGTTTTGACTTTCTTCAGTGGGAACTTACCCATAATGTAATGTGGATTACATTGTTGTCATTTTTTATCATTATTTTACTCAGGGTGCTATATGAGATCAGGAAAAAGAAAACCAATTGGGGGATTATCTTTTACAAGATCAAAAAAGTTGTCCTGTTTACCCCTTTGATTTCGATTATACTTTTGATGAGTTCAATATTGGCTTATTTCGCCTTTGGCTTAAGGCAGAATTATAAATATTATTCAGAAGTGAGTTATCAAAAGGAAATTTTAAATCATATAGAAAACGCAAGATATGTTGAAGCAAGGACAGCAGTTGAAAATTATTTGCGAATGTTTCCGCAAAGAAGGAATGGTGCATTGAGGGATGAAATATGCCAGTCTGTTTTATATTTTACATCAGGTATGGCGGTTATTAAAAGAAGCATAAAGTCCCAAAATCGAATAAGACCCATGATAATCGATGGATTGGAAATACCTGTTTTATTCGACACTAGACAACAAGCCTATGAACTTATAAATGAAATGTCGGGCGGAGCTTCTGCAGATGATTTTAATTAGAACCTCATAAACATAACTTCTCAAAGAATCAATTCTTTTTAACAGCCAATTTACTTATATAGTTTTATAGACTGTATCCAAGACTTATTAAGCTTTTCCATCTTATTGAATTGATTGAGATCGTTTAACTTCTTGTCGATTGCAATTGTGGTGGAATCAACTTTCTCGCTATTGCAACCGATAATCTCATCTTTTAGGTCTACTATGGACAGCTCCAAAGTTGATATCAGGCTATCCTTAACCTTTTGCTCACGTTCAAACTGTTGTTCAATACTGTCCTGTATTCGCATGATTTCTTTGTACTCTTTTTTCTTGACACGCATTTCAAAACCGGGAAGCCTGATTTCTTCCGTATTGAGAATGATGCCGGCTACGGATTCTTTAAAGATTACAACGCCCAAGAGCAAAGCGATGGCCCAAATCAATGTTTTGTAAGGAAAGGTTTTTGTGCTCATTTTTAATTTGATTTTGTGGTTCTTCTTTGCTATTGTTATAATTCCAGGGGTTTAGGCCTCTTGATTGCGTTTTATAAAAAGCCGATTATAGGTCCTTCCTGCAAAAACGATAAAATGATAGGCGGCAATGGCCAGGGCCGATAATAGAAATGGAATAAGCACCAACCATTTTATTCGTACAATCCAATAAAAAACAGAGAAACATTTGTACTGGCAGAATGTCCCATTCAGCAATCCCAGTATCATAATGTTTTCGGTAATGTCAAATATGGCGGGCAGTATGCTTAACAAATAATATTTGACGGGAATCCGTTGTTCAATGGAAAGGAAGAATATACGAATGGATGAGTAAAAAAGTAGGGTATAACAAAGTATGAACAAGAAATCAAAATAGGTGTTGGCCATTAAATTATCCGTTTCAAGCACTTGTGTCTGAAACGCCGTAAACGAATCGGAGAGCTGAATGCTGTAAATGTTGGGCACATTGATATTGGTGTGCAAGAAAAAGACCAATATACAGGCCGAACATAGCAACAAGGAAACATTCCAAAGTGATTGTTGAAAGTTTAAACTTCTCATAATTTCATGCTTTGGGTTTCTTTCATTTCTTTTTCCCTGATTTTGATATAGTCCGACCAATCAAACTTTTCCAATTGTTCTATGGCTGCGTCAACTCCTTTCATAAACAATTTCTTTGTGGTCGGTTGGTCCATCCAAAAATCCAACCAATTGTAGTCCTTGGTATCCACCGTGACCACACGTTTTTCTATTTCCCTACTGGTATTTATAAAGTCCTTGTCATAGAAATATCGAAATGTTTTCAAATAGGACATGACATAACTAAGGAGCGAAGATTTTTCGAGTGTTTTCTTTGTATTCTTATCCTCTCGCAATTTGCTCAGAAGCACACCAAAAGTGGGAAATCTGGGAAGTTTGCCATCCATCCGATGAAATTCACGGATGGGAAAGTTGGAGAGCATGCCCCCGTCCACAAACCGCGCCTCTTTTTCCATTTTATTATTGGGCTCATCATCATGATAGTGTTGTGTACTTGGCACAAATACCTCAAATATAAAAGGCAGGGACATCGAGGCCCTTAAATAGGCAGAAGGCATCACATTACTGGGGTTGTGCCAGTAATCTGGGGCCCTATCGGGGAACTTGACTATACGGTTGTGCGTAAGGTTGGAGGCAATAAGCACTAATCTAGGGACATCATTTTTTGTTCTTTGATGGAAATCAATTTCGGCCATTCGAGACATGAGTCCGTCGGTTCTGAAAATATCCAATAAGTTGAGCAGTCCATTGCACCACTTAAAAAAGACTTCACCTTTGTTCAATCCAAACCGTTTGCCCAAGATCCGAATGAAGAACACATAGAAAAGGATACCAACGGCCAATACGTTCAAGGTACCCAGAAAAAAATCAAAGGTCCTAAGCTCAAATCCCGTGAACCCGTTGGAAGAGCGATATACGAGACCAAAAAGACCATAAATAAAAATCAGTAGAAAACCAACTACAGCAGATATCAAACCGAAAGCACCCAAATAGGAAACTCGCCCAAAGTTTTTGAACAACATGCGCTGGAGTTTCCCTACAACACCTTCTCGCTCCATAAAAGAGCTAAAGTCCGTATTGATGATGATGTGGGTCAATATCTCCGATTTGGTTCCTAGACGTTCATCATCTTTAAAAAATATGGATTTTTGGGTGTACACCTTATTTGAAATAGCAGCCAAAAAAGTGGCATTAATAGCCCCGGCACTGGTTCCTCCATAACTATAAAACCGAATACCGACTTTCTCCAAGATGTATGTATACCCCAACAGGGCAATGCCGTACATTCCCCCACCCTGCTGTACCAGGTCTACCATAGGCCTTTTGAGCTCCTTACCATTGATTTGTTCCAAGGCATAGGCCTTAGAAATATAATTGGGATGGATTTCCCCATTGTCCTGTAATTTTTTGGAAAGGACACTGTCACTATTATTGCGAATGGCAGCAAGTTTTAAATCCGCTTCCTTCAAGAAATCTTGGGTGCTTTCAATACTGCCCGCTTTGATTAATTTTTCTTGTGCCGCTTTTGTAATGAAATGAGTTACATCCATAATGTTGGTTAATAATACTTATCAAAACCCAATAACCTAGAGCAGGCATAGTTCGGTTATACAAGTATTGCTAAAATTATGATTCATGAAAGCCGTTCAGTTGAGGACCAAGGGGATTAATGGTTAAACCTTCCAAACATCTAAAATCCAACATTTGTTTCCTTCAACCTTACTTTTCTACGCTTCAATTACAAGGTAGTACAGCTTGGATTAAAATGACAATCTTGACTTAAAATTGATGGTTTCACCTTCATCCTCATAGTATTTGAGTATCTATTCAAAAGGAATGAATTAAAGTAACGGACAACAAGGTTAATTGACTGGATGAAAGTGCTTAAGGATTAGATAAATCCTTTTTCCTTTGCCTTCTTGATCAGTGATTTATCTCCTTCTTTGACATCAAAAAGTTGTTTTAACCTTCTTTTTCTTCGTTCAATGGTCGGAAGGGAAAGCGGGACAAAATGTGGAAGGTTTTTCATTTTCTCGCCCAAGGAAAGATGATAGAGTATTTTTCGGTCAAAACCATCCACGGTTAATTGATTTGAAACCTGTTTTCGAACTAAGTTGTTCACCACCTCACAATAGTAACAGTTCCCCATTAAAACAGTGGCAACGGCGTCTTGTAAGGTTTTCGGCGTCAATTTACTCTTGATGCTAAACCCATTTGGATTGATGCTTTTCAAAATACTGTTGATTCGGTAGTTATCGCTCAACATGGTCAGAATGATGATTTTGGTATCCGGAAAATCCTTCCTTAGCAAAATACCCAAATCTTCACCATCCAATATGCGATGGTTTTTGGCAGGAGGAAGATTGATATCCAAAAAAACCAAATGATAGGGCTTGTTTTTTGAGCTTGTAATTTTATCATAGCCTGTATCACAATTAAAGGCCGTATCTATGACACTTATTTTATTGGCCATTGTATTTTCAAGCGTCATTTGGTATCCCTTTACCGTCATTGGATGGTCATCCACCATTAATATCCTTAATTCCTGTTGCATAATAATGTTTCAAATGTTTATTGATTGGTTAACAGATGCTTAAACATTTTGATTCTCTGGTTGGTATTATGGTTGAGTTTTACAAGGGGGAGTTATGACTTCTAAATAAACTAATAATTAACAATAATGGGATTAAGGTGATGTTAAAAATTATCCTACATCTGAGATTGATGGCAAAACCATCAAAATGGATGTTTAGACTTTACGAATTAGAACTAAGAATAAATTAATCTTATGGAGGCTTAAAAGACCATATCACAGTGATGGTTTTGCCATCAAGTCGATGAAATCACATCCTTTTTCATTTGAAGCATACATTATTTAACATTTGTCCTAGAATAAAATGGAAATGTAAGAGTTGTAGTGTTAATTATAAACACTTAAAACTAGTAACAATGAAGAAACAGAAATATATTTTAATAGCAGTACTTGCTTTAGTGGTGTCACTTTTTCAATCCTGTAGCTCTGACGATGATTCGGGGACACCTACATCGGATACATATATCCGATTCACTATTGACGGCACCGATTATGATTTCGGAGACATCATTACTGCCGAATCACAATCCATAACATTCAATGGAAACAATGGGGAAACTATACAGGATGTGGGTGATACGCAAATCAGTATTTGGTTACCATTAGAAATAGTTGTTGGGGACAATGATATTGATGGTGGAGCTTTTGGAGGAGATTACAAAGTGTCATTTTCATCGGAGGCCATGGGATTTGATTTTGATTTTGCAGAAAGTGGAAACATTAACGTTACCAGTGTTTCTGACGATTATGTAGAAGGAACCTTCACAGCTACCATAACTTCTGAAAGTGATGAGACCATTACACTAGTTGATGGGGAGTTCAAGGCCATGCCCATTGATTAAAAATAATTCAAAATAACAAACAGAAAGCTCCAGAAAACCTGGGGCTTTTTTTGTGTCCGAATGAAAATTCATTCATGTAACTTCTAGCTTTGATAGCCACATCAAAACTGAAGGTATAACCATCAAGTTGTATTAAGTTTAAGTTAAAACTTCAAAACCATCAATATTCGATGGAAAAGCCATCGGGGTGCTGTCAAGTTGTGTCTTAATTTTAATTGCAAACAAAGCAGATTTATAATGACACAACTAGCACCTGAATCCTATTTTTTTACTGAACCTTCAGTAACACCGACCCAAAGTGCTGTTCAATCATTTGGACCTGTTGTCGGTAGTGAACAGACACAATTCCGTTTAACGGCTGGATTTACAGCAACTTCAGATATTAAGGCATATGCAATTTGTGCGGGGCAGGTGTTTCTACAACCCCATGTGGATTCTACCAAAGTGAACCTAGTGCTTAGACCTTATAAGCAGCCAATGAAAGGAGTACCTATCAAGTATTTTATATATAGGGGTCTTAAAAAAGCAGATTTTATTCCTTCAGGGGATGCTAATTTGGTGTCACATAGTCAACTGAGCACTGCAACAGAGTTTATGCAGCTTATTTGGAATCAGTTAAAGGGTTTCAACGGATGGACTGATCCTGAAGCAGATGCAGAAACTTTTTTGGCTAAATGGATTGGGTATGACCCATCGAACCAATTGGGCAGCTCCATGTTAGATGATTATTTTTTCATGGCAGATGCTTATGGGGATGAAAATAATGAAACTCTAAAACCATTTGAATTGCCTTTGGTTCCAAGAGGAACCGAACTTGGACATTTTACAGGGGATTATGGATTGGATATTGTATTGAGCGAAGGTGATTACAAGCCTTTATCCTCCGACACGGGATTTCTGATGGATTTAAATTTTGTAAGGACATCTGAAACAATAATTGATTTATCAGCATTACCAACAGGCTATGTGGAGAAACAATTTAAAGAGGCAATAGGACTTTTTATGGACCCCGCAGCTTTTTGGGGATTACATTTTTCAAACGGAAAAGCATGGGTCAAGGAATCGGGTAGCTGGACCAAGAAAACCGGACAACAGATATATGATACTATCTTATCCAAGTTTGCAACGAAGAATATTGTGTATGTAAACATTATAGGTCATTTGGGAAGGACGTATGATTATTATGGAGCTTACAGTTCACGGCTTGGAGACACTGATGTAGTTAAATTGGGATTGACTGCTATAACTACGTCTGAAACCTCTTTTTCAACCCATGGATGGCCTTTGCTTATATTGAACACGGAACAGGACCATACCGGCGACACCAACAGTGTTTTTCTTCAGTTAGTATATAACCCTCAAAGTACAGTTGCCCTTTATGGGGAAATTGCAAACCTAACGGAAGTGGCAGAGAATGGTTTTCTGTCACCAAGTCAGTTGATTCCAGAACAGACAGTTGCCCAAGATGGAAGTATTATTGATAATCCTTACACAAATGCAATTGAATTTGTATTCCCAGCCGTCCCGGCGACGGGGTCATTGAAGGCCAATGTAGCATGTTGGAACAGATTGGTATATCAAGGGGTGGACCTAGTAGTTTTAGAAGATGTGAATGGAACGACAATCGAACATCTTGTGAAACCGCAAGACACATTATTTGGGCCTTTGGCGGTGGAGCAACGATTTGCCAGTTCATCAACCGAAGTGGTCGCTTGGAGTTATGACTATGAACCACATTTAGTTGATGTCTCAAAAATTGTAGTTGGGAACTCTACTTTGTTAGGGGTCCAGACCAAGTTGATAAGCGATAGGTTAGCACATGGGGATAGCCAGAACCCAACTATTCAAAACAGACTGGTTTATGAGACTCAATTGATAGGGGGGGTAGGTCAAGGGGTTTTGAATAGAAATAATCCCATAAATTCTTCGGCGATCGCAGGAAAAGTACCTTTTGATACTGGTATCAATAACTTTTATCTGCCGGAGCTTCCATATTATCTAACGACTGAAAATTTTACAGATGGTACGATTCCTATATCAGGTTTAAAATTAAATCAGTTTAATGATGAACCCCTTAATAAACTTTTTTTAGGGGTAGAACAACAACAATTGGACGGGTTGTTGAGCGAAATCAGTGCCAATAACCTTAAAAAGGCTGTATTGTTTCTTTCGCCATTGGTGCAAGATAACAGCTTCTTGTCTCAGGAAGGTACAGTGTATAAAAAATTTAAAGTTGGAATGTTAGCGGAGGATTCACAGGGAAATCTGATGGTCTCAATGCCGAATAATGCAACAATGGTGTATAGTATTGACGACCATTGTTACTTTTCAAATGAGTTTGTGTCAGAAATGCCTGTATTGACGGAAGCCGATTATGCCCTTGAAACTTTGGTTGAAGAAAACGAAATATTATAATGGAAGATTTAGGAATTATACTAATAACTGGCGGTGATGTCCCAAGCACACTTACTTATGGAGCATATAAGTTGACTGATGATATGGAGGTGGTAAAATGGGATAACAGGGGAATAGTCCTAGAACTAAAACACTACAGGTATGGCAATAAGGTATTTAAGGCCATTAAGAATGCAGATTCACAAGAGTTCGTGGGTTATGCGGATTATAATGTCTATTTGGCCAGTAGGAGAAATAAAGTGTCCACCCCGTCCACGGCTCTCCTTCCATTGTCGGACACTTCAATCTTTATTCCGGCATTGGCTGGAACCGATAGAATTTTAGGGACATATAAAAGAATTTCAGAAGATAAGATTTGTAAACGTAAGATTACATGGCCTTATCAAGGCGATACAATACCGCCATTTTCAGTGCCATTGATTGCTGATGACCAAGGAAACATAAATTTACCGCCAGCGGCAGAGGAAATTGTTGAGGCCGATGACTGTGAATTGTTTTCAGCAACAGGAACAAATTTTTATCAAACATATAATGAGGTTGTTGGGATTGACAAAGTAGTGCTCAGTGATATATCCAATCTTATCACTCTATTGGACGATGAGGAATCCGATATAAAGCAAGCCATGATAGGCTTGGGTTCTTTTCCCACATTGGCCTACCCACAGCAGCAAAGTACTTGGAGTTCAGAAACAGGACCCTATGATAATTGGGGAAATGCAGATTTTATCAAGTATCGTGATTTTTTAAAGGCCTATATTGAAAGTTTCAAGGACAATCGGGCAAAGATCATGACTGGTGCCACAGCAGAAAAAATGTGCCAAGTGGCCCGGGCATTGGATAGTGAGGCCTTAAAAGTATTGACCGTTGAAGAAAAGCTCCAAATGTTGGAACCCTTGGCCTTACAACCCATCGAGGAATTCTGGTTTGGAAAAACAGGTTTTAACGAGGAGTTTTTGGTATTGAAAATTATCAATGCTTTTGATGTCACGGATACCTCTCCAACTAATGTTGATGCTATTACGCAATTCTTGGATGGGCTTAAAAAGAAGTTTCCAACAGGACAGTCACCTAGTGATGTAACTAACCTTATAACATCGGTTCGATGGCAAAAATCCCTCTTTGAAATGCTTTATGATCGTGTAGGGGACTCTTTTTTTGGTGTTATAGGAAGCAATAATAGGGAGAAGTTGGTTTTTACGTTATATGCCCTTTGGCTGAACAGTAATTATAACCCCTACCGTACTGGGACATACGACGAAAATGTCATATTAAAATGGGGGATGGATATTGCCTCAGGAGGTTTTAATAGGCCTTATACATTTGATAGCAGACCAGCTTTGCTGAACTATCAATCCACAAAATCTGGGGGTATATACAAAGACAGCTTTGTATTTTCCTTTGGCCCAGATGGTGATGGTATTTATTGGGTAGAAGAAGGCGATATAGCCGCCGGGTATGATTTTACGGCTTCGGCCATCTATGATTTTTACCAACCTATATCGTTGGTGAGTACCAAACAGGACACCTTTTATCAACTGCCGGAGGACAATAACTTTATCCCGCCCTTTTTTTTAAAGTATATTGACGACAAAGGGGATGAGAGTGATTTCAATACAAAGATAGGATATGTATTGGATGTGGTTTCTGTGGCTTCAGGAATAGGCGCTATTGTTGGTCTTAGGCATTTACGGACCCTGTCCCAATTGGGGCAATTGGCCTTGGGTATTTTGGAACTCTCATCAGGGGCTATTAGTTTTTATCTCACCTATACCGATAACAATTGCAGTGGCAATACCGCATTTTGTGACAAACTCAAAAAAGTACTATTTTGGATTGAGGTAGTATCCCTTTCAGGAGACTTCTTGGCCACCCAAATGGCTAGGCGCTCGGCTAGGGAAATCATCCCTGATGGCAAACCTGCTGATTTTGATAGCGACCCATGGGATGAACTGGTCAACTTGGCGGATTTAGATAGTGATTTGGCAGACTTTTTGAATGATATCTTGCAAAGTCACCCTAATGTACATTCAAAGGTGAATGCGTTTGTAAATCAAGAAGACAAGTTTGCTTTTTATTTTAATGCAAAATTGCCAAATGGACAACTAAGAACCACTTTGTTAGATGATTTGGACAGTAATCCGGATTTGATAGACGATTGGCTTGAGATAGAAACTCTATTAGCATATAGAAGAAATACTTCATTTCTAAAGGTTCATAGATATTTAAAGGAAAACACATATTTACTTGAACATTTGTTCGAAGGTCATCTGAGAATAAGTTCAAACAAGATTTTTGTTGGAGGAATACATTCCAAAGTGGCTGTGGACAATGGTAATGCGATAATTGATAGTATTACAGACCCTCCTGACCTTCAAGGTTTTTATAGAGCCAATGTTTCAATTCAAGTAGGTCCTCAAAATTATCCTAAATTAGATTATAGAAATAGACCAATAAAAAACGATATGTTTCCAGATGCATGGAATGAGCAGCGTATCATTGAGGAAATCTCTTTAGCATTTACATTGAAGACATATCGACGAGGAAATCAATGGAGAGGAGTTATGAGTAATGGTAAAACCTGTATTATTTGTATAAATGGTTCAGCCGAAGTCATTGATGGTAGTACTGTGATAAAGACCGTTTGGCCTGAATATAAATTGATTGATTAAATAGAAGTTATGAATGATATTCTAGAACAATATGAGATAAATATATCTACACCTGTCGGTGATAGGGCATTGATTACAGCTGAAAATATGTGGTTGGCACAATATATAAACGATCATTATAGTTTGAGCGAAGCAAATAGGTTATTACAAAGTGTAAATGAGGTGCTTACAGGAGTCGCATCATTGGGGGGAGGGGCAACACAAAGCTTACAACTTGCTAATATTGAACTTCCTGACACAAAAATTTATAAAGATGTAGATGATTATTTTGATGATGAAACCATAACTCCGGATTTTGTTCTACCAACGGCAGATTTTAAGGTTATAGTGGAAGCTTGGAGAGATTATTTGCAACAATAATGACCAAACAAGAAGAATATAAATTGAACTTCCATAAGGAAAATATAGATGGAAATATTATTTTTAGATGTGATAATCAAGAAGTTACAATTGAGAGTTATAATTCGTCATCTATTTTAGATAGACTTTCAAAAGCCGAAACAGAAGGTTTGCTAGATGAAATTGATAATGCTATTAATGGAACATACTATGAACAATATTTTTCCTTGAATAATTCAATTGCCTCAGATGATGATGGTATAGAAATAGCTCCGCCCAATGTTATTTTTAACAACGCATTGCCTATACCACTAGCGGATGCCAAAATGCTTATTCAAGAATGGTTGGATTTTTTAAATTCTTGACTGTTAGCCCATAAATACCGGATAACAAAAAAATGATTAAAAAGCGGTGAAGAATTTTCTTCACCGCTTTTTAATTTTAATATAGTTCTGATAACTAAAGCCCAATACTATTCTGGTTTACTGTTTTGGCTTGTTTTGCGCAAAGCCCATCACATCCTGATGGGAAAGCAATCACAAGTGTTTTAAATTAAAGTTAAAACTTAAAAACCATCAAAATTCGATGGAAAAGCCATCGGCACTACTTAAGCGCTTACCCTAACTTTAATTGCAAATAGAGGGATTTCATAGAATCATTTGTAAGACCCTAACAATAAGTGGGAAAGGGTCGATTAACAACCCCTAAATCAATAGAAGATGCCTGAAGTAGCCATAACATCCCGTTACTATCCTACCATTTCGATGATCCTGACCGAAGAGGAGCTTCCTGACCTATTGGGTTTTTTAAAGGAAGGCTTGGCTGGATTGTTGGATAGTATCCACTATAAGGATTTACAATATTCCAAGAGTGTCTATGGTGACAAGGCTTTTTACAGTTTACGGATTGTCAGTAAGAATCGGTTGGACTTAGAAATTCCTGGAACAGGGATTTTTTTGGCCTTAAACCCGGATGCTTCTGACACCAATATTTCCTCTTTTCCTATTACAGTGGAATACGAATGGCCAATATTGGCCTATCTACGATCTTTCAATGTAGAAAGTTTTTCTTTTGCTCCCCAAGCCTTGTATGATCTCGGGTTGGACATATTGAAAATTTCGGAGTCCCAAGTAGTGGCGAACGCCATAAATAGTTTTACTACTCCGGTTGATGCTAGTACCAGTTTGGTCCAGCAATTTATTGACGATTTAGGATTGACCATCCCCGAACCTCAAGGAGATGATCCGATGCCGGAATTGCTGTCGGCGATAGAATCCGAATTGAGTAAAAAGCCATCTGAGGCGGTATTTGAAAACTACATACTCAATTCTGGCGATGTTGGGGTAAAGATGAATGCGTTTTTTGAGGTGCTCCTGCCAACAGATGATATTGAAGCGTATTTGCGAAATCTGATTATACCCAAATTCAGTGCAACCTTGTTGCTTTCAGCAGGTATTGATTTTCCGAGAAAGCTTTTACAGCCCGTAGATCCAACAACTTTTGATATTATCCCGGTAACCGATGAAAACACGGGTGAACCAAGAGCGGGATTTCGCTTTGGTGAGGCGCTTTTTTATGCAAGTACCGATAAGGGGGTAGGGTACACTTTGGATATTGCGCTGACAAGTACGTCACCTGCTATGATTGGCAACACGGGTTTGATTTTGGAGATAGATCGTCTAAAGGTCGACCTAAGTAATACCCAAAACATTATTGAAGCTGATATTGATGGACGTCCCACTAGTTTTCAAGGTGTGTATGCGCAATATGCTTCCATTACACTGCCAAAAAAGTGGTTTAACGATGATGATATTAATGATGGATTGACTGCCAAAATTGCGGGATATGATCTATTAATCGGTTCTGGTGGAATATCAGGTACAATCGCATTACAAACCTTGACATACAAAAATCAAAATGGGTCAATTACCAATTATTACACAGATTATTTCCAATTTGAATATCCCATACAAACAACCCACAGGGATGGTAATGGCGATTTGATAACCACAGTGATTGCCGATCATGCTGAATTATTGACCCAATTGACCAATCATGGCAACAGCCAATTTGAATTTCCCATCAGCCTGACTCCAAATGGAGGCGCAACGATTACCTATGAAAAGCCAAATGAATATTATGGTTATCTCAATACACTTTATGATGATAGCAATGAAAGCAATAAACCTCGCCTGACCAAGCGTATTGGGCAAAATGGTTTTGAAGCTTGGTTTACGTCCTTTGGAATAACATTTAAACAAGGTAGTGTTGTAAATTCCAGTATCATTGGAGGTTTAAAGATTCCACGTTTAAAGGATACCAATGGCAATGATGCTGAGATAGATATTATAGGTCATCTGGATTCTGATGGAGATTTCTTGATTACGGCCTCGGAACAGGATGGTTTTGCCCCCATCGAGATTCCCGAAGTGTTGAAACTATACATCCAGGGAATTGAACTCGGGCAGGAAGATAATAATTTCTTTATAGGTACCACGGCAGAATTGGAATTCACCAATGCCGTGATGAACAAACTGTTGTGCAATGAAGCTGGCGGGGACAACATTCGCATCGCTTTGCCCGCAATTCGTATTTATAGCAATGGTAGTTTTGAAATTGTGGGCGGTGCCATTCCATTGCCAACAAACTTTGGTATTTGTCTAGGCCCTGCCAAAATGAACATTACCAACCTCAACTTTACCTCACACCAACAGGAGCATAATGGGGTCATGCGAGAATACAAATGTTGGGGTTTTGATGGGGCCTTGAACCTAGATCCCCTAGGAGTTGATGTTCGAGGTGATGGTGTCAGGTATTACTATACCATTGATGACGATGATGCCAATGGAAAACCACATCATTCCTATATACGCATTAGCAGCATAGAAGTGGACATCATAATTCCGGGCAATGCCTCGCCAAGTACGGCAACGGCCATTATAAATGGTTATCTGTCCATTCCCGAACCAGGCGTATCCACAGAGTATGCGGGAGGAATTTCAGTTAAATTGCCCAAATTAGGTGTGAGCGGTAGTGCAGAAATGCGATTGCAACCTCAGTATCCGGCGTTCATCGTGGATGCCAACGTGGAGATTCCTGTGCCCATACCTCTTGCTTCAACAGGTTTGGGCGTGTTTGGCTTCAGAGGGCTGTTGGGATATCGCTATGTTGCCGAAAAAGAAGCTATTGGTCTTGTTTCCGGGGAAGATAGTTGGTATGACTATTATGTGTATCCCGAGCGTGGTATCAATATAGATAAGTTCAGTGGTCCAGAACAAACAACGGATTATGAAGACCCAGTTTCCATTGGGGCCGGAGCTTCTATAGCTACATACGGGAATGATAGCATTATTTCCTTTAGAGTATTTATGTTACTGTCGATTCCTAGTTTGTTCTTTGTGGAGGGGAAGGCAAGTATACTCAGCAAGCGGTTGGAACTTGACGATACCGATGAGCCACCGTTTTTTGCCTTTTTGGCTATCGGTGATGATTCCATTGAGGCCGGTTTGGGAGCTGATTTTAGAATCCCTCAAAACAACGGCTGGATTTTGGATATGCAAGCCAAAGTGGAAGCAGGTTTTTTCTTCAATAATCCCTCCGCTTGGTATATCAACTTTGGCACAAAACAGGAACCTATATCAGCGAGGCTACTTACGCTTTTAACAGCACAGACCTATTTGCAACTCTCAGCGAGGGGTATTGAGGCTGGGGCAAGAGCGGAATTCGAGTTTGATAAAAAATATGGCCCTGTACGGGTAAGAGCATATGCCTATGTTGAGGTAGGTGGTTTCATAAGCTTTGAACGCCCTCAGATTGGAGGTTATTTGGCAGCAGGTGGAGAGGCTAAGGTCGATGTAAAGATCATAAGTGTTTCCGTTGGACTGGATTTGGTGTTTGGAGTAGAGGCAGCCAAGCCTTTCTTAATATACGGCAAGTTCAGGCTTTGTGTCAAGGTCAAAATCTTATTTGTCAAAATCAAGTTCTGTGGTCAAGTGGAGCTGAAATGGGAAAAATCCAGGGAAGTGGATCGAACCCCGGTACCGCCCATTACCCAAGAGCGGGTATTGGAGCTGGCAAAAGGGGTGCACATGCTCACAGGGGACAGTTTTGATTTGGTTCAATTGAATTCCAATATTACGGATCCGAACTATGTCCCTTCCGCCAATAATAATAAGTTTAACAATACGGTATTTCCCTTGGACACCTATATCGATGTTAAGTTTGCCAAGCCTTTGAATCCGAATCCAGTTTCCAATATAACTGGAGGAGTAACCAATGCACCTCAAAACTATATTGAATTGATACCCCCGCAGAAAACGGTAAGGGGCAAGGAGGTAAGACAGGTTAAACATGCCTATAGCATAGAGGATATTGAAATTAAGGCTTGGGATGGAAGTGTATGGCAGGATTACAATCCGTATGGAGCCCTAATTCCTGATGCAAGTGATTTGACCCCCCAAGAAACAGCTAATTTAAAGCTTGGCCATTGGCAAAAAACTGGCAGAGAATACAATGCTTTACGGATTCTTGGAGACAATCCATTTTCGTATACCCAATTGGGAGAACCGGGATGGTATGTTCCTGAACGTTTAGGCGTTACGGCTTCGACCTTGTTTTGTGAGACAACGGCCTTGGCCCCCCAATGCGCCAATTGGTTAAAGAGAACAGATACATCTGAATATACCATCAACACGAATAATTACTATACTTCCGGAAAGCTGGCATTTAGAATCACGGGTGCCTTGTCCGTTGAAGATTATTTGGAAAATTATAAGGGTAAGGTATCCACAAAGACAAATCCTTTTGGATTTGCAAAATCTTTGGAGTTTTTCAATTACATGGACTTGGAATTGAAACTGCCCAACCCATCGAAAAAGGTGTTTCTAAAATTATCAACTGCTGGGGAAGGTGCCACTATAAAATACTATAAATCGAGAATTGATGACATACAGCTTGAACCAGCATATGATTTGATTATAGAGCAACATTATACAAAGGTACAACTTGAACAGGAAGTGGTGTATGAAAATGCCACGGACAGTATTGCCAAAATTGTAATAACCCCTGATTTCTTGAATATCGACGCCATTAATGCTTTGAATGAAGAGTTACAGGACTATTATGATAGTGCTTTTGATGACTTTATCAATGGCACTGGAGGAGGTGAGATTGTATTGAGTGACCAACTCGATACTGAGCAGGTGGAGAATAAAAAGCAGGAAATCATCAATTTGTTGCAGACCGGTTGTGTTGGACAGATTCCAGGAGGAGTTCTCAGTGGAGGGATAGGACAAATGCAGATAGGGACCACCTTCTGTGTTGGGGCAAAGGATGTTATATTGGACTCCATTCAAGAATATACCAACTGTACCACAATGCTTCATGAAGTTTGTTGGCTTTCCGAAGCGGATTACGAGTTCAACATGAACATTCCTGCACAGCCCGCGATACAAGAAGATTTTGATTTGGGTAGGGATGCAGTTTCTCAAGTGGTGGCACCAATTTGGCGTCCCGACACAAAATACTATATCCACTTAAAGCTTAAGGATACCGTTGATAGTGATGAGTTAAGCACTGCTGGTGAATATCATTATTACTACGGGTTTAGGACAGCAGGACCACTAGGACATTTCCATAATGCCTCAGGGGTAAGCTATGGTGGAGAACGGGATGGCAATGGCCTATTACTAGATACGGATAAATATCCATTGACCAATTTGCGCAAGTACATTGACTATAATCGTTCCTATCCCAATGCGGATGGCAACCTGTTGCAATCCAAACCACTTTTTTATAGCAATGCAGAGGCTAAGCTTCAATTGTTCTTTGTACGACCTCAGACATTTCATATGTTGAACGATTGGCCTGCTTTTAATGGATCTGCCCAGATACCTTCTGAAATGAAGATTATGATCAAGGACCCAGTGAATGATACCTTGATACCCTATCCGTTGCCACAAGGTTTTGATGAGACTACAATTCCTGGAGCGGTTGAATCATGGACAGAGGATACGATGTCTTTGATGCCGTCCTATTTGAAACATTGGAACAATTTGGTTACGGCGCAAGAAACTAATTTCAGTTGTATGGTTGTCGGGGGCAATGCTATCCGGCCCAAGAGTAAAATCAGGACGGTCAACTTGACCAATTTAGAGCCTTTAAAACTCTATACTGTAATAGTGAACAGTGTGTATAATGGAGATATGGTGGAGTTGCACAACTATGCCTTCCAAACTTCCAGGTATGCCAATTTCACGGAACAGATAAACAGTTATCTGTTGGATGATGGCAATGGAAACCAAAAGGAAGCCATTTTTAAGATTCAGTTGGATTTATCAACAGCGCAGATTGATTCAGCCTATAGTCTTATTGAGGAAGGAGGTGTGCCCGATGCCACCGCCCAGGCTTTGGAAGACAGGTATGTGGACTATTTTGACCGGGTTATGGAAGGTGTTTTTGGAATTGCTCCATTACAAACGGCAGAGACTACGGAGTTCAATGCCATTGTGGACCAAAATACTGGGGACACTATTGCCTTGTTGATTCGGAACCCTGAACCTTTTAATGACCCTAAAATTCCTGAGAGTGAACAGCCGGAAACCATCAAAATATTGAACAATGCCAATGATGACCCTGATGGCAATTACCATAGCCTATTTTCAAAGGATGGTGCACAGGTGTTGATTATGCGTAATAATAAAAGAATTACCAACAATGCCCTTAGAATCAGGTTTAAGTATCTGTTATGGGATGGGGATGGGTATGCCAACCAAGCCGAAAAACTGGTAGAGAACATTGATATTGTCTCTTAAAAAGAATAAACATGGAGAACAAGTTTTTTATAAAGAATATCGTTTACCGAACGGCCAAGTGTATTGGGAAGACAGGTGACTTTTTGTATTGGACACCAAATTATTCTGAAAGTAGCCAATCCAAGAAACTCACTGTTTTTAAAACGGACATAAATCTTAACCTTATTTGGAGATATGAATTCACTGGTGAAGGTTATTTTTTTAATCTGGTTCAGTCGTCATCCAATCCAGACCACATAATTCTTTTGGGCGATATCAAAGAAGCAGGGGATACCAATTCTAAATTGCTCTTAACTAAATTAGATGAGTTAGGGAGCGTTGTTTGGTTCAAAAAGTACGATGTTTTGGTAAATAGCCAGAATACTTTTATCAATCAGCTTCCCTCAAGCGGTTATGTGATTAATTCAATTGGTAAACTTTTCACCATTGATGAGAGTGGAACAATTGTTGCAAGTAAGCTGATTGAGAATGATTCTTCAATTGAATTGATAATTAATGACGTTGAAGTCGTAGGAAGTTCAATCTATGTCGTTTGCGCTTCAGTCGTTGCAATATTACTGCAACTTGACACAGGCTTAAATTTTGTGTCCGGTTTCAGATATACAAGATCAGGCACGACTAGTGGGACAGGGAGACAGTTTATAAAATCATTCAATAACAAATTATTTGTCTCTTACACTGTAGCGAATACTGATAGAGTGATATTCTCTATTGATATCTCCAACAATCTGGATGTTGTGGACAGTATTGTATTTGGCGATCACCCAAAAAGCTCTAAGGCTACCAATGAAATATTTGTTTCCTCAACAGGAAACGTGGTTTTCTATTATTCTCCACCTAGTAATCCAAATAGAAATACATTTATTTATAGGTTGGATGAATCTTTAAATCTACAATGGGTAAAAAAAACTGAAGATTTAGAAATATGGGATCGCAACTTCAAAGCATTTGATGGTTTTTATATCTTTTCCACCCTATACAACGGGACTAATATCTGGTCGGACAAATCCATAATAAAGACCGATACCTCCTTGACATCTTCATGTGTAGGTGTTGTCCTTGAAAGTATATCCCCTTCGGCTACTACCCTGAACAAACAGAGTTATACAGCTGTTGTCCAATCGAATAATATATCTGTTTCAAATCCAAATTACCAACAAACAGACCTGGGTCTTTTTGAGATTATTACTATCTGTCCAAGGAATATCAATCAGCAATCTAACAAACTATATCTTCAATCTGCTGGTTCAACCGGGACTGATGGCAGTACGGAAGGAATCCACTTGAGATGGCTGCTAAAAAAAGATTTAATCAAACATTTGCCTAAAGGGAATTTGGCCTTGACCACAGCTAATTATAATAAGGCCAATGATTTTGTAAAAATTTATCGTGCTCCATATGCGGCATCGGAGACCACTTTTGATTTGACCCAAACGCCTAAAGTCGTTGATAATCGCAACGCAGTTTGGTTATATGAGGTCAATGGAATCAAAGTCTATCTCTATTTTAAAAATAAGGGTCAGTATGATACTGTAAAGAATACGACTGACCCACTGACCCAGCCCACGCAGTTCTTAGCAGCGTATGGTGCCGAGCTTTTGGAACTGGAAAGTAAAAATGAACTGTTTTTCTCCGTGGAGTTTAATGTAAGTGCCGGCACTTCACCTATTGCGGAGACCGAGTTGCTTTCGGTGGAAGAGAATACGTTGACCGCTGAAAAAGCGGTCACAGCACGCAAAACATTTACGGGAACTTCGGAATTGTCGAATACCCGAATGGTGACCGAAAATGGGCGTAGTTTTCGTTTCCGGTTGACCAATTGCGAGATAACAAGTATTTCCGTAGAATTTTATGGCACCTTAGCAGCAAACATTGAAAGCGGTACGGGATGGACGGATTTGGGAGATTTTTCCCTTTCCACAACAGATAGTGAGGTATTTTCACGACTGGAGCCTTCCACGGACCTGGTAAATGGGCAATGGCAACGCTATAATGACAATGCTTATGTCAATATTCAAAACTATAAAGATAAATGGAACGTTACCAATCCGAATACCCAGAGTAGCATTAAAGAAACGGTTCAAGATTATATAACATTGAGTGATGATGTTGACAACCCATCGGCGGTTGAAAGCTTTACGTTTAGTGATGTTTTACCTGATGGCGTGACCAATCCGGAGGATGATTCTTTTGAAATTGCAAACTTAACATTGTTGCAACAAGCCTCATTGGATTATCATGTGGCCCGGATGTTGGGCCTGGGACATTTGGATGTGGATAATGCGGTACAAAATAATGACGCCTTTGTTTATATGGCTGTGTATGAAACCAAGGTCACGTTGCAAGATGGGCAGTATGTTACCGAAGATACGGAGCACCGATATATTACTGTTCCTACTTCAAAATCTGACGAGCGTTTACCGAATCCAGTTGATTTGAGAGAACCTGTACTGGGCATTTATCCGAACAATGGCATTAATGAAGAGGCTTTGCCCTTAACGGACGACGAAGGATACACCCAAGATGGTAAAGCTAGGTTTGTTTCCCTTTTTGTAGATGAACCTGAGGATTTGTCAGTGGATAGAGGATTTTATAACTCGACAACTGAGTTTAACCTAACTGAAACTACAAGCCCGGTCTTTGCCGGGATTGAATATAAAGGGGTGGGCGAGGCCAATTGGAGAAAGCCAGAGCTTCCAAATTCAGATGACTACCAAAATGAAGTCCCTAATGGCGAAAGCCCTCACAATGAGACATTGCCACTCCCCATTCCAGATGAAGGGATGTCGCTATATGTGCATCGAGAACGTGAAACAGGTGAACATGTCTATGGCTCGTATGGAATCAATTGGTTTTCAAGGGCATCACAAAGTAGTGTGCAATGGAACCTTTTGACCACTATCCAACCGAAGGATACCCTTGTTCCCCCTCATAATAGAAATGCCTTGTTGATAAGGGAAGAATCTCCTTTGTTGCTCACTTCATCTAATGAACAACAACTGCTGGACAATATTCCGGGTACTGATAAGACCTTGGTTCGTTTGGTATTCGATTATAATACAAAGGAGGAATTGATGACCTATAAGGTTACACCCGAAAGTATGGCGGGTGCAACCGATCCTTTGGATTCCAATTCCATATTTCCGGATAGTCAGGAAATATTTGCGGATGAGGTAGAAATTTATTTTCGAAGTGAGCTTCCCTTGAACATAACTGGAAAGGCATTGAATGTTCAGGATCATCCTTCAAATGAAGTGTTGTCGATAATTGCCACAGGAGTCTATGTTTTGGATAGTACGGGGGAGACCATAATGCCTGTAATCCCGACTTCCCAATTATCCAATTTTGTGGGTGGTGTCTTGGTTTTGGAAGAGAACGAATTTATAATTCACGAAGTCACCGAAGCTGTGGAAGGGCCAGTGTTCACAGTGTACAAGAAGCAGCTTTCAGATAGATTACAGACCGGAACTGAACCCAGTGCCAATGAAGAATTGGAACCTCCCATAATTAGGGTGGATGGCATGTTCATTGCGGTAGAGAATCTACAGAATGTTTCAAGCTGGGGCAGTCCAAATCCACATCCTCTCAAGGTGCAATTAGGCGACAATTGGGGCGTGCATCGTGAATTGATAACCAGAGAGGGTCCCAATGATGGTCTGGAACAGGCCGTAGAGAAGTCACGTGGAATTTGGGATACTGCTTTGATAGAAGAAGTTCCTCAAACTGTTGGATTTGATGTGAACGAACAACCCATACTTGAACACAGAGGGCTCTACAAAGCCACTTTTTCATCTACCCAACTTTCCAATCATCCTCAAAGCTCTGGGGGAAATCCTGTGCAGTGGTATAAAGGAATTGTTAGGGTACATACCCTGGGAGACCCCGATGGGGAGCGAAAGGCTTTGGATGTGGTGAAAATGGAAAATATCGGGACCTCCAATAATCTTATCGTGTATTTTGTTGATGGAAGTTTTTCCACGGACCCAGCATATGACAGTATTCAAATTGGTAATATAGAAATCAATTACTACCCGGGTTATAGAATATATCTTTATGCAGATATAGCGGCGGGTCTTTCAGGAGGAGCAACATTACCAAATGAAGGAGAAGGAATCAGATATACCTGCTTTGGGTTCAGGAGTGTTGGAAATTCAGGAAACTATGCTTCAAGAATTTCTGTGCCTACCGTTATGTTTGCCCAAGAAGTAGTGACACCTTTGCCCCCTGAACTTCCAGTGGGTCCAACATATGCCACTAGGCCGGATGGTTTTGGAAAATCTACCTATACACTGACTACGCAATTTTCCCGCCGCCCACACGGCATACAATATTATAGAATTGATGATAATACAATATTAAATGCCCTTTATAGTCCTGCTACTGTTGAGACAGTTAAACAGGATATTGGACAATCAGATATGACTTTTTTGAGTAATAGATGGCAAAACCTCTTGGGATTTGATTATGACTATCCTCCGGGTTCTTATCAGACTGATGGGCTTTTTGCTATATATCCTGAGGATGGAGAAGGGTATCGCTTGCCCAACCCGGATAATGAATCCTTGTTTGATGTGGGTGGAGGTGAAGTCCCTGGAAATATTGACCCAGGGGCAATGGTTGATCGTATTCAAAGTGCCATTTATTCCGTATTTACACCACTCACTGAGATACCTGTTCTTTTTGAATATATCAATGGTAGTTCGTATCGACCAATTCCTAAAAAACAGGTGGTGAGGGATGAAAATGGTGCATTGTTGGCACCGGGCTCCCCCGAATTTGATATGGCACCCATGGCAAAAATTGTGGCAACAAATCAAGTACAGTTCACTGATTTTACTTTGGATGGCACATCAAATAATCTCTATTTCTATGCAGTCAAGGAACTAGGGAACCAGATGCAGATTAGTGATTTCAGTCCTATTCTAGGCCCCATTAAATTAGTCAACACGAATCCTCCCCAAGGACCTTCAATCAAAAAGGCTGTGCCTGTTTTGGAAGATACAGTCTTGGGGATACCACCACAGATAAGGGTGGAGGTGAATGCATTTCCCAAGGTAGAGGGGATTAAAAAGTTAGCATTATATCGTTCATTGGAACCTTCAGACGCTTTGTCCGTTCGAAGTATGGAACTGGTGAAGGAATTGGATTTAGAGGTATCGGGCCAAATATTGGATGATGTTTGGGAAATTTCAGATGACTTTTCGGATTTGGTGGAGGTGCCCTATGCAGATCCAATATACTATAGAGTTGTTGCCTTACGTGAGATTGAACACCCAGATAAGGGAGACACCAATATTATTGTAACGGATTATGTAGCCTCCCAACCATCAAAATTATTGGTTACGGCGATAGTGGAAAATGCTGTTCCATTGGCTCCTCAATTGAGCTATACAGCAAATACTGGTGTAGGCATATTGGACAGTGTTGTACTGCAATGGAATAAGACAGCCTATAATGCGAAATACTTTTTGTTCAAAATGACCAATGAAGGGCAATGGACCAAGATTTTTGAGACGGTTTCCAATGATGAAACAATATCAGTGCCTTTGTTACAGACAGACTTGGCTACAGATACGCTATCAATTGAAGATTCCGACGGCAATAATGTGTACCACCATTTTAAGGTATCCGTGGAAAATACTTCCAATCTATTGAGTCAAGAAGATGAGGTTTTGACCATACCCTTAGCAAATTAAAATATCGATATGAAAAAAGATAACATCACACTAAAAACCTATTTTGAGACGGGGGACTATCCCACTGAGTCGCAGTTTGCCGATTTGATCGATAGCTTTTTGAACATTGAGGAGGAGGATGCGGTAACGGGCATCACCAATAATGGTGATGGGACTTATACATTTCAATTGCTTTCCGGGGGAATAGAAATCTTAGATGTCGAAAGTTTGCCCAACAATATTCCTATTTCTACGATTGTAGGGTTACAAGCCATATTGGATGCGTTACCGTTGCAATATTTGAGAAAAGACCAAGATGACTCAACTACTGGGAGCATAGGAATTGATATGGGCGCATTTGCAGATGGCAAATCATTTTACGTAGGGGCGCCTGGCAGCACGGCATACTTTTCCATGGATTCAAATGGTTGGAGCATATTTGGGAACACTAGTGCAAACGATGGCCAGGATTCCCATATCGTTGTAAAAAGAAATGGGGGTTTGGAATTCAATGATAGGGGTACTGTTCATACAATACTGCATACGGGAAATAACGATTTATTCTTTACTGGAATTGATAATAATAACAAGACACTTGAGTTTTCAGCACCTTCCCTTAATTCCGGAGACCCCATTTTATTGGTGAAATCAGTAGGGGAATCCCAAAGATGGCGTGTAGAACATTCAGGTAAATGCTCTACAACAAACCCTGAAATACATGTAAACACGGCTTCGGATGGATCGGGGGGGCAAAAGGTCTGGCATGAGGGTAATGATGGATCAGGTTCAGGCTTGGATGCAGATCTCTTGGATGGCGTGGATGGTAGTACATACGCAAGATTGGATCAAGACGAAGTCTTTCAAGGACGGGTGGAAATGAATGTCCTTGGGTTTAATACTGGAGGTGTTGGAAATGCCAATAGTTTTTTGAGTTTTATGAATGCCTCTGATACGATAGCAACTTTTGCCAACTCCACGGGTTCAACTAATTATCCTACTGGATTTGGTCAAAGTTTAATGGTGAGAGGGGCGACTAATAATCGATCATTCACGCTCTACAAGCCTAACGGGAACAATTCGGATTTTTATTTAGGAAATTACAATGATTCGGCTTCAGATTGGCAATGGAACCGTGTTTGGCATGATGGGAATGATGGTGCGGGCTCTGGTCTTAATGCCGACAATCTTGATAATTATACATGGAACAATGTCACAGGTTTTGATATATCCACAAATAATGATGTGGTTTCCGGTAGAGGTTCTGGGGGAGTTGCCATGACCATCAATGATGGATATGGGAATGCCAACCTAACCTTCAATCATCAAAATGGCACTCCAGAGCAGAATGGGAACGCTGCAAGAATTGAAGTTAATACCGATGCTTCTTCAGGAGCGTATTTTTCATTTGAGCTTAAAAGTAATGTAAGCGATGGCGTTGCTGTCGGCCTGTCCCAATCTTTATTGCTAAAAGAGGATGGTGCCGTGTTCAACGACGATGTGACGGCTGACAACTTTATCCTATCCTCTGATGCTAGGCTCAAAACCAAAGTGAATGATATTGAAACCGTTCCTATCTCCGTAAGATGGAGAGAATTTGAACTAAAGAAAAAACTGGGCAAGAAAAGGTTTGGGGTAATTGCACAAGAGTTGGAAGAACGCCACCCAGAGTTTGTGGAACGTGATGTCGATGGCAAATTATCTGTCCAGTACATTGATTTGTTGGTGGCCAAGATGGCCGAAAAGGACAGACAGTTAAAAATAATGGAGGATAGACTCAAAAAAATTGAGGCACTATTGAATGTGGAGGTATAACGGGATATCTCCATAAGTCAACTTTGATTTAAACAAAAATGAAAAGAGATAATACAACACTTAAAACGTATTTTGAAACAGGGGATTATCCAACCCAGGGGCAATTTGCTGATTTGATCGATAGTTTTTTGAACATTGATGAAGAAGATGCGGTCACTGGTATTACCAATAATGGGGACGGCACCTATACATTTCAATTGCTTTCAGGCACTTCGGAAACTTTGGATGTACAAAGTTTGCCCAACGATATTCCTATAGCCAATATCATAGGGCTTCAAGCAGCTTTGGATGCTCGCGACCCAAATGGTTTCGTCAAAAATGATAGTGAAATTTCAACTGCCGATGGGTCTTTTGTTTTAGGAACACAAACAGGTGGAATTGGATATTCACTTTTTTCAAATAATAATGCAGGAAGTTCATTGCCTGTTAGTTATTCTGGCATTTTTTCGTTTCAAGGAGACTCAGATGGCAGAAACTTTGCTTTTTTAAAGGCCAATGATGGTCAAAATTCGAACTCCTTTTTTGTTGGCCTAGCGGATACCAATGGAGTATTGGCATGGAGACAAATATGGCATAGTGGTTCAGACGGAGCCGGTTCCGGTCTTGACGCCGATACCCTTGATGGTGTACAAGGCTCTAACTTTTTAAGGAGTGATACTGATGATACAATGAATGGCATCCTTACAGTTGGGAATAGGATAAAAACAAGCAGGATCGATACAAATTCTGGCCAACAATTGGTTCTCAATGCCGGAGAATCTGCTGGTCAGGCAACGGGTCAAACCAATGAATATATATATCTCAATTCAGAGCAAGGCATCGAAATCAATAGTACCCCGGATAATTGGGCAAGTGGTTGGTCAGGTCGGGAAACGACCAAGATAAGTGGTTCTGAAATCCAACTCAAAAGTTCCAATACAAGATTATCGCCTGCGAGTGGTAACTCATTGAGAATAGATACCGGAACGGGCTATATAGAAGTAGGGTCAAAGAACACTTCACATTGTCATTTTTACACGGACCGTTCCAACTTTTATTTCAACAAAGAACTTAGAGTGGATTCGGGAATCTTTAGTTCCTATAATGAAGATTTGATATTGACCCGTGCCGGTAGTTCTGAGGATAGGTTTAGGGTTACAACAGGGTATTGCATCAGTGATCAAAACTTTTTGATATATGGCAGAGGTGCCCAAGCATTGACAATGAGGGCTTACAGTAATAATGCCAATACGCCTTGTTATTTGAGATTTGAAAAGTTGGATGGGACAGATCGGTCCTATATTGGATATGGCTCCAGTTCTAACAGTCACTTGTACATTGTAAATCAGGAGGGAACAGATTGTTACCTGATGCTCAAGACCAATGGAGAGGCTGAATTCAACAATAATGTAAGGGCCGATAATTTTATTCTCTCATCTGACCGAAGGTTAAAAACAAATATCAAGCCCTTGAACAAATCCATGAATCTTGATTTTGTGGAGTTTGAGATGAACAAAAATAAAGGAGAGAAACGGTATGGTGTAATAGCCCAAGAGGTTGAAGAAAAGCATCCAGAACTTGTTTTTACGGACGAAGAGGGAATGAAGCAGGTCAAATATATTGATTTATTAGTGGCCAAAATTGCAGAGCTAGAAAAGAGAATTGCCATGTTAGAGAAAAATTGATTTTGATTAAGACTTTTATATGAAAAGAGATAATTCAACCCTAAAGTCCTACTTCCAAACTGGGGACTATCCATCCGAAACACAGTTTGCTGATTTGATAGATAGTTTTTTGAACATTGAGGAGGAAGATGCAATAACAGGTATTACCAACAATGGAGATGGCACCTATACGTTTCAACTGCTTTCGGGGGCAACGGAAACCTTGGATGTGCAAAGTTTGCCCGATGATATTCCCATTGTTAATATTGTTGGGTTGCAGGCTTTGTTGGATGATAAAGTGGACAAGGGGGGAGACAGCATGACGGGGGATTTAAATTTGCCCAATCTAATTTTTAATAATGCCACGACCAGTTTCCTTAGGCCTGAGACTCATAACAATAATATTTTGTTCATCGGCGGAAACGGGCAAGGAGACAAGGATTGGTCCAATATACATATGTATACCACAGGTGTTTTTAGGGTGAACAACAATGACATATGGCATAAAGGGAATGACAACAGTTTGTTCCCGATATCTGCCACTGAGCTAGCAGGTGGATTGGATTTGAACAATTACACTACAGCCGGGTTTTATTACCAAACCACAAATGCTGATGCAGCTAGTAGTTCCAATTATCCAGTGGCCAATGCCGGTTCACTAACGGTCCAGAAATCAGCCGGTGTTACCCAACAGTACTATACCTATAATGATGGAAGTCCCGAATTTTATTTCCGTGCCTTTTACAATGGTTCTTGGTCTTCTTGGAGAAAAGCATGGACAAATGTTAACGATGGAAGTGGTTCTGGACTAGATGCCGATACCGTGGATGGACTACAGGCGAGTGTCTTTGTTCGAAATGATGGTGGCTCTGGAACTAGATTTAGCTCAAGTTATTTGCAATTTAACGGTGATGGCGGTTCCAATAATGATTATGTCGCCTATAATGATGCAACCAATGGTTATTATTTTAATGCAGATACCGCAAGGCAGAATACTTCCGCAAATGCCAATGTCCATGCTGGTGAGTTTTATGCGGGGGGCGCGTACTATTATGGAGATAACAAAAGAATGCTCCAGTTCTCCGATGGATGGCTTAGGTTAAATCCTTCAAATGACTTCACTTCAGGCATGTATTGCGCTTCCTCCATTGTCCGTACGGACAATCAGTTTCAAGTTGGACCAAATGGCGACTCATTTTATGCCAAATCAAATGGGGATGTAAGAGTTTCCGGAGCTTATCTAAGGACAGACCACAATACCGGTTACTTAGAAGGTTCCTATAACAATGTGGGCGGTAACGGAGCGCAATCAAATCCCATATATGTGATAGGAAGTTCCTATGTTCCCAACAAAACATCATTGGGGAATATGTATGGGATTGGATATTCGCATGGTTCCCAAGCCTCTTTTTTGAATGCAACCGATTTGGGAACCAATCCATCGAGTTGGGGGCTGTATGTGGCTGCTGATGGGAATGCAAGAATATTTCTGGAAGCAACTAGTGGAAATGGCCATTTCAAAAATGTGGTTTATGCATCCAACTTTATCCTTAGTTCAGATAGGAGGTCGAAGAAGGAAATAGATGATATAAAGGTTGATAAATTACCTGTTCGCTGGAGAAAGTTTAAAATAAAAGATGATAAGCAAGGGCACCAAAGATACGGTGTTGTTGCCCAAGAACTGGAAGAGCATTCCCCTGAATTTGTCAGAACGGACGAACAGGGCAACAAATCAGTGGCATATATTGATCTATTGGTGGCAAAGAATGCCGAGTTGGAAGCTCGGTTGGAAAAAATGGAAAAACTTATTGAAAAACTTGTATAATGGCAGTACCTAATACAAATACGTTTAGTTTGAATGATGTAAGAAATGAATTGGGCCTTGGTTCAACGGCTTCGTTGTCTGCTTGCTTTGCTGCTGCATCAGATTCCCAATTTGATGCGACCTATAAGGGAGCCAAGGATAGGTTAAGTAATTTCAGAAATTATGGCGCCACGCCTTTTGTTCCATCGTTAAGTATTTCACCTGGATCCAAATCTGTGACATCAAGTGCCAATAATTTTAGTATTCGTGTTACTTCCAATACAAGTTGGTCGGTTTCCGACAATGCTTCGTGGGTCACTTTTTCACCAAGTAGTGGATCAAACAACGGAAGCGTGAGTGTTTCGATACTGGCAAATTCTGGAATCGGGCGATATGCCACTCTTACTATCGGAACAACATATGGTGGAGGCGGCAATGTGACTAGATCATGTATTATCGAGCAATCTGGTTCAGGCGGAGGGGGGAATGCCTAATAATAATCAATGTTTTATGAACACATCCAAATTTAAATTAATATGAACTTAGCTAATGAGAATCAACTTCAGCTTTTATCAGCGGCCCTTAGGACTGTTGGCGGAAACTTTGATGTACCGACCCTGGATTTGATTTTATCGGTATTGGAGGAAGTTAAATCGAAAGGAGATACCATCTCGATAGGAGATGTGAAGGAACTGAGCCAAAAGGTGATGGAGAAGTATAAGGTAGATGAGCAAAACATGGGGCAATGACGGTGTTATTGGACAATGGTCATGGAGGGCTGATCAATGGAGCCTACCAAACATCAGGGAAAAGAAGTCCTATTTGGGATGACGGAACCCAATTGTTCGAGGGAGAGTTCAATCGTTCCATTGTCAATCAAATTATTGAGGAATTGACCAGTCTTCAAATCAATTATGTCAATATTGCCCCAGAGTATTGGGACGTACGTTTGGAAACACGTGTGAAAAGAGCCAATAAATATGATGTAGCAGACAGTTTTTATCTAAGCATCCATTCCAATGCCGGTGGTGGTCATGGTTCAGAAATTTTCACCTCACCTGGAGACACAAAGAGCGATTATGTTGCCACTATTTTCGGGAATGAATATAAAAGTATGTTTCCCGATAGGGCCTTGCGAACAGATTTTTCAGATGGGGATTTGGATAAGGAGCGAAGGTTTTATGTGTTGACCCGAACAAGAATGCCTGCAATACTCACGGAAAATTTCTTTATGGATAATCAGGAAGAGTGCAAAACCTTATTGATGACAAGGCAAGGCAGGGAAAAGATAGCGCGTTACCACATAAATGCGATTGAGAAAGTTAAACAACAGCTATACTAAACAAAAACCATAAATTAATGAAAGCAATAAGTATCCGGAACCTTTTGGCAATGACCTTTGTAGTGGTCCTCTTGGGTTCCTGCTCAGCACTGAAAACGGCACCCTACGACCAATATTCTTTTCAAAAGGCCGTCGAATTAAAGGTAGAGGCCTCCAATCTCATGGATAAAGCCACAACCCCTTTCTCAGAACATGAAGAAGAAGTTGAGGATTTGATGCTGGAATTGGAAAAAATGGTCGTTTATGAACAGAACAAACCAAATAATGGTATTTCCTATGAAATGTGGAAGTTGATGGCCAATAAGGACAAAAACCTATTGACAGGATTACTACAAAGGTGGGAGGAACAAGGTCAGCTTGGTCAGGTTTTCTTAAGTGAAGCCAAATCCCAAGTAATCGAGGCCATTGACATGATAATCCTATATGAGGGTAAAAAGGATAAAGAAACCGAAGGCACTTTAATGCAATACATCTTGCAAAATAATTAAACCAATTCATTATGGATTTTGATAAAATTCTCAAAGAGCTAAAGGAGTCAATGATCGAACTATTGGGAGATCAATATGCTGGACTGAAAAAGGAGACAAAAAATGATATTATAACTTTTGTCAATGATTCCAAGGATAAACTTGAGCGTTGGACCAAACTGTTGGCCAATGGCGGAATTAGTTTGGATGAGTACCAATGGTTGGTGGAAAGCCAAAAAGACCTATTGACCATGAAAGGATTGGAGAAAGCCGGGATTTCCAAAATAAGTTTAGGGCATTTCAAAAACAAGGTGGTAAAGACATTGGTGGATATCGTGAAGGGCCTGATTCTCTAACGACTTGCATTAGGTAATGGAGGATGATAATACTTTTCATTTAGGGATTACCATGGCAGGCGCCGTTTCAGCGGGTGCTTATTCAGCAGGATTCATGGATTACCTGTTTGAAGCCCTTTATTTGTGGGAGGAACAAAAAAGTATCATTCGAAACAAAAAAAAGAAGGGAGAGCCACTTAATGAATATGAAAAGGCGATTCCACTTTATGATGTTTGTATAGATGTTTTGGGAGGTGCTTCTGCCGGCGGAATGGTCAGTGTAATTTCTGCCTTGTCAACCTTTTCAGGACTAAGGCCTGTCAAAACTCCTTCCAATGTCCCCACAGAAAATATTTTATATGATAGTTGGGTCTTAATGGATGATACCCCCAATGGATTGAACACCTTCGAAAAAATGCTACAAACCGAAGATTTGGAGCTGAAGGGGCAAGAAGTTCCTTCACTTTTGAACACCACTCCAATAGACAGAATCGCGGACAAGGTTTTTGAAAAAATTCAGTCGATTAAGGGTAAACCTAAACTGCCATCCTTTTTATCGGAAGACCTAAGGGTATTGGTCACATTATGTAGTTTAAAAGGCATACCTATTGAGCTGGACTTCGAGAATTTTACTTCCGCCCACTTCCCATATTCGCCGGGACATCGGATGAACGAGCATCGGATAGTGGCACATTTCAAATTGAAATATGACCATAAGAAAGATAAAGATGTTTTTTTGGAATTCAATCCCTATAATGACGATTCCAGGGAGCTCTTAAAACTCTGTACCAAAGGAACCGGTGCATTTCCCATAGGTTTGGCACCTAGGCACTTTAAGGACAAATTATCGGATAAGTATATAGAGAACTGTATTTTGAGGAGTTTTCCTATTACGGATAGAAATGCAATCAAGATACATTTGGATAAAGATTTTTTCAACTTTACCAATGTTGATGGTGGCACAATCAATAACGAACCATATACAGAGGTTGTGCAGACACTGGAGGAAATGAATCCTCCTTATAACCCTAAACTTCCGATGTTCGCTACCATTATGATAGATCCCTTTCCCAATTTTTACAATCAAGATGCTGCTAAAGCAGCTGATGATGCCCCACCATCCAATGAATATCAAAAGGATGTTTTGAGTGTTATTTCCAAATTGTACACCACTTTGAGGGAACAGGTAAGGGTCAAACATTCAGGATATTTTTTCAATGATTATTTTAGATTACTGGTCTTTCCTCTGAAATGGGAAAAAAGGGGAGTTCTCAAAAACCACCCTCCTCTATCATGCGCGGCATTGGGTGGGTTTGGAGGTTTTTTGGATATGGAGTTCAGAAAGCATGATTTTTTTCTCGGCAGAAACAATGCCAGGAACTTTTTAAGAGCCTATTTAATGTTGGAGTATGACCAAAATGAGTTGCATCCATTGTTTAAGAACTTATCGAAGGAGGCCCTTGAAATGTTCCGAATCAAGAAGGATAAGAAAATATACTGTCCTATTATACCTGACCTAAATTACATTGATGATAAAGAATCAGGAGAAGCAAACCCCTATAAATATACTATAGAGGATTTTCCAAAATTGAAAGCTGGTTATTTTAATGAAATTGAGTCTTCGATAAAACAGAGAGTTAAAAAAATACTCTCGAAAGAAATCCAATCAAAATTTAAGAAAAAACGACTATTGCGTATAGGATTCATTATGATGCGGGGCTATTTTTCAAGAAAAATAACGAAAAAGATAATTGAAATAATGCGAGAGGATTTCCAAAAAAGGAAAATGCTATAAAGTACTTGAGACAATTCAATAGATAACCTGCTAAGGCTTGATTACAAACATCTAAAATAGATCCGCAGGAAAGTAGATTTAAAAATTAGCAAAGAGGTAGTAGTACCAGATGCCCCAAAAAAATCAAGCTAAATAGAGGCCTCTATATTTCTCCACATATAATTTTAGCCTTTCAAATTGATTTTTGGAACCTTTGAATTTAACAGTTTTTTGAAAGTTGGTAAAGCCAAAATCATCCAGAAACGCTCCTACCGAAGAATTTAAGAATGAAGAAGAAAGTGCCAAATTGGAATCCACCTCCAAAAGGATAACTTCTCCATTTAAATAGGCACTTTTCAGGTGATTGAATAAAACGAAACCTTCATCAACTGAACTTGAATTTTTTACTATGTCTTTCAAAATCAATGTTTTCATTGGGAAAGATTTTTTAAAATAACGTTCAAATTCCGTGCAAAAGTATAACTAAATATAATAATTTTTTCCTAAAACCCATAGATATCTTCGGATTCATCTTTTTCTTCAAACGTGTTAAGGTCAACTTCTGCTTTTATCAATGTTCCTTTAAACCCAAAATTGAGGTTACCTGCTTTATACATTTCACCTGCCTTTTTGTACACCATACCATCATTGGAAATGATACGTAAAGTTCCGTTGGAACTTTCTGTGAGTTCCAAAAGATTGTTTAGTCCGAAGCCCCTGTTTCTTGGAGTTGATTTTATGGAAAATCCCTTTTCAAGTGATTTAAGGATGGCCTTCCAATCTTCATAACCTGCATTGGAATCCAACTCTGCATTCCTGATAGAGGTAGGTATTCCAATACCAAAATCACAAACCGAAAATGACAGTTTATTGTTTTTAGGATAGTACTGCGTAATAATGTAACCGGTAACCTCTGATTTTGAATGATCGAAAATGTTGTTGAACACTTCATCTATATTTGAAGATAAAGGAATTAAATCTTTATTATTGGTAAACCTTTCAAAATACTGTCTGGCGTACATTGAATAGGAATAGATCATGTTTTCGGAAATTTTCCATAAACATAATGTGGTTTGGTTGTAGGACAAGGTAAATTTATCCCTATCAAAGCCATCCTTCCAGTAATCCTTGAATTTAATATTGAATAGGTGATTATTAAACCCTTGCGTCCCCCCAACAAAAGAAACTGAACAGTTTTTGATATAAAAACTTTCAATCAAACAAGCCAAGATGACAAAATCATCCGTGTCCATAAATCTTACATTGTTGAAATCAACAACTAAGGAATCGACATCTTTTGCCTGTTTCAAACACCTTCGAACAAAATGAAACCAATCAACGGTATTTTGACTGGAAGGTACCCTAATTATGAGTTCAGCCATAAAAACTTATTTAATTTTAAAAGATACGAAGACTCCGAAAGTAGCGCTAAATTTCTTTTCCATTAAATCCAATAGAGCTCTCAATCTTAAAAAGGTTGGTTACAAAACCAGTATTATTATATAGTCAAGTGATTAATTAATAACTTGTAAGGGAATTATCTAACAATTAATCTATGACCATTAACTATAAAAAGTGGAACGTTCTTATAGGTTGGGGAGTGTTCCTGCTCAGTCTATTGGTATATACATTAACGGTTGAACCCACAGTAAGCTTTTGGGATTCCGGTGAATATATCGCCTCATCGGCCAAATTGCAGATTGCCCATCCTCCGGGAGCACCTTTGTTCCAGATAATAGGGGCGTTTTTTGCCCAATTTGGCCTAGAAGCTGACCAAGTGGCCAAAATGGTAAACTACATGTCCGTTCTCTCATCGGCTTTTACCATTCTTTTTCTTTTTTGGACCATTACCAACCTTACCAAAAAATTGGTTGCAAAAGATGGGGCCTTTACCGATAACAAAGCTTTTATGGTGCTGACCAGCGGCCTAGTGGGAAGCCTGACCTATACGTTTTCGGATAGTTTTTGGTTCAATGCGGTTGAAACCGAGGTCTATGCAATGGCCAGTTTGATCATGGCGTTACTCATTTATTTGGGAATACGTTGGACAGATGATCTTGATGAACCAAGGGGAAATCGATGGCTGTTACTGATTACTTTTATAATAGGCCTGACCTTTGGTGTACAGTTTATGGGATTCTTGGCGATACCGGCAATTGTGTTGATGTACTTTTTCAAAAAACATAAGAGTATGTCACCAAAGAAGTTCATTGTGGCCAATTTTGTGGCTATCGGTATCCTGCTGTTGATTTTTAAGTTTTCATTGACCTATGTGCTTAAGCTTTTTGGTTGGAGCGAGGTCTTTTTTGTAAACAACTTTGGACTTCCCTTTAATTCGGGGACTATTTTAATGGGTCTGTTCCTTATAACATTATTTTGGATAGGGCTGAGATATACCAAAAACAAGGGTTTTTTAAATGCAAACACTTCCATATTGGCCTTGGCATTCCTTTTTATGGGTTTTTCCACATGGTTGATGATGCCCATTCGAGCCAATGCGCATGTGGTCATCAATGAAAATGACCCCTCCGATGCACGCGCACTTTTGGCCTATTACAACAGGGAACAATACCCAAGTGCGGAAAGTCCCTTTTACGGGGCCTATTACAGCAATAGGTTTGGAGATTTTGGTGAACCGATGGATGACAAACCCAAGTATGAAAAGAATGAGGTATTGGGGAGGTATGTGGTCGTAAACAAATACAAGGATGCAAACCAGAAGCCTGATAAAAGACATGTGGGATTGCTTCCAAGGCTCTGGAGCGATCAACATGCAGAAAACTATATCGCTTATTTCGGCCCCTTGGATTTTGAGGTAAAACCAAAGTTTAAAGGAAACAAGGAAATTGCCCAGACCATTGCGCAAATTAAAACAGGTTTCCAGAACGGAGATTTGGACGCTTCTGATTATGTCCGTGCTTTGGAGACACTTGATGAATATATTACCGTTCATCCACCCACTCTTTGGCAAAATTTGGAGTATATGTTATCCTATCAGTTTGGATATATGTATTTCAGATACCTGATGTGGAATTTTACAGGTAGACAAAATGACTTACAGGGGCGTTATGATGGCAATGGTGAATGGCTCAGTGGCATACAGTTTTTGGACGAAGCCCGATTGGGAAATCAAAAATATCTGCCACAGGATGACTTAAAGAACAAGGCGCGAAACACCTATTACTTCCTTCCTTTGGTTTTAGGGTTATTGGGCTTGGTGTTTCAGCTTTCCAAGAACCCGAAACAGTTTTGGGTCTTTTTTGTGTTCTTCTTGTTTACGGGATTGGCGATTCAGTTTTATACCAACCCGACCATTTTTCAGCCCAGGGAGCGTGATTATTCTTTGGTGGGATCCTTTTATGTGTTCTCCTTGTGGATTGGAATGGGAGTATATGGTTTATATGAATTGGTAAAAAGCCTGGGGCGTTACCGAATCGTCTCCCGTGGATTGGCGGTCATATGTTTGGCCTGTGCGCCTGTGTTGATGGCCTTTCAAAATTGGGACGATCATGACCGATCCAATAAATTTACCGCAAGAGCGGCCGCTAAGGCATATTTGGATTCGGTGCAGGAAAATGCTGGTGGTATACTTTTCACCATAGGGGATATCGATACTTTCCCATTGTGGTATGCACAGGATATCGAGAACTATAGAACAGATGTTAGGGTTGTGGTCTCAGGATACCTATCAACTGACTGGTATATCGATCAGATGAAGCGTAAAGCTTATGAAAGTGATGCCATTCCATCCCAAATGACACATGACAAGTACCATTACGGTGCCAGAGATGTGGTTTACTACAGACCCATTCAAGGTCTAAAGGATAAAAGATGGGAAATAAAGGACTTTATGAACTGGATTGCCAGTGACCACCCAAGGACCAAACTTGGATATTTGTTTGAGAGCAATGGGGCCGATTTAAGTCAATATTCCGATTACGCCAAAGAACTTGTTTATTATCCCACGAATAAAATTCGGATCCCTGTCAATAAGGAGAAAGTTCTAAGTTTGGGATTGGTCAAAGCAGAGGATGCAGACCTTATCGTGGATTATATAGACATTGATCTACCAGAGACAGGACTGACTAAAAACCGGATAATGATGCTGGACATTTTGGCCAACAATGATTGGCAACGGCCCATTTATTTTTCTGGGGGCAGCTATGATGACGCTGAGTATATTTGGATGAAGGACTACCTTCAGTTGGAGGGACTGGCCTATAAGTTGATTCCCATCAAAACTCCCAATAACAATTCAATTGAATTGGGACGCATAGATACGGAATTGATGTATCAGAAGGTCATGGATTGGGAATGGGGCAATTCAGGAAGCCCTGAAATTTATCATGATCCCGAAACAAGAAAACACTTTGGGGTCATTGTGAGAAGCACAGTTGGCCGCTTGACCGAACAACTTATCCAAGAAGGTAAAATTGACAGGGCACGGAACATTGTTGAATTGATCATGGAAAAAGTACCAGTGGAATATTATGGCCACTATGTTTTTGTTGAGCCTTATTTGGATGGATATTATAAGATCGGTGAAACGACCAAGGCCAGGGAATTGTTTGATTTCCTAAAATCCAAATACCAAGACAAATTGAAGTATATCGGTAGCCTGACACTTGATAGGCAATATGATAATGTGGAAGGATTATTAAGGGCCATTGAAGGGTACAAAAGAATATTGGGAATTGTCGAATCCAATCACGACAATGAAATTCTGGAAAAAGAGGTTGAAGAGTTCAATGCCGTTCTTTCTAAATTCGAACTGCTAGAGTATTGAACATGATTTATTTATAATTCAATAAAAGGATTTTCAGTGTACAATAGAATTGCACATATTGCCTTGGTTGTAAAAAACTATGATGAAGCTATCCACTTTTATACAAATAAACTGGATTTCATACTTCTTGAAGACACTAAAATTGATGAGCTTAAAAGATGGGTGGTTGTTGCGCCACCTGGAGCGAAAGAATGTTCTTTATTGCTGGCCAAAGCTGCCAACAAAAAACAATTGGCCAGTATTGGAAACCAAACAGGAGGTCGGGTTGGTTTTTTCCTTTTCACAGATGATTTCAATAGGGATTACGACAAACTGAGGAATCAGGGAGTGACATTTGTGAGACCTCCAAAAAAGGAACCCTACGGAGTTGTGGCCGTGTTTAAAGATCTTTATGGTAATTTATGGGATCTGTTGGAGCCTAATGAGAAGAATAAGGGTGTAATCAGATAGAGGAAGAAATGATGATAACACCACACCAAAGTGAACGGTATGAAAAACAATAGTTACGTCACTCTTGAGCTTCCCGTACAATGGGGAGTTATGGATGCTGCCCAACATGTGAACAATACGATATACCTACGTTGGATAGAGTCGGCACGAATCAAGATGTTTCAAAAAATGCAGGAAGACAAGTTAAAGTTTGGGAAGATTATCCCTATCCTGGCCTGGCAAGACTGCAAATATATTTACCCGGTCACCTTTCCCGATCAGATGGTCATTACTTTGGATGTCATTGAATTGATGAAGGATAGAATTCTTTGCGAAGGGAAAATCCATAGCAAAAAGCACGAAAGAATCGTGGCGATATCCAAAACGTTGTTAATGGCCTTTAATAGGGAAGAATCCAAAAAAGAACCATTGCCCGAAGCATGGCAAAAATCCTTTACTGACTTTTATGGAAGCTCTCTTTTTGAACAATCTTAAAGTTTAATTCGACTACTATATGAATGGCATTACGGTTTTTTGTGGGTCAAGTTCAGGGGATAAAGAGGTATACCTCAATACTGCCAGATTATTGGGCAATGCGCTGGCTGAAAATAATATAAAGCTAATTTATGGTGGAGCATCGGTTGGCCTGATGGGAGCCGTGGCCGATGGAGCTTTAGAGGCTGGAGGAACCGTAATTGGAGTGCTTCCACGCTTTCTAGAAGCAAAGGAAATCGCACATGAAGGACTTAGTGAGCTTGTTTTGGTAGACTCCATGCATGAAAGAAAGACAAGGATGAATGAGCTTAGTGAGGGAGTTATAGCCCTGCCGGGTGGATTTGGAACTCTAGAGGAGTTTTTTGAAATGCTTACTTGGGGCCAATTAGGGCTTCATAAAAAACCTATAGCCCTTCTCAATGTGAACCATTTTTACGATACACTTTTGACATTCATGGGAAATATGGTAGATCAAGGTTTTTTGAAACATGAAAACCTAAAAATGATCTTGGCCGAGGAAAACATTCAAACATTGTTGGAGGCAATGAAAACTTACTCGGCCCCGGAGACTGTAAAATGGATTGACAAAAAATCGACCTAGATGTGGACAAATATTGAATTTTATTAAATGCCAGTTAAAGTTCAGTTAAAATATGAGGTTGTAGTATGACACAAAGACAAGCCGATGAATTTTTATTTAGGATAGACCAACTTACGGTCGATCACAAACCGTCATTTGGAAAAATGAATGTCCATCAAATGGTATGTCACTGTACAGACTTTTTTCGAATGGCGAAGGGCACCAAAAAGGCCAAGGAATATGGTGTCGTGAATCCGGATACTATTAAGTCCCTTGCAAAAGCAGGTAAACCTACACCTACACCCAAAGGATTTGGTCAGGTGGAGGGGGATGGGACTAAGCCGACTGATTTTGAAAAAGATAAATTAGTTTCAAAAGATTGTATAGTGGAGTTCTCAACGCTTCCATATGATTTTGAATTTGCAATCCATCCTTATTTTGGGAAAATGAACCGTCAAAACTGGATAAACTTGGCAATGTATCACCTTAATCATCATCTCAGGCAATTTAATAGCTAAATTCAATTACACTATAAAATAACCAGTTCATTGACCTGGTCCAATGCAGCATTTTCAAAGCTCTTTAAATAGATCTCGGTTGTTGTGATGGAGTTATGGCCCATCGCTTCACTGATCAAGGCAGCGGATACGCCAAGGTACTTTGCAATAGTTGCCCAGGAATGCCTAATGGTATAAGTGGTTACTGTTTCTTCGATTTCCGCATCCTTTGCAATAACCCTCAATCTTTCGTTCATTCTTCGCCTCTGGGTCCTGTATTTTTCATAGTGCTCGGAACTGCCATCATAATTAGTGGGGAACAGATAATCAGCCGGGTTTTTATCCTTCAGATAAGGTTGGAGCAGTTTTGCGAGTGGCTCGGAAATATGGACGGAAAGAGGGTCGCTTGTCTTACTTCTCCCATAATACAATCTATCATGCTTGATATTTTGAACCTTGAGTTTAACAAGGTCCACAAAGTTCATACCTCTACAGTAGAACATGATCATGGCATAGTTTCGGGCATGCCATAGGGCGCTACCTTCTTCATAGACAAGATCTCGTATTTTAAGGATTTGTTCTTTTTTCAGCGCTCTTTTTTTTGTCCGCATCGGAGGAGGTATCCTATAATGTTGGAAAGCATTTTTTATTGGGACGAATTGATCTTCGTTTATGGCACTGTTATAAATGGAACGAACTGCCTTTAAGTAGATGCTCACACAATTTCTTGAATTGCCCTTGCCCAAATGATGCGCCTCAAAATTTCTAAGAAAGGTTACGGTAATATCGTATAATTTAATGTCATCTGTACCATTGAACTTGGTAACGGCCTTCATACCTCCTCTGAGCCATGTAGCGGTACCGGGAGCATTGGCCGCTATTTTACGATTGATCAATACCTCTCCCCACTTGACAAGGGTCATCTCATTATTGATTTTATGCTTTAGTTCAGAATCGGGGTTTTTGTCCCATTCACTTATAATAAGTTCTATAAGCCTATCTGGACTTACTTTATCAATGCTTAATCCAATTTCGTCAATCAATCTTTTGGCGATGAACATTTTTTCCTCTAATTCGAAGTTCAGGGCATCACAGTCCAAATCTTGGTTAACATACCTTGACCTGCGCAGTTTTTGTCTTTTTTTGTCCCAACCACTTGGTAGTGTCCAGATGTCCATTCGAATGGTGCGATATTTTTTATGATGGACACGAAGAACAATGGGATAAAGGCCTGTTCTTTTGTTCTGCGATTTGGGGCGGTTTTCTAGACAAAATGTAACCTGAGCCATTTTATTCGTTTTTTAGTAAACCATTGGATTACACAACAAGGTACCCAATGGAGTTTAAGAATGTTTAATAGTTTTTGTGTTGTATTGGAATGAATGCAAATCACGGTCAGTCATTTTCTTGGACATTAAAACCAATCATGATATTAGGAAACAATCCATTTGGATTCAATTCAAGACATCAAAAATTACCCTAGGTTTTGTAAATCCAATATGGGTTTATCCATTGATTTGGCTAGGATATTTACCCTAATTTTACCCTAACTTTTTCAAAAATCCAAATGGATATAGAGGAGTTCAAGAATTATAGAAAATATTATAAAACACAGATAATCAATAATATAAATATAATTTTGATGTTGGTTAAAGTCGGATTTTTAAGGCTCATAATCAGGGGGTCCCTGGTTCGAGCCCAGGTGGGACCACGGAAAACCTCTCTAAGTCTTTGATTTGGAGGGGTTTTGTTTTTCTAATACTCGGCTTTAGATTTAACGACCTAGTTACTGGGAAATTCTGCAGGATACCCCCGATAGGACAAAGGAAGTCAAAGTCCCATCGGTTGTATTCCAAACAAGAATTATTCTTTTCAGGTTTTGCCCTACATCCTTAGAAGTTGTTTTCCACCTCTGCTGCTTCCAGCATTAGGAAATGTAGGTCCGTATTTTTTATAAAGGGATTCAATAATTCGCTACCGGGGCCGTACATGGCCAATTCCACATAATCTGCGGAGTGTTGCATGCTTATCCAGCCTACGGAGGTGTGCTTTTTCTGGATTTCCGCCAACGCATTGAACGGAAGGTTCCTAGGATTGTACCACCCGTCCTTGGATTTTAAGGAGGTATAATAGCTCAGCAAGGTTTTCGCCTCTTCGTCCGTCAATACAAATCCATTGGCAAATTCCACTCGCTCCTTTAAGTTGCTCACGGATGTTTCCTTGCCAATACCGTTCAAGATCCATTCATTGGTATGTTTGTATTTTTGAACGGTATCAAAATTATCGTTGGCATTTTTTCCATAAATGAGCCCAGGGTTGGCATTGCCATGATCGGTAGTTATGATAACCAAAGTGTCTCCATCTTTTTCAGCAAAATCCATGGCAACCTGCACGGCTTCATCAAAGGCGACTTGATCATATAGCAGACCGGCAATATCGTTGGCATGTGCTGCCCAATCCACTTTTCCGGCTTCTACTTGTAGGGTGAATCCTTTTGGACTGTCAGACAGGTTTTCTATGGCTTTTTGAGTCATTTCCGCCAAACTTGGAATATTTTCCATGAGTTCTTTGTTGCTTTCCCTATCCTTGGTGTAGGCTAGGCCATTGTCCGAAAACACACCAAGAATTTGTTGATGGGCCGGTGCGGACATCATTTCTTGTCTGGACCGTGCCACCACATACCCTTTGTTTGCAAAGGCGCGGTACATATCTTTTTTGTCCTTTCGTTTTTCGGCATCAAAATATTCGTTGCCTCCCCCCATCAACACATCAAACCCATGCTCCAAGTATTTTTCCGCTATGGATGCTTGGTCGTTTCTGGATTTTTCGTTCACGCAAAAGCCCGCGGGAGTGACATGTGTAATGGGTACGGTTGTAACGCATCCGGTCTTTTTTCCTGCGGATTTAAATTTTTGCCAAATAGGAAGGTGCTGCTCACCATTTACGCCGTAGTTTATTCCTCCGTTGTTTATTCTGGCACCTCCTCCCCAAGAAGAGCTAGCAGCAGCGGAATCGGTTACCATGGAATTGGCCGAGGCCATGTCCATTAGTGCACGGTTCACCTTATTTTCCCGGTACAGGTTTAACCAATTGCTGCCTTTTCCCGTTTTTCTGGAGAGGTAAAGGTCGGCCATGTTCAGGGTACCCGTGCTCATCCCGTCGCTCACCAATAAGATGATGTTCTTGGCTTTTTTTCTTTTCCATTCACTCTCAAGGTCCGACGCCCTTACCGTTTCAAATGGTGTAAAAATCGAGGCACTTACGGCTGTTAAGGCCCCGTTTCTAAAAAACTTTCTTCTGTTCATTTTTGATTATTATGTTGTGATAGGTTAATTCATTTTTTGAGCTACGGCATCGGTAAGGATGTAGTTAAAGTGCTGAACATCGTCAGCGTTCAACTTTAGAGTCCCGGTTACGTAAAGTACATCGTCGGTGTTAAAATTGGGCTTGGACCTAAACTCGAGCTCCATGGCTGTTTCCGGCCCTCCCATTCCACAGAAAAAACACGAAGCCATTGGGTTTTTGGACAAGATGAACAATTTACCACTAGGATCAATGTTCAAAAAGTATCCTGTAATGGCCACTTTTTTGCCCTCGAGAGATTTCATGTGGTCGCTAAATTCCGGGTAAAGAAAGTTTTGATCATAAGCAGGAAAAAACTTTTCTGTATAATCGATACGGGCCAAATCCCACCAATTTATTTCGGTTTGTGAAAAACAGAACGTTGTGGACAATAGAAAAAAGGCAATAATTATGTTATTTCTCATGGCTCAATATTTTTGATATATTCATTTTAATGATAGGGTTAATAGCAAGTAGAATGGAAAAAAGAACCATTAACAAAACCAATACAGCGGTTTTGAACAATTCTTGGAATCCAAGCTCAAGCGGCATTTTTTGTTTGTATTGATCGGTTATCATCTCAAATATGAAATAAATCCCTATTTGCGATAAAAGTACACCAATAACAAAAGCAATAAGGGAAATCAACAATCCTTCGTAGGCCACCATTTTGATCAACTGAAAAGTATTGGCGCCGTAGCTCCGCATAAGTGCGAGATCAAAAGCGCGATCACGGACCATGCGGTACAGACTTATAAAAATGGTAATACAGGAAATTACGAGGATGGCATAGGCTATCCAGGTAATGGTTTTTACACCGACACCAGTAAATTGATAGAGTCGCTCCAGTTCAAATTTTGGAAGTGCCGCTTGCATGTTCGTGTTTTCGTTGATGGTTCGGGGAGTGGTCAAAAGTGCCATCGGATTCCGAAATGAAATCAACATAGAAGTGATTTCTTTTTCGTGCTCCTCTTGATGTCCGTGTTCCGTTTCCTGTTCGTGCCCTTCATGTTCATGTTTTTCTTCATGTTCGTGTTCATGTCCTTCCTCATCATGATGGTGTTCTCCCTCTTCATGGTGGTGCTTCTCTTGTTCTACCACCCCTCCTTCCTTTGAATAACTTGGCTCTGATTCGTGATCGTGCACATCCCAAACAGTCTGTAGTCTGGTAATGATCAATCGGTCCATAACCTTGTGGGTGGGCTCGTAAATTCCGACCACTTTTAAAAGGTCGTTGTGGGCATGACCGCCTGTTTCTGCCAAGCCATGCGAGCTTTGAAATGTATCGCCGATCCGCAGACCGGTAGCATCGGCAATTGTTGCACCAATGGCAACTTCCATTGGTTTTTCCGGGTTTTTCCCTTCTTTTAGTATTGCATTGTAAAGAGCGGTAAATTCTGGGGTTGTCCCTACAATCCTGTATCCCATATAATTATCGCCGTAAGAAATGGGCACGCCTTTTTCTATCATAGGGTTTTTCAATAATTTCTTGGCTTCTTCATAAGGAATATTGCCTGTAGGATTGTCTAAATGGAGCACGGAGGCGAGAACCAATTGCAATGGGCTGCCTTTTGCACCAACTACCATATCTATATCCCCTAAACTATTTTCCATTTGTTTGCGGAAGGATGTATCCAACTGCTGAATTCCGACAAGTAGGGCAATACTAACGGAAAGGATCAAAATGCCCAAGAAAGTATATAGAGGCTTGTACCTAAAGTTTTTTACACTGATTTTCCAAATGTTCATAGCTCCAAGGTTTTGTTGAACAATGGTTTAATGCGCTGGTCGTGGGTAATTACAATCAAATTGGCATTGTTGGCGTCCGCTTGCTCAATTAAAAGGCGCATCACCTTTTTACAATTTGTATCGTCTAGGCTAGAGGTGGGCTCATCGGCCAAAACAAGTTGTGGGCGGTGCACTATGGCCATGGCTATGCCCAACCGCTGTAGCTGTCCCTCGCTGAGTTCCCTCACTTTTTTGTTTTTACACATTTCAATATCGAGATGCTCCAGCAAATCTTTGATCACGGTTTTGGAAATGGTTTTTTTGGCAAAAAACAGTCTTGCCTCCAAGTTTTCCATAACGCTCAAAGATTGTACCGCATGGTTGTTTTGAAAAACAAGGCCGATATTTTGACCTCTAAATTTATCCAACTGTTTGTTGGTTAGTTTTTGAGTATCTACATCATCTATGTGTATACTTCCATCCGATGGAGAGAGCAGACCCGCCAAAAGATGTAAAAGTGTGGTTTTCCCGATGCCAGACTTTCCCAAGATCAAAAGATTTTGGTTTTTGCTCAATGTGATGTCGGGGAATTCGAAGATGGTGTTGTCGTTATCGTATTTAAATTTAAGATTGTTGGTTTGTATCATACTACATGGATCATTATCACGAATATCCGGTTATTACTATTTTAGTGGCTCAACATTCCTTTTTTCTCCGACCTACCTTGCACCGCAAACCCAAAAATAAGCAGTGCTGCCGCTATCAACAGCAAAACCACAGAGGAAAACCCAACATTGTTATTGGTATTATTGGAATAAGTAAATTGTGGGAGCGATGCATAATCTTGCTGCGAAAATGTTGCGTTGTTGTATAAAAATGTGATCAAATGCGTTCTCCAAGTTTCTGCAAATTCTATGACTTGTCGCCGATAATTTTCATAATCTGCGGTGGATGTTCCGGCCAATTGGTTCAACGACTCCTGAACCACAATGGCAGGAGATAACCATTGTAATTTTCTGGACCATTCTTGTTGTTTTTGTAATTGATCTTCATACTCCCCCACTATGGGCTCTAATTCTTCTTTTACAATTTTTTGAGAGGCCATATACCGGTGATAGAAGTTTCTGGATTGTGTGGAATCGTTAATTGCATATTCCGGATGGTCCCTAAGAAAGTTATCCAGGATCTCGTCCTGTTTTTTGGTTGCCTCTGCTTTGTGCTCCCGCATTTCACTGATCAATATGGTTCGTGAAGGCATGGGATAAAGCGTACTTGCCGTTTGATTGAGTACCGAAGGGGTCAAGAGTACAAAAATTACCCAGAGCATTATTAGTGATACGGCATTTTTTGCTGAACTATCCACAAAAAGGTTGACCAAAAATGCAAGGGCAAACCAAAACAGCATATAGCACAAGGTTAATCCCAACAGGCTCAAAACGCTCAGCCAATCCAGTGCTTGAATGCCAACGACGAGAAATACGATATACAAGGAAAGTGTTACCAATATCGACAACCAGAAAAAGCGAAGAATCAATTTTTGAAACACCCATTTTCGAACGGATATGGGCTGCGAGGCCAATAATCGCAAAGAGCCTTGCTCCTTTTCCGATGAAAGCACATTATAGGTAAAGGCAATAATAAGCAATGGCAGAAGGTATACAATTACAAATGCCAGATCGAAGCTTCCGAAAAGAAGCTGAACCGGACTTGTCATTTCGGTAAAGTTCAAGGCAAAATCATCCCCGGATACCGTTGGTTTTACATAATGGGTAAAAAGATCTGCCTGCCCAGTGGAAACAAAAGCCATGGGTTTAGGTTCCATTGCCGCCACCCTTGGGTGATAGTTCCCAACGGCCATTGGACTAGTGGGAATGGTCCATGGGGAGGCACTCACCTCCATACCACGTTCAACAGAATCCAATAATTTGAGCATGGCCTGGTCGGTTTCCTCAACCTCTTTTTTGGCAGAAGAAATATCATTTGTTCGTTTTTCGACCTTTGTGCTACCATTATAGGTGGAAAAACCAAAAAGGACCAATAATAACACGCTCAAAAGTTGAATCCAACGGCTGCGCAACAATAAGCGCAGTTCGTATTTAAAATTGTATGGTAACATAGTTAAATGGATTTTGTGGTTATAAGAAAAGCGCCAAAGGAAAGCAGGATCCACGCTCCCAGAATCCACAAACTCGAAGCGTTTGTAGTAAGGATTGCATTGAGTTCTTGTGGATTATAGCTGAACTCGGGTAGTTTGCCCCAGAAATTGGCATTGGCCCGGTAGTCCCATTCGCCGTAGGAAGAATTTTGTGCAAAATTGTCGTTCAAAAACTTTTGTGTGGCAATTCTATAGTCCTCTGCCGCATCCGAAAAATCCCAATGGGCGGAGTAATCGGTGCGTGCAATTGCCATGCTTAAAAAACGAGTGGGCAAATACGGGGATATTATTGCCAAACTTTGATAAAGGCCGGACTGTTTTGAATATTGTTCCTTTAAATATTTGTAGTGCTTGGCGTATATTTCTGCTTCGTGCTCCTCGCCTTTCTGCATTCGGTAAGCATCAAAATTAAAAGGAAGTTTGTGCAGGCTGTCCACCCCATGCTCGGCCAATACTTGCTGTTCCAACATTTTTGATTCTTTGCTCCAGGGGTTGTGGCCGTCCAGGCCATTTTGTTTGTCCTTTAAAACATTGGCAGCAAATTCCTGTCGGGTCGGATAGGGGTGTTTGGATTCGGCAATATTACTGGCTGCCTTGGGCACTGCCAAACAGGCCAATATCCAAACGGATAAGGAAAGCACCAAGGCTATCCCGGATTTTTTCGCTTTCAGTGAAATAAATAATACAATATTTAAGAAGATGATGTAATATCCAATGTACACCAAGGATAAAATGAATAAGGATTGCCAACGGAACACACCAAAATCTTTGAGGTTGGACAGCACGATGCCAGCAATTACAAAAAGAACAATCGTTGCAATGAGCACCGGAAAAAACAGCGCGCTCCATTTACCTATTGCCCATTTCCATGGTGTAATGCCCTGACTTTTTAATAAAGTCAAGGTACCCATTTCCCTCTCCTTGGTAAAACTGTTATATGCCAATAAAATGATCAACAATGGAATTATGAAAAGCAAGATAAAATCTGGTGTAAGATCCCCAAAACGTGCTAATCCGGTTTGATCCGCTGCAGCACTGAATTGGGCTTCATTCCTGTTGTGGGCCGTTAAAAAAATTGAGGTTCCGACGTACTTATCAACACCTTGGTCCACTAAGGACAAAGGATATTTAGGTTTAAATGCATATGTGCCGTAATGTGCTGCGGAATGTGGGTTTTTTTCACCTTGGTCGTCCCATATGGCCCTTTCTGCGCTCTTTGCGTTTTGATACTGCTCATTTATATGTTGATACTGCCGCGCACTGATCCAAACTGCGATACCCAAAAGTATGGTTACAATGGCGAACGCAACACGAACCCGACCGTCTCGCCAAAGTTCCTTGCTTTCTTTTATGAAGGCTTTTACGATCATGGCAATACTTCTTTATAGTTCATCGTATCCAAGTATGCTTTTTCCAATTCTGGAAGCGAAATGTCACTTGCGACAAATTGTTGGCGAAGTTGGCCATCTTTCATAATACCGATATGGGTCGCGACCTCTTTGGCTCGGAAAAGGTCGTGGGTTGCCATTAGAACAGCAACCCCTTTGTTTTTAAGGTTTTGCAACAATTGTCCGAACTCATTGCTGGCTTTGGGGTCTAATCCGGAAGTGGGTTCGTCCAATAACAGTACCTTGGTGTCCTTGGCCAGAGCAAGGGCGATCCCTACTTTTTGTCTCATTCCTTTGGAAAAAGTGGATATCCGTTTTTTAAAGGCAGTTTCTTGCAGTCCAGCTTCCCTTAAAAAATCCGTTAGTGTTTTCGATGAGAGTTTTTTGCCGGCTATCCCGGAAAAATAGTCCAGGTTTTCAATAGCGGTCAGGCAGGGGTACAGCATAAGGTTTTCAGGGATATAGGTGACGAATTCCTTGGTTTTTAGAGGATTCTTAACTACATCCATCCCATTTATTTCGGCAGTGCCCGAGGTTGGCTTAATAAAATTAAGTAACATGTTTATTGTGGTGGACTTACCGGCACCATTGGCGCCGAGCAGGCATAATATTTCACCTTCTTTTACCGAAATCGAAAGATTATCTACGGCAACAAAGTCACCAAATTTTTTGGTAAGGTTATTCGTGGTTATCATTTTGGTGTTGGTTTATTTATTATTTCTATCAAAAACCCTATCTATATGTGAAAAGTATAGGCTAAAATGCGGGTAAGAAGCCAAATTACGTATTTGTTATACGGTATTTTGCTCCCCATATAGTTTACGACCATTGGTTTTGGAGAAATATGCGCAAATGCACTCGCCATTACCAATAAACAGAAAATATTGAGGTACTAAGTGGTGAGTGGTGGTGGCCTGCAGAAAAGCTGGCTGGAAGCTAAAATACCAACAGTAATAAATCTATATTCCTGTGAAATTTGTTTTTTGGGCCTGGGTTCTTCAACTAAAAGGTCATATACCGTGGCCGATGGTGTAATTTCCGGTGCTTGTTGTGTTTTTATAATATGGTCACCAACAATGCAGTGGGCGTACTGGTCTTGGTCATCATCGTGGACCAAAACATGGAGTCCAGCCATTTTGACCATTAAAAAAATGGTTAAAAAGAGTAAGCCGATCCCTTGTTTTACGTAGCCTTGTTGCATAAGGGAATAAAGTTATTATAAATAATGTTAAAGAGGCCTTAAAGTTGAAGGGGCAAAGAATAAAAGTTAAAAATGGTCAGTGTTTGTGGTCAGCTTTTGAGGGCATAATTTTCCAATTGACAAAGTGGGCCACAGAAACCAAGATGGCACCGCTTACAGTGTTGACCGTTTCCCAAGCTTCGCTAAAATCCAGTCGTCCTAGGGCAATAATTCCGAAACCAACAGCCGCGATAAGCAATGGCCTTGAATTGTGATGCGCTTTTTTATAGCTTGGCCAGAGCGATATAAATACAAATACAATTCCAAGTCCAATAAAGGACCACTCGATAATTGGGTTGTGCAAAAAGTGCAGGCTGGACAAAGACGAGAACGACAATAGAATGGGAACAGCGGCACAATGTATTGCGCATATCAGTGAACTGGTCATAGCTATAATATCGTAAGTTTGTGTTTTTGCTTTCATATATTGTATTTAATGGTTCGCTGTTTTACGACAACACCAAAACCGATACAAGTGTTTAGCTGCTGTATATTGTCCATCCTTATAAGATGGTCGTAAAACTTTTGTCAAAATTATGAATAATTTATACTATTGCAACAAAGTCGCGATAAATTTATGAAAAGAAGAAATACACCATCAAAACAAGCCGTGTTGGATATTCTTTTGAAGAGCGATGAGGCCATTAGCCATGATGTGATCATGGGTATGGTAGATTTGGATATCAATAGGGCGACCGTTTATAGAATATTGAACCAGTTTTGTGAAGACGGATTGGTGCATAGCATTGTGGCAGAAGATGGAAAGCAATACTTTGCTATTCAGAAGTGCAAACAAAACGATCCTATGGAGCACCATTTTCATTTTAGGTGCACTTCGTGTGACACGATATCCTGTTTAGATCAAGAAATACAGATCAAATTGCCAGCTGGTTACGTTATGGAAAAGGCCAATTGTGTAGTTACCGGGGTTTGTGGAAACTGTGCATAACAAACTTTTATGCGGGCAATATTTCTCTAGCAGTTTAACCGGCATCTTTGACCGGGTCAAAATGTTCCACCTGGGTATTTTTTACCCGATTTACTAAAGATCTCTTCAATATCAATACATTGTAAATAATTGGTAGTCAGCAACATAAAACTAACAATATTTAACAATGCTTTCCTGTGGCATATACTTTGCTCTATTCTGCCAAATATTGGATGCGATTCGTGTCCTGTTCGCTAAGTACTGAGAATGAAATATGGAAGGCTGATTTTGGAGAAAAAGGACTTTGTTACCTTAAAAAAATTGCTTATTTTCTATAGGTATTATGAGGATTACTCTCATAAAGATGCACTGGAGCGGTTGAGCGAAAAAATTGGAATGGCAATGGTTGAAGATGAAATGGATATGCCGGACGATGTGGTTCGATTAAACTCCCAAGTAACAGTGGAATCGACATATGGAGCACGGAAAACTTTTCAACTCGTTCCATCCATCCAAGGCGATATCAATAAAAAAACCGTTTCAGTAGTGAGTATGGTCGGGGCCAATTTGGTAGGACATGCAGTAGATGATCATATCCAATTTGGATTTCCTTCAGATGTTCAATCCTTTAGGATTGTTGATGTGGCAAAAAACCATCGATTATCCTCGAGTTTTGAAGTCTAAAAAGAACTGGGCATTTAATTATTAACCTTAAATAGTATAGATATGAGAATTTTACTTTTCACATTTTTGATGGCGGTAGCATCCGTAAATATTCATGCACAGAATGTAACACCACAAGATATCAAGGTTGGCGATGTACTTGAGATCGGCAAGCCGGACATGCCACAATTTAAACACATTGATTTTCCCAGGGCCAACTTCATTATTAAAAAAGGAGGGATAGCGGATTTTAAAAAAGTGGTCGGCAACAAGGTGGTTGTAACCGAGATCCAAGAGACCAAAGATGGTGTGGTAGAGGTAAAACTTAAAAAAACAGATGGCAAAAGATTTTTTAATAGCCATTCAGTGGTAAAAGCAAATTTAAAAAATGCACTTGAGTCTGGCGAGTTGAGTGTATTATAATTGCTTGATTGTGATGTTTTCCGCTCAGCTAAAAGCTATTAGGTTTGCTCATGAATGGTTAGCAAGGCTGGGCGGATTTTTCATTTTAAAATAAATTTGTATTATCGGAACAACCAGAATTTGAACACTTTAAAAACAAAATGCCACAATGGGTAACATAAAACAACGTATTAATTCGGGATTTATATTGGCGGCGGCATTTTTATTGGTACTTGCTTCCAACCGGTTGAACAACAGAAACTTTTCTACCGTGGAACAAGGAGTAGATTCGGTTTTTGAAGATCGTTTGGTGGTCCAGGAATATATTTATACCCTTAACAATTATTTCCACGAAAAGGAATTGTTTTTGGCGAACAATGCGGTTTATTTGGATAAAATGCCTCAGCATCCGGATATCAAGAACATCCTAGTGGATTTCGCCAATACCGAATTGACCATTGATGAATCCCTACATTTGGAAGAGTTAAGGGAAAATTACGCGGCCCTAAAAAGATTGGAGGACGATCAGGGCAACAAAGAAAAAATTATTTCCGTACTGAACAGCATTAGCAACAATCTTGATGAACTTTCTGCAGTGCAATTGTCCGAAGGAAAACAATTGACACAACGCTCCAAGAGATCTCTTGGCATGAACCAGTTGTTGTCCACTCTGGAAATTGTGTTTTTGATCATTATTGGAATACTCTTTATCGTGATAGTTTTTAAGCGCGAAAAAAGTTCGGGAATGAAACTTGTGGAGGAGGATTCCTAAAACAATCTTTTAACCAACTTTGGTAATTTGGTGCGTATTTCCATTAAAAACAAAAGTGTCTCCTTTTTCCTTGCCCATAAGTAATTGGGCAATGGGCGCACTTGTCGAAATACAATAGAATTTCTCTCCTGCTTGTTCGAACACTCCAGCAGAAATGGCAATAAAATAGTGGGCCATACTGGTTTCCACACAGGAGCCCAACCGGATTTTACCAGAAGGCGCATCAATCTTAATTTTATGGAGAATGCTCCGGGTAGCTTCAAGTTCTTGTAATTGTTGGGCCAGCTTTTCCTGTTCCAGTTGCACCATGGCCCGCCCGGTCTCATGCTTGTCACCTGCAGAACTTTTGGTCTCGGAACCTAAGGATTCTTGGAGTCCATCGCTTTGCTTTTTAAGCCGGGCCGCTCTTTCTTCAACAAAGTTCCTGCAGAATTTTAAAAGCTCTTCTTTTACCATATTGTTACGCAAAAGTTAGTCGAAAAACGGTTTCTTTTTTGGGAATGGACCGTACCTGTATGTTTCCGCCGTGCAATTGCATTACTCTTTTGGATAGGCTTAGACCAATACCGGTCCCCTCGCTTTTTGTGGTAAAAAAGGGAACAAAGATCTCATCCATCATTTCGGGAGAAATTCCAGGGCCATTGTCCAGTATCTCAATATATTTGGAGCCATTGGTGTCTATGCCGGCCATTACATGGACCTTACCATTATTGGCATACTCTACGGATTGAAGCGCATTTTTGACCAAATTGATCAAGACCTGGCCTATTTGCTTTTCATCAATATAAAATTCTAAATCTTCGGGCTTGCAAAACACCTTGAACTCGCTTTCCCCATCCAATAATCTTGCAGACATGAGTACATTGATCTTTTCCAAGAGGTCTTTGCCCTTGACCAACGATTTATTGGGTTCGGGCACATGTAGAAGGCTACGGTAAGATTGTACAAAATCCATTAGGTCGCTTCCTTGTTCTTTGATCACTTCCAGCCCTTTCAAGGTGTTTTTTATCTGACTTTCCTCCAACTCTGCCATTGGTGTAATTTTCCCTCCTTTTCTATAATATTTAATAATGGAGTCCGATATGGAGGCAATGGGCGTAATGGTGTTCATGATCTCGTGGGTAAGCACTCGGATAAGCCGCACCCAAGATTCGGTCTCTTTTTCATCCAGTTCTTTATGGATATCCTGAACCACTACCAACAGCAAAGACTGTCCATCCAAGGACAAGTGCGTCGATTTTAATGCCAATTGGGTTTGTTCCCGTTCGTTGGTCAACTGAAACAATTTGCGCTCAAAGGGCTTAAAATTTTTAAAAATCCGATATAGATTTTCGTCCACTTGTTTGAGCTGTTTTATGTGGTTTAAGGGAGTGTAGTCCAATAGTTGTTCCAGGGTAGGATTGGCAAATAGAATATGTCCCTTGTCATTATAGGTCATTATACCAATACTGGCCTGTTTCAATATTTCTTGATAGTACTGCTCCCTGACCTGTAATTGTACATGTACTTCTTGTATTAAACCATTTACCCGGTTTAGGCTTTTGTTCAGCTCTTTAAAAGATTCAATGGTAACGCCCTCGGGAAATCGTAGCGTAAAATCCTCGTTTTTTATTGCATCGAAGAAGTAAGCGATTTTTCGGTTGGTGCGGTTTAAAAAAGTGATCAGGGAAAACACGAGTAAAATCAAAGCGACGGCAGAGATACCTAAAGTAAAATACCATTGTTTTGATACTGAGAATGCCAGAACAAGTGCAGTAAAGGTGAGAAATAACACCCGTATGATCATTTGAATATAAAAGTTTCTACTTGCCATCAGTCACCTTTTTTCTTCAGTTTATTGTAGAGCGTTTGTCTCGAGATGCCCAGTTGCTCCGCGGCCGCACTGTAGTTTCCTTCATTTTGTTCCAGCGCCCTCAGAATCATTTGCTGTTCCATCTCGTTTAGGGTCATAGGCTCGTTGTCCATAGATTGCATGGGCTTGGCGTGCAATAGAAAATCCGAAGGCTTTAAAACATTGCCATCGGATAGGATAACCGCTCGTTCCATGGTATGTTGTAATTCACGAACATTGCCTGGCCATGCATATTCCAGGAGTTTTTCCTGTGCAGTTTGATTTATCCTTAGACCCCCTTTATCATATTTATGAGCAAATTTTTTAAGGAAAAAATCTGCCAACACTAAAATATCATCATCCCTATCTCTGAGGGGGGGGACTTCGATATGAATGGTATTGATGCGGTACAATAGATCTTCGCGGAACAATCCATTGGCGACCATCTGCTCCAAATTGCAATTGGTGGCACAGATAAGCCGAATATCCACATCGATAGGTTTGTTCGAGCCTACCCTTACCACTGTTCTGTTTTGGATGGAGGACAATAGTTTTGCCTGCATTTGTAGGGAAAGGTTACCAATCTCATCCAAAAAAAGCGAACCTTGGTGTGCGGCCTCGAATTTACCCGCCCTATCTTCTTTGGCATCGGTAAATGATCCTTTAACATGCCCAAAAAGTTCACTTTCGAACAAGTTTTCGGCTATGGACCCCATGTCTACCGGAATAAAAACTTCTTCTTTTCGGGTCGATAATCTGTGCAGCTCACGAGCAATTAGTTCTTTTCCAGTGCCATTTTCGCCGGTAATCAGTACGTTAACGTCCGTTTTTGCCACTTTTGCCACTAAGTTCAACACCGCGGTAAGCGCCTTGGATTGACCGATAATATAATTTCTTCCCTCGTTAATGACCTGTTTTAGATGGTTCTCTTTTTTCTTGAGCTTATTTATTTCTTGTTTGGACTTTCTAAGCTCAAGGGCGGATTTTACGGTGGTCATTAAACGTTCGTTGTTCCATGGCTTCAATACAAAGTCGGATGCTCCTTGCTTCAGGGCCTTTACCGCCAAATCCACGGCTCCATAGGCTGTCATCATTATTACTGAGGTGTCCGGGGATCGTTTTTTTATCTCGTTGAGCCAGAACAGTCCTTCGTTCCCGGTGTTGACACCGGCAGAAAAATTCATGTCGAGAAGCACAATGTCTATTTTTTCCAAGTTTGGAAAAGAGGTGATCTGGTTGGGATTGAATATCGTTTGGACGCTTTTGTACTCAAACTGCAAAAGAATTTCCAAAGCACTCAGTACGCTTTTGTTATCATCAACCACTAAAATATTGGCATCGACCATAAGACTACTATTTCCTATTCTTTTTTAAAACTAGTAAATGCCAGAGTACAAATGCCACAAGTGTAAAATATTTGGACAAATTTTGTACAAAATTTTTACACCTCATTCAAGCATATTATAACTTTACGGGCGCAACTGTCTGGTAATCAGCAATAATTTATTTTGGCACAAGAATAGCCTTGAATTTGGCACAGGATATCATTATGAGATTAAAAACATACATAACATCATTATTTCTTATCACATCCGTGGTAGCGTTCTCGCAAAAGTTGTGGACTTTGGAAGCATGTGTGGACTATGCCATTGAACACAATCTACAGGTAAAGAACACTACATATAATAATGATTCCAGCAAAGAATCCTACAGACAGTCGGTCAGGGATTTGTTGCCTACTGTTTCCGGCTCGGCCGACTACACTATTCGATATGGTAGATCTGCCGATCCACAGACCAACGATTTTGTGAACACGGATTTTTTTAGCAATAATTATTCACTCAACGCCAATTTGGATCTGTTCCGGGGCTTTCAAAAATTGAATACCATACGCGCATCCAAATTTATCTACAAGGCTACCCAAGAAGATATATTACAGGAAAAATTTTTGTTGGCCTTTAGGGTAATGAGCGCGTATTACGATATTAAGTTTTTTGAAGGGTTGGTGGCCAATTCCCTGGAGCAGCTCGAAATTTCGCAAGGAAATTACGACTTGGTGGCCAAGCAGGTGGAATTGGGCTTAATGGCCGGCGCCGATCTTTACGAAGCAGAATCCAATCTATTGGGGGATAAACTGTTATTGACCCAAAACAGGAACCAACTTACCAATGCCAAACTGGTATTGATCCAAGAAATGAACTGGACCGGAGCGTCCGATATACAACTGCAGGAAACCATGGGCCAGGAAATGGCGGCCATGGAAGAGGGGATTTCCCTGGACTCGCTGTACAAAACAGCAAGAGATTTTGTGCCGTTGGTAAAATCACAGGAATACCGGGTCACGGCCGCAAAAAAGCAAATGCAGGCCACAAGGGGTTCCTTATATCCTTCTTTATCTTTATTTGCGGGTTACGGCACCAGTTATTTCGAAACGAACGTGGATCAGAACGGAGAGGTGATTCCATTTAAAACACAGTTTACGGACAATCAGTCCAAATTTGTAGGAGCGCAATTGAACATTCCGATCAGTAGCGGATGGTCCAATCACTCACGGGTAAAACAACAGAAAATAGCCTATATGCAGGCCAAAAACAATTTAGAGATACAAGAGCAGGAACTATATCAATTATTACAACAATTGGTGCAGGACAACAGGGCCCTAATTGCCGAGTACGAACAGAGTGCCAAACAAGTGGAATCTCAAAAAATTGCGTTTGACATTGCACAAAAACGTTACGAAAAAGGACTGATCAACGCATTGGAACTTTTTCAGGCAAAAAATCTGTACGGAGTTGCACAGAACCAGAACCTGCAAGTAGGCCTAAGACTTAAAGTAAATCAAAGTACCATAGATTTTTATAACGGGCTGCCCATTTTCAATATCAACTAAAACATACCATGGATATACAATTAGAAAAAAAGAAAGGACTTAAACTCAAACATTACGGCTACATCGCTTTGGGGATATTACTATTGTTTGTTGGTTATAAATTGGTATTTGCCAGTTCCATGTCCACTTTTAGAACCGAAAAAGAACGTTTATCACTTTCCACGGTTACCGATGGTAAGTTTGACGACTACATTACCATTAATGGTAATGTGGCGCCGATAGCTACTATTTATATGGATGCCTACGAAGGCGGACGGGTTTCCGAAAAACTGATAGAGGAAGGCTCCATGGTAAAAAAGGGGGACATTATCCTAAGACTGGAAAACATGGCCCTGTACGAACAAATTTTGGCCAGTGAAAGTAACTTGGCCCTAAAACAGAACGATCTACGATCTACCAAGCTCACTTTTGATTCCAGACAGGTAGAAGGTAGAAGGTCCTTGGCCACAGCAGAGTACGATCTCCAACGCTTAAAACGTAACTACGAGCAGAACCAAGAATTGTTCAAAGACGAACTAATATCCAAGGAAACCTACCTACTGTCCAAAGAAAACTACGAACTGGCCAAAAAACAATACGATATTGTTAAGCTCCAAACAGAGCAGGACGATGAATTGCGCAAAACATCATTAACTGGATTGGATGCCGACCTCGCAAGGATGCAAAAAACACTTTCCATGGTCTATGATCGCTTGGACCACCTAAATGTTCGCGCCCCCGCCGACGGACAATTGGGTTTTTTGGATGCTGAAATAGGGCAAAATATTTCACAGGGACAGCGCATAGGGCAGATTAATGTACTTACCGATTTTAAAATTGAAGCGGATATAGACGAACATTATATAGATCGCGTAAAAAGAGATCTTTCGGCCACTTTGGAGCGTAATGGGAATGAATACAAATTGCGATTGCGAAAAGTGTACCCTGAGGTGAGAAACGGAAGGTTCCGGGTGGATCTGGTCTTTGTGGATGACAAGCCAGAAACCATCCGTGCCGGACAGAGCTACAATATTAGATTACAACTAGGGGAGTCCAACGATGCACTATTGTTGCCGAAAGGAGGATTTTTCCAAAGCACCGGAGGACAATGGGTTTTTGTTGTAGACCCAAACGGGAACGAAGCCATTAGGCGAAACATAAGATTGGGAAAACAAAACTCAAGATATTATGAGGTCCTGGAAGGGCTTCAGCCAGGAGAACAGGTCATTACCAGCAACTACGATAGTTTTGGCGATGCCGAGCGGATCGTATTGAAATGATCCAAGCCTATGTAACAATCATCAAAAACGAACAGTCTTTACAATAAATCGAAAAAAACAACCATCAAAAATGATACAGATAACAAACCTAAAAAAGAGTTTTCGAACGGAAGAAGTGGAAACCTTGGCGCTTAACGGCGTAAATCTAAAAGTGGAAGAAGGTGAATTCGTCGCAATCATGGGCCCTTCTGGATGTGGTAAATCAACCCTGTTGAATATTATCGGCATGCTGGACAATCCATCCGAGGGAAGTTACAATTTTGCCGGACATGAAGTCGGCGGCCTAAAAGAAAGCCAGCGTACCCAACTTAGAAAAGGAAATCTCGGATTTGTTTTCCAGAGCTTTAACCTGATCGATGAGCTTACGGTTTTTGAGAATGTAGAACTACCCTTGATCTACCTTAAGATGAACAAAGCTGAACGCAAGGAAAAGGTGTTGAAAGTTTTGGAACGGATGAAGATCGCGCATCGGGAAAAACATTTTCCACAACAGCTATCCGGAGGGCAACAACAAAGGGTGGCCATAGCAAGAGCAGTAGTAACCAATCCAAAATTGATCTTGGCGGATGAGCCGACCGGTAACTTGGATTCCAAAAACGGAATAGAGGTAATGAACCTGTTGACCGAACTCAACCAAGAAGGGACCACTATTGTAATGGTTACCCACTCCAATCGCGACTCACACTATGCGCATAGAGTCATTAACCTATTTGACGGTCAAATTGTGACCGAGAGCCAAAACAAACCTATGAAAAGTATGGTATAGGAGTTTATTCACCTGCCCTGATCGAGTTTATGTCGAGCGCCCGACTGCCGCAGCCAGGTAGTCGAAGCAAAGGGTCAATCAAAAAAACAATCAAATAAATCAAAACCATAATCATGTTCAAGAACAACCTAAAAATCGCATGGCGAAACCTCTGGAAAAATAAAGGCTACAGCATGCTGAACATTTTTGGACTGACTATCGGTATTACATGTGCCGCCATGATCTTGCTCTGGGTAGAGGATGAGGTAGGGTACGATAAGAATTTTGCGAAACAGGATGTGGTGTATTATATACCTACCAATCAGCAGTACGATGGCGAGTGGAGAACCTTTTTTGAGGCCACTCCCGGTCCGTTGGCCGAAGTTTTGAAACAGGAAGTACCCGGTATTATTGGTGCTGCTAGAACAAAAGGCGAAGATCTTTTATTTAGGGTAAATGAAATATCGGTCAATAAATACGGACGATTTGCAGATCCTGATTTTTTGAGCATGTTCAGCTTAAATTTTGTTGAAGGCAACCTGGAAACCGCTTTCGATGAGGTGGATGCCATCATCATTTCACAAGAAACTGCAAAGCAATTATTTGGGGAAAATTCTTCTGCCATTGGTAAAGTGGTTAAAATAAATAACGATACCAATTATACGATTTCGGGGGTATACGAAAATCTACCGAATAACGTAACCTATAGTTTTGATTGGGTAGCTCCTTTTGAACGTTTTGCCAAAGGGAAGGATTGGATGAAGGAATATGGAGCTAATTTTTCTGACACTTTTGTTGAACTATCTCCCGAAGCAAATTTTGATGTTGTCAATCAGAAAGTGAAGCAAATACTTCCCGAAAAGACAGAAGACGATGAAACCGTTGCCTTTTTGTTCTCAATGAAAGATTGGCATTTAAGGTCCACTTTTGAAGGAGGAAAAAACGTAGGAGGTCAAATTACCTACGTTCGGCTGTTCAGCCTTATCGCGATCATAATATTGCTGATCGCCTGTATCAACTTCATGAACTTGGCAACTGCCCGTAGCGAAAAGCGGGCCAACGAGGTTGGAGTGCGAAAAGTATTGGGGTCCGGAAGAAAGGGGTTGATCTCACAATTCATGGCAGAAGCCATAATAACCGCAACCATCTCCACTTTTGTGAGCGTACTGTTGTTAAAATTACTGATGCCGCAATTTAATATACTTATCGATAAGCAATTGGAGCTACGGCTTTTGGACCCGGTCCATTTACTTACTATGGCCGGCATTACATTGGTATGTGGTATTGTTGCAGGGTGGTACCCAGCCTTTTATTTGTCCTCTTTTATGCCAGTGGAGGTGCTAAAAGGGACACGAATAACAAAAGGGAGCGCAGCATTCATTAGAAAAGGATTGGTCGCCGCCCAATTTGTAGTTTCCATTGTGTTCATTATCAGTACCATTATCGTTTACCAACAGATACAGCATGTAAAAGCACGCGATTTGGGCTATGATAAGGAAAACTTGGTCAAAATACCTGTGACCGGGGATATGATCAAAAATTTTGTTCCTATTGAAGAGGAAATGAAGGCATCGGGCAATATAGAAGGCATTGGGCTGAACAATTCCGACATCCTTTCCGGGGGCAACAATACATCGGGGCTCAAATGGCAGGGGGGCGTAGATACCGAAAATGTCCTGGTTTCGGTGAGGAATATCACATCCGATTTTTTTAATACCGCAGGAATGGAAATTATTGAAGGAAGAGGGTTCAGTAAAAATCCCGCTCAGGACAGTACCAATATCATCGTGACCGAATCTTTTGCAAAATTGATGGGTAATGGAAGTGTCATTGGTAAAACGGTGGAAGAAGACTATCCTGTAATCGGGGTGGTGAAAGATTATTTATACGACGATATGTACGGAACCAGTGACCCCGTTATATTTTTTAACGACCCGAGCGAAGCCCGTTTCATGTATGTGAAGGCCAAATCCGGCATAGCAACGGCAACGGCTTTGGCAACTATGGAGGCATCATTGAAAAAGTTCAACCCAGCTTTTCCTTTTGAATACGAATTTGTGGATGATGCTTACGATGCCAAATTTAAGAGCGAAAAATTAATAGGAAGCCTTTCGCAAATTTTTGCATTGCTGGCCATATTCATCTCCTGTTTGGGATTGTTCGGGCTGTCGGCCTTTACCGCAGACCAACGTAGAAAGGAAATTGGTGTGCGTAAGGTGTTGGGGTCTAGTGTAACCGGAATTGTTGGCCTACTGTCCAAAGATTTTATGCGTTTGGTGCTCATGGCCATAATCATTGCCGTTCCAGTGGCATGGTTCTTAATGCAGAATTGGCTGGAGGGCTATTCCTATCGTATTTCCATAAATGCTTGGGCATTTGCCATAGCAGGGGCCATTGCCATAATCATTGCCTTGGTGACCATAAGTTTTCAGGCCATAAATGCGGCCAGGGTCAACCCGGTAAATAGTTTACGTTCAGAATAAATCAATCAAAAAACCATCGATCATGTTTAAGAATTATCTAAAAATTGCCTGGAGGAACCTTACCAAGAACAAGGGATATACCATAATCAATGTAGGAGGTCTGGCCCTTGGCATGGCCGTAGCCCTGATCATAGGGCTGTGGATCATGGACGAGCTTTCGCACAACAGCTACTTTTCCAATAAAAACCGGATAGCCCAGGTGTTCCAATCACAGACTTTTAACGGTGAAACCGGAACAGGCCCTGCGATACCACGCCCTTTGGAAATGGCATTTCGGGAAAGTTATATGGATAATTTTAAGCATATGGTAATGTCTTCATGGACCACGCCCCAGTATCTAAAGTATAAAGAAACCAGTATTTCCAGAGAAGGAAACTTTACACAAAGGGAAGCGCCCGAAATGTTGGACCTAAATATTTTAAAGGGCGAAATGGACGGAATTCGGGAAATTAATTCCATTATGCTATCCGAATCTACCGCAGAAGCACTTTTTGGAAATGAAGACCCTATTGGCAAAACTATAGAGGTAAACAGTCAATACGACATGATGGTAACAGCGGTTTACGAGGATATTCCTTTCAATACATCCTTTAACGACACTCATTTTTTAATGCCTTGGGATAAATACGTATCCATCAACGAATGGATAAAAAATGCAGAGGACCAATGGGGGAACAACTCGTTTCAAATGTTTGTTCAGATAGCCGACAATACAACGATGGAAACCGTAACGGAAAAGATTCGGAATGTTAAGAAAAACCTGAACGAGGACACCGTTGAATTTAATCCTCAATTGTTTTTGTTGCCAATGGAAGACTGGCACTTACGATCTCGGTTCGAGAACGGAAAGCAGGTCGGTGGCAGAATAAAATATGTATGGTTGTTCGGGATAATCGGTGTTTTTGTCCTTTTGTTGGCATGCATCAATTTTATGAACCTTAGTACCGCACGATCCGAGAAAAGAGCGAAGGAAGTAGGCATCAGAAAATCAATAGGGTCACAGCGGGGCCAGTTGATCAATCAATTTTTGGGCGAGTCCTTTTTAGTTGTGCTTTTTGCTTTTTTTATCGCTATTGTGATTGTTGTGCTATCTCTAAACGGATTTAATGATTTGGCCAGAAAAAAGATTGAGTTTCCTTGGCTATCATTGGGATTTTGGGGCGCCTCCTTGGCATTTATATTGTTCACAGCGCTTCTGGCCGGCAGTTACCCTGCACTTTACCTTTCCTCGTTCAGACCCGTAGATGTTCTAAAGGGCACCTTTAAGGCGGGCAAACACTCTGGCTTGCCAAGAAAAATCTTAGTCGTGGTGCAGTTTACGGTTTCCGTGGCCTTTATTATCGGAACAGTAATCGTAATGCAGCAAATCAATCATGCCAAAAACCGACCTATTGGTTACGATAAGGAAGGATTGATTCAAGTGCCTACCATGAGCGAAGATTTTACGGGAAAGTTTGAATTGATGCGAGAAGCGTTCACAAACTCTGGAGCAGTGACAGAAATGTCCACTTCAAGTGCACCCACAACCAATATTTGGTCCAATCGGAGCGGATTCAAATGGGAAGGAAAACCAGAAGGATTTCAAGAAGATCTTGCATGGACCGAGGTATCTCCCGAGTATGCAAAAAGCCTGAATTTAAAAATTGTGGCAGGGCGTGATTTCTCAAGAGATTTTGCTTCCGATTCCACAGCCGTGCTCATAAATGAAACTGCCGTAAAATATATGGGACTACAGGACCCGGTAGGCAAGTTTATTACGGACTCCGACACCGAAGACCCATTTGAACCCATGAAGATCATTGGAGTGGTTCAGGACATGATTGCCCAATCCCCATACGAACCAGTAAAACAAGGTATGTATGTATTCGACAGGCACGGAAATGGCTCATATTATAATATGAGATTGAACCCCAACCAAAGTGCCAGTCAAAATATTGCGATAATCGAAAGGGTTTTTAAAGAACACTTCCCAAATATCCCTTTTCATTATGATTTTGTTGATGAGGAATATGGCGAAAAATTTGCAGCGGAGGAACGCATTGGTCGACTTTCGGGCATTTTTACCGCTCTGGCCATTTTGATCAGTTGTTTGGGACTGTTCGGTCTAACCTCTTTTGTGGCGGAACAGCGAACCAAGGAGATTGGGGTAAGAAAAGTGCTGGGAGCATCTGTATTTAATGTGTGGAACATGTTGTCCAAGGACTTTTTAAAGCTCGTGATCATTTCCTGCTTTATTGCAGTGCCAATTGCCTATTATGTAATGAACGGGTGGTTACAAGAGTATCCCTACCGTGTGATATTGAAATGGTGGATTTTTGCCCTGGCCATGATCGGTGCCATGGCCGTAACCATAATCACGGTTAGTTTTCAGGCGATCAAGGCGGCAAAATCCAACCCGGCCCGAAGTTTACGAACAGAATAACATCAATTCTGTAGGAGTAATAACTACATCAATCAAAAACGAACACCATGTTTAGGAACAATCTAAAAATAGCCTGGAGAAGCCTTAAAAAGCAGCCATTCTTCACCTTTCTCAATGTTTTCGGATTAGCAATAGGAATGGCTGGTGGGCTTTTGCTCGGCCTTTACATTTATGATGACCTGAGCCATGATAAAATGTTCACGGACGCGGAACGCATCTATCGCATCAATACGGATATGAAGTTCGGCGGTGCAGCGGAAGAAAATGCCGAGGTATCGGCACCCATGGCAGAAGCGATGGTAAACGACATACCCCAAGTGGAGATGGCCACAAGGTTTCGAAATATAGGAGGTGTTTTTATTCGTTCCCAAAACGCTAGAGACAATGTTCGGGAGCCCCAAGTATCCTATGCCGACTCTACGTTTTTCGATATGTTCGGCATTGAATTGCTGTATGGTGATAAGCGCACCGCATTGACAGAGCCCAATACAATGGTGATTACAAGAACTGCTGCCGAAAAACACTTTCCCATAGATCAGGCCGTAGGAAAAACACTTGTGATCAATGATCAAGATATGTACACCGTAACGGGTGTACTGGAAGACTTGCCGAAGAACTCAATTTTTAAGGACAAACCTCTTTTCTTGGCCATGTCCGGATATGAGGATGCCCAGTTGGCCGAATGGGGCAACCATAATTATTTTACCTTCATAAAATTGGTGCCCGGCACCACCGGAACCAACATACAAAATGAGTTACAGGCCATGGTGGGAAGATATTTGATTCCCTACGCACAGCGGTTTTTTCCGGGCATTACGGAACAGCAATTTCTGGATTCAGGCAATTATGTGAACTATTCCACCATTCCTTTGACCGACATTCACCTACATTCTGGAAGAAACCCGGAGTTCAGTGCCGTGAGCGATATCAAAAACGTGTATATTCTAGGAGCCATTGCTCTTATTTTACTGGTATTGGCCAGTGTTAACTTTATGAACCTTTCCACGGCGCATTCCCTAAAACGAGCAAAAGAAGTAGGAATTAGAAAAACATTGGGGTCCCAGCGCAGCGGATTGATAGGTCAGTTTTTAACGGAGTCTGGACTTATTGCCATGGGAGCCCTGATATTTGCCATAATCGTGGCCTATATTGCCATTCCTTTTTATAATGAGCTTTCAGGAAAAGAATTGTCCGTTCCTTTTTCCAATCCAATTTTTTGGCTGATTTTGATTATTGCCGCATTGGTTCTTGGTCTGTTTTCCGGAAGTTATCCTGCCTTTTTTATGTCACGTTTTGTGGCAGCAAAAGTACTTAAGGGGCAAGGGGACAACGCCATCGGCGGTGGAAGGGTAAGGAATGCCTTGGTCATACTGCAATTTAGTATATCGGTGTTTTTGATCATGGGCACACTCACCGTATTTCAACAACTAAGATTTATCCAGGGCAAAGATCTGGGGTATGGAAAGAACCAAGTGTTGATCATAGGAGGAGTAAACGCACTCGAAGGAAGAAAACAAGCATTTAAAGATGCCGTATTGCGACTTAGTCAAGTAGACAATGCCACATTGAGCAGCTTTTTGCCTACACCTTCGGCCCGCAGCAGCGGCACTTATTTGTTGGCAGAAGACCGTAGCCAGGAAAAATCCATCAACATGCAACAATGGGCCGTGGACGATGATTATTTGAACACTATTGGACTTTCCTTGGTTTCCGGACGAACTTTCGATCTCGATAAATTCGCCACAGACTCATTGGCCATAATTGTGAACGAGAAAGCGGTCTCCATACTCGGAAAAACACCGGAAACCGTTATCGGAACCCAATTTGTAAATAATTTGGAAGAGGGCACCTTATCAACCGTAATTGGAGTGGTAAAAGACTTTCATTTTGAGACACTAAGAGAAGAAGTAGGGGCTCTTGCTCTGTTCAATGGAGCGGAATTTGCCAGCAACTTGTCCATAAAGCTAAATGGAGGCGATGTGTCCCGAACTCTTACCGAAATTGAGAATATTTGGAGGAATATGGCGCCTACCCAGCCATTCGACAGTTATTTTATGGACGATTCTTTTAACACCAGCTACGATGCGGAACAAAGACTGGGAAGGATTTTTATGATCTTCACCATATTGTCCATTATTATTGCCTGTCTTGGACTTTTGGGCCTAGCTACTTTCAATGCCCAAAAACGCGTAAAGGAAATCGGTGTAAGAAAAGTACTGGGAGCAGGAGTGGGACAGATAGTTTACCGTTTGTCCGTGGACTTTTTAAAACTGGTGGGACTTGCGGTGGTCATAGCTTTGCCATTGGGCTGGTATGCCATGGACCGTTGGCTACAGGATTTCTCGTACCGAATCGATATTCCATGGTGGATTTTTGCCCTGTCCGCATTGTTGGCTGTCGGCGTTGCACTTGTAACCGTGAGCTACCAAAGTATAAAGGCAGCCATTGTGAATCCGGTGAAGAGCCTAAGGGCAGAATAAAGGAAACAAATTAAAAAAGTAAAATGGTCGTAAACTATCTTAAAATCGCTTTGCGGAGTATATTAAAGAACAAACTATTCTCCTTGATCAATGTACTGGGGCTTTCCATAGGTATTTGTGCTACGATGGTGATCGGTTCAATTGTCCATTACGATTTTACGTTCGATACCTTTCATAAAGATAAGGACAGAATTTACCGGTTAACGACGGAGTGGGAATCCCACGGAAATACGTTTTCCAATCGAGGGGTCGCCCTACCGTTGGCCCGTACTTTTCAAGAAGGAACAACAGGGGTTGAACTGGCCACCCATTTTAGAAACACAAGTTTTTCAAAAGTTGAAAACAAGAACTTGGACCTCACATTTAAGAACATTCAAAACTCCATTTTAGCGGATAATACCTACTTTCAGTTGTTTACCTACGATTGGATTGCTGGAGACAAGGAGTCGGCACTTGCCGAAGCTGCCCAAGTGGTACTCACAAGAAAAACGGCAGAAAAATACTTCCCGCATACGGAAGTTGGGACTGTTGTTGGTAAAACGTTGATGTATAACGATTCCATTCCGGTAAAAGTAACGGGCGTGGTAGTCAATTTTACCCAGAACAGCGATTTAAGGTTTAGTGAGTTTATGTCCATGGCATCGGCCAAAATGTTTGGCCTGCCCGATATAGAAACAAATAATGAATGGAACAGTACCAGTTCAGGAAACCAATTATTTTTTAAGATAAAGGACGAGGCAAGTATAGTAGCCATACGATCCCGTTTGGATGCATTGGCCAAAGAGCATAAAAATAAAGCGCCTTGGGCCGAGAACGAAACACGCACTTTTCTTATGCAACCCCTTTCCGAAATACATTTTGGCGGGGAATACGCTGAGTATCCTTTCAATAATTCGGAACACGTTGCGAGTATAAAAGTGCTAAAGAGTTTAGGGTTTGTGGCTTTGTTCCTTTTATTGTTGGGATGTGCCAATTTTATTAACCTTAATTCGGCACAAGCACTCACAAGGGCAAAAGAAATAGGAATACGCAAAACACTGGGCAGCTCCAAAAAGCAGGTGATTCGGCAGTTTTTGTTTGAATCATTCATTTTAACCAGTATAGCGGCAGCGTTATCTCTTGTACTGGCACCTTTTCTCCTCCGGCAATTCTCAGATTTTTTGCCTGGAGATATTTCACTCTCCGTGCTTTATTCCTTTGTTGGGATACTTGGAATTATTGGTCTAGTTGTCCTGGTAGCCATATTGTCCGGGTTTTATCCTGCTTTTGTGCTATCCGGGTTTCGACCGGCATTCGTTTTAAAAGGTCAATTTTCCAAAGGAGATCAAGGTGTACGATTGCGGAAGACCTTAACGGTTTTTCAATTTGTGGTCGCACAGGTTTTTATCATCGGGACCCTTTTGGTGGCCAAACAACTGCATTATGTAATGAACACCGACATGGGCATTAAAACCGATGCCGTAGCATTTGTTACCGTTCCACGGAACGATCGATCAGCGATTAAAAAAGAGCGTTTTTTTAGTCAAATAAAAGAAATCAAACAACTATCCTCAGTTAGTTTGGGAGGAGACCCTCCGGCTTCGAACAGTTATACGTCCACCGTGCTCGATTACTTTAAGGATAATCATGAGAAGCATCAATCCACTCAAATACTGTGGGGCGATGCAAATTATTTGGATACCTACAATATTCCCATCATATCTGGTCGTGATCGTTTGAACGACAGTATACAGGAGTATGTCGTAAACGAAGCTTTTGCCAAGGAAATGGGGTTTGAAAACCCCGAGGACGTGGTCGGTGAATTTTTAAAACTGGACACTACGAACATTCAGATAGTAGGACTTATGCAGGATTTTAACCAACGTTCTTTAAAATCAGGAATAAACCCAATGGCAATGACCGGGGATTGGGGCGGGGACAACTATTCGCCCTTCCATAGTGTACATTTTGATCTGGGCCAAGATCCTGAACAATGGGACGTTGCAATCAAACAAATCGAGGAAGCTTGGTCCACAGTTTATCCGGAAGAGGAAATGCGTCTTCAGTTTATGGATGAGATAGTCAAGAATTTTTATCGTACCGAAAGAAGCACGGTTCAATTACTAAAATGGGCTACGGGATTGGCCATATTGATCAGTTGTATGGGACTTTTGGGATTGGTTGTGTATACCACGGAACGCAGGGTAAAGGAAATCGGGGTTCGCAAAGTGTTGGGGGCCAATGTTGCACAATTGAACCTATTGCTCTGTAAGGAATTTTTGATTTTGGTAGGAATTGCTTTTGCGATCTCTGTGCCCATTTCGTGGTACCTGATACAAGAATGGATTCAGGACTTTGCCTATAAAACCAATATGAGTTGGTGGGTATTTATGTCCGGTGGCTTAGGAATGGTATTGGTGGCCATTGCGGTGATCAGCGCCAGAACCTATAAAACGGCAAAGATCAACCCCGTGGATAGCCTAAGGAACGAATAGTCGAAAATCATCAATCAAAAAACTATAGTATGTTCAAGAACTATTTAAAAATCGCTTGGAGAAATCTTATCAAGAACAGAATATTTACCTTATCCAATATGATAGGATTGACCTCCGCATTTGCTGTGGCCATTCTCTTGGTAATGACGGCACTTTTTGAACTTTCCTACGACCAGTTCCATAAAAATAAAGATGGGGCGTATCAACTTTACTTATCCCACCAAACTCCAAGGGGAGTAGAGGCAAGTGTGTCCAACCCTGTTCCTTTGGCACCAGCCCTTAAAGAGGAGGTTGCTGGCATAAAATATATCGCAAGAACTGTGAGCGAGGATGTTTTGGTCACCTACAATACCAAGGAGCTGAGTTTGGATGCCGAGTATGTTGATCCGGAATTTTTTAAAATTTTTACCTATCCAACCTTATGGGATGATACAAGAAATCCTTTGCCGGAGAAGAATTCTGTTGGAATTACCGTTAAAACCGCAAAAAAAATATTCGGCATCGTGGATAATGTGGTCGGAAAAACGATTTCCATAAAAATCGGACGAGAAGAAAAGCCATTTACGATTGCTTCCATTTTAAAGGATACCCCGGCCAATAGCAGCATCGATTTTGGGATAGTGATCCCATTTGAGAACCATCCGGAATATCTTTCCAACATTGATCGCTGGGATTCCCAGTTCCACCCAATTTATCTTCAATTGGAAAATGGAGTGGATCCAATACAGTTTGAGCAGAGTACAGAGGCCTTTACCTCGCTCCATTACCAAGAAAGTATAGAAAGCGATATTAGGGATGGTGCACAACCCAATGCGGAAGGCCATTACAAGCAATTCCATTTGACACCCATAACCGACCTACACTTTGTATCGTACAATACCGGAGTGGCAGAGGCGAACCGTACATTTCCAATTATAATTTTGTGCATTGCCATAGTAATTATTTTTATAGTTAGCGCAAACTTTATAAACATGAGCATTGCCCTTAGCGAGAAACGCTTAAAGGAAGTTGGCATGCGTAAAACCTTGGGCGCTATACAAAAGCAATTGTTCTTTCAGTTTTGGATGGAGAGTCTATTTGTTTTTGCATTGTCCATCGTACTGGGATTAATGGTCAGCCAAATGCTATTGAACCCATTTAAGACACTTTTTAATACCAAGGCCACTTTCGCCGATGTTGCCCAACCAGAAGTAATCCTAATTTTTGGACTGGTTATTTTTTGTATCACCTTGATAGCAGGAGGATATCCGGCATTGTTGATGAGTAAATTGGGTACTCTGAAAGCCTTAAAAGGCAAATTAGACCTTGGTAAGAATAGATTGCGCAATGGACTCATTGTAGTGCAGTTTGCCATAGCCATTGTTTTGATCAGCGGAACTTTGGTTTTGAACGGTCAATTGGATTTTATGAGAAACAAGGATTTGGGTTACAACAAAGAACAAGTGATCTCTATACCCTTAAATGGCAAAAAACAGAGTTACAATGTGGTACAACTGTTACGGGAAGAACTTACGGGAAACCCGGATATTTTAAGCGTGACCGGCGCGGACAACAACCTTGGTTTGGGTCGGGACGGAAGCCTTTCCAGCAGTATGATGGGTTTTGATTACCAAGGGCGGGGCGTGGTCACAAATACCATTACCGTTGATTACGACTATGCAGAGACCTTAGACCTGGAAATAATAACGGGCCGAATGTTCAACAGGGAACACCAGACCGATAGTCTTAGTTTGGTCATAAACGAGACCATGGCAAAACAATTGGGAGCAGAGGACCCATTAGCGGTCACTATACCCATGGACGAAGACGTGGTGTACTCTGTAATAGGGGTGATAAAAGATTACAATTTTCAGGATGTGGGTAAAAAAATAGAGCCGCTCACACTTTTTATGGATAAAAATTGGGACCTGTACTATGCCTATGTGAAGGTATCACCAAATAATGTGGCAAATTCCTTTGAAGCCATTAAAACTGCTTGGAAAAAAATAGAGCCCCAAGCAGAGTTTTTAGGGTCTTTTTTGGATGAAAACGTAGATCGGACTTTCCGCCGGGAAAAAACAATGGCGACAATAATTACCAGTGGGAGTATACTTGGCATTTTATTGAGCTGTATAGGCCTTTTTGCCATCTCCATGTTAGTGGTGGCACAAAGAACCAAGGAGATAGGTGTACGAAAAGTGGTTGGGGCCAGTGTTTCCTCCGTAGCACTTTTGCTTACCAAGGATTTTTTAAAACTTGTTGGTCTGGCCTTTATAATTGCCACACCGATTGCATGGTATTTTTTGCATGAGTGGTTACAGAACTATGCTTCGCACGTGTATCTAAGTCCGTTGTTTTTTGTAGGTGCCGGCCTTGTAGCCTCTTTTATAGCATTGGTTACCGTTGGGTCACGAACCGTAAAAGCAGCTTCGATCAATCCTGTGAAAAGTTTACGGACAGAGTAAATTCCTGAAAAATGATTAAAAAATATCTGATAACAACAATTAGACATTTGCAGCGCAAAAGACTGTTCACCGTATTGAACATTTTTGGCCTGGCTGTTGGAATCAGTGCCTGTTGGGTTATTTATCGCATTGTTGCGTATGAGTACAGTTATGATAGTAACCTTGCAAATAAGGAAAACATCTTCCGAGTTGTCTCAGGTTTTGTGTTCAACGAAAAGGAAGATTATAATGGGGGAGCTTCTAAACCTCTTTACCAAGCTGTCCGAGAGCAAATAGATGGGTTAAAATATGTTGCGCCAGTATTTGAGACATCTTTTGCCAGTGTTGAGGTAAGAAATTTATCAGGAAACACGATCAATTTTGAAGAGCAACAAGGGATAGCTGAGGTTGATTCCATATACTTTCAAATGTTACCCTATAAATGGTTGGCTGGGACCGAATCCTCCTTTTTTGACAACCCCAATAGTGTGGTTTTAACAAAGAAGAGGGCAGAACAGTACTTCCCAGATAGGAGCCCGAATGAAATCTTGGACAGATCGATAACATATTATGGTTATCGGGACACTACCATTAGAACAGTTGCTGGTGTTGTGGCCGACATGCAAGACCCGACTGAATTTACCATGCAAGAATTCTTTCCTTTACCGAACAGATCTTATGACCTTAATGTTTGGACCAATACAAATGGTTCGGACAAACTATATCTACAACTTGACGAGACCTCCAATCCAGCTGTTGTCGCCAAACAAATTGATGATATAATCCAGCAAAAAACCAAAGAATGGAGAAACCAATCGGAAAACACTTTTGAGTTTAAGCGTTGGATGGAACTCTTGCCTTTGAGCGAATCCCATTTTTCCACACATATTGGAGAAGGCAGTGTGAGAAAAGCCAGCAAACCCGTACTCTACGGATTAATTGGCATTGCTCTTTTTCTTCTACTATTGGCATGTATCAACTACATAAATATGAGCATTGCGGGCATACCACAACGCACAAAGGAAATAGGTGTTAGAAAGGTCTTAGGGAGCAGTAGAGCACATTTAATAAGTCAATTTTTGATAGAAACCATGGCAACCACAATATTAGCGAGCTTTTTGTCCATTGTTTTTGTCAAACTGGGGTTTTGGTTTCTAAAAGATATAATCCCCGAAGGGGTAACATCATTTACATTAATGTTAGAATACATTGTATTTATCATTTTATTGAGCATTATAATTACTGCTTTGGCCGGTTTATATCCAGGCTGGTTGATAACAAGGGTAAATGCAGTAAATATTTTTCAGAGTACTTCTTCGCGAATAAAACGAAGCAAAGGGTTTAATCTGCAAAAAACACTCATTGTCTTCCAGTTTGTGATTGCGATGGTTTTCATTTTGTCTGCTTTAATTATAGGTAGACAATTACATTACTCCATCACCACGGATATGGGTTTTGATAAAGACGCAGTAGTCTTGGTACAGGTTCCCTATAAATATGTGTGGGACAAAAAATATGAGGGCAAACAGTTTCCCTTGCTTGACGAGCTAAAAACAATTTCGGGCATCCAAAATATTTCTTTAGGGACAGAGCCAATGGCAAGTAATTATTCTTCAAGCCAATATGAATACGAAGAAGAGGGAAGCCCCAGTATTAAAAGACAAGTGTTCAAAAAATGGGTGGACACCTCATACATCGACCTATATGATCTAAAACTGTTGGCCGGAAGAAATCTCTATGAATCCGATACGCCAAAAGAATATGTTATCAACGAAACGGCGGTAAGAGCTTTTGGCTTTGAATCCCCACAAAAAGCCTTGGGCAAACGTATTGGGCAAAAAGGGGAAAAATTGCCCATAGTTGGAGTAGTAAAGGACTTCCATATGAAAGATTTCTACGCAACTATAGACCCTATGGCCTTTCAAATGGAAAAGAGTAATTTCTCTAACTTCAACATTAAATTGAGTGCTAATACAAATCAATGGGATAATACTCTAAAAGAGATTCAACAGAAATGGAGCAAGTTTTATCCTCAAGAGAGTTTTTCCTATACTTTTTATGATGAATCAATTGAGCAGATGTATTTAGAAGAGAAAAACCTGACCACGTTGGTTACGTTGGCAACCATTATCTCCATATTCGTAAGTTGTCTTGGACTGTTTGGTCTTGTGGTGCTAACGGCTTTTCAGCGCACCAAGGAGATCGGTATTCGAAAAGTATTAGGGGCATCTGTAGAGGGTATCGTCCATTTACTTTCCAAAGAATATATTTTCTTGGTTGTCCTTGCTCTGGTCATAGCATCTCCCATTGCTTGGATTCTAATGAATGAGTGGTTGCAGAAATTTGCTTACCGAATAGAAATAGAATGGTGGATGTTTATAGCGGCAGGAACTGTCGCTATGGTAGTTGCTTTTCTTACGGTAAGTGGTCAAGCCATAAAATCCGCTCTTACCAATCCCGTAAAAAGTTTACGGACAGAATAATTATACAACATGAAACACTCTGTATTGCAAGCCATAGGTCTGATATTACTGTTTGTAGTGGCTACTTTTGGCCAAACTCCAGCTACCAAAAACAAACTTGAACTTAAAATTGATAACTATTTGAGCCAAAGTGAAAACAATGGATATTCGGGAAGTGTACTTGTGGCCAAAAAAGGAAAGGTTATTTTTTCAAAAGGATATGGTTGGGCCGATAAAAAATTGAAAATTAAGAACACACCATCTACAGTATTCAATATTGGTTCTGTGACCAAGCAATTTACCGCAGCGGCAATATTAAAGCTAATGGAAGACGGCAAGTTGGATGTTTCGGATAAAATTGAAAAGTTCTTCCCGCAATCACCCATCGATAAGAAGAATATTACCGTTCATCAATTACTTGTGCAGACATCTGGTATATCACCAAGTACAGGAGGTTTTAGATACGACCCAGCTAAAAAAGAAGCCTTTTTAAAGGAGTTTTTTACATCCGAGCTAATGTATGCCCCCGGAACCAAGCACACCTATGCCAATGCCAATTACATAATGTTGGCCGCTATTATTGAGAAAGTCTCCCAAATGGATTATGAATCATTTTTAAGAATCAACTTTTGGGAACCTTTACAAATGAACCATACCGGGTACAAAGGAATTGGGTTTAATAGCGAGCGAATTGCTCACGGGTATTATTACCATTACACCACAGGGCAATGGAAAGATTGGGGGATAACACAACAGTATTTGCCCGTGAACAATGATCATTGGTACAGTATCGGGAAAGGCGATATATACTCTACGGTAGAAGATTTATATACTTGGCACCTGGCATTGGAAAAAAACACAGTACTTTCTGCCCAATCCAAAAAAATGATGGAGTACCCATATGTGTCCGAGAATGAATCAAACAGTTCCTTTTATGGGTATGGTTGGGCGATATTCAATTCACAGAACAACTCAAAAATTGTTGCACACAACGGCAGCAATGGCATTTACTTTGCGGATTTCCTCAGATTTGTTGAGGACGATATGGTAATTATTGCATTGTCGAGCAGTATTTTAAATCCACAATCGGAGAATGTTGCGTGGGAAATTGCATCAATGGCGGCGGATAAAGATTATGATCCCGATCCTATACCAAAAAACTCATATGAATTGGTTTTTGATTTTATAAGGACAAATGCACCTAATAAATTGAGCGAATTGCCAGGGTTTATAGAAAAGCGAACAGGAGCGCCAATAAAGGAAAAAGCATTGTTGAACCGTATTGGGTTTAAGCAGGTTTCGGAAGATTTGGACATAAATTGGGGGATAGCACTTTTAAAATTGAATACCGAGCTTTTCCCCGAAGACGGAAACCTATGGGATACCTTGGGAGAAGGCTATTTTTTGATAAATGACACGGTTAACTCATTAAAAAGCTATAAAAAAGCCTTGGAACTTAAGCCCGAATCTAATTGCTACTGGTGCGATAATGCAACTAAAAGGATAGAACAACTAAATAAGAAATAACATGCTACTACAACTTAACAACATATTTAAATGGGTCCATTCAGGGGGTCAACGCTTTTTTTTGCTCAAGGACATAAACCTCGAAGTACAGGAAGGAGAGTTTATTTCGGTAATGGGACCATCGGGCTCCGGTAAATCCACATTGCTAAACGTTATCGGGATGCTCGATACCTTTGACGAGGGCGAGTATAATTTTATGGACGAATCCGTACACTCATTAAAAGAAAAACACAGATCAAACCTGTACAAACAATATATCGGTTTTGTGTTCCAGTCCTATCATTTACTGGATGACCTCACCGTAAAGGAAAACCTGGAAATGCCGCTTATCTATAAAAAGATAAAAGGCTCCGAACGCAAGGCAATGGTTGCCGATATGTTGGACCGTTTTAATATTGTTGGAAAAAAAGATCTTTTTCCCGCACAATTGAGTGGAGGACAACAACAGCTGGTCGGAGTGGCCAGAGCGCTTATATCCAACCCTAAATTGATCTTGGCAGATGAGCCTACGGGCAACCTAAACTCAACCCAAGGAGAAGAAATCATGGAGCTTTTTAAACAATTGAATGATGACGGGGTAACCATAATTCAAGTGACGCACTCTGAGAAAAATGCGGAATACGGCTCTAGAATCATTAATTTGTTGGACGGAAGAATGGTTTAATCGGCCAGATCGGCCAATTCTTCCCCTACTAGACTCCCTAGGGCAACGCCCATTCCACCCAAACGTACACCGCAGTAAACGGAATTGGAAACGGGCTTGATAATAGGTGTTTTTTGTTTACCCACCCCCATTATACCGCTCCACCTACGGTCAATTTTTACGGGTTGATTGGGCAAGATCATGGTTTTAAGTAAAACTTCCAATTGATTTTGGATAAGGTCCGTTTGTCCAAATTCAACGGTCTCTTCCGCATCAAAATCAAGATTTCTTCCGCCCCCGAACAAGATCCTATTCTCTATGTTCCTGAAATAATAGTAGCCTTCATCAAAATGAAAGGTACCTTTTATAGGTAGGTCTTTAATAGGCTCTGTGACCAACACCTGTGCCCTGGCAGGCAGAACGGTATCAGATTTGAGCAATTTGGAAGCAAATCCATTGGTAGCAACAAATACTTTCTTGGTTGTAAATTCGAAACCGGGCGTTTTTATGATAGCTCTGTTTTGCAAATCGACCACCTCTTCAACCAAAACCCCATTTATGATCGGTATTTCCATGGACAAGCATTTTTGGATCAAGGAGCGCATCATTTTTCCGGTATCCAATTGTCCTTCCTCTGTATGGGTGATGTATTTATTCTGGATTTTCCCAAAATTGAAGCTATTGTCGTTGGTCACAAACGGACCTTTCCCAAATATGGGTTCCATGAGACCGTTGAGGTATGGGATGGACTCCAAACATTTAACGAACAATTGCGTTTTTCCTAAAGGAAAAAGCTCGTGACTGCCGTGCAATTGAAAATCTATGGCCGTATCGCCAAGTAGTTTACGTAGTCTTTGAATTCCTTTGTTTCGCTTTTGGACCAATTCCACTACTTCTTGCTCCGTATGATGCTCCAGGTCCGATAATATTTCTGAAGCACTCCCGAAGCAGGCAAACCCCGCATTTTTAGTGCTGGCACCCTGTGGAAGACTTCCTTTTTCTAAAATCAAGATAGAGCTTTTGGGATATTTTTCCTTTAAACGGACAGCGCAATTAATTCCAACGATCCCACTGCCAACTACAGTAAAATCAACGTTGGAAAACCAGCTTTTATATTCCCAATAACTTAAATCCATAACTAAAAAAACCCCGAATTGATCGGGGCTTTGCTTAATGTTCTTGTTTATATTTTGGATCCATTTTAAAATCTTCCATAAACTTGGTGGTATAATTACCGGCCAAATAATCTGGATGGTCCATCAACTGACGATGGAATGGAATCGTAGTTTTTATCCCTTCGATTACAAATTCGTCCAAGGCCCTTCTCATTTTGTTGATGGCCTCCTCTCGAGTTTGGGCAGTGGTAATCAATTTGGCAATCATGGAATCATAATTCGGAGGAATCATATAACCACTGTACACGTGGGTATCCAGACGAACTCCGTGACCACCTGGCGTGTGCAACGTGGTAATCTTTCCGGGCGATGGCCTAAAGTCGTTATAAGGATCTTCCGCATTTATTCGACACTCTATGGAGTGTAACTTGGGATAGTAGTTTTTGCCCGAGATAGGTACACCGCCAGCGACCAATATTTGCTCGCGGATCAAATCGTAGTCCACTACTTGTTCAGTAATCGGATGTTCGACCTGAATACGGGTGTTCATTTCCATAAAGTAGAAGTTTCGGTGCTTGTCCACTAAAAACTCTATGGTGCCCGCTCCTTCGTATTTAATAAACTCCGCGGCCTTTACAGCGGCCTTTCCCATATCTTCGCGCAGCTTGTCCGTCATAAACGGAGAAGGGGTCTCTTCAGTAAGTTTTTGATGCCTACGTTGTACGGAACAGTCCCTTTCCGATAAATGGCAGGCTTTTCCATACTGATCTCCCACTACTTGAATTTCGATATGGCGAGGTTCCTCGATCAACTTTTCCATATACATGCCACCGTTGCCAAAGGCAGCAGTTGCTTCTGTAACGGCGCTGTTAAAGTTTTTCTCCATCTCGTCTTCGGACCAAATGGCGCGCATACCTTTACCACCACCACCGGCTGTAGCTTTGATCATTACCGGATACCCCATTTTCTTGGCCTCCTTTTTGGCATGGTCTACATCTTTGAGCAAGCCTTCGGAACCTGGCACTGTGGGAACACCAGCTTTTTTCATGGTTTCTTTAGCGGTCGCCTTATCTCCCATTTTGTCTATTTGCTCGCCAGAGGCACCGATAAATTTAATATCGTGCTCTGCACAGATCTTGGAGAATTTGGAGTTTTCGGATAGAAAACCGTATCCTGGGTGTATGGCGTCGGCGTTGGTTATTTCCGCGGCCGCTATAATATTTGGAATCTTGAGGTAAGATTCGCTACTGGGTGCTGGGCCAATACAAACAGCTTCGTCGGCAAAGCGCACATGAAGACTCTCTTCATCGGCCTTGGAGTAAACAGCAACTGTTTTAATACCCATTTCCTTGCAGGTTCTAATGATCCTCAAGGCAATTTCACCCCTATTCGCAATCAATACTTTTTTAAACATAGAGCACAATCTTAAATTTTGAATGATAAAATTTTAAATGGTCCCGAGCAACATTGGCGTTGCTCAAGCTATATCATCTAAAACTTACTACGATGGGTCTACCAAGAACAATGGTTGGTCAAACTCAACAGGAGAGGAATCGTCAACCAATATCTTAACTATCTTACCGGAAACTTCTGATTCGATATCGTTAAAAAGTTTCATCGCCTCTATCACACAAAGAACATCGCCTTGGTTTATAGTGCTGCCAACTTCAACGAACGGTGGTTTGTCCGGAGATGGCTTCCTGTAGAATGTTCCTATGATGGGGGATTTAATGGTAATGTATTTTGAGTCATCATCGGCTTTACCTGGAGCTGATGGTGATGGTGCCGCTGCTTCCTGCGGTGCGGCCTGTGTTGCGACTGGCGCGGCTGCTGTAGGCGCTTGGGCTACGGGAATCTGTTGTACGATTGTGGTTTCTGGTGTACTGGAGTCGTTGCTTCCTGTTCGAATGGTGATCTTAATGTCCTCCATTTCCAACTTTACCTCGCTGGCACCCGATTTGGCCACAAACTTGATCAAACTTTGAATTTCCTTAATGTCCATGGATTATAATTTAGTTAGTTGTGTGATTAAGAGTTATAGGCCCATTTAAGATAAATGGAACCCCATGTAAAACCTCCACCAAAAGCGGCGAAAATAATATTGTCTCCCTTTTTTAATTGCTTTTCGAAATCGTAAAGCAACAAAGGTAATGTAGCGGATGTTGTATTTCCGTAACGTTCTATGTTCATGAGAACCTTTTCAGGCTCCAGGCCCATTCGGTTGGCCGTGGCGTCGATAATCCGTTTATTGGCCTGGTGAGGTGCCAACCATTGCACATCATCCTTGCTCAGGTTGTTACGCTCCATGATCAATGCGGAAACATCGGCCATATTGGAAACGGCAAACTTAAAAACGGATTTACCATCCTGAAAAACATAATGTTGTTTGTTTTTAACGGTTTCCTCCGAAGCAGGCATAATGGAACCTCCTGCATCTATCTTTAAAAACTGACGCCCTATGCCATCGGATCGCAAATATTCGTCCTGTAGTCCCAATCCTTCATTGTTCGGTTCAAAGAGAACCGCTCCGGCACCATCACCAAAAATTATACAGGTGGTTCTATCGGTATAGTCTATTATGGACGACATTTTATCGGCCCCGATCAGTAATACTTTTTTATACCTGCCAGACTCTATATAACTGGCCGCGGTGGACATGCCATATAAAAAACTGGAACAGGCAGCTTGCAGATCATAAGCGAATGCGTTTGTCGCACCGATTTCCGAAGCTACAAAAGCGGCAGTAGCTGCTACTGGCATATCCGGAGTTGCTGTGGCAACCAGGACCATATCTATTTCGGAAGCATCGACACCTCGTTTTTTAAGCAAATCTTCTGCGGCCTTTATAGCCATAAAAGATGTGCCCGCGTTCTCTTCTTTTAGGATTCGTCTTTCCTTTATTCCCGTTCTGGTGGTGATCCACTCGTCGTTGGTATCCACCATGGTTTCCAATACTTTATTGGAAAGAACAAAATCTGGAAGGTATCCTCCTACAGCTGTTATCGCTGCCGTTGTTTTCTTCATTTTAGCCTCTCTTTATTGTCAAAAACATTGAAATTTGACCCAAAAGCGGTGAAAATTAGTCATTTTATATGACTTTACGGGTAAAATTAACCGATTTTGGGGGTGTTAATATGGGCGCATAAAAAAACTCCCGTTAATTATTCAACGGGAGTTGCTTTATTTTAAGGGAGTTGCGGTTAGGCCGCAGTTTCCTCTTCAGTTTTGTCTATTAACACTTGGCCTCGGTAGTACAATTTACCTTCGTGCCAGTGAGCTCTGTGGAACAAGTGCATTTCACCTGTTGTTGAGTCTTTGGCAATTGTTGGCGCAACTGCTTTGTAGTGGGTTCTTCTTTTATCCCTTCTAGTTTTCGATATTTTTCTCTTAGGATGTGCCATTATTAACCTATTTATCCGTTAGTAACTTTTTTAAATCGTCCCATCTGGGATCTGTTTTTTCTGATGATGTGGTTTTCTCTTTTGGCTGAAGCTCTTCCAGCTTGTCCAAGATATCTGATTGGAGCGAACCGTCTTCCACACCGGGATGAACCCTTTTTTGTGGGACGGCCAGTACCAGCATCTCATAAATATACTGTGCAATGTTGAACTGGTGTTCGCCATGGGGAATGATCAAGATTTCATCATCTTCATCGTTGTACTCTTCGCCAAATTTGACGACGAGCTTTAAATCGGAGTCGATAGGCTGGTCGAAAGGTTCGCCAGTTAGATCGCAATCCACATTTACAGTTCCCTTGGCTTTTATCCGTAGTTCCATCATGGTGCTCATTTTTTCCAAAATGGCATCTACATGAACGGAAGCTCCGTTAAATTCTTGGTAGTCAAAAGATTCAAAGAACGCATCATCGATTTCGTACACAAATTTATGTTCTCCCAGCTTCAGACCTGAAAAAGGGATCATATACTCTTTCAGCTTCATCATTTCTACACTTAAGGTTTGTGTACCAGCCTTTAAAGGCGGGTGCAAAGATACTACTAATTTACAAAACTGCAATTCTTACAACAACAAATATCCAAATTGCTTCTAACTTTTTAATCGCCACGCTTCATTTTTTGTTTTTGCAACGGGTTTTTGTGCAAGTCCAAGTATTCGGTTCTGTTTTTAAACACTTGGATCCCAGTAAATACCGCCTCTTTAAAAGAGCTTTCGTCGGCCTTTCCTTTTCCTGCTATTTCATAGGCAGTTCCATGGTCGGGAGAAGTCCTTACCTTGTCCAATCCGGCCGTGTAATTTACTCCCTTTCCAAAGGAAAGCGTCTTAAAAGGGATCAAACCTTGGTCGTGATAGGCTGCCAAAACGGCATCAAACCCCTTATGGTTATCGGAGCCAAAAAAGCTATCTGCGGAATAAGGGCCATAAACCAAAGTACCTTTGTTAAAAAGTTCTTGTATCGTGGGCTTAAGTATTTTATCATCTTCTTCACCTATGGTCCCGTTGTCTCCGGAATGCGGATTGATTCCCAACATTGCAATCTTGGGCCGTCGAATCCCAAAATCCATTTTTAAGGATTTCTCCATAATGGCAATTTTGTTACGGATTAATTTAGGCGTAATGGTTTTAGCCACATCTTTAACGGCGATGTGGTCGGTTAACAAACCAACGCGCAACTCGTTGGTTACCATAAACATTAAGCTTTCACCTTTAAGTTCTTGGGCAAGGAAGTCCGTATGGCCGGGGAAATTAAAGTCCTCCGATTGTATGTTGTTTTTGTTGATGGGCGCCGTTACCAACACATCGATTTTATCCTCTTTCAAAGCGGCAACGGCCGCTCGTAGGGAGCGTATGGCATAATCGCCCCCTTGCTTTGTGGCCTCCCCATAGGCAATGTTCGGCATCTCTTTCCAAACATTTACTATATTTATTTTGCCTTCCAGTGCGTGATCGGCATCCCTAACACCATTGAATTTTATGTTAAGGCCCAAATCTTTGATCTGTTGTGAAATGGTTTTATTGGACGCAAAGAATACCGGCGTGCAAAAGTCCAACATACGAGGGTCTTCAAACGTTTTTAGTGCCACTTCGCACCCAATTCCATTAATGTCCCCAATAGAGATCCCTAACTTTATTTTTTGATTTTCCTTCATAAAATGAACGCTGTTATGGCTACTTTTGCATTACAAAACTAGTCAATTAATAATACACATGTTCACAGGGATCATTGAGACTTTGGGTAAGGTTGAAAAGATAGAAAAAGATGGGGGGAATCTCCATATTACCGTTAGGGCCGAGATTACCTCGGAGTTGAAGATAGACCAAAGCGTTTCGCACAATGGGGTCTGCCTCACCGTAGTGTCCTTGGACGGGGATAATTATACCGTAACGGCAATCGAGGAAACCTTGAGCAAAACCAATTTGGGCGAGTTAAAAGTTGGCGATGAGGTAAATTTAGAGCGAGCTATGGTGTTGGGCGCCCGATTGGACGGTCATATTGTGCAGGGCCACGTAGATCAAACGGCCGTTTGCCAATCCATTGATCAAAAAGACGGAAGCTGGATCTACACTTTTGAGTACAATCCCCATGTAAACAATGTGACCATAGAAAAAGGATCCATTACCGTGGACGGTGTAAGTTTAACAGTGGTAAACTCACAGAAGAACAGCTTTAGTGTCGCAATTATTCCCTACACCCACGAACACACCCGATTTCATGCCTACAAAGTAGGTTCTATCGTAAACTTGGAGTTTGATGTGGTCGGAAAGTATGTTTCGAGGTTATTGGAATTGCGAGACTAAGACGATTAGAATACATTTTTCATTCCCCGCCAAATTCTCAAAAGTATGAATGTGGCTACCAATACCAAGATACTGAGCCCCATGGCCAAAGGATAATTGCCGTAGATCCAATTTCCGGTAGCAAAAAGACAACCATAAACCAAAATACAACCAACGATCATGGCCAAAACACCGGATGGGACGCTCCATTTCACATTTTCATCATCCAAAGAAATGCCTTCGGCCCTAGCTTCTTCATGAAGCTTTTTCCATCCTGGGCCACCAGGTTTTGTGATTTTGTAGAAACGGTAAAGCACTTTGTTTTCTTCTGGTTTGGTCAAAAATGTAGTGGCTAACCATAAAATAGTGGTAATAAGAACAACCAATGGAAATTTGCTCCATGTGGGGAAAGGAGCCCCGTCTGATAAAAAGAGGACATCTTCATATTGCCAGAATACTATTGAAATAATTCCGGATGAGAACATCGCCACTATTTCGCTCCACGCATTTATGCGCCACCAGAACCATCTTAATAAAAAGATAAGTCCAGTACCTGCCCCGAACATAATGATTATATCAAATAGCTGGGTCGCATTGCTAAGTTCCAAAGCGAATAGACTGCTCAGGACCATCAGGACGACCGTGGAAATCCGTCCCACATTAACCAACTCTTTTTCGGAAGCTTTTTTGTTGACTTGCTGTTTGTAAAAATCATTCACAATATAAGAGGATCCCCAATTAAGGTGGGTGGAAATGGTCGACATATATGCCGCTCCCAACGATGCCAATACCAGTCCCAATAGTCCTGTGGGCAGCATGGTAAGCATGGCAGAGTAGGCCAGATCATTTTTGAGGATGTTTTCCGGCACATCGGGAAAGGCTTGCCGGATACTTTCCAAATCCGGAAATACAACAATAGACGCCAATGCTACCAATATCCATGGCCAAGGTCTAAGGGCATAATGCAAAATGTTGAAGAAAAAAGTTGCTCCAATGGCATGGTTTTCATTTTTTGCGGCCAGCATACGTTGTGCAATATAACCGCCGCCGCCTGGTTCACCACCGGGGTACCAAGCACTCCACCATTGGACCGCTAGGGGTATGATCAATAAACTTATCAAAGCATCGGTATCCGAAAAATCGGGTAGAATGGACATTTTCTCCTGAACTTGTGTATTGGCCAAAATATTGTCCAGCCCACCAACTTCTGGCATATTCACCAAATATACCGCGGCACCAATGGCACCGCCCATAGCAACAAAAAACAGAATGAAATCTGTGTAGACCACGCCTCTAAACCCTCCAATGGCACTAAAGACCACAGTTACGGTCCCACCGATAAGAACGGTTTCAACAGGCTCCAGACCGAGCATTACCTGCCCAATTTTGATAGCGGCCAAGGTTACGGCTGACATGGCCATTACATTAAAGACCACACCAAGATATAAAGACCGGAAACCTCTTAAGAAATGAGCAGGTTTTCCTCCATATCTAAGGTCATAAAACTCCATATCGGTAGCGACATTGGATTTTCTCCATAGTTTGGCATATACAAAAACCGTGAGCAGGCCGGTAAGTAAAAAGGCCCACCAGCCCCAGTTTCCGGATACACCGTCCGTACGTACAAAATCCGTTACCAGGTTGGGGGTGTCGGTAGAGAAGGTGGTAGCCACCATCGAGAACCCTAAAAGCCACCAAGGCATGCTGCGCCCCGATAAAAAGTACTCAGCCGTGTTTTTGCCAGATTTTTTGGATACGTATATTCCAATAAAGAGAACAAGGGCAAAAAACCCAAAAATGATAATGTAATCTAAAAGTTCTAGTTTCATTTGCTTGGTTTGGCTGGAGTTAAAGATAGCTTTTTTGGGTTACTTTTGTGTACCTCTAAAAATGCCACATGCTTCTCTCTGCTTTTTCCGATATATCTGTTACTGCTTGGACCATGGCTGCTACAGCAGCTTTTTTAATGGGTGTTTCCAAGGCCGGACTTAAAGGGATGTCCATTTTTAATGTAACCCTTATGGCATTGGCTTTCGGTTCGCGGGCATCTACGGGGCTCTTTATTCCCTTGTTGATCGTGGGCGATGTTTTTGCCGTGGTCTATTACAACCGGCATACCCAATGGAAATACATTATAAAATTTATTCCATGGATGATCTTGGGGATCTTGGTCGGGGTATTTATTGGAAAAGATCTGCCGGAGCGCGAATTTAAATGGGGCATGGTGGTAGTGATATTTATTAGTTTGGGGATGCTGATCTGGTGGGATCGCAGGAAGTCCAAAAAGGTCCCTACCCATTGGTTGTTTTCCGGCTCGATGGGCGTTTTGGCCGGGATTTGCACCATGATTGGGAATTTGGCGGGAGCATTTACCAATATTTTCTTTTTGGCCATGCGATTGCCAAAAAATGAATTTGTGGGCACGGCGGCATGGCTGTTTTTTATTACCAACCTGTTTAAACTGCCTTTTCATGTTTTTGTTTGGAAAACCATCTCGGCAGATAGCCTATTGATTAATTTGAGATTATTGCCGGCAATTGGAGCCGGTTTGATCTTAGGTGTTTTTTTGGTGAAGAAGATCAACGAAAAAAATTACAAACGCTTTATTTTGATTGTTACTGGCATTGGTGCGGTGGCAATTTTGTTTAGATGAGATACTAAATCCATTTTTGTCAACCTGAACTTGTTTCAGGTTCTCATGTCTATTTGTTTTATGAATGCAGTGAGATTCTGAAATGAATTCAGAATGACGCGGTTATAGCGGTGAAAAAAAAGCCGTATCAATTTGATACGGCTTTTCTCTTAAAATATGTGTTGTATATTTCTATTCCGAAGCACCTTCATAAATCGCATTAAAGATCAATTTGTAAGTGCCGCGTGGCTGTGCCCTAAATTGCGGACGGAAGGCAAACAAGATGGCCGCACCTTTTCCGTACTTGGCTTTTACCATGGCAGGCTTTTTTGCTATATAGCGATTTTCGCCCATGGCCCAGCCGCTCATCAACAGATCTTTTGCAGCATAGTTAACAATAACTTCGACTTCGGGGGCAGGGGCATCTTTAATGTCCTCTTTTCCGCCTTCGCCCGTTTTTCTCTGTTTGTTTATGGTAAAGGCCCTGCTCCTGTTAAAGGAAACGGCAACGGTGTCCTTCATACCGAAGGCCAACGGATGAGAAGTATCCACTCCGGCCTTGATCAAGGAGCCGGGAATAAAGAAATCGTTGTTGTCGGTGCCTTTTACGGCATCGCGCAATGGCAAACCAAATTGTTCTATCACAAAATCACTGGCGGCATCAAAAGCAATCAAGGTTCCGCCTTCCTCAACATAGTTGCTCAACGCCAATGTTCCTTTAAGCCCAATTCCTCCCGTGAATTTCTCGGGCATGCTCATTGTATTGTGTCCGTGCAAAATGGAGCTTGCTCTTTGCGATGGGATAATAATGGCATCATACTGCGATAAATCCTTGGTTTTTATGTCGGCATCGTGCAAGGTGTCCATATCAAACTCATATTCGTCCATGATAAAGCGTGTCCAACCTTCATCCATATTGGCCACCCAAGACTTGTACAAACCTACTTTGGGCAAATGGATTTTTTTGAGTTGTACTTCTGGTTTTGCGGACAGTCCAGTGAATTCCAATCCGAATTCATCTGCTAGTGATTCCATCAATTCTTTATCTCCAGAAACAATGTAGGATCCTGCAGGAAAGGTTTTCTTGCCCGCTTTAAACTCGGTCATGCTCTTGTGTGCCGTACCTCCTGCCTTTAGTATTTTGTTTGTTGCGATTACGGAGGCATTGGTGTTTACGTTAAGTGCATATCCGAAGGAACCATTTCGGTTTAAGGTGCCTTCGTAATAGTTAACCAAGCCCGATACTTTTTCGGTAGGTGCTTTAAAAGGCTTTTCTATTTTAGCGACCTTAATCCCCATTTGCATGGGCAATGTCCATCCTGCCAAATCATAAGGGGTGTCCGGAGGACCGCCCGGATATTGAAAGCGGGTGGGGTAGTTTTGCTTTTCCATGAGGTCTAGCAAGTACGGTCTAAACGCCTGTGCGGTATAGATTACGTAAGAACCTTTTTCGTATGCAACGCCGTTCACCGTAAAATCCTTGGTGGCTCTTTGGACTTCGATTCCGCCTCTGAGCAAAACATTTACCAAATTTACGGCCTCAAAGGAATCCCATTGTTCTTTCCCGATTATGTAAGCATACAGACCTTCTGTTTTGCCTTTATCCACAGAAGATTTACCCATTTTGTAGATGTTGTACAGGTAGTTGCTCTTACGGTCGGCAGCAAGGTCCAGAGTGGCCCATGTTGCGGTCAACATATAATCAACAGCATCCCTAAAATGAGACTCTCCACCTTTCCATGGGTCTGGGTACATAATGTCGGTGCCATCGGTAGGTGTTCCTCCGGCTACGGTCTTGGGCAATTTCTCAGGGTCGTAATATCGTGGTGTGGGGGAGGCATGCCCTGTTTCGGTCAAAATCCCTATCATATTATGGTAATAGGGCACGGTACGTCCACCTCCGTTCCAGAACATGGTGTAAAAATTGTCCGCAATGGCGCCGGGCATGTTTTCCAGCGAAAAGCGTTTGGTCATTGCTGAGCCAACTTCGCTAACCCCAGCGGTAATTGCCGGATGTATTCTTGGATTTACCGGATCGGCATATGGTGGCAATGAGATCTTGGTCCAGGATGGTGAAGTCTGATGGTGATTATAAACAATCTGCGGATACCATTCGTTGTACAGTATTTTGGTAACATTGTAGGTTTCGGGCATATTGTTCATGAACCAATCACGATTATTGTCGTGCCCCATATAGTAATGGTAAAGAATCGGGGGGCGAGATGTTTCGTAAGGTGTTCCTAAATTTTTGCGGTACCAGTCCACAACAATGTCCAGGCCATCAGGATTCATTACGGGCATAATAAGAGTAATTACATTTTCCCGTATTTTCCGAATTTCAGCAGATTCAGAAGTTGCCAAGGTGTATGCCAATTCGGAAGTCATTTGTCCGTGAGCTAGCTCAGTGGAGTGCATTCCGCCATCCACCCAAACAATGGCTTTTCCTTCTTCAGATAGTTTTACGGCTTCTTGTTCGCCCACTTGCACACGCGCCAATTTGGTGCTGATATCCTTCCATTTATCCAACTGTGCCAAGTTTTCTTCAGTGGAAACAAATAATAGGTACATTTTGCGACCTAAAACAGTTTCGCCAATCTCAATTTTTTTTACCCGGTTGGATGCATCATCCAATTTGGATAGGTAATCTTCAATCTGTGAATAATCGGCTAGCTTGTAGTCAGCACCTACTTTAAATCCAAATACATCTTCTGGTTTGGGAACATTCTGGGCTATGGAAAATGCAGCACAGAACAAAAACAAAACGGTGGTGTACAGCAGTGTTTTTAACTTTTTAGTTTTAGAAATCATTTTAGTGAATTAGTTTAATATGCTTGAAATTTAAGCATTTGTATTGAGGAAATTAAATGGATATGATATCAATTTATCACAGATGTTTTTTTTGAAGGGTTGGTAATTCTGTGAGTTAATAACTGAAAAATTATCAGTTTCCCAAATCGGGACGCTTACGGGATATCTTTTTCTCTGCGGTTTTCTTTTTGGACTTTAACCGTTTTTCTTTAGAAGTTTTGGTGGGTTTGGTCGCTTTTCGCTTTTTAGGGATTATCAATGCATTTTTTAGCATGTCGAAAAAACGTTTGACTACAAGGTCTTTGTTGCGGTGTTGACTGCGAGCTTCGTCGCATTGCAAAATTAAAGCGCTATCTTGGGTAAGTCGGGATTGTAGTTTAAGAAGTATCCGTTGTTTTTCCCTATCGGATAGTCCTTGCGAAGTAGAAATATTAAAAGTGAGTTCCACTTTCGAAGAAACTTTGTTTACGTGTTGCCCACCGGCACCACTGCTTCGCATGGCCTTGAACTGAAGTTCCCTATGAATTTGTTTTTTGTCCAACCTGAAGCCTTTTGTTAATGGTCTTCAAAGATACATTAAGAAAAATGGTTGTTCCTTCCTCCTGTTTTTTCTCGGAGTTGAAGAAAATGATGGTTCCGTCTATAGCCGTTCCTTCATTCAGGTAATGGCCGCCACTAAAAAAACTTTGTCTTACCTCCACTTGTAGACCCGAAGAATCGGAAAACTTAAATTCGTGTGGATAGACCAACACCGATTTATCAATTTCGGAATAGGATTTCAATAACTTCATGGGCACTTGGTTCACTTGTCCGAACAAAGAGGCCGTGTAATAATTGGGTGGATTGTTGTACAGGTCTTTGGTGTTTTCATTGGCGATTATTGTACCGTTTTCCAAGATAAGGGTGCGCTCAGCGAAGGGAAGTACATCACTGGGGTCGTGGCTTGCCGTAAGTACGGTAATGCCTTGTTTTTTTAGGTATAAAAAAAGATTTCTCCTAAGGGAACTGCGCTTAAAGTTATCGATATGGCCAAAAGGTTCGTCCAAAAGCAAGACTTCTGGTTCTTGCGCCAATACCCGGGCAAGTGCCACACGCTGCTGTTGGCCTCCACTGAGAAATTTTACTTTGGTCTTGGCATAAGGCTTCATTTCGATAAGCTCCAACAATCCGTTGATTCTTTCCTCGTGTGTTTCCCGCTCAAAAACAGAAAGGAACTGACCTATATTTTCTTCTACGGAGATGAATGGCATCAAATCAAAATCCTGGGCCAAATATTTCATGTATGGCTCTCCGGGAACCAGATTAAAATTGGGTCCAAGAGCTTCTTTTTCGCCCCAAAAAATGGATCCTTCTTCTACATGGAGCAATCCGTAGATAATTTTCAGCAAGGTGCTTTTTCCAGAGCCGCTTTCGCCCATTAAGGCCACATGCTCCCCTGGAGCAACGTCAAAAGCAATATGCTTTAAAATGGCCCGGTTTTTATAACTGAAAGAATTTATTTGAACTTTTAGCATAAACGTGTAAAAAGCTGTTCAGAAGCTATGTTTGTCAACCTGAACTTGTTTCAGGTTCTCACATTATGTTGTTTTTAATGTATAAGATTCTGAAATAAATTCAGAATGACGTTTTAAGTTACTTTCTGAACAGCCTATAATATGTCAATCTTTAAACTCTTTGAGCACTGCTTGGTTGGGCAATTCATCAAATCCCATATTGAACAGCGTAAACCCGAAGATGTCGGCATACTGTTCAATGGTCTTGCTTACCGGGGTGCCCGCTCCATGTCCTGCATTGGTCTCGATTCGGATCAAAGTAGGTTGGTCTCCGGCTTGTTTTTCCTGTAATTCGGCAGCAAATTTAAAACTGTGCGCTGGAACCACGCGATCATCGTGATCTCCTGTAGTGACCAAAGTAGCTGGGTAGGCAGTGCCTTCTTTTACGTTGTGCACGGGAGAATATCCTTTAATGTAGTTGAACATTTCTTCGTTATCCTCGGAAGTTCCATAATCGTAGGCCCATCCTGCACCAGCAGTAAACGTGTGATAGCGTAACATGTCCATTACACCTACGGCAGGCAAAGCCACTTGCATTAGGTCGGGGCGCTGGGTCATGGTTGCACCCACCAAAAGACCACCATTAGATCCTCCACGGATGGCCAAATATTCTTTTGAGGTGTACTTGTTTTCGATCAAATATTCGGCAGCGGCGATGAAGTCGTCGAACACATTCTGTTTTTGAAGCTTGGTGCCCGCATCGTGCCATTTTTTGCCGTACTCCCCACCACCTCTTAGGTTGGGAACGGCATACACGCCGCCTTGCTCCATCCAAACAGCATTTACTATGCTGAAAGAAGGTGTTAGGCTCACATTAAATCCGCCATAACCGTAAAGGATGGTCGGGTTTTTTCCGTTAAGTTCCGTTCCTTTTTTATAGGTAATGATCATAGGCACTTTAGTGCCGTCCTTGGAGTTGTAGAAAACTTGTTTTGATTCGTAGTTGTCTGGATCAAAATCAATCTGAGGCTTCCAATATTGCTCGTACTCCCCAGTTTCCACATTGTATTTGTAAGTGGATCCAGGTGTATTGTAATTGGTAAAGGAGAAATAGAATTCCTTGTCCTCCTTTTTGCCACCAAACCCACCTGCGCTTCCTACGCCGGGAAGTTCGACTTCTCGGATTAATTTTCCATCATAATCGTATTGGAGTACTTTGGAAATGGCGTCTACCATGTATTCGGTAAAGAAATATCCTCCTCCGGTTCCTGCGGTCAAAACATTTTCGGTTTCTGGGATAAGGTCTTTCCAATTATCGGGAGTAGGGTTGGATGCATCTACAACGACCACCTTTTTGTTGGGAGCCTCACGGTTGGTTACCAAATAGAGTTTTGACCCTTCGTTTTCGATTACGTAGGTATCGGAATCAGTGTCGTCCAAAATAGTCACTAGTTCAGGATTATCTTGGGAGAGGTCCATCAGAAACAATTTATTGCCCGATGTTGATACCGAAGCGGAAATGAACAAATACTTCTGATCTTCCGAAACATAACCGCCTACGTAACGGTGTTTTTCCTCATCAGTTCCACCAAATATGATCTTATCTTCAGACTGTGGTGTTCCCAATTTGTGGTAATACAATTTGTGTTGGTCCGTTTTTGCCGAAAGCTCGCTTCCTTCGGGCTTGTCGTAGCTGGAGTAAAAGAAACCATCGTTTCCTTTCCACGAAATTCCACTGAACTTGATATCCACCAAGGTATCCTCAACTATTTCCATGGATTCGGCATTGATCACAATGCCCTTGCGCCAATCGCTCCCTCCTTCGGAAATAAGGTAAGCGGCTTTAGAACCGTCTTTGGTAAAACTTAGGCCCATTAAAGATGTAGTACCATCCTCGGAAAAAGTGTTAGGGTCCAAAAAGACCTCTTCTTTACCATCGTCTTTTTTACGGTAAACCACATATTGGTTCTGTAGACCGTTGTTTTTGTAGTAATAGGTATAATCTCCTTCTTTGAATGGGGAGCCTACTTTTTCGTAGTTCCAAAGTTTTTCCAGTCGGTTTTTAAGATCCTTACGGAATGGAATTTTATCCAAATAACCAAAAGTCGTGGCATTTTGCTGTTTTACCCATGCTTCGGTTTCTTCGCTGCGATCATCCTCCAACCAACGATATGGGTCGGGAACTTCTGTACCGAAGTAATTATCTACGGTATCAACTTTTTTGGTAGTGGGGTAGGTCACGGTAATAGGTTCTCTTTGTTTTGTAGTTTCTTGGCAGGCTGCAAACAAAACCAAAGCAGCCAACAGACTAATGTTTTTCATGTTTTATCGGATTGATTCTGATAAAAATACCACAAAAGACATAAACCAATTGGCTGAAATCGATGCTTTAACGAAATTTATGAAATTAGTTCAGATGTATTCGAAACCAGATTGTTCTCCACCAAATACTCCGCAATCTGCACTGCATTGGTTGCAGCCCCTTTTCTTAGGTTGTCCGCCACGATCCACATGTTCAATGTGTTGGGTTGGGTCTCGTCCCTTCTAATTCTACCAACAAAAACATCGTCCTTGCCGTTGGCAAAAACAGGCATGGGGTAAGTGTTTGTTTCTGGATTGTCCTGCACCACGATACCGGGGGTTTCACTGAGGAGCTTTCGAACTTCGGCCAAATCAAAGTCGTTGTGAAACTCTACATTTACGGATTCGGAGTGCCCGCCAGCGGTTGGAATACGTACTGCGGTCGCCGTAACGGAAAAGGTGCGGTCGTCCAATATTTTTTGAGGCTCTCTGGCCAGTTTCATCTCTTCTTTGGTATACCCGTTTTCCAAGAAAACGTCGCAATGGGGCAAGGCATTCCGGTTGATGGGGTAGGGATAGGCCATTTCCCCTTCGATGCCCGCGGCTTCGTTTTCCATTTGTTCCACAGCTTTGACCCCTGTTCCCGAAACGGATTGATAGGTGGAAACTACGACACGTTTCATCTGGTATTTTTTGTGCAAAGGGTCTAAAGCCAGCACCATTTGAATGGTGGAACAGTTGGGATTTGCTATGATTTTGTCGTCTGCGGTCAATTCACTGGCATTGATTTCTGGCACCACCAATTTTTTGGTGGGGTCCATACGCCAAGCTGAGGAGTTATCGATAACCGTAGTTCCGACTTCTGCAAATTTGGGCGCCCATTCGAGCGAAGTGTCTCCACCGGCCGAAAAAATGGCAATATCGGGTCGAGCAGTCACAGCATCTGACAAACCGATAACGGTGTGTTCTTCATTTTTATAGGTAAGTTTTTTGCCTACAGATCGTTCAGAGGCAACTAACAACAATTCGGTTATTGGAAAATTACGTTCTTCCAACACTTTCAACATAACTTCGCCTACCATTCCGGTGGCTCCAACAACTGCTACTTTCATCTTAAAACTATTTCTTGTAGCAAAGGTAATTCAGTCAGCGGTTTAAACAAGCATATATAGCTTCATTTATAAAAAAATAACAAAACGTTATAAATAAAACAACCACCAATGTGTTAGCGAAACACATTGATGGTTTTTAAAGGTTATTCTGGTGTAGCGGAGTGCTGAATTATTTTCAGCACCAACGATTTTTATTTTTTCAACAAATCGCGGATTTCGGCCAAGAGTTCCTCTTGGGACGGTCCTTTCGGAGCTTCTGGCGCAGGTTCCTCTTTTTTCTTCATTTTGTTTACGCCTTTTACAATAAGGAACATTACAAATGCAACGATAATAAAATCGATAACATTGGTTAAGAACGAACCGTACAATACGGCAATTTCGCCTACAATTTCTCCGGCATCATTTGGTGTGCCTTCAGTAATCACATATTTCAAATCGTTGAAATCTGAGTTGAACAATAATCCGATCAAAGGAGAAACAATTCCTCCGGTAAAAGATGACACTACTTCTTTAAAAGCAGCACCCATAACGAAACCAACGGCGATATCCACCAGGTTTCCTTTCATTGCAAAGTCTTTAAACTCTTTTAAAAATCCCATTTTATAGTCAAGTATTGGTTATACAGAAACAAATTAAGCAAAAAAGCCGTCCATTTGGTTAAAAACACAAACAAATTATTGATTTAAGACCTCTCTTTTTACTCTTTGAGAAATAGCGGTAAGAATTTCATAAGAAATCGTGTTGGCCATGGAGGCCAATTGTTCAGCAGATTTTTCGGAACCAAAAATTATGGCTTCATCTCCCTCTTGGCAGTCAATTTTCGTGACATCTACCATGATCATATCCATACACACATTTCCGATTATAGGAGCCTTTTCCCCATTAATGGTAACAAATCCCTTGCCTTTTCCATACTGACGGCCAATACCATCTGCATGCCCTATGGGCAAAGTAGCACTTTTAATCGCACTGGTTGCTTTAAATGCTCGATTATAGCCTACGGATTGATCGAGTCCAATTTCGTGAATTTGAGAGATTATGGTTTTTAAGGTTGCCACAGGTTGTAGTTGTGCATCCACTTCTGCTTGATTGCCATAGCCATAAAGACCAATTCCACTACGGACCATCTCAAATTGTGCTTCAGGATAATTGATGATTCCCGATGTGTTCAACATATGGCGGATGGGGCCATAGCCCAATTTTTCCGTCATGGCATCGCTTATGTTTTTGAAAGAGCTGATCTGTTTTAAACTGAACACCCGTTCGTTTGCATCTTCGGAGGCCACCAAATGAGAAAAAACAGACTTAATTTTGATGCACCCGTTCTCTTTGGTCTTTTCTACGATAAAATCAACATCTGCTTCAGAAAATCCTAAACGGTTCAGCCCGGTATTGAATTTAATATGGATTGGATAATCCGTTTGTTTTTTTTCTTTTGCCCTGTCCAGAAATTGGTTCAGGATGTTTATGGAATAGATGCTCGGTTCCAATTGATTTGCGATCAAATCATCAAAATTTGAGGCCAATGGATGCAAAACCAAAATAGGGAGTTTTATATTTGATTCCCGAAGTAAAACTCCTTCACTTACGTAGGCTACGGCCAGATAATCGGCACCTAGTTCCTCTAATTTCTTTGCAATGGCCACCATGTCGCTCCCATAGGCAAACGCTTTAACGACCCCTAAGAATTTTGTATCTGGATCAATTTTGGATCGCAGTACGTTGTAGTTGTGCGTTAGTGCCAACAGGTCCAAAACCAAGGTGGTTTCTCCTACCTTACTCATCCGATTTATTGTTTTTGGCGCTTACTTCTTCTGTGTCCACATCCATTTCCTTTATTTTTTCGCGCAACATGGCCTTGTAGAAAGCAGCCCTGCTCAAGGGTTCATATTCTTCGGTTTCGCCCAAGAGCACCAAGTTGTCGTTTAAGGATTTTCTAAAACTGTAATTGGCCAAATTCCCCGTTCGGGTGCAAACGGCGTGTACTTTAGTGACGTATTCGGCGGTCGCCATTAAGGCGGGCATAGGGCCAAAGGGATTTCCTTTAAAGTCCATATCCAATCCGGCGACCACAACGCGGACTCCTCTATTGGCCAAATCGTTGCAAACGGTAACAATTTCCTCATCGAAGAATTGCGCCTCATCGATTCCGACCACATCGCAATCGTCTGCCAAAAGCCTAATATTGGCAGCTGCAGGCACAGGAGTAGATCTAATTTCGTTGGAGTCGTGAGAAATAACGTTTTCTTCGTGGTAGCGTGTGTCCACGATCGGTTTAAAGATCTCTACTTTCTGTTTGGCGAACTGGGCCCGTTTCAAACGTCGAATCAGCTCTTCTGTTTTTCCCGAAAACATGGAGCCGCAAATCACCTCGATCCATCCAAATTGTTCTTTATGGTTTACTGTGTTTTCGAGAAACATAACGTATTTTTGAAAGAAATTGTTTGTTTTCCCGTTATAATGGGACGAGCACAAAGCTACTAAAAAATTGAACCCTTGTTTTCAATAAGATTTTAACCTTTTGTTGATAGGGTTTTTGCAAAATCGTTTTATTTTTAAAGTAAAGAATAAAAGCTATGATACGGAAATTGAGGGAAGAATTGATCAAATTGTCCACCGAGATAATTACGGCAAGGGAAGATACCGATCTTGCGGCACTTTATGATAGATCTAAAGAAATATATGAGAAATTGGCCGTATTGAAGTTTATCGATGAAAAACTGAGTGATGTTGAGGTCGATGTTTCCCAGAACGTCATAGCCTCAAGATTCGAGAAAATGGCAAACGCCGTTTTGAGCGGAAACACCTCTGTTCCCGAGAGCAATCCGCACCAAGAGGACATTATAACCACCCCATCCATGGAAACCATTAAGGATATTGTTTCCGAAATGCCTTCCAATGCAGATTTGGAACGTGTGTTCGCGGAGTTTGTGGCCAAGCCAAACTTTATGAAGAACGACAAGGAAAATCTGGCACCACAAGAGGATAGTCCAGTTTCTGCACCATCCGCAAAGTCCGTAAACGATAGGTTGGCAAAAGATTTTCAGGTAGGGCTCAACGATAAGCTGGCATTTGTGAAGCATCTGTTCAACAACAGTATGGAGGATTACACCCGGGTGCTATCCCAACTCACCACCATAGATTCACAGGAGCGATCGATAGCTTTTATCAACAATATGGTTAAGCCCGAGTACAATAATTGGAAAGGTAAGGAAGAGTACGAAGCCCGATTTGTGGCACTTATTGAAAGACGGTTCGCTTAAATTGATTTTTTCAAGCTGAATTTAATCTCAAGGCCGTAACTTTGGGTATGGGAAAATTATATCTGGTTCCTACACCGATCGGAAATTTGGAAGATATGACCTTTCGTGCCATTAAAGTGCTCAAAGAGGTCGATGTGGTCTTGGCAGAAGATACCCGTACCAGCGGAAAACTCCTAAAACATTTTGAGATAAATTCGCCCTTACAGAGCCACCATATGCACAACGAGCATAAACAGGTGGATGTGTTGGTACAAAAAATGAAAGAAGGAGGAACTTATGCCTTGATCTCCGATGCAGGCACCCCGGCCATTTCCGATCCAGGATTTTTATTGACCCGTGCTTGTGTGGAAAACGATATTGCAGTAGAGTGTTTGCCCGGAGCAACTGCCTTTGTTCCTGCTTTAGTGAACAGTGGATTGCCCAACGACCGATTTGTTTTTGAGGGATTTTTGCCTGTAAAAAAAGGCCGTCAGACACGACTTTTGGAACTTGCCGAAGAAACCCGAACTATGGTTTTTTACGAATCGCCCCACAAGCTCTTAAAAACCTTGACCCATTTCGCCGAGTATTTTGGGGAAGACAGACCCATTTCCGTATCCCGGGAATTGACCAAATTATACGAAGAGACCGTTCGCGGAACGGTTACGGAGGTACTGGAGCACTTTAACAATAAAGCACCCAAAGGCGAATTTGTGATTGTGGTTGGTGGACGTAAGGATTAATCCTCGTCAATAATAAATAATTCCTCCACAGGAAGATTGAACAATCTGCCCATTTTTAATGCCAAGGTAACTGAAGGATTGAATTTATCCTTTTCTATGGCATGAATGGTCTGTCGTGAAACGCCCAATTCTTTGGCCAGTTCGGCTTGGGTCATATCCAATCTTGCTCTTTCCACTTTCACCAAATTTTTCATGAATGCGCCTGTTTTTTAAAGTAGAATATGATCAAAAACAATATCATGAATAATGATAGAACCATGTCCAAACTAACTTCATAATAAACGTCAAAAAGATAAATGGCAAGAGCAATAATCAATAAGATAATTATGGTAGCTTGATAGGATTGTAATCTGATTAATCTTATAAAGTCATCTTCAACTTTTTCCTTTGAGAACATATAAATCAAAAGACCGATTAACGGCAGAACATCAAAAAAAGAATAAAGGCTATTGCCCAGAAAATCTTTTACAAAATGATGTGTACCTGACGGGGCACCTTTGTAACCATCCATAAAAGAATCTCCCCCTACTAAAAGAAATGAAATAAGGAAAATAAAAAGGCCGAGTCGTTTACCCCAGTTTGGTAGTATTTGAACATCCATTTGCTAGTATTTTTGTCTAAAAGTAAATAAAACTTTACATTTTTACAAATATTATGGCTTTAATGAAGTATTTCAATGGGCAAAGAAAAATCAGTAAACATTGGCCGCCCTCAATCGGCTGAAAGTCTCGGGTTTCATGTTGAGGTAGGATGCCAGGTACTTTTGCGGAATTACCTTTAATTCTTCTGGGCATCTTTTCATAAAGGCAACATAGCGTTGCTCGGCAGTAAGGGTTTAAAGTTCCACCTCTCTGGACAATCGACCAAAAAGCACGTCATGGAAAAAAAGATGTCCCCATTTATAAAAAGAGAGGTGGTTTTTGAACATCTCATCATAGTCCTGTTTGCATAAAGCCAGTAATTTAGATGGTTTCAAAGCTTCCAAGAAAATTTTAGAGGGCTCTCCTCTTACAAAGGAATCAAATACTCCTGAAGGGCTTCCGGCGTAGGAAAATCCCAAAACCACTTTTTCGCCTTTTTCATTTAGCACATAGATTGCTTGTACACCCTCCAGAACAATATAAAAGTTACGCTCTATACTTTCCGCTTCCGTAATTATATCATACTGATCAAATGATTTCAGTGTCCAAAGGGATGTAAAATGTTTTTCTTCATCTTCGGATAAATCAAGATTTGAGAAGAAAGATTTCAAAATAAGGGATGCTTCGTCCTTCATTGTTTAGAATGACTTGGTTTCCATAAAAATAGGAATAATACAGTTGGGGCAATTTTCCACTGTAAATTACTGAGTCAAAACTTTCTGTTGATTTAAAATTTCATCGATTTGAACCATATGCCGTTCCAAATGGCACAATAGAAACTCAAAACTTTCCGGTAGATAGAACTTTACAATGGGTCCTATCCCTGAAGTGATTTTAATTTTGGAAATATCTTTATTTCTGCTTTTTAGGATTGAATCCTTCAGGTGGTCGTGAAGCTCAAAAAATTCACGGAAAATCTCTTCCACTTTTTCCTTCCCCATATTTTTCCTGTCCAACAAGGGTTCAAATCGTTTAATGGTTTTCATTTTCCATTTTCTTCGGGTTCCTTTGGGGCGTTGCATTTCAATGATCATTTTTTGCCAAGGTCTGGCTCTAAAGGGTTTTTGCTCTTCATTTGAATCGGTCATTTTGGAAATTGCTTCATCTAACTGATTTCGGTAAGGGCCGTAGGCAATATTTAAGTGTGCCAATACTTCAATAATGCTCCATGTATCCGGAACCGATACGTTTGTTAGCATATCTGTATCGAGTTCTTGTAGGGACACCACATTGTTGAGCACAATGTTCAATCGTTGAATTTGGTTTTCAGGTGTTAGGAATAACTTGGCCATACGCTTAAAAATTGTTGTTGATTTAAAACCACAAATTTTAAGGTAATCAAGCACATAAATGTTGATGCAGATCAAGAAATCATATACTTATCAATATTTGCTGCCATCGTGCTTGCCCTTTTCCCAGCCTACTTCGCCTAAGTATTTTTCAGCACTTTCCACGGCGCCATTCTCAATATTGGTGCCCATGGAGTCGTTCCAACGGTTCAGGTACCCAAAGAGAGAGATTACACCCATCATTTCAACGATCTCGCCATCGTTCCAATATTTATGGAGTCTTTCTTTTATATCGGCGTTTACGGTGTTCGGAACCTGAGAAGCAGCTAGCGCAAAATCCAAAGCGGCTCTTTCCGCTTCCGAAAAAGCGGGATGGGTTCTATATTCCCAGATATTTTCAAGTTGGTCTTGCTCGGCGCCATAACGTTCCGCAGCGCGTATGGCGTGGGCTTGGCAATATCTGCATCCGGTCGCGTTGCTGCTTACCCAGGCAATCATTCGTTTAAGGGCAGAGGTTACCTTTCCCTCGTTGGCCATAACCGCTTTGTTAAGGTTGATAAACGCCTTGGAAATAGCGGGCCTGTGCTGCATGGTTAAAACAGAATTCGGGCAAAACCCAAGTGTTTCGTTAAAGAACTCCGCCAATTGTTTGGTTTCCAAGTCATGATCGGGGGATAGAGGATTTACTAAGGCCATCGATGAGATTTTAAGTTGTATTTTTGATTTCTACAAGAAACAAAAATTTATATTCATGACAAATCACATTACCACCAAATGGCTTGGTGAAATGGCTTTTGAAAGCAATAACCCATCCGGGGAGACCATAAAAATAGATGCAGGACCGGAAAGCGGTGGATCTGGAGAAGGATTGCGCCCCAAGGCATTGATGCTATCTTCACTGGCAGGTTGTTCGGGTCTGGACGTGGCATCCCTCATCAAAAAAATGAAACTGGATGTAAAGGAGTTCAAGATAGAGACCATTGCAAACCTTACCGATGAGCATCCAAAATATTACGATTCCGTTGTAATAGAGTATCATTTTACCGGCTCTGACCTTAACGAGGAAAAGCTGAAAAAAGCGGTAGACCTATCAGTGGAAAAATACTGTGGTGTAATGGAAATGTTCAGGAAGTTTGCAAAATTGGACATCAAAATTTTATATCACAATAGCTAAAATGTAGAAAAGGACGATAACCCCTGGTTCCTTTTTGGCGAAATGGGATTTTTACCAAAATCCTACATGTTTTTACTTGTAAAATATAAATCAAATGTGGCTAAAAAAGAATGGGTTATATGTACTGTTGGCGGTTTCCGTGATTCTTGCAATGTTGGGGGTTACGACCGAAAACTTTGTTTTTAAGTCCGGTACGGCAGGTATGGGGGCTGTTATTATCCTCATCATGGGTATTGTGGACAAATCTAGCATTAAAGAAGCTTGGTGGATAATCGGAGCTTTTTTATTTTCCATAATCGGGGATTGGTTCTTATCCCATATGAACGGTGATAGCACCATGTTCGTAAAGGGAATCGCCCTCTTCTTTTTGGCCCATGTGGGTTATTTGCTTTATGCCCTTTTCAATGGTCGAATCAAGGGAATGTTCACTGTAATTTTATTGGTGGCATATTTGGTCTTCTTCTTTTTGGTACTGTACCCCACCTTTACAGATGTTACGTTAATGATTGCATCTTTGGTGTATTTGCTCATTTCTTGTTTTTCTTTGGGCGCGGCCATGGGAATGAAAGGTGATCCAACGGCAAGACGAAGTTTTATTTTTGGGATTGTACTGATCATTTTTTCGGATACTATAATTGCATTCAAAGAATTTGTGGGTTATCATTCGTTCGATTTTCTGATTACACCCACCTACTACCTGGCCCACATTTTTATTACATTTTCACTCGTTAAAAGATTTAAAAGCAACGCCCCAACATCAAACTAATACCTAATATGCGCTGGACCGTAAAACCAAAACCAGAACAAAAAAGCATTGATGATCTTTCCGAAGCATTGGGAGTTGATGATTTGGTTGCCCAATTGTTGATCCAACGAGGAGTGACCAATTATGAGGAAGCCAAAAGTTTTTTCCGACCAGAGTTAACCCATTTGCACGACCCTTTTTTAATGAAGGGAATGCAAAAGGCAGTGGAGCGCATTGAGCAAGCTTTTGCCAATGGTGAAAACATTTTGGTCTATGGAGATTACGATGTGGACGGAACCACTTCGGTAGCCCTGATGAGCTCTTATTTGCAAGAAACCTACCCTAATGTCGCGACTTATATTCCCGATCGCTATGCTGAAGGCTACGGAATTTCGTTTAAAGGGATCGATTTTGCCGCCGACAATGATATTAGCTTGATTATTGCCTTGGATTGTGGCATAAAGGCTATTGATCAGATAAAATATGCGAAGGAAAAAGGAATCGATGTCATTGTTTGCGATCACCACCGACCGGGGAAAGATTTACCGGAAGCAGTGGCGATTTTGGACCCAAAACAAGAGGATTGTGCATATCCTTACAAGGAGCTTTGCGGATGCGGCGTTGGCTTTAAATTGATTCAGGCTCTGGCCGATCAGCAAGGAAAGACCATCGACGACATTTTGCTCTACCTGGATTTAGTGGCCACCGCCATTGCTGCGGACATAGTTCCGATTACGGGAGAGAACCGAGTGCTGGCCTATTACGGGTTAATGGTCATCAACGAAAACCCGAGAACCGGGATCAAAGCATTGATCGATCAGACCAAAAAGCGCGAACTTACCATTACGGATGTAGTGTTTATCTTGGCACCTCGGATCAATGCCGCAGGACGGATGAAACATGGCCAACACGCTGTAGAGTTGTTAACCGAAACCAATTTTTTGCAAGCACAACGTTTTGCATCGGAAATTGAATCGTTCAATACCGAAAGACGGAGTTTGGACCAAGAGATTACACAAGAGGCCTTGGTGCAAATTCAAGAAAATCGAGAAGAGGACAAGTTCACTTCGGTGGTCTATAACGAAAATTGGCATAAGGGAGTCATAGGAATTGTGGCGTCTAGATTAACAGAAACCTATTATCGGCCCACTTTGGTGTTTACCAAAAGTGGGGACAAATTGGCTGCTTCGGCACGTTCGGTCAAGGGGTTTGATATTTACAATGCCCTTGAAGGCTGTTCAGATTGCTTGGAGCAGTTTGGCGGACATATGTATGCAGCAGGACTTACCCTATTGGAAGAACAGTACGAACTCTTCAAAAAGCAGTTTGAAAAAGTAGTTTCTGAATCAATTGACCCAAAATTGTTGCAGCCCGAAATTTCTATCGATGCAAAAATTTCAATGCATCAAATCACACCAAAACTAATGCGGATCTTAAAGCAATTCGCCCCATTTGGACCGGGTAACATGGCACCTGTTTTTATGGCAGAAGGTTTAAAGGATACCGGCCATGCCCGAGGGGTGGGACAGGGCGAAAAGCACTTGAAATGCAGTCTCTATCAGCCCGGTTCCAATCCCATTGGCGCAATTGGGTTTAATTTGGGCAATAAATTGACACGAGTTAAAAGCATAAAACCATTTGATGCCGTATTTTCGTTGGATGAAAATGAATGGAACGGAACGGTGAGCCTTCAGTTAAAACTAAGAGATATTCGCTAGCAATTTATGGACCCCTACGCAGCACTTCGCTATAAGGAATTCAACATATTTTTATTGGTACGTTTTGCCATGGTCTTTGCATGGTCCATGCAGTTTATTGTGATCGAATGGCAAGTGTATTCCTTGACCAAGGACCCACTTTCACTAGGCATTATCGGGTTGATGGAAGTGATTCCTGCGGTGAGTATGGCCCTGTTTGCTGGACATATTGTAGATCAGCGGGAAAAGCGAAACCTTTTGGTGACTTGCATTGCTGGATTTTCGGTAATCAGTCTTGGGCTGTTCTTGTTGAGCTGGCCCGGGCTTGAAGATTCTTGGGAATCCAAAACCATACTGTATTCGATTTACGCCTTGGTTTTTTTGGGCGGGTTTGTGCGTTCGTTTTTGGGCCCTACAATTTTCTCTTTGATCGCTTTGATCGTTCCCAAAAAAATATACCCCAATGCCGCAACATGGAGCAGTTCCACATGGCAGTTGGCATCTGTTTTGGGTCCGGCCTTGGCCGGGTTCTCGATCAGTTGGATCGGGGTACATTGGAGCATGTGCCTTATTTTTGGGTTTTCGGTACTTGCACTTATTTTCTTGTTCCAAATACCGAGAAAACCAATCTTAAATCCAAAAATCGGTGAGCCGGTATTTCAAAGTTTACGTGATGGACTCAAGTTTGTTTTTGGGAACAAGGCCATTTTTGGAGCCCTGACCTTAGATATGGTCGCTGTTTTATTCGGTGGCGCTGTTGCACTGTTGCCAGTATATGCTCAGGATATTTTACATGTGGGTTCCGAAGGCTTTGGGATTTTACGCGCAGCCCCAGCGGTAGGGGCTTCCATAACCATGCTTGGCTCAACACGGTTTCCATTGCATAAAAAAGCAGGTAAAAAATTATTGATGGCCGTTTTTGCTTTTGGTATTTGTATTATTTTATTTGGACTGTCGGAATTGTTTTGGCTATCCGTAATAGCCTTGTTTTTGAGTGGTGCAGTGGATGGCGTTTCCATGATTATACGGCAGACTATTTTACAATTGAAAACGCCGGACAATATGCGAGGAAGGGTCGCATCTGTGAATTCTATGTTCGTTGGGTCGTCCAACGAGTTGGGGGCATTTGAAAGTGGATTGGCGGCCAAATTATTGGGAACGGTTACAGCAGTGGTTTTCGGGGGGTGCATGACGCTTTTGACCGCCGGAACAACCGCGATTGTTTCACCGACCTTTCGCCGACTGGATCTTCAAAAAGACATTGATGAACATGAAAAGGAGGATTAACCCTCCAGTTTCTCCAAAGTCAATTTTTCACCATCAAAAACGGCATAGGTATAATAGGAAATCCAATCCCCAAGATTGGTGTAGGTAGATTTTTCGTTGAGTTTTATTTCCATGGGCAGGTGTCGATGACCAAAAATAAAATGGTCATAGTGTTGTTGCTCCAGTTTGCGCTTGGCATATAAAATCAACCATTCTTTGTCCTCACCCAAAAATGTAGCATCCGCATCTCCAGAAATAACCTTGTTGTTCACGGAAAGATGTTGCCCTAAGCGAACACCCAAATCAGGGTGCAACCATTTAAAAAACCATTTGGCCACAGGATTGGTGAACACTTTCTTCATGCGTTTGAAACCTTTATCGTGAGGACCCAATCCATCCCCATGTCCGATAAAAAAGGAAGTGTCGTTGATGAGATACTGCTGTGGTTTGTGGTAAACGGGAATATTGAGTTCTTCCTCAAAATAGCCGTTCATCCATAGATCGTGGTTGCCTACAAAATAGGTAATTTGGATGCCCATGTCCGATAGCTCGGCCAGTTTTCCCAAGGTGCGGGTAAAGCCTTTGGGAACCACAGTTTTGTACTCGAACCAAAAATCAAAAAGATCGCCCATTAAAAAAATGGCAGCGGCATCGTCTTTTATGGAATCCAGCCAAGCTACAAACTTTTTTTCACGGGGGAGACTATCCTTTCGGGTGGGTGCTCCGAGATGGTTATCGCTCGCGAAATAGACTTTTTTGCCTTTAGGCAGGGCAATGTTCTTCATTTATTTCTTGTAACGTCGGTTGCTTCGTATTCTGTTGACCACATATACCACGATTACGAAAAGGGCCAATATGGGGAAAATTAAATCATTCATTTTGTAAATTTTTTAATTCTTCTCTCGTTTTAAACCGTCATGCTGAACTTGATTCAGCATCTCACAACTTAATCCTTTTAATGAGACCCTGAAACTAGTTCAGGGTGACGCGTAATTTTAAAATTAGAGAGCATACAACTATTTTTTAAACTTTTCCAATGCTTTTTTAGTATTGGGCGACAGAGCCAATCGTCCTGATGCTTCGGCACGTTCCAATAATAGGTCGTCCCAATGCTCGGTTCCTTGCCAAAGCACTTTTTTCATTTCAGCAAGGGCTTCGGGATTATAGCTCGCCAACTTTTGCAAGTGAATGTCCAGTTCTTTGTCCATTTCGGAAATGGAATCGTATACCTTGGCATAAAGCCCCTGCTCTTTGGCCCAATACGCATTTTTCCACTCTGTGGGATATAAAGTGAGCTCTGCAAGGGCAGCTTTTCCCATTTTACGCTCCACAACGGGAGCGATGACGAATGGACCTATTCCTATGGAAATCTCGGATAATTTGATTGCCGCTGCTTCGGTAGCATGTACATAATCGCAGGCCGAGGCCAATCCGACCCCGCCACCAACAGTTTTACCTTGCACCCGGCCGATAATGGGTTTGGGACATTTGCGCATGGCATTGATCACATGGGCAAATCCGCTGAAGAACTGTTTTCCTTCTTCTAAATTGGAAACTGCCACCAGTTCATCAAAAGAAGCGCCGGCGCAAAAGGCCCGTTCCCCTTCTGATTTTAAGACAATCACGGAAACTTCATTATTTTCCCCTAGTGCAACTAACTCCTTGGCCAGTCGTGCCAAAAGCTCCGAAACAAAAGAATTGCTTGCCGGATGGCCAAATTCGACCGTAGCGATCCTGTTTTCTATTCGAGTATATAAACTTCCTTTGGTTCTATCTGTTGTCATTCAATTTAGTTATCAGATGTCTTTGGATACTAAATTAAGGGTTTTGAACCAAGGGCCGGAACTTTCTTCTAAATTTCCAGACCAGTGAGAATCCGCGAATCATCATCCAAACAATAAAAGCAATCCAAATGGCGTAAAAACCAAGACCTAAATACATGCCCAGGTAAAGACAGGGGATAAACCCCAAAAAGGTGGCGGCAAGTAGTACATTTCTCAGGTATTTCATTTCGCCCATACCCTTAAAAATCCCATCAAAAATAAAGGCCAAGGTGTTCATGGGAAGTCCTAAGATTACAATATAAAAAATGCTGTAAAAGGTGTTGAGCACGATTTCCTCGTTCGAAAAAAGTTGACCAATGGGTCGATAAAAAATAAATCCGAAGCACATAAGGGCCAGACTTACGATCATTCCGTACTTGAATATTGTTTTGGCCAATTTCCAAAGGCCATCATAATCTTCGGCTCCCAAAAGTTTACCGCCCATACTGTTTCCGGCAGCGGCATAACCATCAATAAAAAATGCGGCGAACAACCATAGGTTAACAGCAATGGTATGTGCCCCGATAAAGCGATCTCCTAAAGTAGTGGCTTCTCGAACGGCCAACATCAACGCAGCATTTAGGGCCAAGGTTCTTACAAAAAGGTTAAGGCTCATAAAAATGAGTCGTTTGATCTCTTTGTTCAGCGGGAGGGTCAACTTTAGGCTGATATCCGTTTTCTTCATTAAAAAGAATAGTGCCAAGAGCGCCATTATGGCCTGGGCAATCAAACTGGCCCATGCGGCACCTTCCAAATATAGTGCAGGGATAAAACCTTCAATACCATAAACAAACACAAAATCGAGTACAATATTAAGTCCTGCCCCAAGCATGGCGATGACCATTGGGTAGAAGGTGTTTTGCAAACCCCGGAAGATACCAAAAATGGCAAAGGTGAACAGGGTAAGCGGAAATCCCCAAACCCGAATGGAATAATAGGAGACACAATACTCCAATATTTTTCCCGATGCATTGAAGAGCGAAAAAATCTCTTCGATTACAAAAATGGTGGTGAGCAACACAATGATGCTTAAACAGATGTTGAGAAAAATGGCTTGTGCGGGCATATTTTTTACCTCGTCCAATCTTCCTGCTCCCAAATATTGTGATATAATGGCGGAAATGGAACTTCGGGTCTGGCCCAAAACCCAAATCAGCATCGACAAAAAGGAGCCAACAATACCGGCCGCAGCCAAAGATTCAAGTCCATCTACCGGAATATTGCCAACAATAGCGGTATCGGTAATGGACAGTATAGGTTCTGCAATGCCCGATATGGTAGCGGGAACCGCCAATTGGTTAATGCTCCTAAAATTTACCTCTTTGCTCAAATCGGGTGCAAGTTACTGCACTAATTCATAACAATGAAAGGGATGTTCGCTTTGTTTTGGAAAGAAGATGTCGCCTAGTTTTTGATATCCCCGTTGTTCGTAAAATCTTTGGTTTCTTTTGTTTTGGGAAAAGGTGTCCAACCGCACCGATACAAATCCATTTTTCTTGGAATGGCTTTCAGCAAAGTCCATTAGCCTTTGGGCCAACCCTTTTCCTTGATGATCTGGATGGACCGATAAACGATGGATATACGAGCTGTTGCCATTAGGTGTAAGCCATTGTATGGGTATGTACTCGTCGTCCATTAAAGTTGATATGACGATAGTGCCCAAAATAATGTGGTTTTCTTCAATCACGTAGAGTTCGTTGCGCTGAATGTCTTTTAAAAAGGCTTGTTTGGAGGGGTAATGTTCGTTCCATTGAAAAATTCCATTTTGTTGCATTTTTACGGCACAGGCCTTGGTAATCGACAAGATGTCGGTGATTTCGGAAATCTTTGCTCGTCTTATCATTGATTCGTTTCAATTTAATTGTAAATTTAAGGTTTAATCATAATCACCAAACCATGAACAATATACTTGTACCTATTGGAACTTCTCCAAATGCTTCTCAAACCTTACAATATGCGGTTGATTTTGCTTCCGAATTCGGGGCTATGATCTATGTTATGGATGTTTTTTCCGTGACTACTGCCGTAGGGAGTTTGGCGAATGTGGAAGAAAAAGTAGCAAAAAGTAGCAAGGAACAGTTAAAAGGAGTTATAGATCAAGTAGACACCAAAGGTGTTGAGATAAAAATAGCGACCTATAATGGCGATATTATCGATGGTTTGAAGAGCATTAACAAAGAACTTGGCATTGACTTGATCATTATTGCCCCGAGAAGTAATGATATTAAAGAAGAACTTTATTTGGGCAACACATCTGGAAGAATTATCAAACAGACCGAGATCCCGACCTTGATCGTTCCAAAGGGAACAACCTTTAAACCTGTCAAAAAGATTTTAACGGCCTTTGGCTCCGGTATTTTGAAGCGTAGTAGTATTTTGAACCCTTTGATCATTATCAAAAACAAATTTAGATCGGAAATAAGCTTATTGTTGGTAAAGAGACCAGGTTATACCGAGGATGACTTAAAAGTTAACACTGCCTTGATGGATTTGAGCTCCCAATTGACCATTACCGAGAACGGTACAACGTATTTAGGGGTAACGGAATATTTCCAAAAGGAACAACCGGATATGCTATGCGTGTTCCGAAGAAAGCGTGGGTTCTTTAAAAAACTATGGGAAAAGAATACTATACAAAAATCGGAATTCTTTGTTAAGATACCGGTATTGGTGCTCAGTGTTAAAAAAGATTAGGGAAGTAATGCAATTTTTGATACTTTCGGAAAAAAGTATTTATTTTGCGCTCTCTTTGGGGGATTAGCTCAGTTGGCTAGAGCGCTTGCCTGGCAGGCAAGAGGCCACCGGTTCGAATCCGGTATTCTCCACTAATGTTTACAAGGGCTTCAAGAGTTTATGACTTTTGAAGCTTTTTTCATTTGCACGCAATTTGCACGCAATTTTGGTTTCAAATTAAACTTAGTTTTTTATGATATAAACTGGTCTGTTTTGATGTTTTTCACTCTTTGGAGTATATTTTGAAAGAGTATCACATCATCTATTACATTCTTAACTTCTTCTTAGCTTTAAAAAGCTATGTCCCATAAAAGGTGAATTTACGAAACCATGAAAGAAACCACAATTGAGACTAACTCTGGGAAAGTAGTAATTATTGGAGAACCGTTCCTTAAATCGCCCGTTGTGAAAGACTGGAGTGAAAAACCAGCAGATTCCTTTAAATTCTTCGGACCAAGAAATCTTTTAAAAAACTTCAAAAAGAAGTTCAATTCTTAGGTGAGCACGAACGACTACAACACTGTGTAAGGTTTAAAAATATTTGAGTAAGGTTTCTAAGAAATATTCCTTTATAACCTATCCGAATCTGGCCAATATTCCTCGTCCAATTTAAGCTCATACTTCTTGAAAAAGAAATGATTGTTTACCATAGGATTTTTGTCATTGTAAAAGAAGGTTTCGGTTAATTGTGCAATAAGTTTTTCCTTCAGTTGCTTTTGGGACAATTTCTCTTTCCTTATCCATAGAAATAATCTTTTTAGAAGATTTTTCTACCTCAGGTTTTTCAACTAATATTCTTCCTTATTCTTTGGGATGTATAACAAATGTTCACCACTGTGGCTGTTCTCCCTTATACACACCTTTCCATTAAAAGGAAAGATTTCAACGGATTCGGCGAGTCCTTTACGAAATAAAAACATTGATGTTTTAAATCTTCACGATGACTATTAAAGAAAAATATGATATTAAAATAGCCTTAATGCCACCTTTTACCGTTTTTGTAGGACTAATTGAATCAGCTTAAAAAATATCAATCTTAAACAAAAAAGTGAGTGTTCCGTTTTTTTATAGTTGATATCATATTACTCCTCCAATATTTTTTTTAAGTATTCAGAGACTTCTTCGCATTCGGGAACAAATATTTTGGTTATAAAAGCCTCATTATCAACTTTGTATTTTTCAAACATCCTTGAACCATTATTTTTTGAATGAGTTACATTGGCAATTCTATCGCAAAACTTTATGAATGAAGCATTTTTGGTCTCTCTGATTCCCTTATAGTATTTGTCATTGGCCCGCTCCTGCCTGGTCCGTCCCTTTTCATTTGTCAAGGCATAAGCAAGTTCAGCAATTGTTTCATTTGTCTCCCTCTTGACATCGTTGTAGGTCTCTCTTGCATCTTCAATAATATCGTGTACCCAACAAGCAGCCAATACATTTTCCCGTTCATCAAATTCTATCAAGTGTATAAATTTCAAAGCTGTTTCAAACACCATGTTTAAATGAAAATCATAATCATGTTCGCCATATTTTTGATTTACACTTTTATGTTTTCTGATAGCGTAGTCTTTTGTTCTTTCCAGTATATCCATAATTGTATGGTCTATTTTTGTCTTTGGAGAATTATGGTCACCTTCTCAAGGAATTCAAAATTTGTTTTAAGAAAAGAGAAAACCCAAATAGTCATTACATTAAAACTTGAGTAAATATCCTGATTCTTTTTCACTTTTTGCTTCCCAAAACCAATGGGAAGATCATTCATATCATTCTCCAACTACTAGTGGATGGAGGCATAGATGTTCTTTCAATCAGGTTTTCATGTTTTGAACCATAGGAGTATATTGATAAATTTCATTAAAAAAGGAATCTCCACAAAAAATCTACCTGGAATATTCTCCTTTCGCATAAGAAGCCAATATGGATGCATTTGGTGTTTTACAATTATTCGGGAAATCGGAGAAATAGATACATTTCGGAATACCTTTTTCAAAGGTGATCCTAACAGTTCCTGGACTGTTGGTTTTGAACCCGTTGTATCTGTAATTTGCGACCAGCTCTGTGGGTCTTCCTCTGGCATTTGTATATTTTTTTACACCGGATACACTGTTTGGAACGTAACGATTGAATGCCCAAGTTTTTGCCTGGTCGTCCACTAGGTCGTCTATCAATCTTTCAAAGTCTTGGTCACCACTTGGCCCTCCTGAATTTTTCATTTTTTCATATTTGCTGCGCTCCTTCATTCGAATTGCCGGCCGGTCCAATGCAAACAATCGCAAATTCTCTTCAAGGCGCTCAATAGAGGGACTGGTACAGGGATTAAGATTGAAGATCATGGTCATATCCGTTGCCAGACCTTTGGCTTTATGGGCCATATCAACGGTATTTCCCATGGCGTTGGGATCGGTCATAATCTCAATAGTAGTCTTTAGTGCGTTTCTGTTCTGTATGTCACGAACGGTCAAATAAGCCCCGTAAAGTTGAGGACGTGCATAGATTCCTGTACCCACGGTTTCCCACTGTACGCATGTCCTATCCGTCTCCACCCCGAAAACATCGGTTTTGACTCGTTCCCTAACGCAAACATCTTCCATAATCTCAACTTTATCATAGGGTAGTGCTTGAGGGCAATGCTTTCCAAAAGCCCTTAGATATTGACTGAATAAAGATAGGAATTCCATGTCCTCCCTGGTCATTTCAATGTTTTCAAAATGCCCCCGAAAGATATAGTCAAAGAACTCTGCATAGTATAATCCTTCTGTATTCAGTTCCATGGAATCGCCGCTCTTTTTAATATTGATTGGATGTTGTTCAATAGGGTAATCAAAGGAACTAAGGAACATAACTATCATTATAAGGACTGAATTTTTTAAATACGTATTTTTCATCGGTTCAAATTTTCTATAGAAGTTTTTAAGGCTCAAAGCAGTACCTATATCTTATCAATTTTTATTAGGTAAAAGGAGTAATTATCCTTCGTGTTTCCCTTTGCCTCGGCCGTTATCATTGCTGATATTTTCTCAACAGGAATTTCCTTTTTAAACAACTTTCCAATTTTTTCCTCGTCTATATTCTCGAGGATTCCATCGGAACAGAGCATAAAGAAATCATTCTCTTGAAGATTTTCGATGGTTTTCACATCTACTTTGGATGGGTTCAGGCCATTGATTGCCCTCGTAATGATATGCCGTTTGGGATGGTTCCTTGCTTCCCGCGGCGTAATCTCTCCCATATCCAACATTGCCTCCACAACTGAATGGTCCTTGGTGCGGTAGAGCACTTCACCATCACGAATATGGTATATCCTGCTATCACCTAACCAAGCTATCTGCACTTTTCCAACTTGGTCTGATATATACAAAAGACTCAATGTACTTGCCATGCCCTTTGATTCCGGAAAGTTTCTTAAATGTTCACGGAAGGTATTTTCCACAAATTCTAGGGCTTTCGACCAATAGGCTGGATCTTGCACTCCCCTGGAAGGGTTATCTTTGATAAAGGAAGCCATTTCGTTACACACCAGACGGGATGCCAATTCACCTTTGGCTTGGCCACCGACACCGTCACATACCATGAACAGACGGGAATCCTTGGTTGGAATTGCAGGGTATATGGTATCCTCATTTGATTCCCTACTGCCTATTTCATTGCAACGGACCGGTAGTTGAATTTCCATTTTCTTCAATATTTTTTAACAACCCAATCACAGGCTTTTTTATACCCCTTTTCACAAGATCGTTGAAACCAGGTTTTTGCCAGATAGATGTTTTTTCCGGTTCCAAGGCCACTATAGTAACAAGAGGCTAGGTTATACATTCCGACTCGATCACCATTTTTGGCAGACTTTTGATATAGTTCAAAAGCCCGTTTCATGTTTTTAGACCCTCCGAGGCCACTGTCGTACATATAGCCGAGATAACTTTGCGCATTGGCATGATTTCGATCGGCCGCCTTTTGGAACCATTTTTTGGCAGCGTAATAATATTTGCCATTGTAATACATCACCGCCACCCTGTATTGGCTGTGCAAGTCACCATTTTCTGCGGCTTTCAAATACCACGGGGTAGCATTTCCTTTTTTGTCCTTGCCCAACTTGAGGTCGTAATACAGGTCAGCCAATTTTATTTGGGCTTCGAGATGGCCTTTAGTAGCTACATTGAGATACCTTCTTTCGGCTTCCAAATAGTCTACAGGCCCAGCCAAACCCTTTTCAGCCATAGTGCCTAACATGAAGTCTGCAGCTAAAATATCTTGGGCCGCTGATTTGGTAAAAAATTCTTTGGCCTTTTCGTAATCCTTGTTTATTCCTTTTCCTTCATAATATAATCTGCCTAAAGCGTAAAGAGCTGAACCTTGATTTTGACCAGCGGCAAGCTCATAATATTTTATTGCCTTGGGCAGATCTACGGTTCCATCCGCTTCCCCATATTCAAGGATTTTGGCCATCATGTATTGTGAGTTGGCATACCCTTTGTCAGCGGCTTTTTGGTACCAACCTTTTGCATTTTTTATGTCTTTTGTAATACCCCATCCATAATAGTGCAGAAGACCCATATTGTGCATTCCGAACGTATTTCCCTTATCGGCCGCCAATTGGAACCATTTCTTGGCCTCTTGATAATTCTTGTCGGTGAAATATAAAGTGCCCAATTCATTTTGAGCTCCCAAATGTCCTTTATCTGCCGCTTTGGTCAACCATTGTATTGCCTTTATGCGGTCCGTTTTAGCCAATACTCCATTTTTATAGAAAATGCCCAGATTAAATTGGGAAATAATATCCTCGTTCTCAGCAGCGATTGTAAATAGTTCCAAAGCCTTCACAGTATCTTTGGCCACATACTGACCAAACCTGTACATATTTGCCATGCCCCGATATCCAGAATACCTGCCGATGGACGCGCATTTTTCATACCCCTCGAACGCTTCCTTATAATTTTTTTCAGACGTATTGAGGATTGCTAGGTTTTCGATTGCAGCTGGATGGCCCTTACTAGAAGCTTTTTCATAATACAGTTTTGCCTTACTCGCGTCCTTTTCCATAACAAAACCAAAAAAGTGCATTAACCCCCTTAGATTTAGAGCCTCTGGGTTACCATCATCGCTTAGAGTCACAATGCTGTTCTTTGCCTTTCCATAGAATTTTTTGGCCTCGACCGTGTCCATATCCACACCGAGTTCGTTCTGATAGGCCCATCCATGATTAAAGTTCGCCAGGTCATATCCTGCATCAATGGCCATATCCGCATATTCAAAGCCCTTTTCGTAATCGACCTCTGTCCCGTACCCATTTTGATTGAATCTGGAAAGGAAATAAAAGGCTTCTCCGGACCCATAGTCGGAGGCCTTAATAAAGATGTCATAGGCCTCTTTGAATTTGCCTTCTTTATAAAGGTTCCACCCATCTGCCAAAAGCGTATTTATCTTGTTGGAGCGATAAAAAGCGTAGCCCCCGAAGCCCAGTCCCAAAACCAAAAAGAATGTTATCAGGGCAGGCCAGACCTTTTTCCTTTTTCCCCTTTTACCTTTGTCCTTGGATATATTTGAAAGAATAAAAATGGTGCCCTCGCCACCATCGATTTCGTTCACCGCACGTACGAAGCCGGAGACAGAGGAAAATCTATCTATGGCATTTTTCTCAAGACTGGTGCGTAAAATGGCTTTATATTTTTCTGGAACTTCCGAGTAATCCGGTTCTTCACCAATGATACTATCCCTGGTCAGTTCATAGTCCTTACTGCCATGACCAAAAGGTAATTTACCCGTCAACATCTTGTAAAACATGATTCCCAAGGCCCAAACGTCCGTTCGTTCACCGATTTCACCATTCAATCCAAACTTCTTTTTGAAGAACTGCTCAGGGGCCATATAATGGGGTGTTCCTACCCCCTCGGTCATGGACTGTTGGATGGTTTTTTCGGATAGGACATCTTGACTGATACCAAAATCCGTTATTTTGGAAACTCTATTTCCGCCTCTATCCTTGCCGAAAAGAACATTGCCAGGCTTTAAATCCCTATGAATGATACCCTGTCCATGAAGATAATCCACGGCTTGGGCGACTTCCAAAATGATTTTTTCGGAATCCTCTAGGGACAGGCCTTTTTGTATGGCCTGGGCTAAGGTGCCCTCCCCAGCATATTCCATAATAAGAACTGGATAGCTGGCATTTCTTCCCATGGCATCTTTGTGGACAATGTACTCGAGATCATAATAAGTGATCAGATGCGTATGAGAAAGCCCATCAATTTTGGAGAACTCCTGTTCCAGACTGTACTTTTTCTGTCCCGTACTCCCTTGTGTACCCCTGGATACGGCTTCTTTGTAAATCTTTAGTGCCACATACCTGCCTTCGGTATTTAAATCACGTGCCTTGAAAACCTCGGCAAATCCACCTTCCGCGATTAGGTCTTTTTCAGGGTCCCACTCATAATGTGATAGTTTCATAGGTTTTTTGTTGTTTGTTCGGTCGTTTCCTAAATGTACTAAAAATCAATGTTGTTCTTGGATATGAGCCACCATTTTGCATGCCCCATCATGGCCTTGTCCACAAGCTTTGTTGAACCATACCTTCGCCTTGCCCAAGTCTTTCGGAATTTCCACCCCTTCATAGTAGAGGTTGCCCAACGTCACATTTGCATTGGTGTTTCCTATATCCGATGCTTGTTCAAATAGCGGAACGGCTTGCTGGATGTCTTTTGGCACTCCCTGGCCCTTGAGGTGCATGATTCCCAAATTGAATATCGCCGGGGCATATTTCTTTTTTGCCGATTTTTGAAAGTATGCAAAAGCCTTGGAATAGTCCACTTTGACATTTTTCCCAAAATAGTATGTGCAACCCCTTTCAAAAAGGGACTTTCCGCTTTTTGGAAAGAACCAAATCACCGCCAATATTACCATTAATATCCAAAGAGAAAAACCCCATAGCCAATCCGTAAATGGTATTTCGTAAGACGGCATAGGATTCGGGAGACTACCGTTTTCTTGAAAGGATAAAAGTTGTTGGTTATCCAGTGGATAGTACGATCCAAACTTTCCCCTAATGCCCAAAACGTAGCCATCATCCTTTATGTATACTCCCATAAAGAAGAATTGGGAAGTGGTCTTATATCCTAAATAAAGATCTTCCCCATTCGAACCCTTTATGTCTACATCCATAATTTTTTCTATGCGTTCGCTTTTTCCGAAAAGACCCCTGACTCTTTTGGCCATGGCTATGTTTGGAACGAGGGCCATTAAGAATACTATCAAAACAAATTTTTTCATTATTTCAGCTTTTATGGTTATAATTAGAGTTTGATCTACTTACTTTTTTGAAAGCCCATTTCCTGGCTTCTTCCCCAAACCGGGTATGCTCTCCGAGCAAGTCCCTAAAACTGTGCGATTCGAAAAATGCACAACCAGCACAAAACGATACCTCGCTTTCCGAATCATAGAGACCTTTAACGTAAAGTTTCTCCAAATTGGTCAATTTGATAACTTTTTGTTCTTCCAATGCCTCACATAGCACTACCGCCAAATATCTTTTTCCGGTATCATTCGAGAAAAGCAGCTTACGGATCTTTTCATGTTCCGATCTTTTTATGGCCAACTCCATTTCCAAAACCAACTTTGTTGGTCTGCCGAAAAAAGAGCAGTGAAATCCTATGACTGACCGTTGTTCTTGTGCATTTTGGGTATATCCATGTTTCATCCCTGATATTAGGAACCAGAATACGAAGGAAATAATCAATAAAAGTGGGGGTAATTTAAAGCTTATGTAATTTAAGGTCTTCATCTTCTGTTTGGTTCATGTTTACATACATGTATAACCATAAAATGAAAATGTCATCTTTTTTACGACTTCTATTCTTTTATCCGTTCAAAGGGTGAGCTGCATTTTCTGAAAATTCCCAAATAATCAAGGCTTACAGGAATGACCTCATCGCCGTCGGTATTCACCGCGCCCCATTTTTTTTCAAATTTGACCGGGGCCAAACCGTAGGAAAACCTTTTGGCTTCCCAGTACCTTAGAGGAACTACCTCATCCCCATCACTATTTATAAAGCCTCCAAGGGAATTGACAACGAAAGCAAACCCGTCTTTAAAACCATGAGTCATAGAAAACTTGAATGGTATGACCTCGATTCCTTCTGAATTGATGAAACCATATTTGTTACTGAATTGAACCGCTGCCAGGCCTTCAGAAAAAGCTTGGGGTTCATTGAGCACATAATGGAATGGGGATTCCTCATTATATTTAAATTCAGTAATGGGATTTCCTTGGGAATCAAGATATCCCCAATATTTATCTTTCGCCACGGCAACCCTGCCCTCAGAAAATATACTGGCATGCTCATATTTGCCAGGAATTGTTTCATTGCCCCTCTTGTCTATAAAACCATAACCGTTTCCAAATTCTACACGGGCCAAACCTTCTGAAAATTCCGAGGCATCGGTATACTTTAAAGAAATGATCTCGTTACCTATTTTGTCGATGTAGCCCCATTTCCCATTTAATTCGACTTCGGCCAAACCTTCTTGAAATTCGTAGGTCGTGCTATACTTTGGGGGTATGACCATTTCGCCAAGTTTATTGATGTATCCCCATTTTCCATTTGTTTTGACCGCGGCCAGACCTTCTGAAAACCCATAAATTTCTTCAAATTTACTTACGTCGATTTCTTCTCCATCTGTATTTGCTATGAAGGACTTCTCTTCTAGTTTTAACTTGACAAAACCATCATTAAAAAAATTATAGGAACCATCTATGTCAAAAATGGGAGGAATCACGAATTCTCCCACAGTATTTATGAAGCCGCATTTTTCTCCAAGCACTACCTTCGCTAAGCCTTCATAAAAACCAAAGGCCCTATCAAATTGGAGCGGTATTTCAAAATCGCACGCTTTATTGATATATCCCCATTTTCCGCGAACGAGAGCCGGGGCAAGGATTTTGTCTCTTTTTTCCATTCCCATTTATCTTTCTTCGTAAACTACTGTTTTTATGGGTTCCCTTGTTATAAAAAGTCGTGCCAATCTGTTCGTGGTAATATCAACGGTAACTAAGGGCGTCGCATCTTTTGCATCTTCATCCAAAGCATAAATTTGACTGTCCTGGACCAGGTAATAGTAATATCGTCCAGCTTCTTCCACACGGTATACCATTGCCTTTTCCAAATCCAGATCGGCTTGGATTATAAGTTCCAACTGCCGTTCTTCTTTATTGAAAAAATATGTTTGTTCTCCACTATTGTCATTATCAAACCTAACCAACAATTCCGATAGGACAGTTGAAGCATTTTGGACGCCAACAATGTTCACGGTTACCTCTTCTTGGGATGGAACTGATTTAATGGGTCTATTGAAAAGTGTATTCACCCCCTTGTTGTTGCGCTTTGCATCAACCTTTATCAACGGTAACCTCCGTTTTGTTTTTTCCAGATCATAGTAGTCGTTTTTATACTTAAGAAAATAGCCAGATTCCTTGTTCTTTAAAATCCTAAGGGACAGGGCTTCCAATTTCCCCATCAATGGACGACCGTACAATTTGAAAACACCGTCATGAAAAGTATAGGAAAGGGACCTAGAGGATTGATATTTTCTTACCGCTCTGCTTGGAAGGGTTTTGTAACCACCAATAGCCAATTGTACCTCGCTCTCTGTGTTGGGATTTTGAACACTGTCGTGTTTTTGTAAACCATCGGTATTCTCTCGATTGACCAGATTGTCATTATCCTGCACTCTATCAATATCTGGCTTATCCAGCTTATTTTCTTCGACCAGTTTTCCCTCATCCAGATCAAAAATGGAATCGGTCTTCATTGTGGATGTTGTATCCACGTCCACCACGGTGGGTTCGGTGTTTGATGTTGAAGGGCCGTACTGATTGAACAGTAAAATGGCCCCACCGATTATCAAACAGGCTGCTATTGCCCCACTATAAATGAAAAGTCTTCGATATCTTCCGTTTGGTCGGTCTGAAGTTGGAGTTTCTTGGTTTTCTTGATACTCTTTATAGTACTTTCGTAAGCGGTTCTTTAATTCTGCCTTTTCTTTCTTGGTTATTCCCTCATATATTTTTTCATAGACCCTTACCTCTTTGGCAAAATCGGGATTGTGGTGCATTAATTCCTCTACCTCATCTTTTTCCGATGGGGCCAGTGTACCTCGAAGGTATTTGTCTATCAATGCTATGTACTTTAATTCCTCTATCATTTTACTGTTCTAAAGCGATTATGTCCTCGTACGAAATGCTGGACCTTAGCTTTTTGAGACATCTTAATTTTTGCTGGCTTGCCGACCTGGCGCTTGAATAGTTGAACCTTTCGGCGATATCCTCCATGCGCATGCCAAAAAAAATAGCGGTTTCCAGAAGGGATTTGCACGGTTCCCCCAAGCGTGACATGGCCCTGCCCAAATAATCCTTTAATCTGGGCCCTGGGTGGGTAACCTCATAGATCAGTTCTTCTTCAAACTTGCTTTCAAAACCATTGGCTTCCCTAGGTTGTTCGTGGCGCTTTCTTCGGTTGAGTTGGTTGAGCCACTGTCTTTTAGAAATTTCAAACAGGTATGTGCTTATTTTACTTCTTTGCTCGTATTTTCCCGACATGACATTCTTGTAAAAGACGATTATCGCTTCTTGGAACACATCGAGGGCATCTTCCTCGTCCCCATTGTTTCTGCAAATCCAGCTTTTTACCATCCCCAAATGGGCATATAACTGCCCAAGGCATTCCTCGTTACCTGATTTTAGCTGGCGTAAAAGTTCGTGGTCAGTCATTTAGTCAAAAGGCTTTCTTAAAAACTTATTTCAAGTAGGTCTTCTATGGGCACATTGAACCTATACCCCTCTATAAGTACCTGTGCCTCCCCCAAAATAACAAAATTCACTTTTTGATCGGTCAGCCAAGAGAATTTCATTTGTTTCAACAAGTCCAGATTGTTAAAAGTAACCTGTAAAGGAATTATTTGTGACCCCATGGGTTTCTGATCATATGGTTCTTCCAACGTCCAATGTGCTACGGATTCTTTAGCCTTATCCAGATAAAAGCCCAGCTCCAAACTATCGATTTGATATGCAATGGGCATTTGGTTGATGGCCTCCATTTCGAGTCTGAGTTGCGTTTTTCTTAAAGAAGGTAGCTTGTCACTGGATATGGAGCGTAACTTAAAATTTTTACCATAGTCCAAGTTTTGCTCAATCTGGGTCAGAATAGCTTGTTTGGTATTAAGATGAATTTGGTCATCCAATCCTATACTGAAAGAGTTCAACATAAAGCTGACCTTTCCGTTTCCCTTGAGCTCAAAAGTCGAAGAGTCCGAGGTAAGCAGTTCGGGATAAAATGTGCTTAACCTTTTTAGGCTTATTTTGCAGCTTACAGGGATTCCTATGGTATCATTTGCATTTAGCGCAATCTGTTCCTTTAAGAATCCATTGCCCACCAACGAGTCCCTATAGTAGATTTCCATACTGGATTGGCGCAATTTTGTCCTGACATTGTTTGGGTTGTAAACAATGTAGTCCATCCCTACCATAAGGGTGTCATTTTTGGAATTCAAAATGGCAATGTTGTCGATGGCCACGAATTCCGGTCTCTTGGCACATGAGATAATGACAGAAAGGACGGCAAACAGGACTGTTGCCTTTATTTCGGTTGTTATTTTCATAGGGCATCCTTCTTTTTAAGTGATACGAAAATCAGCAGGTAAAAAAGCATGCTGAGAATGGCGATGGCCAGAAGGTTCCTATCAAACCCATCAAAGAGACTTCCTATCAATTTTCCTTGGTCCACCAGTTTTTCATTATAAAGGTCCAATATTCGAAGGGCTGAGGAGGGGGCATCCCGTACCCCGTTGGCAGGAGGGGGCAGTGCCACTGTAGCAATTACGGATTGTGTGGTATCGACAGTGCCTTCCAAATTCGGGGATACTTTGTCCTGTACCCGTGCCAATCCCTCGGTGCCCCATCTTCCCAGAGTGAAAAAACTCAACAGTTCCACAAGGGTATTGTTTATTTTGGTCATTACCCCTGCCAACATAATCTGTGGCATCAATGCAATGGGTACCACTGTCATCACCTTTTCTGTATTGTTGAAGGTCGCTGAGAGCCAAAGCCCTATGAGTGACGCCGAAACGGAGATATAGAACATGAATGCCGCGCTTCCCCAAAACGAGCGAAGAAATATCTCTTCAAAGTCGGGGTGGGAATTCCATTTAAAGTTAACATACACAATGCCCACAAAAATCAAGGTCTGAATCAGTGCGATGAGCGCAAGAACCGCCCATTTGGAAAGAATATATGTATTGATGGCCAAATTGAACATGCGCTCCCTTTTGTAAATGGGGAGTTCCCCGACAATTTCCTTGGCGGCATTACTGACTCCGAACCAAATCCCTGAAATGGCCATCAAGAACAGCACCCCTACCTGGAACTTGTCAAAGACCAAACAAACAAGCCCCCCTATAATAACAGGTTGTGCCAAGAGAAGTCCGAGGTTCTCCCTGTCGTTGACCTTGATTCTGAAATACCTGGAAATCAGCCAGAACAATTGCAGCCAATGGGAGTCTTTCCGCTCTTTTTTGATTTCCTGGTTAATCGTCCTAGGCACACTTTGCTTGGGCGGTTTTTGATAAAACTTACCAACCACCTCGAAATCGCTCATTTTGCTGTAAACCTCTACAATATTGCCCACTTCAAAATGGGCTGTCAATAAATCCGCTGATCCTTTAAAGACCAAATGCCCCTGTACTCCCAGAAATATGACCTCATCCACATAACTGAGGTCTTCTGGTTTGTGAGTGACCATGACTATAGTAGTCCCATTGTGTGCCAATTCTTTTAAGCTGGTCAAGAAACCCTCTATAGTTTCAGGATCCAGTGGAGAGGTGGGTTCATCCAAAAAGAGGATAGTAGGTTCGGTCAAAAGTTCCACGGCAATGGAGACACGCTTGCGTTGACCGCCAGATAGACTACCTACTTTTATAGTCCGAATATCTTTCTCTTTGTCTTGGTCCAGATTTAGATCGGAGATTACCTTGTCTATTCTTTCATTGATTTCTTCATTGGTCGTATCATCCGGCAAACGCAATTTGGCGGCATAGAACAAGGTCTTGTAAACGGTCAGTTCCCTATGGACAATATCATCCTGTGGTACGTATCCTATCTTTTTTTTGATTAAGCCAAAATTTTCTGTCAGCGAAAGTCCATGAATCAGTACTTCCCCAGAAGTGGCGGGATTCTCCCCATTGAGACATTTTAATAAAGTTGATTTTCCGCAACCTGAGGGACCCATCAATGCCACGAACTTGGATTGATGGATATCCAGTGACATATCTTGGAGCCCGATTTTGTTGTTCGGGTATTTTTTTTGTATGGCACGGGCCATAATGGCACTTTTGATTTTTCTTAGGTCTCTGGGACCGTTACCAAGTGTTATGCTGTAAAAGGATATGGTGATAGTATCACTGTCGTTCAGCTTTGTCTTGGTCTTTACTTCTTTTCCGTTTAGATAGGTCTTATTGGTAGACCCTAGGTCCTCAACCCAAAAACTTCCCTGGGAATATGACAGCAGGGCATGTTCACGGGTCACCGTAGGGTCTTCCAAAACAAGGTCATTACTTTTTTGGCGTCCAACTTTTAAAATCCCTTTCGCCATTATTTTTTGTTTGAAATCGAATGGACCTTGTCTTTCAATTTCTTCTTGTTCCTTTTTTTTGGTAGGTTTTTCAGTGGAAAGGTAAAAGGTTAAAGAAGCGATATTGACCATGTCCCCTGGTTTCAAACTTGACCAAACATTAGGCTGCAGGCGTTTTTCATTCACCTTGGTACCATTGGCACTCTCCAAGTCGATGATAAAGACCCCTTCTGATCTTCGTTCAATTTGGGCATGCTCCCGGGAGACCCTTCTACCGTCCACTTCAATCTCCGCACCGTGTCCATTTCTTCCAATGGTCAGCTTTTTCCCCGGCTCAAGGGGTATCGACCGTGTATTGTAAATTAAATACATCTCTTTTATCTATTGTTGTCTATATAGGAGTGTATGCAGTTCTTTCTATGTTCTGCAAAGGGGTGTGTCGAAGTAAGCTTTCTTAGCAAATCCTGTTTTTCATATCGCTCCAATTTTTTGAAAAAATCCGCAAATCGGTTAACATTGTAACCTGCGGCCTTGGCAAGCTCAAAGCCGACTTTGTCGGCCTCATATTCGTCAATTTGATCAAAGGGCGGGGCCAGTGTTCTGTTGATTTTACTGGCTATTTCCGCAAAACCGTCCATTCGGGTCATATCCCCTAGATCAGTGGAGAGTGTGAGCTTGGTCACTTTACGCTGGGTGTGCAATCGGTCCTCGTGGGCAACTTCATGACCAATGATGAAGGCCAGTTCGTCATAGGAATCCACAAAGTCCAATAGTCCGGTGGTGATGTAGAGATAGCCACCAAGAGTGGCGAAAGCATTGATTTCATCCGATTTAAGTATGCTCAATTTGTAGTTTACCCCTTTACGGGAAACGTTCTTTGAGATTTCTTGTAGGATTTCCTCGACCTTTTCCCTGGCAAAATGGGTGTTGTCCAATTGGCCCAACAAGACGTATCGGCTGTAAATTTCCCTGCCGATGGAGCTTTTGGAATTACTGCTGATATAGAGTGCAAAATCAAGCCAATTGTTCTCCGCCTGTTTCAATAGAAAGGCGGGGCCATCAAATGCATGGCCACAGTTGTTCAACAAGGCTGCATCTTCAACTTTGGAGGTGTAGACGGCTATAGCTTCGTCAAGTTTATCCAAGGGCAGTTCCTGTGCACCGGACCATTTAAAAAGGAGAATGACTAGAAGAGTGGAAAGGGTTGGTTTCATCTTGTTTTTATGGTATATAACCAAATGTAGCAAATGTCATCTTTTAAGTGGAAAATTTCCCTATAAATCTTTGCTACAGACACTTGACAACCACTGCTTGGTCACTTTGGATTCCTCCTCCGAAGGTCTTCTGTTGCCTTTGCCCAAGCACTGTACCAATATGCGGAACTTTGGACTTATCTCGATTGTAATGACCCTGTTTCCATTCTTTTTCAGGGAGAAAATTGCCGAAGTGCCCGAGGCGCACCTTCCTGCATAGGTTCCCACACAATGACGCATAATCCGTCCTTCTTCATACAATTGTTTGCCGTTGGTCAGTTCCACAAAATCCCATGTATTGTCCTTCCCGTCCGTAAAGGTCCAATCCCAATAATGCCCCTCCCATTGGTATCCTATCCATGAGGGCAAGTATCGGGAGGCCAAATATTCCTCGCTGGCCGCGAGCACGTTATTTACCGTCCTCCCCTTCCATGTAAATTCCGCTTCATTACCATTACGAGTCGCTTCAGTATATCGATGAAGAGCCCAATCAATTATTAGGTTGCTTTCCTCGTCGCTTATTGACTCTCGGTTCCTAATCAACCATATCACCGTGTTTTTCCAAAATCTGTGATAAGGCTCATCGGACGTCCGTTCCGTCGGGTCAATCACCAGTGAACGACTGTACATTATGCGCATGAAGTCCTGTTGGTTCCCTCCCAACCTTCGTATTTCTGCATAGAGACATGATTCCATGGGGTAATCGGTGTTGGGTGCGTCTTTAAGAAAGTGCTGGAATTTATTGGAAATATTCCATCCAAAGTATTCTGACGCCTTCTTAAGACTTCCACCTTGTCCAATAATCAAGTACCAGCATATCCACTTGAAGGGAATGTAGTCTCTTCCAAAGCCGCCATTGTGATTTGGGAACCATTGTTCATTGAGAAAACTGGGCACATCGTATGCTGTGAAAAGGTGATCAAGGATGTGTGCTCCGCTTTCCGGTGTCCAAGATTCAGGACCTCTCAACCAAAAAGGGGACAACAAACTGCACCACTTTGCAATAAACTCCCCATGTTCTGGGCCTACCGCCTTTCTGATTATTTCAATATTTGATAGATCACCAATCGCTTTTCGTAGGTATTCCACGGTCTTGTCCATAGTGTCTGGTAGATTATTTAAATCCTTAAAATAGGAGTGCAGTCTTTCCTCGATTTGGTTTCCCGGCACCAAAGTCTTTTGAAGTTCTTGTAGACGTGAATCCCAAGGCAGCATATCACCGATGTTTAACTTCTGAACCGTCCTTTCCTGGCTGATGACCTTCTCGTACACCCTTTGATAATTGTATTCGCAGATATCCTCTTGGCTTCCCATGCCAATGTCGCTATAATAGCAATCAACACAACAGTGGAAACCGGGAATATAACCATTCAAAGCGGCCAAAGGGTCCCTTAGGTTGTTCCAGTACATATCATGGACATGGCCTCCAGATTTGTCTAAATGGTATTGTTCCAGTTCTTGCTCCAAAGAAGTCTGGGAATTCTTCAATTCATAAAATCGTTGCCAACGCCAGTTGTGGGGTTTTTTGTAAAACTTACGGCCCATTTTGGAATGCTTTTGATTATCCTCTAGTAGTATATAACTAAAATAAGGGAATATCATCATTAAAGTTTGTTTGTAAGCAGATTGAATGAAATTTATTGGTTTAACAGTTTTCTTAGCCGTATTTTAAATCCAGTGTTTAAAGGGATGGTTTGTTTTTTTGTTTTCATTGAGTTACCCGTTTTAATTGATATTCATGAGTATCACAATAAGAAAGAATTTTAGAACAGTTTTTCCCAGAAATGTTTAGCTTTCTATCAGAGGCATTAAAACTTGAAATAAACAAACACAAAAATCCACCTCTTCTATAGCACCAGTTTTCAACTTCTGCTAGTCTTAATTGTTGATAACCCCAATTTCTTCTATTCAACCACCTATTTGCCCATATTAAAAATAGCTTGATTTGGTATCAAATAAAACCAAATAAATCTAAGGATTCATCAATGCTATTTAATCTGAACTATTTTGATGTAAAAAACAGTAAATCAGATATTTGTGAATAAAATATGTCGTCCAATCTTACTTTTCCCTAATCCTCTCTTTATCTTTATCCAAAGAATTCTTCAAAAGAAAACAAAAGCGCTTTTGTTCATTTTTAATCTATAAAAAGAAACAAAATGGACAATTTTTTGATACTCGAACGGCTCGACCGTTTGGAAAGGCTAATGATAGCCAACAAAGAGGTGCTCACATTTGATGAGGCCTGTGATTACACCGGCATATCAAGAAGCTATCTGTACAAGCTTACCGCTGCGGGGCATATCCCGCACTCCAAGCCCAATGGAAAACTGATATTCTTTGAAAGGGAAAAGATAGTCAGTTGGTTGCTACAGAACCAACGTAAGCCATTGCCGGAAAGCGATACGATTGTGGATTCAAATCCTTAGCCACGGAATCATTTTTAAATTATTTGTGGATTCACCAAAAGTGGAAGTAATCACAAAATTCCAAAAAGCACCAATATGGAAACAGTACCATACATAAGGGTCGGGACCACTTTTTACAAGTTGGTCAGGGTTCCGACCATTTCCGGACATTTCAACGAGCAGCTGGTCCCTTGGAACGAGCATATCATCAAGCAGGACCATGGCAAGGACTATCTGGGCAAGGTGCCCAAATATGATGGGTTCGCCTGTATTCCCTGCCATGTGGATTTTAAAAAGGAGCACCATGGTTTCTACAACACCTATTCCCCATTGTCGCACCAACCGAAAGAGGGAAGCATCAAAAGGACACGGGCCTTTTTGGGGCATATCTTCGGCAACCAGCTGGAGCTGGGATTGGACTATCTGAAACTCCTGTACCAAAGACCGGTGCAGGTGCTCCCCATCCTCTGTCTGGTCTCCACGGAAAGGAACACCGGGAAAAGCACGTTCCTCAAATGGCTCAAGGAAATCTTTGGAAACAACCTTACCTATCTGACCAATGACAGCTTTGCAAGCCAATTCAATGCGGACTGGGCCAACAAGCTGCTGATATGCGTTGACGAGGTATTGTTCAACAAAGAGGAGCTTACTGAGCGCATCAAATATCTGAGCACCACCAACCGGAACAAACTGGAGGCCAAGGGAAAGGACAAACGGGAAGTGGAGTTCTTCGGGAAGTTCATCCTCTGTAGTAATAACGAGGACAGTTTTATCAAGATCGATGCCCATGAGACCAGGTTCTGGGTTAGGAAGATTCCTTCACTTAAAAGGGAGGACACCGATTTCTTGGACCAGTTGTCCAAGGAAGTGCCCGCTTTTTTGGATTTCCTGTCAAAAAGGGAATACAGCACAAAACAAAGAACCCGAATGTGGTTCACGCCCAAACAGGTTTATACCACAGCACTGAAGAAACTGGTGAACAATAACCGGAACAGGGTGGAGAAGGAACTGGCCAGCCTATTGCTCAGTGCCATGGAAAAGTTCGAGATGGACTATGTGGACCTTTGTCCCATCGATGCCCTGCACATGCTCAACCGCACACGGGTCAAGACCGACCTTACCCAACTGAGGCGGTTGCTGAAAAATGATTGGAAACTGGACAACCAGCCCAATTCCAATAAGTACCAAAAGATTACCATCTGGAACACCGGTGAGATCAACATCGAGGACGCCAAGGGAAGGTACTTTACCATAAAAAAGAATTTTTTGGTCCAAAATTTTGATGATTTGATGACAGATTGATATAAGCCCAGTGTTTATAAGGGTTCAGGCTGTCATCACTTTTTCATCATTCTGTCATCAAAATAAAAAATGATGACAGGGACAATGAAGAAAAAAACAAAAGTGATGAAACGATGACAAAGTGATGACGGGGGAACAACCAGTATTTACAGGGTCTCCCAGAGATTTGTCATCAAATCATCAAAAATCGATTAAAAACAGAACCATGAAAGAAAAGAGAATGGACTGCGAAAAAGCACGCAACATTGACATCGTTTCCTCGCTGGCCAAGTCGGGGCACTTTCCAGTCCGGAAAACGGAAAAAGAAGCTTGGTTCCTCAGCCCGTTCCGGAGCGAGACCCAAGCCTCTTTCAAGGTATCATTGAAGAAAAACTATTGGATAGACTTCGGGACCTTCGAAGGGGGCAGTACCATAGACCTGGTCATGAAAATGGAGAACTGTTCCGTAAGGGAGGCATTGGAGCGTTTGTCCGGAAATATGGACCATTTTTCTTTTCACCGGCGGCCGAATCCAACCAAAACTGAACATAAGGCCAATCCTATTGAAATCATCGAGGTAAAGGAAATCGAACACCGGGCCCTACAAAACTATCTGAGCTCCAGAAAGATCTCGACCAAGACCGCAAGAAAACTTTGCAAGGAAATCCATTATCGAATAGGTGGTCGAAAATACTTTGCCATCGGACTCAGGAACAGGTCGGGAGGCTGGGAGCTGCGAAACAGATATTGGAAAGGGTCCACATCGCCAAAGGATGTTTCGATGATCGGGAAGAGATTCAAGAAATTGGCCATTACAGAAGGTGTGTTCGATATGCTTACCCTATTGGAGCTGATGCCAGAAATCGGGAACGGCCATGACCTTTTGATATTGAACACCACGGCCTTTGTAAAACGGATGACCACAGAGATAGGGGAATATGAAAATGTGGAGCTGTTTCTTGATAGGGACAAAACGGGACTGGGGATGACGGAACTGTTATTGGAAAAGTGCCCGAACAGCAGGGATATGTCATTTCTCTATGAGGATTTTAAGGACATGAACGAATGGAAGGTAAAAAGCGCGAAGGATGAAGTTCGGCAACGAATTCAAGATGTGTCATTGTCATGACAAATCTTGCTTTTGCTCCCGAAGGTCGCAAAAGATGATGGAAAAATGAAGAAAGAGTTCGTCCAGTTCCGGTGCTCGGTCTACGAGAAGAAACTGCTGAAGATCAAGGCCCGGAAGAGCGGTCTTTCCCTCAGTGAGTACTGCCGCCGTGCGGCCTTCGAAGACCGGATAGTGGAGCGGATGACGGACGAACAGATAGAGGCCTATAAACTATTGGTCAAATACCAGCGGAACTTCAAATTAATCACGAACATGTTCCGGAAGCGGAACCCCAAGTTGGCAGAGGAAACTGCTCAACTGGCCAAAGAGATACGACAACACCTTTTAAATTTTAAGAAATGATTGGCATGGGCAAATCCATATCGCACACTGCAGCCTCGATGAGCTATGGGATGAACCAGGAGAAAGGATCGGAGATTGTCCACAGCCAATATCTGGCCGGGGAGACCCCTCGGGAGATTACCGAGGAGTTCAAGGTCATCCAAGAGCAGAACGAACTGTGCCGGAAGAACACGCTGAGCTTTGTGCTGAGTCCCACCATTGAGGACGGGAGGAAACTGGAAAGGGAACAGCTCAAGGAAATGACCGAAAGGTTCCTTAAGGAAATGAACCTCAAGCAGCATCAGGCCGTTGCCTTTGTCCATAGGGACAAGGAACATGTGCATGTCCACCTGTATGCCAACCGGATAAACTTTCAGGGGAAGGCCTATAACGACAGTTTTATCGGGAAGCGTAGCCAACAAGTAGCGGAGCGGGTGGCCAAACAAATGGACCTGACCACGGTAAGGGAGGTACAGCAGGAAAAACTCTACCGGATGCAACATGTCCGCTCTGAAATACAGAAGATCCATGAAAAGGTCATGGCCAGGGAGCGGCCAAGGGACTTTGACCAGTACATCAAGTCCATGGAGCAGAACAATGTAAAGGTCATCCCGAGCATTAACAGGCAGAACCAATTGCAGGGTTTCCGTTTTGAGCATAAGGGAACCAATCTCAAGGGAAGCGAGGTGCACCGGTCCATGTCCATGGGCCGGATTGCCCGTCAAATGAACTTTGAAAGGAACATGGCACAACGAATCGCCAAGGACAAGAGCATGCAGCTTTTGGGCAGGACAGTGAATATCCCGACAAGTTTGACTCAGACCATCATAAAGAAAACCATAAAATTGGCCATAAAAGTGGTCAGGGACACTGGAATAGGAATCTAAATACAACAACATGGCAAAACTGGATGAAATAGCGGAACTGTTGACTGAGGAAATCAACGGCTTTGAGAAGAGCATCGGCCGATTGGAAAAGGCACATGAAAATTTGAAAAACCTTCCATTAAGGCCTGACACCACTGAGTTAAATAATCTTCTAAAGGAGTACGGCAACAACCAAAAAGACAATATTGAGGAACAACAAAGATTGATGCAAAGGATTCTTCATAAAGTAGAGCGATCCATTCTATTGCCCAGTTGGGCCACAAAACTTGCTTGGGGGTTGTTGGTCGCGGTCCTTTTGGTCCTTGGTTTTTCAATCCATCAGGTATCAAGGATAGCCAAGAAGGAAGAGGCTGCTTATTTAAAAGGTCAGCATGATACCATTGAACACTACGGGACATTCTTTAAAGAAAACCCAGAGGCAAAGGTACTATACCAAAAATGGTTGGAGGATAATGGCCAAAAGTAGGACAGCGCCCTATCCTATTTTTGTTCAACGCTTATCTTCCCAAACGCTACAAAAATAGGCCAGGATCCATGCGCTGAAGTTAAAGGTAAGGATTTGGGACTAGAATGGGTTAAGGCTACAGTTTAACCAACTTCTGATTATAATTGTCTAGTATATTATTCGGTAGGGACTTCAGATATATTTGAGTAGTTGATAGTCGATTATGGCCAAGCATTGAAGAAATAGCTTGTAAGGGAACGTCCTGCAGCATAGCTTGGGTTGCAAAACTATGACGAGATACATATGAAGTCAACCGCTGTTCTATCTTGCATTTTATTGCAATTTCTTTAAGTCCTTTATTATATCTCTTCCGTGCCCATAAGACGTCTTTATATTGAAGTTCAAATGTGGCTCTTTTAATTATTGGAAATATAAACTCAGACCTCTCTTTATCCCTAAGATAAAACGAGAGGATTTCCTTTAACTGAGGCGTAATGTTAATATCATACGGTTTTGATGTTTTTTTTCTTTGGAATTTAATTCGGTTGTCAATGATATTTTGAACCCTTAAAAAAGCCAAGTCCATAAAGGAAATACCATAAAGCATGTAAGAGGCAAGGAAATAATTTCTATAGTGAAACAGACTATCCGTTTCTTCCAGTTTTAAAAGCATAATTGATTTGATGCTTTTAATGTCAAGCGCTCTTTTTTCTGTAGGAGTAGTTTTAATCTTATAATGTGTAAAAGGATAAGCATCTCTGGAAACAACATCAGACTTAATGGCCTTGTTAAAGACCGCTTTGATTGTTCTCATATACGTCGATAGGCTGTTAACAGAATTACCTTTGGAAAAGTGCCAGTTCTCAAATCTTTTGAGAAAATCATAATTGATTTCGTTGAATTTGATATCATTTCCATCAACGAATTTCTCCAATACCTTAATTACCGCGTAGTATGTGTTTGCATTACCATAACGTTCAGCTGCTTTTAACTCATCGACAATATCCTCGCTAAACTTAAAAAATGAATCCAATGATGCGGTTTTTACAATCTTCTTCTTAAGCTGCAAAATGGATAAAAAGTTAAGCTCGTCCTTTTCGTTCAGGTCATTAATTATGTCGACCGCTCTGGTCTTTTCTTTTAAGAGTTGATTATTTAGTTTACTAACTGATGAAGTTCCTTTGAATGCTCTTTTAACTTTCTCGTTTTTATTATCCCAAAATTCCTTTTTTATTGATTGACCTAAGCTTATGGAAGTTGTTTTTCGAAAATGGGTTAACCGTAAAATAATAGGATAGGAGTCATCTTTTTTCTTCCTACGCGTATCTAAAGAAAGTTTTATATTAGTATTCATCCTAATCAAAGGTAAAAAAAATTTGCACGCAATTTGCACGCAAATAGGTGGTTTTAATTGAAATCAAATAAACATAAAATTTTTTAAAATACTGAAAAACAAATAAATATGTGATTTTTTGATTCGATATAGTATAGTAATCCTCTTTCTGGCAGGCAAGAGGCCACCGGTTCGAATCCGGTATTCTCCACAAAATTTCTAAAAGCATCTCAAACGAGGTGCTTTTTTTTGTGCTATAACTTTTCCTTCCCAGCTTTTATCCAAAAGTAAACTGCAAAAACAGTTGTAACTATTGGAATCATAAAACCATATTCATCTATCCAAAACACAGTGTTTTCATTGGAAATGGTCAATGGTGTACAAATTTTCTGAATATAAATATTGTGAACTGAATGATAAATGGCGGCTGGCCATAGGCTTTTGGATTTAAACGTGAAATAGGCCAAAATCACAGATATGCCCATGATCATTATAGTGAAAGTACCTGTGTGCATTAGAAGGTTTTCTCCCCTTCCGTAAATCAGATTGATCACTGGGTAATGCCAAACAGCCCAAATAACGCCACTCACAATAGTTAGGGCTTTAAAAGACATTACTTTTCGCAATTCGAATATGAGAAAGCCGCGCCAACCTATTTCCTCTCCCAAGGTAGAGCCTAAGTTTTTAATTACTCCAACTGTCAACAGTAAAATTCCCATCACAGCTATTACGATGGATTTATTGGATTTTGCTATGCCCAGTTCGTTGCTCCATTCCGCAATGGTTTCTGGGCTCATAAAATTTGCAAAACCAAAAAGCCAGAGCAAAACATAGGCAACGGAAACATAAAGTAGAGGGGTTAGGTATGCGAATTTTACATATTTTGGATTCTTAAGACTCCAAGGTAAACTGGAAATAGGGCGTTTTTTGATTTTTAGGGTAAGAAAGGCTGCTAAAGCGGGAGAAATCATTAATAAACCTATATAGATACTCGTGGGATTTAATTTTAGAATTGCATAATATGCAATGGAACTAAATGCAATTAGAAGTAGTAAGAAGGTGCCTATGGTACTCCACGCTTCTTTTTTCTGTGTTGTTGATTTCGTCATTTTATTTTTTTGATTGATTGTAATTTATGACGAGCTGGGCCAGGTTTTGTTACGGTTTTGTTCGATGGTAACATCAAACCTTATATTCGTTTATCATGAAATATCATCCCAAACTTTTCAGGCAGCACATCTGTTATTTTGATGGTTTTTTTAGTAAACGGATGCTCAAACTCTAAAGTGTGTGCGTGCAGGTACAGGCCCTTCCCTTTTAAAACCAACCCCTCTATCGCGTAATCTTTGTCTCCCAGAATAGGATGCCCCAAACCGTGAAGATGTTTTCGCAATTGATGCCTTCTGCCCGTTTTGGGACGTAATTCTACTAAATTCAATGTACCGAAACGTTCCGAGGGCACGGATTCCATTACATTATAATCCGATCGGGAGGGTTTTCCATCTATCTCCGTGGTAACTGCTCCATTGGATCTCATCTTTCCAATGGTAACGGCATAATAGGTTTTGCAAATTAGCTTATCCTCAAACAGTTTGTTTAAAGCACGGATGCTAGTGCTCGTTTTGCCCACCAAAACAATACCCGTGGTGGCATAATCCAAACGGTGGACAGGTTGGGGAGTTACAGCATCTGATAGCGAACTGGGTTGTAGGTTCTGCGGCAAAGCATTGTCGATGGTCCTGAACTTGTTGCCACTCACTTCAATGCCAGCAGGTTTGTGTATAGCGGCCAGATGGTCATCCTCAAACAATACTTTAAGGGGAAGTATAAGTTGCCTTTTGGGTATATTTTTTTGAGGAATGGATAAAACAATGTGTTCTCCACCAGAAATTATGGTCGCGGTGGTGGCATGTATTCCATTTACCGATATATATCTTTTCTTTAAAGCCTTTTTAAGTGCCGATTTGGTGGGCAAAGCTTTAAAAATTCCCACACCATACTCCTGTAGCCGTTGGGGCTCCGTAATATGAGGAACGGTATGGTTTTCAATTTGGTTAATGATGCTTCTACTCTTTAGTGATGCCCTTGATTTTTAATTGGGTCATATAGATTTTACTCAATCCATTATTGCTTTCGTACATGTATTGTTGAAATTCCGATACAGAGTTGAATAACTTGGGAGATAGTTCGTTGCGACGACTAGTAAAATAGAGCGTTTGGTCTCCTTCGTGATAGAACGGGCAATATTCCATGTATTTGGTATTGATCGGAGCTCCAATATTTCTCGCTTTTTCCCAGTTTCCCCGATCATCTTTTACGGAAATATAGATATCCCCACTACCTAGACCATCCTCTTCGTTATATCGGGAAAAAAGAATAAAGTCCTCTTCTTTGGAAATAAAGGCATTGAATTCATACCCGGGAGTATTAATGTTTTTATCCAATAGTTGTGGTGTTGAATAAGAACCATTTTCCCAACGAGAGAAGTAAATATCATCTTTTCCAAGTCCGTTCGGCGACTCCAAGGTAAAGTATAGGTTGTTGTTTTTACTTAATGATGGATAAAATTCATTTAGGCCCGAATTTATGGGAGCGCCAATGTTTTTGGGCATGGACCATTCTTGGTCAGAACCACCTCGTTCCACATACCAGATGTCAAAATCTTTTTTTTCTTTGCTCAAGTCGTCCAATGGTCTATTGGAAACAAAGAATAATCGTTTTCCATCGTGAGACAAAAACGGTTCCAAATCCATATAAGAACTCGAAAAAGACATCAGTTCGGGCTCTGTCCATTCGTTTCCCTTTTTTTGGATATAGGCGATTTGGGAAATATCTTGCAATGGGCTCTGAATAGTAAAAAATGCTTCGCTACCGTTTTCTGAAATACATAAATCACGAACATTTAGGAATTTGTTCAGTGCGCTGTTAAATTGCGTAATGTCGTTTTGATCTTGTGCGATTGCCTGGTTCAAACAAAGTACCAGTAAAATTATCAATCTACTTTTTGCCATGGCTTAATAAATCATATCACTGACCGTAAATGTACCATATTTTATACCATGGTTTAGCGTGTCCTCCTTTCCTGCAACAAACTTTATCAACCTTTTAATATCTGTTTTTTGTATTTGGCCCATGCTTTTTTGAACTTTACTTCAAAACAAAATCAACATGAAATTAGAAGGAAAAGTAGCGTACATTACTGGAGGAACCAAGGGTATCGGATATGGGATTGCCGAAAGCCTGTTGGAGCAGGGCATGAAAGTAGCGATTAGTGGACGATGTCAAGAAAGTGCCGATGAAGCTGTAAAAAGGCTGAATAAATCGGATAGGGTATTGGGCTTGGTATCCGATGTTTCCAAATTGGGCGATGAGAAAAAGGCCGTTGCCGCTGTTCTCGAGACATGGGGGCAGTTGGATGTGGTTATGGCGAACGCAGGAGTGGGTCATTTTGCACCGATCGATGAATTGGAGGACGATAAATGGCATCAGATGATAAATACTAACCTGAACGGGGTGTACCACACCTTAAAAGCATCCGTAGAGGCTTTAAAAACATCGGAAGGGTATTATATGACCTTGGCAAGCTTGGCGGGGACCAACTTTTTTGCCACCGCAGCGGGATACAATGCCACAAAATTTGGCGTGGTAGGATTTACCCAGGCCGCAATGCTCGATTTAAGACAATACAATATAAAGGTCACCACGATTATGCCGGGATCGGTGTCCAGTAATTTTAACAACAACGACCCATCGGATAAAGATGCGTGGAAGATACAGCCAGAGGATATCGGGAAATTGGTCGTTGATTTGTTGACCATGCACCCACGTACCTTGCCCAGTAAAATAGAAGTACGCCCCACGCGTCCCGATTTAAAATAATTAGACCGCCTTTTCGATCAGGGGAATAGTAGGGTTGCATATTTCCTGTATAAGTAAGAACAAGTATTTTTCAAAGGTTGCAAGAGTATCCGAATGTATTCGGGTATTCTTCTCCTCTGAAAATGGAAACAGGCCTTTGCCCAAGTGCTTAAAGGATATAATGCCGGCCTGTACTTCGCCAATATTGTGTTTTTTGGAAAACAGATAAGCATAGCATAGCAATTGGAACGCTTTGCTCTTGTCGTAATCCGTGATCAGTTCGTTCCAATCTGTGACTTTTACATTTTTTGGCTCTACTTTACCGGTTTTGTAGTCGATAATGCGCACGGTTCCATCAAACTGATCTACACGGTCCAATGTTCCCTTTAGGGTGATCGGGAAATCGACCCCGGGAACTGTAATTATTTCTTCGTAACGTTCCTCGAGTGCCAATATTTTGATTTCGTGCCGTATAAGTTGACGTAGCTCATCGTCCAAGAAATTGTGCAGATACTTGAGGATAACATTGTACACCAATAGAAACTTTCCTTTGGAAACATCGACGCCAGAGAGGTTTTGGGTGAAATGATGTTGCACCACTTCAGGCACTTTCTCTTTTAAGGATTTAATATGTTCTTCGGTCAAAAATTGATTAACGAGCGGTTTGTATAGCTGCTCTAGGCTATCGTGAATAATGGTTCCAAAAGTGTTGGCCGCAATATTTTCTTCCACTTCATCCAAATCATTGATTTTAAGAATGTTTCTGGTATAAAAATCGATTGGATTTCGAATGTAATTGGTAAGCGAAGTGGGTGAAAAGCCTTTTTCTGTAAAAGCCCTAAGATCATCCATGAAACGGCTGTCCTTTTCCATTTGGATCAGTGGCTTTGCCTCAATGGATATTTTAGGGGTGGCAATAGTATGGGCTATGTGCGGTATAAGATTTTTATCGGTCAATAATTGGGAAATCAATCGGCTTTTTTCCCCACCTTCCAACACATCGGGTTCTGTATTGTAGGTAATGTAAATATTCTTGGCGCGTTGTATCAAACGGTAAAAGTGATAAACATAAATGGCATCTTTTTCCTTGTAAGTGGGCAGGCCATAATCACGTTTTACATCAAAAGGTATAAAGGAATTGTTTGACTTTCCCGAGGGAAGAATCCCTTCGTTCACAGAGGTGATAATGACAGTGTCAAAATCCAAGTTTCTGCTTTCCAACATTCCCATAATCTGGAAACCATTTAAAGGTTGACCGATAAAATCCAAGGATTCCATATTGGCCAATTGCTTGAAAAGATTTTTAATGGACCTGAGTTCTCCCACAAAATCCACTTGGTCCAAATATTGTCCCAATTGATTGAAAAGAGTATAGAATCTGTACAAGTATTCCAGTTCTAATGCATTTTTCTCGTTTTGATAAATGTTTTTTAACCGCTCAATGAGCCCTAGACAATTGTTTATCCAATCAATCGGCGATATTTTTCCTGAATGAAAAATAAGGGACAATAAATCTTCTGCCTTGGGATATTTTAAAAGTGCTTCCTTGTTTATATAGAGTAGGTTACCTTCTTTAATATCTTTGGATAGTTTTTGAGCAAAGTTGCCTTGGTCTTCACCGGATAGGGTAAGTGTGTACGGATTGGAGAGCAATTCCAAGACACGTTTAAAAAACCATCCTTGGTCGGAAACATTTAGGTATAATTCCAAATAGCTTATAAAAAAGGAATACAAAACTGTTTTGTCCAAAGGCATTCCCATGGTGATGTTTACCTCTGGGATGCTACTGGGAACAGCATTGAGCATAGGGTTTAGTAAAGTTTCGTCCGCAAGTACCAATGCAGTTTTGGTAAGGTCTATTTCCTTTGTTTCCCCTAACTTTTTTAATAACTGGCCCACATATTTGGTCTGGGATATGTTTTTGGGAACCCCGGTTATGGTAATATTTTTAGGTTTGAGAAAATTATGCTGCGGATCTATTTTTTGACCGTGTTTGTAGTACGGCCAATTATTTTGATAGTTCCGGATGAACAATCCGGCGTCGTGTATATTGTCGTTTAAAAAGTAGGCGTCTATATCCCAATAAATATGGGTATTTCCTTGAGCTAGGCAATGTTGAATGATAGTTGATTCGGCGGCATTTAAGGCATTAAAGCCAATAAATATAATCGGGTTGGACCTGATTTTTCGATTGCTTTCGTTTTTTAGGGCTTTTACCGCTTCTCTTTGGATAAGGCCTTGGTAACCTTTTTTTTGTGCTAACAAGGCGGTGTAGAAAGTATTGTAAATGGTTTCGAGGTTTTTCCACAGCTGTAGATAGTTCTCGATAAGCTCGGATTTATCCTTACTTGTGGACCAATGGTTAATTTCTTTGATGGCGGATAGATAGTTGAGTATATCCGAAGCGGGAATTAGGTAACCATCAATTTCGTTAAAATCTTGTAAGAGGGTCTGTCCCCAGTTTATAAAGGCTGCAAAATCATCGGAATCTTCTATGTTCGAGGATTTGTATACCTCGAACAGCAACAGCAATAAGTCAATATTGGAAGCTTGTTTTAGATCGGATAGCCCTCCTATAAATTCTTGAATGGAGATTATTTCTGGGCTAAAAATGTTTTTTTCGAGACGGTTGGATATATGTTTTTTTAGGAAAGTGCCCGATCGTTTACTGGGCAATACAAAAGTACAGTCGATAAAGTTCAACTGTTTGTTTTGGAGGTCGCCCAGTACGTATTCAAGGAATGTTTGTTGCATGGACTAAAAATAAAAAAGGCCCCGCATTTGCGGAGCCTTTTTCTAGAAAACTTTGTTTCTGATTATTTTACCAAGTTGATTTCAACTCGTCTGTTTTGTGCTCTACCAGCTCTTGTGTTGTTGGTAGCGATAGGCTTAGCTTCACCGTAACCGATGGCAGTCAATCTATCAGCAGCGATACCTTTGTCGATCAAGAAATCTCTAACAGAGTTAGCTCTTTCTTCAGAAAGTTTTTGGTTCAATTTTTCGCTACCTACACTATCAGTGTGACCTTCTACAGTAAACTTAGCATTAGGATACTCGTTCAAGATTTGGATAATGTCAACCATTACAGAAGTAGATTCTGCTTTGATAGAAGATTTACCAGTATCGAACAAGATAGTTCTAGCGTAGTCGTTCAACTGCTTTTGCACTTCTTCAGTTACTTCTGGGCAACCGTTGTTAGCAACAGTACCGGCGATTTCTGGACACTGATCATCTTTGTCAAGAACTCCATCTCCATCAGTATCAGGCCAAGGGCATCCGTCGTTTGCAGCAGGACCAGCTTCGTTAGGACACTTATCGTCTTTGTCAGCGATACCGTCACCGTCAGCATCAGGACAACCAGCTAGTGCAGGAAGACCAGGAGTGCTTGGACAAGCATCATCTTTATCGGCAACACCATCACCGTCAGAGTCAGGACATCCGTTCATTTCTTTAGATCCAGCTTCATTAGGACATGCATCTTTAGCATCCTCGATACCATCACCATCAGAATCAGGACATCCGTTGAAGGCTTCTAGACCAGCAACTTCTGGACAAGCATCGTCTTTATCGTAGATACCGTCACCATCAGTGTCAGTACCACCAAATTTGATGCTAAGACCTGCCATGTGTTGGAAGTGTGTAATCAAATAATCTTCGAAAGCATGTTTGTATTGTGTTTGAAGCGTTAAACCAAGGTTGTCAGAGAACCACAAGTTAACACCAACACCACCGTTTACAGTACCGGCACCGATTTCATCGATCCAAGTATAACCACCACCTATTTCAACGAAAGGATCAATGGTAGTGTTTTTAAGGATGTTGTACTTGATAGTACCATCGATAGCATAGTGAGAAAGCTCATCTACTTCGAAGTCTCCGATTTTCTCGATTCTGTTCAAGGAACCTCTGGCTCCAACAGAAAATCCATCACCAACATATTTGGATACACCTACATAAGATACAGAAGGCAAAATATTCCAGTGATCGGATACGTTAAAGTACTCATCGAACAACGTAGTACTGGAAAATGGATTGTTACTATCGTTAGTAGGATAAGCGTCTATTGCATTCACCCCTATGCTTACTTGCCAGGGATTATTTTCGTCTTGCGCTTGTATGCTGTTGATCCCTACAAATACAAGAGCAACAACCAATAATTTGCTAAGATGTTTCATGCTCAAAATTTTAAGTTTAAGTGTTTATCAGCAGCAAATGTAAGTTGTTAAGACTTATTAACAAAATCTAAATTTCTTTTTTTTTGACTCATTTGCCAGAAGATTTATTGCATTTCGTCGAATTTAGATGACCTTTAACGATTTTCCCACCTTGGAAAATGCTTTTATGGCATGGTCCAAATGTTCTTTTTCGTGAGCAGCCGATAGTTGTACGCGTATTCTTGCCTTGCCTTTGGGAACTACGGGATAGAAGAATCCAATAACATATATGCCCTCATCCAACAGCATGTCTGCCATATTCTGTGAGAGCTTGGCGTCGTAGAGCATAACTGGCACTATGGCGGAATCCCCGTCGATAATGTCAAAGCCGGCTTCCTTCATGCCTTTTTTAAAATATTCTGTGTTGCTCTGAAGTTTATCGCGCAATGTGGTGTCCTTGTCCAACATGTCAAAAACCTTAATGGAGGCTCCAACGATGGCAGGTGCCAGGGAATTGGAGAACAGATAGGGCCTGGAACGCTGGCGCAGGAGTTCAATGATTTCTTTTTTTCCTGTGGTATAACCGCCCATGGCACCACCTAGGGCTTTGCCCAAAGTACCTGTTATAATATCAATTCGGTCCATAACGCCTTTTTCTTCCAAGGTACCGCGACCTGTTTCACCAATGAAACCAGCAGCGTGGCACTCATCGATCATTACCATGGCATCATATTTATCGGCGAGGTCGCAAATTTTATCCAATGGGGCCACTAGACCGTCCATGGAGAAAACCCCATCGGTGACTATAATCTTAAAACGGGCTCCATCTGCTTTGCTCTGTTTTAGTTGTACCTCTAGATCGGCCATATCATTATTGGCGTATCGATATCTTTTTGCCTTGCATAAACGAACACCGTCTATAATGGAGGCATGGTTCAAGGAATCGGAGATAATGGCATCCTCAGCCGTGAGCAGGGGTTCAAAAACACCTCCATTGGCATCAAAAGCGGCGGCATATAATATGGTATCCTCGGTACCGTAGAAATCGGCAATTTTCTGTTCCAATTCTTTGTGGATGTCCTGTGTTCCGCAAATAAATCGTACCGAGGACATTCCAAAGCCGTGGGTGTCCATCGCATCTTTGGCGGCTTGGATCACATCTGGGTGGGAGGATAGCCCCAAATAGTTGTTCGCACAAAAATTAATGACCTCTTCACCAGTGGAAATTTTTATGACAGCACCTTGAGGTGATGTTATGATGCGTTCTTTTTTAAAAAGGCCAGCTTCTTTGATTTCCTCCAGCTCTTTGGTCAAATGTTCTTTAATTTTTCCGTACATATCTTTATTTAGCTTTATACAAAAATAGGGTCTATTTCTTGGTCAATATAAACAATAACAGATTCTTTGATGTTATAGCCCATATCTCTCAACACATCTGCGTAGTTGGCAATCTGCTCTTTGTGCTTGGGAGTTGGTTTGCCGGTTTTGTAGTCGATTACGTAGGCATTATTGCCATCCAGTACAATTCTGTCCGGGCGTAATGATCTTCCATCTGTGGTTAGAATTTCCTGTTCGTTTAAAATTTGATGGTTTTCCAGGAACAGTTCTTTTAACTTTGGGTGGTTGACCACCGCCATTATTTTTTGTTTGATGTCGACAGTTGCTCCTTTGGGAAAATGCCCCTCGATTTCCAGCTGTTCCAAAATCGGGTCAATATCTTTTACTGTTTCGATTTTACTTAGAACAAAGTGTATCACATTTCCCATTTCTATGGCTTCCAAACGCTCATCGTCCCACATGCGGCCAGATTTGGTGGAAATGGCAAAGCCAGTATCTTCTTTGGGCCGCGTAAGGTATGGGATATAGTTTTCGGTTGACTCTAAAGTCGAAGAAGATTCATTGTTTACAGGAAATGTACCAATGGTATAAACCCCACTCGCGGTTTCCTCTACGTTTTGTTGTTGAACATACCATTTAAAAAGATCTGGATAGGAGGATGCATCTTCGATAGTAGCAATTTCTTTTTTGCCGGATTCTGTAATTACGAACAATCCTTTTACGGGGCGGGTAAGGGCCACATAAAGGACATTCATTGCATCCAACAAGGACTTTTGTTCCACTTCCAAATACTTTGCTTGTGTTACGGGGTTGTACTCCAGCATATCGCTTTTGGTATTCAAAAGAAACTCATTCAGGCCTATCTTGTCTTCTTGAGGAGTGGCGGCAACCCACGACTTTTTGTCCCTTTTGATCAATGCCGCACTGGCAAATGGAAAAATCACAAAAGGAAATTCTAGTCCTTTGGCTTTGTGAATCGTCATTATTTTTACCGCATCGACCCCATCTGGAGCAGCTATGGACAGGGATTCTTTTTTTATTTCCCAATAGTTAAGAAAGGCATACACGCTGGGTCCTTCCCTTTTTTCGAGATCGAGCACCTCGTCCATTAAAAAAGAAATGTGCGCAACGGAACCTTGGTAAAGCTCAAAATGTACAATTGCGGTTTCCAATATGGTGAGTACGGGTTGTCCCTTTAAATCAACAAGGTTAAAACTATATTGGGATGCCAAGAATACCGCTATATTTTCCAAATGTCCGGAAATAAACTCGTGGGCACTATTTTGATCAGGGGATAGATACCTTAATATTTGGTATGCTGCTTCCCGGTCTTTTAGGTTTTCAAAAATTCGAAGAACGGATATCAAAAACCTCACTTTTTCATTATTGGCCAATAATAGAGCATCCGAAGAAATAATAGGGATTTTGTGTTGCGCCAAATAATCCGCTAACAACATGCCCTTTTTGTTATCGCGGACCAGCACACAGATGTCGGAATAAGCATATTCTTCCGAAATAATGTGTTGAATATATTTTAGGGTCTCATTACAATAAACGTGATCTTTGTCCTTCTCGTCCTTGTCCAAAAAGCTTATTTGAACGTAGCCACCGGGCTTGTTGTGCGTTTTTTGATGAGAGTCGTTCAAAAAGAGGTTTCGATAATCTTCATTGGCAAGCACAGGAGCCGTTTCTGTAAAAAAGCTATTGTTAAAGTTGACGATCTCGTCAAAACTGCGCCAATTTGTATCCAACGAACGAACACTTGGTTCCACAACAAATGGGTGCGATTTTCCATTGATCAGGTTCAGGAACTGTTCCGCCCTGCCGCCTCGCCAGCGATAAATGGCCTGTTTTACATCGCCCACCAAAAAAAGGGATCCCCGTTCTTGTTTTTCATCTTCACTCTCCAGGGCATTGCCAATTAACGGTACCAAATTTTCCCATTGCATTTTGGAGGTATCCTGAAACTCATCTATAAAATAATGGCGGTATTTTTCGCCCATCCGCTCATAAATAAAAGGTACAGGTTGGTTTTTGATTTCTTTGGAGAGAATTGCGTTCAAAGACGAAATTGGCACAATGTCACGATCTAGTTCTATGTTCTTGATTTCCTTGGCGATTTCGTTCAGGACCGTCATAGGCACTATGTTGCCATAAATGTTTTGGAGAAAACTGCGCCGATAGATGAGTTGTTTTAGTTCCAAATAATGTTGTAAAACAATAATGGCCAAATTGGTGACATCCCTTTTGTCGTTTGCTTTGAGTAATTTTCCTTCAACCAGATTGGGCTCCAAGGTTTTACTGGTATATATTTTACCGGGATTAAATTCACCCTGGGTTATTCTTTTAAAATGATTGGGCAAGGTTTGTCTGGGAAAATCTGAAAGATCAAATCCTTGATTCTCTATTTCTTGAAGTGCACTTTGAGCCAATTGCACCACTTTTTCCTCAATCGCCTTGCTCTCTGTTGCTATCCGTTTTTGGATTTCCTTAAAATCATTGATGGATTTTTCACGCAAGGGCTCCACATGTTCGGCATGGTTTTCTTGAAACAGCAGCTTTCCAATTTCCATTAAATCGTAGGTAATGTCCCAACTTTTATCATCATCAATTTTTTCGAGCGAAAAGGAAATCAAGACCTCTGTAAGGTTCTCGTCGTTCCCGGCGCGCTCTAATAATCTGCCAACAGCTTCTTCCAATAGGACGTCCGTGTTGAGTTCCACTTCAAAATTTTGTGATAGATGAAGGTCTCTTGCAAAGGTCTTTATGATCTTATGGTTAAACTTATCTATGGTGGATATCTCAAAAAAAGAGTAGTTGTGGAGAATACGCTTTAAAATGAGTTGCGACCTTTGCCGCAATTGTTGTTCGGACAGTGAAAGTTCGTTGCAAATGGCCAAGAACAGACCGTTCTGTTTTTCTGGCACAACATCTTGTCCAAAAGCAAAAAGATTGTCCAAAATCCTGGATTTCATTTCGTCAACTGCCTTATTGGTAAAGGTAATGGCCAAGATTTGACGGAATTTTATGGCGGAATCGTTGGAAAGCAATAATTTTAGGTAGGTTTTGGCAAGGGCATATGTTTTGCCCGAACCTGCAGATGCACTGTATATTTTAAAATTGGAGCCGTCCAAGTGTATTTTTCTTGCAAAATAAGGATTCCCAGCTTGATGTTAACATGGTTTTAGCGGAATATAAATGTTAAAACTTGTATTTTTACCTAAATAAAGTAATAACCTAAAAAAACAGAATATTATGGCTTTTGAACTACCTAAGTTACCGTATGCATACGATGCATTGGAACCCCATATAGATGCAAGGACCATGGAAATCCACCATACCAAGCACCACAATGGCTACACCACTAAGTTGAATGCTGCCATCGAAGGAACAGATATGGACGGAAAAGGAATCGAGGACATTTTGTCCAATTTGGACATGTCCAATGCCGCGGTCAGAAACAATGGTGGCGGATTTTTTAACCACAGTCTTTTTTGGGAAGTAATGTCCCCAAACGGTGGAGGAGCTCCATCTGGAGAATTGGCTTCTGCCATAGATGATGCTTTTGGTTCTTTCGATGCTTTTAAAGAAAAATTCTCGGCCGCTGCCGCTACCCAATTTGGGTCGGGCTGGGCTTGGTTGTGTGTGCACAAAGGTGGCAAGTTGGAAGTTTGCTCAACTCCAAACCAAGATAATCCGCTAATGCCCGGAGTAACTTGCGAAGCACAACCAATTTTAGGATTGGACGTTTGGGAGCATGCATATTATTTGAACTATCAGAACAAGCGACCAGAATACATCGATGCATTTTTTAATGTAATCAATTGGGATAAGGTTGCAGAAAATTACGCTGCCTACAAGTAAGAGCAGAAATTAATACAATTAAAAAGCCGTTCACTTTTGTGAACGGCTTTTTTGTTTCTGTTTTTTCCAAAATAGAAAAGGGCGAGGAAGTCCTCACCCTTTTCGTCCCAAATCTTACCATAAACTTAACCTACTTATGCTATGGCACGACTAAAATACTGGTATTGTGTAAAATAACAAAGGGTTTTAAAAAATATTTTGCTTTTGGAAGTAAAAATAAAATGTGCAGTTCATCGATAAAATTGTTAAAACCTTGGTAGTCAAACATAAAGAAGCCGGAGCATGCTCCGGCTTCTTT